>Ga0102589_1000025_pt1 | contig 476563 bp, 475 predicted proteins | sample AraplaMF_Col_mLB_FD_76858 | JGI IMG/M metagenome (GOLD analysis project Ga0102589, IMG submission 76858) | Arabidopsis root microbial communities from the University of North Carolina, USA - plate scrape MF_Col_mLB | ecosystem: Host-associated > Plants > Roots > Endosphere | place: USA... | reverse complement strand
ATACGGTACATCGCCTTCCCGCATGATCGGGCTGCCTGGAATTGACGGGCGATCAAGAGGAGATGACCTGATGAATGACGCAAACAACAACGCAGAGCGCTATCTCGCCGTCTGGAACGAGACGGATGCTGTTCGCCGCCGCGCTCTCATCGCCGAGAGCTGGACGGAAGCCGCCACCTATATCGATCCGCTGATGCGCGGCGAAGGCCATGAGCAGATCAATTCACTGGTCGAGGCGGTGCAAAGCCGCTTCCCCGGCTTCCGCTTCGAACTGATCGGCGCGGCCGATGGCTACGGCGACAACCTGCGCTTCTCCTGGGGCCTCGGCCCGGAAAATGGCGAAGCGCTGATCAAGGGCACGGATTTTGCCGAGCTCGATGGCGGCAAGCTGAAATCCGTCCGCGGTTTCATAGATTTGCTGCCGGTAGCCGCCTGATGGCGCCGACCGCCCGCTCCCTTGGAGACCATCTGCGCGAATGGCGCCAGCGCCGCCGCATGAGCCAGCTCGACCTCGCGCTGGAGGCGGAGATCTCGCAGCGGCATCTGAGCTTCATCGAGAGCGGGCGCTCGACACCAAGCCGCGACATGCTGCTGCATCTTGCCGAACGGCTCGACGTGCCGCTTCGCGATCGAAACCCGCTGCTGCTCGCGGCGGGTTTCGCTCCTGTTTTTGCCGAACGCAAGTTGGATGATCCCGCACTGGAACCGGCCCGTCGCGCCATCGACATGGTGTTGAAAGGGCACGAGCCCTTCCCAGCAATCGCCATCGACCGCCACTGGACACTCATCGCAGCCAATGCGGCCATCGCGCCGTTGCTCTCAGGCGTTGCCGATCAGTCCTTGCTCTCGCCACCTGTCAACGTCCTGCGCCTCAGTCTGCATCCACAAGGATTGGCGCCCCATGTCAAAAACCTCTCCGAGTGGCGCGCCCACCTTATCAGCAGGCTGCGCCAACAGTTCTCGGCTTCGGGCGATCCAATCTTGGACAAGCTTTTGAAGGAGTTGTTGTCCTATCCAGCGCCTAAAACTGCCGGCGAGGTCCATACCGACTATGCCGGCATCGCCGTTCCCCTTCAACTTTCGACCAAGGCCGGCTTGCTTTCCCTGATTTCGACAACGACGGTCTTCGGCACGCCCGTCGACATCACTTTGTCGGAACTCGCGGTCGAATCTTTCTTTCCGGCGGATGAGGAAACGGCGGCCATCCTGCGCAGCCTCGCGCTCAACTGACCGTCTCAGAACTCCACGCCCGGCTGGCCCTTGATGCCGGAGCGGAAGGGATGTTTGACGAGTTCCATCTCGGTCACCAGATCGGCGATCTCGATCAGTTCCTCCTTGGCGTTGCGCCCCGTCAGCACGACATGCGTCATCGCGGGTTTCTCGGTCTTCAGAAAGGCGACGACCTCGTTGATGTCGAGATAGTCGTAGCGCAGCGCGATGTTGATCTCGTCGAGCAGCACCATGGAATTGCTTTCATCGCGGATCAGCTCCTTGGCCTTTTCCCAGGCGGCCGAGGCGGCCGCGACATCGCGGGCGCGGTCCTGCGTTTCCCAGGTAAAACCCTCGCCCATCGTGTGGAACTGGCAGAGATCGGAGAAATGCTTCTCGATCAGGTCGCGTTCGCCGGTCCACATCGCACCCTTGATGAACTGCACGACGGCCGAGGGCTTACCGTGGGCGATGTGGCGGAAGATCATGCCAAAGGCGGCCGACGATTTTCCCTTGCCCTTGCCGGTATGGACGATGATCAGGCCCTTGCCGTCGGTCTTGGTCGCCATGATCTTGTCGCGCGCCGCCTTCTTCTTCGCCATCTTCTCGGCGTGGCGTGCATCGTCCTTGCCGGTCCCGGCTTCTGCGATCTCGCTGTCAGGGGTTTCGTCACTCATTGGTTCACCTCATTCTGTTGTCTGGCGGCCAGGTCGAACTGGGCCGAATTGCTGCGCGGCGTCCAAAGACTGCGGTCGACGGCTTCGCGCAGCCGCCCCCTCATTTCGTCGAATGCAGCCGGGTTCTTCTCGATCATGAAATCGCGCACGGCGGGATCGGCGACGAAGGCCTGGTAGACCGCCTCGAAATGATGAGCGCCGACCGCCCCCGTCGTCGCCGAAAAGGCGAAGAGATAATCGACGGTGGCGGCAATCTCGGCCGCCCCCTTATAGCCGTGGCGCATGACGCCTGCGATCCATTTCGGATTGACGACACGTCCGCGCACGACGCGGCCGATCTCCTCCTCGAGCGAACGGATCACCGGCTTTTCCGGCCTGGAATGGTCGTTATGATAGATCGAAGGACGCGCGCCGGCGAGCTGTTCGGCCGCCGCCGCCATGCCGCCCTCGAACTGGTAGTAATCGTCGCTGTCGAGCAGGTCGTGCTCGCGATTGTCCTGGTTCTGAATGACGGCCTGCACCGAGCGCAGCCGCTCCTCGAACAGGCCGCGTTCGGCCTTGCCTTCCTCGCCGGCGCCATAGGCATAGCTGCCCCAGACGAGATAGGCTTCGGCGAGATCGGCGCGCCGCTCCCAGCCCTTTTCATCGATCAGCGCCTGCAGGCCGGCGCCATAGGCACCCGGCTTCGAACCGAAGACCCGGTAGCCTGCCCGGCGTTTTGCCGAGACTTCGTCCAGACCGGCGGCGGCAAGCCTTGCCGCCTCGCCGCGCATGCGCGCTGCGATCGGATTGTCCGCCTGGTCCTCGTCGAGCGCGCCGACGGCGCGGATCGCCTTGTCGAACAGCGCGATCTGCTCGGGGAAGGCATCGCGGAAAAAGCCGGAGATGCGGAGCGTCACATCGACACGCGGCCGTCCGAGCATCGCCGGCGGGATGATCTCATAGCCGGTGACACGGCGCGAGCTCATGTCCCAGAGCGGCCTGACGCCGATCAGCGCCAAAGCCTGGGCGATGTCGTCACCGCCGGTGCGCATGTTCGACGTGCCCCAGGCCGTCAGCCCGAAGGAGACAGGCCATTCGCCGTGATCCTGCACATAGCGGCGCACCAGCAGTTCTGCGGACTTCTTGCCGAGCTCGTAGGCCGCCGGCGTCGGCACGGCGCGACTGTCGACCGAATAGAAATTGCGGCCGGTCGGCAGCACGTCGGGCCGCCCGCGCGTCGGCGCGCCGGAAGGCCCGGGCGCGACGAACCGGCCGTCGAGCCCTTTAAGCAGCCCGTCGATCTCGGCGGGGCCGCAGGCAAGGATGGAGGGCTTGAGGCGGGTGTCGATTTCGGAGAGTACCGATCTGGTTTGAGACCAGAGGGACGGGCAGTCCATCTCGCCGGAGACGAATTTTGCGGCCAGCAGTTCGATGCGCTCGACGGTGTCTCCATTGGTCCGCCAGGCGGCGTCGAGAATATCGGCGACGATTGCGGGCTTCGGGCGGGTCCAGGCAGTGGCCATGTCGCAATCGAGAGGGTCGAAGATAGAGGCACCCCGCACGACGCCGCTCAATCCAGCATCCGCCGCGATCGCCCGCTGCAGGCTCGCATCCCCGCCCTCACCCAGCCCGCGCGGCACCCGCGCCAGCGCCACGGTCAGATCGGTCAAGAGCCGCCCCTCGGGCGACACGCCGAACACATGCAGCCCGTCGCGGATCTGCATTTCCTTGAGGTCGCAGAGATAGGCGTCGAGCTTCTTCAGCGCCTCACCCTCGCTTTCGCCCTTCGCTATGCCGGCGTCGCGGTCGAGGCCGATATCGGCGACGAGATCGAGAATCTGCCGGCTGAGCAGGCGGATGCGGCGGGGATCGCCGCCGGAGGCCTCGTAATATTCGTCGACCAGCGCTTCCAGGTCTTTCAGCGGCCCATAGCTCTCGGCCCGCGTCAAAGGCGGCGTCAGATGATCGATGATGACGGCAGCGCTGCGGCGCTTGGCCTGCGTACCCTCGCCGGGATCGTTGACGATGAAGGGATAGAGATGCGGCAGCGGCCCGAGGATCGCCTCGGGATAGCAGCTTTCCGACAGTGCCAGCGCCTTGCCCGGCAACCACTCGAGATTGCCGTGTTTGCCCATGTGGATGACGGCATGGGCAGCGAATTCGCAGCGCAGGAAAGCGTAGAAGGCGAGGTAGCCGTGCGGCGGCACGAGATCCGGCGAATGATAGCTCTCCTTCGGATCGATATTGTAGCCGCGCGCCGGCTGGATACCGACGAGCACACCGCCGAACCGGGCAAACGGCAGAGCGAAAGCGCCCCCGCGAAAATACGGATCGTCTTCGGGATCGCCCCAACGGGCTCTCACCTCATCCTGAATCTGATTGGGAAGAGATTCCAGGAAGCCGTTGTAGAGACTCAGGGAAAGCGTCTCTCGGATGATCTTGCCGTCATGACCGGAATTGGTCGGTCCTTCCATCAGATGGCGGATCAGCGCATCGCCGTCGGCCGGAATGTCGGCGACCGGATAACCCACCGCCCGCATAGCCTTCAGCACTTCGATGGTGCCGGCCGGCGTATCGAGGCCGACGCCGTTGCCGAGCCGGCCGTCGCGATTCGGATAATTCGCCATGACGAGCGCGATGCGCCGGTCGCCGGCGCAAGCCCTCCGCAGCCGCGCCCAGTTGGCGGCAAGCTCCGCCGTATAGCGCACCCGGCCGGCATCCGGTTCGCTGGCGACGATATTCGTCTCGACAGCCGCATCGTAACGCGCCGCCGTCTTGAAGGAGACAGCCCGCGCCAGCACCCGGCCGTCCACCTCTGGGAGCGCCACATTCATGCCGAGATCGCGCGCCGACAGGCCCTGCGAGGAAGCCGCCCACGCCTTCCTCGAAGAAGCCGACAGGATAGCCTGCAGTACGATCGCCTCATTCGCCTCCAGCACCGTTGGCTGCCGATCCGCACCCGGTGCCGAGACCGCGAAGCCAGTCGTGTTGATAACGACATCGGGCTTCAGTGCCGAAAACACGCTTTCGAGAATGCCTGTCGAAACGGGATCCTTGAGGCTATAGGCAAAGACCGGCAACGGCCGGAGGCCAAGTGCGACCAGCGCCTCGACCAGCGCCTCGATCGGCCCGGTTTCGCCGCTTTGGACGAGGGCGCGGTAGAAGCTGATAGCGACGACGGGGGAAGGTGCGGGTTCGATTCCCATCTTCTCCGTCGAGTTTGAGGTACCCCCCTCTGTCCTGCCGGACAAAGAGGCAGCCACGCGCCAAGACTCCTCCGCAACAACCCGCCGCCACTCCTCAACCCCGATCAACCCTCGCCCCGGCCACCAGATGCCGGCCTTCATCAGTGGCACCGCCGGCGCCGGCTTCTCCATGCCTGCCAGCATCGCCCCGGCATAGTCGAGGAAGGCCCGCGCATTGGCATCGCCACCCTCGATCAGATAGGCCCACAGCGCATTGAGATCGTCGAGATCAACATTGGAGAAAGGGACGAGCCCGGCATCCGGCTTCGCGTCACCCGGCAGCACCGCGATCAATGCACCGGCGCGGGACGCTGCGGCATGCAGCGCTTCCAGCGCATAGTGAAAATAGCTGGCGCCGCCGAGCGCCCGCACGATAATCAGCTTGGCATGCCGCGCCGTGCGCTCGACATAGGTATCGACCGACATCGGATGCTTGAGGCTCATCAGGCTGGCGAGCCGCAACGAATGCTGCCCACCGCGATCGCGATGGGCGGCCGCGATCGCGGCAAGCTCGCTGTCGGCAGCCGACAGGAACAGGATTTCGCCCGGCGTCTGCCCGAGGTCAATCGCCTCCTCGCCGTCGCTGATCGTTCCCTGCTGGGCCAGAAGCAGATGCATTGGTTTATGCCAGCTCTTCGATTGCCGTCCTCACCGCGTCCTGATCCATCTCGTGCAGGCCGATGACGACGAGGCGCGTCGTGCGTTTTTCGCCTGGAGCCCAGGCGCGGTCGAAATAATGATCGATGCGGCTGCCGACAGCCTGGAGCTGCAGGCGCATCGGCTTGCCGGCGATATCGACGAAACCCTTGAGGCGCAGCACGTCATGGGTTGATATGATCGTCTTCAGCTTCTCGACGAAGCCGGCGGGATCGGCAACGGGTCCGAGATCGACGACGAAGCTGTCGAACTCGTCGTGGTCGTGCGGCGCGCCGTCTTCATGCTCCAGCTCATGATGCGACTTGCGATTGGCGACATCGTCCTCGGTGCCGATACCGAGGCCGAGCAGGATGCCGGCCGAGACTTCGCCGTTCTTCGCCTCGATGATCGCGGGCTTGCGCACCGTGCGGGAGGCAACCTCGTCGCGCACCCTGATAAGACCTGCCGCGTCGATCAGGTCGGTCTTGTTGAGCACGATGAGATCGGCGCAGGTGAGCTGATCCTCGAACAGCTCCTCGATCGGGCTTTCGTGATCGAGCGATTCATCCTCGGCGCGGCGCGCATCGACGGCATCATGGTCGTCGGCGAACCGGCCGGCGGCAACGGCGGCGCTATCGACCACCGTGATGACGCCGTCGACGGTCACTTGCGTGCGGATATCGGGCCAGTTGAAAGCGGCGACCAGCGGCTGCGGCAGGGCGAGGCCCGAGGTTTCGATGACGATGTGGTCGGGCCGCTGTTCGCGCTCGAGCAGCTTCGTCATCGTCGGAATGAAATCGTCGGCGACAGTGCAGCAGATGCAACCATTGGTGAGTTCGATGATGTCGTCCTCGGTGCAATTCTCCGCGCCGCAGCCCTTCAGCACGTCACCGTCGACACCGAGATCACCGAATTCGTTGATGATGAGCGCGATCTTCTTGCCGCCGGCATTGGTGAGCAGGTTGCGGATCATCGTGGTCTTACCGGCGCCGAGGAAGCCGGTGATGACGGTTGCGGGAATTTTCTGCTGGTTCATGAACTTAACCCTTCATTTTCAGCGGCAGGCCTGCCGCGATGAAATAAACTTCGGCGGCCTTCGCCGCGATCGATTGGTGCAGCCGGCCGGCATGATCGCGGAAATCCCGCGCCATGCGATTGTCAGGCACGATGCCGAGGCCGACCTCGTTGGAAACGAAAACGAGCCGCGCCTTCGCGGCGGGCAGGAAATCGGCGAGCGCTGCAAATTCCGCCGCCATGTCGCGCTCCTCCATCATCAGATTGGTGACCCAGAGCGTCAGGCAGTCGATCAGCACGATGCGCCCTTCGCCGTCGATGGCGCCAAGCTTGCCGACGACATCGAACGGCTCCTCATGTGTCGTCCAGGACGGACCGCGGTCGGCCTTGTGCTGAGTAATGCGCGCCTGCATCTCCTCGTCCCAGGCCCGGCCGGTGGCAAGGTAGTGGCGGTCGAGGCCGGTCGCGGTGACGAGAGTTTCGGCGAAGCGGGATTTGCCGGAGCGCGCGCCGCCGAGGATGAAGATGGTGGTCATGCTCAGACGCTCCTCAGGGAGGGTGCGTAGCCGTGGCTTGTTCCGAGTGCACCTTTTTCGACTGCTGGGGGGACCGAGTATTCGACATAAGCGGCCGAAAGCACTCCTCTTGCAGGGCTGCTTGGAGGCGTCGCGAGCGCCGCACCAGGCCGCGCTGAATTCAATCGTTCAGCCAAGACAACCTCCGTGCTGGCAACGGGCGTAGTGCCCAGGTGTGGGCTTCTGGCCCGGCACGTAATGGCAGGTCTCCTGGCTCGCGGTTATCGGCCGCGATCGGGGCAGACCGGAAACCGGTCGCCCTGATCGTGCCGGCGGATCATCCTCGCCTTCCCGGCTGCATTGGTGAAAAGGTGGACGATTCGTAGATTTAGAGGCGTCCGACCCCGGTTGATCACCATGCATCTCCAGTGGCTTTTCCGGCATATCGCCCATCCCGCCCGCTTGCATGATTGCAAGCCGCCGGCCGGAAAGGCTCGGTGCCGGATGGAAGACCCTGACCGCTCTACAGTCGCGGGGTCGGCTGTGATGAAGGCGCCCGGTTTGGGTCCGCCCCTTCACATTCCCTTTTCATCCGGAAGGGCGCAACACCGATCCGGAACCATCCGTTATGTCAGGATGGTCGGGCGACCATCCGTTGAGGGATGGTTAGGCAAGCCGGGGTGTGAAGTCAACCGGCCTTGACGGCCGGTCAGCTTCCGACCAGATGGCCCAACCCTATCAACACGACTTACTCTACCTAAAATATCGTCATTTATCATAGGCTTACGTCATAAATATTTGTCCCGGGCGCCGGCTTTTCGCCGCAATTGCGTCGCAAGCGGACTGCGCGACCATCTCCGCCCTTGACCGGGCCTCTCCCCGCCTAGTTGTCTAGCCATGCTTATGAAATTGGATCGGCGCCGTTTCCGGGCGCTGCGTGTTTTCTTCGATCCGGGCCGCCTGCGGGCGCTGACCCGCCGCAGCGAGGTCGGCCTGTCACTGGCTGGCGCCGTCGTCGGCATCATCTCGGGTCTCGCCGTCACCGGTATGAGCTACGTCTCGAGCGAGCTGCATCAGCTGGTCTTCGGCATCGCCGATAGCGAGCGGCTGAGCTCATCCGAGATCGAGAACAAGATGCTGCTGCTCACCGCGCCCGTCATCGGCGGCGCCCTGCTCGGCCTGTTGCTCCTGGTGCTGGCGAAACGGCGCAAGAAGCCGATGGTCGACCCGATCGAAGCCAATGCGCTGCATGGCGGCCGTCTATCCTTGACCGACAGCATCATCGTTGCCGTCCAGAACCTGATCTCCAACGGGTTCGGCGCCTCGGTCGGACTGGAGGCCGGCTATACCCAGCTTGCCGCCGGCCTTGCCTCGAAATTCGGCCTGAAGCTGCAGCTTCGCCGCTCCGACCTGCGCATCCTCGTCGGCTGCGGCGCGGCGGGCGCCATCGCCGCAGCCTTCAACGCGCCGCTGACCGGCGCCTTCTATGCCTTCGAGCTGATCATCGGCACCTATACAATCGTGTCGCTGACACCCGTCGTCGTCTCAGCTCTCATTTCCACCCTTGTCGCAAGGCTGCTTGCCGATGGTGATTTCACCATCGATATCGGCAGCTTCGGCTCGGTCGTGCCGGCCGACTATATCCCGGCGCTGCTGCTCGGCGCCTTCTGCGCCGGCATCGGTATCCTGATCATGCAGGGCGTCTCCTTCGTCGAGGAACTGGCGCGCAAGAGTTCGATCGCCCCACCCTTCCGCCCGGCGCTCGGTGGCGTCATCGTCGGGCTCTTGGCGATGATCTCGCCGCAGGTGCTCTCGGCCGGCCACGGCGCGCTGCATCTCAACCTCTCCCGCGAGGTGGCGATCCCGACACTGATCGGTCTCTTCCTGTTGAAATCCCTGGCCTCGGCGATCTCGATCGGCTCCGGCTTCAGGGGCGGCCTGTTCTTCGCCTCGTTGTTCATGGGCGCCCTGCTCGGCAAGCTCTTTGCCTATTGCGGACCCTATTTCGCCGATGCGACGCTGACCCCCGTCATCTATGCCGTGGTCGGCATGAGTTCGCTTGCCGTCGCCGTTATCGGCGGACCGCTGACCATGACGTTCCTGGCGCTCGAAATCACCGGCGATTTCCCGATCACCGCGCTGGTGCTCGCCGCCGTCATCACCTCGTCCCTCGTCGTACGCTCGACCTTCGGCTATTCCTTCGCCACATGGCGTTTCCACCTGCGCGGCGAAAGCATCCGCAGCGCCCACGATGTCGGCTGGATTCGCAACCTGACGGTGGACAAGCTGATGCGCGCCGACGTCAAGACGGCAAAAGCGAGCATCTCCCTGGAAGAATTCAAGCAAGCCTTCCCGATCGGCTCGGTCCAGCGCGTCGTCCTCGTCGAGGAGAGCGACAAATATGCGGGCCTCGTGCTGGTGCCGGAGATTTACGCCAATCCGACCGACGCACAGGACGAGGGCAAGACGCTTGCCGATTTCATCCACTACCGCAACGATTTCCTGCAGCCGCAGATGAATGCCAGGCAGGCGGCGGCGATCTTCGACAAGAGCGAAAGCGAAGCGCTCGCCGTCGTCAACAACCTGATCGAACGCAAGGTGATCGGCCAGCTCAGCGAAAGCTATACGCTGCGCCGCTACAGCGAGGAACTCGACCGCCGCCGCCGCGAGGTCTCAGGCGAGATTTAAGCGTCGTCGCGCCGACCGGATCGCCGTTTCAGGATACCATGTCGGCGAGCTTGAACACGTTTACCGCTTTCGAAACCCCGCGCAATTCGAAAGATCCCAGACAGTCGTTGGCGACGGCACAGGTGACGGCGAAGCTTTCCGACATCAGAAGGTGATGTCCGAGCGTGCCGCAGAGTTTTTCAAGCCGCGAAGCCTCGTTGACGGCGCTGCCGATAACCGTGAAATCAAGCCTGCCGCGTGCGCCGATATTTCCGTAGAAGACCTCGCCGAGATGCAGTACGACATCGACGCCGATGTCAGGACCTCCATCATTCCTCCGCTGACCATTCAGCACCTTGTTGGCTTCTAGAATATTCCTTGCGGAAGCCAGTGCGGCCATGCAGGCCTTTTGCGGATCTTCAGCATCTGTCGGAAAGATCGCCAGCACGCTATCGCCCATGAACTTGAGGATCTCGCCCGAATTTTCCTCGACATGCCAGCCGATCAGCTCGAAATGTTCATTCAGAAACCCGGCGATTTCGCCCGGCTGATAGATCTCGGTCAGCGCCGTGAAGTTTCTCAGGTCCGCAAGGAGGATTGCAGCATTGATCGCCCCTCCCTTTCCCCTCTGAATATCGCCCGCAAGGATGCGTGCACTTGTCTTGGCGCCTGTATAGACGGCAAGGATATCCGATGCGGTTTTCGATGCCGCAATGCGATAGCAAGCCAGCCCCAGCGCTGGGAAGAGCTTCGCGACGATCGCCAGTTGATCATCAGAAAATCCGCCCGGCTTGTCGCTTGTGAGAGACAGACTGACGCCACGCAGCGCAGCCTCCTTCGGGAATTCCAGCAGGCTGACCAGGTGATCCGTGCCGCCGGCATGCGCGAATTCTGCAAGCTGCGGGTAGTCATCGACACCCTCACCCTTGGCGATGTTCCATCGACCTGATGTTTCGCCGCGGCCCAAAAGAAAATAGATCGGCGTCTTCTCGAAATTCAGCACTGCCGCACTGCCATATTCGGCATTCTCGATCGTGGTCGCACCGCCACGGACGAAATTGGCCGAGACGCCGCCATACATGGGATGAATAGACGGCATCGAGATGCTTCCCCGCCAGATCGGAAAGCCATCCGCGATCAGCCGATCGCACAATCCGGCTATCAGCTCGCCAATATGCTCAGCTGTGATTCCATGTTCTATAAGCCACTGAATATGATTGTTAATTTCCGAACCTCCAAATGACCGACGCAGATTATGGTCGGAAATCGGGCAAATGGACGGCGATGACCACCGGGGTTGCCACATCAACCAATAGTCGAGTCAGGCAGATATTTCTAGCCGTGGTCTCCGGCAACGACAATCAGTCATTCGCCTGCCGACGAGGAGCTGTGAGAGTGCCGCAGAAGTGAAAGATGGTGCCGCAGCGCCTACCGATATCTCACATCCTGACTGTCATGCCGCCGTCCACCGTCAGTACGTGGCCGTTGACGAAGGAAGCGGCGGCGCTTGCCAGAAAAAGCGCCGCGCCGGCGATCTCGTCCGGCCGTCCCCAGCGCTGAACCGGGATACGCTGGCGCACAAAGGGCATCAATTCCTCGTTCGCAGCCATTGCCGCGTTCGTCTCGGTGGCGAACCAGCCGGGCGCAATCGCGTTGCTGGTGATGCCGTGCGGGCCGAATTCGACCGCCATGCCGCGCATCAGACCGGTCAGGCCCTGCTTGGCCGCCGGATAGACGCAGTCGCCGGGCATGACGACATGGCCGCTGATTGAGGTCACCGCGATCAGCCGGCCGTGATTACGCCGTTTCATCAGCACGGCAGCATCCCGCGAAAGCGTCATCGCCGCCGCCAGATCGGTGCGCAGCAACTCCAAGATCGCATCATCGTCGAATTCGGCCAGCGGCCGTCGGTCGCGGGCGCCGACATTGTTGATCAAAATATCGAGACGGCCGTGGGTCTTGTCGATATCGGCCATCACAGCACGCTGAGCCTCGCGGTCGGCGACGTCGAATGCAGCGGCCTCCGCCGTGCCACCCGCAGCCCGGATGGTCCTGACCGCGCCTTCCAGCGTCGCCGCCGTGCGTCCGTTGACGATGACATGCGCCCCGGCATCGGCCAGGGCGCGCGCCATCTCGAAGCCCAGCCCACGACCGCCGCCGGTCACCAGCGCCACCTGACCTGCCAGTGAAAATCTATCCAATATGCTCATGGTTTTCGTCGCTCTCAAAGGGTCCGTCGCGACAATTAATGGACTCAGTCAACTAATTTGGCAAGAGCAGAACGGCGACACCGGATGGCAGTGTGACCGCCCCACCCGGGACACATCCTGGCCTAACCGAGCAGCCCGGCGAGCCAACGCGCATCGAGGTGACGTTCCAAATCCCCGGCGATCTCGTCGAGCGCCTGGTCGACGCTCTCGCGATAATTCTTCCGCTCACCCGAGAGCCCAAAGCTTTGAAGCAGCCGGGCGCGGTAGGCGTCGCTGCCGAAGAGGCCGTGCAGATAGGTGCCCATGATCCGGCCGTCGGCCGAAAGCGCCCCGTCGGGCGTGCCGTCGATAATCGCCGAAGGCCGATCACAATCCGGGCCGCGGGTGATGCCGAGATGGATCTGGTAGCCGGCCAGCGGCGCGTCGTATTCGGTCGAGCGGGCATGGCTGTTGCGCACAGTTTTCTCCGGCGCCATCTCGGTCTCGACGTCGAGAAGCCCAAGCCCCGACGTCTCGACCGTCCCGCCCTCGAGCCCAAGCGGATCGTGCACCGTCCGGCCGAGCATCTGGTAGCCGCCGCAAATGCCGATCACCCGACCGCCGCGCCTGACATGCGCCTGGAGATCGCGGTCCCAGCCTTGAGCCCTGAAGTCGGCGAGATCCGATATCGTCGATTTCGAGCCGGGAAGGACGACCAGGCCTGCATCGCCAGGCAGCCGTTCGCCTGATCGCACGAAGACCAGTTCGACATCCGGCTCGGATCTCAGCGGGTCGAGATCGTCGAAATTGGCGATGCGCGGCAGCACCGGCACGGCGATCTTCAGCGCACCCGCCTCGCCCCGCGCCAGACGTTCGAGCACGACCGAATCCTCGGCCGGCAGGCGCGCCGCGCCCGGCAGCCACGGCACCACGCCGAAACACGGCCAGCCGGTGAAGCCTTCGATGGCGCGGATGCCGTCGTCAAACAGCGAGACGTCGCCGCGGAACTTGTTGATGATATAGCCCGCAATCATCGCCCGGTCGCCATCGTCGAGGATCGCATGCGTACCGACCAGCGAGGCGATGACGCCGCCGCGGTCGATATCGCCGACGAGCACGACGGGCACGCCGGCTCGTGTCGCAAAGCCCATATTGGCAATATCACCAGCCCGGAGATTGATCTCGGCCGGCGACCCCGCCCCCTCGACGATAACGAGGTCGGCGCCCGCAGCCACTTTTTCGAAACTCTCGAGCACCGCGCCGAGCAGCTGCGGCTTCAGTCGCTGGTAATCGCGCCCCTTCGCCTGTCCGAACACCCTGCCCTGCACGATGATCTGGCTGCCGTTTTCCGATTGCGGCTTGAGCAGCACCGGGTTCATGTGCACCGAGGATGGTGTGCGCGCCGCCAGCGATTGCAGCCACTGCGCCCGGCCGATCTCGCCGCCATCATCGGCGACCGCTGCATTGTTCGACATGTTCTGCGGCTTGAACGGCCGGACGGCCAGACCGCGATTGGCCGCCAGCCGGCAAAGGCCGGCGACCAGCACCGTCTTGCCGACATCCGAGCCGGTTCCCTGCAGCATGATCGCTCTTGCCATGGTGGCTCGCATCCGTCTTCTGTTCAGCGAGGCCTACAATGGACGGCAATCCCGGGTCAAGATTTGGCCCGGGCCAAGCTCCGCCCGAAAACGCGAAAACCGCGCATGGCCTTGGCTCTGCGCGGTTTGCCGAAAACTCAGGCGTCTTCACCCTTACACGGCGAAGCTCGCTTTCTCCGGTACGCACTACCTGAACCAGAGAAGTGGCGGTCATTGCCGCCACGACCCAACTGATAACGGCACATTCTTACCGGAGAGTTATTGAAGGCTTACGCAAATGTTAATTTTGATCTTTTTTGACATCCTCGTCGAAATTTCTGCCGGAGATCCGCCGCCGATCGCGAAGAGCGTGCATTTCGCCCGAGGGCGCCATTTTCGGGATGATGTCATAAATTCTTCGAATTCAATCATTTAGTCACGCAACCATGAGCAGAAGACGGTTGATTTCTCCGAGCGAACGCGTAGGCTTCATCCAAATACGCCATTGTTGAACATGGCCTGCGACGAGCTGCCGGAGCCGCAAGGACGGACGGTGCCGATGAACCGGAAAAGCCTGCACGGCATCGCCCGGCAGACATTTTCGCTTCGGGTGCCGGAGTAATTTGTCGGTGGATTTCAGAGCCTGCTGCGCGTCCGCCTGAGAAGAATTCGGGGAATGACGATGAAGACGTTTCTGATTCCGGCCGTCTTTGCCGCGGCTCTTTCCACCGTTGCGCCGGCCGAAGCCGCCGAATGCGGCAGCGTTTCGATCGCCGAAATGAAATGGGCTTCGGCAGGCATTGCCGCAAGCTTCGACAAGATCATCCTGGAAAACGGATATGGCTGCTCCGTCACCATCGTCGACGGCGACACCCTGCCGACCTTCGCCTCGATGAATGAAAAAGGCACCCCCGACATTGCCTCGGAATACTGGATCAATTCGGTGAGGTCCCTGCTCGATCAGGCGGTCAACAGCGGCCGGCTGGTGCAGGGAGCCGAGATCCTGGCCGACGGTGCCGTCGAGGGCTGGTGGATCCCGAAATTCATCGCCGACGCCCACCCCGATATCCGCTCGGTCGAGGATGCGCTGAAACATCCCGAACTCTTTCCCGCCGAGGACGATCCGTCGATGGGCGCAGTCTACAACTGCCCCGCCGACTGGAGTTGCCAGATATCCACCGCCAACCTGTTCAAGGCGCTTGCCGCCGACAAGAAGGGCTTCGAGCTCGTCGAAACCGGCAGCCCCGAGCGGCTCGACGCCTCGATTGCGCATGCCTTCGAAAACAAGGTCGGCTGGCTAGGCTATTACTGGGCGCCGACTGCCATCCTCGGCAAATACGACATGACGCGCCTGAGCTTCGGTGTCGGCCACAACAAAAACGAATGGGACCGCTGCACCGCCGTTGCCGGCTGCGCCAGACCTGAGGTCAATTCCTACCCGGTCTCGCGCGCCTTCACCCTGATGACCCGGTCCTTCGCCAGCCGCGCCGGGCCTGTCACCGCCTATCTCAAGACCCGCAAATGGGACAATGAGACGATCAATCAGGTGCTTGCCTGGCAGGACGAAAACCGCGAAAGCAACGAGGATGCCGCGATCTATTTCCTTCGCAACTACGAGGGTCTGTGGACGAAATGGGTGCCGGCCGATGTAGCCGAGAAGGTCAAGGCAAGCTTATAACGGCAGAACACCATCACCACGGACGATTCGATGATACCCTTTCCCGACCGCGATACCGTTGCGGAAAAGCTCGCCGCCCTGTCGGAGGCCGACAAGTCGTATCTGGCGCTGCTCATGGAAAACGCTGCCCAGGACGACAACCTGCTCGACGGCCTGCGCCGCCATCTCGATCTTGCCGCCGGATCGCGTTTCCTGAACTCGCTGAAGCTTGAAAATCTCGGAATGTGGCTCGGGACCCAGGCGCCCGGCCGGTTGCAGATCCGGCTGACGGAAACCGCCCGCTCCAGCCAGCATCCCGCCTACCAGGCCTTCCGGACCGGCCTCAGCCGATCCGGTGGGCTGGAAAAGGTTTATCCCCCGGCCAACACTTGATTCCCCGGTCAGCACCTGATCTGGCGATCCCAGCGGCAATCTGAATGATCGTTACTTCTTCGCGGCGCGGTCGACCGAGCGGCCGGCATCCTGGGTGGCGTTCACGGTGTTTGCCGTATCTTTCCCTATGCCGCGGATCGTGTTGCCGCAGGAGGAAAGGGCAAGAAGAACCATAAAAGCTGCGGCAATTTTGGCCGTTGTCGTCATCTCGGATATCCTTGTTTGAAATCAACCCCGAACGGCGACAAAATGCCGTCCGCGCCAATAACGCACGACAAACCAAAAGGTTCACTGGCTGAAAGGACCCTCAGGCGGCAACGGCCTTTGCTCTCTCCGCAAAGGCGCTGCGAATGCTGTCGGCCACCGTCTCGATCGGCCCCGACATCTGTGAGGCGGTCAACAGGCGGATATCGAAGGCGCCGAGTTCCGGCAGACCTTCATTCGGGCCGAGGAGCGCCATGTCTTCGTTGACATAGGAAAGCGGCAGCGGCGCGATGGCAAGATCGGAGAGCACGGCGGCGCGCTGCGCCATCGTGTGGCCGCTGAGATAGGCGACACGGTAGGGCCGCTTGTTGCGTTCGAGCTGGGTGAGTGCCTCCTGGCGCCAGATGCAGCCGTCCTCCCAGATCGAGATCGGCAGGGGATCGCGGCGATGCGCCGAACCACACCTGGCGCCGGCCCAGACCAGCCTCTCGCGGTAGACCACCTCGCCGCCGGTCGGGAACGGCCGCGTCGCACAGTTGATCAATGCCAGGTCGAGCCGCTGCTCCTCCATACGCTTCTTCAGCCCCATGCTCATGTCGATCGTCACGTCGACCATAATGCCGGGATAGCTTTCGGCGAAACTCTTCAGGATGCTCGGCAGCAGCCGTTCGCCGATATCCTCCGGCGCGCCGAGCCGCACGACGCCGCTGAGCTCAGGCATGATGAAGCGCGACACCGCCTCGTTCGACAGCGCCAGGATGTTGCGGGCGTAGGACAGCAGCATCTCGCCATGGCGTGTCAGGGATACCGAGCGGGCGTCGCGCAAAAACAGCGTCGCGCCGAGCTGTTCCTCGAGCTTCTTGATCTGCATCGACACCGCCGATGGCGTGCGGAAGACCGCTTCCGCGGCGGTCGAAAAATTGCCTGTCTCGGCGATGGCGACGAAGGTACGCAGCACATCGTTGTCAAGCAGCGGAATGGGACGGCGAAAGGGAATACTCATCGTCACATCTTTCAATTTTTCTGATTTATAACCCCATATCATTTTGTTTGATTGAATGTCAATCGACGGCATATTTTCAGTGTCAGCAGCAATGACGCAAGCAAAGGAGGCCGGACATGACGCAATCAAGCATCTGGAATATCGTACAGGCCCTTTCCGCATTCAAGTCGCAGAGGCGCAGGGATGCGAACCACGAGTATGCGATCCGGCAGTTAAAGCGTTTTCCCTCGCATCTGCTGGCGGATTGTCAGCGCGAAATGGAGCTGAGCACCCTTGCCTCGGCCGCCGAAGTGGATGATCGACGATCGAACGGCGGTCACATGCCTCCCAGCAGCTTGAAGGCGATCGCCCACATCGTGAAAGCGACGAGCGTTTCCAGCATCCGCCAGGACGAGGGCTTCGAGAAGATCGGCCGCAACCATGTTGCGCCATATCCGAGCGAAAAGAAGAACAGGAAGGAACCCGTCACCGCGCCGGCAGCAAACGAAGTCTGCTGCCCGGGGTAACGTGTCGATATCGTGCCGAGCAGCACGACCGTATCGAGATAGACGTGCGGATTGAGCCAGGTGAGTGCGAGGCAGGTCGCAAGTGTCTGCCCAAAACTCGATGTCTTGGCCTCCCCGGCCGTCAAAGCCGCGGACGACCGCAAGGCGGAATAGAGGCTTCTCGCCCCGTACCAGACCAGAAATGCGGCTCCGCCGTAGCGCATGACGGGATCGAGCCAGGGCATGAACCTGGCGATTTGCTGCAGGCTGGTCACCCCAAGCATGATCAGCGCCGCATCGGAGACAGCGCATGCGAGGCAGACGGCGAAGACATGTTCGTTGCGCAAGCCCTGGCGGAGGATGAAGGCGTTCTGCGCGCCGATGGCGACAATCAGGCTGAGGCCCATCATCAGGCCGGTTATATAGATCGAAAAATTCATCGCTTCAGCCAACGCCCCTCAATTCGGTGAGGTTGCGCTACCGCGATTATGAGAGTTAGGCTAATTAATCCAACTAACTCTGATTAAGTGAAACTAATCCATGCTCGATTATCCCGCTCTTCGCGCCGTCGCAACCATTGTCCAGACAGGCAGCTTCGAGAGAGCGGCGGCCGTCCTGAACGTGACGCCTTCGGCCATTTCGCAGCGCGTGAAGCAGCTCGAAGAGCGTCTCGGCGTCGTCCTCATCGTCAGAGGCACGCCGTGCACGGCAACGGAAAAGGGAGAATGGCTCTGTCGCCATATGGAGAATGTCGGCATGCTCGAAGCCGAACTCTTCGGGCAGCTGCCGGCTCTCGTCGATCCCGACGAGCCACGCCAAAGGGTCACGCTTCAAATCGCCACGAATGCCGACAGTCTCGGGACATGGTTCGTCGAGGCCATGTCGAATTTCGCCAGGAGTTCTTCCTATCTGCTGAACATCGCCGTCGACGACCAGGACCATACCGCCGAATGGCTGCAGCGCGGGCGGGTGATCGCCGCCGTCACCAGTCTGGAAAAGCCGGTTCGCGGATGCCGGCGTTTTGCCCTTGGGTTTCTGCGCTACCACGCCACGGCAACCCCCGAATTCGTCGCGCGCCACTTTCCGCAGGGCGTGACATCGGAGGCGATACGCAACGCTCCGGCGCTGACCTTCAATCAGAAGGACAGGCTCCAAAGCAGCTGGATCAGGCGAACGTTCGGACGCGATCTCGATTATCCCACCCACTGGCTGCCGTCGCCGCAGAGCTTCGTCGAGGCGAGTCTTTCGGGCATGTGCTGGGGAATGAACCCGACCCAGCTGACCCACGAGCATCTCGCATCCGGACGGCTGGTCGAACTGGTGCCCGACACGCCCCTCGATGTCCCGCTCTACTGGCAGATAAACCGCCTCGCCGCCGACCGCCTGGCGGATCTGACGCGCGAAGTCGTCACGGTGGCCAAGCGCCGTCTTTGATGCATCACTTAAAGATACAGCAGGACCGAGTGCGCTTTGTCAGACGTAAGCCGTGCGGCTGCCGAACTCGCTGGTCTCGTCAAAATTCTTCGTGCCGATGCGCTCGCTTTCGCCGGAGAATTCTCCAGAAGCTTCATCGGCGGGCTTCGATGCGGCAGACGACTGAGATTGGCTGCTTTCGCTCGCTTCGAGCTTGGCGATCTTGGCTTCCAGCGTATCGATGGATTTTTGGATGGTGGCCTTCTCTTGCTCGTCCTGCGTCTGCTCCAGGTCTGCCTTCTTTTCGGCAAGCTGGGCCTCGAGAGTGGCAAGCTGATCCGACGAACTCGAAGACGAGGTTGAAGCGACGGAACTCAAAATTGTGGATGCGGAACTGGAAATTGCGCTGACCATGAGCATGACTTTCGATGATGGAATGTCACCGTTCTAGCCAGGGAGGGTAAAGGTTCGATAAATAAAGTACCGAATAGTACCGAATAGTACCGAAATAAATATCGCGCTCTTATGCGATGGCGATGATCTCCAATTCCTGGCCGCCCGCCTCCGCCGCATCGCCGACAGCCTTGCCCATCAAAAGCCGCGCCACCGGCGAGACGTAGGAAATCGATCCGGCCTTGGGATCGGCTTCATCCTCCCCGACGATCCGATAGGTCTGCACGCGCCCGTCATCACGGCGGAAAGTCACCGTGGTGCCGAAGGCGACGGCGTCGATTGACGTAGGGTAAGGCATGATCTGGGCGGTGCGAAGTCTTGCCGCTAAGTAGCGAAGATCACGCAAGGGATTGGCCGTCTGCCGCCGCCGCTCGTTCACGTCTTCGATCGTGCTCGCAGCATCATAAGCTTCGCGGGCCTGCTGGAATTGCAGCTCCAAAGCCTTCAGCCCCGCCTCCGTGACAAGGTTGGGGTGCGGCGAAATCGGACGGTCGGGCAGCAGGGTTTCCGAAGCGGTTTCGAAACTCTCTTCCTTGGTGAAGGCGACGGCCAATCTCGAACTCCGTTTTAGGCGCAGTGCGCGCGCTTTATCGCTGGCGGGGCGAATGCCCCATCTGTTTGTCGGCACCCTACATACACCGACTGCAGACGAACCGCCAATCTTGGCTCATCAGCCGCCACTAGCTTGGGAGCCTTGGGAACGTCCTGCCCCGCATGGCGTTTAGACCGGTGCACGGCTGAGGAAGGGCAAAAGCCCCGCGAGCAGCCAGAGCGCCACGACAAAGTCTGGACCAACACATGCCTGCGTTCCTGACGGATGCGATGCCGCTGACGCCGAACTGGTGGGATATCGGCACGCGTATCGCGCTGACGGTGGTTGCCGGCGGCCTGATCGGCCTCGACCGAGAGCGCGGCGGTCACGCGGCGGGCTTCAGGACCACAATCCTGGTGGCGCTTGCCGCCTGCCTGGCGATGGTCCAGGCAAACCTTCTTCTCTCGGTATACGGAAAAACGCCTGGCTCCTTCACCCAGATGGACGTGCTGCGCTTTCCCCTCGGCGTGCTGACGGGCGTGGGCTTTATCGGCGGCGGAGCGATCCTCAGGCGCGGCGATATGATGACCGGCGTCACCACGGCGGCGACCTTGTGGTTCATGACGGTGGTCGGCCTCTGTTTCGGCGGCGGCCAGATCCTGACCGGGATGGTGGCGACCGCGCTCGCCTTCATCGTCCTGTCGCCATTGAAGCGTCTGGATACGTGGCTGCGCTGCGAACGCAAGGCAACGCTTCTCATCCGCAGCGCCGATGCCGATATCCCCGAACTGTCGGAAGCGCTGAAACCTCTCGCATGCCGTGCTCTATTCGTTTCCTTTGCACGGACCACCGATGGACGCGCCGGCGTGACATTCGAACTAAGATGGATGGCAAAAGACCATGACACATCTGCCCGTGCGATCTTGAACGCTTTGTCAAAGGCGCATGACGTCGCGGATTTCTCGATGCAGTCGACGACGAACTAAACCTCGCATTCCCTCATTTGGAGACGTGCTCGGGCTTGCCCTTCCTCTTGGTTGAGGCGAACTCCTCCAGCTGTTTTTCGCTCATGGATTCGACCATCTGTTTCGAGGCGCCTTTGAGTTCGCTCTTCGGCGTCTCGCCACGCTTGGCCGAGAGTGCGGCGCCTGCCGCCTTCTGCTGGGCCTTCGATTTGGCTGGCATATCGATCTCCTATTGCTCAAACGAGCGACCGCCGGTTCAAAGCTTCCGGAGTTCGTCAGGCTTGTGTGCGGCGCGTTTTCCCGACTTGTCGCTCTCGACGATATATTGCGGTTCGGCCTTCGATGCCTTCACCCTGTGGCCTTTGATCGTCGTCGGACCGCTCTGCTTTTTGACCACCCTGCCCTCGGTCTTTCCCTGGCTGGTATTCCAGCTTACCTCGTCGCCCTTCTTCAATTGCTTCGGCATGGCGGCTCCTGTTTCAAAGAGGCTGCGGCCCGCAAGCCGCAGCCGATGGGCTCTCAGTTGATGGTGGCCCATTGCATCCGGACATCCCTGGCGTTCTTCGACAGATGGACGTGTGCATCGATGTGATCGACCCAATCGATCGGGATCAGGTGATGCTTGCCGTCTTCCGAATCGAGCTTCGTCAGCTTGATGCGTGTCGGGCCGTCGAGGTGATCAACTGTGCCGACATGGGTGCCGTCGGCAGCCCGCACTTCCATATGCTCACGGATCTGATCTGCGGAAATCATCGTTTCCTCCTTTGCATCATTGTCAGCTACGAACTGGCAACGAGGTGGAGCAAACTTGGTTCCGAGGCATCCGGTCGCGCACCGAATTATGCTCGTCAGCCCCGATGTCGAGGCCAGCCTAGGGCCGCCGGGCACGCTCCGATCATTCAATATCTCTGATGTTATCCATAAGCCCTATTCGTTTGAATGATGAGTTGTCTGGGGCCATATTGGCATTACGGACATGGACGAACCTCCCATCGATCCGCATGTCCTTGACCTAAGAAAGGAACCGGAAAATGACCACGCTCACCTATCGGGGTGGTGGCAAGACCCTCACCTCCAGCGACAGCCGCTTCGATCTGGCACATTATGCCCGCAAGCTCGTGCTCGCCTGGACACGCTGGCAGACGGCCCGCGAAATCGAAGCTATGCCTTTCGACATCCGCAAGGACATCGGCTGGCCGAGCACGGACGACAGCAAACACCGGACCATGTAATGAATGCGACATTCTTCCCAAGATAGGGGCGGCGTCTGCTTTGCGCAACGCCGCCTTTTTCGCGGCCTGACTGTCCATTCCCAAGCCCTTTTCAGTCTTGAGTTTCAGTCTCCCGTGAATCTGTCATCTGCGCTGTCCCCGGCCATCCCGATAGTTTGACCGGCCCAAACGTGGGCTATGTCGCATATTTGCTCTTCCCGGCCGCATTTTTCCATGCCAGTGTCGCTTTCAGGACATCGGCGCGACGCATTCCGCGCAACGAATGTGTCATCGCCCCTCGAGCATGGATTTCGCTATGAATAGGATGCAGATCAAGAAGCGTTCACTGGTCTTCTTTATGGTACCGCAATTCACCATGCTGCCCTTTTCGGCGGCCGTGGACACGTTGCGCATCGCCAATCGCATGCTCGGCTATCAGGCCTATACCTGGCGGCTGACCTCTGTCGACGGGGAAAAGGTCTATTCTTCCTGCGGCATCGGCGTCGAGGCCAATTCCTCGCTTGCCGAGGAACGTCGCCATCTCGGCGGCGAAAACCGGCCGGGCATGGTGCTCGTCTGTTCCGGCATCGATGTCGAGCAGTTCAACAACAAGTCGGTCAATGCCTGGCTGCGTGAATGCTACAATCGCGGCGTTGCCGTCGGCAGCCTCTGTACGGGCGCGCATGTGCTTGCCCAGGCCGGTCTCCTGAACGGCAAGCGCTGTGCCATCCACTGGGAAAACCTGCCGGGCTTTTCGGAAGCCTTCCCGCAGGCGGAGGTCTATGCCGATCTCTACGAGATCGACGGCAGTCTCTATACTTGCGCCGGCGGCACCGCCTCGCTCGACATGATGCTGAACCTTGTCGGCGAGGATTTCGGCGAAAGCCTCGTCAACCGCATCTGCGAGCAGCACCTGACCGACCGCGTGCGCAACCCGCACGATCGCCAGCGACTGCCGCTGCGCGCCCGCCTCGGCGTGCAGAACGCCAAGGTGCTGTCGATCATCGAGCTGATGGAAGGCAATCTCGCCGAGCCGCTGTCGCTGATCGAGATCGCCGACGGTGCTGGCCTTTCCCGCCGCCAGATCGAGCGGCTGTTCCGCCAGGAGATGGGCCGCTCGCCGGCCCGCTACTATCTGGAAATCCGCCTTGACCGCGCCCGCCACCTGCTGGTGCAGTCCTCGATGCCGGTCGTAGAGGTCGCCGTCGCCTGCGGCTTCGTCTCGGCCTCGCATTTCTCCAAGTGTTATCGCGAACTCTACCATCGCTCGCCGCAGCAGGAGCGCGCCGAGCGCAAGATGACCATGGCGACCGCACGGCAGGCAGTTGCCGCCTGAGGCTATAAGAAGGCCGTCGCCGCTTGAGACGTTGGGAAAGGCCTGTCGCCGTCTGATGTGAAAGGCGGCGGCTTCACCCCCGCGCTGGGATGGCGTTATTGCGCCGCCTCTTCCGTCATTCTGGCGTCGGAATAGACCTGGTTTCGGCCGCGGTGTTTGGCCATGTAGAGGAACTGGTCGGCGGCGTTGAGGTAATTCTCGAAAGTCTCGTAACCGCCGATTTCGGCAATGCCGATCGAAATCGTAACACCGAGTTCCTCGTCGTCGGCCGTAACCTTCAGCCGCGAAATGTCCGAGCGGATCTCATCGCAGAGCTTGGTCGCAGCAGCGGAATCCATCTGCGGAAAGAGGATGGCGAATTCCTCGCCCCCGAGGCGCGAGAGAAGATTTTCGCTGCCTTCGAAGATCGTAAACAGCCTGTTTGCGACAGCCTTCAGCACCTTGTCGCCGATCTCGTGGCCATAGGTATCGTTCAGCCGCTTGAAATGGTCGATATCGAGAATGGCCACGGAACTCGGCACCTTCAGCCGCAGGCACTCGTTCACCAGCTTCGGGCCGTTGTCGTAGAAATAGCGGCGGTTATAGAGGCCTGTGAGATAGTCGCAGGCCGCCGCCGCCCGCAGCTGCCGCATCTGCGCCAGCGTCTCGGCATTGTTGGCGATGCGGCATTGCAGTTCCTCGGCGACAAAGGGCCGGTAGACGAAATCGCTGGCGCCGGCCTTGAGGAAACTCGCCGAAAGCATGCGGTCGTTGGAGGCGGAAACGCCGATGACACGCAGCCTGTCCGAACCGAAGCGATGGCGGATGCGTCGCGTCAGCTCGTAGCCGCTCATATCGGGCATGTGGTGGTCGGTGACGACGAGTTCGATATCGCTGTAGGCCTCGAGGGCTGCCAGCGCCTCGAGCCCCGAACTTGCCTCGACGACGAGATATTGCTGCGCCTTCAGCAGGTCGACGAGCACCTGGCGCGCCGAGGCGACATCGTCGACGACGAGCACCCGCGTCTTGCGGTTGGAGATCGCCCGCCGGACGGTGGCGACCAGATTGTCGAGCGCGAATTCATTGTCCTTCAGCACGTAATCGATGACATTGCGCTCCATGATCTTGTTGCGCGTGTTGAGATCGAATGTCGCGGTAAAGACGATCGCCGGGATATCGTGCTCGATCGTGCAGTCGAGTGCTTCGCCATAGGGCGAATCCGGCAGGTTGAGATCGACGACGGCCATGGTGTAGCCGTGACCGTCCTCGGCAAGTTCTTTGCGAAGAGCCTTCAGTGACGGGCAGGATTTGACGGCAAGGCCGAGCTCGGTCTGGAACCGGTGACAGAGCACGGCAGAAAACATCCGGGAATCTTCAACCAGAAGTATTTTTAGCCCGCCGGAGCGGAGCCCAATGCCATCTCGCTGAAAATCCGCTTGAAACGCCACAGCCGCTATTCCCCCATACGTCCGACGGGCTCGACTCGGCCCTCTCCCCGGGGCGGACGATAGCCGAGAGGCTTATGCGCGTGAAGGGGACAAATGAAAGCGACATTACCTCTAATTGCAAAAATTCGACGACTGTCCCCGACAGTCGCCTCCGGCCCCCTGCCGATACCGATGCCGGAAGAGCCGTCAGGCAACCGCCCGCTCCTTGCGCATCGATTGAATTTGCAGCAGCGTATCGAGGTTCTGGTTGACGCGGCAGTAGAACTCCTCGTCGATGAAGGGACGCAGCATGAAATCATTGCCGCCGGCCTTCAGGAATCGTGCCGAAAGCAGCCGGTTCGACGAAGAGGAAACGCCGATGATGCGCAACTCATGCGAGCCGATATTGGAGCGGATGCGCCGCGTCAGCTCGAAGCCGTCGATGTCGGGCATGTTGTAATCGGTAATCATCAGGCCGATATCGCGATTGGCCTTCAGGATCTCCAGCGCCTTGCCGCCGTTCTCGGCGACGCTCACACGGAAATTGTAACGCTTCAGCCGGCTCGACAGCAGGGCGCGCGCCGTCGCACTATCGTCGACGATCAGCACATGGTGGCGATGATTGGTCAGGAACCGGCAGATCGATTCCGCCAGAAGGTCGACGGCGAAGATATTGTCCTTGAGGATATAATCGACGATGTCCTTGGCCATCAGCTTGTCGCGCATGCCTTCGTGGAAGGTGCCGGTAAAGACGATGGTCGGGATGGAAAGATCGACCAGATACTCGAGCGCTTCGCCGTTTTCGGCGCCGGGCAGGTTGATGTTCGAGATCGCCAGCGTGATCGGATCGGAAGACTTGTCGTAGGAAAACTGCAGATCCTCGAAGCTGCGGCAAATCTCGACATCGATGTCGAACAGCTCCTTGAGGCGTTTGCTGATCATCGAGGTGAATACGTTGGAATCTTCCGCGACAATAATGCGCGCGCCAGCAAACATTTCCCCGGAATATTGCATCCCCGAAATACCTAGAAACGCCATAGCAAACCTTTGATGTAAAATCTGTCCCCGGATCAAATCGATACATCAATTGATTTGAATAATTATTAATCAGCGCGCCGGGATATGAAGCGAAGAAGCGGCCCGATGGGATCGCCCTCGATTTCCTGCAGATATGCTTAAGAAATCAGGCATGAAGCATCGCATTCTCGGCATCGAACGGGCTTTGCCGACAACGTCACATTACGAGGATCGCCACGCCGCAGCTTGTTCCCCTCATAATATAGCCTTTAGAGTGGCTGGACGGACTTGCGACAGGATTTCCGCCTTGCTTGCCAAAGCGTCTTCGTTGCCTCGTGCAGATCTCAGCAATGGAGCCCAGGCTATTCAACACGACCTGGCCGGGTGGATGCCGGATGTGGCAAGCGCCCTCCGGGGTCATCCCTGGATGCCCAGCGCTTAATCCATACCTGACGGCAAGCCCAGCGAGCGCAGGAAATGCGCCTCGATCGCGCGCAGCAATTGGGCGCGAGCAGCCGGTGTCTCGCCGATGCCGGGCTGATTGACCACACCGTGCAGGGCATTGAACAGGAACACCGCCGTGAAGCCGGGATCGTCGACCGACCAGGCATTCTCGCCAGCGCCAGCGGCAAGCAGTTCGCTCAGATGGTCGATCAGGACGTTGCGCGAAAGTCCTTCCTTCGTTGCGGGGGGTGCCGCCACGAAGGCGAGATGATGCAGCCCGGCCGCATCGAGATAGCCGGTGGCGCATGCCGTTGACCAGGCTGCCAGCTTGCCGTGCCAATCCTCCTGCCCTCGTCCTTCGATCGCCGCGACGATGCCATCCAGCACGCTTTGCACGAAACGGGCGCGCAGCGCCTGGAGAACATCGGCCTTCGAGGAGAAGTGCAGGTAGAACGTGCCCTTGGCGACCCCGGCCCCCGTCGTGATCTCCTCGATCGTCGTCTGCTCCAGGCCCTTTTCCAGAAAAAGCCGCTCGGCCGCGATCATCAACTCGTCGCGCCGCTCTTCGGCGGGCTTGGTTCTCGGTTTTGAAACAGGATCGGCCGGCATCGACGGGACTGCTCCACTCTCATTGACGGCGCGCGGGATCGGTCCTGTGCAGGTAGCCGGTAAACACGTCGCGCATTGCGGTGCTCTCGATATCAGGCAGCAGGCGACCGACTTCACCGCGATGATAACCGCCATGCGTCACCACATGGGCGAGCATCTCTTCGCGAGACATGCGCCCGCGTCCGCCATCGGTGAAGGTGAAGTCGACGACCTCCTCCATTTCCTGAAGGCTGATCCGCGAGGTGTAATCGATATACCAACGGTCGGCATCCCGGATATCGGCCGACAGCTGCGCCAAAGGCGGCGTTTCGCTGCTCCAGCTCGCCGCGTAGGTATGACCCAGCCCCTGAAGATTGGCAACGAAGATGCGATCGACGAGATGAGCGTGGTTGAGCACGCGAAGCGCCGACCGAAACGCGTCGGAAGGCGCGTCAGCTTCGAGCGCGTTCAAAGCATCGAGAAGCTCATCGTCGACGCTGGCTTTGTATTGGAACAGAGAGTTCAACAGGGTCTGCGCGCTCATTGCGATCTCCGGGCGTGAAATGGATGCCGCCGGTAGTAGCCGACAGTCTCGATTTATATGACTGACTGGTGGTCAGTCAATATTTTTTCAATTTCACAGCTACCGCTGCTCTGCCGCGATCTCATGAGTTTTACGCGCAGCAGCCGCTCTTTGCCGCGGCCGGACCGCAGCAGGCGGCTGCCCTGCTGCTTTCCTCCGCCAGCCAGCGGTCGCGCGGCTTGCAGCTTGCCGGCCGCGGCGATAGCTCGACATGCATGGCGCCGGCGCTGAGAATCGGTCTCGCGGCGCAATAGAGCTGCATCGGCCGCACGCCGTCACTGACCTCGAAGGTGAGCTTGGCCGAACCGTCGAGCTGCACATGCTCCGTCACCTTGCGGATGATGGAATAGAACTTGCCGGCCGGCATATGTGCGCGGTCGCCTTCCTCGATGTCCCAGAGCTGGATGAAGATCTCCGCCCATGCCTCGGGATTGGCGCCGCAGTCGAGGCCTGAGAATTGGCCCGCCTTGACCTCGGTGACATGATAGCCGGGCTTTACCGGCTTGCCGTCGTAATAAAAAATCAGCGGAGAATCCTTGGCGCCGCCAAGCATCTCGAGCAGCAGGCCGAGATCGATGTCGTTCTCTTGAATTTTGCTGTTGTCGATGATCTTCATATCAGTTAATCCTTGCTTCAACAGTTCAAGGATTATTGAAATATGGATCAACGTCAAGCCCTCATAGCGTTCGGCGCGCTGTCGCAGGAAACCCGCCTGCACATCGTCCGTATGCTCGTGGTTTCGGGTCCCGGCGGTATGGCGGCGGGCGCGATCGCGGAGAAGGCGGAGGTCTCGCCGTCCAATATCTCCTTCCATCTGAAGGAACTCGAACGGTCCGGGCTGATCGCGCAGCAGCGTGAATCCCGGTCGATCATTTATACCGCGAACTACGAGGCGCTAGGTGGCCTGGTTCGCTTCTTGATGGAAGATTGCTGCTCCGGGCATCCGGAAATCTGTGCCCCTGCCGCGGAGGTCGCGGCCTGCTGTGCGCCAAAAGGGAAGGAGAAACTGCAATGACCACTGATCGCGTTTACAATGTGCTCTTTATCTGCACGGGCAATTCTGCCCGCTCGATCCTGGCGGAATCGATCCTGCAGCCTCTTTCCTCGATCGACAACCTCGCGCTTCAATCGCACCTGCATCAGATCGGCGCCATGGAAGGCACGACAGCAAAACCGTCCAAGGCCGGCTGATGGGTTTCGATTTGAACCAGCAGGCCTTGGAAGGGCCCGATGACAACCTTCGCGCCGTGCTCGCAGCCGCCGGACTTCCGGTCGATGACCTCACAGACCCCGGCCGAAGCTTCTACCGGTTTTCGCGCGGCGGCCAGACGGTCGGCTTCGGCGGACTGGAACTCTATGGCGAGGCCGCACTCCTGCGTTCCATTGTCGTGCTGCCCGATCAGCAAGGCTTTGGCTTCGGCCATGCTATTACCCTTGCCTTGCTCGATCAGGCCCATAAGAAAGGTGCGGCTGCTGCCTATGTGCTGACTGAAACGGCCGCCCCCTTCTTTCAATCGCTCGGTTTTCTTCCGATCGCCCGCGATGATGCGCCCGCCGCCATCCTGACGACGCGGCAGGCCGCAAGCCTGTGCCCGGCATCCGCCGCCTTGATGGTCCGGAGCCTGCCGGCATGAGCGCGCCAGTGTTTCCGCTGTCTCGACGACTTGCCGCCGAAGCCCTGGGCACGCTGTTGTTGGTGGCAACCGTCGTCGGATCGGGAATCATGGCGGACAGCCTGACGAACGATACGGCGCTTGCGCTGCTCGGCAACACGCTGGCAACAGGGGCGGTGCTTGTCGTCCTCGTCACCATCCTGGGCCCGATTTCCGGCGCACATTTCAATCCGGTGGTGTCGCTGGTTTTTGCGCTCCGGCGCGAGCTGCCCGCCTCTACCCTTCCGGCCTACATCGCCGCGCAGATCGTCGGCGGCATTGCCGGAACGATGCTCGCCCATGCCATGTTCGCTCTTCCCCTGCTGCAGGCCTCGGAAACCGTGCGCACCGGCGGCGCACAATGGCTCTCCGAATTGACGGCAACCTTCGGCCTCGTCTTCGTCATCTTCGCCGGTGTTCGCTTTCGCGCCGATGCCGTGGCATGGCTGGTTGGCCTTTATATCACCGCCGCCTACTGGTTTACCGCTTCCACGTCGTTTGCCAATCCCGCGGTCGCGATTGCCCGATCACTGACGCACACATTTTCCGGCATCCGCCCGATCGATCTACCGGGTTTTCTCGTTGCTGAAATCCTCGGCGCATTGCTGGCGCTGATGTTCGCGGGATGGCTGTTGATGGAATCCCGCAATCCTGAAACCCTGACCAAGACGGAATCTGCCTGATGACTATCGATGTGACGATCTATCACAACCCGGAATGCGGCACCTCGCGCAACACGCTGGCGATGATCCAGAACACCGGCATTGAGCCCAATGTGATCGAATATCTGAAAAACCCGCCGTCGCGCGAACAACTGATCAAGATGATTGCGGATGCAGGATTGAGTGTTCGCGAGGCGATCCGCGAAAAGGGCACGCCCTTTGCGGAGCTCGGCCTCGACAACCCCGACCTTACCGACGACCAGCTTCTCGACGCCATGCTGAAAGATCCGATCCTGATTAACCGCCCCTTCGTCGTCACGCCGCTCGGCACACGCCTGTCGCGGCCGTCGGAACTTGTCCTCGAAATCCTCCCGGAAACGCATAAGGGCGCCTTCACCAAAGAGGACGGCGAGAAGGTGCTCGATGCCGAAGGCAAGCGCATTGTCTGATCTGCCCGCAGCATCTCGGATGCATCTGCATCAGCCGAATATGGATGCACTCAGGCCGACGTTCTCGACGCACAAGCCTCGCATCCTGATCCTTTATGGCTCCCTGCGAACAGTGTCCTACAGCCGCCTCCTCGCACAGGAGGCCGCACGGCTGCTCGAATATTTCGGCTGCGAGGTACGGATCTTCAATCCCGAAGGTCTGCCGCTGCCTGACGAGGAACCGGCGAGCCACCCAAAAGTTCAGGAACTGCGCGAATTGTCGGCATGGTCGGAAGGCCAGGTCTGGGTCAGTCCTGAACGTCATGGCGCAATGAGCGGTATCATGAAAGCGCAGATCGACTGGATTCCGTTGTCGGTTGGCTCGGTGCGGCCGACACAAGGCAAGACGCTGGCGGTGATGCAGGTCTCCGGCGGTTCCCAGTCCTTCAACGCGGTCGGCCAACTGCGCATCCTTGGCCGCTGGATGCGGATGATCACGATCCCCAATCAGTCCTCCGTCGCCAAGGCTTTCCAGGAGTTCGACGCGAACGGCCGTATGAAACCCTCATCCTATTATGACCGCGTCGTCGACGTCTGCGAGGAACTGGTGAAGTTCACACTGCTGACCCGTGATGCCTCGAACTATCTGACCGACCGCTACAGCGAACGGAAAGAGGAAGCCGAAAAGCTCGAACAGCGCGTCAGCCTCAGGTCCCTATGACAATCAGCGCCGAACGACCGCCGTTAGCCGCCATCGCCGCACTCGGGCTCACGCAGATCATCGGCTATGGCAGCCTCTATTACAGCTTCAGCATCCTCGCCCCTGACATGGCCCGTGATCTCAACTGGTCATCGGAATGGATCTTCGGCGCCCTCTCCGCGGCGCTTCTGATCGGCGGCCTGGCCGCACCGCTTATGGGCACATGGATCGATCGCTTCGGCGCGGGCAGGATCATGACATCAGGCTCGGCGATTGCCGCAGCCGCCCTTATCGCCTGCGCCTTCGCACCGGGAAAGATCGCTTTTATCGCGGCATTGATCGGCATCGAGGTCGCCTCGAACCTGGTGCAATATGGCGCCGCCTTCGCCTTGCTCGTGCAGATCAGGCCACGGGTTGCTCAGCGCAGCATCACCTACCTGACGCTGATCGCCGGCTTTGCCTCGACCATCTTCTGGCCGATCACCACGGCGCTGCACGCGCATCTGTCATGGCAGAATGTCTATCTGATCTTCGCCGCGCTTCATCTCGCCATCTGCCTTCCCCTTCACGCCTGGCTCTCCCGTGGCGTCAGCGAGACCAGGAAACGGACCGGAGAGGCGGCCGCAAAACACGTCGAACCGAGCCTTCAGCCGTCGGTACGCCGGCCGGCCTTCATCCTGATGGTGACGGGCTTTGCTTTGGAGAGCTTCGTGAACGCGGCACTTCTGGTTCACATGGTGCCTGTGATGTCGGCACTTGGCCTCGGCGCCATGGCAGTGGTGGTCGGAACGCTCTTCGGCCCGTCACAGGTGCTCAGTCGCCTCATCAACATGGTCTTTGGTGAGAGCTTGTCGCAAGTGATGCTGGCGATCATCTGCGCCGTCCTGCTGCCGGCAGCCCTTGTCATCCTCATCGCCACCGCACCCTCGGTGCCCGGCGCTCTGGTCTTTGCAGTCGTCTTCGGCCTCGGTTCAGGCCTTAACAGCATCGTCTACGGAACCTTGCCGCTCGCGCTCTTCGGAAGCGATGGCTACGGCCGGCGGCAAGGACAAATCATGTCGGTCCGTCTCGTCGTCGCCTCGATGGCGCCGTTCGCACTCGCCTTCCTGATGGGCAGTCTCGGCGTATCATGGTCACTATCGATCGCAGCATTGCTCTGCACTGTCGCCGTCGCCGCATTCTTCGCCATTCTGCGGCTGACGCGCCCGATTGCCCGGTCGGAAGCGGTTCCCAATCCCGGAGAAGCTTGAGCGCATCAATCAGTGCAGTCGCTACTTGACGACGGCCGAGCCCTTGACGATGTCGATAGTCTCGCCGCCGTCGAGTCCGATGCGGTCGCCGTCGGGCGTCGTCATGAAGCAACCGGAGGGGCAGAGGCTTTCCGAAGCGCCGGCATCGACCACAACCTCGACGCGCTGGCCGCTCTCGGTGATGACGAGCACGACGGCCGCCGGATCGGTGTTGGTAACGGATGCCGCATAAGCCGCGGGCGCGGCAAGCAGCGGGACAAGCAGAACGGCGGCAAATCTTGCCATCATGTGCGGCGGCGCTGGCGCGCCCTCCCCTCGAACGATCGGTGCTGCCCCCGGCAGCGATCCCGATGGAAGGGATCATGCACGCACACCCGTGAATGATGGCTGAATGACCCGTTCAGCTCTTGAGATTGCCGTCCGCCGTCCGGCTGCGCAATTGCCGCACCGGCCGCTCTTCCTCCTCCATGGGCTTATCCCCTGGATTTTCTTGGTCGCCCTTCCGATCCCTGCCCGCATCGACAAGGACGGGAGGAGCCTCTCGATGGATGGTGAGATCGCTCTGCGGCAACGGGATCTCGATCCCCTCGGCCTTGAAGCGCTGGAGGATCTCGATCCTCAAATTGTTGCGCACCGTCATGCCGTCGCCCATGTCGGCGAGGAAGAAGCGCAGCTCGAAATCCAGCGAATAGGGACCGAAACGCAAAAATTCGACATGCGGCTCGGGATTGCGCATGACGAGCGGAATCTTGGCGGTCAATTCCAGCAGGATATCCATCACCTTCTGCGGATCGGCGTTGTAGCTGACGGATACGGGGATTTCCGAACGGCCGATCTTGTTGCGATGCGTCCAGTTGCCGACGAGCCCGTTGATCAGCTCCGAATTCGGCACAATGATCGACTGCTTGCGGAAGGTCTCGATCTCGGTGGCGCGCACCGAGATACGCTTGACTATGCCTTCGGCCGTGCCTGATACAACATGGTCTCCGACCTTGAACGGCCGCTCGACGAGCAGGATCAAGCCGGAGACGAAGTTGGAAACGATGTTCTGCAAGCCGAAACCGATGCCGACCGAAAGTGCTGAGGCGACGAGCGCGAAGCTCGACAGATCGATGCCGGCCGCCGAAACGCCGATGATCGCCGCGATGCCGACGCCGAGATAGCCGATGCCTGTTTTGACCGAATTGCGCACGCCGAGATCGACATGGCTTCTTGCCATCACATTGCCGTCGAGCCAGCGCTGCAGCCAGCGTGTCAGCAGGTAGACGCCGGCAAACAGCAGAATCCCGGTGCAGATGCCGAGCAGCGAGATGCTGATGCCGCCGAGCCTGACCTCGGTGAACAGCCGGTAGGCGATCAACTGCAGATCCTGCACATGGAAGCCCCAGAGCAGCAGGATCAGCGGGATGCCGACGAGAAGCGCCACCGCATAGATGGCAAGGCCGACGAGCAAGCCGGCCTGGTCGATCGCCACCGGCCCAAGCTTGAAGCGGCGCGTCAGGAAGCTTGCAAAGAAGGTGTCGCCGAAGCTTTCCTGCTTTGATATCGCCTTGCCGGAGAGCAGGCCGACATACATGGTAGCAACGACCGCGCCGGTGATGATGAGCTGCGTGGCGACGAAGCGCGCCAGCCCGACATAACCGCTCAGCGCGGTGAGGATGAGACCGGCGCCAACGACGCGCAGGATGATCCCCATGCCGCGCGGCCAATGCCGGCCCGGCGCATCGGGATCGCCGTTCTTCGCCAGCATCGGTTTGCCGAACGAGGCCGCGATCAGGATCAGGCCAATGATCAGCGCGGCAATCAGGCTCCTGACCACGGTCAGCACCAGCGGCGAGCCCATCGCCTCGCCGATCGTCCCGAACAGATAATCGAGCGCGTTGACGATCGCCATCGCCAGCAGGCAATAGCCGATCGAGCGTGCGCCGAGATTGGAAAGCCGGACGAGCCGCCAGCGAGGTTCGTCCGGTGCGAAGATGGCGTTGACGAAACGGCCGACGAAATAGACGAGCCCGATCGCCGCAAACAGGGCGCCGATGACAGGTGCGATGTCGGGCCGCAGAACATTGAAACTATTGAGGAAGAAGAACGAGGTGACGAGCAGTACCGAAAGCGCCAGGGTGCGGATCAGCGTCGACCAGAAGGCGATCGACAGCCGGCCGATATAGGACGGGTTCTTGATCGCCTCGTCCCGGCGCAGATACGAGCCGAACAGCCGATAGCTGCCGGATAGCAGAATGAGCGCCGAAGCAAGCGACAGGAAGATCGCGGCAAACAGCGGGAACCGCTTGAACTTCCAGACGAAAGAGGCCCAGCTCGACAAAGCCTGCGAGAATTCGCTGGCCTCGTGCACGAAAGCGCTCACGGCATCGTCGAGCACCGAGACGGAGATCTCGGTGCGCCTGAAAAGCGTGTCGGCGAAAAGCCGCCGCCGCATTTCGATGATTTCGTTGAGGAGCTTCGTCACCGCGATCGACAGGTTTTCGGCGTCACCGGTCACCGCGTTGATCTGCGCACGCTCGGCAGTCAGCGCATTGCGCTCGTCCGTGACAATCTTCGCCTCGGGCGGCTGCCCGTCCTTCGGCGGATCGCCGATCTCGGCAAGCCGGTTCTTGATCTGGTCGAACCGCGGCCGGAGATTGACCGATATGGTGATGACGGCGCGGCTAAGCTCGTCAGCCTTGGTGGCGAGCCCGACCAGGGCATCGTCATTGTCGGCACTCTGCTTGGCGCCGTCCTGAAGCGCCGTCAGTTGGACCTTCGCCTTGTCGATCTCCTTCGCCGCCTGATCGAGTGGCGTATCGGTAAGCGGTGCCTCCTGCGCGGCAGCCGGTGCCTGCGGCTCCTGGGCGAAGGCCGCAGCACCATTGAAATGCGCGCCCGCGACCGCCAGCGTCAGCAGAAGAATGGTGCGAAGCAGGATCGGTCTCAGCCGCAAAAGCGCCTCCGGAAGGGTTGTCGTCAGGATAGAATGCCTGCTTGTCATAGCAAAGAAAGGCGACAGAAAGGCGGAATATCCCCGGAAAGCCTCAGAAACCGGCATCGGGCCTGGAGAGATAGTCGCGCTCCGCCGCCGTCGACTCCCGCCCGAGCATGGCATTGCGGTGCGGAAAACGGCCATAGGCGGCGATCACGTCGCGGTGGCGGATCGCATAATCGCGATATTCCTCATCGCCAAGCGCGGTGAACAACGCCACCGAACGTTCCTGCTCGTCAAGGTCTTCGGCATGTTCGAAGGGCATGTAGAAAAAGGTGCGGCATGCCGCTTCAACCGCCTGGTCGGCGCCTGCTGCGAGCGCGAGCTTGGCTTCCCGAAGCGCCAGCCCGTCGGTCGCGACGGCAAGCGGGGTGCCGCGATAGATATTGCGGGGAAACTGGTCGAGCACGATGACGGCCGCCAGCCGGCTTTCCGGGTCGGCCCGCCATTCGTCCCGGACGCCCGCGGCAAGCGCCAGATGGGTATCGCGGAAGCCTTCGCGGATCTCGGCGTCAAGCTCCGGCGTCGCACGGAACCACAGCTCCCGGCCGCATCTGACGAACCAGAAATCATAGACTTCCCCAGGCCTGCGGATCGTCGTCATGCTTCCTTCCCTAGAGTGAATGGATTCAATTCAATCAATTAAATTATTGTAAATATTGGAAATTTTTATAAAATCAACCCCTTATTCGGCTGCCGGCACCTCTCCCCGTAAACGGGGCGAAGAGGATATGCCGCGACCTCTCCATCCCCGCCCCGTCTCGTTTGGCTCGTCCCTCGTCCCGTCAGAACACGAAGGGATATACACATCTCGCAAGGCCCAACCTGCGGCACATGCTTTGAAGTATTGTAGGCCATTGAAGAAGGTGATGGGGCCTGGCAGCTTGGAGGAGGCAGCCGCTCCAGCCTCAGAGCTTGGCGATGATCCAAGCTTCGCCCTATTGCACAGACAGGCCAGCGGCTTCAATTCCCGAAATAAAACGCTTTTGATCTTCGGTCCGCGCCAGCCGCCTGGCGACCTCCTGCCTGATGTTCGGGATCAATGCGGGTGACTCGCGCCTGATCCACTCAAGCTGTTCCTCTGCTTGCTGTTTTTTTCCAAGCGTGCCGAGAATGGAGAGCAATACGAGACGATGCATCGGATTGTAATTGAGGTCCGACATGCGCGACCATAGTTCCGCAGCCTGCGTATCGCCCCGCATGAAGGCACAGAGCGCCATTCCGACCTCGTAATATCCGCGTGGTCCGGCATTCTTGCCGACTGCCTCCGAAATCAGCGTGCAGCCTCTATCCCATTCCCCCGACATCGACAGGCGCAGGCCGTATTCACCTGCCACCTCGGTATCGTTCGGATTGCTGGCGTAGGCGGCAGCGCCGGCGCTCAGGGCTCCGGCCGGATCATTGCCGAAAAAGTTGACAAGCATCAGTGCCTGAAGAGCGCGTGCATTCTTTGGGTCGAGCCGCACGGCCTGCTCGGCAAGTTCCTTCGCGAGGTCGAGCGTGGCAGCCGTCGATTTCGTGTGAAGTTGGTATGAAAAGCGGAACTCGTCGAGATGAATCAACGAAAGAAGGGCGAAGATATTGGAATCGGACGGCACTTTTTCCACGGCCTGCTGCAGGCAGGATTTTGCCAACTCGTGCGCCTGCACGGTCATTTCGCTGCGGTAGCTATAGTAGGATAGAACGCATGAAAAAACGTCCGTGCTTCCGGCGATGGTCGCGGTATCGGTCTGGAACATGACGCCGAACGGACGCGCGACCGCCGTCGCGATATCCCCGGCAAGGCTCGCTTGCGTTTGCGGGATGCCTTGCACCTTCATGTCGGCATCATAATTACTTGCCCAGATGACGGCGGCATCCGCCCGCCGCACGAGTCTGGCTGTCGAGCGCAGCTTGCTGCCTTCGAGCCGCACACTTCCTTGGAGGGCATAAAGCGGCTGCGACAAAACTTCGCCGGTTCTATTCCGCGGCATGGCGGTGACGACAACGATATCATTGAAGCGGACCAGCTTCTCGATGATGTCGTCGGTGATGCCGCGAGAGATGTCGGAGGCAAGGCTCCCGTCGGAGGCGCTTTCGAAACGCTCGACGATAATGCTAGGGCGATTATCAGCTCCTGATATCGTTTCACGCTCCGTGCTCGGCGACCCGACCTGCTGAAGGAGGGCCGCCGCCGAGGCCAGGACAATCACCGCGCCCGCCGCAAGAAGCCAATATCGGCCCGGCGATAAGCGCCGGTCCGCCTGGTCCCGGCTGATCGTATCCGCAGCCGCACTGATCTGAGCGTTATTGTCGTCTGACGAGCTTGGCAGATCGGACTGCTTGAGCGGCGAGATATCATTGGGTTCAGCGCTGCTGATGACATCGAAGACCGGCGCGTAGCCGCCCTTGGGGATGGTGATGATGATCCGGTCCGCGTCGCCGGCGGTCAGGTAGTAGTGTTCCAGTTCCCGTCTCAGCCGACCGGCTTCGATGCGAACGCAGGGATCCTGTTGGGCATCGAAGTTCGCGTCTCTGCCAAAAACGGCCTGTGCGATGGTAAAGGCCTTCAGGTAGTCGCGACGGCCCGCAAGCGTTTCCGTGACCACGAATGCGAGGAACCTCCTTGCCCGATCAGGAAGGCGGAATTCCCGGCTGGAAAGAATGCGCTCGAGTTGCTGCTGCACCTCCTCCTGTGAGGCGGCGACCCTGTTTATGCCTGCACTCGTCATCGGTTCCCCCCGATTGCGAACAACCAGCAGCACGCAGGCCTGAACAATAGTCCCCGTCAGGCGTGACGGCAATGCCGCTCAGCCGAATAACCTAACCAATACTGACCGAAGCCCATGAATAGCCAAATGACGGACGTAAGTCACAGTTTACGAAATGCCCGCGTAGGATACCGTATTCTACCAGCGCCGACATGTATTTTACTGCCTTAGTCTCCAGGCGCGCACTATCATCGCCGTGCATTCTGGAGGAGCCTGCGATGACATCACCTGAGACCTCTACACCCCATCCCATGACAAGCGCAGAGGAACTGCGCAAACGCGCTCTGGAGCTTCAGCTTGTCGAGATGGAGCGCAGCGAAAAGATCAAGGCGCGTGAAGCAAAGAAACACGCGGAGTTCGTCGAGGATTTTTTCCGCAAGCAGATTGGCGAAGCGGAGCGCACCGTCATCAAGCGGCTGGTCATGAAAGCGGCCGCAGATGGCAAATACGAGGCGCTGATTTACAGCTTTCCGTCGACCTTCTGCACGGACAGCGGCCGGGCCATCAATAACAACCTGTCCGGATGGCAGAAGACGCTGCAGGGAAAGGCAAAGGAACTCCTCGAGCTCTTCGAGGAAGTTGCCAGGCCGCAGGGCTATGGGCTGAAGGCCATGATCATCAGCTTCCCAGACGGCATGCCGGGAGACGTCGGCTTCTTCCTCACTTGGGAGCCGCCCGTCGAGTGACCGGCAGCAGATAGGGGCGATCAACTTGAAAGCGATCGAGATCGAGCGCAAGTTCCTCGTGCGTAACGATAGCTGGCGCGATTGCGCCGGCATGTCGCATGTCCTGCAGCAGGCCTATCTGTCTCGAGATAAGAACTCGGTACGTGTTCGCTTGATCGACGGCCGTTCTGCTTGCCTGACGATCAAATTCCACACAGCAGGGCTCGCCAAGGACGAATATGAATACGAGATTCCTGTCGAGGAGGCACGGGACCTGCTTCTCCATGCGACTGGCCACGTCATTGAAAAGACCCGCTACCGGGTCCTGCACGAGGGCAGAAACTGGGATGTAGACGTCTTTGCCGGAGTCTATGAAGGATTGACGCTCGCCGAGATCGAGATAGCGAGCGAAGATGATCTTCCGGCCCTGCCGAAATGGCTTGGGCGGGAAGTCACGGGCAACAAACGCTATTCCAATCGCGCCATGGCGGTTGCATCATGCAGCCGCCCCCGGCTGCATGGGGCGGGTTGACGACCGCGCCGCGCTGTAAGACCCTATTCGCTGACAATGGTCCAGTTGGCGTCCGGATTGAATTCCTTGATCGCGGCGGCGCGCTGCTCCGTTTGCGGCCCCAAATCGCGTTGATAGATGACGCTCATCCCGTTGACGACAAAGGTCTGCACGCCGGTCACCCGATATGTGACCGGCCAGGCGATGAGCGCAAAGCCACCGGTCATATAACCATTGATGACGTAGCTTTGTTTGCCGCCCAGCACGTTGTCGCCCTGGGCGGTCAGGATGCGATAGCGGTATCCGAAATAACCTTCCCCGCGTTTGGCGGCGCCGAAAGCGGCCGTCTCGACCAGCGCGCTTGCCGGGCTTTCCTCCGCAGAGACGCTGGGGTCCCAGTAGAGGCCGTCCAGCTTGCCCGGGCTGCTGATCAATTTTTTGGCGAACTCGTAAATACCGTCACCATCGCGATCGTCGGACGCATAGTGATACTGCGCAGCCACATATTCATGCATCGTGTCGATCGTCGCGAGTTCGTTTTCGCCGATGCGCCGATTGATGATCTCCTCGAAGCCGCGCTGCGTGTCGAAGGACCACTTCCCGTCCTTGTCCTCAGTCAGCGGAAACGGCAGAGGCCAGAGTCGATTACCGATCACGACGATCTTGGCACCTTCGACGTCTTTCAAGATCATCTGTCGCTCGGCGCCTTCCCGGATCAATCCATAAGCGATCATTGCCTCGTTGCTCGAGCGCAGCTTGTCTGCGTTCAGACCGAGCAGATCCCCAAGATCCCCGATATTGTTGGAGCCGAGCACCGATTTCAGCCGATCGAGTGCAAGAGACGGGCTGTCGAATTTCGGCGAGGGCGTTGCCGCCTTGTATTCGGTGAGATCCGTCCGCCCCTGCGAAAGCGCCGGCGTCGTCGGCACCGTGCAAAGCGCTGCCGCAAGCATGAGCGGGATTACCATCGATTGACGTCTCATGATGTAACTCCATGGGCTCGTAAGGGGTGTCATCGCCGCCCGCCGCCACCGCGGCCGCCACCGCCACCGCGGCCGCCGCCGCCGCGAGACGGCATCGGGCGCGAGTGATGCACGGGACGGGCTGCCTGGCGATGACCGCCCATGCTTTGCGCGCCTCGTTTCGAGGCGACGGTCTGCTGGCGACCGGACTGCACGTTGCCGAGTGCGCTCGACTGGCGCCCGCGATTGTCGGGCCGGGCAGCCATCTGCGGTTTGTTGGGTTTCTTGACGGATTTCTGGGCGGGCTTGGAGGGGCGATTGGCCGATTTTTGAGGACGGGTTTCGGGCCGGGATACGTTCTGACGATTGGCGGCCGTCGGCCTGTTCGCCTGCGGTTTGGCCTTCAGTCCCTGCGCCGTGTTTTTTCGGATATCTTCCGCGCGAGCGGCCGTCCCGCGATTGCCCTGCCTCTGGCCTGCCTGGATATCTGCGGCTTTGTTGCGCAGTTGATTGCGATTGTCGGCCTGAAGTCCCGATTTGATCGACGACCGATCCAGCTTGGCAAGCTGGTCTTTGCCGATACTCAGCTTGCTGCGGTCGACATTCGCCCAGTCGACGTCGTTCCACTTCATTTTTCCGTTGAAGTTGCGATCATTCAGACAATTGTTGCAATCGATGTCGATATCGCCGTCCCAGCGACCACCCCATACGCCCCAGTCGTCCCAATTGACGACGGCGGCCCAGGCAAGCCCGGTGACCGCTCCGGCAAAGAACGCGGCGCCTGGATAGTAATAGCTGTCGTAATAATCGGGATAATAGGAGATCGGCGCCGCGGCATAGTCCGGTTCATAAAGCATTTCCGGCGGATATTGCGGGATATAGATCTTCTCGGGATCGGTCGGACGGATAATGATGTTGTCGTTTTCGGTGACGACCGTCACCTTGTCATCCGTCTTAATGATGTTCTTTGCCACCGCCTCGTCGCGAAGCTGCTGGATGGCAATCAGCACGTCCTTCTGCTGATTGGCGAGCGCATCGGCGAGTGATTGAGTCCAATCGAGATCCTCGCTCATCATCTTGACAATGTCAGGGTAGTTGAGCAGCGAAACGACGCTGCCGTCCCAATCGCTTTTGGGCTTGAGATCGGCATTTTTCTTTTTCGCTTCCAGGAAACGCTGCGCTTCGATGATCTGCAGGGGAAAGAGGGAGGCGGCCGAAATCGCCGCGACCAGTTCGTCCGGATAAAGCGCGATCCGCGCCACCAGCACCTCGAGTTCATCCTCCGAAAGAAGGGCAGCCGCGGGTTGTTCTGCGCTCGACTGGGTGGGCGCCGCAGCCGGCGCAGGGGCTTGTGCTCGCACGGGGAAGGCTGGCTGCAGTGCAATGATCGCCAGAGCTGACAACCCACCAAGCAGTTTGCGGGAAATTGCTTTCATCGCACATTGACCTCCCTAGATTCAGTTGAATGACGGATGCGTTCACGGAGATTTCGGGCCGATGGCGGGTGACCGCCGGAGCACTACAATTTTCGACTGTGAAATCGCCTCCCTCATCTCTTTCAACAAGGCATCGACCAGGCCTGCATATTCCAGCCGCCGCGCTTCTCTCAACGTGTCGGGCAACTGTTCGACATGCGCCAAAGCCTGCTCCGCGGCAGCGAGATCCTCGCACATGCTATGAAAAGCCTCATCGACGTAGAAAAGCCGCTGCACCAGCCTTGCCTGGTCGGGAAAATAAGCCTCTGCCGTTTCCAGAGCGGACAGATATGTCGAACCACTTTCTCCCGACGCCATCTCCGCCCCCGCCGACGAAACTGCGCTAAGCAGTGTGGAAACTATATAACAGGCGGACCCGTCTGGAGACGTAAAATACGCGATCCTACGGTGGCTGGCTTCTGAAGGACGCATCCCATGCCCACGAGACGGCGAACGGGTTTCGTCTCGCCGATCTCGCTCCTTTCCTTCGAGCGCAGGCAATTCCCTCAGACGGGTCGCCCGCGAACGCCCCGATAGAGATTACGCGATGCTACGGGCCTTTGCGCCGAAACGGGCCTACAATTCCACCTTCGCTTGCGATCGACGGCTCGGGTAGACCAAGCCGGAAGGGAGGGGTCGTGTTTCTCGACTATTTTGCCTTGGGCGTATTGGCCTTTGTCGTGGTCACCCTCTTCTATGCCGTGATTGCCATTCACGACATTCCGCATCTGATCGCCAAGGCGCGCAATCACCCCCATCAGGATGCCATCCATGTCGCTGGATGGGTCAGCCTCTTCACGCTTCATGCGATCTGGCCGTTCCTGTTCATCTGGGCGACGCTTTACCGTGAAGACCGCGGCTGGGGTATCCGGCAGGACGGAAAATTATCGGCGGAAGCCGAAGCGAATGCGGAAATTGCTCGTCTCCATGCCCGGATCGCCGAGCTCGAGGCGCAAGCGCCGGAGAAGGAGACCGCCTGATGGATCTGCTCCTGATACTGACCTATGCCGCGATTTGCTGGACGATCTTCAAAGTATTCAGGATTCCGGTAAACCAGTGGACGCTCGCGACGGCCGTTCTCGGCGGGATCTTCCTCATCTCCACCCTGCTGCTTTTGATGAGCTACAATCATCCCTATTCGAGCGACGGGCGCATCTATTTCACTTCGGCTCCCGTTATTCCCGTCGTCGGGGGGCAGGTCGTCGAGGTGCCGGTGACACCGAATGCACCTCTGAAGAAGGGCGACATCCTTTTTCGCATCGATCCCCGGCCCTATCAGTTCACGGTTGATCAGAAGAAAGCCGCGCTCGCCGAAGCCGAGCAGTCCGTTCTGCAATTGAAAGCGGCCGTGGATGCAGCCAACGCGGCAGTCACGGGCGCCGAGGCCTCAAGGGACCGGTCCCGGCAGGCATTCGAGAAATTCCAGCAATCGAACGAGAATGCAAAGACGAATGGCAGGGGCGCCGTCTTTTCCGAACTCGAGGTCGAAAACCGGCGAGGCATCTATCTGACGTCGGAAGCTACGGTCGACACCGCCCGCGCACAAGCCGCGCAGGCAAGGCTCGCCTACGAGTCTGACATCAACGGAACGAACCCGACGGTTGCAAGGCTGCAGGCGGAGCTGAACAATGCCGAATACGAGCTTGATCAGACGGTGGTGCGGGCGCCGAGCGACGGCTACGTCACGCAGGTCTTCCTCCGCCCTGGAATGATGGCTAATCCCCTTCCGCTCAGGCCGGTCATGGTCTTCATCGACAGTCAGGACCGCATGCTGGGGGCAGCCTTCATCCAGAATTCGCTGCAGCGCGTCCACGTCGGCGACGAGGCCGAGGTCGCCTTCAAAGCCGTACCCGGCAAGATATTCAAGGCGCGGGTGCAAGAGGTCATCGATGTGATGGCCCAGGGCCAGCTGCAGCCGAGCGGCGCGCTGATCGACCCGCAATCGCCCGAGCGCCTATCGCCCGGACAAACGCTGGCTCGGATCGAGTTGCTCGAAAACACCGATGATTATCAACTGCCGGGCGGCGTGGTCGCGGAGGTCGCGGTCTACACCCACCATTGGCACCATGTCGCCGTTCTGCGCAAGGTGCTGCTGCGCATGAGCAGCTGGATGAACTACGTGTTCCTCGAACATTGATGCGTGCCAGCGGCAAAAATAAGGAGCCAGCGGGTGATAGGAAGTCTTCCGATGTTGCGGGGCTTGGCTGGCTTCAACAGAGACTGGCTCCGCAGTGACATTCCAGCCGGGCTGTCGATTGCCGCAGTCGGCTTGCCGAGCGCCATCGCCTATCCCGCCATCGCCGGCCTGCCGCCGGAAACTGGCATCTATGCCAGCATCGTTGCTCCGATCGCCTATGCGATCTTTGGTCCTTCCCGGCTTTTGGTCGTCGGGCCTGACGCCGCGACCATGACCGTGCTGGCGGCCGCCATGGGCGCCATCATCGCAGCCGAACCCACGACGGCAGGTATCGACAGGGTCGCCATCGCGTCGGCCCTTGCGCTTGGTGTCGGCGTCTTCTGCATCGCGGCGAAACTGCTGAGGCTCGGCGTTCTCGCGAGCTTTCTCTCCCGTCCCATTCTGGTGGGTTTCTTCGCCGGCGTATCGCTCTCGATCCTGGTCGGACAAATCGGTCGTTTCACGGGGGTAAAGATCTCATCGGATGGACTGATCCCGCCGCTCGTCGAAATGCTCGCCAAGAGCAGCCTGATCCACTGGCCTTCGCTCATTCTCGGCCTGATCATGTTCGCCCTGTTATGGATCGTCCGGGCCTTTCGGTTCCGAGTTCCGGGTCCTGTTCTGGTGGTTGTCCTCTCGGTCGTCCTTTCGGCGATCTTCGACTTCCAAGGCCGGGGCATTGCAGTTGTCGGCGATATCCCAAGCGGAATGCCGAGCCTATCTCTGCCTGCATTGCATCAGATGCCTCTCGATAAGATCGTGCTCGGTTCGGCCGCGATCTTTCTCGTCAGCTTCGGCGCAGGCATCGTCGCAGCAAGAAGCTTCGGCTCACGAACCGGAGAGGAGGTCGACGCAAATCAGGAATTGATCGGACTTGGCGCCGCCAACATCGCGCCCGGCTTGTTCGGCTCGTTTCCCGTCAGCGTCTCGGATTCCCGAACCGCGATAAACCTGTCGACAGGCGGCGTCTCTCAGGTCGCTGGACTGGTATCGGCCGCGACGCTGATCGCCGCGCTTGTTTTCCTTCACAGTGCGCTGCGGATACTCCCCATTCCCGCGCTCGCCGCAATCCTCGCAACGGCGGCAATCAGCCTCATCGATATTCACGAATTGAAAAAGATCTGGCGCATCAGCCGCATGGAATTCATTTTTGCGCTGATCGCCATGTGGGGCGCAATCAGCTTCGGTGTTCTCAACGGCGTCATCGTCGCGGTTGCGGCAACGCTCGTCTATCTCTTGCGTCAGACGATGTTTCCCCGCGACGGTCTTCTTGGACGTATCGAGGGACGGCACGGCTTTTTCGATCTTGCCCGCTTTCCGGAAGCGCGCCCTGTCGAGGGGGCCGCCGTCTTCGCCATCCAAGGCAGCATTCTGTTTTACAACGCCGATTACGTGCGCCTGCGGCTGGCGTCCGTAGCGAAGGAACTCCCTGCCGAAACCAGATGCCTCGTGCTCGATGCCAGCGCCGTCACGCATATCGACAGCACCGGCGCAGCCGCGCTCGATGCCGTGGCCGAGATCCTGGCAAAGCGGAATATCGTTTTCGCAATGACCGACCTCAGCGAGGAAAGCCGCGGCATCCTCGAGCGCGCGGGGGTCGTCGAAGCGATCGGTGTTCACAATCTTTTCAACGGCAGGGAAGAGGCGTTGCGAGCGCTGATAGGAAGTGTCGGCGAGACCGGCAGCACCGCGTCGGCAGGCTAAAGCATGTCGCGCAAAAGTGTGCAGCGGTTTTGCGGCAACGACATGCGTAAAAACAAAGAGCTAAAGCGCAAGGAGCGAATCTGAAAGATCGCGACGCGCTTTAGAATATGTTCGCGCAAGGGAGGTAGAGAAATGGACGAGAATTACGAGCCCGCAAAGACGGATGGAGGGGCAGGCCGCGTCGGAAAGGATAAAAAGAAAAAGAAATCATGGGACTATGACAAGGAAATCGAGCGACTGCAGGTGGAGTTGGCCCATTTGCAAGCCTGGATCAAGAAATCCGGTGCGAGAGTCGTCATCGTCTTCGAGGGACGGGATGCCGCCGGCAAAGGCGGCATGATCAAGCGCATAACAGAAAAGGTCAGTCCGCGGGTCTTTCGCGTCGTGGCACTGCCGGCGCCCACCGACCGCGAGAAATCTCAGATCTACATGCAGCGCTATATCGCTCATATGCCGGCCGCCGGCGAAATCGTCATATTCGACCGCAGTTGGTACAACCGCGCCGGCGTTGATCGGGTCATGGGATTTTGCAGCGAAAAGAAAGCGCAGCGCTTTCTTGAATTGGCGCCTCGCTTCGAGGCCGCGATCGTCGAAAGCGGCGTCGTTCTACTGAAATACTTCCTGACGGTCAGCGAGGAAGAGCAGGAACGCCGTTTCAGACGCCGGATCGACGATCCTCTGCGACAGTGGAAACTCAGTCCGATGGATGTTGAATCCTATCAGCGCTGGTGGGACTACACGCGTGTCTATGACGAGATGCTGCGGATGACCGACAGCAACCATGCACCGTGGTGGGTGGTGCCCTCGGATGACAAGAAACGTGCCCGGGTCAACTGCATCTCGCACATCCTGCAATCCATCCCTTATGAGCGGGTGAAGTTCGAAGCACCCGATCTCGGCAAACGTCAGAAGCGGCCGTCGGATTTCATGGAGGACCACAGCATCCGCCATGTCGTGCCGGACGCGACGTCATAAGACGACCTCAGCCTGAAGCAATTCCAGGCAAAGCGCGAAGCGCTTTTGCCGGGAATCGCGTCAGAACAAAAGGTTAGAGCAGTTCTGCGTTTCCGCGAAAAGCTGAACCGCTCTAGAACATGGCGGACGGGACGCAACGATGGAGACCACAGGCGATACGGCGGCGCAGGGAGCCGGGTCAGGGCAGATTTCGATAGAGGCGAGAATAAGCGATCTTGTCCGATTGGGCATCATCGGGCTTTTTGCCTATTGGACCATCGTTCTGATTGCTCCCTTTGCGCTGATCGTCATCTGGTCGGCCATCCTTGCGGTCGCCCTTTTCCCGATATTCGAGGCACTTTCGAGGCTGATCGGAAACAGGCCCGTCATCGCGGCCGCCATCATCGTCGTCTTTTGCCTCGTCCTGATCATTGCGCCCCTGGCCCTCGTTGCGGTCAATTTTGCCGACACCACGCAGGCGTTGATCGGCAAACTGCGGACGGGGAACTTCACGCTCCCCTCGGCACCGGTCGCTATTCGGGAATGGCCCGTCGTCGGCGAGCGGATTCACGACGCCTGGAATCGGATTGCAAGCGATCTGGCCGCTACCATCATCAAGTTTCAGGCGCCCATTCGTGAAGTCACGGCCGTTATCGTCACGAAGCTCGCCTCGATCGGCGGCGGCGTTTTGAGCTTTGTCGTTTCGATCATGCTTTCGGGCCTATTGCTGACGCGATCAGCACGCCTGGCTGCAGCCATACAGGTGCTGGCAAGCCGGATCGCCGGTGAAAAGGGTGTCGGCTTTGCCCGGCTGGCGGGAGCTACGGTGCGCAATGTATCGCGGGGCGTCATTGGCGTTGCCTTCCTGCAAGCGCTGTTGTGCGGACTGTGTTTTGCCCTTTTTGACGTTCCGGGGAGCGGCCCCTTGACCTTTCTTGTGCTCGTCCTGTGCCTGATGCAGCTCGGGCCCGCTCTCATTCTTTTGCCGGTCATCATTTGGGCGTGGTTCTCCTGGCCCATGTCGATCGCCTTGGCTTTCACCGTCGTGACGATCCCCATCATGATCATCGATAACATACTGAAACCGATCTTGATGGCGCGCGGCCTCTCCACTCCAATGCCGGTGATACTGATCGGCGTCATCGGCGGCACCTTGTCACAAGGCCTGCTGGGGCTGTTTTTGGGGCCGGTCGTTCTCGGTGTCTTCTACGAACTGCTGAAAGCCTGGGCCTGGCCTTCGGTTTCGACCGGATCGGAAAATAGCCGCTCCGCGAGATTCGATGCTCAACCGGAACGCATCGAACACCCGCAATGACGATCGTCGAGGCGCCAGCGGCGGCCTGGCGGGACTCACCTGTTCTTGCAGTAGACGACAACCTCCTGCTCGATTTCGCGGCAGAGCTGTTCATACTCGATGATGAGCTTCTCTTCCCGCGGGCTCTTACTTCAGAACCGCTCCAGCGCATCGACAGCAAGATCGTAGGATTCAAACATCTCCGCGAGCGCTTCACTGGTCATGCTCTCCAGGAGATGCCGGATATCGGGGAGCCGCAACATCAGTTTTCTGCGGCCACGCTCTTTGCTCATGGATCAGCTCCGCATTCAACGTATCCCTGCAATGGATACGAAGTCACCAAGGTATCGGATCGTTCCCCGAGATCACGAATAAAATGTACGGCGGCGCAATCTGATCAAACCTAGCTGCCGTCTCGGTCCGTCACGCTCAAGGCTTTTACTGTGATGGCTGCAATGACGCCGGTCAGCACGATCCCTGCAAACCCGATGACCAAAGCGAGTATCCGTGCCGAAACATGTTTGGGCGTAAAGTCGCCGTAGCCGATGGTAAGTCCCGTCACGAAGGTAAAATAAAGCGCTTCATCGATCCGCCAATTTTCGATCCGCCAAATTGCCAGTCCGGATGCGACCATGATCGACACGATGCCGGAAAGGATCGGCCAGATGACACGCAGCTGCTGTGCGAGTGCGATGAAGAACAGCCTTCTCACCTGCCGGGTATGCGGTCCGCCGCCCGATCGCTCCTGTTTGGGAACGCGGGACCTCATCGCACTGCCGGCGGCAGGACGTACAGCGTTATGGCGAAAATCATGTACACCATCAGCACCAGGACGCCGACAAACCATGCCGATCGCCCGCTGTTGGTGACGAACATCGCAGTCACCGTCGCAAGGAACATCATCGTCACGGCACCCGGCCAGAATTGCAGATCCATCGGCGACGGACCGATGAAATAACTCGTCAAGACCAGAACGGGCGCAACGAACAAGGCAATCTGGGAAGCGCTCCCGAGCGCGATGCCCACGCTCAGATCCAGCCGGTTCTTGCGCGCGCCGGAAAATGCCGAGGCCATTTCGGCCGCACCGCCGACCAATGCGACGACGATGAAACCGACAAAGGCGGGGGTCATTCCGAAGGCCTCCGCCGCCTCCTGCACGGACTCGACGAAGATCTCGCTCACCAGGGCCACGATTACGGTGACGCCGGCAAGCGTGCCCAGAGCAAGGCCGATCGGCCACGGCGCTTCGCCGGCCTCGGCATGTTCCGTTGAAGAAAAAAATTCCCGATGCGTCCGAAGCGTGAACAACAGCCCAAGCCCGTACCCGACGATCAGCAAGGCAGCCAGGCTGAGACTGAGCGTTTGAGTGACTGGTGCGACCGATGCCGAGTCCAATCCACCAAGCGCCGAAGGCATCAGCAGGGCGATTGTGGCCAGGAAAAGCAGGCCGGCTTGAAGTCGCGCACTGGCTCGGTTGAACTCCTGAATGTGGTATTTGAGCCCGCCGAGAAGAAACGAAGCACCCAGCATGAACAGCGTGTTGGTGACGATCGCTCCGGCGATGGATGCCTTGACCAGCGTATATTCGCCTGCCTGCAGGGCAGCCAGCGCGATGACCAGTTCGGTGAGATTGCCGAGGGTCGCATTCAGCAGCCCGCCCGCGGCGTCACCCGTCTTGGCGGCAACGGATTCGGTCGCATGGCTGAGCAGTCCGGCCAACGGGACGATGGCCAGCACCGACAGGACGAAAAGCGCCGTGTGGGCCTCGGGGAAGAGCGCCGCAGTTGCGAACACCACCGGCACGGCGGCCAGCAGCCAGAGCATGGGGCTATCGCGAATCTCTTTGAAAAGAAGGCTCAACCTTCACTCCCCTCTGATCACCTAGCCCCTGATTACCTGGCCCCCGATAACCTGGCCCCGATTACCTGGATCGCGATGATCTGTTGCCGCTAGCTCCCGGCCGACGCCAATGATCCCTGTCTTGCTCGTCTTCCCTGATCTGCTCGCGGCCTCATTCCGGAAGAGCCGTCTGCTGGAAGAAGGTCACGACTGCGTCGTCAGGCTGGCCAAACCATGTTGTAAAAAACACCCGGAAATTCTGCGCCGCATAGGCCTGGCTCAGGGCGCGATCGACGGCCAAGCGAAAATCCTCGTCCCCGCGCGCCAGCTCGAGGCCGAGCGGTTCGTAGGTGAAATGACGCTCGAGGATTATGAGATTGCCGGAGCTGTCGCTGCGGGCGGCGGCATCCATCAGAAGCGGCATGTCGCCGAAGAGCACCGCCGAACTGCCGTCCAGGACACGCTCGATCCCCTGTTGATAGCTGTTCACGGGCGTCGCCGTTGCCGCGAGCTGAAAGGTCTTGATCCTGTCGGACAGCCAGCCTTCGCTTGTCGTGCCGGCTATCGAGGAGAATGTCTTGTGCTCGAGGATCGTGCGGGCCGGCGCGCCGCGCCAGACGGGCCGGCTCGATGGCTCGCCATATTGCAGAACCTCGCGCAGCGCCAGCGGAGCACTCGCATTGAGCAGCGCCCCGGTACCGCTCGGGAAGATCGGGAGTGAGAATGAGACCTGCTGCCTGCGGCTGAGCGTCACCGGCTCCGCCCCGCAGACAAGGTCCACCGTGCCATCCTGTATGGCACGCAGCTTGGCGTCGCCCGAAAGGGAAACCCATTCCACGTCGAGCTTCGGCAGGTTCAGCTGAGCCCTCAGGCTGTCGGCTATCCGGTTGCAGAGGGCAACCGCATAGCCATCGGGTTTGCCCTGCTGGGCATCGAATGAAAAAGGTCTCGCGTCGGGGTCGTAGCCGAATTTCAGCGCGCTGGACGTCCTGACGCGGTCGAGCGTCTGGGCGGGCGCGGGCGGTGCGACGGCCATCACGGCGAGGACAGAGGCGACAATTGCCGCCCAGCGACCATTTCTACCTGACATGTTTGGTCCTCCCTGTGTTACTCGGCCGGCGCCCGGTTCACGCCGCTGGCGAAACGCGGGGCGATAAGCCCGTAAATGATGAAAGCGATCCCTGTAACGATCATGCCGCCGAGTACCGCATCCTTGCCGGAGGCATAGATGGCGAAAACGCTGTAAGCCATGCCGACCAAGGCGATCGTGGCATTCAGCCGGTATTTCGCCGGCGGCACGCGAGCGGCCTTCATCATGACGAACAGGGCAGACAGCGCTATGATGTAAGGCAGCACATTGGTGACGACAGCGAGGTTGACGAGCGCGGAGAACTGCTCGCTCAAAGTCGGCGATATGGTCATCAGGGCAAGACCTGTCTGCACGATGCCTAGAATGATCATGCCGCTGACCGGCGCGCCCATCTCGTTCACCCGGGAAAATATGGACGGGAACATCCGCTCATCGGCAGCGGTTTTCGCCGTCTGGGCGATCGTGAACTGCCAGCCCAGCAAAGAGCCGAGGCAGGCAAGGACCGCCAGCGCCATGATGATCGAACCGATCGTCGGATTGAACATCGTGGCATAGGCCAGTGCGAACGGACCTGTTGAAGTGGCGAGCTCGGCATTCGGCACGATGCCCTGAATGACTGTCGTCGACAGGATATAGATGACGGCTGCCCCGAGCGTGCCGAACATACAGGCGAGCGGCACGTCACGCTTTGGGTTTTCGACGGCATCCGAATTCTGCGCCGCCGACTCCATGCCGAGGAAGGCCCAGAGCGTCAGCGAAATGCTCGATCCCATGCCCTGGGCCAGTGTCAGCCCTTTCGGATTCCAGGCAGCGCCGAATGTGCTTGAACTGAACCAGAGCCAGCCGATGATCGACAGCAGCCCGACCGGAAGGATGACGCCCCAGACTGTGATCGAACCGATACGCCCGGTAATGCGCGGACCGCCGAAATTGGCGGCCGTCGTCAGCCAGAGAAGCACGATCAGCGCCAGGCAGGTCATGATAGGCGTGGATGTCAGCACCGGAAAGAAGCCGGCGAGATAACCGACGGCCGAAATACCAATCGCCACATTGCCGATGGCGAGCGACAGGAAATACAGGAAGAACACCAGGAAATAGCCGTCTTTTCCATAGGCATCTTCCGCGTAGGCGGACATGCCCCCGGGGCGCTGATTGAACAATCCGGCCTGAGCAAAGCCATAGGCGATCGCCATCGAGCCGACGGCGGTCACCAGCCAGGAAAGGAGCGAGATTGCACCGACCTGCGCCATGTTGGCGGGGAGCATAATGATGCCCGACCCCATCATGTTCACGGCGACGATGAAGGTGAGCTGCACCAGATTCATCTTTTTCTTCGCGGTGGTCTCGGCCGCGAGATGCATCGTGTTGTCGGTCATGATGAAATCCTCCTGCCCCTACTCGCGAACGACATATGTGTGGAATTTGATCCGCCCCTCGACCCGCTCCTGGAACACGCCCTGGACCTCGTAGTTGAAACCCGGAAACCGGTTGAAGGATTCCTCGAAGGCGAGGAAATAGTCGCGCATGGGTCGAGCGCGGTCGTCCCAGCGCTCTCCCGGCACGATCACGCCGATGCCGGGCGGATAGATCAGCGCCAGCGTTGCCGAAATGCGGCCGGCGGCTTCCGTCAACGACACATAGTCGACATTGTTGGCGACCAGCGCTTCATAGGCCTGCTTCGGAGCGATGGCCGGCTCCGGGAAGCTCTCCGAGCGGAAGCAGAGACGCTGCAATTCCTTGACGCCGGCATCGCGATAAAAGGTATGCATTTCGCGGCAGACCTGGCGGACCGTATAGCCGGCATAGCGCTCGCGATTGGCCGCAAAGACGGTCGGCAGCACCTCCTGCAGCGGCGCGTCGCGATCCCAGAGATTCTTGAACTTGACGAGTTTGGCGACGAGCGTGTTCAGCTTGCTCTCGTCTTCGGCTGGAGTGAGCAGGAAAAGCAGGCTGTTGAGGTCGCATTTTTCGGCGACGACCCGCTGCTCGCGCAGATAGTTGGCGACGACGGTCGCCGGAATGCCGAACTCGCGATATTCACCAGTCTTGCGGTCGATGCCGGGCGTCAGCAGCGTAAGCTTGTTCGGATCGACCATCGTGTAATCAGGCGCATATCCGGCATAACCGTGCCACTTTGCCTGTGGATCGAAACGCCAGCATTGCTGCTCGCGCTTGAGCACATCCGTGGACACATCTTCCCACCGTACGGCTTCGAGGTCGGTGGTATGTTTTGAGCCCGAAATGGTGACCTTGTCCGGCACGAAGGGATCGAAGAACCATTGCTCTTCCGTGCCTGCGGCTTTGGACTCGTAGTGCTCGACGAAACCGCGCAGCTTCTTGCGCACCTCGATCCCCAGTTCGATGCAGCGGTCCCAGAGCATCTCGCCCGCCTTGCCCTCATGCACCTTGGCGTTGACGTCAAGCGAGGCGAAGAGCGGATAGAAGGGAGAGGTCGAAACATGCATCAGCAGCGATTCGTTGAAACGCTTGTGTTCGACGAACCGGCGCTGGCCGCTGATATGTTCGTCCCGCTTGTGGATCTGCGATGCCTGCGAGAAGCCGGCGCCCTGCTTGTGCACGGATTGGGTGGAGAACAGGCCAGGCATGTCCGCCCGCAGGTCTTTCAGGCGCATCGGGCTGTGGCCCTCGAAGAGCGGATGAAAGGCGTTGTAGCCGATCCAGGCCTCGTCCCAGAGCACGTAGTCGCAGAGATGACCGATCTTCTCCATGACCTGCCGGACATTGTAAATCGTGCCGTCATAAGTCGCGAGCTGGATGCAGGCCAGGCGGAAAGGCCTCTCCGCCTGCGCGCGGCTCTTGTCGGTGACAAGCGGATGTTCCTCGATCTTTTGCCGCAGCCAGCTCTCGTCCCAGGCCGCCCAGTCGACCGCGCCGATCATGCCGAAGGAATTGCGGGCGGTCGGCAGATAGATCGGGATGGCGCCCGCCTGAACCAGCGCGCCCTGATGCAGGGATTTGTGATTGTTGCGGTCGAAGAGCACGAGATCGCCGCTGCGCAGCACCGCGTTGGCGACCACCTTGTTGGAGGTGCTTGTTCCGTTCAGGATGAAGTAGGTGCGGTCCGCGCCGAAGATGCGCGCAGCCTGCTTCTGTGCTTCGACGGCGGGGCCTTCATGGATCAGGAGGTCGCCGAGATCGACGTCCGCATTGCAGAGATCGTTGCGGAAAATGCTCTCGCCGAAATATTTGAAGAAGAGCTGGCCGGCCGGTGATTTTCGATAGAACTGGCCGCCCTGATGTCCAGGGCAATCGAAGGCGATATTGGCCTCGCCGTCATAGGCCATCATGCCGCCGAAAAACGGCGGCAGCAGCGACTTGCCGTAATTGACCGCGCTGGAAACGATCTGCTTGGCATAGAAGCTCGGCGTCTGCTGGCCGAGATAGACGAAGCCATCCACCTCGCCGGCCATCTCGACGACATCCATATCCGCAATCGTCAGCGTATCCGCCATTGCCCAGATCGGCGTGCGAAAACCGATATCCCTGACCGAGCGAAGAAAGTTACGTGCCGCCGGCAGCTTGCCGCCCTCGACCGAGCCGATATAGGCGCCGACGTCAGCATCCTCAGATACATCAGCGGAATAGTCGTGGCGCAGCTCCACCTGGAAACCCTGGGCGGTGATCTGTGCCACCAGTTCCTGGGCCTGAGAATTGTCGCGGTCGATGACGGCCACGATCTTCAGCATCTTGTGAAACGGTATGGCGACCGTCGGAGACTTCACATCGCGCGGGATCATTCCTGCCCCTCCTCTGCAATGCAATCGACAAGATAGCGGCGACCGCCGTCACCGGGCAAGAATCGAAGGCCGTGGATATCCGTCTCGAAACCGGGGAACTTCCGGTCGAAATCACGGGCGTAAAGCAGATAGTCCTGAATGGATTTCGTCGACTGGGTGATCCGCTCGCCCGGCATGATCAGCGGGATACCCGGCGGATAGGGTACGATCATCACGGCGAGGATGCGGTTCATGAGATTGTCGATCTCGACGCTCTCGATCCGCCCCTTGACCAGCCGGTCATAGGCGTCGGCGGGACGCAACGCCATTTCGGGCAAGACGGTGTACATCTCGCGCTGCGCCTTCGGCACATCGTCCTTGCGGTAGATCGCATGGATCTGTTCGCAGAGGTCTTTGAGCCCCATGCCGCCATAGGCTTCCGGATGGGAGGCGGCGAGTGCCGGCAGCGCGCGGGTCAATGGCGCATTGGCGTCATAGAGATCCTTGAAATTCAGGAGCTCGGTGACGAGCGTGCTCCACTTGCCGCGCGTGATGCCCATCGAGAAAAGCACCAGGAAGGAATAGAGGCCGGTCTTTTCGATTTCTATGCGTCGGGAGGACAGGAACTTCGTGATGACGGCCGCCGGTATCCCATGCTCGTCCATCGCTCCGCTTGCCGACAGGCCCGGCGACAGAATAGTGACTTTGATCGGGTCGACCATGACGTGGTTTTCGGCAAGGCCGGTAAACCCATGCCAGGCATCATCCGGCTTCAGAACCCAGTCGGCATGGATATCGGTCGGCGTCTGCTCGGCGACCGTCGGCTCCCAGACGTCAAACCACCAGCTGCCTTCCGTCTGTTGCCTCATCGTGTTCATCGCCCGGCGGAAGCTGATCGCCTCGTCGATCATCTCCTGGACGAGCGCGCGTCCCGCCGGTTGCTCCATCATCGCTGCGGCGACATCGCAGGAGGCGATGATGCCGTATTGCGGCGAGGTGGAGGTGTGCATCATGAAGGCTTCGTTGAAGCGGGTGACGTCGAGCCGCGTGGTCTCGGCATGCTGGATGTGGATCATCGAGGCCTGCGAGAACGCGGCCAGAAGCTTGTGCGTCGATTGCGTGGCAAAAGTGATGGCGGTTTTCGAACGCGCCGGCTTCGTAGACGAAATCCCGTGGAAGCCATCGTAGAATTCGTGGAAATTTGCATAGGCGTACCAGGCCTCGTCGAAATGCAGCACTTCGACTGCGTCGCCGAGCGATGCCTTGATCGCATCGACATTGTAGCACAGCCCGTCATAGGTCGAGTTGGTGATAACCATCAACCGGACCTTGCCGCTCGTCTGCCCGGCAAAGGGGCTTGCGGCAATCTTGCGACCAATCGATTCCGGGGTGAACTGATCCTTCGAGATCGGGCCGATGATGCCGAGCCCGTTGCGCGACGGCGTGAGATAGATGGGAGTTGCGCCCGTCATGATCAGCGAGTGCAGGATCGACTTATGGCAGTTGCGGTCGCACAGCACCAGATCGCCGCGCCCCACCATGCCATGCCATACGATCTTGTTTGCCGTCGACGTGCCGCCGACCACAAATAGGGTCTCGTCGGTGCCGAAGATGCGTGCGGCATTGCGCTCGCCCTCGGCGATCGGCCCGACGTGATCCAGCAGCGAACCAACGCTGCCGACCGATACGGAGATATCGGATCGCAGCGTGTTTTCACCGAAGAAAGTATAGAAGAGCTGGCCGACGGGGCTCTTGCGGAAAGCGACACCACCCCCATGGCCGGGCGTATGCCAGGAATAGGCGCCCTCGAGGGTGTAGTCCATCAGCGCCTTGAACATCGGCGGCGGCAGCCGGTCGAGATAGTTGCGCGCAGCCTGCGCTATGGCGCGCGCCATGAATTCCGCCGTATCCTCGAACAGCCGGAAGAAGGCGTTGGCGTGGCGAAGCACCCCGGCCGGGACGTCTTCCGCGGTCGTTTCGTCGCCGAAGAGGAAAATCGGCAGGCGGTCGTTCCTCTGCCGCTTGGCGGCCAATACCTCTCCCAACAGCTGCCAGCGCGTGGTCTTGTCCTCGCTCCCGTCGACGGATACCAGCCAGCAGGATTCGGTGTTGAAGATATGCACGAGGCGCCGCGCATCCTCGTAGGAAACGCCGGAGACGATCCGGAAGCCTTCCTTTTCGATTGCGGCCGCCAGATCGCGCATGCCGCGTCCTGCGGCGCTCTTGCCATCAAAGTCTTCGTCGATAACGGCTATCGGAAATGCCATCTGGAATTCCATGCGTTCCTCCGGAAACCGAGGGTCAAAGGCCGTGGCCGCTCTGCAGCGACGCGTATCTCAGCTGGAGGGATCGTACATGACGGGTGATGCACCGTCGTTGATTGCAATCAACCTGAGGCAAAGGATTTCGATATCGATGGGAACGCTGACGTCGCCTGTTCCGCCTATTCCGCCCATTCCGCGTCGGCCGTGAAGGCGATCGTCAGCCAGCGATTGGCGCTCTCGTCTCCGATCGAGGCCCCTATCTCGTCGCGGAGTGCGTCCCATTCCTCTACCGTCTTTGCCGGAAGCCCTTCCGGTACGATGAAGTAGAGTTCGATCTGCATTGCGCGGCCGACCCGGGCGACATAGGCGCGGTGCGAAAGGAAGCCGAGGCGGCGAACCGTTTCCGAGGCGACGCGGTCGACATGCTCCTGGAGATCGACAGGGGCGATCAGCAGGATCTCGCTCAACGCCTTCCGGACAGTGCCGATCGGAAGCGGGATCATGACCAGGCAGATCAGCGCCAGAACCGCGGGATCCATATAGCTGGCGACCCATGCGACGGGCGTCGCCTGCACAGCCATGCCGATCAGAAATGCAATCAGCAGCGCTAACGCGATGCCGCCGGACATGATCCACGCCTTGATGTCGAGCGAGATGAAATCGGATTTGATGCCGGCATTCAGCCTGATGCCAAGGAAAGCCATGGCAGCGCAGACAAGCAGGGTCGCCGCGGAATAGGCGACCGCCATGCCGAATTGCAGTTCGTGGCCGCCGTTCAGGATGCTGATGATCGCGCTGATCAGTGCATAGACGGCGACCGTCATCAGCAGGCAGCCATTGAGCATCAGCACGATGGGCTCCAGATGCCAGAAGCCCATGGTAAAGCGGTTTCGGATTCGGCCCGACTGCGCGTCGCTCTGGGTCGATTGTATGATGAGGCTGGAAACCCAGAGCGCAAGCCCGGTCATCGCCGCATCGGCCAGCGAATAAACGCCGTCGAAGGCGATGGAGAACGATCCGGAAAGGATGCCGAAAACCACGCCGAGCGTAGCGACCACAACCGTCGCCGCGATCGAGATCCTGAGAAATCCCTGCTCGCCTAACATCATTGTCCCCGCCTCCGACACCTTTCGTTCCAATCGTTTTATTCTGGTCGTGAAGGTGAGACGAGGTGTGAGACGGAGTAGGCCCGCTTTTTCCATTGCCGGCCGCAGCCGCGCCATGGCAACCAGCCAATCATGCGGTGGGCGCGCAGGGAAGGCCGCGCGGCTGCCCCAGCCTGAAATTTACCCGGCACAAATGCCGCTCATTTTGTATAGAAGGTCATATTGCCGTTGCGTGCCCGCGAGACCCATTCGATGTCGTTCGCGGTAAGCTTCTTGGCCTTGAGCTGGGCCGCAAGCCATTTGTTCGCGCGAATTGCGTCTCTGATGGCTTTGACATGTTCTTCACTTCCCTGCTTAGGGTGTGAGCCTGTCTCCGAAAAATCCGCCATCCTGTAGCTAACGATCGTGAATCGTCTGTCGTGATAGGTTCTCACCGCCTCGGGCAGATTTTCGCTCCAGTTCATTCTCCTATATTCGCGTCGATTCTGCTGGGCCTCGACCGGAGCAATTCCGGCGGCGGCAGTGAATACGGCAAGTCCAATGATCATGGCCATCTTCATCGCTCTTACTCCCGAGAACTAAATGACGTTCGGTGTCGAAGATAGCTCATGCACCGACGCCAAGCATTGAGTACGATCAATGCTGTTCAAGCAGGTACATTGCCGATGGCCCGCATATTTTCTGATGCTTTCAGACCGTCGCCCACTACGCATTGAACCGGATTGCGGCATCTGTTCTTTGGGAGGAAGATTGCGTCCGGGAACAGATGTCCGAGGCGATATCGGCGTCGGAAAGGATGTTTACCGGGAGGGGACCATGACAACGTCGCCAAATGGCAAGAGCCTCGGACTTGCTGCCTGCACCGCCATCGTGGTGGGAAACATGGTGGGGTCGGGCTTTTATCTTTCGCCGGCCGCAGTCGCGCCCTATGGCAACCTTGCGATTATCGTCTGGATCGTCATGGGCGCCGGCGCGATCTGCCTCGGCCTCACCTTTGCGCGCCTGGCGCGCCTTGTGCCCGCTGTCGGCGGCCCCTATGCATATACGAGGCTCGCCTATGGCGATTTCGCCGGCTTCCTGATTGCCTGGGGCTACTGGATTTCCATCTGGACGTCGCTGCCGGTCATCGCCATTGCCTTTGCCGGCGTCATGGTCGATCTCTTCCCTGCTCTCGGCAACCGCTTCGCCGCGACCGTGCTGACGCTTGGCGTGATATGGGCGATCGTGCTCGTCAATCTTCGCGGCGTCCATGCGGCGGGTGTCTTCGCGCAGGTCACCACCTATGCCAAGCTGCTTCCCTTCGGCGCCGTCGCCATCATCGGCCTTCTCTTCATCGACACCTCGCATTTCTCCGAATTCAATCCGAGCGGACAATCGCTGCTGCAGTCGGTCGCAACGCTGGCGCCGCTGACGATGTTCGCCTATCTAGGGCTGGAATCGGCGACCGTGCCTGCAGGCGATGTCGAGAATGCCGAGCGGACCATCCCCCGTTCGACCGTGCTTGGGATCTCGATCGCCGCCGCCCTCTATGTCCTGGGCACCATTGTCGTGATGGGCCTCCTGCCGCGCGAACAGCTCGTTCGCTCGGTTGCGCCATTCTCCCAGGCCGCGGGGATCATGTGGGGACGGCCCGGCGAGCTGGCGATCTCGATTGCCGTGCTGCTCTCCTCGATCGGCGCTCTCAACGGCTGGACCCTGCTGATGGGGCAGGTCCCGATGGCTGCTGCCCGGGACGGGCTGTTTCCGCCGCTTTTTGCGCGGCTCTCCGCGCGCGGCGTGCCGGCATGGGGCATGATCATCTCAGCCTCGTTCGCAACGCTTTTGGTGCTTGTCCAGGCGATCGGCTCCGAAGGTTTCGCGGCGGCCTACCGGCTCATGGTCGGTCTGAGCACCATGGCCGCCGTCATTCCCTATGCCTTCTGCTCGCTTGCCCGAAGCCTCGTTGCTGGTGCCGCCCATGGGCGAATGCCACGGGTGAGCGCAATCGAGATCATCGCCTTCGTCTTTGCAATCTTCACCCTCTACGGTTCCGGCGCCGAACCGGTGCTATACGGCCTCGTGCTGTTGATGCTCGGCATCCCGGTCTATGTCTGGCAAAAACGAAATGCGACTGGCGCCACAGACAAGGAGACGGCAGCAGGGGGCGCGATACCGCGCCCCCTGCCCTCTCAGGATAAGTTTGCTTGAAAGATCGGGCGGTCAGCTGTGCCAGCTCAGGCCGGCAAAATTTTCATTGATGATCGTTCCGCGTTCGCCGCGCACCATTCCCGCAATGTCGGCAAGCGATCCGATGGCCGCGGTCTTGCCACCGGCCCGCGCAAAATGGCAGGCGGCATCGATCTTCGGGCCCATCGACCCGGCCGGGAAGGAAAACTGCTTGAAATCGTCGGGACGGGCCTGATGGATCGCCTTCCGGGACGGCTTGCCCCAATCGGTGTAGACGGCCTCGGCATCCGTCGCCATGATCAGGAGATCGGCTTGGAGCTCGCGCGCCAGCAGCTCCGAGCACAGATCCTTGTCGATCACCGCTTCGACACCGATCAGCTTCCGGTCGTGGCCCTTTTCGTACATTGTCGGAATGCCGCCGCCGCCCGCACAGATGACGATGGTGCGCTGTTCCAGCAGCCATCGGACCGGGCGGATCTCGAAGATGCGTTTGGGCGCCGGCGAGGCGACGACACGCCGCCATTTTTCGCCATCCTGCTTGAAAACCCAGCCCTTTTCCTTGGCGATCCGGTCAGCCTCGGCTTTCTCATAGACCGGGCCGACGAACTTCGTGGGGTTCTGGAAGCCCGGGTCGGCGGCATCGACCTCCACCATGGTCAGCAGCGTGGCCAAAGGTTGCTCGAACGGCAAGAGATTGCCGAGTTCCTGTTCCAGCATGTAACCGATCATGCCCTCGGTCTCGGCGCCGAGAACATCGAGCGGATAGGCTTCCTCGGGTTTGTAGGCCGCCCCCTGCAGCGCAAGCAGCCCCACCTGCGGCCCGTTGCCGTGGGTGACGACGATCTCATGTTCGGCCGCCAATGGCGCGATCGCCTCAGCCGCGACGCGCGCGTTCCGTCTCTGGGTATCGGCGGTCATGGCTTCCCCACGCCGCAGAAGCGCATTGCCGCCAAGCGCAATCACCACACGCATGTCAATCTCCCAGGGTCGCGACAAGCAGGGCCTTGATCGTGTGCAGACGGTTCTCCGCTTGCTCGAAGGCGACATTGGCCTCGGACTCGAAGACGTCGTTGGTGACTTCAAGTCCATTGTCCATGCCGTAATCTTCGGCGATCTGTTTGCCGAGCGTGGTTTCGGTGTCGTGGAATGCCGGCAGGCAGTGCATGAACTTGGTCTGCGGATTGCCGGTCGCCTTCATCAGTTCCTGATTGACCTGATAGGGCGTGAGCAGCTTGATGCGTTCGCGCCAGACCTCCTTCGGCTCGCCCATCGAGACCCAGACGTCCGTATGGATGAAATCGACGTCTTTGACCGCCTCCTTCGGATCTTCGGTGACCAGCAGGCGAGCGCCCGAGGCCTGCTGAAGATCCCTGGCGATCTTCATATATTCTTCCGAAGGCCACAGCGATCTCGGGCCGCAGATACGCACGTCCATGCCGAGCAGGCAGCCGACGATCAACAGCGAATGCCCCATGTTCGAGCGGGTGTCGCCGACATAGGCATATTTGATCTGGGCGACCGGCTTGTCGCTATGTTCGCGCATGGTCATGACGTCGGCAATCATCTGTGTCGGATGATATTCGTCCGTCAGGCCGTTATAGACCGGCACCCCGGCATAACGTGCCAGCGTCTCAACGCCCTTCTGCGCCGAGCCGCGATATTCGATGGCATCATACATGCGGCCGAGCACTCGCGCCGTATCCTTGAAGGATTCCTTATGCCCGATCTGCGAGCCGGACGGATCGAGATAGGTGACGTTGGCGCCCTGATCCGAGCAGGCGACTTCGAAGGCGCACCTCGTTCGCGTCGAGGTTTTCTCGAAAATCAGGCAGATCTCCTTGCCTTTCAGGTGTTCCTGCTCGGTGCGGGCATATTTGGCCCGCTTCAGATCGCGGGCGAGATCGAGGAGGTAACGGAATTCCCGCGGTGTATAGTCCTGCACGGTCAGAAGCGATCGATTGCGCAGATTGAAACTCATGGTCTTGCTCCGTCAGCCTGTTTCGTGGATGGAAACGTCAGTAAGCAGGGTCGCGCCAGATGGGACATGTCATGCAGTGCCCCCCACCGCGGCCACGGCCGAGTTCGGCGCCGCGAATGGTGACGACCTCGATCCCAGCCTTCCGCAGAAGCGTATTCGTGTAGGTGTTGCGGTCGTAGGCGACGACGACGCCGGGCTCGAGCGCGACGACATTGTTGCCGTCATCCCATTGTTCGCGCTCGGCCTGGTAGGAATTGCCGCCGGTTTCGACGGTGCGCAATAGCGGCAAGTCGAGCGCCTCGCTGACGACATCGAGCATTGGTCGAGTTTCAGGATGAATCTCGAACGTGCCGTCGTCGTCTTTCGGATACATGCTGTAGCAGCGGACCTGGTCGACGACCTCGGCAAACAGCGTGACGACATCGCGATCGCAAAAGCTGAAAACGGTATCCAGGTGCATTGCCGCACGGCTCTTCGGCATCAGGCAGCCGATCACCCTCTTCGCGGCCTTGCTCTTGAACAGCGCCTGCGCCACCTGACCGACGGCCTGATAGGTCGTACGCTCGCCCATGCCGATCAGGACGGTGCCGTTGCCGATCGGCATGACGTCGCCTCCCTCCATCGAGGCGTTGGCGAACTGATTGTCTGAATCGCCCCACCAGATCTGGAAATCACCGCCGAGGAAGATCGGATGAAACTTGTAGATCGCACGCTGGATCAGCGTTTCGGCGCGTCTTGCCGGCCAGAACATCGGGTTGCAGGTCACGCCGCCGTAGATCCAGCAAGACGGGTCGCGCTGGAACAGGGTGTTCGGAATCGGCGGGATGACGAAATCCGTCTCCGGCAAGGCGCTGAGCATCAGCGACTTTGCCTTGACCTCAGGCAGGTCGGAGATTGCGATGCCGCCGATCATGAATGCGGCAAGCTGCGTGGGCGGCATTTCGTCAAGCCACGGCCGCATCGCCTCGGCGATCTGCGAGCCGAGCACATTCGGAGTAATGCGCCGGTCCAATACGAAATCGCGCGCCTGTTTGTTGGCAAGCGCCTGGCCAAGCAAGTCGTGGAGCTCGAGAACTTCAACGCCCCGTTCCTGCATCTTCAGCACAAAATCAAAATGATCTTTCTGAGCCTCATGTACCCATAGGACATCGTCAAAAAGCAGATCATGGCAGTTAGCAGGTGTCAGTCGCTGATGAGCCAACGACGGTCTGCAAACCATGACGGTTCTCAATTTCCCGACCTCCGAGTGAACCCCGAAACCACGCATGTGGTCCTCCTTCCGGCTTTCCAGATCGCGGCCGCGTCGGCCGTCCTTCGAAAAGCAGACTATTTCGGCCCGATCGGTCGTGTCATTGATCGCAGACAATCCACGGCACAGTATGTTGCGGTTCTTCCGTTGGCTTTGGGGCGGGAGGTCATTGAAGACCCAAAACATCACCGCGATGGATTTGCCATAGGCGCCAATGGGTGGGATGAATGTCGAGCGCGTCGCCGGTCACCGCATTGATCCAGCCGTCGGGGAGACGCTGGCAGGGGAAAACCAGGGCATGGACGCCTTCGTCGTCGATGACGGCGAGCTCTATATCCTGTTCGAACGGAGCTTCGACTGGCAATCGCCACATTACCAAACCCTCCCGACGATCCACCGGGTCAACCGGACACGAGGTTGTCATTCCGGCACACCAATCATCCAACCGGCAAGTTTTGGCCTGACCTGCGATCAGCCGGCAAGTGTGGGTCTTGTCTGCAGAAATAGATCCGACGAGCTTTGGCCATCGCTCGATCGCCGATATTCCTTGCGGCTCGCCCGCCCACGGGCGGCCCGGCCACCTGCCCGCTGTTTCCCACCATAGTGGAACAACGAGACGGAGGCATTGAGCCGGATCAATGGCGACGAAGTCGGACGCGCTATGGGTTTGCGCCGAAGGTTCGCGGAGCAAGACCAATAGAGGCTACGCGATACTACACGGATTACCCGCCCAATGGTGGTATTGTGACCTCATTCTGGAGGAAAAGACGGTCCATGGGCCAAGACTTCTCAATGGACGGAGGAGACCATCATGTCCATCAAGATGGCGCCGCCGCGCGTCGTCGCCGAAGCCAGTTCCACCGTCGCAGTCGTGGCAGGACAAGTCCGATCCGGGACATCACAGGTGGTACCTCACGAGCCGGTGCCCGCATTGCGCGAAGGAAACGACGGGCTGCGGATGGACTGTATCCGGCAACTCCACGAACACATGCCGGACGCCGTGTTTTTTATCGATGGCCGCCATAGAATTTCCGGCTGCAACAAGGCTGCGGTTGCCATGTTCGGTTATGAAGAGCGCGAATTGATGGGCCGAAAGATCGGCCTCGTCTGGCATCCGACGCCGAATGTTCGATTGAATGGGCGCTGGGCAGACCACGGGGCGGTGCGTGCCGGTCTGGCGATCACCAAGAGCGGAGTTCAATTTCCGACCGCACTTACCATTATCAGGAAAGATGATGAAAAAGGCGTCTTCACTGCGGCGATTTTTGAGGACTTTCGAACCGAACGCGAGACCTTGCAGCAAGTTCAGGAGCTGCAGCAAGAGATTGCCCGGCTTGCAAGAATGACTGAGCTGGGGGAGATGGCGTCCACTCTTGCCCATGAGCTTTCCCAGCCGCTGTCGTCTATCGCGGCCTATTCAGAGGGGTGTGGGCGCCTTGTCATGGGCAAGCGTCGCCGGCGCGGTGAAGAGCTTCACGAAGCACTGCTGGAAATTACGCAGCAGGCGCTCTGGGCAGGAAGTATCGTCCAGAACGTGAGAGAATTCGTCGAGCGTGGCGCTTCAGAGAGGAAACCGGAGGCGATGCACGAACTGATCCATAGGGCGACAAGGCTCGCACTCATTGGGTCGCGGCGAAAAGACCTTCACACCGACTTTCGGCTCGAAGCAGTGAAGAACACCATCCTTGGAAACCGCGTTCAGATCGTGCAAGTGCTCACGAACCTCGTTCGCAACGCCTTGGAGGCGACCGAGTGTGTCGAGCAGCCCTTGATTACGATCCGGACAAAAGACAATTCCTCGTATGTCATTGTCGACGTGTCCGACAATGGCTGCGGGATTGCAGCCGAAATGGAAGAGTCGTTGTTTCGTCCTTTCGTGACCGGCAAGCCGCATGGCCTTGGCATGGGCTTGGCATTGTCCAAGCGCATTGTCGAGGCGCATGGAGGCCGAATAAGCGCGCGTAGAAGTACAGAGAATGGTTCAGTCTTCTCGTTCTCGCTTCCGCTGGTGGAGACAGAAATCGATGGCGAACGACCTTACGATCCATCTCGTCGATGACGAGGAGGTATTGAGACGATCTTTGACATTCTTGCTGGTATCGGCAGGGTTTGCCGTGCGAGCACATAGTTGCGCAAAAGCATTTCTGGATATTCTGCCGCTTTCGGGCCGAAACTGCCTTGTGACGGATCTGCGCATGCCTGATGTCGACGGCATCGAATTGCTCCAGCGTCTGCGCCGGTTCGGCGTGGACGTTCCGGCGATCGTCATTACCGGCCAGGGCGATATCGCTGCAGCCGTTCAGGCGATGAAGGCGGGAGCGTCGGATTTCCTCGAAAAGCCTCTCAGGGAGGAAGCACTGATCGCGGCGATCAATCTGGCAATGGGACAAAGGCGGCCAGGCAGCGCAATCGCCGGTTCCGAAAGCGTCGCGGCACGGGTTCGTCAACTCACGGACCGCGAACATCAGGTTCTGATCGGCGTGCTCGACGGTCTGCAGAACAAGATGATCGCCTATCATCTCGGCATCAGCTCGCGCACGGTGGAGGTCCACCGCGCCAATGTCATGGCCAAGATGGGAGCTCGCAATCTTGCAGAGCTCATGCGCATGGCCATCGCCATCGACGCGGTCGAGCAGTCGACCGAAACCGGACGGATCTCACCGGCCAACACCTGGCCAGCCTGCGCGCGATAATTCGAAAAGCGGTGCTTGCAACTGGACGCTCCTCAGATATGATGCTTTAGAAAACGCTTATATAATTGCGTGATCTTGTCGTAGGGGCGATCATGAGAAACGCAACAAAGATCGATGTATTCAGCAGTCTTGTACCGACGGCTGAGGAAATCTGCCGGCAAGTCGAGCGAATTCTCGCAAGTGAAGAATTTCACGCGCCGAAGCGCGGGCGAAATTTTTTGGAATTTGTTGTCAGCGAGACGCTCGCTGGTCGATCAGGTTTCCTGAAGGCATTTACCATTGCAAATATGGTTTTTGGTCGGGAAGCGTCATTCGACCCGCAGAATGATCCGGTCGTCAGGATCGAGGCGGGCCGAATACGAAAGGCCCTGGAACGTTATTATCTCGTCGCAGGCCAGGCGGATGACGTCATTATTACGGTGCCGAAAGGCGGATACGTGCCGCATTTCGAATACACCCGCGACGCGCCAATGCCGGCTCGGCCCGAAAAAGACCCGGAAAATCCGCGGATCGGAGAATTTGCTGATCAAGATCATTCACCTCATGAGGCGCGCCGTCCGCCGCCGATTGCTCGTGGTCTCGGAACCGGTCTGCTGGCCATTCTTCTTCTTCTCGCCCTTGCATCGGCATTTCTTGTGGCGGGAAGTGCCCCGATCAGACCATTGCCGACGCATAAACATACCTCCCCGCCGACGGTAGCTGTCGAGGTTTTTGCAGAGAGCAACTCCGTCGATTCCAATTCGGATATCGCCCGCGGCCTGAGAGACGATGTTATCGGCCAGCTTGCCCAGCTCGAAGACATCGTCGTGGTCGCCGATCCGCCGCCGGGTGATCATGCCGCTGCTGCCGACTACGCGCTTCAGGGCAACGTCCAGACGGATGGAAGCCGGTTGCGCTCCGTTGCCAGGCTGGTGCGTCGGGCAGACGGGGCCGTCATCTGGGCCAATAATTTCGATGCCGATCTTCGCGCTCAGAACAAGCTCTGGATTCAAACAAATGTTGCCCGGCAAATCGCCAGTGCGATAGCGCAGCCCGACGGCGCCATCTTTCAGGCCGAAACAGCCATGATCGCGCAGGCGGCGCAGAAGACAGACCAGGATGCCCGTGCCTGTATCCCGGCCTACTATAGCTATCTCCAGGCGATGACTTCGCAAAGCCATGGCGCGGTGCGCGAGTGCCTGCAACAGGCTATCCGGCGCACCCCCGATAATGCGACGTCATGGGCGCTCTTGTCCCTGGTCTATCTTGACGAAATCAGATTTCGCTACAGGCTCGGCACACCATCTTCGGCCAAGCCCCTCGAATTGGCAACGGCTTCGGCGCAGCGGGCGGAATCGCTGGCGCCGGATAATCCCCGCGTGCTTCGCGCCGTTATGCTGGTGAACTTCTTCCGTGGAGATATCGACAAGGCGCTGGCGGCCGGGACGGCGGCCTATGGCGCAGATCCCAACGATGTCGAAGTTGCGGGCGAGTACGGCTTGCGATTGGCGATGTCGGGCAAATGGCAATCGGGTTGCGAGTTGATATCGATCGCGCTTGACAAAAATGCCGGCCCCAGTGGCTATTACGAGGCGGGTATGGCGATGTGCGCATTTATGAGAGGCGATATCGAAGCGGCAGAACAATGGTCGCGAATATCGGATCTCGACGGCAACCCCATGCGCCGCCTTGCCTTGTTGTCCATTCTCGGAGCCGCGGGGAAGATGGAGGAGGCCAAGTTGGAGCAGGATTGGCTCCAGTCCCACGCACCGGCATTGATGACGAACATCCGCCAGGAGGTTTCGTTGCGCTTGCAACGCCCGGCGGATCAGGAAAGGTTCTTTGCCGGCCTGCGCGCCGCAGGGGTGGCCGTTGACCTGCCATCGGGAGGATAATGGCACGAACGATCCGGGTGGACGGTCCCGCCGGCGATGGGAAGGCGGTCGCTTGCTAGGGGGCTATGGAATCGGGTCTGCGCCACTCAGTTTCTGGTTGCTTGAAATTTCCATAACGATTTGAGCGGCAATTTCGTCCTCGACATCGAGAATGGTTTGATCGCGCAACTCGCGATCATATTGATTTGCCCAGACGACCGCGCCGTCGGCGCCGTTGATCAGGCGGACATGCAGATGCAGGACTGTGCCCTCGACAAGGATGCTTCCCTGCAGATTGAACAGCGAGCCGGTCGTCTCCATCCCGGATCGATCGGGAGCAAGCACGACGAGGTTGTCCACTTTCATGAGCTTGGCGATCAGCTGATCGGCCAGCCCCTTGGCAAAATCCGCGCCGCGCGCAGTACCGCCGAGGGCTGCGAAGGGTTCGACAACAATCCTGGTTTTGCTTTTCAACGTCGAGACGGCAGCCGGCGGCGTTTTCGGCGGCGACAGGTAGGATTCGAGCGGGCGGATGAGGGCGAGTACCGCCATTGCGCCGAAGAGCGCGGGAATGCCGATCGGCAGGAGAAGATCGCGATATCGCATCGATCGCTCATGCCCGGGATGGCGGTGCCTGTTCTCCCGATTTGGCGCATCGGCGGCCTCGACGTTTGAGGTGTCTTCATCGCTTGAAAAATGTGGAGCATAGCCCCCTTTGGGAATGGTGATTTGTATCGGGTCGCTGCTTCCGCAGACGAGATAGTATCGTTCAAGGGCGCGACGGATCCGCCCCGCTTCGATACGGACAACCGGATCGTTCTGTGCATCGAAGGAGGCATCGCGACCGAACACGGCCTGTGCAATCGTAAAAGCCTTGAGCTGTCCGGCGTGGCCTTCAAGCGTTTCTTCCACAATATATTGCAGGAAGCGGCGCCCGCGTTCAGGCGCAAGAAATTCCGGGCTTGCGAGTATACGATCAAGCTGCGCGCGAACGCTTTCGGTGTCTTGACGTGCCTGGCTGCCCCCTCCCTCTTCCGGTGCCATCTAGACCTCCCGCGATACCGCCGTATCACTCTCAAGGGGTGGAAGCATTATACACCCATCGGCGGTCGCGTGCTTCCGTAGCAATACGTAAGGGGTATCTCGAATACCGAGGCACGCAGCGATTGCTTATGCTGGACGCGGATGGGGGACCACGCACATGTTCCAGGGTCACGCGATCGGAAAATACACAACGGTTCCCGCCCACCACCATGGAGCGGTTTCCGCGACGGCCAAAGATCAGTCGATCAAACTCAGCGCCGACGAAACGATCTACAGCGAAGGCGAATATGCCCTTGCCATCTACCAGGTCGAAGCAGGCGCCGTGCGGATTTACCGCCTGACGTCGAGCGGCCAGCGGCATATCCTATCCTTCTGCGGCAAGGGCGAATGGTTCGGGCTCGAAAACGGGAATGTCCGGACCGATTTTGCAGAGGCCATTTGCGAAACGCGCGTAAGGCCGTTTCGCACCAATCAGGACGCAGTCGTCCCCATCGATCTTTTGCACATTGCCCTGACGAACCTGGAAAAGGCGCAATGCAAACAACTCATCATCAGCGAGCAAAGCGCCTTGAAGCGCCTCGCAGCCTTCGTTCAGGAGATGGCCGACCGCCATCCCGAGGATCCGGAATTCGATATGATGATGTCTCGCAGCGATATTGCCGACTATCTCGGGCTGACGGTCGAAACGGTTGCCCGCTCTTTTACGAAGCTCCGGGAGAAACGCATCCTTTGTCTTGCCGGCAAATCACAACGGATTGTACGGCTTCTCGATCGCGATGCGCTCGTCGCCTTGACGATTTAGCAATGCAGAGTGTGACAGCGGCCTTTGCGAATCTGACGATACGCGCGGCGCTGCAGGCTACGATAGAGGATTGAACCATGACACATGCGTCCCGCCGAAAATCGATCGCATTGGCCAGAAGAGTTCTTGCAGGCCTGGTCGCCGCGCCGACTCTGGTCGCAGCTTTTCCACTGCACGCCGTCCATGCCGAGGATGATCCCTTCTCTCAGTTTCCGTTGGTCATCCATTGCAAGTACAACGAAACCTACCATGCCTTTTACATATCGCGTGTCTCGCAAGACGGCGTGGCGACCTATGTCGCATCCGATCGGATCGCCGGCACGATCACGCTCGATGGACAGGCAAAGGCGATCGGCGGCGCCGGCGGCGGCAGCTGCGTCGGCAAGACGCTGGTGGAGCTTCGTGCGTCTCAGCAGGCCTATGATCTGAAACCTTAGTGCATCGGCCCGAAAATCGGAATCGATTTTCGGAAAGCACAATGCGACGATTGAACGTGTTGGAGTATCCTTTCATCTGCCGTGGCCGGCGAGGTCACTTCGCCGGCGTCGCCGATTTTGCCGCCTGCTGCGCAAGGATCGCTTGAGCGGCCGCCGCGCCGCCACCCTTGTCGTCGCCTCCGACTTGCACCGTTGGCTGCGCGAATGCGATGCCGTTGGCCAGGAACAACTCGCGAATCTTGGCATAGGCTTTGCGACGGATATAAGTCTGCATGCCCGGAACCGTGGTCATGGCGAAGCTCAACACGATGCCGTAGTCGCCGAACTGCTCGACGCCCTTCATTTTCAGCGGCTCGATGAAGTGCTGGCCGAGTTCCGGATCTTCCATCAGATCGGCTCCGACCTTCTTGGTCAGCTTGCGCGCCTTGTCTATGTCGGTATCGAATCCGACGGTGATCCTGAACTTGTCGATCACCCAGTCCCGGCTCATGTTCTCGACGGCACCCAATTCGCTGAACGGCACCGTGAACACCGGGCCGCGATGATGGCGCAAACGCACCGAGCGCAGGCTGAAGCTCTCCACCGTCCCCTTGTAGTCCTTGGCCTGGATGTATTCACCCACACGGAAGGCGTCGTCGAGCATGTAAAAGACACCGTTGATCACGTCTTTGACCAAAGTCTGCGAGCCGAAACCGATGGCGACCCCGAAGATGCCCGCTCCGGCGATCAGCGGTCCGATCTGCACACCCAATTGGGCCAGCACGATCAGCCCCGCCATGACCGCGACAGCAACGGCCAATGCATTGCGAAGGATCGGGAGAAGTGTCCGAAACCGCGCGCGTCGGGCTGCGTCGGCCGGCGCAAGCGATGTCGTGCTGGTCGATACACGCAGCGTTCGATCGATCCAGCCCCGCGCCACTTGCCAAAGAAGGTCGGCGACCACGAGGATCAGGACGCTCTTCAGGCCGCCGTAAAACAGAGCCGCGATCATCGGGTCGCGCCGACCCAGCGTGTCTGGATTGAGACGCCAGACAAGCGCCAGCCATCCCACGGCGAGCGCGATAACTGCGGCGCGCGCACCGCGGGCGACCAGGATACCGCGCAGGCTGCCGGGATCGCTGGTGAAGGACAGCGCCATGCGGCCGACGGCATTCAGGACCGCCGGCGATATCAGCGCGTAGATGCCGATCCAGAACAGGCCCTTCATATTGAGGCACCAGACGAGCCACAGGACGACGAGGAAAGCCGTTAGCGCCGCCTTCCAGGCGCGGCTTCCTTCCCAGATCGACCACACGGACTCGATGGCAAAAAGCAGCCCAATCACGGAGAAGCAGTAGCTGATTGCGTCGCTGGCTTCAGGGGAAACGCCGAGCGGCTCGCCGACGGCTGCTGTCGCGCTCGCAAAGCTGATGAGCCCGAACAGGATCAATAGCCTCATCCGCAGCGACGAGCCCATCGCTACCGCGGACAGGAGTGCAGCCGCCAATCGAAACAGGATGAAAGCCGAGAGATAGGCAAGGAGCGTCACTCGCGCGAGCGGCGGCCATTCGACTGCGAAAAAGACGATGCCCATCGCGCCGGCGAATATGCCGACTGGGATAAGCCGGCCAAACAATGCCTCGCGACGTGCGGCAAACCTGCGATACACCGCCTCGGCGGCGAGACCAAAGGCGACCAGACCGCCGAATATGACGAATACCGGCGCATAGCCTCTGTCGGCAGCTTCGCGCCTTGCTCTCGTTGCCGCCGCCGTCACCTCTGCCGGAATCGCCGGGATCGCAGCCAGAATCGCGTTCACACGCCCCCGCACGCCGGCCTCCCACCTGGCCAAGGCCGAATGGCCGGCCGGTGAAACGGATGGCGCGGATCCGCTCTCCTGCTTGCGGCTATCGAGCCAGACTTTCACCTCGGGATCCTGCAGCAAGCGCACGAGTTCGTCGATCTTCTGCTGAGGGCTTACCGGTGGCGTTTGCGCCAAAGCGCTCAATGCGAAGAAAAAGGCGGCGGTGAAGGAAAGTAGCCATTTCAACCTGAGACTCCTCATTGCGTCAGCGTCTGTTGTTTCAGGTCGCCGTCGAGCGTCTCGTTGGCGGATCGTGGCGGCCTCCTCCGCGTGACAGGCTGCTCGATGATTGCAACCGGCGCCGCGACGGCGGTGGCCGCTACAGTGCCGATATTTGCGACCGTGCCGCCGACGACAGCTGTAATGCCCTGGCCCAGCGTGACCTTGGAATCGGTAAGGGTCTGGCCGGTCATAAGGCGCTGGCCGATGAGTTGGACAATCTCGGGACTTTCCGCAAATTTGCCGTGATTGAGCTTGTCGTTGGTCTTCACCTTCGTCAGATCGATGGCGGTGATGCCGGCCTTTTCCAGTTTCGAGCGGTAGGGCTCTTCAGCAGGGTTGATCGCACCGAGACGGGATACACTTCCGGTGAGAAAGCTGGAGACTGCAAGAGCCTTGTCATCCTGGGAGACGAAGATCGTGAATTTCGGGCGCGGTTCGCCCATCTCCACATATTGTTTGGCGAAGACCTGAATGTCGATGTCGGGCGAGGCCAGGATGACATTGTGGATTTTCGAATTGACGTGACCGTCGCGTATCCCCATCTGCCGCAGGGATTCCATGGCAAGCCAGGTCCCCATAGAGTGGGCCATGACGGTGATGTCCTTGACGTTGGGATCGGCCGCCAGCGTGCGAAGCGCCTGCTCCAGCGCCGTGCGCGAATAGTTCGTACTTTCCTTGTCGTACTGGTAGGCAGTGATTTCCGCTCGTGACGGCCAGGTGAACAGGACGGGCGTCGCCTGCATCTTGCTGTCGTGCACGATCTGCGCCAGCCGGAAGACGGAATCCTCATAGGTGTTGTTGAAGCCATGAATGAAGACGAGTGCATGCCCGCCGTTCACGTGCTGTCGGAACCAGACGCGGCCTTGCGCGACGGTGTCGATCTGCTGAACGTTCGTCACGGCAAAGTCGGTGGCGGGATCGGGGGGAAGGCGTTTAGGCCACTGAACCGTGCCGGCTTCACGCTTTGCCGGGATTGAAATGGAGATCTGGGTCAGATGTGGCTTGGAACTGCGCTCGCCGTTGAAGAGTGTGGCCGGGCTTCCGGAAGGCTCGCGCGTGGTCGCAACCAGCATGTCGACCCTTGATGTTGGCGGCGTCGATGAAATTGAAACGGGTGTCATCACGCCGCCCGGATGCCCGCAACTCGTTAGAAGAAGAAAAAGAGCCACGCTACGCTTTGCCATTCACGCATCCAGCAATCGCCCAGGAGGAGGCTTCGGAGCCGGAATACTAGCAGCTGGGTCGCAGCGGCGCCTGTAGCATCACGTAATATCTGTATGCTTTGAAAGCGATCGTTGCGCAGGCATGGATAGGAGTCACGTCCCGCACAGGCCGTGCGAGCGCAGCGAAAGAAAGCAGGCTTTGGCGACAGGTGTCGGATATAGCATAGCTTACGGCTATCCGACCGGAAGATCGTGTCCGGCACGATCTGGCTGCTGCGGGGCAGACTTCTTCCCGAGCCCGCCGCGGGTCGACCGTAAACAGATCATCGCGCTCTGGAGCTGCTTCAGGGCGCACAACATTTCAAGAAAAGATCGGCCGGCAAGCCTTTAGGCTGCACAAACCCTACTTCCCCTCATGCAACGAAAACACCAATGTCGCCTTGGTGCCGTCATGCCCGGGATCATAAGCGAAATCCGATTTCAAACTCGCGGCCATGGCCGTCAGAATGCGCGTGCCGAGGCCGGTTCCTCTGGCCGGGCTCGACGGGTCGAAACCGGCGCCGTCATCCTCGACGATGACGCGCAATGTCTCGTCCGTTTGGTCGACGAGGACGCGGATCTCGCCCGGCACGCTATCCGGATAGGCATATTTGAAGGCATTGGTGACAAGCTCGCTGACGATCAGCCCGAGCGTGATCACCTTGTCGGTCGCCAGGTTGACCGGCTCAGCAGTGAGCACGATGCGGTGTGGCCGCTTGTCGTCGCGCATCGAGGCTTCGAGTTCGGTGAGCAGGCTGTTCAGATATTCGTCGACCTGCACCGAGCCGACCTGGCGGTTGGTGTAGAGCCGGCGGTGCACGCTGGCGATGGCGTTGATGCGCATCTGCGTTTCTTGCAGCGCATCGATCGCCACCTGGTCCTTGGTCATCGAAGACTGCATGCGGATTAGCGCGCCGACCAGGCCGAGGCTGTTGGCGATCCGGTGGTTGACTTCGGTAAGCAGCATCTCGGCGAGGTCGCGCTGCTGGCGGATCACCTCCTGAGCCTGCGCTGTTTCGCGGCGAAAACGCGCCCGCTCCAGCGCCTGTTCGAGGGCAGCGGCCAGCAGGTCGAAATAATCGGCTGAGATCTCCTTGAGCATGTAGTCATCGGCGCCGGCCTTCAGCGCCGCAACCGCGATGCTGGTATCGTCCGAACCCGTCGCATAGATGACCGGCGGATGATCCGGCATCGCCGTAATGCAGGGCAAAATGTCGAGGCCGGTCTCGTCAGCCAGGACATGATCGAGCACGACGGCATCGATACCGCCTTCGCCGAGTCTCGCAAGGCCGGCAGCGCCATTCTCAGCCCACTCCACCGAAAAGCCGCGCCGGAGCAGGTTCTTCTGCATCAGCAGGGCAAGCTCCTCGTCGTCGTCGATATAGAGGATGTGGATCAGGGCATCCGCATCGCCGCTAGAATTGCTCATTCCGTCTCCCGGCGTTCTCTCTGAGCGACGAACGCCCGCAAGCGTCCGAGTCGTCCGCATGGCAATGTCGTATTGCATTGACCGCCTCGGGTAAACAGCGGTTATCCCTCGCTCTTGTCGCAGGCGACGCGGAAGAAGGATGTCGGGCAGCCGGCATTTTCAGATCATGACCCTGGCCTGGGGAAGATCCCATGGAAGCCGATGAAAGAGGTTGGGAAACGAGAACCCTGAAGTAAGATCCATAAACGCCGAGTGGCCCGATCGGTTCCGCAGGCCAAGCTAATTTTTCTGGAATTTCCGATGGCCGGATACTTCCGCCCCCGCCTCCACCGGCAATTGCAGGAAGCGTAGCGACGAGACGATGCCGATCGCGCCGACCACGACGAAAGCCCAGCGAAAATCGGCAAGAACGGGATTGTCGGCGCCCCTGAGAGCCGAGGCGATATTGAGCACGGCCGCCGCCACAGCCACGCCGAGCAGCATCGACACCTGCTGCAGCATGCTCGACAGCGTCGAGGCCGAGCTTCGCTGCGCCGGGCCGATATCGGCAAAAGCCAGCGTGTTCAGCGCGGTGAATTCCATCGACCGCGACAGGCCGGCGAGAAAAAGCAGCGCATGGATGAAAAACGGCGGCGTCGCCGGCGAAAGGAAGCCGCAGCCGACAATCGAAAGCGCCGCGATCAACCCATTGACCCCGAGCACGGTGCGGAAGCCGAAGAACCGCAGCAGCGGCGTCGTCACCGCCTTCATGCTGAAATTGCCGAGGAAATAGACGAGCAGATAGGTGCCGGCGGCAATCGAGCTCAGTCCGAAGCCGAGCTGGAACAGCAGAGGCAGCAGGAACGGCGTCGCGTTGATGGCCATCCGGCAGGCCGTGCCCGCCGACAGCGTCGACATCGAAAAGGTCTGGATGCGGAAGGCCGAAAGGTCGAGCAGTGGATTGTCGACGGCGAGAAAATGCCGAGTCGCCGTGACCGAAAGCACGATGCCCGCCGCCAGCATTGAAATGATCGGCAAGAGACCGCCGTCCCATTTGACCGAAAGCTCCAACGCGGCAAGCAGGAAGGTCAGTCCCGCAGCGCTGAGGACGAAGCCCACCAGATCCAGCCGGCCGGGATTGCTCTCGCGCTGCTCCGGCACGAAGCGTAGCACCAGCACCATGCCGAGAATGCCGATCGGGATGTTGATGAGGAAGTTCCAGTGCCAGCTGGCATAGGTGGTGATGAAGCCGCCGAGCACCGGGCCGATCACCGGCGCCGTCAGCGCCGGCCAGGTGATCAGCGCGATCGCCTGCACCAGTTCCGACTTGCGGGCATTCTTGAGCACGATGATGCGCCCGACCGGCGTCATCAGCGCACTGCCCGCCCCCTGGACGGCGCGCCACAGCACGAATTCCGCAAGGCTGCCAGAGAGCCCGCAGAACAGCGAGGCGCCGGTAAAAACGGCAATCGACATCAGGAAGATACGGCGCGCGCCGAACCGATCGCCGAGCCAGCCCGACAGCGGAATGAAAGCGGCCATCGTCAGCATGTAGACGGTGATGCCGATGCTCATCGACACCGGCTGCACGCCGAAGCTTGCCGCCATCTGCGGCAGCGAGGTGGTGACGATCGTGCCGTCGAGGATCTGCATGAAGAAGGAAACGGCAACGACCAGCGCCACGATTTTCGCCTGGCGGCTGCTCGCCGCCTCTTGCCCGTTCTCGCTCGTCTCTGCCGTGGTCATCGATCTGCCAATGAAAATTCCGGATGACGCGGCAGGGAAACGGGAAGGAAGCCGATCGGAGATCTGTCGCGCGGAGGCGCGCGGACATGGAAAGCCGCGCACTGGCTGAATACGCCCGTTGCAGCCGGCCGGAAAGGCTAAATCTCGCACTGCGCAGGAATATTCCCGATAGGGCCGGACGGCGGCCGACATCGATCCCCAGAAAGGATTCAAGAAAAAGGCCCCGCCGAAGCGAGGCCAAGCCTGATCCGCTCCGGGGAAAAACAGGAGCGGCGCACAATCCATATCGGGCGATCGATGTCGCAGCGAGGCCAGATGTCGCTGCTTTGGTACGCTTGCGGAGAAATTTCCCGATTTCGCGGAAAAGATTGCGCCCAGAAAGTCGCTGCCGGGTGGGCGCGACAGCTGTGCACTGCAGCAACGATTGCCGCTTGCAATGTTTATAAAAATAGTTTTCACTAAACATATTGCTAAACATGATGATTGAGGAGTTCATGTGAGCATTTTCTGAAACGGGTGAGCATGCGACGCCGGCGGGGAGCCGGCCCTTGGTTCTGGGAGGAACTTATGCAGAAAACATCGAAAGCCCTTTTGGGGTTGGCCACGGCATTCGTCATGTCGTCGGCATTGCCCAATCTCGCCAAAGCCGATGAACTGACGCTGTGCTGGGCCGCCTGGGACCCCGCCAATGCGCTGGTTGAGCTGTCGAAGGATTTCACCGCCAAAACCGGCACGCAGATGAAGTTCGAATTCGTTCCGTGGACGAGTTATGCCGACCGCTTCCTCAACGAGTTGAACTCCCATGGCAAGCTCTGCGATCTCATCATCGGTGACAGCCAGTGGATCGGCGGATCGGCCGAGAACGGCCACTACGTCAAGCTCAACGACTTCTTCGACAAGGAAGGCATCAAGATGGATGACTTCGTGCCGGCGACGGTCGTCGGCTACTCGGAATGGCCGAAGAACACCCCGAACTACTGGGCACTGCCCGCCATGGGCGACGTCGTCGGTTGGACCTACCGTAAGGACTGGTTCGAGAAGCCGGAACTGCAGAAGGAATTTAAGGCAAAATACGGTTGGGATCTTGCAGCGCCGAAGACCTACGATCAGCTGAAGCAGATCGCCGAATTCTTCCAGAAGCGTGAGATCGACGGCAAGATCGTCTACGGCGCCTCGATTTATACGGAACGCGGCTCCGAAGGCATTACCATGGGCGTGACCAACGTCCTCTATGACTGGGGCTTCCAGTACGACAATCCGAAGAAACCCTATGACATGGAAGGCTTCGTCAACTCGGACGACGCGGTCAAGGGCCTCGAATTCTACAAGTCCCTCTATGATTGCTGCACCCCGCCCGGCAGCTCGAACGTCTACATGGTCGAATCCGCCGATGCCTTCAAATCCGGCCAGGTCGCCATGCAGATGAACTTCGCCTTCACCTGGCCCGGCCTCTATAAGGACGAAAAGGTCGGCGGCGACAGGATCGGCTTTTTCCCAAATCCAGCCGAAAAGGCGCATTTCGCCCAGCTCGGCGGCCAGGGCATCTCGGTCGTCTCCTACTCCGACAAGCGCGACGCCGCCCTGCAATATATCAAGTGGTTCGCCCAGCCTGATGTGCAGGCCAAATGGTGGGAACTCGGCGGCTTTTCCTGCCTGAACTCCGTCGTCAACGCGCCACGCTTTGCCAAGAGCCAGCCCTATGCCCAAGCCTTCCTGGACTCGATGGCGATCGTCAAGGACTTCTGGGCTGAGCCGAGCTACGCCTCACTGCTGCAGGCCATGCAGAAACGCGTCCACAACTACGTGGTCGCCGGCAACGGCACCGCCAAGGAAGCGCTGGACGGTCTGGTGAAGGATTGGGGCGACGTCTTCAAGGACGACGGCAAGATCTAGCGCGTGGCATCACTGTTGCGTGTCATCCTCGCCAGGATGGCGGCCCGGATCGGCAGACGAGCCGGGCCGCCAGATCTGCCATATGCCAAAAGACCCCGTACCCCAATAAGACCAGGTGAAAACTTGACTATGTCCCATTCCTCCATCGTCGAGAAGGCAGCCGACGCAACAGCAAGGGCAACGCCGGTCTCGGTCGCCCGGCGCGTCCGCGGGCTCTCCGACAGGGCGATCGCCTGGCTGTTCATTGCACCGGCCATCACCTTGCTGCTGGCGATCAACATCTTCCCGCTGCTTTGGGCGGTCTATCTCTCCTTCACCAATTACCGCGCCAACCGGCCGAATGCGCCGGTCCAGGGCGTCGGCCTTGGAAATTACCAGCGCGTCCTCAACGATCCCGACATCTGGTTGGCGATGCAGACCACCGCGCATTTCGTCTTCTGGACGATCGTGCTGCAGACGGTGATCGGTTTCACGCTGGCCTATCTGATCGACCGCAAGTTTCGCGGCCATGCCTTCTGGACGACGATCATCCTGATTCCGATGATGCTGTCGCCTGCCGTCGTCGGCAATTTCTGGCGCTTTCTCTACGAGCCGCAGATCGGCCTCTTTGCCTATGCCGTGTCGCTGATATCAGGCATTCCGACATCGGAGATCCAGATGCTCGGCAACGTCACTCTGGCGCCCTGGGCGATCATCATCGTCGATACCTGGATGTGGACGCCCTATGTTATGCTGATCTGCCTCGCCGGCCTGCGCTCCATCCCCGATTATATCTATGAGGCGGCCGAGGTCGACCGCGCTTCGCCCTGGCGCCAGTTCTGGTCGATCACCGTGCCGATGGCCCTGCCCTTCATCATGCTCGCCGTGCTCTTCCGCGGCATCGAGAATTTCAAGATGTTCGACATGGTGACGCTGCTCACCGGCGGCGGGCCCGGCTCGGTCACCGAAGTCGCTTCGATCACGCTGAAACGCGCGGCCTTCGAAAGCTGGGCGACCGGCCGGGCCTCGGCCTTCGCCATCATCCTCTTCGTCGCGGTGTTTGGCCTCGCCAACATCTACGTCAAGGCATTGAACAAGGTGAAGCAACGATGAGCGCCGCCAACTCCGCCCATTCGGTCGTCGAACCGAGCCTTTCCAGCAAGCGCATCGCCGGCACCATCGTCGTCCTATACGCGCTGATCACCCTCATCCCACTCGTCTGGATCTTCCTGACCAGCATCAAGTCGCCGCCGGATTCGATCAGCTATCCCCCGAAGATCGTCTTCACGCCGTCGCTCGAAGGCTATTGCAACCTGTTCACGACGCGCACCCGGCAAACGCCTGATTATATCGCCTCGCTGCCGGCGCCGGTCGGAGCCTGCGATGAGGTGACGCGCAAGCGCAACATGGTGATCGCCGGCCCGTCGAACTTCCTGCCGCGCTTCGTCAATTCGCTGGTGATCGCCTTCGGCTCCACTTTCCTGGCAGTCTTCCTCGGCACGCTTGCCGCCTATGGCTTCTCGCGCTTCAAAGTGCCGCTCGCCGACGACCTGCTGTTCTTCATCCTGTCGACACGCATGATGCCGCCGATCGCCGTCGCCATCCCGATCTACCTGATGTACCGCGAACTCGGCCTGTCGGACACGGCGCTCGGCATGATCCTGCTCTACACCGCCGTCAACGTCTCGCTTGCCGTCTGGCTGCTCAAGGGTTTCATCGACGAGATCCCGCGCGAATACGAGGAAGCGGCGATGATCGACGGCTATACGAGGCTGCAGGCCTTCCGAAAGGTCGTGCTGCCGCAGGCGACCACCGGCATTGCCGCGACGGCGATCTTCTGCCTGATCTTCGCCTGGAACGAATATGCCTTCGCCGCCCTTCTGACCTCGGGCGAGGCCCAGACCGCGCCGCCCTTCATCCCGACGATCATCGGCGAAGGCGGACAGGACTGGCCGGCGGTCGCCGCGGGCACGACGATCTTCCTGATCCCCATCCTCGTCTTCACCATTCTTCTGCGCAAGCAGTTGCTGCGCGGCATCACCTTCGGAGCCGTCCGCAAATGAGCCATCTGATCGAGACACGCACTCCCGCCCGTCCGAAGCGACCGTTCTTCCTGCGTCGTGGCCCGATGGAGACCATCGCGACCGTGCTGATCGGGCTCGGTTTCCTGATGCTGTTCCAGCCCTTCCTGCTGGTGCTCTACACCTATTCGCTGGTGACCCTGCTTGCAGGCACCGTCATGTTCATCATCGTTTCGAAATTCCCGGAGTGAACCATGGCGGATATCCGGATCGAAAATCTCCGCAAGGAATTCGGCAGTTTCGTCGCCGTTCAGGATTCGAGCTTCACCGTCCATGACGGCGAGTTCCTGGCGCTTCTCGGACCTTCCGGCTGCGGCAAGACGACGACGCTGCGCATGATCGCCGGCCTCGAGCTGCCGTCGAGCGGCAAGATCTATCTCGATGGCGAGGACGTCACTTTCAACCGCGCCAGCGCCCGCGACATCGCCTTCGTCTTCCAGCTCTTCGCGCTCTACCCGCATATGAACGTGCGTAAGAATATCGGCTTCCCGCTGCTGTCGCAGGGCATGGCCAAGGCCGAAATCCGAGCCCGCGTCGAGGAGACGGCGCGCCTGCTGCAGATCGACCATATTCTCGACCGCTCGGTGTCCGGCCTTGCCGGCGGCGACCGCCAGCGCGTGGCGCTCGGCCGTGCCATCGTCCGGCGCCCGAAATGCTTCCTGATGGACGAGCCGCTCGGCACGCTCGATGCCGAATTCCGCGAGGTCATGGTTCATGAGCTGCGCGAACTGCACAACCGCATCCACGCGACCACCGTCTACGTCACCCATGACCAGCACGAAGCAATGGCCATGGCCGACAAGATCGCCGTCATGAACCATGGCGTCATCGAGCAGTTCGGCACGCCGCAGGAGATCTATGCCAAGCCGGCGACCATGTACGTCGCCGATTTCATCGGCTCGCCGCCGATGAACTTCATGCGTTTCAACTCGGGCCTGAAAAGCGGCGACCGCTCCATCCTGCTCGACGGCATCGATGTCGCCGTTCCCGAGATCCACCAGGACATGGCCGAGAGCGAACTGGCGCTCGGCGTCCGGCCGGAGCATATCCGCTTCAGCGATGCCTCGGCGCTCCGCGGCGCCGTCTATGGCAGCGAATATCTCGGCACCAACCAGGTCGTCGCCGTGGAAACCCCGGGCGGCCTGATCAGGGCCCGCGTTCCAGCCAATCGCAGCTTCCGGATCGGCGAGAGGGTCGGCCTGGAATTCAATCCGGCGAAACTCGCACTCTTCGACTGCAGGTCGGGCCGCGCGGTGCCGTCCTCACTCTATCAGGAGACCCGGCATGGCTGATGTCGTCCTTAGGAATCTCGCCAAGCGCTTCGGCGACACCCAGGCTCTGGCCGATCTCGATCTTTCGATCCGCGACGGCGAGTTCGTCGTGCTGCTCGGTCCCACGGGCGCCGGCAAGACCACGACGCTGCGGCTGATCGCCGGCTTGGAAAGACCCGATAGCGGCCGCATCGAGATCGGCGGCCGCAATGTCGCCACTGAGGCCCCCGCCGAACGCGACGTCGCCTTCGTCTTCCAGCAATATTCGCTCTATCCGCATATGACGGTTTACGAGAATCTCGCCTTCCCGCTGAAGGCGCCGGTCCGCAAGCTGAGCGCCGAGGAGATCGATCGGCGCGTGCGCGAGGTCGCGCGCATGGTTCGGATCGACCATAAACTCGAGAACCGCTCGACCAGGCTTTCCGGGGGCGAAATGCAGCGTGTCGCGATCGGCCGGGCGCTGGTGCGCCGGCCGGCCATCTATCTGATGGACGAGCCACTGTCCTCGCTCGACGCCAAGCTGCGCGCCGAACTGCGCCTGGAACTGAAGCGTATCCAGAAGGAACTGGGCTCGACGCTGCTCTACGTCACCCATGACCAGGTGGAAGCCATGACCATGGCCGACCGCATCGGCATCGTCGCCGAGGGACGGCTGATGCAGGTGGGAACCCCGCGCGAGATCTACGGCAATCCCGCCAACCTGCATGTTGCCGCCCGCCTCGGCCAGCCGCATATCAACCTTCTGCCCGCGGACCTGCTGCCGGGCGGCCGTCCGCCGGCCGGCACGAAAACCGTCGGCGCCCGCACCGAACATCTCGATATCATTGTCGGCAAGGATGCCAATGCGGAGATCGACTGGATCGAGCATCTCGGCGACCAGAACCATCTGCATATCAGAGCGGGCAATCACAAGCTCGTCACACTCGCCGATCCATATCTGGCGATCGCGCCGGGCGACCGGATCAGCCTGACGCTGCGCGATCCGCTTTATTTCGATGCGGCTGGACAGCGCCTTTCCTGACCGGCAAACAGACATGACGACGGCATGAAAAACAAACAGACGGGTCTCAATCGATGAAACATTTCTTCAACCGCAGGGAAAACATCGTCACCGAAGCCTTGGACGGACTGCTTCTGACGAGCAACAACGGTCGTCTCGCCCGCCTCGACAGCTTTCCCGATATCAAGGTGATCCTGCGTGCGGACTGGGACAAATCGAAGGTGGCGATCATATCGGGCGGCGGCGCCGGCCATGAGCCCTCCCATGCCGGCTTCGTCGGCAAGGGCATGCTGACGGCAGCCGTCTCCGGCGAGATCTTCGCCTCGCCCAGCGTCGATGCCGTCCTGACGGCGATCCGCGCCGTGACCGGCCCGAAGGGCGCCCTGCTGATCGTCAAGAACTACACCGGCGACCGCCTGAATTTCGGCCTCGCCGCCGAAAAGGCGCGCGCCGAAGGCTTCGACGTCGAGATGGTCATCGTCGCCGATGATATCGCCATCCCCGGCATCAACCAGCCACGCGGCGTCGCCGGCACGCTCTTCGTCCACAAGATCGCAGGTTATCACGCCGAAAGTGGCGACGATCTGCAAACGGTCGCGGCCCATGCCGCCGCCGCCGCCGGCGACATTGTCTCGCTCGGCATGTCGCTGTCCACCTGCAGCGTGCCCGGTCAGGCGCATGAGGACCGTCTCGGTGCTGATGAAGGTGAACTCGGCCTCGGCATCCATGGCGAGCCCGGTGTCGAGCGCATCACCCTGCAGCCGGTCGCCGATATCGTCGCCACCATGGTGGCGCGCCTGTCGCCTGCGCTGCGCGAAGGCGCAAGCCATGCCCTCCTCATCAACAATCTCGGCGCCGTGCCGCCGCTCGAAATGACCGTCATTGCCAAAGCAGTACTGTCCTCCAGCCTCGCCGCTCGCATACAACTGATCATCGGCCCGGCGCCGATGATGACCGCGCTCAACATGAACGGTTTCTCGCTGTCGCTGATCCGGCTGGATGCCGCGCGCGAGGCGGCGCTGACGGCGGCGGTCGAGCCGCATGCCTGGATGCCGGCCGTCGAGCGCCATGAGATCCGGATCATCGCCGCACCGAGAACATCAGCCGGCTTGAACGGCGCGGCCGTGGCCGGGGAAAACACCCGCAACCGGCGCTTGATCACGGCGCTCTGCGAGCATCTGATCTCGCAGGAAAGCGAGCTCAACCGGCTGGACAGCCGCGTCGGCGACGGCGATACCGGCTCGACGGTGGCCTCGGGCGCCCGCAGCGTGCTTGCCCGCTTGGACATGCTGCCGCTCGACCGACCAGCGGCAACGCTTGCCTGCCTCGGCGATATTCTCGGCACCAGCATGGGCGGGTCGAGCGGCGTGCTGCTGTCGATCTTCTTCACCGCGGCGGCAAAGGCGATGGCCGATAAAGCCGATATATCAGCCGCCCTGCTTGCCGGGCTCGACAGGATGACGTTCTATGGCGGAGCCGGAGTCGGCGACCGGACGATGGTCGATGCGCTGTCGCCGGCGCTGCAGGCGCTCGAATCGGGCGATATCACTGCGGCGGCAAGGGCAGCGGCAGCCGGTGCGGAGTCGACGAAGACGATGATGAAGGCGAGAGCCGGACGCGCCTCCTATGTCGGCGAAAGAGATCTCGCGGGCGTCGCCGATCCCGGCGCCGTCGCCGTTGCCGGCGCGTTCGGCGTGGCGGCAAGCCTCGCTTGACCAAAGAGACGTTTGAAAGCCCGCGGGAGGCGCGGCGACAGGGAGGATGGCAGTGCAGGCGGAACCGGTGCTTGTGGCAGGATTGATCGAGGTGTGCCGCGCGACGATCGCTGATAATACCGATCACCTCTGCGCGCTCGACCGCGCCATCGGCGATGGCGATCACGGAACCAATATGCGGCGCGGCTGCGAGGCGGTGAGCGCCGAAGGCGAAAGCCTGTCCAGCCTGCCCTTTCCCGACGCCGTGGAAAAGATCGGCCTGACGCTGGTGATGAATGTCGGCGGTGCGGCCGGGCCGCTCTACGGCACGCTGCTGATGGAGATCGGCCGCGAGCTTCGCAAAAGCGAGGAAAAGGCCGATTTTTCGCAGGTGCTGAAACAGGCGATCGACGCCGTCGCCAGACGCGGGCGGGCGCATGCCGGCGACAAGACCCTGCTCGACGTGCTCTATCCCGTGCATGCCGCGCTGGCAAAACGGTCCCCGCTCGGTGACATCGCCCGCAAAGCCGAGCGCTCCGCCGACAGGACGGCCGCGATGAAGGCGATGCGCGGACGTGCCGCCTATCTCGGCGACCGTTCGATCGGCCATGTCGACCCCGGCGCGTCGAGCTGCGCGCTGCTGACCACGGCGATCTGCCGCTATCTCGGGGAGCACTGTCAGCAATGAATGGAAAGACCACAAACGTAGGCATCGTGATCGTCTCCCACTCGCCGCTGGTGGCAAGGGGCATCGCCGACATGGTGCGGCAGATGGTCGGCGACTGCGTGCCGCTCGCCTGGTCGGGGGGCAACGTCCACGGCGAGCTCGGCACCGATGCCGGCGGCATCCTCAAGGCGATCGAGGCGGCCTGGTCCGATGCCGGTGTCGCCGTCTTCGTCGATCTCGGCGGCGCCGAGACCAACAGCGAGATGGCGATCGAAATGCTGGGGCTTCCCCGCGCGGCGCTCGTCTCCATCTGCAACGCGCCTTTGGTCGAAGGCGCCGTCATCGCCGCCGCCGAGGCGTCGGGGGGCGCATCGCTGGCCAAAGTCGTCGCCACAGCCGAGGAACTGTCCCCTTGATGACGAGCGGATTGCGTAGTGAAAAGCAGGAGCCCGAGCCATTGCACCTGAACTGCCAGACGGAAGTGGAAGTCAAGCACGGCGTCGGGCTGCATGCCCGTCCCTCCGTCACCTTCACGCGGCTTGCCAAGTCCTTCCCCTGCTCGATCGAGGTCGCCGTCAACGGCAGCGATGTCTGGCTGAACGGCAAGAGCATCATCAAGATCATGGGCGCGAGAATTCGCAAAGGTTCGATCCTCCGGATCCGCGCCGACGGCATCCTCGCCGAAGAGGCGATCCGCGCCCTAAAGGAACTCATCGAGCGCAACTTCGATGAGGAAAAGAAACATGGCCGAACCGCTTAGACTGAAAGCGAAGAGCGCATCCCCGGGCATCGCATCCGGCCCGGCCTTTCTCGCGGAAGAGCCGAAGGCACCTTCCGCGGAGCGGCCGGACGTCCCCCCTGTGCCCAACGCGGCCGGCGGATACGGCGCGCTGGAGAAGGCGATCGACATCTCGATCGGCGAACTCGAGCGCCTTGCCGAGGGCACTGACGCCGAAAGCCGCGATATCATCGATTTCCAGATCGAGGTGCTGCGCGATCCGACGATTGCGGAAGCGACCGGCGCGCGCATGCAAGCCGATGAGAACGTCGTCTTTGCCTGGGTCACCACGCTCGACGCCTATATCGGCGAACTCGAAGCGGCCGACGAGGAGCAGATGCGCGCGCGCGCCGTCGACATTCTCGACATCAAGAACCGCGTGCTCGGCGCGCTCGCCGGCACCCCGATCGCCGATTTTCCGCCCGGCACGGTCTTCGTCGGCAAGGACATGGAGCCCAGCCGCTTTCTCGCCCATGATTGGTCGAAGGGCGGCGGCATTGCGCTGTTTGCCGGCAGCGCCGCCGGCCACGTCGCCTTGCTCGCCCGGGCGAAATCGGTGCCGATGGTGGTCGGCACGGGTCGCTTTTCGGCCGCCGACGGAGACCCCGTCAGCGTGGATGGCGACGCCGGCGCGGTCATCCTGCAGGCGGGCGGCATGCTGATCCCGACACCGGCACAAGCACCTGCTGCCGACACCCAGACCGAAAGCGGCGAGCTGCGCACCGCCGACGGTGTGCCGATCCAGCTGTCCATCAACATCAACGATCCCGCCGAGATCGATGCACTCGATCCGGCAACGGCAGGCGTCGGCCTGATGCGCTCGGAATTTTCAGTTGCCTCGGTCGCCGATGCCGCCAATGAGGAACGCCAGCTGGCGATCTATCGCCAGGTGCTGGAGCGGGCGGGCGATAAGCCGGTGATCATAAGAATGCTCGATATCGGCGGCGACAAGCCGCTCGCCGGCCTCCAAGACCTGCCGGCTCTCGCCTCGGGCTTGCGTGGCATTCGGCTGTTGCTCGCTCAGCCGGAAATCGCCCGCGTGCAGACCCGCGCCCTGCTGCGCGCCGCCGTCTTCGGCAGGCTGTCGGTGATGCTGCCGATGGTGACATTTCCCGACGAAATCGACAGGATACGGGACATATTTCGCGAAGAAGCCGAAAAACTCGGCCGCCGCGCCGTGCCCCACCGAATGCCGCCGATTGGCATGATGGTCGAGGTACCATCAGCCGCATTGATGCTCGACACCTTCGGCTCGGCAGCATTCTTCTCGTTCGGCACCAACGATCTCACCCAATATCTCGCCGCCTCGACCCGCGACAGCAGCGAAGCCGATACCGGCAAGGCGGCACCCGCCGTCCTCCGGCTGCTTGCCCAGGCAGTCAAGCTGGCCGCCGGCAAGCCCACCAGCATCTGCGGCGACATGGCCGGCGATCCGCACTATCTGCCGGGGCTGCTCGCCGCCGGCCTGCGGCATTTTTCCGTGGCGCCGGCCCGGCGTCCCGCGATAAGATCGGCGATCATCGGCCTCAACGCCGATGGCACAAGGGCAGCCGGAGAATAGGATGGCGCGCGAAGACACCGAAGACGCCATTATCGCCTACAAGTCCATTCTGGCGCAGATCATCGACAACAGGCCATCGGGCACACGCCAGCGCCTGGCGACGGCGCTTGGAAAACATCGAAGCTTCGTCACCCAGATCACCAGCCCGACCTATGCGACGCCGCTGCCGGCGCGCCATCTCGCGACCATCGTTCGCGTCTGCCATTTCAGCGGTGCCGAACAGGAGCGTTTTCTCGAAGCCTATCAGGCCGCCCATCCCGGCAAGCTGCCGGACCTCGGCCATTCCGAGAAATTGCGGCACCTGTCACTGATGGTGCCAGATTTCGGTGACGACAGGAAAAACCGCCTGCTGGAAGAGGCGATCTCGGATCTGGTGCAGAAAATCGTCGCGATATCGGGCGCGGAATGATGAGTGAACTGGTTGACGTGACGTAATGTCTTAGCCTTGGGAGAGGCTTGATGAAGAAGTTCATGAACACTGCGGAAACCATGGTCGCCGAAAGCGTCGAAGGCTTCGTGCGCGCCCATGAGGCTTTCGTGGTGTTCGGGGCTGAGCGCAAATTTATCCGCCGCCGCCATCTCACGTCAGGCAAGGTGGCGCTTATTTCAGGCGGCGGCGCTGGCCATGAACCGATGCATATCGGCTTTGTCGGCCAGGGCATGCTGGATGCCGCCTGCGTTGGCCATATCTTCACCTCGCCGACGCCGAGCCAGATCATCGCCGCCATCGAAGAGACGGATACCGGCGCCGGCTGCCTGCTCGTGGTCAAGAATTACGACGGCGACCTGATGAATTTCGAAATGGCGATCGAGATGGCCGGCGACCGCCACAGCCTCGATATGGTCGTCGTCAGTGACGATATCGAAACGTCGAGAACAGGCGAGGGCCGCGGCCGGCGTGGCGTCGCCGGAACGCTCATCGTCGAAAAGATCCTGGGTGCTGCGGCCGAACGCGGCATGTCGCTTGCCGCATTGAAGCAGCTTGGCGAGGGACTGAACTCGCGGATGCGCTCGATGGGTGTGGCGCTCAACGGCGTGACGGTGCCGCAGACCGAACGCAGCACGTTTTCGCTCGGACCCGGCGAAATGGAAATGGGCGTCGGCATCCATGGCGAGCCCGGCCATGCCAGGCAGCCCTTCACCACCGCCGACGCCATCATCGGCCATCTCTGCGAGACCATCGCCGACGATATCACAGTGGCGCCGGGCACCTGCGCCCTGCTTTTCGTCAACGGCCTCGGCGGCACGCCGCCGGCCGAACTCTACCTCGCCTATAACAGTGCTCGCCGTTTCATCGAGGAAAAAGCCATGCCGATCGAGCGCTCGCTGGTTGGAACCTATGTCACCTCGCTCGACATGCAGGGACTGTCCGTCACCCTCGCCTTGCTGACCGAGGAGGAACTCGCGCTCTGGGACGCGCCGGTGGCTACGGCAGCGCTGCATTGGCTGTAACCGCATCCTGCCGTGCGTCTCTCCAGGAGATAACTTTATTCTTAAATCGATGCCGAATTGCGGTTTACGGCACTCCGAAGAATTGACCGACCCTGTCGCGGAGAGCGGCCTCTTGCTCAGCGCTGCCAGGATAGTCGAAATGCCCCGCATCCAGGATGAAGATCTCATTTGGTTTCCGTATCGCATTGGCGACGGCGAACTGGCAGGGCGGTGCCACCGCGGGATCGAAAAGGGCGACGGCCGTCAGCATCGGCACGTTGATCCGTCTGGCGGCGGTCGCCGCATCGTAGAAGCGCAGCGTCTCGAGCGCATTTCCGTGTTCTGCCTGATATTCCTGCACCGATTGGGCGCTGCCGACAGTTGGAAGCTTCAGCCGTAGTGGCTGGTGCCCGAAGCTCGGCAGTGCCAGATGGCCGCGATCGATGCGCTCATCATAGGCGATCGCCATCGCTCCGACACCGCCGCCGAAGCTGATGCCGCTATAGCCGATATGGCCACAGAGCCAAGGATAGAACGCCGTAAGCGTCGAGACCGCAAGCCAGATATCCTCGACACAGCCGCCGATAATATAGGAGTCCGGCTTGTCGATATCGTGCAGCACATGCCAGGACGGATTCTGGGAGATTGGCGGATGGGCGCTGAGCGACAGCCCGCGGCAACAGGGAAAGAGGATCGCCGTTTCCTTGATCGGCAGCTCGAAATCAGGACGATCCCGCCCGCCGTAACCATGGCCGACGACCAGACCGCGCCGGACCTCCCCTTCACGCGGCAGGATGAGCCAGCCGCCGATCCGGAATGCGTCTGTGGAGAGATAGACGAGATCGAGCACATGCCAGTCGGGATGGGTGATCCGACTGCGCGAAAGCACCGGCTGCGGATCGACCGCCAGCGCCTTGTGATACCGCGCCTCCCAGAAATCGTCGAAACCCTCGGGCGGCTCCGGCGGCTTAACCGCGAGAAGCTCTTCGAGCCGCATGCCGTAGGTGGGATCGAAATCAAAGGGGTGTGTCTTCGGAATGCTCATCCGGGCTTTGTCCCGTGAAACAGCGTGCTGCGCAAGCCTGGGATCCACGCCCGCCTCCACCAGCCGCGGGCCTGGCTCAGTCCGCATTCTGCCCCGCCGCCTCGAGGATCAACCGGGTGATCTCGTCGGGATGGGAGATCAGTGAAAGGTGGCTGGCCTTCAGCTCGATCGTCTTCGCGCCCATGCGCTTGGCCATGAAGCGTTCAAGATCGGGATTGATCGTCCGGTCCTCCGTCGAGACGGCATACCAACTCGGCTTGGAATGCCAGGCGGCCTGCGTTGTCTTGCCGGTCAGCAGCTCTTTCTGGAACGGTTGTTGCACGGCATAGAGCACTTTCGCCTTCGCCTCCGGCAGGTCGCCGGCAAAATCGCGCAGGAAGGCTTCCTCGCTGAGCCGGCCCTCATCGCCGTCGAAGACGATGCCGGCCGAAGCCGGTGGAGTCGGGAAGGTCTTGGCGAGAGCGGTATAATCCTCGCCCGCATCCGGCGCCCGGGCTGCGACATAAACGAGCGCCGAAACATCAGGATGCACGCCGGCCTCGGTCACGAGCATGCCGGAAAACGAATGCCCGACCAGAACTGTCGGGCCGTCCTGCCGGTCGAGCACTCGCTTCACGGCAGCGACGGCCTCGGGCAGCGTCGTCAGCGGATTCTGCACAGCGGTGGCATTGAGCCCGGCCGCCTGCAGGCGCGCGATCACCTCGGTCCAGCACGAGCCGTCGGCAAACAGCCCGTGCGCCAGCACGACGTTGCGCGCCTTCACCGGAGCGGATGTCGCGGCCATGCCGCGGGTGGCGAGCAGAGAAGCGGCGGCGCCGGCAACAAGGGCGGCCGAGAAAGTCCGTCTGTTCATCATCATGATCTGGTTCCTTGTGGGTCAAGAAATTGAAAGATCGAAAGCATGTCGGCTCAAGCCTGAAGAACCGAAGCCCAGTCGAAATCGGCTGATCTACAATACGATGTCGGGATGGTTCGCCCTGCCCGGCGCAAGGCGTCAACCTTCGCCCCGTTGCGCTCCCGCATATTCAAACTCGGCATTTGAAGCGGCTTCATCTATGGAGAAGCCTGCTTGCTGGAGACTTATGTATTCCCATCCGGTCCATGAAGCCACATCCCACCGCGCACAATGGCGTCCTTGCCGGCAGGCGTCGCCATGCGCAACCGCATGCCCCTTCCGGCGCACACACTGCGCCAGGGCGAACGGCTGCGCCGATCTCAGGACAAACATGAGGCTATCATGCAGGCGATCGCAGACGGCGAGATGGCATCACGGCGCATGCGCGCCCACATGCTGAACGCCGCCACCTCGCTCAACCGGTTTATCGAGGCCGGCAAGCTGATATGAGCTTGACGTCCTACGGCACGGGGCAACGGTATTTATAGGCCATCAAGGTTGTCATCAGCTCGTCGCCGGTGGCCTCACGTATGCCGGGGTTCTCATCCAGGAATCTACACAACGTATTGCCGATCGCCTCAGCGGTGGTTCCAACCGGGACGCACAGGTTTACGCCGACGGAATTGGCAAAATAAGCCGAGTTCACCATCGCCTTCTGTGCAGGAACGGCTTCGGTGAAAATACGGCGGGCCAGATACTCGTCCCGGCTCCACTTGTCCAACCAACCCGCGACATATCCGACGACAAACTGCCGTGAGCCGCCGCAATCAGAATAAAGGAGATCACCGCTGGCAAATCCGGCGGGAATCTTTGCTGAAACCGTTGCCAAAAGGGTGGCGATAAGAATGCCCGACATCGTATCTCCAAAGCTCGCAATAGCGCAGAGCTTCGATCGGGAAAGTGTCGGAAATTAGCTTCAAACGTGTCATCTTTTATGCTGCATTCAAAAGTAGCAACCAGGGCAGATGGCGCTTGGGAGGTTATCGTGGCTGGGCGCCAAATCCCTCCTCCATCGGACGGAACTCCTGCCCGCTGATCGGCCGATCATTGCCCGGCCCGGAACGGCACCGGACAGTTAAACTTTGGCAATCATCGCCGTTGTCGGCTCCCTTGCGGTTGCACATGCCGCCGTCGTCGGCTACATCATGCCCTCAATGGTCGGGTCACCCGGCCACGTAAGCGTTAACGTCACTCAACGCGTATGATCGAACGGCTTTGCGGCTTCGATCTGCGCGACTGTGTCCTGCGGATCGAGCTTAAAAGGCTCCTGAGGACACATGGACAACAATCAACTCAAAGATCAGATTTCGCCTGCTCCCGGCATCGAACGGGTCCGCCACGACACGCGGCGGCGCATCCTCGCCGTCGAAAGCGTCGTCGATATCACCCCCGGCATGCGCCGCATCACATTGACCGGCGATGATCTCGGCGATTTCATCAGCCTTGCTCCCGACGACCACATCAAGATTTTCGTACCGGCCGCCGGTGGCGAAGAGCGCCGGGACTACACGCCGCGCCGCTACGACAATACTGAGCGGACACTGACCATCGACTTCGCCTTGCACGAGGCAGGCCCGGTGACCCGATGGGCGATCGACGCACGCGCCGGCGACAGGCTCGAGATCGGTGGACCAAGGGGCTCCGCCGTGGTCTCCAGGACGGTAAAACGATGGCTGCTGATCGGCGACGAAACGGCACTGCCGGCGATCGGCCGCCGGATCGAGGAGAGCGGCGCCGGAACCGTTATCACCGCAGTCGCAGCCGTCACTGACCCGCTGGAAGAACAGGTCTTCGAGACATCAGCCGAACTGCATGTCCGCTGGGCGCATCGGCCTCTCTCGCAGGCAACCGATGCCACTGCCCTGCTGAAGCTCCTGAGCACGGTCGACATCCAGCCGGAGACCTTCATCTGGGTCGCGGCGGAAGCCTCGGTAACACGCGATATCCGCGCCCATCTGCTGGAACGAGGTTGCCCGCTCAGCTGGATCAAGGCATCCGGCTACTGGGTATTCGGCAAGGCCGATACGACCGAGAAATTCGGCTAGGACCAACCCCGCATTCCGGATACCATTTGGTGATGAGTTCTCACTCCCTTCGTTCCGGATTTTATGATCCGGAACGATCCGATGGATGTGAAGAGGTATGAATTGAGCGAAGCCTCTGCCCGAACGCACCGGGCGCCAGCCACCGACTTATTGAAAGAGATCAACCACGCGGCGGGCAGAGCCTAATGCAAGCGTCCATCCCAACATGCCGTGACCGGCATTGATGTAGAGACCTTTGATACGTCGGGAGGCGGCGATAATGGGCTTGGAGGTCGGAGTCATGGGCCGCTCGCCCGACCATCTCATCAGTTCATCCGATCGCTCGAAAAGGTCGGGCAGCACCGCCGACGCGGCCAGCTTGAGCGTGTCGAAACGTCTGGCATCAAAACCGGCCCCGGGACGCTCGATGTCTGCCAGACCGGCGACACGAAAACGGTCGCCGATTGCCGCAAAGGCAAGCTTTCGCTGGACGTCTGTCAGACTGATACTGGGTGCAAGGCCAGTTCTTGGAATGGTGAGCGAGTAGCCTCTGACGGGGCGTATGTCCCGGGCCTCGGGCAAATCCGATATGAGGGAACCGATCTGCGGTCCTGCCGCAACGATGGCGGCATCGACGCGAAGCTCGTCGCGGTCCTCGAACCTCAAGCCTGTCAGCACGCCTCCCGTTTGGACGAAGCTCGAGACCCTCCTGCCGAAAAGCGCCGACACCTGCCCGCGCTCGATCATCCAGATGGTGAGCTGGCGGCAAAATCCAGCCGCATCGCCGAGGGCATCACCGGGAGTGTAAACGGCGCCGGCAATCTCTCCCTGATACGCGGCGAGTGCAGGTTCGATGTTTTCCGCCTCCACCCGCGTCAGCAGGCACTGTTCGAAGCCAAGGGCATTCTTGCGCGCCACACTGGAGTCGGCGGCAGCAAAACTTTGCCGATCGGCGTAGAGATGCAGCTTTCCGGCGACACGGTAATCGAATTCGACATCGGTTTCCTTAAGCAGGATGGCGAGTTCGTGACGGGATTGCTCGGCAAGGCGCAGGATGTCCTGCGTATTGTTCCACCAACGCCTGAGCGATGTATTGGCAAGAAATTTCAAACCCCAGCACAGAAAGTCCCGATCGAGTTGCCACTGGATCCGAAAGGCCGGATCGCGGCTCATTGCAATGGCTGGCAGATGCTTCAGCAAGGCTGGCGACGCCATTGCGTCACCATAGGCCCAGGACAGCTGCGCGGCGTTGCCGGCACTCGCCCCCATGCCCGGCTCGCTTGCCGCATCGATAAGTGTCACATCATGCCCCGCCCGGGCCATCAGATAGGCCGACGATACGCCGATGACGCCGGCGCCGATCACCGCAACGCGCGCCATCTCAAGCCTCATCGCCGACGACGGCTGTCAGCTCGACTTCAACAGGAACCCCGCGCGGCAGGGATGTTACGCCGATCGCGATGCGGGCATGCGCCCATCGATCCGGGAAAAGCTCTCGGAGCAGTTCCGAAGCCCCATCGACGACGGCGCCGTGGCGCTCGAAAGCAGCATCTGCCGCGACATAGCCCGCCAGCCGGACGAAGCCCAGGATGTTGCCGAAGCCGCCAGCAGCCGCCTCCAGCTGCGCAAGCCCATTGAGAAGCGCCCAGCGCGCGCATTCCCGCCCCTTTTCGATGGAGACCTCCCCTCCGAGATGTCCCGTGTGCAGCACGGTGCCATCCTTCAGCGGCACCTGACCGGAAACGGTGATGATATTGCCGGTCCGCACAGCCCCGGAAAACGCGCCTGGCGGCGAGGATGCTTCCGGCAGAGCAAGCTCGAGCTGTGCCAGCCGTTCGCGCACGCGATTGCTTCCAGCCGATGAAACATTGCGCGCCTTGCGGGCTGCCGCTTCTGCGCTGCGGCCGACGAAGGCTCTCATGATATTCCTGTCGAGTTCAGTCAGCCGGTATTCTGGGTGCCATTGGATGCCCAGACAAAAGCCGTCCGTTTCTCCTTCGAACGCTTCGATGGTGCCGTCCGGCGCCCGCGCAGCGACACGGAAGCGTCCGTCGCCGGCTAAAGCATGGCGGTGCAGGCTATTGACGCGCGCTGGACCTTTCCCGACCCAATTGGTGAGCACGCTGTCCGGCTCGACCGTGATCTCGTGCGCCAACACATCGGGAATCCCTTGCGGGATGTGGGATATGGCGGCGGCCGGCAGCTCGGTGCGAAATTTGCCTCCAAGGCATTCACCGATCAATTGCATGCCGTGGCAGATGCCGAGAAGCGGCTTGCCCGTTTTCAAGGCCTGCTCGACCAGCTGAATTTCGAACTCTCTGCGCGCGCCTGTCACCTCAGTCCCCGGCCGCGCACCGGTAAGGACGATTCCATCCGCAAGAGCCAACGCCGATGCCAGGTTCTCGAAGTTATAAGGCAGGATCAACGGAATTCCCCCCGCCTCGGCTATGGCGTCCGCATAGTTGGCGCGCACCACATACTCCGTCTCGGTCGGAACACCAGGCGCCTCGCTGACATCGGGCGTCATGAGGATTACCGGCCAACGAGGTTCATGCGATTGCGTTGCATGCCGACGGGCGTTGCCAGTGGCAACGGTCGTTTCAATGGTCATGGTCTTGGCCTTGTGATGACGAGTTAGCGGGTGGCCGGAAGGGCTAGCCGGCGCGAGAGGACCGAGAACGGCCAGGCTATCGCGAAATAGCAGAGGCCGACGGCAATGTAGATCTGCAAGGGCAGGAAATATTCCGTCGCCATTGACCGCCCGGTGAGGACCAGTTCGTTGACGGTAATCAGCGAAGCGAGCGAAGAATCCTTGAGCAGCGAAACGAAGGTGATGATCATCGGCGCCAGAATGACACGCGCGACCTGCGGCAGGATGATCAGCACAAAACTCTGGGCCGGGGTGAAGCCCGCAGCCAGCGCGGCCTCGCTCTGGCCGGCCGGTATAGCCTTCAGGCCGGCGCGGAAAAGCTCTGCGACCTGGGCCGCGAAACACAACGCCAGGCCCGCAATCGCCGCGCCGAAAGCATCAAAGACGATCCCGATACCCGGCAAGCCGAAATAAAGCAGAAACAAAACCGCCAGCAGCGGCACGCCGCGCACGATCGTCACATAAAGGGCCGCAAAATACCTTAGCGCCGCGAAACTGGATTTCTGGCAAAGCGACAGCAGCAGGCCAAAAACGAATGCCAGGACAAAGGCACAAACGGAAAGCAAGGCCGTATTCATCATCGCCCGCAGCAGCAGAGGCAGCCATTCGACACCATAATCGCCATAAGGCGCCAGGAAAGCGCTCATCCTTTCAATCTCCCGTAACGTCTTTCGAGGAACCGCGTTGCCTGCATCAATGGCAAGCTCAGCAACAGGTAGAGTGCCGCCGCCGTCGCGTAGATCATTGTTGTCTGGAAGGACGACGTCACCATGGAACGGGCAAAAAACATGATTTCCGGCGCAGCGATGGCCGAGACGACGGACGTATCCTTGAGAAGCTGCACCGCGTAGTTCCCGAGCCCTGGAAGCGCTATCCGCATGGCCTGCGGCGTCAGGATCTCAAAGATCGTCTGGAGCGGGGTCAGCCCTGCGGCAAGCGCCGCCTCCGCCTGCCCGCCCGGCAGCGCGGCGAAACCGGCGCGAAAGATTGCGCAGGTAATCGCCGCTCCGATGAGCCCTAGGCCCAGGACGGCCGCCGTGATCGACGTCAATTTCACGCCGATGCTGGCAAGCCCGAAATAGAGGATGAACAGATGCGTCAAGGCCGGCACATTGCAGAGGATCTCGCAGCAGGCATCGATCGCCGGATCGATAAGCTTGATCCCGGCAAATTGCCTGAGCAGGGCGAGAAAAAACCCGAATGCGGTTGCGAGCGCCAGTGAGGCGATCGTGACGAAAGCGGTTACGCCAAGCCCGGCGACGAGTCCCTCGACGACCGAGAAGAATATGGAAAATCCGGTCATGGCGCGCCTAATGCCGGATCTTGTTGAGAAACGCTTGCGTGCGCGCTTCGCGGGGAGCGGTGATGACCTGGCGTGCCGGCCCGGCTTCGACGATGGTGCCGCCGTCAAGAAACAGGACGCGATCGGCAATGTCGCGCGCAAACGCGATCTCGTGCGTGACGATCAGCATCGTGCGCCCCTCGGCCGCCAGTTCCTCCATCACTTTCAGAACCTCCTGGACCAGTTCGGGATCGAGTGCGGATGTCGGCTCGTCGAACAGCATCAGCTTCGGCTTCTGAGCAAGCGCCCGAGCGATCGCGACACGCTGCTGCTGGCCGCCGGACAGTTCGAGCGGTGAGGCGTCGGCGCGGTGTGTCATATGGACTTTGGCCAACATCTCCAAAGCCAGTTCGCGTGCCTCGGCAGCAGGCAGACCGCGCACCTTGCGCGCCGCGATCGCCACGTTTTCCGTCACCGACAGATGCGGCCAGAGATTGAAGAGCTGGAAGACCATGCCCATCTCGGCGCGCTGCGGTGCCAGTTGCCGATCACTCATGACATTGCCGTTGCGCACACCGATCCGCTCGCCAGCGAGGCGGATCTCGCCGGCACTGGGCTTTTCCAGGAAATTCATGCAGCGCAGACAGGTGGATTTTCCGGAGCCGGATGGACCGATCAGGGCAATCTTCTCACCTGGCGCGACATCGAAATCGATGCCTTTGAGAACTTCGATAGGACCATAGCTCTTACGCAGGCCTGCAACGCTGAGAAGCGCATTCATCGCCGTTTCCTTATGCGATCATATCTACAGCGCCGCGCGTCTTTTCAGACGCGCCAAGGACGCTGTAGCACTTTGAATTGCTGCATAATTTTCTCCTGAAATCGATTCCGATTTTAGGAATTATGCAGTAGGCGGAGAGGGACGAAAGCCGCCAATTGCAGCTTCCGTCCGCACGGCCGTTCAGCCGCCAGCTGCGCAGGAGGGCAGCTTGTAATCTGCAGGGCGATCCACGCCGGCGCGGAAGTTTTGGCCCACAGGCTTGAACCAGACATCCGACGACAATCCGTAGCGGGCGCCGATTTCCTTCATCTCGCAGGTCTTCCACATGTCGGCGATGATGGCGTCCATCTTCTGGCGCAGATCGTCGTTCTTCTGATTGAGGCCATAGACGACCTGGCCGAGACCGGTCAGCAGCGGGAAATCCGGACTGTTATCGGTGAAGGCAAGGAAGTGCATATTCCAATCAGGGTTCTGCTTGATGGCGTAGGAGATCACCGGCGGATCGCCGATGACCGCGTCGATGCGCCCGGCGATAAGATCGCGGACGGCCGCATCGGAAGTGTCGTAGAGCGAGAGCTGGAGATCTTTGATGCTCTTCAATTCCGGAATGAACGAAAAGCCGGTGATCGTGCCGATCTTCTTGCCTTCCAGATCGAAAAGCTTGTCCCAGCTGGTCTTCGTCGATTGCATGATGCCGTTCTTGAAGTAGTGGATCGGTTCGGACAGGGTCATGATCTTCGTACGCTTTTCGGTCCAGCCCATGGTGCCGAGCATGACGTCGACGCGGCCTGACTGAACCGACGCGATCGTACCCGACCATTCCATGAGCGCAGGCTGGATCTTGAGGCCGAGCTTGTCGGCAATGCGCTGCATGATTTCACCGTCATAGCCGACCAGCTTTCCGTCCTGCCAGCCGGAGCCCGGCATGTCGCCGGTGAAGGCAACCGTCAGCTTGCCCTGCTCGGCAAGCTCGAAAGCACTGGCGATAGATGAAAGGGACATGAAGCTGCCTGCCAGCAGAGCGCACGTCACCATCCTTCTCGAAAGAGAAAGTGCCATTGTTCTGATCCTTGATTTGTTGGTTCCCCGGTCCGGTGGTTTCTGTCCCCCGGATGTCGCGTTCGACGAGAGCAAACTTGACACCGAAGGTCGCCCTTGAATTTTACAAATCGGACATTTTCTTTGAAAAAAGGACATGACTTCTCTATCGTTGCCATGCGCCATGATCACATCCGAGAAACCTTCCGAAGTATCAGCCAACGAGCCGGACTATGTGCGCTGGCTCGACGATCTTTGGGCCGAGCGGCTTCTGGCCGCACGCGACCGAAAGGCCGATCTTTCCATCGGCATTCTCCTCTGGCCGACCTTCCCGATGATGTCGCTGACGGGTATCGTCGAGCCTCTGAGGCATGCGGCGGACTTTGCCGACAATTCCCGTCCATTACATTGTCGCTGGTCGATCATGGGGGCTCCGGGCCATGCAGCGGTGGCCAGCTGCGGCATCCGGGTTCACGCCGATGCGCCCTACATCAACCCGACCGACTTCGACTACGTCGTGGTTATCGGTGGCCTGCTGCCACATCTGCGCGCCGCACCCGGCAAGCATCGCGACTATCTCAGGGTGGCGGCATCGGCAGGTGTGCCGGTAATTGGCGTTTGCACGGGCGCCTTCGTATTGGCACAAGAGGGACTGCTCGCCGGACGGAAGGCGTGCGTTCATCCCTTTCATGCTGAGGATTTCCGGATTGCCTTCCCGCGTCTTGCCTTCTCCACGCGCGATGACTTCCTGATCGAAAACGGCCGCATTACCGTGCCTGGCGGCGTATCGATCCTGTCGCTGATGACGGAACTCATCCGAACGCATTGCGGACCGGATCGGGCAGCCAAGGCCGTGCACCAGCTTTCGCTCACCGAGCAGAAGCACATGAGCGCCTTCGATCACGGCCGCGCCTCAACATTTCGCCGCACAGAAGATTCGCGCATACAGCGAGCTGTCGTTCTCATCGAGAGTCGGAAAGGCCGCGACGTCTCACCGGAACAGGTGGCCTCTCTGGTCGGCCTGTCGCCGCGCCAGTTCGCGCGTCTCTTCCAGAACAATATCGGCATGACCCCGAAGCGCTTTATCGTCGAGACGAGATTGCGTTACGGGCGTTTTCTGGTCGAAAATAGTACGCTTCCCATGACAGCCATTGCCTTTGAAATCGGATTCTCCGACTCCGCCCATTTCGCGACCGCTTTTCGCAAGCGGTATGGGAAGCCGCCCAGGAGTTTCCGCTGATCTTTGCCGCGTCACCATAAGCTGCAGGATCGAAACCGACTTAAACACCATTGCGATTTAATCGGATACGATTTATATAGATTTCATCGTCAGAAATCTTGGACAGGATAGGCCGATGCCGATATCTCAAGCAGCTAAGGGGCCGGATGTGCCCGAGCCCACCTCCCCGTCACCGGGCAAAGACGGCCGGAAACTTTCCAACTTTCTGTGCTTCGCGGTCTATTCGGCCAATCTCGCCTTCGGCCGCGCCTATAAGCCGATCCTGGACGAGCTTGGCCTGACCTATACCCAATATATCGCCATGGTGGCGCTTTCCGAAGAGGATGATCAGACCGTTGGGGTGCTGGGGGAAAAGATGTTCCTCGAATCCAACACCCTGACGCCCATCCTCAAGAAGCTGGAATCGAATGGTTACATCACCCGTCACCGCGATCCCGCCGACGAACGGCAGGTGCGGGTCAGCCTGACGCCGGCAGGGCGCCAACTCGTTGAAAGCGATCCCGCCAACGCGCTGCTTGGCGCCACCGGCCTCGGCGACGACTTTCCCGTCGTGCAGAAATCGGTGACGACGCTGCGCGACAACCTGCTGCGGTCAATGCAGGGCGAACCGGGGAAATCTTGAATCAGTCGCCTGATTCCGCCTGGGTCTACTGCCGCAGCGGCCGGAACGCAGTCCTGAGCTCGGCAGTGAAAGCCATCGGCTGTTCCCAGGCGGCGAAGTGACCGCCTTTCGGCAACCGGTTGTAGTGGATGAGCTTCGGATAAGCCTGCTCCGCCCAGCTCTGCGGCGCCTGGTAGATCTCATCGGGGAAAGCGCTGACCGCCACCGGGATCTTTATGCCCCTGGGATCGAAGAACCCGCCCGACGGATGGTGCGCGTTGTCCCAATAGAGGCGTGCCGAGGAGATGGCGGTGTTCGTCAGCCAATAGAGCGTGACGTTGTCGAGAATATCGTCCTTCGTCAGCCCCTCGGGCTCTCCGTCGAAGACGCGGGCGATCATCCGGTAACTGCGGATGTCGTGATCGAGCATCCACGACGCAAGCCCGACCGGCGAGTCGACGATCGCGTAGAGCGTCTGCGGCCGGTTGTTCATCTCGATGGCATAGCCCAGCCCATTCTTGTAGAAGTCGTCGAGCTGATCGAAGGCGCGCCTTTCGTCCGGCGACAGGTCGGCGGGCACCGGACCGCCGGCGGCAAGAGCCTTGGCGATGTCAGCAGGAACCGTAGCCGCCATGTTCGTATGGATGCCGAGCAATCCAGGCGGCTGCTGCACCGCCATCAATTCGGTGACCGCGTTGCCCCAATCGCCACCCTGCGCCACGAACTTGGTGTAGCCGAGACGTTGCATCAACGTCGCCCAGGCGTGCGCGATGCGCGGCGGGTTCCAGTTCCCCGACCCCATCGGTTTCCCGGAAAAGCCGTAGCCGGGCAAAGACGGGATCACCACGTCAAATGCGTCCTCTTCGCTCCCGCCATGGGCTGTCGGATCGGTAAGCGGCTCGATGATCTTCAACTGCTCGATGATCGAGCCGGGCCATCCATGCGTGACGATCAGCGGCAGCGCATTTTTATGCTGGGAGCGCACGTGAATGAAGTGGATATCCAGCCCGTCGATCTCGGTGATGAACTGCGGCAGCGCATTGAGCCGCGCCTCCATCTTGCGCCAATCGTAATCCGTCGCCCAATGGTTCGCGAGTTTCTGGATCGTTGCGAGCTGCACGCCCTGCGTATCGTCCGTGACGGTCTCCTTGTCAGGCCAGCGCGTCGCTGCCACGCGCCGGCGCAGATCATCCAGCGCCTCCTCGGGGAAGTTGACGTTGAAGGGACTAAGCCCGTCGCCGTTCGCCTCAGCGCTGCGCGTCCCGGCAAGCATGCTCATGGCTCCGGCGGCGGCCGTGGCGGCAAGCAACTCGCGCCGCGTGGGCGTTGATAGAGATGTGGGTGGCATGACGCTTTCCTCTCCGTTTGGTCTGTCAGGAAACGGACGAAGATCGACTGACCGACCTCGTTCGCAGCAGCAGGTCATTCGCGTCTGTCCGGGGACTATGCTCCCCAGCAATAGAGGGGTCAACTTACCCTGTCAGGCTATGTCTCGACTATCTCGATGAACGACCGGTCCATTGCAAGAAGCCGTAGCTGCGGGCAGCATGCGCGAGATCGATTGGGGAGAGGAGAATGCATGCCCGACATCGCGATGGGCGTCTTGAGCCGGAACGGAACCGTTCTTCTGGCAAGACGCAGTTCAAAGCGCAAGGTGCACCCGGATCGCTGGAGCCTTCCGGGCGGCCATATCGAAGAGGGCGAAGACGCCGAGACGGCAATGTGCCGGGAATTGATCGAAGAAATAGGCGTGGCGCCGGAGCGCTGGCAGTTTGCAGGACGGTTCGCATCGGAAGGCCCGCCCGAAGCATTCACCACTTTCCATGTCTATCACGTCGATAAATGGTACGGCCAGCCGCGACTTATTGCTGATGAACATACCGAACTCAGATGGTTCACCGCCGCCGCGATAGAAACAGAAGCCGAATTGGCGTTGCCTCAGCTCACTGAAATGCTGGCGAACCTGGCTGGCCGGGAAACACGCCCGCCCGCTTAGGTTTCTTGGCGGTCACGACGTCTCGCCGGCTGAACCGGTCTTCAGCGAGCATGATGCTGTGCGTCGCCAAGTGCCCCTTGCTCCATCATCTCGGCCGCCCTGGCATAACCGCCGCCCATTCCGTCGAGGAAATGCAGATGTGAATCCGGCCTGTCCGACGGCACGAGACAGGTCATCAGCGCATGCGACTGCCGATGCAGTCCGAAGTTGATCTCGCCGCGCGTCCTCGCCGCAACGAGCATGGCTTCGACCCTGTCGATCTGTTCGGGCGTACAATCCAACGTCAGGCGCAAACCGTCGTCGAACTTGCGGAAATCCGAATTGGCGGCGACCTCAGACCAGCCTTTCGCATCGACCTGTCGCCCACTGTCCTTGGGAATAGCCATATCCCCCGACAGCGGATGAAACCGGCGCCGCGCGGTATCGAAAACCGCAAGCACCCGTTTTGCCAGCGCTGCAAAGGCCTCGGGACTGGTATGGTCATTCGGCTCGACCAGCAGCGACAGGATCTCGCCCTGCCGGCTCGGAAACGGGGTCCAGTCACAGCTGAGGCCGGTCAGATCAGGCTTCGTCGCATAGCGTCCCGGCTTGACCAGATACCGACCGTTCTTGATCTGCTGCTCCGCCCATTTGAGGCCGCCTCCTGCAAACATCGCATAGGTCGCACTTTCCGAAGCCGCGTAGCGCGCAACGCGCACGTCGCGCCCACTGGTACGGATTTCCCGCACGGTGACGAGCCCGATACGCAGGGTAAGACCAAGATCGGCTGCGGCAAAGCTCGCCACCTGCCGCAATGCCGATGTCGCGGCCATGATGCCCTGCGGCGGCAGAGCGAATGCCGCCCCGTCTCCGCGAAACACGAAGGGAAAATCGAACGATTCCCAGGCATTGCCGAGCGCCGCGATCACAGATGCGCCCGCGAAGTTCACGTCTTCATAGCGCCCCGAGCGGATCGCCGAGGTCGAGTTGACGACGTCGGTGATGCCGATCAGCCAATCATCAGGCAACGGCTCATAGACATCAGGATCGAGCACGCGTGAAAACTCGTCATAGGCCTTGTGCGGCTGGGCGTGGCTATTGATCATGGCATGTTCTCCAGATCGGCAAGATTTCCGGTGCTGCTACATCAGGAAGGGGGTCTGCCGGCCGATCGGCAGGCCCTTCACATCACTGACAGTGAGGTCCTCCCTTCCCCCGCTCAGAGAAGCGTGGTCTCGACGTCGATATTGCCGTGTGTCGCCTTGGAATAGGGGCAGATGCCATGGGCTGCCTCGATCAATTCCTGCGCAACCTCGCGATCGATGCCGGGCAGGCTGACACTGAGGCGCGCCCTGAGGAAGAAGGAGCCGTTATCGACGTTGAGATCGATCTCCGCATCGACCTCGGGACCGGCCGGCAGGGTGATCTTCCGCTGTGATGCGGCAAGCTCGATGGCGCCGATATAGCAGGCCGACCAGGCGATTCCGAACAGGTTTTCGGCAGCTGGATGCGGTTGCGGCAGCTTGATGTCGATCGTGCCGTCGCTACTGCGCGCAGAGCCGTTGCGGCCGCCGGAGATGTGGGTCTTGCCGGTAAAGAGAAGCTTCTCGGTCATGATGATATCCTTTCGGTTTGGGTTTGTACGCATCCGATTTAATCGGATGCGCTCTAATACGCCTCACCAAAATCGATGTCAACACCATTCCGATTTAATCGGATACGATTTATTTTGATAGTCAAACTCGCCATACCCGGACAATCCTCAACAGCGATATGCGAGAGGTCCGACCTGCAAGTCATGTCTTGTCGGGCGACCGAGCCCTCTATACGCTCTGCTCACAAGCTCGAGCCGATGCCCCCGTGAAGAGCCAGAGAGATGGGATGTCCTCCATAACAGAAGACAATGCGGGCCACTATGGCGACAGCCGGAAGCTCGCCGCGCGGGCTCGACTGCATAGCCAATACACCATCGCCGAGACGGCATGGTTTCCATGGGTTGCGGCGCAGCTGCCGGTGAAGCCGGGCGATCGTATCCTCGACATCGGCTGCGGGCCGGCTTGGTTCTGGGCGGCAACGGCAGGTCTGCTGCCGGAGAATCTTGACCTGACGCTCGCCGACCTTTCGCCTGGCATGGTCGACGAGGCGGTGGCGCGCTGCAGCGCATTGCCATTTGGCTCCGTTCGAGGCCGCCAAGCCGACGCCACCGCGCTTCCCTTCGAAGACGGCGCCTTCGATGCCGTGGTCGCGATGCATATGCTCTATCACCTGCCCGACCCGAGCGCCGGCATCGCCGACATGTCAAGAGTGCTGAGGCCGGGCGGGTCTTTTGCGGTCACAACCAACGGCGCCGGCAATATGGGCGAGATCTACGCGCTGACGACCATCTTCGGAAGCGCGCCATCCGATCCGGCTGCCGAAGCCTTCGGATATGACGCTGCCGAGCAATCGATGCGGTCACAGTTTGGAAACGTCTCCATGTCGCAGCATCCGGCAAAGCTGCGGATCACCGAGCCCGAGGATGTATTCCTGGCGCTGACCTCCTACCCGCCCGGCGACAGCGCCGGCGAACTCGAGCTCACCAAGCTCCGTCAAGCCATTGCCGATGCGTTCATGCAATCCGACGGCGTCCTTGAGGTTCGTAAAGAGACCGCGCTGTTCCTGAGCAGGAAGGCGGCCTGATCAGGATCGCGGGTTGCTGGCCCTACGGCCGCGGCGGCCGGCCGTCATCGAACAGCGTGGCCAGCCACTGGTAGTATCGCGGCTGTTTCTCCCGCAGCTGGCTGCGTGAATAAGGCGGCCGGTCGATGTCGCCGAACAGGTAGACGCTGGCCGTGACCGCGAAAAATTCGTGATCATTGCTCATCATGTAGGAATCGCCCGGCCAGACCCCCCGGCCGATATCGAAGAATTGCTTGACATCGGCATTGCCGAATCCGTCCGGAAGCATCCGGTCGTGATGGGCATGCAGAAGTTCATGCAGGATGATCGGCTTGTCGGACGCAAGACCCCTGACGCGCAGGTCGATGCCGGTCTTGCTGCTGTAGTGGCCGGGCCCGGCCTTTGCGGCGGCCGGATTGGCCCAGATCCTGATCGACCGCATAAAGGTGAGGACATCGGGTTTCAGATCGACATGCTCGACAATATCGAGCTGCCGTTTGACGGCCGCGACCATCTCCCGGTCGGGCTCCGCGCCCCTGGCATTGGTGAGATCCACCTGCCATCCGCGATAGGTGAAAACCAGCGGATCGGCGGCCGCCGTTCCCGTTGCCGCGATCGTGATGGCGATGACGGCGCAGACCGCCAGGATTCTCGAAATCGGCCTCATGGCGCACCCTCAAACCTGCCCCTCGCGGACTGTCGCACAGGCAAACTAGATCGGATGTTCAGAGGAAGAAAGTGGCCTGCCCCCGCGCCCATGAAGTCAGGAAAATGCTGATGTCACCGGGGGCGCTCAGACCTTCTCTTTCTTCTTGATCTTTTCCTTTGGCTCCACCGGCGCATCCGGTGTCGGCGCCAGAAGCTTGCGCAGCGATGCGATCTTGTCCTTGACCAGCGGCCGGAAGCGCGTTGCGCGGTAAGGCATGTCGGCCGCACCATAACCTTCCGGCCCGTCATCATTGCCGCGATGGATTTCCGCGAGCTTCACCCCGATGAACGTGCCGTCGACATAGTGGGTATATTCGCCCACCCAGCGGATCGTATAGATCTCGCCCTTGCGGATGAGTTGGTCGATGCTGACATGCTTGAAAGTATCGTTGATGCAGACGACCTTCTGGCCGACATGGAAATCATAGCTCATGGATCAAACTCTCGAAAGGCAATCCGCCTGACCGATCTATAGCGCGCGCCGCGGCGGGGATGAACCATTTTCTGCCAGCCGGGGCGATTGCTACGATATCAACCGCACCCGCGCCGTTCGCTTTAAGATGTCAATCGCAATAGGCCTTGCCGCTCTTGCGGGAGCGCAGGTCGAAGTGGAAGTGGTTCCAATGTTCCGGGTTGCTGCCCGGCCCGAGGACGGTGTTGAAATAGCGGCAGCTATCGGTGCGCACCGCCTTCAGCAGCCGGCCCTCGCGCAACGAAAACAGGCCCTTCTTGCGCACGTCGATCTCGTGGCCGTTCTTCAGCACGAACTTGCCGACGTCGATGGCGTTGCCGCGGGCGTGTTCCGACATCGGATTGTATCTCTGCCGGCTGTTGTTCATGCGGCGGCAGGAATAGCCGCCGAGCGGCTGGATCGTCTTGATGCCGGTCCAGTAGCGGAAGCGCGCCGACGGCGCCAGCTCGTTCTTCACCCATTTGGCGAAGGCGAGCGTCACCTGGCAGTTCAACGTCACGGCCGGCTTCACGCCGATATTGCCGGAAAGCCCCTTCAGCGATACCGGATAAGGCACCTGACAGGCCGGCCCGTTCGAGATTGGCGGCTTTTCATCGAAGAGCACGCCCATGCGCTTCAGCTCGCGCCGGCAGGCAAGCTCAGAGGACGGCATGACGCTGGGATCGACGGGTGCCGCCGGTTCGCTCATCATCGGATTGTTCGGCCGCAGCATCGCGACCTCTTCGCTCTCGTCCTCTTCGGGAACCCGGGTCGGCGCCACGACAGGGCTGCCGTCGCTCCAGGCGGGCGCCCGGCTCATCTGTGCCTCGGCCGCCGGCTGCGGCATTGGCTGCTGCGCGGGCTGGCGCATCGGCTGGTTGAGCTGCGTCGGATTGTCGGTGCCGATGCCGTCGACAACCGGCTCGGTGGCATTGCCTTCGGCGATCTGCTGCTGTTGTTCCTGCGCCAGCCCGACGACCGGCTGGGCCCCGAGCTCATCATCCATGTTGACGCCGCCGGAAGGGATCGCAAGGTTCTGCGTGCCGCCCCAATTGCCGCTCGGCTGGCCCGCCGCCAGCGCCTCGTCGCTGTCGATCATTGGCAGCCGCCGCGACCCCGGTGCGGTCTGCGCCGGTGCGACTCGTGCCGCGTGGCCGGTGCCGGCGAGGTTTGGTGTATCAAGATAATCGACGGAGCCTTGCGTATTGCCGACGACCGCGCTGGAAACCGGATAGGAGGCCTGGCTCTCCACCGGCGCCATGCGCACGGCAGGCGCCATGCGCGCAGCCCCCCGTGCCGGTGAGATCGAGCTGACCCTGGTGCCGCTGTCGACATTGGCCGGCGGCACCAGCCCATCACTGATCGAACAGGTCGTCAGCGCCGCCGAGAGGATAACGGGCAAAAGGGTTCGCCGAGGAAAGGAAACAAACGCCATACTCTTATCGCTTCCGCAGGCTGGCTGGGCAGTGACCGAAAAAACTCACTTCAATTTTAGTTAAAAACGGTGAATGAAAACTTACCGGCACAATCTGAACGCGACGCAATTGAAAAAGGCCGGTTTCCCGGCCTTTAATCTCTCCGCTTCCTCACGCTGCCCGTGTGTATCGGGCCACCGCCGATGGCTCCGCGCGCAGGCGGAAATTCGCGAGCAGCGTCTTCAACTGGGTGCTCTCGTCAGCGAGCGTACGGCTTGCCGCCGTCGTCTCCTCGACCATCGCGGCATTCTGCTGGGTCATCTGGTCCATATGGTTGACGGAACCGTTGATCTCGTTCAGCCCGGTCGACTGCTCGCGCGCCGCCGTCGCGATCGAGGCGACATGATCGTTGACCTGGTTGACCAGCGCCTCGATCTCCAGCAGCGCCTCGCCCGTCGAGCGCACCAGCGCCACACCGCCCTCGACTTCCGTTGCCGACCGGCTGATCAGTTCCTTGATTTCCTTGGCTGCATTGGCGGACCGCTGGGCGAGTTCGCGCACTTCCTGCGCGACGACGGCAAAGCCGCGACCCGCCTCGCCTGCCCGCGCGGCCTCCACACCGGCATTCAATGCCAGAAGGTTCGTCTGGAAGGCGATTTCGTCGATGACCGAGATGATCTGGTTGATACGGCTCGACGATTCCTCGATCCGGCCCATCGCCGTCACTGCATTGCGAACGATATCGCCGGAGCGTCCGGCGCTTGCCTTAGTCTCGGCCACCATCTCGCGCGCCTCGTTCGCGCGCTCGGATGCCGTCTTCACCGTCGCGGTGATCTCGTCGAGCGCTGCCGCCGTCTCTTCGAGCGCGGCTGCCTGCTGTTCGGTACGCTTCGACAGGTTGCCGGTCGCCTCGCTGATGTCGGAGGCGCTGTCGTTGACGACGCGGCTCGATTCGGCGATCGCATGGATGACGCCGTTCAGCGCATCGACGGCGGCGTTGAAATCGCTCCTGAGCTTGGCGTAACCCTCGCCGATGTCGCCGATCGAAACCGTCAGGTCGCCGCCTGCGAGCTTCTCTAGGCCAACGCCGAGCGCCTGCATCGCTTGGGTCTGTCGTTCGGAGGCCGAACGCAGGCTTGCCTCGTTGCCGCGGCGCTCTTCCTCGATCTGCCGCTGCCTTTCGTCTTCCCGGCCGCGCAGCGCGCTACGCTCGTCAACGGAATCACGCAGCACCAGCAGCACCTTGGCCATCTGGCCGATCTCGTCGCGGCGGTCGCTGCCGGCAATCTCCACCGATGCCTCTTCGGCTGCGATCGCGTTCATCGCCGCCTTCAGCCGGGCGATCGGCACTGTCACGCTGCGCACGATGGCATAGGCGATGGCCATCGTGGCGGCAGCCCCGAGCAGGCAGAGCACCGCCGCCCAGATCGCGTTCTGGCGATAAAGCGCGGCAAGGTCATCCGCATAAACACCAGTGCCGACGATCCAGCCCCAGGGCTCGAAACCGGCGACATAGGAATATTTCAGCACCGGCTCTTCGGCGCCCGGCTTCGGCCAGTAATAATCGACGAAGCCCTTGCCGTCCTTCTTCACCTTGTTGACGAATTCAACGAACAAGAACTTGCCCGTGGGATCCTTCATCTGCGAGATATCGGTACCGTCAAGCTGCGGCTTGATCGGGTGCATCACCATGGCGGGACGCATGTCGTTAATCCAGAAATAACCGTCGGCGCCGTAGCGCATCGCGCCAATCACCTCCTTGGCCGCCGCCTGCGCCTGTTCGCGGGTCATCGTGCCCGCCTGTTCCATCTTGTAATATTTGTCGAAGATACCGAGCGCCGTCGCCTCCATCTTCTCCAGCCCCGCCTTCCGCTCCGCTTGCAGCTCGGAATAGGAATAGTTCAGAAAGAAGATCATCGCCGCTGCAAGCACGGCAAGCGTGAAGCCGACGAGGCAGTAAAGGCGGGTGGAAATCTTGACGTTGCGCATGAGGTTCCCGGCGATTCTTTTAAGTGAGATCGATCGCATTCTGAATTGCCGGAATTACTGGAGCGTAAAGCTTAATTAGAAGACGATTAAATAACGTAAGGTCAGGCCGAAACGCCTGAAATCAACCGTTTGAAATCGAATGAGATTTCGATCTGCGAAGGCTGCAACATTTTTCCCGTCGGCTGCCTTCAGCGCCCGGCCGTGCCGTCTTTTACAGCCCACGGCCTTTGCACTAGGGTGATCCGCAGTGAATCGCCGGCCCATGGCCCATACCAGATGGAGAAGACGTGATGACCGATGCCGCCAAGCCGAGAGGCGAACTGACGCTCAGGACGCTTGCCATGCCCGGCGATGCCAATCCGGCCGGCGATATCTTCGGCGGCTGGGTCATGGCGCAGATGGACCTTGCATCCGGCATCCGTGCGGCCGAGCGCGCCAAAGGCCGCGTCGTTACCGCCGCGGTCAAGGAGATGGCCTTCGAACTGCCGGTCAAGATCGGCGACACGCTGTCGGTCTATACCGATATCGAGCGTGTCGGGCGTACCTCGATCACACTGATCGTCGAAGCCTGGGCGCATCGTTCGCGTTACAACCAGCAGGAAAAGGTCACGGCCGGCACCTTCATCATGGTCGCGCTCGACGAAGAGGGCAAACCGAAGCAAGTCCCTGTGGAGTGACAGGCCGGGATCGAAAGCATGGAAACGGTCAGCTCGCCGGAGGTCTTCCTTCACATCAAGGTGGTGATGGGCATGGTCATCAGCCTGTCGCTCGCCAGGGTGCTGACCGGCGTTGCCGGCATCGTCCAGCATCCTGGTAAGGCCAAAGTCTATCCCATCCATCTCGGCTGGGCGCTGTCGATGTTCCTGTTCATCATCCACATCTGGTGGTGGGAATATCGCCTGCAGGCCGTGCCTGCGATCGGCTTCGGCATCTATCTCTTCCTCGTCTGCTTCTGCAGCCTGTTCTTCCTGCTTTGCGCCCTGCTCTTTCCGGCTTCACTCGACGAATATGGCGGCTACGAGGAATATTTTATTTCCCGGCGCAAATGGTTCTTCGGCATTCTCGGCCTCACCTACGCCATCGATATCCTCGACACGGCGATCAAAGGCCAGGAGCGCATCCTCTCGCTCGGCTGGGAATATCCCGCCCGCAACATCATTTACATCATCCTCTGCGCCATCGCCGCCTGGACCCCCAACCGCCGCTTCCACACCGCCTTCATCACCGCCAACCTGCTCTACCAGATCAGCTTCATCTTCCGGCTCTATGATGTGCTGGGGTGAGACGTGGTCCCGCGAAGCGGGAGCAATCGATCCAGTGAATCGATTGCAACGTCGAACGCCCTGAGCCCAAGCGAAGGGCCGGCGGCCGCAAGTTCCATCCGCCCACTAAACCACACATCACTCCCCGGCATCCGTCACCCGCCGCACCCCACCCGCCCATCGCAGCCATCCTGCTGCATAATGCGCAGCACAAGCACACGCCCCCAGGATCGCGACGTGATGCAAAAAGAAGCCCGCGGTCGACTCCTGAAAGTCCCAGAAATCGATCGATGGCCTGGCCAAGAGCCTGTCTCCGATGCCCGTGACCACCATGCTGTGAATGCCGTAAGCCGCAATTGCGCCCGCAACGGCACGAATGGCTGCGGTCCGGATCGCGTTTGGCGACCCGGCCCGCAATAGCCTGCCCGCGACCGCTGTGATCATCGACCAGTGAAGGCCGAGATGGACAGCTGCGAGGATGAACGCCCAGTAGGCAGCAAGGATGTGAATTTCACGCGCCGTCGGTCCACCGCTGACGGGAAGGAAAGCAAACACACTGCGCGACATCAGCAGACTGGTCACCAGCAATGCGGCCATTACCAGGGCAATCGAGATATTCGAGGCGATTGTCACGAGCCCAGGCCTGCCCCGCGCCGCCCTTGGAAGCCTCGCCCACCACCGCCTGTTGAAGACATTGTGCGATAGGAGAAGGACGAACATACCGCTTCCGATCAGTTCATGTGACGTGTTGTCGAGCCACCAATAGGCGAGCGCGACCAGAAGCAGCCCGGCGGCCGTGAAGTCCAACACCAAGCGTATCAGGAATAGCGGGCTCATGACGCGGCGCTCTCGCAGCGGCTTCGATCTCCTCTAGTCAATGACAGCTCCGTCGAAAGCCTTGAGATCATCAAGCGTGTAGAGGAAGTCTTCGTCGGCCCGGGAGGAATGGCAGGATTGGCACCGCGCCGTGTTCTCGGCCATGTTGACGCTGCCGTCAGGCTTGAACCATTGGAACTGCCAGTCGCCGGTGCGACGGTCTTCGTCATAGTCGCCGCCCCAGCCGGAGCCCTTTTCCATAACGAAAGTGCGATAGACTTGCCCGTCGCGGTAATCGACCAGCACGAAATGCGTGCCCGGCGGAACAGGCTGCCCGTTCTTCACCGCCTGGATGGCTTCCTTCGTCGTCATGATGTGCTCGGTCACGTTGCCGCGTCTGACGGTGGTGTAGTGAACGAGACCGGCCAATTTGGGCATCGTCGTCCGGTTCGGCTCAGCGTCGACCTTCCAGCCGACGAGAGTGACGGCGCCGGCCACGGCAAAGAGAATTGCAATGCGTTTGATGAAATGACGCATGGATGTCTTTCCTGGTTTTGTGCGGAAGGCGTTTGGGCGACCGGCTCCGGCAAAAGCGGAAGGCCGCTCGCCTCATTCACTTGCGAAAACGTCTTTCGCGATGGCAACGGCCGAGACAGCACTCGGCCAGCCGGCATAGAAGGCAAGGTGGGTGATCGTCTCGATCAGCTCGTCCTCGGTCACGCCGTTCTGGCGGGCCCTGGCCAGATGGGATCTCAACTGGTCGGGCCGATTCATGGCGATCAGCGCCGCAACGGTGATGAGGCTGCGATCCCGCTTCGACAGCTGCGGGCGTTCCCATATGTCGCCATAGAGGACGTCGTCGGTCAGTTCAGCCAGCTTCGGTGCGGTCGCGCCCATCAGCTGTTGGGCGCGCGACCGCCGGGACTTGTCGTCGCCTTCGGCGGGTGTCTGAGCGCTGACGACGCCCGGTAGAACCGCCAACATCATGCTGGCCGACAGCATCAGGTTCCCCAACAGTTGTTTCATGGTCTTCACCTCAAGATTTCCGGGAATCAGTCGAGCTTCTTCTCGCTAAGGAAAGCCGAGACCAAGTCAGCGATCTCAACGTTGTTCAGGTCGGAGAACGCGAAGTGGGTGTTGCCGCGGATGCCGATCTCCGGAAGATGCACGACGGTGACATCGCCGCCATGCCTGTTCACCGTGTCCCGCCACAGGCGGGCCATTGCCAGGCGCACCCGCCAGCTGTCCTGCGCCGGCATCGTCGTCGGCTGGTCGGGAATGTTATCGCCGTAATAGATGACGATCGGGATCTTCGTCAGCTTGAGAAAATCGTCCATCGGCACCGGCACGCCCTTCAGCGTGTCGAAGGCGCTCGGCATATCGGCGGGGACCTCGCCTGCCGGGAACACGAAGCTGCTGCCGGGTTCGAAGGCGATGATGGCTTTGACTTTGTCGCTCTTGATGGCCGTCAGCCAGCCGGGTCCGCCGCCCTGCGAGTGGGTGAACAACACGGCCGGGCCGATCTTCTCGAACAGCTTTGCCGCCGCATTCGACGCGACCTCCATATCGAACGGCCCGGTGTTCGGCGTCATCGCGCGAAAATACTGGTTCAGCGCTTCCGGATCACGGGAGAATTGCACGCCGTCGAAATAGTTCGGCCAGATGCCGACGCGAAACTGGTTGAACCAGAGCTGCTCATCCGGCGTCGGCTTCACTGTTGTCTCGACCATGGTCCGCCCGGCCCCGCCCCGGCGCGGCTGGTCGACGAGATAGGTGGAGAAGCCTCGGCGCAGGAAGAGGTTCTGGAAGCCTTCGCGGCCGTCGGGCGTCGTCTCCCAGGTCTTGGAGAATTGTCCGGCACCGTGCCACATCACGATCGGATACTGACGCGGGTTGACCGGCACCTGGTAAAAGGCAAAGGCATGATCGCCGTGATAGGTCTGGCCTGTGGGATCGAGAGGCTTCAGCGGATCGAAGGTTCCGGGCGCCGTCGTGCTGGTTCCCCCGACGGCAAAACTGCCCTGCTCCTGGATGACCAATGGCTCGGACTTTGCCGCATCGGCAGCCGTCGCCAATGGCGCGGCAAGCTGTGCTGAGGCAAGCAGCAATGCGGCCAGGGTGTTGGACAATCCATATCGCATGGCGGCTTCTCCCGTTTCAGATGGCGAGAAGGTAGCGGCATCGCAGAGAAAGGATTAGACGGCTCGGACAGCTAGGGTCTATTAGTTCAGCTAATCAATCACGATCTTTTGATAAGCCGTGATGGAATAAAATCGACATTACTTTCCTCTGTAACGGAGCGCGTCGACGAACAGCGTGAATGCCGGAGACGCATGCCGCCTGTTCGGATAGTAGAGATGGTATCCTGGGAAAGGCTGGCACCAGTCTTCCAGAACCCGGATCAGCCGCCCGTCTTCGATATAGGACTGAACCTGGTCCTCGGGCATGTAGGCCAGTCCCAGCCCATCCAGCGCCGCGCCCATCCGCATGGCGATGTTGTTGAACACCGTCTGCCCCTCGACACGGACGCGCAGTTCGCGGCCGTCCTTCTCGAACTCCCAGGGATATATCGTCCCGTGCGTCGGCAGCCGAATGTTGATGCAGTTGTGCGCCGTCAGGTCCTGAGGAACACCAGGGCGCGGATGCTGCTCGAAATAGCAGGGCGCGCCAACGACCGCCATGCGCATCTCGGGGCCGATCCGGACGGCGATCATGTCTTTCGCCAATTGCTCGCCGAGCCGGATGCCGGCGTCGTAGCGCTCGGCGACGATATCGGTCAGGCCGTAGTCGACGATCACCTCGACGTTGATATCGGGATGATCTGGAAGAAAGCGCGCCAATACAGGGGCAAGAATGGAAATCGCGGAGTGCTCGCCTGCCGTGATGCGAATGGTGCCGGCCGGCCGCTCGCGCATTTCGCTCAAGGCGGCGATCTCGAACTGGATTTCTTCAAATCGCGGCCCGACCCGTTCCAGCAGGCGTTCACCTGCCTGTGTCGGCGACACGCTTCTGGTCGTGCGAGTCAAAAGGCGAAGCCCGAGCTTCTCTTCGAGACCGCGCACCGTCTTGCTCAACGCCGATTGCGACACGCCAAGCTTGGCGGCGGCCCGGGTGAAGCTGCGTTCCCTGGCGACGGTGAGAAAGGCCACGAGTTCGTTGAAGTTGTTGTCCTGAGGCATTCATTAGTCCGTCTTATAGGTTCATGCGCATTACAGCATCTAATCGAAAGCTGGCACGAGGACTAAGTTCACGTCAACTCAACTGCGAGACCGGCGGCACTGAATCGTCGCCTTCACCCTCAAGCCCACACAAAGCCACGAACGGATACGACCATGAAAACACGCAATATCGGCGATCTCGAAGTCTCCGCACTCGGTCTCGGCTGCATGAGCATGAGCGCTGCTTACGGCCCGCCCGCCGACGAAGGCGAGATGATCAGATTGATGCGCACCGCCCATCAGCAGGGCGTAACCTTGTTCGACACGGCCGAAGCCTATGGCCCTTTCGTCAATGAAGAGCTTGTCGGCAAGGCGCTCGCACCTATCCGCGACCAGGTGGTCATCGCCACCAAATTCGGCTTCGATATCGACCAGCAGACCGGTGAACGCCGCGGCGGCACCAACAGCCGCCCCGAACATGTCAAGGCGGTTGCCGATGCTTGTCTGCGCCGTCTGAAGACCGACCGCATCGACCTGTTCTACCAGCACCGCGTCGATCCCGCCGTGCCGATCGAAGATGTGGCCGGCGCCGTCAAGGAGCTGATCGCAGCCGGCAAGGTCAAACATTTCGGCCTTTCCGAAGCCGGCGTTCAGACGATCCGCCGCGCCCATGCCGTCCAGAAGGTGACTGCCGTCCAGAGCGAATATTCGCTCTTCTGGCGCGGCCCCGAGGCGGAACTGCTGCCCGCCCTTCAGGAACTCGGCATCGGTTTCGTGCCCTTCAGCCCGCTCGGCGCCGGTTTCCTCACAGGCAAGATCGACGAGAACACCAAATTCGATCCGAGTGATTTCCGCAACAGCGTGCCGCGCTTTTCACCTGAGGCGCGCAAGGCCAATTTTGCGCTCGTCGACCTGATCAGGCGGATCGGCGACCACAAGGGCGCAACACCCGCGCAAATCGCCCTCTCCTGGCTACTGGCCCAAAAGCCATGGATCGTCCCGATCCCGGGAACGACGAAGCAGCATCGACTGGAAGAGAATCTCGGGGCTGTCGACATCGACCTTCTGGCCGACGATCTCGCCGAAATCGACGCGGCCCTCTCCGGCATCCAGGTTCAAGGCGAGCGGCTTCCCGAAGCAGCACTGAAGATGACCGGTCACTAAAGGCCCTCTCTCCAGCCTCGTCCTTCGAGACCCCTGCGGGCACCTCAGGATAAGGCTGGTCGCCAGGCCTTACGCCTTGAGAAACTGCGACCCCTTATCAAACCCCAGCCCCGGAAAGATCTTCCCCGTCAGATCATCCGCACTCACATCGAACTGCCGGTAGAGCATCGCTGCGGCCAGTTCGCGCACGTCCGCGGTCGGCATCAAGTCGCGGTCGTCGAGCAGTTGGCCGTCGCTGACACCGGGCCAGCGGCCGAGGATGCGGCCGCCGTTGATGGCGCCGCCTGATAACACCGCGCAGCCGCCGGTGCCGTGGTCGGTGCCGGCCGAGCCGTTCTGGCGGACGGTGCGGCCGAATTCGGTCATGGCGAGCACCACCGTCTTTGCCCAGATCTCAGGCCCGAGCGTGGTCTTCAGCGTGTTGATCGCCTGCGAAAGGTCCTGCACCGGCCGCTTGAACTGGCCGGCCTGGCCGATATGCGTGTCCCAGCCGGTGATGGAGAAGCTGGCGATGCGGTAGTCGCCCTTCAGCATATTGGCCGCGAGCGCGGCCACATCGGCGGTCTTTTCACCGCGCTGGCCATCCGGCTCGACCATCATCGCGGCGGTGTCGGCCCGCGTCGCCTCGGCGAGTGCTGCGGCAAACGGCGGATCGCCGGCATAGAGCCGCGCCAGGAACTGCATCTCGTCACGCGCCGGCGACAGATTGGAATCCGACGCCCAGACATCGACATTGTTCGGCCCGGAGAGGATCAGCTCCGTCGAGGTGTTGACGTCGATCGCCCTGCGCGCATCCGAGCGCGGGATGACGGCGAGCGCCCGGTTCAGCCAACCGGTCTTTTCCTCGGCGACGTGCTCGCCGCCGGATTCCAGCATATCCTGCCCGTCGAAATGGCTGCGCTGGTCGCGATAGGGCGTCGACACCGCATGCACGAAGGCGAGTTCCCCGCTCTTCCAGAGCGGCATCAGTTCGGCGGCGGCAGGATGGAGGCCGAAACGCCCATCGAGATCGAGAAGCCCGGTGTCGGGCGTCAGCGCCAGGGTCGGCCTGAGCGCCGCAAAACCGGCATCGCCATAGGGCTGCACCAGGTCCAGCCCGTCCATCGCGCCGCGCAGCACGATGGTGATGAAGCGGTTGTCACCCGGCATCGCCGCGAAGGTGACCGGGGTGAAGGCGGGGGCGGCGGCGAGACAGCAGGCCGACGTCAGAAAGCCACGGCGGGAAAGCAGGATCTGGCTCATGGGCAGACGCTCCTATCGGCGATTGAATTCGGGGGAAGCCAGCACCAACGTCAACCCGCTGATCTTGTTCGGCGCTTGGGAGACCACGCGGATCGTCTCGTCGCGGGCTGCATCGGCAAGCGTCGATTTCAGGAATTCGCGCGGATCCTCGTCTCGGCCGAACTGCGCTGCGGCCCGTCTTGCCCAGGCCAGCCGTTCGGCAATCTGGCTGCCGGTGATCCAGGCGGAGAAGCCTTCTTCGAAACCGGCCGGGCTCGGCGGCAGCCAGATCGGCTGGCCCATGCGCTTCAACGCACCCTGCCCCAGCGCCCGCGCCGTCCGGAAAGCCTTGAGACGCTTGTCTCTTGCCTCGCCGGCGGGATCCGTCGTCACCGGTGATCCCGCCATGCCAGGCGTATTGGCGGCCATGTCGCCCTCTTCAGTGCCCTGCTGGTTGGCCGCCAGGAAGCTGCCGACGACGCCGTTGACCGGCCCCGCATTCAACGCCCTGAGACCCGCAACGACATAATCGAAGGGCTGGCGCGCCTTGGCGCCCTCGTCGCGCCAGGCGGCGGGATGGTCGAGCATGGCGGTATAGACGGCCGTCAGATCGCCATCCGTCTTCTTCCAGGCTTCAACCATGTCGGACACCATGCCCTCGTCGGGCTGGTCGGAGACGAAATGCACTGCGAGTTTGCGGCTGATATGCGCCGCCGTCTTCGGATGGACGGCGAGATCATCGAGCAAATCGAGATAATCGTCGCGCGAGCGCCTGTTGCCACCATAGCTGACGCCGAGCACCTGATGCGCGCCGGGCTCCGATATATTCGGCCGGAAGGCGATATCCATCTCCTTGCGGTCGATGGTAAGCCCCGTCAGTACCATGGCTGCCGCCGTGACATCCGCCTGGCTATAACCGCTGCCGGCGCCGAGTGTGTGCAGCTCCAGCAGTTCGCGGCCGAGATTCTCGTTCAGCCCCTTGTTGCGCTTGATGCCGCCGGCCGAGTCCGGCCCGAGCGAATCCGCCCGGTCGAGATAGATCAGCATGGCCGGATGGGCAGTGGCGCTGCGCAGCAGATCGCCGAACCTGCCCGATATGAACGGCCGGATCGCCTCGGCCTCGTAGAGCGGCACGATGAGGCGCATCGGCAGGCTCTTGTTGGCGCTGGTGGAGAAATGATCGGTCCAGAAGGTCGCCAGCCGCTCGTAGAAACCGTAGGGCGATAGCACCGCCTGCATCAGCCGCAGGTTCGAATCGTGCTGGAACTGCTGCTGCGCCTGGCGCTGCACCCCCTTGCGCATCTCGCGCTGCACCGTATCGTCAGTCACCGTCTTGGCGTCCTGCCGGATTTGCGTCAGCTGCGACTGCAGGCTGAGAATCGCCCGGTGGCGCATGTCCGGGCCGCCCATGGGAAAATCCGGCATCGCCGCCGCCCCATTGCGCAGCTGGCCGATGAGCTCGTCCTTGCTGTCAGGTGGCGCCTGGCCCGGCCGCAAGCCATAGCCGAACCGGATCGCCGCCATCGTCGGGAAAGACAGGCTCATGGCAGATCACCTCCTGATCAAGGCTGAAGCAATTCCAGCAAAAATGCACAGCGGTTTGCGCCCGGAATTGCGCAAAACAAAAAGCTTGAGGTGACAGGCTGCCAGCCGAATGCGACCGCAATCTGTAGGAAATGCGGCGATATCGAGACATGGACGATTTGTAATCTGTTGAAAAGGCTAAAGTTTATGCACGGAAGATGAAGGATGCACCAATTGCGATCAGGGCGAAGCCGATCGCATGGTTCCAGGTCAGGTTCTCGCCGAGCCAGAAGATCGAGAAGCCGGAAAAGACGATCAGCGTGATCACCTCCTGCATCGTCTTCAACTGCGCCGTCGTATAGACCGCCGAGCCGATACGGTTCGCCGGCACCGCCAGGCAATATTCGAAGAAGGCGATCCCCCAGCTGACGATGATGGCGAGGAAGATCGCGCTGCTCTTGTGCTTGAGATGCCCGTACCAGGCAAAGGTCATGAAGATATTCGAGGCAAACAGCATGACGACGGGCCAGATGGCGGCGGGAGAAAAAGACATGAAGAAACTCGGGGGGCTGTTAAGGGAAAGTTGACCGGCGAGATACCGGCGGGCCTTACCTAGCATGCTGGCGTTCCGCCGCAAGTCCCCGGGCATGGACCGATCGTCTCACGCCATCGAGGCGATGCGGATCGCCGAGTTAAAGGCCGGCGACATCAGCCGCCGGCCCTCGTACCGCAGGCAGCGCTAGATTCGCATCGCGCCATGCGGCTCCTCGGCCTCCTCCGTGCCGAAGCGGACATCCTTCTTCTCGTAGCCGAAGCCGGCGAGAGCCGCGACGAACAGCGCCACTACCGCCGCAACGATTAATAGCGCGTAGGCATAGTCGCCGTCCCAGCGGGCAGCCAACCCCGCCTGCAGCGTGGCATTGCCTGAGGCGAGCAGGTTGCCGAGCTGGTAGGCAAAGCCCGGAAAGGTGCCGCGCACCTCATCCGGCGACAGCTCGTTCAGATGCACCGGCACGATGCCCCAGGCGCCCTGGACGAAGAACTGCATCAGGAAGGCGCCGATGGCGAGCAGCACCGGCCCCGGCGCATAGGCCCAGAGCGGTGCCACGGGCACGGCGATCAGCGCGGCGATGACGATTGCGCGTCTGCGGCCGATCCGCTGCGACAGCGCGCCAAAGAATAACCCGCCGCAGATCGCCCCGATATTGTAGACGATGGCGATGGCGCCGACAGTGTAGCTCGAATAGTTGCGTTGGGTCTCAAGGAAGGTCGGATAGATGTCCTGCGTGCCATGGCTGAAGAAGTTGAACGCCGTCATCAAAAACACCGCCCAGATGAACAGCGGAATGTTTTCGCGCAAGACCGTCAGGAATGGCCGCCGCCCCTCGGCCTGCCGCTTCAGGAAGGCCGGGCTCTCTTCGACATTGCGCCTGATGTAGAGCACCAGCAGCGCCGGCACCGCGCCGACGAAGAACATGCCGCGCCAGCCGATGACCGGAAAGAGCAGGAAGAATACGATCGAGGCGATCAGATAGCCCGAGGGATAACCCGCCTGCAGAATGCCCGAGACGATGCCGCGGCTCTCCTCCGGCACCGTCTCCATGACAAGCGAAGCGCCGACGCCCCATTCGCCGCCCATGGCGATCCCATAGAGCGCCCTGAGGACCAGAAACATGGTGAGCCCCGTGGAGAAGCCGGTCAGGAATTCAAACAGCGAATAAAGCAGCACGTCGGCCATCAGTGTGATGCGCCGACCGTAGCGGTCGGCCGCAAGCCCGAAGATCAGCGCGCCGAGCGCCCGCATGGCAAGTGTCAGGAAGATCGCCACCGAGACGGCGGGGACGTCTGTGTGGAATTCCTCGGCGATATATTTGAGAACGAAGACGAGAATGAAGAAATCGAAGGCGTCGAGCGTCCAGCCGAGATAACTGGCGATGACGGTGTTGCGCTGCTGCGGCGTCAGCCGGCGCAGGCTTTCCAAAGCGGACATATGAATTCCTCCGTCCGAAAGCGGCGGCGAGGCGGGCAATTCCGGATGCCGTCGGAAGGGGTGCCCGAAACGGGCGGGTGATGCTGTCGACAATTGCGTTCGCTGTGGGCGACAGCGGGCAATAACGTCATCAATCCTGCCGCTGTTCCATCACGATTGGCGTGATCGGGTCACACGCGGCTCCTTGTCGCAGGCATGCGACTGGCCAGCGCCCTGCCCTTTGGGCGCGACATTCTCCAACGTCCCTCATCCTGATGCGCCGAGCCCGAAGGGCGAAGCCTCGAAGAACACGCCGCAACGCCGCTCCCTGCGTCCATTTGATGCCGCCCCGCATCCGCCCCATCCTTGGGGGTCTCTGCGCGGTGCCTCAGGAGGAGGCTCTCTTGGACTTGCGCCATACGCAGCAAGCTGTGCCTAGCCTTCCGCTGGCACCTGCCCCCGGCACGCCCACGCCACCGACGCGAAAGACCGCGGCCCATCGGGCTCACCCGCCTCGTATGCCGCCCTGACGGCGGCATCGACGGCCCTTCGCTTCGCCGGATCCAGCCCTGCGACATATTTACCGAGCGGCCCCTCACCGGCAGCGATTGGATCCCAGTAGTCCTCGAAGGAAGAATACTCCATCCGGATCAGCAGCGACGTCTCCTCGACATCGACAAGGCCCTGCGCGATGAAGCTCTCCTTCATTTCTCCCGGCCGCATCATCGGCTGAAAACAATATTTGCGGCGCAAGGGCAGCGCATTCTCGTCGAGCATCACCACGGTATCCCACATCATTCGCATGCAGGACATGCCGCCATAATGGTCCCAGACGGCCGCCGCGACCACGCCGCCCGGGCGCACAACGCGAACCATCTCGGACACCGCCTTTCCCGCCTCCGGCACGAAATGCAGGACGAGCAGCGACATCGCCCGGTCGAAGCGGTTGTCCTCGAAAGGAAGAGCGCAGGCATCGGCCTGCTGGATCGTTATTCGCGGATCGGTGTTCCGCCGGGTTGCGGCCTCGACGAAGACCGGCGAATAGTCGACGGCGACGATCTCCCGCAGGCCTGGCGTTTCCGCCAAAGTGAACGCCAGGCTGCCGGTCCCGCAACCGACATCGAGCACGCGATTACCATTCGCGAGACCGGTGAAATCGATCAGCATCGGCGCCAGCCTTCTGCTCCAGCGCCCCATCAGCCGTTCATAACCATCGGCACTTTCGACGTTGAAACTCGACGGCATCGAAGCCTCCTTCTCAAGGACACAAGTCTTCGATTGAATACTAGGATTCACCGGCGACTGTGCAAGCGGGCACGATCGCCTGCATCCTCGGCTCGAGGCCGAGGATGCCGAGAAGTTGGGCTATCGTTGCCCCTCTTTCGACGTGGCCGTAAGGCGATTGCCGGCCGATCCACCTCCGTCAGATGTCATCAGCCGGCGATATCACCGGCCGGCGATACCGCATCAACTCAGCCGCCCGCCCTACCGAGCACACTCCAATCGAAGCCCCGCGCCCAGTCGGCGTAGCTGTGCCAGCCGACCTCAGGAAAATCGCGGCGCAGGGCGGCGATACCGGCGTCGTAGCCGGTGCGGTCGAACCATTCGAACATCAGCGCCGTATCCTCGCTCTGCTGCCGTATCGCCGCGATCGGCAATTCCTGGAAGCGAATCGGGCGGCCGAGCACCTCGGACAAGATCTTCACCTGCTGCTCGCCCGACAACTCGTCGCCGGCAATATCGAAACGCTTGCCGAACACCTGTTCGCGCCGCTCGGCCAATGCCGAGACAAAAGCACCAATGTCATCAATGGTGATCTGTTGCAGCACGCGCGTCGGCGGCAGCGCGGCGGCGTAGACGCCCTGGCGCAGGCCGTCGATCGCCCAGGGTGCCACGGTGTTTTCCATGAAGGCGACGGGCGCGCTGATCGTATAGGGTATGCAGAGACCGGCGATATGCTTCTCGACCAGATACTTACTGTCGAAATGCGGAATGCCGGTCTTCTTGTCGGCATCGGCGACGGAGGAATAGATCAGGTGGCCGACGCCGGCGGCCTTTGCCGCATTGGCGACGGCAATGCCCTGACGGGTTTCCGCGTCCGTTCCGGCCTCGTAGCTGTTGCCCATCAGAAACATCGTGTCGACGCCCTTTGCCGCCGTCGCCACGGATGCCGCGTCGTCAAGATCGCCGGCGACGACCTCGACTCCCGCCGCGGTCAGCCGTTTTGCGCCTTCGCTGTCCGGCCGGCGGCTAATCGCCTTGACGCGATGTCCCCGCGCGATCAGGGCGCGCACGACCGCGCCGCCCTGCTGGCCGGTGGCGCCTGTGACCAGAACGCTTCGTGTGTTGCTCATCTGTCTACTCCTTGTTGTGACGGATACAGCAAAGTTAGGGTCTGTCGCATTGAACCATAATGGCCTATAATTGAGAAACATCGTACCATGTGGAGCTACAATGCTCGATCTCAACGATATCATGATCTTCGCCCGCGTCGTCGAAGCGGGCAGCTTCACCGCCGCCGCGCGCTTGCTCGGCATGCCGAAGACGACGGTCAGCCGCCGCATCGCCGAGCTGGAACGCGAACTCGGCGTGCGGCTGCTGCAGCGCACGACCCGCAGCCTCAACCTGACGGCTTCAGGGCGTCTCTACTACGAAGAAAGCAGCCAGGCGCTACGCACCATCGAAGGCGCCAACCTGCGGCTTGCGGAAGCGCGTGCGGAGCCTGCCGGCACGATCCGCATATCGGCGCCGGTCGGCTTCGGTGGCCATTTCCTCCAGGATGCGATCTTTGGATTTCTTTCGACCTACCCGAAGACGAGGGTCGAACTGCGCCTGACCGACGACAGGCTGAACCTCGTCGAAAACGGCATAGACTTGGCCTTCCGCACCGGTGTCCTCGAGGATTCTACCTTGGTCGCCCGCAAACTCGGCTCGATGCACCGCCTTCTCTGCGCAAGCCCGGATTATCTCGCCCGCTGCGGCCCGCCCGCTGCGCCTGAAGATCTCGTCCGCCACGACTGCGTCATCGCCGGCCAGTCCGTCCATGCGCAATGGTTGCTGGAAGGTCCGCGCGGTCAGGAAACGATCGCGGTTTCGGGCCGCTTCGCCGCCAACGAGATGCAGGCGGTGATGGCCGCCGCGATCGCCGGCCACGGAATCGCCCAATTGCCACACCGATTTGCCGAAGCCTGCATCAAGGACGGGCGGCTTCGCCGCGTTCTCGACGGCTATACGGCCCCGGCCGGCGGCTTCCATGTCGTCTATCCCAGCAGCCGACACCTGCCGCCTTTGGTCAAAGCATTCATTGAACTGGCCGTCACACGGCTGAACGCCACAGGAACTGGCGGGAGCGAGGAATTCGCCATCATATCGCCGTAGGATGAAATCCGACCTTCGCCGTTAGACCTCCTTCAACACCACCTTGCCGTCGAGACTTCCGATCAAAGTCGCGCTGGCTTGGTTAAGGCCCGCGACCTCCACGGCTATGTCGTGCGCCCTAAAACGATGGACGACCTTGTCGAGCGCAGCAACGGCCGTGATGTCCCAGAAATGCGCTTCGGACACGTCGATCAGCACGGTCTTGCCGATCGCGTCCTGAACGTCGAAAGCCTCGACGAAGACATCGGCGGAGGCAAAAAACACCTGGCCGGACACGCGGTAGGTCAGCCGCCCGGTCGTTGCGTCGGGCGCGACGTCCACCTGCAGCAGGCTAGCAACCTTGAAGGTGAAGAACACGCCGCTGAGCAGCACCCCGACCGTCACCCCGAGCGCCAGGTTCGCGGTGAAGACGGTGACGATGACGGTCGCCACCATCACGGCGCTCGACATCCTGGGATGGACCACCACGGCTCGGAGCGACGACCAATCGAACGTGTCGATCGATACCATGACCATGATCGCCACCAGTGCGGCGACGGGAACCTCGGACACCCACGGCTTCAGGAGCACCATCAGGATCAGCAGGAACGCGCCGGCAAACAGCGTGGAAAGCCGGCCGCGCCCGCCATATTTCACGTTGCTGACTGTCTGGCCGATCATGCCGCAGCCGGCAATGCCGCCGAACAGGCTCGCGGCCGCATTGGCGAGACCGAGACCGGTACATTCGCGGTTCTTCGAACTCGGCGTATCCGTGAGATCGTCGACGACACTCGCCGTCATCATCGATTCCAACAGCCCGACCATGGCGATGGCAAGTGCTGGTCCGGCGATGATCCTAAGCGTTTCCAGCGTCAGCGGCACAGCCGGCCAGCCGAACACCGGAAGCGATTCCGGCAGCTTGCCAAGGTCAGCGACGGTCAGCACGGGAAGCCCGAGCACCATCGACGCGACGGTCAGGATCAGGATGCAGATCAGCGGCGACGGGATCGCGGTGGTGATCCGCGGCGTCAGGTAAATGATAACAAGCCCGGCGATCAGCACGGCATATTCCATCCAGCCGGCACCGACAATATGCGGCATTTGCGCGGCAAAGATCAGAATAGCTAGCGCATTGACGAAGCCGGTGCGGACGGATTTCGACACGAAGCGCATCAACACGCCAAGGCGCAGCAGGCCGAAGCCGATCTGGATTAACCCCGCCAGCAGCCCGGCCGCGAAGAGATAGGGCAAGCCATGGGCATGCACCAGCGGCGCTGCGACCAGCGCCACCGACCCGGCGGCGGCCGAAATCATCGCCGGGCGTCCACCGGTAAAGGCAATGACGATGCTGATCACGAAAGAGGCAAACAGACCGACTTCGGGATCGACTCCCGCCACGAAGGAAAAGGCGATCACCTCGGGGATCAGGGCGAAGGTCGCCACCGCTCCGGCGAGCATTTCGCGCATAGGATTGGCGGACCAATCACGACGGATGGAGGAAAGCAGCATGGGATAGATTCTCGCAAAGCATGGCCAGACCCGCTCTGGCGAGCGTTCGCGTGACGGCATGCAGGTCTTGCGTTGTCTGGCGGATCGGCGGCCAGAAGAGCCACCCGGGGTCTCACCGGGTCCGTTGTGAATGCCTGCGGTATAGACGAAATTTTTACCGCAGCGCAACATTCAACTGAACTGAAATGAAAAATGTAAAAGTCAACGAGCAGCCTCAAATGCTCGAGGTGCGCGCACCTTGCGCCCTCTGGATTGAGGAGCCTTCACTGCCAGAGGAAGTCCGGCCCTGTGCTTTGGGACGTCAGCTTGAGCGTCCCATCCGGTTGAACGACATAGGTTTCGAAGACGCGGTAACCGAAATCGCCGAGAAAGGTATTCTTGACCACCGTTCCCGGACGATAGGGCGAATGGAGGACCTTTCCGCCATAGGTGAGGCTGCCCGGAAGAGGCTGCGGATCCCCTGCGCTGGCGCAAGCGCTGAGAATGAAGAGAACGGCAATGAGCGCGTGCTTCATCCGGACTATCTCCTCAGGAAGGCGCCAGCGGTCTGAATGACGCCGATCTTCTTCTTATCACAACATAGCCTTGCTGTTCAGAACGCAGCCTTGCTGCTGTCGAAGTCTTTGCGTCGCGCCGCCGCCCGCGAGAGCGCGCTGGCGACCCTCTCGTCGGTAAAGGGCTTGGCGATCACATCAAGTGCACCGTCGATACCGTGACCGACGCTCTCGGGACTGCCGGTCACGAAGATGACGTCAACTCTATGGCGATCGATCAGCCGGCGCGCGAGCTGGGCGCCGCTCAGCCCGTCGGAGAGACTGAGATCGACGAGCGCGACATCGCTTCTTTGAGCGTGGGCGAGAGCCTGCTCCACCGTCGAGACCGGCCCAATGGTCTGGTGTCCGGCCTCTTGCGCGATGCGCTCGAGTTCCAGAGCGATAAAATTCTCGTCTTCAACGATCATGACCTTCATGCATAAGCCTCCCCATAGACGGCCTGTCAGGCGCACTGCCGGTAGCGACTACAACGCAACCGTCCCCGAAAAGTTTCCACTTTGAGAAGAATAAGTTGGCGATCAGCGGGCAGCGTCGCGTTACCGGCCCGCCACTGGTCCTGTGGGGAAACCGGCCGATGGCGCGGTCGCTCCGGCATCGGGAAAGCATGGGCCGCGGCCGGCAAGGCAACGGCTCTATGGCAGGCGGCCAAGATTCGCCGGCGCGGCCCGACGGACCGGCGCCTGCAGGCCGCTGATCCGCAGCCGCCTGCCTCCCTCACGGTTTCTCGTTTGCGCTCTCGGCCCGAAACGCCGCCTCCCCTGCATCAGACACCTCGACCCACTTCTTGTCGGGCTCGGCGTCCGGCACATAACTGTCGTGCCAGTTCCACCACTTGTAGGTCGGGGTCTGGGGGTAGCCCTTGGGCGAGTCTTCCCAGACTTCCTGGCGGCCGAGCGGGGTGATGTCGAGGTAGTTCCAGGTGCCGCCCATCTGCTCGTCGCCACGGTTGTTGATGAAATAGGTGCGGAAGATGCGCTCGCCGTCGCGGTAGAACACGTTGGTGCCGTGCCACTCGTCGACGCCGAAATCCTTGTCGAAGCTGTCGGTGATGGTAACCCACGGCATCGTCCAGCCCATGCGCGCCTTCAGCCGCGTGATGTCGGCCTGCGGCGCCCGCGAGGCAAAGACCAGCGTCGTGTCGCGGGCGTTGAGATGGGCGACATGGGCGACCTGATCGGCCACCATCGAGCAGCCGCGGCAGGCATGCTCGGGCCAGCCGAACACGCCGGGTTCGTAAAAGGCGCGATAGAGGATGAGTTGGTGTCTGCCTTCGAACAGATCGAGCAAGCTGACCTTTCCCCCGGGACCTTCGAACGCATAGGCCTTTTCGACTGCCATCCACGGCATGCGCCGGCGCTCGGCGGCGAGCGCATCGCGAGCCCGGGTCTCGGCCTTTTCCTTGACCAGCAGCTGTTCGCGGGCCGCCTCCCAGGCCTGCGGCGACACGACTGGCGGCTTGTGCATGGCTTGTCCGCTTTTTCCATTCTCGGCTGAAGCAGTCATGGTTCAATCTCCTCATCAGGGCAAATTCCCGGGTTTGGAAGCCCGGTTCATCGCGCATTGGTCTGAGATAGTTTCGCATCGGAAATCGGACAGGGGGAGTAACAAGTGTGACCGTATTCCCCGGAACCGTTGGTCGCAGCCGCAGCGCATGCGTGGTGTTGACCACGAGCGCGTCCATTAGCGTAATCTTGTTTACGGTCGGGACGCGTGCTAAAACGCGACAAAACGGCGCATGCGAACCCCAATCAAGCCGAGATCGTGCCCGTGAATGTTTTTATCGCGACTGTTGCTGCGCTTCTAATGGGCGTGCTGCCATCATGGGCCGGTCCTTTGCACCAGGCGGCTAGGGATGGCGATGTCGCACGCGTCAAACAGTTGCTGGATCAGGGCTCCGATCTGTCGGAGGTCGACGAGGCGGGCGAGCCGGCGCTGATTATCGCGTCATTGGCGGGCCATGCCGATGTCGTCGTTCTTTTGCTGGATCGCGGCGCCGACATCGAAATTCGCAACAAGGGTGGGCTGACGGCACTGCATGCGGCAGCCTATGGAGGAAATCTGGAGGTGGTGAAACTGCTTGTCGCAGAGGGAGCTGTCGTCAACGACAGGAAGAATTTCTATCAGATGTCGCCGCTGCACGGCGCCGCCGAAGAGGGCCGCACTGAGGTGGTCGCTTTTCTGTTGACGAAGAATGCGGATGTCGAAGCGACGGAAAGAAATGGGTACACGCCTCTCACTCAAGCCGGGTGGCGGGCGCATTGGGATACGGCCAAATTACTCATAGAAGCCGGTGCTGTTTGCCAGAAAGCCGAGCTTGTAGGCGAACCGCTCTACAAGGAATGCACCAAACGGCAATAGCATTTCGCTTGAGGTAACAGACCGCGTCCGGGAACGGAGCTTGTTATGTCTTATCATGTGCAAAAATGCGGAAAGCGGGTGGGCGTAACCGTTGGCGCTACGGTCATGCTGCTCTCCTTCCTTCAGCCTGCGGGGGCCGAGGAACTCGTCAATACCGGCTATTTCGGAAATGTTGCGATCAAGGGTTACGACCCGGTCGCCTATTTCACGGAAAATCAGGCCGTCGAAGGATCCGAGACATATTCCTATCACTGGCTTGGCGCGACCTGGTATTTTTCCAGCGCTAAAAATCGCGACCTCTTTAAGGGCGATCCGTCCAGATATGCGCCGCAATATGGCGGCTATTGCGCCGATGGCGTGTCCTTCGGGACGGTGACCACCAATATCGATCCGAAAGCCTGGCGGATCATCGATGGCAAACTCTATCTCAGCTATGATCCCGGGGCGGCGGAAGGCATGGAGAAGAATCCGACCAAGGTGACCGACTCCAAGAAGCATTGGTCCGAAGTTCAGCAGACACTGATTTCGGAGAAGATGCACACCGTCTGGCAGCAACCGGCGACGAAATGAAGCCCATCGCCCGGCGCGTCAGGGCGTAAGTGAAAAGAACGTCAAGGCGCGTGGCGTAACGTGTATGTATGAGCTGTCACGCTGCTCATCGGAGGTGTTGCGGTAAACATATCCGCACACCATCCGGTCGAGGAAATAGCCGTCGAATTTTTCGCAGATTCTGTCGCCTCGCACCTCGATCGTGCCGGTGATGTTGGTATTGGCGCTGCGATAGGCCGTATTTCCCGCTCTGTCGAAATACTGCATGAAATCCGTGCCGTTCTTGTGCTTGCCGCTCCAGCTCTTGCCGTCGACGAGATGGCGCAGCTCTGCCTCGCCGAGCCTGTCGGCTTGATTACCTGCAAAACCGAAGGGCCATTCGGGAATGCCGGCCTTTCGTAATCCGGCCAGATGGCGCTGCAGATCACCGTCCTGCCAATAATCATAGAGATAGCCGTAATAGGTCAGATTGCTCTCCGGGAAGAGCTCCAGCAGCTTTGCCGTCTCCGCTGCGGCCCTGGTTTGATTGCCCTGATCCGCATAGGCAGCCGCCAGATATTCGCGCGCCGGCTCGACCTTCGGCAGGCTGTCGAGCGTCGGCTCTATCAGCGAGATCGCCCGCTGGTCGTCGCCGGCGGTATAAAAGACGATCCCCGCCAGCAGTTGAAAGCTCGGCGCCGGCGATGGGTCGAGCCGCAAGGCCTTCTCCATCTCGGCGACGGCCTGGCCCGCGCTTCCGGTGTGAACGAGGATGAGCGCGAGATTGGCGGCGGCCTCCGCATCGTTCGGCTGCATCGCGACGGCCATATTGGCGGAGTTCCTGGCCTCCGTCTCGCGCCCGTCCACCCATTGCAGCAGGGCAAGGACGGTGTGCGCCCTGGCATTGTTGGGATCGAGCTTGAGCGCCTGCCCGGCGGCGTCATAGGCGATCTTGCGGGCAACGGCAGCCGACCAGAGATAATTGTAGTCGTTGCGCCAGACATCGACGGCGACGCGCGCAATGCCCGCATGGGCATTGGCAAAGCCCGGATCGAGATCGATCGCTTTCTGGTAGAAGGAGAGCGTCCGGCGGTAGGTATCGACATCCCTGAAGATGAAGCCCTCCTGCTCGGCCCTCATGTAATAATCATAGGCTTCGAGATCTTCGGTCGGGATTCGGGCCAGTTGGTCGCGCTCGCGCGCGCTGAGCTTGACCGACAGGGCCGCGATGATCTTGCCGATCACATCGTCCTGAACCGCGAAGAGATCGGTATACTGGCGGTCGTAGCGCTCGGCCCAGAGCGACAGGCCGGTGACCGCGTCGATCAGTTTGACATTGATCCGCAGCCGCGGCCCGGCGCGCTGCAAGGTGCCTTCGAGCACATAGTGAACACCGAGTTCGGCAGCCACGTCCTGGATCTTGCCGGCGGAGTCCTGGATGGCGAAGACCGAATGGCGTGCGATGACGAAGAGACCCGATACTTTCGATAGTTCGGTGATCAGGTCGTCCGTCAACCCTTCCGCGAGGTGGTCGTGCTCGGTATCGCCGCTGACGTTGATGAAGGGCAGAACCGCAACCGAGGGCCTGTCCGGCAGCGGATAGGCAAAACGTTCGCCGAGCCCCGGGGGTTTAGCCGGCATCCACGGCTGCCACCACCAGAGCGCCGCACCGGCAAGAGCGAGGATGACGGCGGCTGCGATGCCCGCAATGAGGCGGCGCATCGGCGGGCGCCTGCGGGTCTTGACGGTTTTGCCGGCAGCAGTCGGGTCGAGCAGGACGCGATAGACCCGGACCGGTTCGGTGATGCTCTTCAGCCGCTGCTCGCCGAGCGACGCGAAACCGACCGGGACTTTCGATTTCACCTGGTCGTATGTCGTGCCCGATATGGCGATGCCGCCCGGCTCCGCCAGCGCCTGCATTCGATCGGCGATATTGACGCCGTCGCCCTGGATGTCCTCGCCCTCGACGATGATATCGCCGAGATTGATGCCGATCCGGAACTCGAGCCGATGCTCCGGGACAACAGCGGCATTATGCGTGGCTTTCAGCTGTTGAACCTCCACCGCGCAGCGCAAGGCATCGACGACACTCTGGAATTCGACCAGCAGACCATCGCCCATGGTTTTGACCAGCCGGCCGTGATGACGCTCGATCGCCGGCTCGAAGACATTGTCCTGATCCGCCTGGAAACGCGCACGCGTGCCCTCTTCGTCGATCTGGCTCAATCGACTGTAACCGACGACATCAGCGATCAGGATTGCTGCAAGACGGCGCTCCATCCCCGGTCTTTCCTGGAGAGCGAATGTATTGTTAACAATATCCTACAGGATGTCCTATCGCGATGCTATCGCCGGACCACACGATATTCGACTTGGCGGCGATGTGTCTGATCAGGATGGCGCCGGACGAAATACTTCAAGCCATCATTGTCTTCGATGATTGAGAGAGTTGTCAAAAGCAACCAAGTATTGGAAGCTTGTTTTTTTGGCTATCAGGCGATGGATTTGGAAATATGACGACAGCCTCTTCCATGGAGCCGGCCAGGCACGGCAGCGCCAGGATCTGCCGCGGCTGCTGGGACCAGATGCATATGCCGATCCCGATCGGCGGTCCGCTGGCTTTGCCCTTCCGCGCCTTCGGCATCACTCGCAGCAAGATGAACCCCGATATCTGCACGATCTGCGAGCGCTCCTTCCAATACGTCAAGAAGCAGCGCCAGATCACCGTCGACGCCACCATCCTGTTTGCCGATATCAGGGGTTTCACGGATCTGTCGGAGCGCATCGAGGCGGTGCAACTGAGCGAGATCGTCAGCCTGTTCCAGGATCGCTGCGCGCAAGCGATCTGGGCGCATGACGGCATCGTCAACAAGCAGATGGGCGACGGACTGATGGCGATCTTCAATTTCCCAATCGTCCGGAATGATCACGCCGGCGCTGCGATCCTGGCCGCCCTAGAAATACAGCGAAATTGCGCCACAGCGCTGAACGGCCTGACGCTCGAGGCATTACCCGGCCGCACCCTCGGCGTCGGCGTCGGAATCCACTCCGGCGAGGTCCAGATCGGCGAATTCTCAAGCTTCCGCAGCGATTTCACCGCGATCGGCGGAGTCGTCAATCAGGCCGCAAGGCTCGAATCCCAGGCCGCCGCCGGCGAGATCCTGATCTCTGCCGAAACGACTGCGAAGGCGCCCGCTCTCACCGCAGACGCCGAAACGCGCATGCTTGCCCTGAAGGGTATCGAGCAGCCGGTGCAGGCAAGCGTGCTGGTCAAGCGCTGAGTGACGAGATCTCTGGTTTTGATGGCGTCCGAAAGGGTGCCGGCGAGGCTGGCAAAGACCCCGCCTCTGGCTCAGTACCTCATGTTCCGCAGTTCCGGAAAATCATAGTAACGCAGCCGTTCGTCGTGGCAGCGATAGTCGTTCCTTTTCAGGTACAATATCATGTTGTGTTGCAAGCCCAGGCCGATATAGGACCAGTTTGGGTTGCCGCGCTCCGTCGTGCGCGTGCAATAAGCATATATCTGCTTTTCCGGATTAAGCAGAACCACGCTGGAAATCTCCGCCTTTACGAAGTTCCCCGGTTTAATGGTTCCCCGCAGAGCGTCGACGTACTCGTGTCGCACTGCGCTGGAAGGCGGCCGTTGGGAGTCTGTAACGGATTGCGGCACCGCGGTTTGGCAGCCGGCCAATACCAGCAGGGCAGCGTAAGCAAGGAACTTGATTTTCATTCCGTTGAATCTCTCTCAATCAAAATTGTTGGATCGGGTTTCCCGAGGCTACAAGCAGCAGCGCCGCACCCTGTGCTTCGAGGCTCCGCCTGCGGGCTACGCACCTCAGCATGAGGAAGGTTGGAGGATGCCGCGCGCCCATGACGGGCATGCCGCGCTGCCGCTCATCAAAGCCTCGAACGGTGGCGCGCGCCCCTCGCTCCTTCGTCAGGTTTTCATGCCGTTCATCTCAGGAAACGGGTAGTAGCGCAGCCGCTTGTCGCGGCAGCGATCGTCATTCACCGTCGCGCCTAATATTTTGCCGTCCGTGAAGGAGACGCCGAGATAGGCCCAGTCTCCCCAACTGCGCTTGGGCACCACCCGCACACAGTAAGCATAGATCTTCTTTTCAGGATCGAGCAGAACCACGCTGGAAATGCGAGCCCATACGACTTCTCCCGCTTCGTGCCTGTAGGTTCTCTTGAACACGATGTTGACGAAGTTCTGCCGGACGTCAGTCGAGGGAGGACGCTGGGAATCTGCAACGGATTGCGACACCGGGGCATTGCAGCCGGCCAGCGCCAGCAGGGCGGCACAAACAAGGACTTTAATTCTCACTCAATTCATCTCCAAATAAGCCGACGCGCAGTCGCGATATATTTCCTACAAACATTGCGAGAATATTATTTGCAATACACGATTTTAGGACATGCTTAACGTTAGCAAATGGTTACCGCACAACGATGGTGAACTGCTGTTAGCCCGAACCTATTGCACCCGTCGTGCCGCGCGCCGGAGTGCCGACACGCAGAGAGCCTCACCTCGAAGGGCGAGGCGGGTGCTCCGGCGGCAGACCGAATGCAAGGAGCACTGTTGCGGTCCTGCGTTGCAAACTATTCACACTTTCGAACACACAGTTCGTTTCCCTTTTGTACTCTTTCCCTCTTCCCTTTCGCGCTGACTCTCTCCATATTCCGGCCATGGCCAAATCTCCGAAGAAATCCCCCGCCCCGAATGGCTTCGAGGAAGCCCCGCAATCGTCCTTCGAGGGAACGCCGCTCTCGGGCTCCGTCGCCGATTGGGTGAAGCAACTGGAGGCGGACGCCGAGGCGGCGGGCGTCGAAAGCCAGCGCGAGATTGCCTCCAAGGCGGGCAAGCATCGCAAGACGGTGGAAAACGCGGCGCGCAAGCATTCAGAGACCGTCAGCGTCAACAAGAAGGCGACGGCGAGCAAGACTGCCCGTGGCGTCTCGATCGGCGGTTCGACCGACCCGAAGACGCGCGCCGCCGCCGGCCTGAACCCTGTGGCGGGTCTCGACATTTCGCTGGAGGATGCCGGCAACATCTCGCCGGGTGGCGTCACCGCCACGGTCGAAGCGCTGTCGGCGCTGATCGAGAGCGGCAATCCGCTGCACAAGAACGGCAAGATCTGGACGCCGCACCGCCCTGCCCGGCCCGACAAATCCGAAGGCGGCATCGCTATTCGCATGCAGTCGGATTACGAGCCGGCCGGCGACCAGCCCACGGCCATCCGCGATCTCGTCGAAGGCCTGGAGAATGGCGACCGCAGCCAGGTGCTGCTCGGCGTCACCGGCTCCGGCAAGACCTTCACCATGGCCAAGGTGATCGAGGCGACGCAGCGCCCGGCCGTCATCCTTGCGCCGAACAAGACGCTGGCCGCCCAGCTCTATTCCGAATTCAAGAACTTCTTTCCCGACAATGCGGTGGAATATTTCGTTTCCTACTATGATTATTACCAGCCGGAAGCCTATGTGCCGCGCTCCGACACCTATATCGAGAAGGAATCCTCGATCAACGAGCAGATCGACCGCATGCGCCACTCGGCGACGCGCTCGCTGCTCGAACGCGACGACTGCATCATCGTCGCCTCGGTCTCCTGCATCTACGGTATCGGCTCGGTCGAGACCTATACGGCGATGACCTTCCAGATGTCGGTCGGCGACCGGCTCGACCAGCGTCAGCTATTGGCCGACCTCGTCGCCCAGCAATATAAGCGCCGCGACATGGATTTCACCCGCGGCTCCTTCCGGGTGCGCGGCGATACGATCGAGCTCTTCCCTGCCCACTTGGAAGATGCCGCCTGGCGCATCTCGATGTTCGGCGACGAGATCGACGCCATCACCGAGTTCGACCCGCTCACCGGCCAGAAGGTCGGCGACCTGAAATCGGTGAAGATCTACGCCAATTCGCACTATGTCACCCCGCGCCCGACGCTGAACGGCGCCATCAAGTCGATCAAGGAAGAGCTCAGGCTTCGCCTGGCCGAACTGGAAAAGGCCGGCCGCCTGCTGGAAGCCCAGCGCCTGGAGCAGCGCACGCGCTACGATATCGAAATGCTCGAAGCCACCGGCTCCTGCCAGGGCATCGAGAACTATTCACGTTATCTCACCGGCCGCGACCCCGGCGATCCGCCGCCGACGCTGTTCGAATACATCCCCGACAACGCCCTCGTCTTCATCGACGAAAGCCATGTTACCGTGCCGCAGATCGGCGGCATGTACCGGGGCGACTTCCGCCGCAAGGCGACGCTGGCCGAATACGGCTTCCGCCTGCCCTCCTGCATGGACAACCGGCCGCTGCGCTTCGAGGAATGGGACGCCATGCGCCCCGACACCATCGCCGTCTCTGCCACGCCGGGCAGTTGGGAGATGGAGCAGTCGGGAGGCGTCTTCGCCGAACAGGTGATCCGCCCGACCGGCCTGATCGACCCGCCGGTCGAGGTCCGCTCGGCCCGCAGCCAGGTCGACGACGTGCTCGGCGAGATTCGCGAAACATCAGCCAAGGGTTACCGCACGCTCTGCACCGTGCTGACCAAGCGCATGGCCGAGGACCTGACCGAATATCTGCATGAGCAGGGCGTGCGCGTGCGCTACATGCACTCAGACATCGACACACTGGAGCGTATCGAGATTCTCCGCGATCTCCGCCTCGGCGCCTTCGACGTGCTCGTCGGCATCAACCTGTTGCGCGAAGGCCTCGACATTCCCGAATGCGGCTTCGTCGCCATTCTCGACGCCGACAAGGAAGGCTTCCTGCGCTCGGAGACATCGCTGATCCAGACCATTGGCCGTGCGGCGCGTAACGTCGACGGAAAGGTCATCCTCTATGCCGACCAGGTCACCGGTTCGATGAAGCGGGCGATGGAAGAAACCGGCCGCCGCCGCGAAAAGCAGATGGCGTATAACGCAGAACACGGCATCACGCCGGAATCGGTCAAGGCCAGGATCTCCGACATCCTCGACAGCGTCTACGAACGCGACCACGTCCGCGCCGATATCTCCGGCGTCTCGGGCAAAGGCTTCGCCGATGGCGGCAACCTCGTCGGCAACAACCTGCAGACCCATCTCAACGCGCTCGAAAAGAGCATGCGCGACGCCGCCGCCGACCTCGACTTCGAAAAAGCCGCCCGCCTCCGCGACGAAATCAAACGCCTCAAGGCTGCCGAGCTGGCCGTCATGGACGATCCGATGGCCCGCGAAGAGTCAAAGGCAATGGAAGGCGTCAGACGGAACGCCAAAGCGACCCGCGAATCCCTTCTCCCCGCGGGGGGTCCGGAGGACGGGTCGAGACAAGCGGCTCGACCCGGGTCGGTGCCCGGCAGGGCGGATGAGGGAGCCACCCCCTCCTACTTCACCAGGCCCAGCCTCGACGACATGGGCCCGGGCACCGACATGACCACCCCGCTCTTCCGGAAACCGGATCTGGATGAGATGGGCCGGGACATCGCCGAACCCGCAAAGAAGAGCCTGTTCCGCAAGAACGACCTCGACGAAATGACCGTCGGCCGAACGGAAAAGCCGGTCATCGGCCAGGTTCCGGAAAAGCCGGAAGCCGCCAAGGGCACCAAGCGGTTTTCGCCGTTGCTGGAAGGCCAGCCGGAGCGCGACGATGTGCGGCCGGTCGTGCGTGGGAAGACCGGCGTTGGGAGCTATGAGGACCCGGGTGAGCAGAAGCGCAAGGGGCGGACAAAGGGGAAGACTGGGCGACCGGGACGGTGATCAACGAATTCTACGTGTCTTGAAAGCGAAATTAGGTACGTGGCCACCACAGGTGCTCTTCGCCGTCACAAAATGAGTCAGGCCCGCCCCTGCCTTTGATCGGGAAGACCCTCCATGCCCGCTGAATGAAGGGAACCGCCAATGCCAGAACTGCGCATCGACCCTTTCCCCTCCGCCGCCGAACTGAACGCCCTCTGGTCAGCCGTCTGGGGCACCTCTGAAACCCGCGATTTCACTCCCATCCTGTCCCGCAGCCTCGCCCATATCGGCGCCTACCACGACGACAGGTTCGTCGGTTTCGTCAATGTCGCCTGGGACGGCGGCATCCACGCCTTCATCCTCGATACATCGGTCCACCCCGACATGCGCAGGCAAGGGATCGCGACGCGCATGGTTCGGCAAGCAACGAGCCTCGCTCGTGAGCGCGGCGCCGAATGGCTGCATGTCGATTTCGAACCGCACCTGACCGGCTTCTACCGCTCCTGCGGTTTCAGGCTGACGAAGGCAGGACTCATCAAGCTCGCGTGAGGCGTCCCGCGAGAGAGGCCGAAACATGTCGAAGCCAGCACCAACCTGCGATAGTGACACGGACGGCCGTGCGGCGCGGCGGCGCCGAAGAATCCGCTGAAAACACAATTCTGGCGAGAGTATCCCGCCCGAAAATGAAAGATAATACCATTTAGGAGACCAAAGTATGCCTTTGAGTTCTCAAATTAAAACTCGTTTCTCCAGTATTTCATCCTTAGTTTTTCATTAAAAAAGCGATGAAAAGACACAATTCTGCATTGAAAACTTATTCTGGGATTGGCATAGATCCCCAGGGGGTTGTCGTCCGTTGAAGCTGCAAGAACAGTTCTACTGAGGATGTCTCATTTTCATAGAATGCAACGCATCTTTTTGGAAAGTTTAATATGGCCTTGAACATTCTGGACACGAACGGCGCAACTATTACCAAGACAGGCGCCGCATTCGAAGCTTACGACGTTATCCGGGACTCCGCCGCAAATCCTTCCTCGCCTGTCACTCTGGTTGTCTCTGATTCCGGCGTGGCCGATCTGGCCGACGAGTTGGGTTCGGTCTCCGCGCAGGTGACTGGCTCGAGCAACGGCAGCACGATCACGACGGGCGCAGGCAACGACACGCTATTGGGTGGTGACGGCGCGGACACGCTGAACGGCGGCGCGGGAAACGACACGATCATTGGTAATGCCGGCAATGACAAATTGATCGGCGGCGACGGCAACGATAGGATCACCGACGGTGGCTTTCCCGTCTTTCTGCCGGGACCTGGCGGCCCGCAGCCGGAACTCATCGACATTGACGCCGGCGCTGGCGACGATTCCATAACCATAGACAGACTCGCGTCACAGATTTCAGGAACAATCGATGGCGGTACCGGGATCGACACGCTGCAAGCCTCGTCACTACAGGGCCTGACGATCAAGAATGTCGAAATCCTTGAAACGGGGTTCTCACAGGTTAGCGGATCGAGCGCCCAGTTCGAAAGCTTTGATAAGATTCTGGGATCGACCTTTCCATTCGACTCTCGCCCCTCATTGACGGTGACGGACAGCGCCCATCTCGACCTTTCCGACGAACTGGGAGCCCGCGGGGCTTTCATTACCGGCTATGAGGGCGTTGACGCCAAGACCGGCAGCGGCGACGACGAGTTTTGGGGCACCGACGTCAACGACATTTTCGACGGCAGCGGCGGCAACGACACCATCGATGGCAATGCCGGCAATGACAAATTGACTGGCGGCACCGGCAACGACATCATCAATGGCGGCGACGGCACCGACACGGCGGTCTTCTCCGGCAACTTTGCCAATTATTCCTTCGCGATCGACAATGGCACCCGTGTCGTGACGAGCACGCTTGAGGGTACGGACAAGCTCACAGACGTCGAATTCGCGCGATTTGCCGATGGTACCTACGATTTCGGCACACAGACTTTCGCCGTCAACAGCCCCGGGCCGGGTACTCCGCTGAATATCCTGGACACGAACGGCGCCACGATTACCAAGACCGGCGCTGAGTTCGAAGCTTACGACGTGATCCGCAACTCAGCAATCAATCCTCTCGTCCCAGTGAACCTGGTCATCTCGGATTCAGGGACGGTAAACCTTGCCGATGAACTGGGCTCTGGCTCCGCGAATGTGACGGGCTCAAGCGGCGACAACGCGATCACGACAGGCGCAGGCCACGATAACATCAACGGCGGCGACGGTGCAGACACGCTGAACGGCGGCGCCGGAAACGATGAGATTTATGGCGAAACTGGCAATGACACGCTGAATGGCGACATCGGAAACGATGAGATCCATGGCGGAAATGGCAATGACACGCTCAATGGCGGTGACGGTAACGACCTGCTCTGGGGAGACGCCGGAAATGACGTCATCAGAGGCGGCGCGGGTAACGATACGATCTCAGATGCTGAGCACTTCGGCTCCACCCCGGAAGTTGTCGACATCGACGCTGGCACCGGCGACGATGTCATCACCATACAATTCACTCCGCCGCTTTCCGGAACAATCGATGGCGGTGCCGGGATTGATGCCCTACAAGCCACCTCGCTGCTGGGCCTGACGCTGAAGAACATCGAAGTCCTTGAAACGGTGGGATGGTCGGTTGCCGGTTCGAGCGCGCAGTTCGAAAGTTTTGATAAGATCGTTTGGTCGACCGATCCATTCGACGATTATAATCCCTCATTGGCATTGACGGACAGCGCCCACCTCGATCTTTCCGACGAGCTCGGCGATCGCGGGGCTTACATTGCCGGCAATGTCTCCGGTATTGACGTCAAGACCGGCGGTGGCAACGACGAGTTTACGGGCACCGGCGGCAACGACATTTTCGACGGCAGCGGCGGCAATGACATCCTCAATGGCGAGGCCGGCAATGACAAATTGACCGGCGGCGCCGGCAACGACGCCATCAATGGCGGCGCCGGCATCGATACAGCGATCTTCTCAGGTAATTTCGCCAATTATTCCTTCGCATTGAACAACAGTGATCACATCCTGACGAGCGCCGCGGAGGGGACGGATACGCTGCATGACGTCGAATTCGCGCGCTTTGCCGATGGTGTCTACGATTTTGCCAGGGAAAAATTCACGCTTGACGGCAGCAATAGCGCTCCGACCAATATCCAGCTCTCCAAGACCGCCCTCTCCGAGGACACCCCGATCTGGACCACGGTCGGCCTGCTCAGCGCCAAGGACGCCGATGGTGACGTCCTCACCTACAAGCTGCTCGACGGGGCGAACGACCATTTCCGGATCAAGGGCAATCGCATCGTCACCTCGAAGGCGCTGGACTACGAGACGGACAAGTCGCACACGATCAAGGTGGCCGTTTCCGACGGCAAGGTCACCGTCGAAAAGGACATCACCATCAACGTCCTCGACGTCAACGAAGCCCCGGTCAACCAGGCGCCGATCAAGCTTTCCTTCTCGCGCAGCTCGATCTCCGAGAACGTCGCGATTGGCACTTCGGTCGGCCTTCTCTCGGCGGTCGATCCGGAGGGCGGCACGGTGAAGTGGCGGCTGACGGATGATGCCGACGGCGTCTTGAAGCTCGTTGGCAACAAGATCCAGACGAAAGCGGCGATCGACTACGAAAGCACACACAGCCTGACCTTTACCGCCGAAGCCTACGACGCGGCTGGAAACGTCACCAGCCACGATTTCACGGTGGCCGTGAAGGACGTCTTCGAGTCGTCGTTTTCGATCTTGTCGCATGAGGCGTTGATTTAGTTGCGACTGGATTGCAGGCGACGCAGCGATGCGTCGCCGATGGTTTTCAAAATAGAGGGGCTTGCGGCCAGCAAGCCCCTCAGTGTCGATCAGGCGGAACAGGGCGCCGCGCCCAATCTCTTCTCCCGGCTGGGAAGAAGAGCGAGTTCGGGTTGGCCGCCCGGTCCAAATTGCCGCTCCCCTTCGCGCCCGATTCGGCTATAATTCCTGCCGATCCGAGGAGAGCCGCATGCGTCTGCCCACATTGATCCTCGCCCTCACCTTCTCGGCGCTCGCAGCTTTGCCGGCGTTAGCGCAGACCTACAAGACGCCGAAGGCGCTGCTCAAGGCGCTTTACAGCTATGACACCGACAAGAGCGACGCCGAAGCGCCCTCGCCCTATTCCGCCTTCTTCTCCGACCATCTGAACGAGCTCCTCCAGGCTGATCTCGACAATACGCCGGAAGGCGATGTCGGCGCGGTCGACTTCGATCCCGTCATATCAGGTCAGGATGGCGCAGCCAGCGACGTCAGGATCGGCCAACCGATCCTGCTGGATGATAAGGCCGAGGTGGAGGTGCAATTCGAAAACGGCGAAGAGGTGACGCTTTTCTACACCCTGGTACGCGAACACGGCGGCTGGAAGGTCGACGACATCGCCAACCAGAAGGGGGATAATCCGTGGAGTCTCGGTGCGTTGCTGGGTGAGGCGCAGTAGGCGGGCAGGACAAAGCCAACGAGGCGCACGCCGGCAATCCCACCCTCTCCTTCATTCCTGTGCTCGTCACAGGAATCCAGCCACGGCGCGTCGGCGCCGTGAATGACTCTCATGCGATGAAGTCGTTCGCCCGCGCCCAAGGACGTGGGCGCACTGGATTCATGTGACGAGCACAGGAATGAAGGAGACGAGGGAGGTCGACGGCACCAACGGCAGTGGAAGGCGGCAGGCGCCAAAGAGAGCCCTCATGGTGAAGGTGAGTTGGGACCGCCGGCTCCACCAAATTCGGCTCCACCGCCACCAGCATCAGCCCACCATATCACCTTCGCATCCGCCAGATCCTGTTCGCCGCCATGCCTAGCCGCCCAGAACGATTTGCTGACAAAATCCATGCCCGGCTATCGAATCCGCCGCTCATCCCGTTTCGGCACAGAATCCCGATATGGCACAGCCGTGCAAGGATCCGTTAACCCACGGTCAAGTATCTGAATCTTCGGCATTTCCCGTCACGATAAGGGACATGCCACAATAATCCCGCTTGCTTTTTGCCCGAAAAGCTGGCACCAATTCACTTACTCGGGCATTTGCATGCCGGTGACTGGACTGATGTGGTAATCCCTTCCGTTATGGAAGGCGGCGCGGGACTACCCGCCTACGTAGACGTTCTTTCCCCGTACGTGACTTCTCCGACTGACCCTTCGTCCCAATCGATCGGGGCGAAAGCTAAAGCCGTCCGCTTCCTCTCGGGGGCGCGGATACTACACAGACTAAGGGAAAAGGACGATCCCAATGGCCACCAAGGGCACCGTAAAATTCTTCAACCAGGACAAGGGTTTTGGTTTCATCACGCCGGACGGCGGCGCTAAGGACGTTTTCGTCCATATCTCTGCGCTGCAGGCTTCTGGCATTCAGTCGCTGCGCGAAGGCCAGCAGGTTACCTTCGACACCGAGCCGGACCGCATGGGCAAGGGCCCGAAGGCTGTCAACATCTCGGCTTCGTAAGTCAGACTTCCGCTCACGCGGGATGAACGGCGCTCCGCAGGGGGCGCCGTTTTTGTTTGCAGCGCGGCCGCCGTTTGTCGATCGCATCGGCAAGTGTTATATGCGCGCTTATGGATGATCCCGCCCCCGCGGCGGTGCGATACCGCATTGCGGCACCCAGAGAACAACGAACAATGGAACGTCGATGACGCAGAAGAGGCCCATTTTTGCGGTCGCCCCGATGATCGACTGGACGGATCGGCATTGCCGTTATTTCCACCGCCAGATCAGTCGCGAAGCGCTGCTCTATACCGAGATGGTGGTGGCCGATGCGATAATCCACGGCCCGCGCGACCGGCTGCTCGGTCATAACGCCGCCGAGCATCCGCTGGCGCTGCAGCTTGGCGGATCGGACCCGGTCAAGCTTGCCGACGCGGTGAAGATCGCCGAACCCTATGGCTATGACGAGATCAACCTCAATGTCGGCTGCCCCTCCGACCGCGTGCAGTCCGGCACCTTCGGCGCCTGCCTGATGCTGACGCCGGAAACGGTGGCCGAATGCATCGCGGCGATGAAGAGGGTTGCGACCGTGCCGGTGACGGTGAAATGCCGGATCGGCGTCGACGAGCAGGAGCCGGAACAGGCGCTGCCGGAGCTGATCACCCGCGTTCTCGATGCCGGCGCCGACGCGATCTGGATCCATGCCCGCAAGGCCTGGCTGAAGGGCCTGAGCCCGAAGGAAAATCGCGAGATCCCGCCGCTCGATTATGAGATCGTCTACCGGATGAAACAGCGCTGGCCCGATGTCTTCATCGGCATCAATGGCGGCATCCGCACGCTTGATGAAGCCGCCGCACATCTTGAACATGTCGACGGCGTCATGCTCGGCCGCGCCGCCTATCAGAATGCCGCGATCCTTGCCGATATCGACCAGCGCTTCTTCGGTGCGCCTGCGGCCGAGCCGGACTGGGAGGCGCTCTGCGGCCGGATGATGGCCTATGCCGAACGCCACATCGCCAGCGGCGGCCGGCTGCAGCACGTGGCCCGCCACATGGTCGGCCTCTTTACCGGCCTACCGGGCGCGAGGCGCTACCGCCAGATCCTCTCGACCGACGCGGCCAAAAGCGGCGCCGGGCCGGAGGTGCTGGCGGCCGCCTTTGCGGCGGTGGATTTTTCGGGGACGGATCAGGAGGCGGTCAGCGCCTGACGCAGTAGTGTCACGATCGGGCCATCGGCAGCAGCATCTTCTTTTCGATCCGTCCCGCCACCGAAAACACCAGGATGTAAGTTTCCCTGCCGATCCTGCTGCCGTCCATCAATCGGACGATATCGTCGACGCCGCCGACCGGACTGCCGTCGATGGCGAGGATATAATCGCCCTCCTGCAGTCCGCCTTTTGCCGCCGGGCCCTCCGGCTCGACGCGGCGGATGCGAACCGAGGTCGTCTGCACCGTGCCCGCCGCAAGCGCCACCCGGCGCGGCAGTACGATCGTGTCACCTGAAATGCCGATGAAGGCACGCCTGACCTGGCCGTAGCGGAGAATCTCCGAAACGACGAAATTGGCCGTATTCGATGCCACGGCAAAGGCGATGCTCTGCGCGCCCTGGATCACCGCGGTATTGACGCCGATGACCTCCCCGCCCGAAGACACCAGCGGCCCGCCGGAGTTGCCGGGATTGAGGGCCGCATCGGTCTGGATGACGTCTTCCATCAGCCGGCCGCTGGCTGCCCGCATCGACCGCCCGAGCGCCGAGACGATACCGGCAGTAACCGTCCATTCGAAGCCGAGCGGGTTTCCGATCGCGATGGCGATGTGGCCCCGGCGCAAGCGCTGGGAATCTCCGAGCTTCGCCCAGGCGCCGGTACTCGTATTGGCGCGAATGAGGGCGATATCCGTATCGACATCGCGGCCGAGCACCCGGCCCTCGGTGACGAAGCCATCGGGCGTGGTGATGCGAACGCCCTTGGCATCGTCAACGACATGACTGTTGGTGATGATCAGTCCGTCAGGCGAGACGGCGAAGCCCGACCCGTGCCCCTGCCGGCCACCCACCCTCTCGATCCGGCTGACGGCTGGCCCGACGATGTCGACTGCAGCTGCGATCGATTGCGAATAGGCATCGATCAGCGCCCCGTCATTCTGAGGCGCTATGTTCTTGTCCATATAACCCATGATGTGATCCTCAAGCAGCGGTAACGATCGTCCCGCCGCCGGCGAAGCGGTCGCGGTTGCGACGGTTCGCCATTGTGCTGTTGTATGAGGATTAGATGGTTGGGCCTCGATCCGCGTTCAAGTGAGCGCCAGCCGCGGGGCAGCCATGCGGGCGTCGGGGGACGTGCCGTCGTGCGACCGGTGTGCCCTTATCGTCAGGCGACCGGTGTGCCCTCATCGTCGGGGGCTACGGCATCCTCCAAGGTCCTCATCCTGGGACGCGCAGGCCGCGGCGCGAAGAAGCCTCTTCCAATATAAAATTCTGTTATGTCAATTGAATACAAAGAACAGCTTGATGACGAGATCAACATATTCCAACCTGGTCCCGGGTAGTCTTGCCTATGGCCTTGTCAATTCCGCCGGCAACGGCGCAAATTTCTGCCCACATTCATCCAATCCAACCCAACCAACGGAGCCAAAGATGAGCACAGTCACCACCAAGGACGGCGTCGAGATCTTCTACAAGGATTGGGGGCCGAAGACCGCCCAGCCGATCATGTTCCATCATGGCTGGCCGCTGTGCTCCGACGATTGGGATGCCCAGATGCTGTTCTTCCTTGAGAAGGGCTATCGCGTCGTTGCCCATGACCGTCGAGGCCACGGCCGCTCCACCCAGGTCGGCGACGGTCACGACATGGATCACTACGCCGCCGATGCCGCAGCCGTCGTCGAACATCTCGATCTCAGGAATGCCGTCCATATCGGCCACTCTACCGGCGGCGGCGAAGCGACCCATTATGTCGCCCGCCATGGCCAGCCTCGGGGCCGCGTCGCCAAGCTCGTCATCATCGGCGCCGTGCCGCCCATCATGGTGAAAACGGATGCCAATCCCGTCGGCTTGCCGATCGAGGTCTTCGACGATCTGCGCAGGCAGCTCGCCGCCAATCGTTCGCAATTCTATCACGACCTGCCGGCCGGCCCGTTCTACAGCTTCAACCGGCCGGGTGCGAAAGTGTCGGAGCCGGTCATCAACAATTGGTGGCGCCAGGGCATGATCGGCGGCGCCAAGGCGCATTACGACGGCATCAAGGCCTTTTCGGAAACCGACTTCACCGAAGACCTGAAGATCATCACCGTGCCGACCTTCGTCATGCACGGCGACGACGACCAGATCGTGCCGATCGCCGACTCCGCCCTGCTCTCGGCCAAGCTGCTGCAGAATGCCACGTTGAAGGTCTACGAGAAATTCCCGCACGGCATGTGCACCACCCATGCCGACATCATCAATCCCGACATCCTGGCCTTCATCAAAGGCTGATCCCTGATGGTGCCGGGCGCCCATGAGGGCGCCCGGCTGCCATGATGGCTTTCACGCCGGGCCACGCCGATCGATTGACGGCCAGTTACGCATTTTCCCATGAAACCGTTTTCGCCGATTTGCGTTTAGCGGCCATGAAAAGAGAACGTGAACCCTCATCAAAGGCTTACCGGCAGGATCGTTTCGAAAACACCGAGCGAGCCGCCAAGGAAACCATCGAGGCGGAGCAGCGGGCTCGCCGGGAGAAAACCAAGCGGCTGAAAGAGCTGCGCCTGTCGCAGCAAAGCGGCAAGGCACCCGCAACCGAGTAGATCTCGCGCTCGCACCATCCGTTGAGCCGACGCGCCGATCGGTCCGTCTCCATGCCCTGACGCCCTCGCCTGCGTCTTACGGCGTGCGCCCCGAATTGTTTTGAATTTCGGACCTTCGCCCATCTTGCGGAGCAAAGATCGCGAAATTATCTTTTTTTACTCGATAGCGATTCACGGCATCCAAAAAGGGCAGATTGCGATGTCAGACAAGCTGTTCAGCACGCGTGACGAACCGCTCGCCTCCGAAGATCTGGATGTGTGCAGGCGTGTCCACGAAGCCCTCTGTAGCGGGCTCAATATCGACAGATCAAGCGAGGCAGCCGACCGACTTGGCGCGCTCATCATCGAACTCTATCGCCAAGGGGTGCATGACGAAAGCCAGCTTCGATTGCTGGCCGGCGGAAGGGGAGCCTGACAGCGCGCGATGCCGTTCAGGTCGGATCCTATCCGGGCATTCTCGATCGGCATGAAAATCTGGATCGAGGGCGCGCTCGGCCTCCAGCTGCTCAGGAGCGCCACAAGGCGGCTTAGAGCAATTCCAGGAAAAGTGCGAAGCGGTTTTCTCGGGCAAAGCGCGAAGCGGTTGTCAGGAATTGTGCAAAAATAAGATGTTAGAACAGTTCTGCGTTCCATGGAAAGCTGAACCGCTCCAGAACCTACCCGCCTGTCGGGCCTTGGCAGAACAGCCCTGCTGCGTTAGCGCCGACGCACATATTTCCTCCCGTCCATCAAAGTGAAACCTATTTCCTTCCGCTGCGTTACCCACTCGATAGATTAGTTGACCCAAGGTGAGTGAAATGAACAGATTCGCCATCATTGCCCTGTCGATAGCGACGGCCTTCTCCGGAACGCCGGCCTCGGCAGGTCCGGTTTTCGTGCCGAGCCCGGTGCAGTCGGCGCAGCCGGCGCCTCAAAACACTGACGCCCGCGTCATGACCATCGGCTGTAACAACTTCACGAACTGCCCGGGTCAGTTCAACAATGGTCGCAAGTGGTATCGCAACCGCCACCACTATCGCGACGGGCGCTACTACCGCGACGACCGCTATGGCTGGGATCGCCGCTACGATCGCCGGTATCGCCGATATGACAATCGATATGACAATACCGGCGCCATCATCGGCGGCCTGGCAGCCGGCGCCCTCCTCGGCGGCATCATCGCTTCGCAGCCGCGCACGAGTGGCTATAGTTCGCATGCCGACTATTGCTATAGCCGCTACCGGTCCTACCGCGCCTATGACAACACCTACCAGCCGAATTACGGCCCGCGCCGCCAGTGCCGCTAGTCCGGTCCATCTATCAGAACAAGCCTCGCATGAAGATGCGGGGCTTTTTTGATGGCTGAAAGCCCGTTGCGCGGCTTGCCAGGGACATCGTTAGGCTATTCTGATAATCGTCGCAGTCTAATGGCAATGTCCAGCGCAACGGTCCTCCAACACCGACTCCCTCGCTGCCCTCTCCACTCTCACCTCACGCCCGGCCACAAATCGCCTTGCTCCCTATCACCCACAACTCTATATGTGTGAAAAGCAAGATAGGTTAGCAGATACGCACATACCTAATCCCTCCTCATGCCAAAATGAAACTTAATGACTTCCCCTGCGTTATCCCCTCGATACATCCATTGACCCAAGGTGAGTGAAATGAACAAATTCGGCATCATTGCTCTGTCGATAGCGACGGCTTTCTCCGGAATGCCGGCCTCGGCAGGCCCGGCTTTTGTGCCGAGCTTGGTGCAATCGGCGCAGCCGGCGCCTCAAAATACCGATGCCCGGATCATGACCGTCGCCTGCAACCCATACTCCATCGTCTGCTCGGGCGACGGCGATAACCGCAGATCCTACCGCAACCGTGACCGCGATAACGATGGCGACCGCGACCGGCGCAGCTACCGCGACCGCCGCTACGACCGTGATGACCGTTATGGCTGGAATCGCCGCGATGATCGCTGGGATCGCCGCTATGATCGCCGGTATCGCCGCCACGACAACAGCGGCGCCATCATCGGCGGCCTAGCCGCCGGCGCCCTCCTCGGCGGCATCATCGCTTCGCAACCGCGCACGAGCGGCTATAGTTCGCATGCCGAGTATTGCTATAGCCGCTACCGGTCCTACCGCGCCTATGACAATACCTATCAGCCGAATTACGGCCCGCGCCGCCAGTGCCGCTAGTCCGGTCTATCCATCAGAACAAGCCTCGCATGAAGATGCGGGGCTTTTTGATGGCCGAAATCCCGTTGTACGGCTTCCAATTGCCGGTCGGTCGTGCTTGCCTGCGCGGCCAAGCTTGATTGGTTAGGCGATAGGAACCTAAAGCATGTCGCGCAAAAGTGTGGTTTTGCGACAACGACATGCGTCGGAATAAAAGGCTAAAGCGTCAGGAGCGAATCTGAAAGATCGCGACGCGCTTTAGGTGCGAAATGCCATCTGGAGATACAGCAAAGCACGCCGTCGTCCTGCTACCGCCGGATCTGGAAAACCTGTCGGGCTTCGAAGCGGCGCTCGCCGCCGGCTGGTCTCCCAATCCGCGCCGCACGGGCGACGAAGCCTATGTTCGCGGCGAGCTTCAGCGGCTGCGCCACGACAGATCAAGCTTTCTCGACGATCTCATTGCTGATGGCAGCCGGCGCGCCGAATCCGGACTGCGGCCGCTGATCATCCGTCCGTTCTGGATCTGGGACGGCGAATTCTGCGGCAGCATCAGCCTGCGCTTTCATGCCGGCACCGAGGAACTGCCGCCCGACGTATCGGGCCATGTCGGATATTCCGTCGTGCCGTGGAAACAGCGCAACGGCCACGCGACGACCGCCCTCACCCTTCTGCTGGCCGTCGCAGCAAAGGAAGGCCTCGACCGCCTCACCATCCTCTGCAACGAGGACAATGACGCCTCGCGGCGCGTGATCGAGCGCAATGGCGGCGAATTGTTCACGCGCGGCCCCCATTCCTCCGACAGGGCCGATCAGATCAAACTGTATTTCTGGCTGAAGCCCGGAACCGCCAGCTGACATGAAATGCGCAACGGATTTCCAGACGGACGGAGCACAAGCCTTGCCCGCCTTTGCTCCGTCCGTCCCATCAGCCTGGGGCGGGCTGAGTGCTGGTCGCCGCGGCTGTCGGTGCCGCCGCGCATTGTCTCAGTAGGTCGCGGCCGGTTTCGGCTTCTTCTCGGTCCATTGCGGCGGGGCGCCGTATTTGGCGGCGACCGCCCCCATCAATCCGGGCGGCCGGCCGAAGGCGTCGCAGGCGGCGTATTTTGGTTTGCCGCCGAGCCAGGATTTCATCCGTTGCCCCGATGGCAGCGAGATATCCAATCCCTTCGGCTCCTTGCCTTTGATCAGCATCCGGGAAAACTCGCCGCTGAATTTCGAAGCCAGGCTATAGGCGTCGCCGACCTCGGAAACGCGAGGGTTGTTCTGCAGCGAGTTTGCCCCGCGCGACCAGACGATCGCCGCCCGCTGCACGCCACCGCTGTCGACAGCTTCCGCCTCTACCGCCAGTCCGCCGAGGCCCGCCGGCAGCCGCGGCACGCCGACGGGCAGCACGAAACCGGTGCCGACGGTCACGACCGTCGAAACGCCCGCCATAGCCTTGTTGGTCGGCACGATGTCGGTGACGACGGAGCGGATCGTAAGATCCGCCGGCTGGCCGGCAGAGACCAGCTGATATTTGTCGCTGAGCGAAATGCAGAGCGCCCGGTCCAGCGCATTCGCCACCATCGTCCGGTCGGCGTCCGATTTAACGCGGGTCGCAGCGCTGAAGGCGAAGGTCGTCGGCACGATGCTCACCGTCTTTGCCGGGGCAAGGCGCGTCCCATCGACATAGACGCGCGATTTCGACAGCTTGCCCTTCGGCGCGCCGAGATTGCCGTAGGAGGAGAGCGTGCCTGCCTCTTTCAGTGGCACCGAGCTGCACCCGGTCGCGGCCATGACGAGCGCCAGCGGCAGAGCGAGGGACAAGCCTCTCGAGGCCTGCGGGAAGAAAAATAGGAATGGATTGCTGCGCACGCTGTCTGGCCTCCGTCACCGATGAACTCAGGGGAAAGTGGCGTCCAAGAATTGCCGCAACATTACATCGTCTCCGGCAACATGGGCTGCCGGAAGAGCCGGTCTATCCGAGCTGGATCGTCACCTCGGTGCCGGCGGAACTGCTTTCGATGCTGACCTCGCCGCCATGGTTCAAGCAGATCTGCTTGACGAGGCTGAGGCCGAGCCCTGCCCCCCTGCTCTTCGGGGTGACGCGGTAGAAAGGTTCGAACACCAGTTCGCGGTGCTCGGCCGGGATGCCGGGCCCCTCGTCGGCGACGCTGATCCGTCCACGGCCGGCAGCCGAGACCGAAACGGTGATCATGCCGCTCCCGCCGCCATGGTCGATGGCGTTGCGCACGAGGTTGCTGACGGCCCGCGGCAGCGCCGAGGGACTCCCTTTGCATTTCAGGCTCTCGACCTCGCTCTGAAACGATATCTGATAGCCGGCGCCGATCGCCAGCGGCGCAAGATCGGCCACGACGCCGCGGCTGATTTCGACCAGATCGACGATCTCATGGAGATCGGTCGCCTGGTCGTTGCGCTCGAAATCAAGCAACTGTTCCGCCGTCTCGGCCAAACGCGCGACGTCGTCGAGCAACCGCCTGCGGTCCTGCCCCTCGGCCGTTCCATCGATCCGGGTCTGCATGATCGCGATCGGCGTCCTCAGTTCATGCGCCGCATCGATCAGGAAGTGTTGCCGTTTGCGGAACTCGTTTTCCAGTCGGTCGAGCGCCTCGTTGAAGGCGATCACCAACGGAGCGACCTCCCTCGGGATGCCGTCCAGAGGCAGGCGAGCATCGTAGCGGCGAGGCTCGATCTCCGACGCCTTGCGGGCAACCTCGCTGACACTGGCCAGGCCGCGCCTGACGATTCTGGGAACGGCGAGAAAAACCGCGGGCAAGGCAATGGCGAATAGCGGCACGTAGATCGGATAAACAGCGCCCATAAGGGTAAGAACGGGCCAGCCCTTGTCGGCGACGCCGCCAAACAGCACCCGTAGCTCGCCGATCGCGGTCTCCACGCTTTCGACCGAGGCGATCTCGTCCGTGCCGGCCGATCCCCTGATATCAGCCCCTTCGAACAGATAGGTCAGGTGCGCAAGCTCACCGTAGGCTGCAGGGATGGTTCCGTAGGACACGAAAGAACCGTTCTTCGTCGCCGCAACATACCAAAGCCCGTCATACTGCTGCTTGAGCGCGTCCAACTCCGGTGTATCTCTTATTTCAAGCCGCCCTTCGGCATCGAGCGCAACGGCCGGGGCCAACGCGGCGGTGATATGGTCCTCCAGCGCAACGTTCGGAGAAAGGATCGTCGCGCCGTAGAAGCAGAGCCCGATAACCACAGCCGTCACCACACCGACGAAGACGAGGCTGAGCTGCCAGCTGAGCCGCCACCAGAGCGACGGATTGGTGTTTCCCGCCCCTCCCATCATTCTTCCTTCATCAGATATCCGACACCGCGGATATTGTGGATCGAAACCTCGGCTCCTGCGTCGGAAAGCCGTTTGCGAAGCCGCGATATGTGGGCATCGAGGGCGTTCGACTGAATTTCCTCTTCATAATTGTAGACCGCCGCCTCCAGCGTCGAGCGGAGCACGGTCTTCTCCTTACGCCTTGCGAGTGCGGCCAGCACCAGAAGTTCTCGCCGGGGCAGATCGAGCGGCGTATCGCCGACCGTGACGCTCAGATGCAGCGGATCGATCACCATGCGCCCAGCCGCGATCTTGAGATCGGACAGGTTCGGCGGCCGGCGCAGCACGGCGCGCAGCCGCGCCATCAGCTCCTCGACCAGAAACGGCTTGCCGAGGTAGTCGTCGGCACCGAGATCGAGGCCTTCCACCCGTTCCTCCGGCTCGTTCAGCGCCGTCAGCACGATGATCGGCGTCTCCTTCCCCGTCCGCCTCAATTCCGGAATGAAGCGCAACCCTTCGCCATCCGGCAGGCGCCGGTCGAGCAGGATCGCATCGTAGAGGTTCTGCCGCGTCAGCTCGACCGCGTCGGCCAGATGCATCGTGTGGTCGGTGACGATCCCGTGTTTGCCGAGCGCCGCCGACAGCGCCTCGGCCAGCTCCCTCTCGTCTTCTATCAACAGTATCCGCATCGCTCGTCCATTGTCTCGCTCACCCCTCTCTCCGCCACAAGGGTTGCGGCAGCATTGCGGAGCTTGCAAGGCAGCCGGTCATGCTGCTGCAATTGTTGAAGTCCAGCACAAAGAATATTCGCGGCAGCTGGAGATCAAGATGATCCGACCTATCCTACGTCTCCTGACGAGACACTTCCTTTCCGCCTTCCTCCTCGCCGCGCTGCTCGCAGCGCCCCTCGTGATACTGCACACGCTTCACGAAAAGGCAGCCTTCGAGAGCGGTCCTGATGGAGGTGCGATGAGCGTGCGAGCGAGCGAACCTCAGGCGGTCTCGCTGCCTGCCATGCAATAGGCCGAGAACGCCTGAAGATAGGCTTGCACCCTGGAACGGTTCTCCGCGGTTTCGACGGTCCTGAGCACATCGGCCGGCTCCAGTTTCATCAGAGGAAGCCGGAGGAAAATATCGCCGGCGAACCGGTCGGTGATGGTCGCAAGGATCGTGCGAAGACCGGCCAGCATGTCGTCGCCGCGATGCGATGCGTGCAGCAGCGCGATCGGCTTATGGACGATCTCATCTCCCGATACGAGCCAGTCGATCGCATTCTTCAGCCCGCCGGGGATGGATCGCACATATTCCGGGCTGGCAATGATCACCCCGTCGCTCTGAGCGATCACCTCGATGAAATCCCGCACCGCCGCCGGCAGAAATTCCCCCTCGAGATCGGGCGAAAATACCGGCAAACCTCCCACGCCATCGAAGATCGCAATTTCGATCTCATCTGGCGCAACGGCGCGCACCGCCCGCAGCATTGATGTATTGGTGGAATTGCGCCGGGCGCTGCCGGATATGGCGAGAATCTTCATGGCCCCTAACAGGAATCGATCGATCATGGCTGTCAACGCAAAAGGCTAGGATCGATTGAGTAACGCTAAAAAAGCGACTTTTGCTTGAACTAGCCAAGCCTCGCGTTAGCCTGAGTACTGCTGCCGAATCGGCGGGAATTACCCTCGAGGAAATACACATGACGGCTTTGATCGAGGCACGGGGCGTCAGCAAACGCTTCCGGCAGCACAAGAGATTTCCGGGCCTGCTGGGCGCCCTGAAGACGTTGGTGACCAACGAATATACCGAAGTTCTGGCCGTTTCAGACATTGGTTTCGACATCACGGCAGGCGAGGCCGTTGGTTATCTCGGCCCCAATGGCGCCGGCAAATCCACGATGATAAAAATGATGACCGGCATTCTGGTGCCGAGTGCCGGCACGCTCTCGGTGCTCGGACGCACGCCGCATCTCAAACGGATGGACAATGCGCGCGAGATCGGAGTTGTTTTTGGCCAGCGCAGCCAGCTGTGGTGGGATCTGCCGCTGGTCGACAGTTTTACCTTGCACCAGCGCATCTATGATATCCCAGCCGCCCGCTACGCGGACAATCTCCGGCGATTCAGCGAGTTGCTCGATCTCACGCCCTTTCTCGACCGCGCGGTGCGCCAGCTCAGCCTCGGCCAGCGCATGCGCGCCGAGATCGTCATGTCGCTGCTGCACGATCCCAAGATCCTTTTTCTCGACGAACCCACAATCGGGCTTGATGTGGTCGCCAAGGATGCGGTGCGGCGCTTCCTCGCCGAGATCAACCGCGAGCGCGGCGTCACCATCATTCTCACCACCCATGACCTTCAGGATATCGAAACCATCTGCCCGCGGCTGATCATGGTCGATCATAGCAGGCTCATCTTCGACGGCGAGTTGAGGAGCCTGCGTGCGGCATTGGGCTCTGCCCGGCGGCTGACGCTTGAATTTGCCAGCGACCCTGGACCGCTGCCGTTGCGCACCGCGGCCCTCGTCAGCGACGAGGGCTTGCGCAAGAACTATCTCATCGAGCGTGAAGACATCTCGCTGGTCGCAATCCTGTCGGAGGTCGGCAGCGGGCGCGGCCTCAAGGACGTGGCGCTGCACGAGCCCGACATCGAAGAGGTCATCCGCACCTTCTACCAGCGCCGCAACGCCGACCAGCGTAGCAATGCCAAGGCCCGGGCATCATGAGCGCCTATTTCGCCTTTGCGCGCAGTTCGTTCCATTCGCAACTCGCCTACCGCAACGAAGTATGGGCCAACATCTTCGGCAAACTCGTGCAGGTCTTTGCGCGTGTCGCCATCTGGCAGGCGGCCTATGCCGGCGTCGGCGCAATCGTAGTCGAGGGGGTCTCCCTGCAGCAGATGGTGACCTATGCCCTGCTCGGCGGCGCCGTGATGGGCGCAACCCGCCCAGAAAGGATCATCGGCGAGATCGGCCGGTCGCTCAAGACAGGCGATGTCGCGATCTGGCTGCTCAAGCCGCTGTCCTATCCGCTCTATCTCTTCGCCAACGAATGCGGCAGCTTTCTCTACCGCCTGGCAACGCAGGTCATCCCGACCGTCGCCTTCACCGCCTTGTTTTACGGCATGCTGCCGCCCGCAAGCCCGTTCCATGCCGTGATGTTCATCGCCTTCTGGGCGCTGTCTTTTGCACTGTTGTTCCTGATATCAGCGCTTTTCGGCCTCGTCGCTTTCTGGCTGATGACGAGCTTCTCGCTGGACTGGATCCTGGGCGCCCTGCTGCAACTGTTCTCAGGCGTGCTGGTGCCCTTCTGGTTCTTCCCCGAACCTCTGGCCACGATTGCCCGCCACCTGCCCTTTGCCTGGATCGTCTATTACCCCAATGCCATCTATCTCGGCAGGCTTTCCACGCCCGAGATCTGGCTTCATCTCGGCCTGGGGCTCGGCTGGGCCGCCTTGTTCCTCGCCGGCGTCCTTTGGCTGTGGCGCTGCGCCTCCAGCCGCATCACCGTGCAGGGAGGTTGATCATGCTGATGCATCACCTGCGCGTCCTGCCGCTGCTGGTGCGGATGCACGTCCGCTCCAAGATGGAATATCGCGGCGCTTTCTGGCTCGACCGTCTTGCGCAGATACTCTCCTATGGCAGCGTCTTCGCCACCATCGGAATCCTGCTTGCCCGCTTCGACACGCTCGGCGGCTGGACCTGGCCGGAGCTTGCGCTGTTGTTCAGCTTCCAACTGCTGGCCTATTCGCTCGGCGCTGCGATGAGCTTCGTGCAGTTGCGCGAACTCGAAGAACTGGTGCGACTCGGCACTTACGACACGCTGCTGGTAAAACCTTTCAGCCCTTGGGCCTATCTGGTCTTTTCCGGCCTCAATATCGGCTATACCGGTCACATCCTCCTCGCGGCGGCGCTGATGGCCTGGGCAGTTCTGTCGGTCGACTTCGTTTGGTCGGTCTGGTCCGCGTCATTCTTCATTGCTGCGCTTGTCAGCGCAACGCTGCTGACGGGTGCGCTCATCACCATGATCGGCGCCACCGCGCTGATCTGGGTGCGGTCCAACCATTTGTTCTCGATCTTCTTCGGCTTTTGGGAATTGACCCGCTATCCGCTCAATATTTTTCCTGGCGGCATACAACTCATCCTCATAACCGCAGTCCCGCTGGCCCTCACCAGTTCCGTTCCCGTCGGCGCCCTGCTCGGCAAGCCCATCCCGATCCTCGGGGGCTGGGCCGAGCCGGTGTCGCTTGTGGCCGGGCCGATCTGGGTCTTGCTGGCAATCGCTCACTGGCGGTACGCCACCGGCAAATATCAGGGCGCCGGCGGCTGATCGGGCCTGCCGGCGTCAGGACGCCTGCGCCGACGATCTCGCGCGGACCTCGAGGAATGCCGCCGTCAGCTTCGCCAGCACCGGTGAGGTGCAGGTGCCATTGGCGCCGCCGATCGGATCGACGATATGGATCTGCCGGAGATCCTCCATGAACGCGTCCCAAAGCGGCGGTCCGCCTTCTTCAAGAAGCTGCGCTCGGATGCTCAGTTCCTCGCTCACCGGCAGATGGCGGCGTCCCCAGGCGCCGATCATCGCGAAGACGGGCACGAGCTGGATCGCCGGCTCCGTCAGGCTGTAGATTGCTTTCTGGCTGTGGCTCGGATCGTCCCGCTTGCTGATGAATCCGAGCGAGAGAAGACGCTTCAACCGGGCGGCCAGTATGTTGGAGGCAATCCCCTCCTCCGAATGGTTCAGAAGCTCCCGGAAATGACGGCGGTTGCCAAACATGATGTCCCTGATGATGATGAGGCTCCACCGATCGCCCAGCACTTCCATCGTCAGGTTGATCGGGCAGCCCGACCGCAGTTCGATATCCACCAATTTTCTCCTTTGAAAAACTGGTTGCAATATAGGATCACTTATGCGACAAAGCAACCAGTTTCAAACAGCAATCAGATGGAGGAAAGCATGACCAAAGTGCGTGTCGCAGCGTTTTCCCTTTCCGTGGATGGTTTCGGCGCCGGGCCGGAGCAGAGCCTAAGCGATCCGCTAGGCAAGCGGGGAACGGAACTGTTTGAATGGTTTTTCCGCACCCGCACCTTCCGCGCGATGATCGGAAAGGACGGCGGTTCTGAAGGCGTCGATGAAAATTATGCCGCCCGCGGCATGGCCGATTTCGGCGCCTTCATTCTCGGGCGCAACATGTTCGGCCCCATCCGCGGCGATTGGCCGGATGACGCCTGGAAAGGCTGGTGGGGGCCGAACCCGCCATATCACGCGCCGACCTTTATCCTGACGCATCATCCCCGCGAGCCCATCGTCATGGAGGGCGGCACGACGTTTCACTTCGTCACCGGCGGCATCGAGGAAGCGCTTGCCAAGGCGAAGGCCGCGGCTGGCGGCAAGGACGTGAAAATCGGCGGCGGCGTCAGCACCGTCCGCCAATATCTGCAGGCCGGCCTGATCGACGAATTGCATTTCGCCATCTCGCCTGTCGTGCTCGGCAAGGGCGAATCGATGTTCAACGGCATCGACCTCCCGGCTCTGGGCTTCCGCGTCACCGAGCATGTGACGACCGAACACGCCACCCATATCGTGTTGGCCAAATAGACGAGCCGAAGCAATCCTGGCGGATACCGCTCTGACGGCCGCAGTCTGAATCGTTCCCGGACGCGCCGCCAGACGGTGCCAAAATAGCTTTGGTATTGCTGCGGAATGAGCGTAACATACACGCGCTCGGCCATCGGATCATCGGCGACGCCGTTTGAGAGACCATAGGTGTTCTAGCCGCTTCGTGGAGGGTACGAAGATGCTCCTGTCGCTCATCTCACTCAACGACGATGAAATAACCATCGTCACCGACACTGTTCGGCAATGGTGCTGCGAGAGGAAACTCGACATCGACAGCATCGAAGGACGCCGTGCCATCACTGTCGCCGTCGATCTCGTCCAGATGAACACCGACGGCAACAGGCTTTTTGCCGAGCTGTCGAAGCAGTTGGACCACCGGTAGGATCATCGATCCATCGAACCCGTCCCGGAGAGATGCAGGAGCAACGCTGCGGCGGGTCTCGAAGCGCGAGGCGGGCGCACAGCTTGATCGAATTTGCTTAGCTAAAGACGTTTTTCAAAGAACGTGTCAGGGTACGGGTCGTCGTTGAAACGGTCGATCTCGTTCCAGCCGGTTCCGCGATAAAGCTGTGTTGCCTCGGGCAGCGCACTATTCGTATCCAAACGCAGGATCTTGACGGACAACTCGCGGGCGATGGTCTCGGCAGCCGTCATCAGGCGTTTTGCCAACCCGAGGCCGCGCGCGGAGGGCGCGACCCACAGTCTTTTGATCTCCGCCACCTCGCCATCACTGCCCTTCAATCCGACGCAGCCGATCGGCAGACGATCTGACAGGGCCACCAGGAATGCCCCGCGCGGACGGATCATATCCTTGGCGTCGGGATCGCGCGAAAGCGAGACATCGAAACCCTTCTCGAAGCGGCGGGCGAGTTCGCCATAATATTCACTCAGACAATATCTGGCGTCCTCGTGCCGAGGATCTTGCTCCTCGAGAATGATGTGGTCACGCCTGAGCGAGGAAGCGACGATATCCATGGCGCGCAGGAGCTCTTCCGGGCGGCGATGGCGTGCCAGAAAAGATTGAGCCTGCGCGTTGGAAAGCGCTTCATAAGCCCGAAACTCGGAACGGCCGCTTTCGGTCAGCCGGACAATACGGCGGCGCGCATCCTCCGAGTTCGCGACCGTCTCGATGAGCCCCTCCTCTTCCAGACTGCGCAGCAGTCGGCTCATCAGACCCGAGTCGAGACCGAGATAATCGCGGATCATCGCAACGTCCGATTGGCCCTTGCCGATCGCATTGAGAACGCGAGCTGCGCCCAAAGGGCGGCCACGTCCGAGGAAAGAGGTATCGAGAGCGCCGACTTCGGAGGTGACGGCACGGTTGAAGCGACGGACACGAGAGACAGGATCGAAAGCCATATTATCTGACTTAAGTCAGGTAATTGATCATGTCAATTCTGCGCACTCAAAGAGCAGATTTTCCGGCCGGTCGCCGGCTGACGGCCACCTTGCGCAACACCATCGTCTCACCTATGGCCGCGCCGCCCGCCACAACGACCATATTCACATCCAGGTCGAATGATCCTCTCGCCGACCCGTCAAGAATGCCGGCGCGCCGTATAGATCGCCGTCGTCATATTGCGTTCGACGTGTCCGCCGAACCTGGATGCGGCGATGTCTTCCAGGGCATCGAGCAGCGCGCCACGCTCCACCGGCGGCAGTGCAGTCACGTTGGAAAAAGTCGCGTAAAGCCTGCGAACGGCTGGCGGATCAAGCGTCAGCGTCCACAGGAGAAATTGCGGTGCGTCGGCAGTGAAGCCGGTGGCGGCCAGTTCCCCGACACGGGCCTCGGCGTCCAGCCCGTGAGGCAGCCGTTCGGCATCGCCGCTCGACGGGCTGGACGGGCTATTCGCGAAGAGATGAAGGGTTTCGTCGTGGAAGGCATCCGGCCGGCCGGCATCGCCAAAGACATTCCACCACAGGGCGATGGCTCCGCCCGACCGGAGCAGATCATGGATTTTTTTCAGCGAATTGATCGGGTCAAGCCAATGGAAGGCCGTCGCAGCGGCGACGAGATCGAAGGAGGCAGGCTCGAGATCCGCGGTCTCGAAAGGAGCCGTCACGATATCAAGACGCGCGTCGTCGATCGAGGCGCGAAGGTAGTCCGCAAGCCGGCCATCAGGCTCGACGGCAACGAGCCTGCGCGGCCGGTGGCCGAGCAACGTCCTCGTCGCCAACCCTGAACCGGCGCCGATCTCCAATATGTCGATGCCGGCCTTGAGACCGGCGCGCTCGCGCAAGGCCGTCCATGTCGCTTGCGGATAAGGCGGCCGCCCGCGGTGATAATTGGCAGGATCATTCCCAAACGCTTCGCGGCCAAACCGACGGTCGAGCTTTACCGTTTCCATCGCGGACTCCATCTCCAGCGTCCTTTGAATTATGCGGCAGCCAGGCTATCAAACGGGGTGGGTATCGTCATAGGCGCGTTGTGCCGCAAAAATGGCATCCATATTCTTCTCGGCCCAGTGGGCAAGAGCGGAAACGGTATCCGTCAGGGTGTGCCCCAGCGGCGTCAGCGCATATTCGACGGTCACCGGCACGGTCGGAAAGATGGTGCGAGAGATCAGCCCGTTGCGCTCCAGCTTCCGCAGCGTCTGGGCCAGAACCTTCTGCGATATACCCTTGATATCGCGGCGGATGTGGTTGAAACGCACCGGCCCGCCTTCCAGCCGGTCGAGAATGAGCAGCGCCCATTTGTCCGCCAGCCGGTCCAGCACCAGCCGCGTCGGGCAGCGGTCCTCATAGACGTTGTAGGCCTGTTGCATCGCCGTCATCTGCTTTTCCCTTCCCGAAGCGGTTTCCCGGAGGAAACCAGGTGACAAAAAAGTGCTCTCTTTTCCAATCCGAATTTACCTGTATCTATCCAATGGTAAGATAGTTTCCAGTAGATACTAAGGAGAGTGACATGAGCAACAAGATTCTCGTTCTCGGCGCGACGGGCACCGTCGGCAAGCATGTGGTGGATGGGCTTCTGGCGAAGGGCGAGGCTGTCAAGGCCGCTTCCCGCACGGGCAAGCCCGTCGCGGGCGCCGAGGGCGCCGTCTTCGACCATGGCAAGCCGGAAACCCATGGCCCGGCCTTCGAGGGCGTCGACCGCGCCCATGTGCTTCTGCCTTCCGGCTATGTCGATGCCAAGGGTCTGCTGCTGCCCATCATCGAAGCGGCGGCCAGCCGCAAGGTAAAGGTCGTGTTCCAGAGCGTTTTCGGCGTCGACGCCGACGACTCCATCCCCTATCGCCAGGTCGAGATCGCCCTGGAGAAATCAGGAACACCCTACGTCATCCTGCGTCCGAACTGGTTCGCCGACAATTTTCATACCTTCTGGAAGGCCGGCATCGACCATGGCCAGATCGCGCTTCCGGCGGCCGAGGGCAAGTCGAGCTTCATCGACGCCCGCGACATCGCGGCAAGCGCCGTGGCCGCCCTCACCTCCTCAGCCTTCGACGGCAGGGCGTTCAACCTGACTGGGCCGGAAGCCCTGTCCTACGCTGAGGCCGCCGTCATCCTTTCCGACGTCATCGGCAAGCCCGTTGCCTACAACGCCATCACGGACGAAGCCTTCGTCGGCATTCTCACCGGCGCTGGCGTGCCGGCCGACTATGCGAGCTTCCTCGCTTCGATCTTCTATCCGGTTCGCCAGGGCTGGACCGCCGCCGTGACCGGCGATGTCGAGACGCTGACGGGCAAGGTGCCGCGTTCGCTGAAGACTTACGCGGCAGATTATGCCGCGGCACTGAAGGCATAATTGCAAACAAAGTCGCAGACGGCGGTGTCCGCCGTCTGCCCTCCATGCAATGATAAAAGGAAGTCCGGCAATCGCCGCAGCAGCCGCCCCAGGCGATATCCCCCAGGGAGCCATGCCATGCGTCCAGCCATCGCGATCCTCTTCCTGGTCGAAACCTGTCTTTATGCCGTTGCCTCGCTCACCCATGCCGGGCTCATCCTCGAAGGCCACGAACACCGGCAGGCGATGATTGCCGAAGCGGTGATATCGGTCGCCCTTCTCCTCGGCCTGATCTCGCTCAGCCTTGAAAGACCGTGGAGCCGCGCGGCTGCGATCTCGGCCCAGTCCTTCGCCCTCCTCGGCACTCTCGTCGGCGCCTTCACCATCGCCGTCGGCGTCGGCCCGCAAACCAGGCTCGATTACGTCACCCATGCCGTAATGATCCTGCTCCTGGTCACAGGCCTCATCTGGCTGGCAAGGAAGCGGAACGCCCCGGGATAAGGATCGAGCCACGACGCCTATCGCAACGGCAGTTCGTAACTCCGCTTCAGCGTTTCCATCGGCACGTCGGTCTTGACGCTGAGGACGCTCGGGATGCGCGTCAGGTGATCGGCCTGGAAACGCCAGTAGCTGTGCAGATCGGTGGTGACGATCCGAAGCACGGCGTCGCATTCCCCCGTGGTCAGGTAGCATTCCATCACCTCGGGAAACCGCCTGACGGCTTCTCCGAAACGGAGCGTCACCTCGGCGTCCTGGGTCTTGAACCACACGCGGGCAAAAACCGTCAGCCCCGCCCCGACCTTTGCAGGGTCCAGCACGGCGACGTAGCGATCGATGATCCCGGCCTCTTCCAGCAGCCGCACGCGACGCAGGCACGGCGAAGGCGACAGCCCCACCTCCCTCGCCAGATCGACGTTCGAAATACGCCCGTCGCGCTGAAGCACGCGCAGGATATGGCGATCGATCGGGTCCAACGTTCCTGGCATTTCATAGCTCCAACTATTCTCTGAATGGCAGAATATGCCAAACTTTTGCAATTTTGAAGAAGCTTTGAAAGCTCATTGCGTACGAACTGGCCTATCGTTCTTCTCGTTAAATCGGAGATGGACTGATGGTGAAAAAGATAGAGAAAATCGTGCTCGCTTATTCGGGCGGGCTGGATACCTTGATCATCCTCAAATGGTTGCAGGAGGTCTATGAGTGCGAGGTCGTGACGTTCACCGCCGATCTCGGCCAGGGCGAGGAGCTCGAGCCGGCGCGAGCCAAGGCTGCGATGTCAGGGGTCAAGGACATCCGCATCGTCGATCTGCGTGAGGAGTTCGTCCGCGATTTCGTCTTTCCGATGCTGCGGGCCAACACGCTCTATGAGGGGCAGTATCTGCTCGGCAGTTCCATCGCCCGGCCACTGATCGCCAAGCATCTGGTCGGCATAGCCCGAGAAGTCGGCGCGGATGCCGTTGCCCACGGTGCGACAGGCAAGGGCAATGACCAGGTCCGGTTCGAACTGGCGGTCAATGCGCTCGATCCGTCGCTTAAGGTCATTGCTCCCTGGCGCCAATGGAACATCCGCTCCCGCACCCAGCTTCTGGAATATGCCGAGAATCATCAGATCCCGGTGCCAAGCGACAAGCGCGGCGAAGCGCCATTCTCGACCGACGCCAATCTGCTGCACACCTCGACCGAAGGCAAGATTCTCGAAGATCCGGCGCAAGTCGCGCCCGATTATATCTATCAGCGCACAGTCGACCCCGTCGATGCTCCCGACGTCCCCGAGATCATCACCATCGGTTTCGAAGCAGGGGATCCGGTTTCCCTGAACGGCGCGGCGATGACACCGGCCGCATTGCTGAGCGAACTCAACGGACTGGGCGGCCGGCATGGCATCGGACGGCTCGATCTGGTGGAAAACCGCTTCATCGGCATGAAGTCGAGAGGAATATACGAGACGCCGGGAGGCACGATCCTGCTTTCGGCGCATCGCGGCATTGAATCGATCACACTCGATCGCGCCGCGGCGCATCTGAAGGATGAGATCATGCCCCGCTATGCCGAGCTGATCTATAACGGCTTCTGGTTCGCGCCCGAGCGGGAGATGCTGCAGGCCTTGATCGACCGGAGCCAGGCCTTCGTCAGCGGCGAAGTGGCAATAAGGCTTTACAAGGGAAGCGCCTCGGTCATCTCTCGCACCTCCCCCTGCTCGCTCTATTCCGCCGACCTCGTCACCTTCGAGGAGAGCGCCGTCGCCTACGATCACCATGATGCCGAAGGCTTCATCAGGCTCAACGGATTGCGGCTCAAGAGCTGGGCAGCCCGCAACGGCAGATGACCGCTCGATCTTACGTCAGCCAGATGGGCCGATAGGTCAATGCCCACATTGACGGCACCTTTCCCCGCGGCGGGGCCGAAGCAGTCAAACCACGAAGAAGCGAGGAACCCAATTTCAAACGATCTAAAAACAGCAGCTCGAAAATTAATCGATTTTAATTTTATCGTTAAAATTTTCTTGTTGCATCGCAAAAGAATTTAGACATTAATTTTTGTGGATGCTCAGTTTATTCGTTGGAGAACTCGCATGACTGTGACATTTCCGCTGACCGAAAAGCGCGACCCGGAGACATTGCTGAAACACTTGATGTTGCACAAGCTAAGCGTTCCGGGAAATTGCGTCGTGTCGCTCAAAGCTAACGTCGCCCACGTCTCATCCTCTCATACGACCGCGCTCGGCACCGCCCGTACCGCCTGGTAGGGGATCGAGGCGGCATTCTCCAATTCCCTCATCCTTGAGGGGCGATCCGTAGGATCGCCTCGAAGGGCGCACGCCACGCCGCTTCTTGCATGTCGGACGCCTGCGCGTCCGCCTGCCGCGCCGATCCCCATGTCAGGGCAAACAGGAACATTCTCCGAGACATCGGAGAGCGGAAATCGGGATGACCTCAGCCGTCGTAGACGACAGCAACCTTGTTCCCAGTCGGGTCACGCATGTAAGCGGAATACCAGTTCGGCCCGTAATGCGGACGTAGACCAGGTGCGCCCTCATCCGTTCCCCCATTGCTCATCGCAGCTTCGTAGAAAGCGTCTACTTCGGCGCGGGACTGGGCCATGAAACCAACCATCGAGCCGTTTCCGGCGCTTGCCTGCTCCCCATTGAAGGGCTTGCAGACCCACAGAATAAAACCTTCGCCTTTCCCGCCTTCGGAATAGGCTCGCCATCCGGGAAATTCCTTATGTTTGCTCCATCCGATCGTTGCCAGAGCGGCATCGTAAAAGGCGTTCGATTTGGCAAAATCGATTGCGCCGAGGGTTGCATAAACGCTCATCACCTTCCCTTCCCTGTTGCAGAATCATGCAGGTTTCATATCGCGCATACACGAACATAACAAGAACAACTACGGGCAGTTTTGCGAAAAATCATCGCGGCAGACGGTGATTGCCGTGTCCGCAAAAACTCCTATTCTGCACTTCGCCGATGGCGATGAAACCTCGGTGTACCCCCATGACTGCGACGGGAAATTTGGATCACATCATGATGACTTTGGAACACCGTGATCTCAGCGATATCCACCGTGACGACTGGGTGGATCGCCGTTTGCCGGCCACATGGCGGCCCTATACGCGGTTGGCGCGGCTGGATCGCCCGGTCGGGATATGGCTGACGCTTTTCCCATGCTGGGCCGCCCTCATTCAGGCATCGAGCGGCCTCCCCGACCTCAGGCAATTGGCGGTCTTTTCTCTCGGCGCTCTTCTGATGAGAAGCGCCGGTTCCACGATCAACGACATCGCCGATCGGAAGTTTGACGGCCATGTCGAGCGGACCCGCTTTCGGCCCTTGGCAAGCGGAGAGATTGCCACGCTGCCGGCCTTTGTCTTCCTGGCCGTTGAACTCGCACTGGCGGCTTTGCTTCTGTTCTTCCTGACGCCTTACACACGCCTCATTGCGATATGTGTGCTGCCGCTCGTCTTCGTCTATCCGCTCTGCAAACGTTTCACCCACTGGCCGCAGGCCGTCCTGGGTGCATCGTTCAACTGGGGAATGCTGATGGCATGGGCCGAGTCTGCGGGCCACATCCCGGTTGGTGCCATGCTCATGTGGGCCGGCGCCATCGTCTGGCAGATCGGCTATGATACCGTCTATGCCTATGTCGATCTGAAGGACGACACCCGTCTCGGCCTGAAATCGACGGCAATCCTGTTCGGCCGGCATGGCAAGATCTTGATCGGCCTGTTCTATGCCTTGGCGGTCGGCGCGTGGTCGCTCGGGGGCTGGCTGTTGGAAATGTCACCGCCTTATGCGATCGGAATGCTGGTGATCGCTGTCCATCTTGGCTGGCAGACCCGGCGGATCGACCTTGCCCGCCCGGACGTGAATTATCGCTTGTTCCTGGCGAATATCCTGACGGGAGTGCTGCTCGCCTGCACGGCGTTTTCAGGCACATGGTAAGCAGCTCGAGGACGTTAGCACCGATGACCTACTTCAAACATGGCGTGCTCGCCGCGGTCGTGACGCTGGCGGCAACGATGACATCCCTCCATCAGGCGTATGCGCAACCATGCGAGCAGCAAACCTTCGAAGAAGCAAAATATGTCATCTGCACGCTGGAACCGGGCAAAGCCGATCTGCGATTGTTCTGGAAGAATAACGATGGCGCGCCATACCGCGCTTTTTCAAGCCTTGCCGAAGCTGTTCGCGCCGAGGGGCGAACCCTGGTTTTCGCCGTCAATGCCGGGATGTATCGGGCCGATTTTTCGCCGATGGGACTTTATGTCGAGAACAGCAGGGAATTGAACTCCGCCAATACGACGCCAGCCGAAAGCTCCGCCGGTCAGGTGCCGAATTTCTACAAGAAGCCGAACGGCGTGTTCTTTCTGAGTGAAGCAGGCGCCGGGATACTCCCGACCGCTGAATTTCTGAAGCGTCGGCCCAAGGTGCGGTTCGCCACCCAGTCCGGCCCGATGCTTGTTATCGCCGACAAGCTGAACCCGATCTTCATCGTCGGCTCGACGGACCGAACCCGCCGCAGCGGTGTCGGAGCCTGCGAGCGCGGCACGGTTCGTTTCGCGATCAGCAAAGACGGGGTGAATTTCCACGATTTCGCACGGCTCTTCCGCGACCATCTGAAATGCCCGGACGCCTTGTTTCTCGATGGCGGACGAGGGGTAGGACTTTACAATCCGGACACGGGCTACAACGACTGGTCCTGGCACGGCGGCTACGGCCCTATCTTCGGGCTTGTCGAGTAGCGCAAGGAAAAGCCGGCTTCTACCAGGCCGACGATCCTGTCAGTCGACCTTTCACTGGCAGTCCGATGCCTGATACATGATGTCTAGGATGACGCGCCTTTCAAAAACCGCCTGCTTCGCATAGGCTCCCAAATTTCAAAGTTGGAAGGGCCGGATGGAATATATCGATTCACTCGCATTGCTCATCAGCGTCTATGTCGTCTCCCTCGTCAGCCCCGGACCGAATTTCATCATCGTCACCAACACCAGCATGACGGTATCGCGCGCGGCCGGCCTCTTTGCGGGTCTCGGACTTGCGATCGCATCCCTGACCTGGGCCGTCATGGCGATGGCAGGCCTCGGCTTTCTGCTGACCCATTTCGATTGGCTGCATATGACGTTGCAGGTGGTCGGCGCGCTGTATCTGATCTGGCTGGGCCTGAAGATGATCCGCGGCGCGGCCAAGCCCTTGAAGACGACCGGACCGACTGAGGTCACATGGCGCTCCGCCATGCGCCGTGCTTACGTCGTCAGCATGACCAATCCGAAATCAGTGGCTTTCTTCGGAAGCATCTTTGCGCTTGTCATCCCGGCACATGCGCCTGTCTGGCTCTATTGCGTCATCGCCCTGACCTGCTTCCTGCTCTCGGCTCTCTGGTATTGCGGCCTGGCCTTTTTCTTCTCGAACCCGCGCGTTTCCGCCAGCTTCCTGCGGTTCAAGGCCGGCATCGAGCGCGTGATGGGCGCCGCCCTCATCCTGATCGGCGGCCGCCTGCTCTGGGCTCGCTGACCTCATTCCGGCATGCGGGAGGGCCGGCCACTCGGTCAGGCAGCAGGCGAGGCCGCCAAGGGTTCGTCGATCTCTTCGGGAATGAAGCCGCCGGTCTGGCGTTTCCATAGGCGGGCAAACAGGCCGTCCCGTTCGACCAGTTCATCCGGCCTGCCCTCCTCCACGATGCGCCCGTGATCGAGCACGACGATCCGGTCCATCCTGGCAATGGTCGACAGTCGATGGGCGATGGCGATCACCGTCTTTCCCTCCATGACGAGGTTCAGCCTTTCCTGGATGGCGGCTTCGGATTCGCTGTCGAGGGCGGAAGTCGCCTCGTCGAGCACCAGGATCGGCGCATCCTTCAGGAGAACGCGGGCGATGGCCACGCGCTGGCGCTGGCCGCCGGAAAGTTTGATGCCGCGGTCGCCGACGAAGGCATCATAGCCCCTGCGGCCTTCGCCATCGGAAAGATCGGCTATGAAGGCATCGGCGCTGGCCATCTTCGCCACCCTCTCGATCTCGTCCGTCGTCGCCTCCGGCCGGCCGTAACGGATATTGTCGCCGACCGAACGATGCAGCAGTGCGACATCCTGCGCGATGACGCCGATGGCGCGGCGAAGGCTTGCCTGCGTGACCGTGCGGATGTCCTGCCCGTCGATCAGGATCGCGCCGTCGGCGATGTCGTAGAAGCGTAAGAGCAAGCTCACCAGCGTCGTCTTGCCGGCCCCGGAGAGGCCGACGAACCCCACCTTTTCGCCGGCACGAACCGTCAGCGACAGGTCATCGATAACAGGCTTGCCGGAGGTGTAGGCGAATCGGACATTCTCGAAACAGATTTCCCCACGGCTGACCGTCAATTCGGTCGCATCCGGCCGGTCGGTGATGGAGGGTGGTGTCGTCATGACCGGCATGGCATCCTTGATCGTGCCAAGTGCGCGGAAGACCTGCTGTCCCATTTGCAAGAAGGTGAAGGACCCGGCCGAAAGGCGCTGGAGGATGTACACCGTTGCAACGAAATCGCCCACGGTCAGGAATCGGTCAAACAGACCCCAGAAACCAATGCTGAGCATGACGAGCCAGAGCACCATGTTGAGGCTGATGACGACGAGTTCCGTTGTCCGGTAGATGCGCTGTTCGTGGTGAAGCGTGTCGACGCCCTTGGACATGGTCTTTCTCAGCGCACCCGCCTCGCTATCTTCTGCTGCGAACTGCTTGACCATCTGGATGTTGCCGTAGATGTCCGTCAGGGCACCGGAGATGAGGCTGTTCTGCCTTGCCGAGCGGCGGGCGCGCTCCGTAAAATCCGGAACGACCTTGATCGTGAAGAGCACGTTGAAGGCAACCCAGACGACGACCGGCAGCGCAAGCTGCCAGGAGAGCGCGAGCAGAAGAACCACCGACCCGATGATCTGAAGCAGAAAGCGGGGGGCCGTCTGGAACGCGATCACGATCTGTTGCTGAACGGCATTGGCGACCTGACCGAGCCTTGATGCGACCTGACCGGCGAAAAGATCATGGAAGAAGGCGAGATCCTGCCGCTCGACGGCCTTGTGTCCCTGCCATTGAATTGCAACGGGCAGGCTGATGCCGATCGTGTGCGAGTTGAGAATATTGGTGATATAGAAAAGAACGGGCATCACCGGAAAAAGCAGAAAGGCAAGGACTGCCAGCAGCCCGAACTTGCTGTCGACGAAGAGTTCGACACCCTGCGTCGTCACTCCGTCGACAATGACCGAAAGGCCCCAGATGATCGTAAGATTGATTGCTTCGATGGCCATCGAACTCGCCGCCATAGCGATGATGACGCCTCGAAACATCGCGATGAAGTGCAAAAGAACCGCCACAGGTCCCTTCGTGGGCAGCGGCCGGTAGGGGATATCGAGCGGCCGGATCAAGGTTTCGAAGGGACGATAGATCGCATCTGAAATCGACATGGGCCACTCGGATCAAAAAATCGGGAGGAGGCGTGGACTCAGCTACGCTGGGTCGCAGAAAATCATCTTCCGGCCGTGATCTCAATTAGAAATTTCAGAAAACGCCCCATGCAAAAGGTGTCGTGAAAGCCGTTTCAGGAGCACGTGGCGCCTGAAAGCGCCAATTGCGGTCATCGCGTAATTGCGGCAGGATGTCGTCCTTAAACAGGGAGCAGGATTGAACCGGCGATCATGCTGACGGGCTCATGTCATTGCGGCAAGGCGAGCTGGACACTCGAAGGTGATCCCGGCTCGATCACCGCGTGCAACTGTACGCTCTGCCGGCGCTACGGCACGTTGTGGGCCTATGATTACGAAGGAGAGCGTATCGCTCTCACTGGAGAGACCGCCTCCTACACCCGCGCCGACAGGGACGAGCCGTCTCTCGAAATATTATTCTGCCCATCCTGCGCCTGTGTCTTGAGCTGGCGCGGCCTGCGGCTTCGAAAGGATGGCCGCCGGCGCATGGCCGTCAACATGCGGCTTGCGCCGGCCGATCTCGTTCAGGACCTGCCGATCGATCATTTCGACGGCCTGGATACGTTTGAAGACCTTCCTTCCAAAGGGCGCTGCGTGCGCGACCTCTGGTTCTGACAGCCTGTCTCGTGTCCACCTCCGGCCGATTGCGAAGATCGCTACCCGGCCGGGTCGCACCAGACGCAGCGCTCTGAAAAAAGATCGTTCCGCGATAGGCTTCTCAGCCGCGCCGCGCCGCCTCGATCGCTGCGATGTCGATCTTCCTCATGGTCATCATCGCGTCAAAAGCACGCTTTGCCTGGCCACCACCTGCCGAGAGCGCTTCGGAGAGGACGCGCGGCGTGATCTGCCAGGACACCCCCCATTTGTCTTTGCACCAGCCGCACGCACTTTCCTGGCCGCCATTGCCGACGATGGCGTTCCAGTAGCGATCGGTTTCCTCCTGATCGTCGGTCGCGATTTGAAAGGAGAAGGCCTCGTTGTGTTTGATCGCGGGACCGCCGTTCAACCCGATGCAGGGAATCCCCGCAACGGTGAACTCGACAACCAGCACATCTCCCTGCTTACCCTCGGGATAATCTCCCGGTGCACGGATAACGGCGTCCACGGTACTGTCGGGAAAAGTCGCAGCATAAAAGCGGGCGGCAGCCTCAGCATCCTTGTCGTACCATACGCAGATCGTGTTCTTTGCCATTGCGTGATCTCTCGCTCTTCGTTTCGCATTTCCAACTGAAATAAGAGGCAAGCCGTCTTTCTCCAGCCCACGGCAGCGATTTCCCGCGGGCAACTGCCGAGCACTGCTAAAATGGTCGAAGTACCCGCTTCGGCCGACAGTAGAAGACGTGGCACATATGGATCGGATCAGTTGCAGTCATTATTGATCTGTCGCATCACTTGGCCGCTGAACCAGCCTTTTGGCATTCTTTTAGGACAACACCAGTGATTTACCTGCTTCGCCACGGCGAGACCATTTGGAACACCTTGGGTCGGTTCCAGGGCCAAAAAGATTCGCCACTTACAGCACGCGGTATCGAACAGGCCGAACAAATGGCGAAGCTTTTGAAGAAGGAAATTGCAGGCAGTGAGCGATCGTTCCAGCTTCACGTCAGCCCTCTTGGCAGAACGCAGGAGACCGCGGCTCGCATCGAACGGGTATTGCCGCTGGCAGCTCGTCCGGAATCGCGGCTCATGGAGGTGACCGTCGGTTCTTGGGACGGCATGACCAAGTTCGAGATCGACAACGAGTTTCCAGGAATGCTGGACAGGTCCGACGCTTTTGATTGGTATTTCAGATCTCCAGACGGGGAGAGCTTCGATGCCGCCTGTGCGCGAGCAAAGAACTGGATCTCAGCCATATATGAACCGACAATTGCGATTTCTCACGGGCTGTTTGGCCAATTGGTACGTGGCGTATATTCCGGCCTTTCGAAGCGGGAAATGCTGGAATTGCCCGTTCCCCAAGATGGGTTTTATCGTCTTTGCGACGGTGAGTTCAGTCTGGTAAGCGCGTCGGCCGATACTTAGCACCACGACATTCATAAAAACAAAGACCTGCGACCGTCGCATGAATCAAATTCTAAGCGACGCGCTTTTTCTGTCTTCGACACAAAACTCGTGTCAGACTGGGCTATCTACGCATACGCCTGCACGACGATCGAAAGGCTCGAAGCCATGCACAAGTTCGCTGTCACTATTACGCGGGAGATCGAGGCTGACACCGCCGAGGAGGCCGCCCTGCTCCTCTATCAGGAACTGTCGAGGGGACCGGTCCCCGATCGCTACGCGGTCACCGACGAGACGAACGCCACCACGGAGGTGAAGCTGGACCGCGAAAAGGCCGATGAATTCGCCAGCATCGATCACACCGCCGACCCAGGCAATTGGTAAGCATCACATGACCTGCCAGAGATCCGGCTTTGCGCCACGAGCGCAAGTGCGGTAGTTGCGGGTCCCCTTCTCCGGCGCGAATGCTGGCTGTAAATAGCCGTTCGGCCGGAATATCGAGAGCCAAGGAAAGACCGGTGATCTCACCAATCAAAATAGCCGTCGCCGGCGCGAGGGGCCGCATGGGTCGTGCCATCCTGCCACTGCTGGCCGCCGATCCGACTTTTGCGTTCGTCGGCGGCATTGGCCGTGCAGGCTCCGCAGGCGCGGGGCTGATCGACCGTTCGGCCGCGATCGGAGCGGCCGACGTGATCCTGGATTTCACGACGGGAAGCGCTGCGGCCGAACTTGCCGGCTTGTGCACAGCGGCTGGCGGGCCGGCGCTGGTGATCGGTGCGACGGGTTTTGAACCGGATGAACTGGAACGGATCGCCGAGGCCGCCCGCACGATTCCGATCCTGCGCTCCGGCAATTTCTCCATTGGCGTCAACATGCTGATCGACCTGGTCGCCCAAGCCGCCCGCGCCCTTCCTGCGCATGAGTGGGATATCGAAATCCTCGAAGCCCATCACAACAGGAAGATCGACGCGCCCTCCGGCACGGCGCTGATGCTTGGTGAAGCCGCCGCCGAGGGCCGCGGCGTTTCCCTCGCATCCGTCGAGCGGCGCGGCCGTGACGGCATCACCGGCGAGCGGCCGCCCGGCGAGATCGGCTTCGCCGTGTTGCGCGCCGGCGGGATCGTCGGAGAACACAGCGTGATGTTTGCCGCCGCCGAGGAAGTCGTGACGCTCTCGCATTCGGCTCTCGATCGCGGCATGTTCGCCCGCGGCGCGCTTGCCGCCGCCCGCTGGATCGCAGGACGCGCACCCGGCGAATACGGCATGAGGGATGTTCTGGGGCTGGCGTGAATAAGGGAAACAAGCTCACAGCATATCGAGGATTGCCGAAGCGACGACCACTTCGGTTCCGGCCAGTCCCACTGAGCAAAACAGCGTCGTATCCTCAGGTGATCTCCGCCCCGTCGCTTTCCCGGCAATGATATCGGCAAGGTCGACCATGCGACTGTCGTTGCCCGACCCGGCCAGGAAAAACGGCGACGCATAGGCGCGCGTCTGCTCCGGAGAATCCGTCGCGATCACGGCTGCCGCATCGGCGATATCCAGGCCGAGTTCGTATCCCATATGCGTTTTCGGGCCGACGGTGTTGACGTGCGCACCGGGCTTCAAATCCCCAGCATGAACGACAGGCGTTTGGCTCGTTGTCGCACAGATAACGATATCGGCATCATCGACGGCTTCGATGGCGCTGCCGGCAACCTCCACCTCAATATCCAAGGCGTGCTGCATCTCGCTTGCGAAAGCCGTACGCTTTTCCTCGTCTCGGCTATAGACGCGGGCGCGATCCAGTTTTCGAACCGCGGCGGCTGCGGCAAGCTGGGTTCGCGCTTGCGCTCCGCTGCCGAGTATCCCCACGGTCTTGGCATCCGGCGCGCTGAGGTGACGGATGGCGAGACCTCCGATCGCACCGGTCCTGAGATTGCCGAGACGCTCTCCGAGAACGATGCCTTTGAGCGTGGCGTCGTCAGCCGACCATACCGCCACGATCTGCGAATGCTCCACCCCCTCGAATGTTTCATAGACCCGAAAGCCCGCGAGCGGTTTGTCGCCGAGGATGCCGCCGACGGTGAAGACGAGATCGCCGCGATCGGCAAACGAGACATGATGCCGGGGCGGAGAGATCAGCCGATTGCCGGCTCTCGCGAGAAAAGCGGTCTCGAGCGCATCGATCGCGACCGCCATCAACCCGCCGTCGACCAGATCCTCGTCTCTCAGGATTTTCGTCATGCCCAAACCTCCGGTTCATGCCGGCACCCTGCAACCCCAACCCCGCTTGAGGTCAATAGGTGAGCAAACCGATATGCGCGGGAGAGTTAATCGGCCAGACGGCGCGCCATCATGACGTCGTCGATCTCCCTGCCCTCCTCCAGAACCCCGCCGGGAATCCTGCCGATTTCGGAGAAGCCTTCCCGCTGATAGAACCGTATTGCCGCCGGGTTCTCAGCGCTGACGAAGAGTTCCAGCTGCAGGATGCCGATATCGCGCGCGTGATCGGCAACCGCACTGAGCAGCCTGCTGGCAAGGCCCGTTCCGCGCAGGCTCCTTCTGACATAGACCATGATGATCGTTGCGCGATGGCCATCTTGCTCGACCGCTGGCGAAGCAGGCCGGTTATGCCGACGGGTTCATCGCCCTGAAACGCGATGAAAACCGGCTCGTTCAGGCGATTGCGCCACTCCTCGAGAGAAAGAACCTCCCAGTCTTCGTAGCGGCTTGCAAAGAGGGACGGTTCGGTGCAAAGCGCTTCCAGACGGATGCGCCGGAAAGCCTCCACCTCGTCTGCCCTGATATGCCTGATCGCCGTGCCGCTTCCATCCATCGGAACCTCCTTCGAGATGAGAGGTACAGTCAATACAGATGGGCTCAGCCGATGCAACCGGCGTTGAAAGCTTCATACCTCAGCCTGTGGCGATCGTCTCAAGCGCCGATCACTGCGCCGGACTCCTCAGCCGGCCGCCCTTGCGGACGGCCGGTTCACGGGGTGGGTCGACGACTGTTTGATCGGTTGGGGGCGCGGCCGGTTCGCCGGTTGGGCCGACCGCTGGTTTATCGGTTGGCCCGTCGACAGGCTGCCTCGTCGACCGAACCACCAACGGATCGGCTGGCTGGACGGCAGATTGATCGGTTGTCGGCCCGTTCACCGGTTCCCCGGTTGGCCCGGCCGCCGATTGTTCGGTTGGTTCGCCCGCTGGCTCATCAGTTGGCTTGTCGATCTTGAACGATACAACTTCATGGATGATGACGAGAAGAACTATCCCGACCAACGTGCATGTCAGCGCGTAGAGAAGGAAATATTTCAGTGCATATCCCTCGCTAGTTGGCAGCACCAACTTGACAATGGTGCAAACGATATTTCAGCATTATTGAACGATACTTGAGACGAAGGCAATCACTTTCAAGCATAGCCATCAAATTTCAAAAATGGACAGCACGTAATAGAGTAAGTATTGTAGATATTTAGGAAGCCCCTCTCTGGATGCTCAACTTATCTTGAGCCTCGGCAAGGATGAGAAAGCACTCTGGATCCCAAGCCCGGGTCTCCTGGGCGAAGACAGAGCTGGCGATATGGGCTAAATTGCATGGCGCCGGCAGCCTGCCTTCGGGGGGCGGCCTCTCCAGGATCGGCGACAGGGGGAGCTTATGTCGGCAATTGAGTCTCTGTTTCAGGAAGCCGCCCGGCTTGCTGCGGGGTTCCGGCAGGCAGGGCCTGCCCGCCATGTGCCTGCCCACGATTACGCAGCCTCGCTTGCCCGCTTCGACGAACCGCTGCCGGCAGCCGGTTGCGATATGCTCAATGTCATCAGGCAGCTGGCGAGTGACGCCGAACCCGGGCTGCACGCAACCACGGGCCCGCGCTTCTTCGGCTGGGTCATCGGCGGCTCCCATCCGGTCGGCGTCGCGGCCGATTTCCTCACCAGCGCCTGGGGCCAGAACGCCGGAAACCATGCCGCCGCCCCGGCCGCGGCTGCAGTCGAGACCATCGCGGCGAGATGGCTCCTCGATCTCCTGAAGCTGCCGGCCGAAAGCTCGGTCGGCTTCGTCACCGGGGCGACAGTGGCGAACTTCACCTGCCTTGCCGCCGCCCGCGGCGAGGTGCTGCGCCGGGCGGGCTGGGATGCCGATGCGAGCGGCCTGTTCGGCGCGCCTGAGATCACCGTGCTGATCGGCGACGACGCCCATACGACGGTCTTCTCCGCACTGCAATTTCTCGGCCTCGGGCACGATCGCGTGTTGCGCGTGCGCACCGATCCAGTAGGCCGGATAGACCCGGTCGCGCTGACCGGCACACTCGATACCGTCTCCGGTCCCCTCATCGCCATTCTCCAGGCGGGGCAGATCAATACTGGCGCCTTCGACGATTTCGCCGCCATCATCCCGCTGTTGAAGGCGAAAGGCGCCTGGGTGCATGTCGACGGCGCCTTCGGCCTCTGGGCGCAGACGTCGGTGAAAACCAGCCACCTCAGCCGCGGCATCGAAGCGGCCGACAGCTGGGCGACCGACGGCCACAAATGGCTGCAGACGCCCTATGATTGCGGCTATGCGATCGTCCGCGACGAACTCGCCCATCGCCGCGCCATGACGATCGCCGCAAGCTATCTGCCGCTCGCTGGCGAAGGCGAGCGCGATCCTTCTCATTACGTGCCCGAGCTTTCGCGAAGGGCGCGCGGCTTTGCCACTTGGGCGATGCTGAAACATCTCGGCCGCGAGGGTGTAACCGCCCTCATCGACCAGTGCTGCGCCTCGGCGCAGCTGATCGCCGATCGGCTCGCACGCGAGCCCGGCATCGCCATTCTGAACGAGGTGGCCCTGAACCAGCTCATCATCCGCTTCGATACCGACCTGCCCTCCGAAGAAGGCGACGCGCTCACGCGAAAGACCATCGAAAAGATCAAGGCGGACGGCATGATCTTCGCAGGCGGCGCCAAATGGCGCGGCCGCGACATCCTGCGTCTCTCCGTCACCAATTTCCAGACGACATCAGATCAGGCGCAACTCGCCGCAGAAAGCATCATCGCCGCCTTCAAGAGTGTCAGCTGAGAATGATGCATCAGCTCCCCTGGTTCGCCCGCGCACAGAATGGTGCTGTGGCCGGCCGCGCATCCCAAATGAAACTGTCCGCGAGAAGCCCCGGCCATTAACGCAAATGTGGAATAGTTCCTGTCGCAAGAATGAAGCTCATGACAGGCCCCGCGGGTTCCAGTATTTCCAGGCGATCAAACGAGATCGGTCCAGTCTTATCGGAAACGAGAACCATGTTTAAGAATCGCCTTGCTTCATTATTCATTGCCGCCCTTCTGCCTGTTTCGGTTCACGCAGCCGATTGTCCGTCTGCTGACACCGCCACCAAGGGTTTTGTGCTGGAAAATACCGGCGCACGGAGCGAGTTCCACAAGGCGGAAGGGCAGATCGTCAAGACTGTCAATCATTTCGGCGGTTCACAGCAGCAGACGGTGTTTTCCTTTGTAGGTCTGTTCGATCTGGCCCGCTTCAGCAAAAACGAACAATATGCGATGCACCCGCTCTCCGATCTGAGCCGCATCGCTCCGCTGAAGAAAGGCGCTCGAACCAACGTCACTTTCTTACCGCTTGGCCCGGACGAGCGGGCGGATACGCGCTGGAGCCTGGAATTGACCGTCGCCGGACAGGAGAGCTTCAGTCTCGGCGAATGCAAATACAAGGTGTTCAGGATCAAGCAAGTGACCAAGAGAGGCGACGAGCAGGTCGACATCTTGAGCGTGCTCTATTCGCCTGACCTCCGGGCCACGTTGGCGAAGGTCTATGACGAGGGCACGGCCGACGAGTACACGGTCCGCTACGACAGGATCCAATCCCTGACGCACTGATGATACGACGCATCAGTTATTGACACATTTCTTCTCTTCTGGGTTGAGGCGATAGCCCGTCTGCGCTTATAGCTCCCCGCCCGTTCCGATTGCGCAAGGAGGAAGAGCCATGAAAGCCAATGATGTCGCCGTCCATTGGGAGAGCAATGCCGAGACCTGGACGATCTATTCCAGGGCGGGCTACGACAAGTATCGCGATGCGCTTAACACGCCGGCCTTTCTGGAGATGCTGCCGTCGGTCGGCGGCCTGAGAGGTCTCGACCTCGGCTGCGGCGAAGGCTCCAATACCCGCGCGGTCGCCCGGCTCGGCGCCCGCGTGACCGGCCTCGACATCGCCCCGACCTTCATTCGTTATGCCCGCGAGAGCGAGGCAGACGCGCCGCTCGGCATCGACTATGTGCTCGGCGACGGCCAGAGCATCGATTTCCCGGAAGCGAGCTTCGATTTCGTCACCGCCTTCATGTCGATGATGGACATGGCTGATCAGCGCGAGGTGCTGAAGGGCATCCACCGCATTCTGAAGCCCGGCGGCTTCCTGCAGTTTTCGATCCTACATCCCTGCTTCGTGCCGCCGACGCGCTGTAACATCCGCAATGAGGCCGGCGAGCCCGTCGCGGTAGAGATCGCCGACTATTTCGACGAGAGCGACGGCCGGATCGACCGTTGGATCTTTTCCTCGATACCGCAAGCGGAACGGGCGGCGCTGACGCCGTTTTCCGTTCCGCGCTTTCACCGCACGCTGTCGACCTGGGTGTCGATGATCGTCGAAGCGGGGCTTACGATCGAGGCCTTCGGCGAGCCGATGGCCTCAGCCGTGGTGGCGCAGGCCGAACCCGTCGTCGCCGACACCCGCGTCGCGCCGATCTTCCTGCATATCAGGGCACGCAAGGCATAGGACCTGTTTTCCCGCCGCCATTGAGGTTTGGAACCGGCTTTATCGTCGCACGGCAACCACCGAACTGGCACGATAGCGCGACAGCTGCACCCGGTTGGATTGGTTGCCGCCGAAGAGATAGACATATTGCCGGCGCTGGTCGATGTGATCGAACAGGCTGACATGAAAGCGCCGGCCGGTGCGGATCACCACGACATCCCCTCGCCTGGCGGAGCGGACGCCGACCGGCTTGCCGAACTTCTTCCAGGACGCCGCCATGTTGGGGTTGGGCGGCGGCTCCCTTGAAGATCGTTTGGCGACAAAGGCCAGGAACGCCCCGCACCACGATACCCTGCGCGGATTGATGCTAAGGAAGGAGATGGAGCGTTCATGCATGCTTTTGTACTTGGACGCCGTGCCGAGCATATCCGCCTCACAGGGCACGGCAAGCGCCGTGAGGACGATGACGAGAATAACCTTCATAGTTACCCACCATTGTTTGTATAATGTTGAAATTCCGAAATGTGGCGAAGAATAAAACAGGCGCAGCAACGTATATGCGAATTATGGCGTGAATTAGAAACAACTAATACTGGCATTTTGGCGGCGGGAATTTGTCCAAAGAGAGGCACGGATCGGCGCTGGCCACCTCTCGTTGCGGCCGAACGCGACGATCGACGAACTCGTGGAACCCTTATTTTGCAAGCTCGAAAGGCTGGCATAGGCCGTCCAGGCCAGGTGTACGCAGAGGAGATGGACCGCGCCCGCAAGTGCTTGAGTGGCAAGACCATTCACCAAGAGTTGACGATCCTGCACTGCCTCGGGCCGTCACCTATACGAGCTATATTTACGACGGCCATTAGTAATACTTAGACGTCACCGGCAATACATTGCGCTCACCCTATTCGACAGCGCAAATCGGTGGTCGCCCCCTGCCGATTGCGAATATGCGCGACCTTGGGAGAACGGACGGGCGGCGCGGCGTATCAACCCTGTGGTTGTACCGGTTCGGGCCGCCCTGCGATCGGGGCAGGAGCAGCGATGAGCGCCTTGGTGACGAGGAGTGCAGCGGCAATGACAGGGACGACCACCCAGTACGAAAAGCGGATACCGAAGTGTTCGGCAACGAAACCGAGCAATGGCGGCCCAGCGAAAAACACGAGAAACGTCGTCTGCCCGAGCGCTGCAACGCTGACCGATGCGGGTCGGTCCGTGCACCGAGCCGCGGCCGAGATGGCAAGCGGATAGACCGATGAGCAGCCGATCCCCGTCAGGCCAAAGCCCGCGAGGGCGACGACAGGCTGTGCCGCCGTCGCAACCAAGACAAGGCCGATGGCCGCGATCCCGAGGAGGGTTATTGCGACGGGGCGTGGATTGAAGCGGTCGATCACAGAGTCCATGCCGAGCCGTCCGATGGCGATGAACGAGGAGAAAATGGCCACGCTGAGCCCGCCGACAAATGGTTCGACCGCAAATACGTCGCGCATATAGATCGCCGACCAATCGACGCTCGCGCCCTCGGCGAGAAGCGGAGCAGCGCCTATGAGGCAAAGGGGAAGCAGCCCGATCGTGGGAAAAGCGACGAGCGGAGCATCGCCGGGGTGAGCGTCATGCCGCCGGGGCGCATTCTCGATCCCGGAGAAAACGATCGACCCGGCAATCAAGACCGTCACGAGGACGATGAAGCTATGCAGTTCGATGGAGACGGCGGCCTGCCGCATACCGGCGGCAACAAGGGCGGTGATGCAGAAGCCGAGGCTCCACATGCCGTGAGCCCGGCTCATGATGCGGTAGCCGAGCAGCGCCTCATGGCGATCGGTTTCGAGATTTGCGTTGATCTCGAATGCGCCGGCGAAAATGCCGGCAACAAAGAACAAAGGCATCGCCAGGGAAACTGAAGGCATCCAGGGGATCAGCGCATAAAACAACGTCACACCGAAGACGGTGACGAAGGCCGTTGTGCGCGCACCAAGCCTCTCGATGAGCCTCGCCGAGAACGTCAACCCGCAGAGAACTCCGAGGGACATGGTGGCGAGCAAAAGGCCCAGCTCTCCTTCGCTCAGGCTAAACTTGAGCTGAATGTCAGGCAGCCGCGCAAGAAACGCCCCCACGGAAAGGGCCACGGCAAACTGAATGAAGAAAATACGATGGTGCGGCTTCATCTCGGGGCTCTGCTCCGATTGGCGGGATTGAAGTCCAACTATCCCCCGTGGGATAGCTGGACATTCCAACGAAATGGCGACTGGCTCGGAAACCCGCGGCTTCAGCATTGTCGACCACCATGCTGACAGCCCTTGTCAGCATGGCGGCGCCACCGCCGATTGAAGGAGGACGTGTCGCTTCTTGCCGACGGACAGCCGGATGACGCCGTCCTGGACATCGGAGTGACCAAGCTGCATTGCCTCGTCGTTTACGCTGCCGCCGTTCACCCGCACACCGCCGCCGGCGATCAATCGACGTGCTTCGCTTTTCGACTTGGCGAGCCCGGCAATGACCATCGCATCAGCGAGCGGAAAGGTGCTGCGAAGGCTATCCGCGAGCCTAACGGTCGGGAGGCCGACCGGCACCTCACCTTCTTCGAAGGTACGCCGGGAGGTTTCGGAAGCTTGCGCTGCCGCATCCGTCCCGTGGCACAGGCTGGTGATCTCGTCGGCAAGTATCTTTTTCGCTTCGTTGATCTCGGAATCCCGAAGCACGTCAAGGCGGGCAATTTCACTTAACGGCAACTCGGTGAACAGCCTGAGAAAACGACCTACATCGGCATCCCCGGTGTTTCTCCAGAATTGCCAGAATTCATAGGGCGACAACCGGTCGGAGTTCAGCCAGACCGCCCCCGAAACGCTTTTGCCCATCTTCGCGCCCGACGATGTCGTCAGCAGCGGAGCGGTCAATCCAAACAAGGCGCGTCCACCGATCCGCCGCCCAAATTCGACGCCGCTGACGATGTTGCCCCATTGGTCGGAACCACCAAGCTGAAGCAGGCAGCCGCGGCTTTCTGCGAGCACATGAAAGTCGTAGGCCTGCATGACCATGTAGTTGAATTCCAGCAATGACAGCGATTGCTCCCGCTCCAACCGTTGGCGCACGCTCTCCGATGTCAGCATCCGGTTGACTGAAAAATGCGGTCCGACATCGCGCAGGAAGTCGAGGTAGTTGAGCCTGCCCAACCAATCGGCATTGTTGACCATCACCGCATCGGCCGGGCCATCCCCGAAAGCGAGGAACCGCTCGAAGACACGCCGGATGCCGAGCAGGTTTTTCATGATCTGCTCTTCGCTGAGAAGGGGGCGTGACGTGTCGCGCAAACTCGGATCGCCCAGCCGACTTGTCGCACCACCCAGCAACGCGATGGGTTTGTTACCAGTCTTCTGGAACCAGCGGAGCATCATGATCGGAATGAGATGCCCGACATGCAGGCTGTCGGCGGTGAGATCGAAGCCGTTATAGGCTGTGCCGGCTCCCGAACAAAGCCAGCTGTCGAGTGCTTCCAAGTCGGTACATTGATGCAGGAAACCGCGCTCGGTCAGGGTGCGGAGAAAGTCGGATCGGGGTCCGGTGGGCTGAGATGATCGTGTCACGGGGGTCTCCATTGGGGCCGATGAGGCCGGAGACCTTCTGTTGACACGCGTGCCGCCGACCATGCGGCGTCTCGGGTGTCAGGAATATGACCTTGCGCCGCTCTCTATGGGAGCAGCGTATAATAGAAGCTCGAAAGGTTCAGCGTGCAGGTCATGGATCCTTATTACCATGCGACTGCGCAATCGCAAGAGGCGACCGCCGAAGTCCAAGCCGATCGTGCGCCCCCACCCCTCTCCCGCTCACGTCGCCGCCCCTCACAAAAAATTCGCACACGCATCAATTTACTTGCCGTTCTGCAATGCGGCATATGTTTGTGTTCATAGGCAAGGGGCATAAGCGGGGAACCATGGCGTCGACGCATATAGACAATACGGGTGAAGGTGCCGGCCGGAAGGGCTTTGCCGGACTGGTCGTCGGCGCGATCGGCGTCGTCTATGGCGATATCGGTACCAGCCCGCTCTATGCCCTTCGTGAGGCGCTGAGGCCTTTTGCCGCCGATGGCGTACACGAGGCCGAGGTCATCGGTCTCATTTCGCTGATGATCTGGACGCTGACGGTCATCGTGACCTTCAAATATGTGCTCTTCCTTCTCAGGGCGGACAATGACGGTGAAGGCGGCACGCTTTCGCTTCTCGCCCTGCTGATGAAGAAGATGGGGCGAAACGTGCCGGTGCTCTTCTTCGCGGGCCTGATCGGAGCGGCGCTCTTCATCGGCGATGCGATGATCACGCCGGCCCTGTCCGTCATGTCGGCGCTCGAAGGCCTGAAGTTGGTCACGCCGGCCTTTGCCGAATACGTCCCGCTCGCGTCGGCCGCGATCATGATCATCCTCTTTGCCGTCCAATCCCGGGGAACGGCCGCCGTCTCGATGTTTTTCGGCCCGATCACGGTCTTGTGGTTTCTGGCCATGGCAGCGGGCGGCCTGATCCATATCGGCGACGACTGGAGGATTCTCGAAGCGCTCAATCCAATCAACGCGCTGTCGTTCCTCGCCCATGCCGGCACTGTCGGCCTCATTGTGCTTGGCGCCGTCTTTCTGACGGTGACGGGCGCCGAGGCGCTCTATGCTGATCTCGGGCATTTCGGGCGCCGCCCGATCCAGATGGCGTGGTTCGTGCTCGTCTTTCCGGCATTGCTCTTGAACTATCTCGGCCAGGGCGCGCTGGTTCTCGCCCATCCCCACGCGGCCACCAATCCGTTCTTTCTGATGTATCCCGATTGGGCCTTGCTGCCGGTGGTTCTGCTGGCGACGATGGCCACGATCATCGCCAGCCAGGCGGTGATAACAGGCGCATTTTCACTGGCCCGCTCGGCGGTTCACCTCGGCTTCCTGCCGAGGCTGCGCATCAAGTTCACATCGGAGACCAACACCGGCCAGATCTACGTGCCGAGCGTCAATCTTCTGCTGCTGGTCGGCGTCTTGATGCTGATCTTTTCCTTCGGCGATTCCGAGTCGCTGGCGACGGCCTATGGCATCTCGGTGACCGGAACCATGGTCATCTCGACCATGCTGGTCTTCCAGTTCCTTCGGGCCGTCTGGGGCTACTCCCTCGTGGTTGCCGCCCTCCTGCTGCTGCCGCTCTTCTTCATCGAAGTCATGTTCCTGGCGGCCAACCTGCTTAAGATCCATGATGGCGGCTGGGTTCCGGTCGCCCTTGCGCTGGCGATCATGATCCTGATGTGGACATGGACCCGAGGACAGGCCTATCTGAAGCGACTGCGGGCCAACAACGAGATACCGCTCGATTCCTTCATCCGGTCGATCGAGCGAAAGTCGGACCATTCGCCGGTCACCGTTCCAGGAACGGCCGTCTTCCTGACCAGCGTCCCGGATCGCACGCCGAATGTTCTGCTCCACAATCTCAAGCACAACCACGTGCTCCATGAACAGAACGTTATCCTGACCGTCTGGACCGAAGACGAACCTTACGTCCCCGACAACAGGCGCATCAAGCTCAGCCAGCTCTCGCCGCGCTTCGTACGTCTCGATATCACCTTCGGCTTCATGGACGACCCCGACGTCACCCGGGCACTGGCGCTCTGCCGTGAGGGCGGCTTCAAGTTCGAAATCATGAAGACCTCCTTCTATCTCGGTCGCAGGAACCTCGTCAGAACGCCGAACACCGGGCTGCCCGGTTGGCAGGAGCGCATATTCATGGCGCTGGAGGGCTTGGCGATCGACCCCTCCGACTATTTCAACCTGCCGTCCAACCGTGTCGTCGAACTCGGTGAGCAGATTGCCATTTAGAGCATGATGCCGAAGGCCGGGGAGTCGCGGCTGGGATAGGAGAGATGGAAGCGAGGCACGAGTGGCTTCCGTCGCAAGCGTCACGGCGTGAGGCGCGAAATCATGCCTTGGCCGAGATCGCGCTCAATTCCTCAAGATCGAGATCCCGTTCCAGCTCTCGCAACGTCTCGTCATCGATCTCGCCGGCGCGATGGAGGCGGATGAGTTCCCGGCGTCCCGTTGCAACCGCTTCGAGAATGACGTCGAAATGCGCATGCAGCACCGGTATGTAGTGCTCGGTTCTCTCGGCATAGTCGACGATCGACGTCGCCCGGCGCTGGTAGCGCTCCAGCAATTGCGGATGGATGAGTTTCCCCTCGGCGTCATATGCCAGGCTCTGGACGGTCCCGAACTGCGCCTGGGCCATGGCGGCTTCGGCCTGGCTCATCGTCAGGCGCGCTCTTTCCGAATCCGGCTCCACCAGCCGCGCCCAGGCGATCACTCGCCCCAATGTCGTGCCCTGTATGAGCACGGTTCCGAGAATGACGGCGAACGATGTGACGAGGATGAAGTCACGACCTGCGAACCCTTCGGGCAGGCTCAGCGCCAGGGCAAGCGTGACCACCCCGCGCACGCCCGCCCAGCTCAGAACCGTCGCACCACCGGCGCCGAGCGGTCGGGCGCGCGTGAACCCCAGGACAGCACAGAACCTGAGAACGAAATCGGAGGCGAAGACCCAGGCAAAACGCGCGATCACGAGCGTGACGAGGATCGCCAGCATCGGCAGTCCCATTGTCGCGATCACAGTGGTAAAACCGCCGCCGCGTTCGACGACATCCCTGAGCGACAGCCCGATCAAGATGAACACCGCAGCTTCCATCAGGAAGATCATCACCGTCCAGAACGAGGTGCCGCGCATGCGCATTGCGGCTGAAAGCACTGTGTGCTGGTGCCAGCTCATGATCAGCCCCGCCGTAACGGTGGCGATGACGCCGGAAACATGCAGCTGCTCTCCGAGCAGATAGGCAATCCAGCCGAGCAGCACCGAGGCTGCAATGATGAGATATTCGTCGCCGAGACGCCGGACGAGTTTGAACCACGCCGTTCCCACAACGATGCCGACGATGGCGCCGCCGAGCGCCAGCACGAAGAAATTGCCGATCACCTCCCCCGTGCTGAAGGCTCCGGTTGCAGCGGCGGCAACGGCAAAACGGAAAAGAACCAGGCCACTCGCATCGTTGAGCAAGCTCTCGCCTTCGAGCAGAATCTGAAGCCGCCGCGGCAGCCTGACGCGCTCCAGTACGGCGCGCGCCGAAACCGCGTCCGGCGGCGCGACGATCGCGCCGAGTGCCGCGCAGGCAGCCCAGGGAAGTGAGGGAAAGAGGAGATGGGCGACAACGGCGACGACGGCACAGGTGAAGAGCACCGCACCGACGGCAAGTGAAGCGATGCCGATCACATGACGCCGCAACCGCGCGAGCGCGATCGACCAGGCGCCGTCCATCAACAGCGGCGGCAGGAAGATGACCAGAACCAGTCCGGGGTCGACTGATATCGCCGGCAGTCCCGGCGCAAAGGCCAGCAAGGCGCCACCGGTCAACAGCGCGACGGACGGCGGCAGCCCGAGCCTGTGGGCGGCATAGTGCAGCGCGATGATCGCGAGAAACATCACGATAACGAGCTCGAATAAGTGGGTTGGTTCCATCTGCCTCTGCCCCTGCTCAGCAACGGATGTCGGATGCCTGACGCAAAGAGTTACAGCGACCTCGCGCGTCTGAAAAGACGCACCGCGCTGTAAAGCCGCCGAACCGGGAAAACCGCTTCGCCCCAGAGGCGACCGGCGATAATGTCCGCCTTGTGCCATAGCTGGTTGGAGTCGGTACTGCCATAAGGCTTGTCGGCATAGCCCGAGCCGGTCAACCACGCGATCGAGACATAGACGTGACCCCTGGCGTCACCGGAGTTGACGGCCACATTGGCAAGGTTTGCCCTGCACGGCAGGCATTTGATGTCGATGATCGCTTGCCGTCGATCATTGCCGGGATTTAATTGGAATTTCCTGCGCATCCTCCTTACACCCTGAGTCTTGAGGCAAAGGACGATATATGAAGAGACGGACCCTTGTGCTTGGAGGTGCGGCGATCGTTGCATCGTCGTCGCGGCGGTAGCGATCTGGCCCCGGCGGCATATCACGGTCGCCGCCAGGACATTCGACTGGAAGGGGACGGATTTCCTGAGCGGCGGCACCAAATCGGTCGCCTTGGAAAAGCTGCCCGTCCCGCTCTTCCGCAGCCGTCCGAATTGCGTCGTCACCGTCGCTCAGACTCTTGGCCCCTGCCACGTCAACAATATTCCCGTCCGTCAGGACGTCTCGGAAGGAAAGGCTGGACTGCCCTTGCGGTTGGCCGTCCGGATCGTCCATGCAGCCGATTGCCGGCCGGTCGAGAATGCCGATATCGAAATCTGGCATACGGATCACCGCGGCATCTATTCCGGCCGCGAGGCTGCGAAGATGTGTACACTTGGCGATGCCGAGGCGATCAGCGGGCTCGCCTTTCGCGGTCGCCAGCTGACGGATGCACAGGGGCAGGCAGGCTTCCTGACGGCCTATCCCGGATGGTACCAGGGCCGCACACCCCATGTTCATTGCCGAATCCTCGTCGACGGCAAGGAGCTTCTCGTCAGCCAGATCTATTTCGACGATGCGCTGAGCGACATCATCTATGGCGAGCATCCGGACTATATTGGACGCCCGGCCCGCGATACGCGCAATGACGACGACGGCATCATCCCTGAGGACGCCGCCGATCACATATTCGATTTCGAGAAGCTCGATGGCGGCGTGCTCTCCGCCACCATCACGATCGGCCTCTCTGCCTGAACGCAGGTAACGCCGGAAATGCATGGCCGGAGCTGTAGATTGCCATCCGCGAGGGCCTGTATTGCAACTTCACTAAGACAAGATACAAAATCTTCGCGTCAATCGGGATATCTGTGCTTCCCCGGTTCAGACCAGCGTGTTGAGCGATGGAGGATGAGGATGCGAGGCTTTGGGTTTGTTGCGCTCTTCAATCTCGGAGCCATGCTGGCAGCCGGGCCGACCAGTGCCTGTATCGATATTGCCCCCATGGACCTTCACGATGTTTCATATGCAGACGTCGTGGTCGTTGGTCGCGTGACGAAATACACGTTGGTTCTCGACCCCGAGGCGAGGAAACGACATCAGGAATTCCTTGCCCACAGTAGTGGCAAAGTCCGGGAGCTTCTCGGGAAGGCGAACAGTTTTATGACTGACTATGCGCGCTTGGAGATAGCGGTCGAGGAAGTTCTGCGTGGCACGGCGCCTCATACCCTCACCGTCACCTGGGATAACACTGCATTCAGCGAGACTATGCCGCCTACCTCCTACCTTATAGCCTTGCGCAGTTCAGGGTCACCGCTACCGCCACTTCGAGGTGCCACCGCCACTATTCTTCCGGACCCGGATCCGGCTTCCCTGTCTGTCCTGCGGGCGCCGTGTTCCGCTCCGTTCTTTTTCGAAAGCACCAGCAGTGATGCAGATATTGTTCGGCAGATATTGAACTCAGGGTCCAAATGAATCTTTTGAGGGGATGACGACCTTGCTGGAACCCGAGATCCCCCTGGATGGCGGCAACGTCAATGCCGCCGTCGTGCGCGTCGGCTGCCATTTCGAGCACTGGCGGCGCGAGGCAGACGCTTTCGCTCTTAATCTGATAGAACTGGGACAGGCGTTATGACCGCCACCTATATACCCGCATACCATTCATAACCGCGATCTTCCCAAAAGCCGCCATTGCCGCCGTAAAGCTGGCCGAGATCGGCGACGGCTTCGATGCCGGTCAGGTATTTTGCCTGCTTGTAGCCGAGCTGGCGCTCGACCCGGAGCCGGAGCGGCGCGCCGTGGGCGACTTCGAGATCGCGGCCGTTCATGGTGTGGGCGAGGATGGTCTGGGGATGAAACGCGTCGACGAGATCGATGCTTTCGTAATACCAGCCGCTGCCGTCGAGCGTCTTTTCGTATTCGTCGGCGCAGTGGAACACAATGTAGCGGGCTTCGGGTTTCAGACCGGCTGCCTGTAGCAGCGCGCCGAGCGGCACGCCGGTCCATTTGCCGATGGCGCTCCAACCCTCGACGCAGTCGTGCCGGGTGATCTGTGTACGGGCCGGCAGGGCTTTCAACTCCGCCAGCGACAGTTGCATCGGCTTGTCGACCAGCCCGCCGACCTCGAGCCGCCAGCTTGAAAACCGCTGGTTCATCCACTCGATATAGCGAGCATTGTCGGGCATGCTCGTGCCGTTGGCGCGAAAGGTCGGCGAGATATCGGCTTCCGTGAACTCGCGGGCGAGCGCGTCGTCGCCAAGCAGGAAGCGCTGGGTCTTCATGCTGAGGCCTTCGGCGATCTTGAGCACCGATTTCGTCCGATCGCTTTCGCCGAGTGCATCGCAGCCGGCAAGCCCCAGCGCCGACGCCGTCATGGTCGCGCCGATCAGGAAGCGGCGTCTGGTAATGATGCGGCTCATGATTTCCCTCCCTGGCCGACGTCGTAATAACCGGTGATCATCGAGCGCAGATTGTTGAACACGCCCGAGACCAGCACCATCGCCACATGCACCGCGACGAAGGCGACAAGCGAGAAAGCAGTCAGAAAATGCAGCGTCCGGGCCGATTGCCGGCCACCGAATAGGTCGAGCAGCCAGGGCGCGACCGCATTGAAGCCCGGCGACATGGTGAGACCGGTTCCAACTATCAGCGGCAGCAGCACGAAGATCACCGCGATATAGGCGAGTTTCTGCAGCGTGTTGTAGTGGCGTGCCTCGGGCCCCTTGGGAAAGCGCAGCCGGGCGTGATTGACGATCTCATGGCCGAGATGCGAAGGCTTCAGCTCCTGGGGCGCCGGCAACAAATCGCGGCGGAAATGCCGGCTGATAAGACCATAGGCGAGATAGATGAAGCCGTTGATGACGAATAGCCAGGCAAAGAAGAAATGCCAGCGCCGGCCCGTCGCCAGGTCCCGGTAGCTCGGCATGGTCAGCCAACTCGGAAAACCTTGAACAGAAGCCTCGCCGTCGACATTCGAAACCCCGAGAACGCCCGTCGTGTCGAAGGTCAATCCGCCCAGGCGTGTCACCCCTTTCAACGCATCGCCTTCCTGCTCCGCTTCCATGGAAATGAAGGACGGATCGTCATCAGCGCCATACTGGCCCCAATAGAGCGCCGGGTGGGCGTTGAATATCTGCAGGCCGCTGAACAGCAGCACCGTCATGCACAGCACGTTTACCCAGTGCGACAGGCGCACCAGCAGGCCATGGCGGTAGATGAGCGTTCGTCCGCTCGCCATGCCGGCATCGGTCGTGGCCATCGTAGGTCCTCCGGATCGACTTGAAAGGTCTTCTCGAAAAGACGCGGCCGCGGGCAAAATAGTTTCAGCGGCCGCGATCCACTATTACTTCATCGCGTCGCAGGCCTTCATCATCGTGTCCTTCTTCATAGAGTCCTTCTCCATGCCGGCATTGTGCATGCAGTCGGCCTTGGTACTGCCGGTCGCCATGTTGTCCTGCTTCATCGCGTCCTTCGACATCGTATCCTTCGACATGGCGTCCTTAGACATCGCGTCGGTCTTCATGCTGTCTTTCTTCATGGCATCGCTGCTTTGAGCGCTGGCGGCGCCGGCAAGCGACAGGCCGATAACGAAGGTGCAGGCGGCAAGGGTGGAAAGGATCTTGGTCATGTGGGTCTCCTCGGATCGATTGATGTGTCCGCGGCACCCGCCGACGGCTCACAGTGCTGAATTCGATCTTCTTGCGAAGGCAGTTACAGCCTCACGCTTATGTGATAGCGCTGACCCGTCAGGAGATTTTCGAATCCGCCTGTAACCAAAGCGTCATCCACGCGAATGACATTGCAGACGACATGACGAACGCCCATTCGGAACACGCCCTGAAGATGCTGATGCTTCTATCCCTCGACGGGGACGAGGCTGCCTATCGGCGTCTGCTCGGCACGTTGCGAACCCTGCTCGTCGGCTATTACGGCGGGCGTATCGGCACCGCGGCGAAGTCCGACACGGAAGATCTCGTGCAGGAGACGTTGCTGGCGCTGCATGCGCGCCGGGCGACCTATGACAGGGAGCGGCCGTTTACCGCGTGGTTCTTCTCGATTGCCCGCTACAAGCTGATCGACCATCACCGAAAACATGGCGGTCGCTACAAGTCGGAAATGGAGCTTAACGAGGAGATCGAAGGCGACTTCAGGGAGGATGCGATTGCAGCGCGCATGGATGTCGAGCGGCTGTTGAACGGCCTGCCGCAGCACCAGCAGGAACTGATCCGTCAGGTCAAGCTCGAAGGGCAGTCGGTGGCCGATACGGCAAGCCGCACCGGACAGTCGGAATCGGCGGTCAAGGTCGGTGTTCACAGAGGCATCAAGGCGCTGGCGGCAAGATTGCGAGGTGGGACGTGAGAGAAACTGAGGACGTGATCGACATCCTTGTCAGAGATCTGCAGCCGGTGCCGAGACATGCGCTGGAACGCCGTTTCGTGCTCGCCGTCCTGCCTGCTTTGGCAGTCTCGCTGCTGCTGATGCTTGTTGTCGTCGGCCTTCGCACCGACATGGCGCAGGCGCTGACGCTGCCGGTTTTCTGGATCAAATCCGGCTATAATGCCCTGCTCGCAATCGCCGCCTTCGCCGCCGTTTACCGCCTCTCCCGGCCGGATGGCTCGGAAGGCCACTTTTTCGGCATTGGCGCGGCAATCGTGCTGGCTCTGGCCGCCATGGCGGTCATCCAGCTCGCTTTGTCGCCGGCATCAAGCTATCCCGTGCTGGTGCTCGGCTCCTCCGCCCTGCATTGCCCGCTGCTGATCCTTGCCTTTGCCATGCCCATCCTGATCGCCAATACATGGGTTCTACGCGGCGCCGCGCCGAGCAAGCTTGGGGTCACCGGCTTCATCGCCGGCATTGCAGCAGGCGCATCCGGCGCCTGGGTCTATTCCTGGTTCTGCACCGAAAACGGCCTGCCCTTCGTCGTCCTCTGGTATTCGCTCGGCATCCTGTTAACAGGCGCAATCGGCGCCCTCTTCAGTCGTCGCCTTCTGCGCTGGTAGGACCGGCTGTCGGATTCTTGCGCCCCGATACCACGATGCAATAACCAATTTTCCCGTGAAGGAATCGGAGCGGCGCGCACTAATCCTGCATCCGGCATGAAACCAGATGCAGCATTCCTGCGTACTACCCCTCAGGACAGGCAAACGAAGGCAGCGAGGGGTGATGGCATGGTCAGGAAAGAAGGCATAGCACACATTCCCCGGCAAGCCGCCGAACAAGGGCTGGCCAGGCTGATGATGAGGCTGCCCGCGACGCGGGCAACCATCAGAGCAGCCGCGGCGAGCCGCCCCCATCTTTATGAATTGTGCGGCGCCTATGGCGAGGCCTGCGCCGTCCTTGACCGCATGCGCAGGGATATCTCCGCCGATCCCGCAATCGTCACCGAATACGAGATCATCTGCGCGGAAATCGAAATCGACGTCACCAGGATCCTGTTCAGCGACCGGTGAGACATGCGCTCTCCTCCTCCATCGCCGCGCCTCGGACCGGGCAAGGCGCCGTTTGCTGCCCACATTCCTCTCAGCTCAGCAAGTCATCCACATGGATGAAGATGCTCAGCGTATCCGTGTCGAAATGGTGCGCGGCCCCGTCGGAGATCTTATAGTAAAAAGTCTCGCTCACCTCACCGCTAAGCCCGGCAAGCTTCGTCGCGTCGACCGTGTAGCTATAGTCACCATGATCGTCGACATGGATGGTGCCGTATTGGCCGGTCAGCGTCAGACCGTTCTTGTTGACCAACTCGCCGTCAAAGCGGCGAAGCAGCAGGATCCCATTGGCCGAGCTGTCATTTTCGAGGAGATTGCCATGATGGGCGTCCGCGTCGGCCGAGATTTTCAGGCTGTCATGGGTTGCGACGATCGTCGGGGTTGCGTCCGCATGCGTTGCATCTCCCGCAACGTGACTATCAAGAATCGCAAGCTGGGCCTCTTCGAGCGTCGTGTTGTTGCTGACCGGAAAGGTGTTCGCGGCGATGATGGCCGGGGATATGCTGTAGGGCGTGACATCGCTGGCGATGACATTGTCATGAAAAGAGCCGGATGCAGGCCTGTCGACCTTCAGCGCCGCCTGCGACAGGTCGTCGAAGACGTTGCCGTAGATCTCGATACCCTCGCGAACGTAACTGGTCGTGCCGGCAGAGCTGACAGCCACGCCCCATACGCCGTCATGAATATAGTTGCCTGAGATATCGTAGTCCCGCGTATTGCCCTGGTCCCCGAGACCGATGGCATAGGACCAGCTGTACCCGCCATAGCCTGAAATATCATTGTCGTGGATGGCGATATTCGTGCCCGCTTGGGCGCTGATCCCGAAGCCGCCACCAATCAGCGTATTATCCTCGACCACGGCATTCACCGGCCGGATGAGCGCAATGACGCCCTTCGGCGTCGCGGCGCCCGTCTGGTCGAGGTAATTGCCGCTGATCACGATATTGCTGCTGTCGTTCATCTGTACGGCATCTGCCGCGGTGCCGTGGGCATTGGTGACGGTATTGTTGAGAAAATTGACGCCGTTGACCTTCTCGATCCAGACGCCGTCACCGTTCACGCCGGTGATCGTGCTGTTTTCGATGGTGATGTTCGAGCCGGTCCTGAACGTGACGGAGCCGGACTTGGTGGAGCTTCCGGTATTTTCCACCTCGACATTGCGGACGGTCCAGTTCGAAACATAGCCGCCATAGATGGCCGCGCCTGCTGTCTCCGAGATCTTGAGGTTCTCGATGACGATGTTCGACGCATAGAGGCTGTGAATGCCGTCGCCGGGGCTATGGATAACCGGCGCGTCGCCGACCCCATAGCTGCCGATGGTGATCGGGGCGCTGGCGGTGCCGGAATATTTCAGGTCGAGCTGGTCGTTGAACACGCTTCCGGCGGCGAGCAGCACGCTGTCGCCCGGCTGCAGCTTCAAGTTTTCCACCGCCCAGAACGATGCAAACGGCGTGTCCACGCTCGTTCCATTGTTGCCGTTGGAGCCTATCGCTGGATTCACATAATAGATTGCCATATCGCCTTGTTCTCGAATTGCCGCGCAGCCGTCTGCATCGGCTGCAACGCGTGGATCGGATGCGGTCGGGGTTAAAGGCCATCAAGAGGGCCTTCGATATTGCCTTCACGGCGGTTGGCTGACCCTGTGGGCGGGCCTGCCTTGGTCCCGAGAAACGCCTGGCGGTGGCGGTATATTAAAGGCTACAACTTATAAGAAAATAATCTACAGAACAACGACCGAAAGGTGAATGAACCGTATCGCAGCTCGCGACCAATGGTCACCGGAGCTGACAGTGAACACCCTTTTGCAGGCTTTCCGGTGCATTTGAATGCAGCTGCGGTTCATTATGAGACACCGCGACGTTCCGCGGGCAAGGACGAGGTCCGCATCCTGGAAGGCGCTGCCTCCGCCAATGCACGACCGGGTTGCAGCTGCGGCGAAGGTTGTGCCCGTTCCGTCGTTGCCAGAATCCGATCCCGTGGCAACGAACAGCCGGCGAAAACTTACGGTTGAGCTTGAAAAAACGCGTCCGCGCCCCGCACGAAGACCTCTGGCTGCTCATGAAATCCCGGAAACTTTCCGGGATTTCTCCTTGTGTCATTGCAGCCTCGCACCCTCAGCCCAGCAAGTTATCCATATGGATGTAGACCGTCAGCGTATCGCCGTCGGTATGGTGCGAGTTTCCGTCGTTGATCCCGTAGCTGAAGGACTCGCTCACATGGCCGTCATGGTCGGGAACTTTCGTTTCATCGAGCGTGTAGGCATAGTTGCCTTCCCGGTCCACGTGGATGACGCCGTAGTCGCCGGTCAGTGTCAGACCGTGCTTGCCGACGCTTTCGTCGCCGAAGCGGCGCAGAACCAGGGTGTCGTTGTCAGAGCTGTCGTTTTCGAGAAGATTGCCGCGATGGGCCTCGCCCGTATCGCTGAAGATCTTCAAATTGTCATGGACGGCGGCAACAGCCGGATCCGCGGACGCCTCCGTGACTGCGGCAGTCTTGGCAACCGGGCTCGCCAGCACCGTTTCGACATTGGCGACCGTATGGTTGTTGCTGACGGTGAAGGTGTGTGCGTCGACGATGGAAGGAGATATGGCGGTGGCGGTGGTGCCGGTCTCGATCGTATTGTTGGTGAAGGAGCCGGAAGCCGGCCTGTCGACCTTCAGCGCCGCCTGCGAGAGGTCGTCGAAGACATTGTCGTGCACCTTGATATTCGTGCGGGTATAGCTGGTGCCGCTGGCGTCGCTGATGGCAACGCCCCACGCGCCGTCATGAATGTGGTTGCCTGAAATATCATAGTCCCGCGCATTGCCCTGATCGCCGAGGCCGACGCCGAAGGACCAGCTGTAACCGTGAAATCCCGAGATGTCGTTGTCGCGAATGGCGACATTCTTGCCGGCCGGCGCGCTGATGCCGAAGCCGCCGCCGGTGAGAACATTGTCCTCGATCACGGCATCGGTGGCCCGCACCAGCGCGATCACGCCCTTGGGGCTATCGGCGTTCGTCTGATCAAGATGGTTGCCCTTGATCAGAATATTGCTGCTGTCGTTCACCTGCACGGCATCGGCGGTCGAGCCGTTCGCGCTGGTCACGGTGTTGTCGAGAAGCTTGACGCCGGCGACCTTTTCGATCCAGAAGCCGTCGCCCTTGACGGCCGTTATCTTGCTGTCTTCGACCGTGACGTTCGTGCTGCTCCGGAAGGTGACGGCGCCGGCATTTTCCGACATGCCTGTCTTGGCGATCTCGACATTGCGGACCGTCCAGTTCGTGACACTGCCGCCATAAATGCCGGCGGTCCCGGTATTCGATATTTTGAGGTTCTCGATGACGATGTTCGAGGCATAGAGACTGTGAATGCCGTCGCCGCCGCTGTGGATGACGGGCGCTGCCCCCGTCCCGTAACTGCCGATCTTGATCGGCGCGCTTTCGGTGCCGGAATATTTGATATCAAACTGCTCGTTGAACACGCTCCCCTTGGCAAGAAGCACGCTGTCGCCCGGTTTCAGTTTCAAGGATTCCACTTTGGACAAAGTCGCAAAAGCCGAGTTCTGGCCCGTTCCGTTGTTGCGGTCGGAGCCAGTCGCTGAGTTCACATAGTAGATTGTCATATCGCCAATGTTGCCCTGTTCGTCGGATCGCTAAGTCGCCACGAAGATCGACCGGGATCGGCCGATCGAGCGCGGCGGGGGGCAACCGTCCACGGCAAGAAGGCGATAAGATGTTGTCAATGGGGCAACTGGCCGGTTCACGGGCCGTATTCCACAGGCAATGGCCTGGGCGCCGCATAGATGGCCGAAAGCTGCAACTTCGGCCTGGAAAACAACGACTTCGAGGCGAATAAATCGGGGACCTGCTGCGCGGGACTTATGTTAGCTCAAGCTGTTTAACATGCGATTCGTGGCTTCGCTTACGCGCAGCGTATTCGCTCCTCACCCCCTCGCCTGCAAAGCCGCCCTCAACGGCAGCCGCGTCGCCGCCAGCGCCGGCAAGGCTCCGCCGACAATCCCGATCGCAAGTCCCAGCAGGCCCGCGGTGAGGACGACGTCGCTGGTGACGTCGAGCTGGAAGGCCATCTTGGTATTGTTGGCGCCCATTGTGCTTGCCCGCCAGCCGTCGAAGGCGAGCCGCGAGGCGAGGATGCCGACGACCGCGCCCACCGACGACAGCAGCACCGCCTCGACCCAGGTCGCAGCGAAGGCCGGCACGCGGGCGAAGCCGATCATGCGCAGCGTGGCGATCTCGACGGTGCGGTCGGAAACCGAACTCATCATCGTGTTCAGCGCCCCAGCCGTGGCACCGACCGCCATTAATAGCGCAATCGGCCAGCCGAACAGGCGAATGAGGCTCTCGGTACGCTCCGCCTGCCCGGCATAGAGATCGGCTTCGGAGACTGAGGTAAGTGGGGCGCCGGGAACCGCAGAAAGGCGCGCGCGCAACGTCGTCAGCGGAAGAGCGGGATCGCCTCGCCCGTCGAGGCGCACGCGCAGGCTCTGCACCTGCCCCTGCCGGTCGAAAGCCGATTGCACCGCCTCCAGATCCGCCCAGATCTCGGATTCGAAGGCGCTGCCGCCGGAGGTGAAATGCCCCACGACAGTCCATTCGACCGGGCCGAGCCGCACCCTGTCGCCGACCGCAAAGCCGGAGAATTCGTCGGCGATACGGGCGCCGACGACGATTTCGCGGGCGCCCTGGGAAAACAGCCGCCCCTGCGAAAGCGCCGCACGATCGCGCAAGCCGGGCCCCAGCGGGTCCATGCCTCTCAGCGACAGCGTCTGCTCCGCGCCGTCACCTTGCCTGACGACATCGACGGGAACGACGATCTCGCGCGACAGCGCCAGCCCGCCCGCGCCATCCCGCACCACGCCGATATCACCGGTCATGGCGGCAAGGCTGCGGATCGCCTCGGCAGGTACGTCAGAGCCGATCTCCTGGTTGGTCCCGCCGCCGAGAATGACGGCGATGCCAGGCGAGCCGGCGCCGGCAAGCGCGGCTTCAAATCCCCGCGCCATGGCGAGAAATCCTGCGAGCACCGCCACCACGAGAGCGACCGAGAGCACCATCGACAGCGAGATCCAGAGCCGCCGCGGCAGGCTGCCGAGGTTGATTCTGATCATGAGAAAGGTCTGCTTGAGCACTGATGACATTGGACTATCTCGATCTGAAGGCATTGACGATGGGCAGGCGCATGGCGTTCCAGGCGGGCAGCAGCCCAGTCAGGAGGCCGAGACCCGCAATGATGGCGAGGGATTTCGACAGCACCGACAGACTGAAGACGAGGCCGAATTCAGGCCCGATCAACTGTGTCGCAAGCTTGGCAAGAAAGAGCCCGGCCGCCCCACCGGCGGCAAAGATGAACAGCGTCTCGCCGAGCACCAGCGTCATGATCCGGCCTTGGGAAAAGCCCAACACCTTCATCACGCCGATCTCGAAGCTGCGTTCCCTCACGGCAAAGAGCATGGTGTTCACCGTGATCATCAGGATGGTCACGAAAGCCGCGCCGACGACGAGGCCGACAATCAGGCCGACATCGGCGAACTGCCGCAGGAAGCCTTCGAGGAACTGCTTTTCCGATTGCGTCCGCGTCTGTGCCGCCGAATTGGTAAACAGCGCATCGATCCGCGCCGCCAGCACGCCGGATGATACTCCCTCGCGCGGGCGCACCACGAAGGTGTCGACCGTATCCTTGTCTCGCGCCCGGGCCTCATTGATCGTGTCGTAACGGGCCAGCATGAAATAGGTGTCGGTGCTGGCATTAACTCCCTCGAAGATGCCTGATATCACGAAGCGCCAGTCGCGGCTGCCGTCGGCCCTCATCAACTGGCTGGTGACGCCGATGCGCTGGCCGACCGACCAACCCTGAGCCTCCGCCAACGCTTTGCCGACGAGCACCCGGTCACGGCCCTCTTCGAGTGCTGCGATCAGATCAGGCGTCAGTCCAAGCTCATCGCCATTGGCAGCGGCGATCGCGCGCGGATCGACCGCGCTGGTCATCACGATATTCTTCTCGACCTCGACGAACCCGCGCATCCGCGCGGTATAGGCAACGGCGGCGACATCAGCGTCCGCAGCGATCCGGTTGAGATAGGCGAGCGGCAGCGGCAACCCACGGCCCGACTTGTTGAAGACGCCGAGCAGGTTGTCGCTGGCGCCCGCCGCCCCTTGGCTGCCGCCGAGGAAGCTGGCGGTCAGGGCGTAAATCAGGAAGGCGACGCCGACCGAGAACATCAGCAGTGTCGCCCTCAGCCGCTTGCGCCAGGCATTGCGCCGCATGAGCTGGAAGAAAGTCATTGGCCCCTCCCTTGCTGCTCGACGAATTCGCCCTTGTTGAGATGCAATGTGCGCCGGGCAAAGGCGGCGGCCTCGGGATCATGCGTGACCATGATGATCGTCTTCTGAAGCTCACGATTGAGAAAGCCCAGCATCTCCAGGATATCGTTGGCCGATTTCCGGTCGAGATCGCCGGTCGGTTCATCGCAGAGCAGAAGGTCGGGATCACCGACGATGGCGCGCGCAATGCCGACGCGCTGCTGCTGCCCGCCGGACATGCTCGACGGAAACTGCCGCTGCCGGCCCGCAAGCCCGACGAGATCCATGACGGTCTCGACGCGGGCGCGCCGCTCCTTTCGCCCGAGCGGCTTCAAAAGCAGCGGCAGCTCGATATTCTCGCTCGCATTCAGCATCGGCAGCAGATTGTAGAACTGGAAGACGATGCCCATGCCATGCGCCCGCCATGCGGCTCTGGCGCCCTCACCCATCTGTTCGAGATGACTGCGGCCGATCCTGATCTCCCCGGCATCAGGGCTGTCGAGGCCGCCCAACATGTTGAGCAGCGTCGATTTCCCCGAGCCCGATGGTCCCATGACGGCGACGAAATCGCCGCGCGCAATGGAAAGGTCGAGCCCGGAAAAGATCGGGATCGTCTCCGCGCCGATCCTGAATGCCTTCTGGACGCCGCGAAGCGCGATATAGGGTTCTTGCTTATCGTTCATCGCTCTGCTCCTTGCTGATGATCTGTGATATCCGCGGCCTGTGGCCGAACGGTCGCAGCTCCGCCCGCCTGCGGACCGGAAGCTGTTGACTCATCCACCACAAGGTGGATGCGCGCGGCCATCGCAGGGCGCATGCCCGGCGGCGACGAAGACAGCGACAGGCGAAGCGTCACCGTTCCCTTCTCCCGCGAAATCATGGGCGCGATCTTCGACACTACGACCGCAAAGGGCCGATCCGGAAAGCCGTCGAGGACCGCCTCACCGGATAGGCCTGGCCGCATCTGCGCGATGTTGGTCTCCGCCACATCGGCATCAATGGCCATGTTTGCCGTGTCGGTAATCACAAGCAGGCTTTCATTCTCCCGCACGCTGTCCTCGCGCGACAGCACGGTGTCGCCGGCATGCGCGGTAAGCCGCGTGACGGTGCCCGATATCGGCGCCCGGACGGTCAGCGCCTCCACCTGCTCGCGCGCCCTGTCGATATCGAGATCCGCCTTGGCCACATTCTGCCGTGCCTGCAGGGCAGCATTCTCGGCAGTGTCGAAAGCCGTCCTTGCCTCCTCCAGCGTCTGCGCCGACATGGCATCGCGCCCGGCCAGCCGCTCGATGCGCGTCAGGGAAGACCGCGCCTGCGCGAGATCGATATTCTTTGCATCAAGCGCCAGTGCCGCCGCCTGCCGGGCGATCTCGGCCCCCCGAAGCGCAAAGCGGGCGCCTGCATCGTCGAGCCGCACCAGCACCTGCCCCGCCGCGACCCTGTCACCCGCCTCGACCTCGACGGCGACGATCCGGCCTTCATATTTGGAAAAGACGGTCGCGGCATCGGGCGCCACGACATAGCCGGAGCCGGTGACCTCCCGGGCCGGCAAGGCCCGAACCGCCGGTGCGTCAGCAACAGCCCGCATCCGCTCGGCAGCGGCACCCTCGGCAGGCCCTTGCGTTCCGCCTATTGGTGTCGTCGCCCCGCGCTGAACCGCGAGGCCTGCAAGCACCGTTTCGATGCGCTGCAGCATCTCGGGCCGAGAGAAAGGAACCACCGCGAGCGATGCCGTCGCGGCAAGCGCAAGCATAGCAAGTGGCATCACGCGCCGCCGGGCTTCACGCTCCGGCGGCTCTGTCTTGAAGGCCGCGGGTTCGATCGAAAGCGATCTCAGCTTGGCGGCAAGGTTTCGGTCATGTTCTGATGTCGTGTTCATGCCGACAGAATGGTCGCCGGCTGCAAAACCGCGACCTCGAACACGTTTCCGGCAGTCCTCGATCGCGATTGTGTACGTGGCGTATCTCAGGACGAGGCCGGAGAGCCTCCCACCCCGCCCTTCCTCTGCCGCCAGGCAAGCGGTGTCATATCCGTAACCCGGCGGAATTCGCGGTTGAAGTTGGATTTCGTCTGGAAGCCCACCTCGAACATCACCTCGGTCACCGATTTTTCGGTGCCGGCAAGCAGCCGGCAGGCATCGCCGATCCTGTAATCATTGACATATTGCGAAACGTTCTTGTCCATCGCCCGGTTGATCGCCGCCGAGATCTGGCGCGCGGGAATGCCCGCCTTGCGAGCCAGCCGGTCGAGATTGAGATTGGCATCGCGATAGAGTTTTCTTGCTTCCATCAGCGCATCGACCGTGGCGATGGTCTCCTTGTCCTCGGTCGTTTCGGACTTCGATGCCGTCTCCACCGTCTCGGCCGGCGCCCGGCTTCGGCTGGCCGCCGCCGCCGCAATGCCGAGGATGACGAGGACGGCGAGATTGCTGACGCTGATTAGCGTCACCGCATGCTCGCCATGTGCCCAAGTGAAGTCGAGAAACACGAAAATATCGACTGCCGCCGACAGGCACAGCGCCACCGCCGCGAAGATGATCGCCCGATAGGCCGGCACCGCCCCCTCAAAGGGCGCAAGCCGAAGCGCATCCGCGCCCGGCCGCATCAGAAGCAGGATGGCCAAGGCATACCCGATAAAAACAAGCACCAGCGCGATATCGATCGCCTCCCGCCGGAAGGTGATCAACAAGAGGATGACGGCGGCCGGCGCGGCATGCAGCGCAATCCGCTGCGGCAGCGACCGGCGGCTCGTCCGCACCAGCCTGGATACTCCGGCATAGGCAAGCGGCGGCACCATCGCCGCGATGACAGGCGCGATCATACCCACCGCCTTCACTCCGTAGCCCCAGCGCAAGCCGGAGAGGATGGACAGCAAGACGCTCAGGAGGATCAGTGCCAGAAATGGCCGGTTCGGCGCCGCCTCCTCGTCGCGCTTGAGCACGGTAACGAAGAGGACGAGCAGCAGAAGAGCAACGACGAAGGGAAGCGGAATGAACAGCATGGCCTGGTGGGATCGGAGTGACGAATAGATGCCATCATTGCCGAGATCCTCACTAGGCGCGACCTCCATCATGTTTTAGAACCTGTTTTCGTGTGGGATTTTTGATGACCGGCATGTATTACCGGCCCATCAGGCTCTGAGGCGCACCTTCTCCGACTAACTCCTTCCGCGCGAAAATCTCCACGGGAGATTCGTGAGGGACCGAGGCAAGGACAGCTGGCCGAAGGCCCGAATTCGCCCGGCGGGTGTTGCGGCGACCGCTTTCCGCGTGCCAGCGCCTGCGAAGGCAGATGAAAATATTTCTAAAAATGGATGTTCTTTGGAATTTGATATTCCGATCGCCGGTCAAATCGGATGTCCCACTCGTTGCCAATAGTCTAGTTAATTTATAGGTTTTGTGCATTGGAGGATCCCCATGCGAGAACTGCGCATCGTCGGAATATCAGGAAATGTAAAGGCGCCATCCCGCACATCGGCGCTGGTCGCGTCCATCCTTCGGCGCATCGAGTCTGAACTTGGCATCCCTGGACGGCACATTGACCTGGCTGTGTCTGCACCGGTGCTGTTTCGAGCCTTGCGGGCTGACCAACTGGGTGAGGAAGGCGCGGAGATCGTGCGCACGGTTGAGCGCGCGGATGTCCTCATCGTCGGCTCCCCGGTTTATCGCGCTTCATATAGCGGGGCGTTCAAGCACCTGTTCGACCTAGTTCACTATGAGGCGCTGGTCGGCAAACCGGTGATCCTCGCCGCAACGGGCGGAACGCCGTTGCACGGCCTGATGATCGACCATCAGCTCCGGCCCCTGTTCAGCTTCTTCAAGGCGCTGCCGCTGCCAACATCGGTCTACGCGCTTGAGAGCGAATTCGACTCATACGCCATTGCAAGTTCAGACATCCAGAAACGGATCAGAGCGGCCGTGCGGGAACTGGAACTGATCGTTCCGCACGCCAGGACGCTCGCCTTAGCCCGCGCCGAAGAACAATCGGGGCTAAGCGCCTGACAAATTACGAATAAGCACGGAGAGACCGATGTCACAATCGAAGAAAGAACCCTTGAAATTTGCCTACTGGGTGCCGAACGTGTCGGGCGGCCTGGTTATCAGTTCGGTCGAACAACGCACCGATTGGGGTATCGACTACAACCGCAAGCTCGCCCAGATCGCCGAACAGTCGGGTTTTGAGTTTGCCCTGAGCCAGATTCGCTTCACGGCCGGATATGGCGCCGACAACCAGCACGAGTCGGTCTCCTTTTCCCACGCACTTCTTGCAGCCACCGAGAAGCTTCGCGTCATTGCCGCCGTCTTGCCCGGACCGTGGAACCCGGCGCTGCTTGCCAAGCAGATCGCCACCATCAGCCACCTCACCAACGGCCGCGTCGACGTCAACATCGTCTCCGGCTGGTTCCGCGGCGAGTTCGCCGCCATCGGCGAGCCCTGGCTGGACCATGACGAACGCTATCGTCGCTCCGAGGAGTTCATCCGTGCGATCCGCGGCATCTGGACGGAAGACGTCTATAACCTGCGCGGCGATTTCTATCGCTTCACGGATTATTCGATGAAGCCGAAGCCGATCGGCGGCGTTCCGCAGGTATTCCAGGGCGGTTCCTCGCGCGCGGCTCGTGACATGGCGGCCCGCGTGTCCGACTGGTACTTCACCAATGGCAACACGCCGGAAGGTCTGAAGGCCCAGGTGGATGACATCCGCACCAAGGAAAAGGCTTTCGGCAAGACCTGGCGCACGAAGATCGGCATGAATGCTTTCGGCATCGTCCGCTCCTCGGAGAAGGAAGCGCAGGAGGTCCTCCAGGAGATCCTCGACAAGGCCATTCCCGAGGCGGTCAAGGGTTTCCACCACGAGGTTCAGAATGCCGGGAATTCCTCGCCGGAGCGCGAAGGCAACTGGGCGAAATCAACCTTCAAGGATCTGGTGCAATACAACGACGGTTTCCGTTCGAACCTGATCGGCACGCCGGAGCAGGTGGCCGAACGCATCATCGGTCACAAGCGGGCGGGCGCGGACCTCATTCTGCTCGGCTTCCTGCATTTCCAGGAAGAGGTGGAATATTTCGGCAAGCACGTCCTGCCGATCGTCCGCGAACTGGAAGCGATCGAAGACCAGCGGCTGGAAGCCGCCGAATAACGGCTTCCTTCACAAACTGAAAAAGCGAACGGCTCCCCATTCCAGGGGAGCCGGATGGTGGCGCGCGTCTTCAGGCTGGGCCTGCGGATTTCTGCGCATAACGGAGCAGACGATGGTGAATGCGCATTACACGGCACTCGATGAGACTTCTACGGTGAGGGAATATTCCCCGCTGCCGGTGTCCGGTCAATCGAGCCGTAGCGTGGCGACTGCCGACAGCAATGCGCTGAGCCACCCGCCCATATTGGCGCTCGCGGGCATCACGCTCTCCTTCGGCGGCGTCACGGCGATCTCGAATGTCGATCTTGCGGTCCAGCCGGGCGAGATCCGCGCGATCATCGGCCCTAACGGCGCCGGCAAGAGTTCGCTGATCAACGTGATTTCAGGGCAATACCGGCCGGATGTCGGCCATGTCAGCCTCAATGGCAAGACCTATGCGCAGGTGCCGGCGCAGAAAGCCGCGCGGCTCGGCATCGCCCGCACCTTCCAGAATCTTGCACTATTCAAAGGGCTGACGGTTCTCGAAAACGTCATGACCGGCCTGACATTCCAGCGCCGCTCGACCTTCATCGGCCAGGCGCTCGGCTCCCCCCGCGCGCGCCGCGAGGAGCGCGAGGCGCGTGAACGGGCACGGCAAGTCATCGACTTCCTGCATCTCGGCCATGTGCATGACCGGCTTGCCGGCTCGCTCCCCTATGGCCTGCAGAAGCGCGTCGAACTTGCCCGGGCGCTAGTGCCCGATCCGCAGATCCTGCTGCTCGACGAGCCGATGGCCGGCATGACCGCCACCGAAAAGCAGGAAATGGCAGGCTTCGTCCGCGCCGCGCGGGAGGGTTACGGCACGACGATTATCCTCATCGAACACGATATCGGCGTGGTCATGGGGCTTTCAGACCGGATCGCCGTGCTCGACTACGGCCGCAAGATCGCCGACGGCACCCCGGCCGAAGTGCGCGCCGACCAAGCCGTCATCGACGCCTATCTTGGCGTTACCCGCGAGGACCAGGAAGAGGGGGACGCGTAATGGAAAGCTTCGACTATCTCTTCTTCCTCGAGGTGCTGACTGGCGGACTGCTCTCCGGCGTCATGTACTCGCTCGTCGCGATCGGTTTCGTGCTGATCTACAAGACCTCGGGCGTCTTGAATTTCGCGCAAGGGGCGCTGCTCCTGTCTGCCGCCCTCACCTTCGTCTCGCTGGTCGAGCGCGGAGTGCCTTTCTATCTGGCGCTTGCCCTTACCTTCGCCATCATGGTGCTACTGGGCATCGGCATCGAACGCGCGGTGCTCCGACCGCTCGTCAACAAGCCGCCGATCACGCTGTTCATGGCGACGCTCGGGCTTTCCTACATCATCGAGGGTGCTGCCCAGCTTCTCTGGGGCACGCAGGTCCATGCCCTCGAGCTTGGTATCGAGGATGTGCCTTTCGAATTTTACGGAGTCTTCATCTCGCAGTTCGATCTCTTCGCCTCGGCCGTCGCAGCCTTGATGGTCATCGGACTGACGCTCTTCTTTCGCTATACCCGGGTCGGCCTGACCTTCCGCGCGGTGGCGGACGACCAGTTTGCGGCACTCGCCGTCGGACTTCGCCTGCCGCGCATCTGGGCCACCGTCTGGGCAACCTCGGGCCTCGTCGCACTGGTCGCAGGCCTTCTCTGGGGCGCGCGCAGCGGGGTACAATTCTCACTCTCGCTCGTGGTGCTGAAGGCTCTGCCAGTGCTGGTGCTCGGCGGTTTCGATTCTATCGCCGGCGCCATCATCGGCGGCCTGCTGATCGGCGCCTCGGAAAAGCTCGCCGAAGTCTATATCGGCGAATATTTTGGCGGCGGCATCGAGGGCTGGTTCGCCTATGCGATCGCGCTGGTCTTCCTGCTCATCCGCCCCTCCGGCCTGTTCGGCCAGAAGCTTGTGGAAAGGGTCTGAGCCATGGCTGCCATCACCTCCCAACCCGTCGTTTCGGCAAAACTTCCAGGCTGGATCGCGCCGCTTGCCATCCTCATCATCGCCTTCGCCGTCGTGCCCTTCATCGGCTCGAGCTATCTCATCGAAGCCCTGCTGCTGCCGTTCCTGGCATTGTCGCTGGCCGGCGTCGGCCTCAACCTGCTCACCGGCTATGCCGGGCAGGTATCGCTCGGCAGTGCTGCCTTCATGGCCGTCGGCGCCTTTGCCGCCTTCAATTTCAATCTGCGTGTCGAAGGCCTGCCGCTTCTCGTCTCCATCGCGCTCGCCGGCGGTATTACGGCTGCGGTCGGCATCGTCTTCGGCCTGCCAAGCCTGCGGCTGCGCGGCTTCTATCTCGCGGTTTCCACGCTTGCAGCACAGTTCTTCGTGCAGTGGGCACTGACCAAGTTCGGCTGGTTCTCAAACGACAATCCGTCGGGCGTGATCGACGCGCCGAAACTCACTATCGCCGGCATCGATTTCGACAGTTCGACTGGGCGCTACTATTTCTCGCTGATCGTCGTCACGGTGCTGACTTTCTTCGCCTGGCGTGTCGCATCCTCCCAGACCGGACGCAACTTCATCGCCATTCGCGACAATGAGACGGCGGCCAGGATCATCGGCGTGCCGGTGCTGCGCACCAAGCTGCTCGCCTTCGCGCTTTCCTCCTTCATCATCGGGATCGCTGGCGCGCTCTGGGCCTTTGCCTATCTGCGCACAGTGGAGCCGGCCGGCTTCAATCTCGACCGTTCGTTCCAGATCCTGTTCATCATCATCATCGGCGGGCTGGCGACGATCCGCGGCGCCTTCCTGGGCGCGGCGTTGATGGTGGTCTTTCCTGTCGTACTGTCGCGGGTCGGATCCTTCCTCCTCGGCGATCTGTTCGATTCAGGCGTGCTCGACATGAGCCAGCGCATCGTCATCGGCACACTCATCATCGTCTTCCTGATCCTCGAACCCGATGGGCTCACGGCGCTCGGAAGGCGGCTGACCGGACGGTTCAGGCCCAGCACGCCAGAACCCGTCGGCTGAGCTGCCACATCATCATCTTTGAACGCATTGGAACACCGGCATAGCCGGTCAACAGAGGGAGTATGTCCAATGAAAAATCTGAAAACCACAGTCAAGGCGGCGGTCGCAGCGCTCGCCATCATCGGTGGGGTCGGCTTGGCGCCGGCCCATGCCGATGAACAATATTTCCCCCTGCAGAGCTATCGCGTCGGGCCTTATGCCGCCGGCGGCACCGGTTTCTTTGGTGGCTTCATCGACTACCTGAATCTGATCAACACCCGCGACGGCGGCGTGAACGGCGTCAAGCTCACATGGGACGAATGCGAAACCCAGTATGAGGTCGAGCGCGGCGTCGAATGCTACGAGCGCCAGAAAAGCCATCCGAACGCGGCAGCCTGGAACCCGCTTTCGGTCGGCATCGCCTATGCCATGATCGACCGCATCACCAATGACAAGGTGCCGCTGATCACCGTGAACCATGGCCGTACCGACTCCACCGACGGGCGCGTCTTCCCCTACGTCTTCCCGCTGCTTCTCAACCCCTATTCGGAAACGTCGGGTATCGTGAACTACCTTGCCTCTAGGGAAGGTGGTCTCGACAAGCTCAAGGGCAAGAAGATCGTCGTGCTCTATCACGGCTCGCCCTATGGCAAGGAAACCATTCCGATCTATGACTTGTTGGCCGAGAAGTATGGCTTCACGGTTCAGCAAATCGAGGTGCCGCATCCCGGCAACGAGCAGCAGTCGCAGTGGTTGACGATCCGTCGTGCCAAGCCGGATTACGTCGTCCTGCGCGGCTGGGGCGTGATGAACCCGGTGGCGTTGAAGACCGCGGCCAAGGTCGGCTTCCCCGCCTCCAAGATCGTCGGCAATGTCTGGTCGAATTCGGAAGAAGACGTGATCCCCGCAGGCGAGGCGGCGGTCGGCTATACCGCGATCACCACCCAGGCTTCAGGCCAGCAGTATCCTGTCCTGCAGGAGATCGTGAAGACGCTCTACGATCAAGGCAAGGGTAATCTCGAAGATAAGAAGCGCATCGGCTCGGTCTACCACAACCTCGGCATCGTCAATGGCATCCTGAATGTCGAAGCGATCCGCACCGCACAGGAAAAATTCGGCAAGCGTACGCTGACCGGCGACGAAGTGCGCTGGGGCTTCGAGCACCTGAAGCTCGATGAGGCCAAGGTCGCAGCACTGGGCGCCAAGGACCTGTTCCACTCCATCAACGTCTCCTGGGACAACCACGAAGGCGATGGCTATGTGACCTTCCAGCAATGGGACGGCAAGAAGTGGAACGTCGTCTCCGACTGGATCGCGCCGGACTGGAAGCTGCTGCGTCCGATCATCGAAAAATCCTCGGAAGCCTACGCCAAGGAAAAGGGCATCAAGCTGCGCACAGCGGCCGATGCCGAAGGCACCGTGACCACGAACTGACGATGTGAGGGATGGCGCAAGCCGCCATCCCTCATTCCATAACCCGGTGCGGCAGATCGGTTTGCCTGCGCCGGGCCTCTCTCGCTGATTGGCTTTGGAACGAACGACATGTCCGACGAAACGATCCTTCTTGATATCAACTCCGTGCACGCCGTCTACAACAAGACGATCAAAGCCCTGAACGGCGTGAGCTTTCAGCTACGGCGCGGAGAAATCCTTGCCCTTCTCGGGTCGAATGGCGCGGGCAAGACGACGGCACTGAAGGCTATCTCGAACCTGTTGCCGGCCGAACGAGGCCAGGTGACGTCGGGCACGATCCGTTTCGAAGGCCGCGATGTGCTCAGCGAGAAGCCCGCCAATCTGGTGCGATCGGGCCTGGTGCAGGTGCTCGAAGGGCGGCATTGCTTCAAAAGCCTGTCGGTTGAGGAAAATCTTATCTCCGGCGGCCTCGGGCGTTCATCGTCCAGGCGCGAGATCGCTGCCGACCTCGAGCGCATCTATGCCATTTTCCCCCGGCTCAAGGAAAAGCGTCGTACAGCGGCTGGACTTACTTCAGGCGGCGAGCAGCAGATGACGGCGATCGGTCGCGCGCTGATGTCGCGGCCGCGGCTGCTTGTTCTCGACGAGCCCTCGATGGGTCTGGCACCCCTCGTGATCAAGGATATCTTCCGTTCGCTCAAGGCGCTGAACCGGGAGGATGGACTTTCCATCCTGGTTGCCGAACAGAATTCGACGGTGGCGCTTCAGTACGCCGACCACGCCACCGTCATCGAAAACGGCGTCGCCGTGCTGTCGGGTTCCGCCGTCGAATTGCGCAGCCGTGACGACATCAAGGCTTTTTATCTCGGGGAAAGCGCGGCCTTCGCCCACGGCAGGCCGGCGGCCTGATCCATTCACATCCATCACGCAGAAGGGAGACCAAAATGAACGTCATTGCCAAAACAGACAGGGTTGCCGTACCCGGCGTCAAGCGGCCGGAAAAGCCTGCGCATATCATCAAGGGCGACGCAGAAGCGATCGCGGTCGCTCACCGGCTCGCCGCGGAGTTCGTCAAGGGTTCCGCAGATCGTGACCGCGAGCGGATCTGGCCGGCGGAAGAATTGGATGCCTTCTCGCAGAGCGGACTCTGGTCGATCAATGTGCCCAAGGCGTTCGGCGGACCGGAGGTCTCCTACGTCACGCTCGCAAAGGTGGTCGAGATCATCTCCGAGGCAGATTCGTCAATCGGCCAGATCTCGCAGAACCATCTCGGCGTCGTGGCGGCAATCCGTACGGTTTCAGACGAAGCGCAGCAGGAACTGTTGTTCGGCGAAATTCTCAAGGGCACCCGCTTCGGTAATGCCTTTTCGGAATTCGGCTCCAAACGCGCGGTCGATTTTGAAACCAGGTTTGTCGACCATGGCGACCACGTCGTGGTGAACGGTCAGAAATTCTATTCGTCCGGCGCCTTGCTTGCCCATAAGGTGCCGATCGTGGCGCTCGATGACGAGGGCCGCGCCTGGTACGCGATCGCCGATCGCGATGCGCCGGGTTTGACTGTCATCGACGACTGGTCGAGCTTTGGCCAGCGAACCACGCTGTCGGGCACCGTCATCCTCGACAATGTCAAAGTCGACAAGGCGTGGCTGGTGCCCGGTTACAAGGGCTATGACAGACCGACGGCCGACGGCGCCATCTTCCAAATCATCCAGGTTGCCGTCGATACCGGCATCGCATCGGCAGCGATTAAGGAGACGATCGATTTCGTCCGCACCAAATCCCGCGCCTGGGTCGATAGCGGCCTCGACCATGCCTGGGATGATCCTTACACGATCCAGGCGATCGGAGGACTCCAGCTCAGGCTGCATGCGGCTCAGGCGCTGCTCGAGAAAGCCGGACTTGCAATCGACCGGGCGGTCGCCAATCCCAATGCCGATACCGTGGCGGAAGCCCAGGTCTTCACGGCCGAGGCCAAGATCCTCTCCACCGAGATCGCTATCGAGGCGACCAACAAGCTGTTCGAACTGGCGGGCACCCGCTCGACGCTTGCCGAGCACAATCTCGACCGCCATTGGCGCAATGCCCGGACGCATACGCTGCACGATCCGGTACGATGGAAATACTCGATCCTCGGCAAGTATTTCCTCAATGGAGAGAAGCCGCCGCTGCACGCCTGGAGCTAAAAAGGCTGCCATTCGCGCTTCGAAACTCAGAATATTTCAGTGGCGAGAGGGACCTCATCGCCACTGTCCTGCTATCCTTATATGTCGAGAGCATCCAGTGACCGCGGCGTTTCGGATTGATCTGCTCCCTGGAATATAAGCGGTCTTAGGTTAGCCGCCGTTCAAGCGCTCGAACATCGCTTCGCCATGCTTGCGCGTGTGGACGGCGGTGCCGACCAGCAGTTCGTCCTGGTCATTCTCCAACTGGGCAAGTGCGTCCGTGGCGAATTCCTCCGGCGACATCATGTATTGCCGCTCGGCACCCCCGGCGCGGACGCCGCCGCCAAGGTTCGTGTCGACCATCGGCGGGATCATCTCGACCACCCGCACGCCCGTCGCCTTCAACTGGTGGCGAAGCGACAGCGTGAAGGAATGGAGGGCGGCCTTGGTCGCACAATAGACGGGAATGTCGGCCTTCGGCGTAAACGCCAGTCCCGAGGTGACGTTGACGATGACGGCGCTGGGTTGCCGCTTCAGCATCGGCAGCAGCTCGCCGATCAGTTGGATCGGCGCGGCAAGGTTGATGGCTATCTCCTGGTCGAGATCGGCCACGGCCTGATCATCGTCGAAATGCCTGACGTACTGCACCCCGGCATTGTTGATCAGCATGTTGAGGTCGGGATGGTTGTTTTCCAGCCAGCCCGACAGGCTGTCACGATTGTCGAGATCGGTGACGTCGCAGACCCGCGTTATCAGAGCAGGCACGGCCGCCTGCGCCCTGTCCAGCGCCTCCCTGCTCCTGCCGCAGATGATGACGCGATTTTTCCGTTCGGAAAGTTGCTTAGCGAGCGCCAGCCCGATGCCGCTTGCGCCGCCGGTGATGAGAATGGTGTTGTCCGTCAGTTTCAAGTCGAACGTCCTTCTATGTTGACATGAAGGTGCGCCGACAAAGGTTTCAGAGTTCCCGGCGGACACACCTACGAGACCGGCAAGCCGGCTGCGGTGTCGCGGTTACCCTGAAAGGAGGAGTTGCCGCCCGATGGGCGACGGCCGGGCTACCATCCGACCAGCACTCTTTCGACGGAATTTTTATAAGGCAGATTTTGCTTCGATGGCAAGTGGCGACGATGGCTGTGCCGAACTGCTGCGCTCAGCCGCATCCCTGCCCTCCAGCCTCATCCAGACGTATCGTCCAAGGAGTCCAGGAACGCGAGCACTCGGCTGGTGAGGAGCGCGGTCGCATCCGCGTCATAGGATGGAAGCGAGCTGTCGGCGAAGTAGTGCTGATCGCCGGGGTAGAGGAAAAGCTCCGCCTTCTCGACCTTTTCCACAATCTCGCGGGCGGCGTCGATATCGCCCTCGCCTGCGAAAATCGGGTCGTTGTCCATACCGTGGATCTGCACCGCGACGCCGTCCGGCCATGGTTCGAAGGCCCACTCGCCGCTGATCGGCAGGCAAGAGTAGAAGAGGAGCGCCCCACAGGCCCCAGGCCGCGTTTGCGCCAGCTTCTGCGCCGGCAGCACACCGAATGAGAACCCGCCATAGACGAGCTCGACCGGCAGTTCGTCGGCGAGGCGGACGCCACGCTCCCTGACAGCGTCGAATCCGATTTCACCGATATAGGCGAGGCCTTCTTCGATGCTGGGGAATGTACGCCCGTCGAACAGATCAGGCGTATGCACGATGTGGCCGGCTGCCCTCAAAGCGTCGGCGAACGCATGCACACCCGGGGTCAGCCCCTGTGCGTGGTGGAATAACAAGACCTCAGCCATACGAAGCCTCCGGATGGGATGATCGGGCGCACATTCGGGCAACTCTACCGGGTCATCGCCTCGTCGGGAAGACGTCAGTCGCAGGCCAGTGCCATACTCTAGGTGTGACAGCAGGAATCGTGCCCGCTGTCATCGGGTGAAGGCTGCAGGCGATTGTCGACACTCTCCTCGTTTCCACCAGGCGGCAGGTCCATGGCGATGTTGGATGCGAAAAAGCCGTTCGGTTTCAGTGTGAAGCCTGCATATTCCACCGGCATGATCGGAAAATCCTCGGGCTTGCAGACGTGGGTATGGCCGAAGGAATGCCAGAGCACGATATCGGCATTCTCGATTTCGCGGTTCTGCTTGACATAACCCGGCAGGCCGTCGCCGCCGGCATGCACGTTCGGATAATCGCCGCTCGCATATTTCTCCCTGGCATCGAAGGCCGTGACCCAGATGTGTTTCTTGGCGAAGCCGCCGCGCTGGGCAACGGTCGAATCCGGCTGGGCAAGCATGACCGGTGACGGCATGACGATGATCTTGTAGCCCGGCGTTTTGCCGACGCTGTTCTGCATGTTGGGGTTGGAGACTTTCCAGTAGCGGCCGGTCTCGCCATTGGCGAGTGCAGGCGAATCGAGTTCGCGCTTCAACACGCGAGTCCTGGTATCGAAGACATTGCCATAGGGATTGTCCTCACCCCAGGGACGCGGCACGAACTCATGCTCGGTCACAGTGTTACCACCGCCATCGACATCCATATGCAGGCGCGCATTGAAGAAATGCTGGTGGGTCGGACCGCCGAGATTGTCATCGACCATGCCACCCCACGGATAGGTTTCGCCGGTCGCGACTGCCGCCGTCTGGATGATGCCGGTAAGCTTGGCTTCGAGCTGGATCGTGCCGTCCTGGTAGAGATACCAGTAGAAGCCGTAATCATAATTGCCGACGGTTGCGAAGAAGGAGATGACGAGGCGGCGGGAGCGGCGCACTTCGAAAATACCGTTGCGAAATTCGTAATGCTTCCAGAGGATTCCGTAATCCTCCTCATGCATGCAGATAGCGTTCTTCATGATGAAAGGTTGGCCGAAATCATCGGCCGCCGGCACGTCGAAATAGTGAATATGGCCGAGGCAGTCGCAGCCGAGTTCGAGGCAATTGGCCAGGCGCCCGAGGCCATATTCGCCGGCATCGAAAGCGCTCTTCCAATAATGGTTCGCAGTCGGATCGGCATAGGGAACGACCATTTCGGTGACGCTGGCGCGAAAGACGACGGGCCGCAGCCTGCCCTGATCCTTGATGCCGAGTTCATGCAGAACGAGGCCTTCGCGCGGGGTGAAACCGACACGGAAACTCCAGTTCTGCCATTCGACTTTCCAGCCGTCGACAGCAAAGCTCGGCCCGTGCGGCTGAACGATATGCAGCGGCTTGAGATCGGGCCGGAGTTCCGGGAAGGTTTCGCGGCCATAATTGCGCTTCTTCCGTGGAACCGGAATGATCTTTTCATCGTCGACGAGATCGACCACTCGGTTGGTGATCAGGTCGACCACCGCCACCACACCCTCGATCGGATGCGCATAGCCGTTGTCGCGGATATCCTCGCGCCAATAAGACACGGCGCGGACGATGCGCTTTCCCTTCTCGAATTCGCGGCCAAAATAGCCGGAGGAAAAAGGATCGATCTGGATGAGCGGAATATCCTCGTCGGTGATGCCCCGCTTCTTGACGGCAGCGATCCAGCGCGGATCGGATTTGACGGTGCCCTCAACGGTTTCGAATTCGCACAGCATGACCGGCGGCTGGCCATAAGGCAGCTCGCCAAGAGGCAGTCTTGTATAGGAGGACACTTTGCCGGCGGTCAGATCGACGATGCCCTCGAAGGTCTCGCCGTTGCTGATATCCATGGCCAGGATGAAGGCGAGACGCGGCAGACTGTTACCCAAGCGATAAGTGGCAAGATCCGTCTTGGTCGGCTCCTCCAGCCGGGTTATCGGAAAGCGGAAGGTGGCCGCGAGTTTCTGCGTATCCTTGAGGATGGCAACGGCAGAAGCGATCTCGGCCAGGCTCAGGGGATCGAGCGGATGGGTGACTGCGACAACGGCGTCCATGGACATACCTCTTTGATTTGGGCCTCGTTGATTTTGGGCCTCTTGGCTTCCGGAAAGACGACGCACCATCGCGCGTCGCAAGCTGTGCGGTGATCAGGATCGACCGGAGCAGATCTGCGTCTCGATCGTCATTGCCTCTGCGTGAATGCAAAACACCGAGCAGAAGACGTGCGCCTCAACGGCAACCAGCAAAGTCGCGCCGGTAAGGATCGCGCTCGCGAGAGCCAGAAAGCGATCGACGGGTGCAAGTTCGGCAATGGCACTCATTCGAAGACCTTTCCGAGTGAGGCATAGAGAGCGGGCTTGGCCTTCTTGACCTGGATCGCAAAAAGCGCACCGAGAATGCCCACCAGTACCATCGCATAGGGGAAAGCCTTGACGATCGGGCTTTCGCTGCCGGAAAGCAGGGAAAGATTGGAACTGACCAGCACCAGCGAACCCATCAGGCCGAGCAGCGCCAGCGCCGGAGCGATCATGGTGGTCCAGGCGCTGTAGCTGTTCGGCGTCTTGCGGAAGAACATGACGATCGCGACGGAGACCAGCACCTGCACCAGCAGGATACCGATCCCTGCAAGCGCCGCCATCCACGAGAACACGACGGTGTAGGGATCGGCGCCGAAGATGACGAACAGGGCAAGAACGACGGCCGCGATCAGACTTTGCAACAGGCCTGCGGCATAGGGTGAACCTTGCTTGGCGTGAACCTTGCCAAGCACCTTGACGGCCAGCCCTTCCCGGCCAAGGGCGAAGAAATAGCGGTTGAGCGTATTGTGGAAGGACAGGATGCAGGCAAACAGGCTGGTGATCAGCAGCACGTTCATCACCTGGCTCGACCATGCGCCGAGCACGGAATTGGCGGCAGCGAAGTAGAAACTGTCGAGGCCGGCAGCAGCGGAGGCCTGCACATTGCCCGGACCGTAGAATTGCACGATGGCCCAGGTGGAGAAGGCGTAGAACAGGGTGATGAGCAGCACCGCAACATAGGTGGCGCGGGGGATGGTCTTTTCCGGATTTTCGGCTTCCTCGCCGAAAATGGCCGTCGCTTCGAAGCCGATGAAGGAACCGATGACGAAGACCAGCGCCACACCAAGACCTGGCGTAAAGACCTGCGATGGAGCGAAGGAGGAGAAGGTGATGCCTTCCGGTCCGCCGCCTGAAAAGACGATGGCAAGATCGAGAACCAGCAATATGGCGATTTCGGCGATCATACAGACGCCAAGGATCGCGCCTGAGAAGGCGATATTGCGCTGACCGCAAACCAGCACGACGACGAGTGCCGCGAAGGCCCAGGCCCACCACGGCAGGACGAGCCCAAGCGGCGCTATGGCGTTGGCCATGAAGAAGCCGAACAGCCCATAGATGGCGATCTGAACCGCGCTATAGGTGACCAGCGCCATGAAGGCGCCACCCACCCCGGCCGGCTTACCGATGCCATGGGTGATATAGGTGTAGAAGGCCCCCGCCCCGCCCACATGCCGGCTCATGGCGGTGAAGCCGACCGAGAAGAGCAGGTAAAGCAGGCCGGCGAGCACGAAAGCGCCGGGAACGCCTGCGCCATTGCCAAAGGCAAAGGCGGCCGGTGAAGCGCCGACGACGGCCGTGAGCGGCGCGGCCGCGGCAACGACGAAGAACACGATATGGGCAAGTCCCACCGAGTCCTTGGCCAGACGACGCTCCGGCGATGACGGCGCGGGCATGCTTGCTTCCAGTGTCATGGAGGAACCCTCTTTGTTTGTTGTTGCCAAGAGGGTAAGCGCAGCGATCTGGCCTCGAAATTGCAGTTTATGCCAATGAATCGATAATTCGCGCCACGACGGTCACCGGAGACGCTGAAAATGGCAGTTGCACCGCATTTGATCAGCCGGATGCCCGCAGTTGCTTCGATTCGAGCCTCTGTCTTGATCCCGCTGGTGCAACAAATCGATAAAAGATCCGGGAAAACCGACCTTCTTCTGGCTTCGCACGGCATTCTGCGCTCGCAACTGGAAGATCCCTACGCTGTCCTGCCCATGGCGCGTTATGTCGCGCTGTTCGAGGATGCCGCGACGATAACAGGCGAACCGGCACTCGGAGCCCGCATGGCCACCGGTTTCAGGCCCGCCGATCTCGGCCCCATCGGCATGCTCTTCGCGCTCTCGCCGAACATTCGCAGCGCTTTCGAACGGCTGTCCAAATATGTGAACGCGTTGCAGGGCGCAACCAGTTCCGGCGTATTCGAGGAGAATGGCGATTTTGTCTGGAGCTACCGGATCGTCGACCCCAGCATGTGGCCGCGCCGGCAGGACAGCGAATTCACGATTGCCGCCTCCTGTCAGCTCGTCCGTTCGTGCTTCCGCCGAGGCTGGCGACCGATCGAAATCCAGCTCGAACATCACGCCCCACGCGATGTCGGCGTGCTGGAACGCATCTATGGCGCGCCCATCCTGTTCGGCCAATCCGGCAACCGCATCGTCATGAACAAGGCGGATGCCGATCGTGTCCACCGCTCGGAAGACAAAAGCCTGATCGAAATCCTGGAGCGGCACATCGGCGATCTGGTCAACGAGCCGGCGGCCGGCGAAGCCGTCAAGGAAAAGGTCCAGGCCCTGATCGGCATCTATCTTGGCCGCAAACCGATCACGGTCGCAATCCTCGCCGCCGAACTGAAGATGTCGCCGCGAAGCCTGCAGCGTCGGCTGTCGGAGGAAGGCGTGTCGCTTCGCGATCTCGTTCGCCAACACCGCCAGACACTCGCCGCCCATTATCTCGGCGACCGACATGCCGCGCCGATGTCCGAGGTGGCGCGTGTGCTGGGTTATGCAGACAATACGGTGCTCTGGCGTGCGCTGCGGTCCTGGGAGAAGAAAGGGAACCACCCACCTTCGATCGGTTAAACGAGGATGTACGGCAACGGAGATTGCCTGTTCGCCTCACCGCTGCTTATCAAGGAGTTTTCAGCAGCGCTCAACGCCCTTTGCCGCCAGGAGGTCGTCAACGGCTGTCGACGTCAGAAATTCCGACAATTGCCTCGTGGCTTCCGCGTCCGTTGCATCGGCGCTGATGCCGATGGCGAAGTCGATATAACTTTGGAGTTCTGCCGGAAACGGGCCGACAAGCATGACCTCGGGAGCGGCGGCGAGGATCGACGTCACGGGAACGACGCCCAGCTCGGCTTCCCCACGACCGACGGCCGCCGCCGTCTGCCCTCCGGATATGGTCACCAGCTTGGGCTTCACCTCATCGGCTATTCCCAGGCGCTCCAACAGACCGGAGAAATAGCCGCCGCTGGTTCCGTCACTGGCGTAGGCGATCGATCCGGCGCTCTTCAACGTTTGTTTGAATGCTTCCACGGACCCTATGTCGAGCGGCGGGCTGCCGACCTTGGCAGCCACCCCCATTGCGATCCGGCCGAACGCGACCTCACTCCCCGCCCTGACTTTCCCTAGGGCTGTCAGTTCCTGAACCAGATTCGGATTGGTGATGACGAGGTCGAAGGGTTCGCCAGCTTCGATCTGCTTCTTGACGACAGGATTGAGCTCCCACTTGAGCGCAACTCTGTGCGCTGTGGCCGTTTCGTACCGGGATATGAGAGCAAGGACGGCGGGTCGAACCGCAATAGCGCCAAAAAGACGGACTTCCCGAGTCATATCAGAACTCCGCCTCTGATCTAACGATCTTGTCCAGCAGACCCTACGGCCCCGCCCCAAAAAACGCCAGCCGCGTGAAGATCGTATAGTCCGCTTCCGAAACCATCAACGCGACAAAAACCAGCACCAGCAGCGGCGGCAGCAGGATGGCGTAGACCAGCGCCAGCCGTTCCCAGGCCATGTGCATGAAGACGGCGACGATCAATCCGGCCTTCAGCATCATGAACACCAGGATCAGCGTCCACCTGAGGTAGCTCTGGACGCCAAGATAATCGACCATGTAGGACGCCGCGCTGAGCACGAAGAGCAGGCCCCAGACGAAGAAATAGAGCCCGATCGGGTGCTGCTGTCCGCTGTGTGCCTGTGCATGCGCCGTTTGGACTTGTGCATGCGCCGTTGTCTCGCTCATGACGACCTCACCACAGATAAAAGAATGCAAAGATGAAGACCCAGACCAGGTCGACGAAGTGCCAGTAGAGGCCCATGATCTCAACGGCCTCGTAGCGGCCTTTCCGGCTGGTGAAGAAGCCACGCCGTTCCGCGTCGAAATCGCCGCGCCAGACCTTGCGGGCGACGATGAGGAGGAAGATGACGCCGATCGTGACATGGGTGCCGTGAAAGCCTGTTATCATGAAGAAGGTCGAGCCGAACTGCGCCGCCCCCCACGGGTTTTCCCAGGGGCGCACGCCCTCGGTGATCAGCTTCGTCCATTCGAAGGCCTGCATGCCGACGAAGCATGCGCCGAGAAGTGCTGTCAGCAGCATCAGCACCGCCGTCGTGCGGCGGTCGCGGCGATAGCCGAAATTGACCGCCATCGCCATGGTGCCGCTGCTCGAGATCAGCACGAAGGTCATGATCGCGATCAGGATCAACGGCACATCCTGGCCGCCGATATGCAGCGCGAAGACCTCGCTCGGATTGGGCCATGGTACGGGCGTCGATATGCGGGCGGTCATATAGGCGATCAGGAAACAACCGAAGACGAAGGTGTCGCTCAAGAGAAAGATCCACATCATCGCCTTGCCCCAGGAGGCGGTCTTGAAGGCGCGCTGATCCGAGCTGAAATCGGCGGCGACACCGCGAAGGCCTGATGGCCTGAGGTCAGCCCCACCATGTGTCTCGATAGTCTGTGCCATCTGCACCCCCTAGCTAATCAACGTGCGGCAGAGATCGACGAAATCGCTGGCCCAGCCGGCAAAAAGCGCGAAGAGCAGCAGCCAGACCGCAAGCATGAAATGCGAATAGATAGCCGAGAGATCGACGCTGAGGCTCAGCCTCTCCGCCGCGATATCGGCTGCGAAGGCCTTGACCGTCGTGTGCGCCAGCACCGCCAGCCCGCCGAGAATATGCAGGCCATGCAGCCCGGTCAGCATGTAGAAGAAGCTGTTGGCGGGGTTATCATCAAGCACGTAGCCTGCCGCGACCAACTCCCGCCATACCTGGATCTGCCCGGCGAGGAAGAAGACCGCAAGCAGAAGTGCCGTAACGAGCGCAGGCCGCAGGCTTTCCATGCGGCCATGCCGCACTTCGCGCTTAGCCCATTGCAGCGCCGCACTGCTCAAGGTCAGCGCCGCGGTGTTCACCCAGAGCAGGCGCGGAACCGGCATCCCCCACCAGTCGGCCGAGGCCGCGCGCATGAAATAGGCGCTGACGGCAAGGCTGAAGAGCGCGCCGACGACGCCGAGAAAGACGAAGAGACCGATCTTCACCGACGGCACCGGCGGCCGGTCGGTGCCGCCATGAACCGGCATCTGCACGGAGCCGGTCTCCAGCCAGGGCTTCGAGGTCAGCCGCTGCCCGGAGAGCCACCAGATCATTATGGCGGCGATGGCGGCCAGAAAGATCAGCACGACGCTCATGCCGGCGTCTCCCGGGTGACGCCAGCCGTTGCCGGCACATTCTGCGGAATGAAATCCTCGGCCGCGCCCGGCACGCTGTAATCATAGGCCCAGCGATAGACCACAGGCAGGTCTTTGCCCCAGTTGCCGTGCGCCGGCGGCGTCTCAGGCGTCTGCCATTCCAGCGTCGTTGCCCGCCAGGGATTGCCGCCGGCCTCCCTGCCCCGGAAGAGGCTCCAGGCGAGATTGAACAGGAAGACCATCTGCCCGGCGCCCACGACCAGCGCCATGACTGTGATGAAGATGTTCAGCGTGTGGGCCGACGGCGGAACGAAGGCCGTCTCCCCCATCTCGAAATAGCGGCGCGGCACGCCGAGCAGACCGAGATAGTGCATCGGAAAGAAGATCGCATAGGTGCCGAGGAAGGTGATCCAGAAGTGGATATGGCCGAGCACGTCGTTCAGCATGCGCCCCGTCACCTTCGGATACCAGTGGTAGATCGCCCCGAAGATGACGAGGATCGGCGCCACTCCCATGACCATGTGGAAGTGGGCCACGACGAACATCGTATCCGACAGCGGCACGTCGACGACGACATTGCCGAGGAACAGGCCGGTCAGCCCGCCATTGACGAAGGTGACGATGAAGGCGAGCGCAAACAGCATCGGCAGCGTCAGGTGGATATCGCCGCGCCACAGCGTCAGCACCCAGTTGTAGACCTTGATCGCCGTCGGGATGGCGATGATCAGCGTCGTCGTGGCGAAGAAGAAGCCGAAGGCCGGGTGCATGCCGCTGACATACATGTGGTGCGCCCAGACGACGAAGCTCAACGCCCCGATGATGACGATCGCCCAGACCATCATGCGGTAGCCGAAGATATTCTTGCGCGCATGCGTGCTGATCAGGTCCGAGACGATGCCGAAGGCCGGCAGCGCCACGATATAGACCTCGGGATGGCCGAAGAACCAGAAGAGGTGCTGGAACAGGATCGGGCTGCCGCCGCCATGCTGGAGCTGCGTGCCCATCTCGACGATGGCGGGCATGAAGAAGCTGGTGCCGAGCACGCGGTCGAAGAGCATCATGACGCAGGCGACGAAGAGTGCGGGAAAAGCGAGCAGCGCCATCACGGTTGCGGTGAAAATGCCCCAGACGGTGAGCGGCATCCGCATCAGCGTCATGCCGCGCGCCCGACCCTGCAGCACGGTTACCACATAGTTCAGCCCGCCCATCGTGAAGCCGATGATGAAGACGATCAGCGAGGTCAGCATCAGCAGGATGCCCCAGTCCTTGCCGCCTGGTGTGCCGGAGAGAACGGATTGCGGCGGATAAAGCGTCCAGCCGGCCCCCGTCGGGCCGCCGGGGGCGAAGAAGCCGGCGGCGAGGATCAGCACCGCGAGCAGGTAGATCCAGTAGCTCAGCATGTTGGCGTAAGGGAAAACCATGTCGCGGGCGCCGACCATCAGCGGAATGAGGTAATTGCCGAAGCCGCCGAGGAAGAGCGCAGTCAGGAGATAGATCACCATGATCATCCCGTGCATGGTGATGAACTGGTAATAGTGATCGGCATCGATGAAGGTGAAATAGCCGGGGAAAGCGAGCTGAATCCGCATCAGCCAGGAGAGTACCAGCGCCACCAGGCCGATCGCGATGGCGGTAATCGAATATTGCACGGCGATGATCTTGGCATCCTGGCTGAACACATATTTCGTCCACCAGCTGTGTGGATGATAAAGCTCCACATCCTCGACTTCGGCGGATGGGATGCTGCCGGATGGAATCTCGACCATGATCTCTCTTCCTTCCCCCGCCGGTTCACCGAACCGGCCTGCGGTCTGCGACCACTGCACGGTTCAGTTTGCCGGCGGCAGCTCTCCCGATGACGCCGTCAACTGGGTGAATGTCTGCTGCTGCCCGAGCCAGGTCTGATAGTCCGCGTCGTTGTCGACGACGACGGTGCCGCGCATTTGCGGATGACCGACGCCGCAGAGTTCGGCGCAGAGGATCTCGAAGGTCCCCGTCCGCGTCGGCGTGAGCCAGAAGTAGGTGACCATGCCGGGGATCATGTCCATCTTGGCGCGAAACTCAGGCACGTAGAAATCATGGAGCACATCGACCGAGCGCAGCAACATGTGCACCGGCTTGCCGATCGGCAGATGCAGTTCGCCGCCTTCGATGATGATGTCATCGAGGCCGCTTGCATCGTTCTTGTCGAGGCCGAGCGGGTTTTCGGGCGTAACGTCGCGCGTTTCGGCGCGGCCGAGCTTTCCGTCCGCCCCCGGCAGGCGGAAGCTCCACAGCCACTGCTGGCTGACGACCTCCACCGATGCGGCATCGGCGGGCACCGTGATGAACTGGTTCCAGACGATGAGGCCGGGCGCCAGCATGGCGGCGACGCCGACCGCCGTTCCCGAGGCGAGCATCACCTCCAGCCTGCGGTTTTCAGGCTCGTAATGCGCCTTGTTGCCCGGCTTATGCCGGAAGCGAAAGACGCAATAGGCCATGAACAAGACCACTGCCACGAAGACGATGCCGGTGATCCAGAAGGTGATGACGAGGGTGCTGTCGATATAGGTCCAGTTGGACGCGATCGGCGTCCACCACCACGGGCTCAGCACATGGAACAGCACGGAGCCGACGACAATCAGGACGAGGATCAGCACGACAGCCATTTCCGCTCCTCCTCGAGCAGGTTGACCCGTGAAACCGCATTCCGCAAAAAGTCCGTCTTTATTATCGCACAGATAGAAAATATCGGCAATTACGGCAATTTAGGCACCTGCCGCGCCGTTTCCACCCGTCATTTTGGAGTATGGCCCATCATTTGGAATATTGCTTGAGATAGGCGATGAGATCGGTGATCTCCTGATCGTCCTTCACGCCGACGAAGGCCATCTTCGTGCCCTTCACCTTCGCTTTCGGATTATGCAGATAGTCGCGCAGCACTGTCTCGTCCCAGACCAGACCGCCTTCGCCGGCCGCCTTCATTCCGGCCGAATAGGCGAAATCAGGATGCGTGCCGGCCTGTCGGCCGAACAACTTGTTCAGCGACGGACCGACCTTGTTCGTATCGGAATCGGCGACATGACAGGTTGCGCATTTCTTGAAAACGGCGGCACCCGCGGTCGCATCGCCCTCCTGCGCCCCGGCGCGACCGGGGGAAAGGGCAATCACGGATGTGGCAATCAGCAGAATAACACGATAGTCCATGGCAAACCTCATCCTCCTCAAGGTTGCCAGCCACTTGCACCCTCAGCAATCTCTCGCGTATGGGTAGTGGTTGTATGACTTAAAGCTTAGTCCTTCGCGGCAGCAAGTCAATCGGCCCTACAATTGGAGCCATCTGAACGTAATCTGATACGAGGTGAACCCGGCGCGGATAAGCTGCCTGAGCTGCCGCTATTTGACCTATTGCCCGATCGAAAGCGCCTCCTTTACCGCCAGTTCGGCCATGGCAAGCGCCGCCTCTCGGGTCCTGGCGGCGGCGATGAATCGGCCGTTGTGGCAGAAGCTCGCGCCCTCTATGCCGCACGCCGCCTCCAATGCGCCATTGGTGAGCCCGGCCCAGGCCGCCGGCAGATCGGCCCTGAGCTCGAAACCATCCTCGGCGCGGCGGATGCCGGTCACGCACCAGTCCTTTTCGCGCGGGTGGACGACGAACAGCAGATGATCGGCGCCTGCTTTCACGATAGCAGGCCGGAAGGGCATTCCCCTCGGCAATTCCAAAACACGCCCCTGCCCGGTAGCCTCGATTGCCTGATGCACGACCGCCTCGGCCCGCAATTTCGCAGCACTCTGCGCAATCCTGGCCTCGACGAAACTGCGGGCGATGGCAAGGGCCGCGTGGAAGGCACGGTCGTCGGCAGCGGGGTCGGCATCGTCGAAGACCGGTTTCAGCGTTTCCAGCAGAGCCGGCAGCGTCAACCCGGCCAGCGGCCCGGAGGGGCTGAGCGCGCCATTGTCCGTCAGGTCGACCGGCAGCACGAAACTGGCGTCGAAAGAACCATGCAGCGTCCCGACATGTGCTTCGGGAAGGCCGGAGGCTGCGAGATAATCACGGCCGTAATGCTTCCAGATCAGGCCGAAGGAACTGTAGGGCTGGCCATCGTCGCGCAACGGCGCGCCGCGCTGGTGGTGGTCGAATATCCCGGCGGCAGGGTCATAGGCGCCGCCGACATCGTAGATGATGCGATCCTTGCCCGGCGTGATCCATTCCGGCGCCCGGCTGCGGACGATACGCGCCTGCGGGAAAAGCCGGGTCAGGATGACGCTCGACAGCAATTCGTCGGCATGGAAGCCACCGGAATGGGTGACGAGGAAATCGGGGATCATAAAAGGCCTTATCGTTCTCGGCGGGTTCGCCTAGGATCAGCACCAGATAGCGGTTGGCGGATATGACGACAAGTCTCTCTGGGACAAGGCTCTTGGACTTGGCCTTGATTATGTCTCGGATGCGTCATTTGCAACCCTCGCGAAACTGCCTATTCTGCCGCCACCGGAAGTGAATAGCGACATTTGCGAAAACGGAAGACGCAGCGTTTGGAGATTCCTCCGCACTTTCATGTTGCCGAAACATCAGGATGGCTTGTGAACCACCGCATGAACTCCGCCCTTCCCGGCTACCTCATGCTCAGTTCCAAGACCGATACCAACGATCTGTCGGATTTGTCTGAAGACGCTTTGGCCGAATTCGGCCCCTTGCTCGCAAGGGCTCAGAGCGCCCTGAAACGGAAATTGAATGCCCAGCGCGTCTATATCGGCCGATACGGGCACACGCCCGGTTATCCGATCCATTTCCATGTGATCCCGATATATGACTGGGTGGAGGAGTTGTTCTGGAAGGACGCTCGATATCGCCTGCTCGAGAGTTTTGCAGAGGGTCCGGGGGAAACCGCAACGGATGGCGCGGAACTGACGCTGTTTGTCTGGCGCGAATTCTGCGAACGCGCAGAGCCGCCGCCCATCAGCGGGCCATCGGTCTCAGAGGTCATCAAGCTGTTGCGGGAGGCAATGCGGTTTTCGGCGCCTAAAGCCTAAGACAGCGCCGGTCCCGGCTGTCTTGCGACGAGCGCACGGCGCCAGGCCCGGAAGAAGGCCAGTGAGGTCATACCCCTCCTTAAGATCGAAATTCCCCGCCGTTCCTCAATCCATGACGTATTGGATATGATGCCGGCCATGCACGGCCGATTTCTGGACATGGGCGCGAACGCCGAAGACCCGGCCGATCATCTCCTCCGTCAGCACATACTCCGGCGCGCCCGAGGCGATGACTTCGCCCTTTTGAAGTACCGCCAGGCTGTCGCAGAACATTGCCGCCAGGTTGAGATCGTGCAGCGCGACGATACAGGTGATACCGAGCTTCGAGATCAGCGAGAGAATGTCGAGCTGGTGCTGGATATCGAGATGGTTGGTCGGCTCGTCGAGCAGCAGTTCGCTCGGCGCCTGCGCCAGCGATCTCGCAATATGGACGCGCTGGCGCTCGCCGCCCGACAGCGTCTGCCAGAGCTGACCCGCCCTCTCCCGCATGCCCGTCCGAGACAGCGCCTCGTCGACGGCGGCGTCGTCTTCGGCGCCCCAGGACGACAACAGCCCGCGATGCGGCGTGCGGCCGAGCCGTACCACATCGCGCACTGTCAACTGCGTATCGGTCGTCGACTGCTGCTCGACGAAGGCGACGCGACGCGCAAGGGCTGCGCGCGACAGCGAGGAAATGTCGTCCTCGCCGAGCCTGATGACACCGCTGCGAACCTTGCGCAGCCGGCAGATCAATCTGAGAAGGCTCGACTTGCCGGAACCGTTCGGCCCGAGCAACCCGAGCACCTTGCCCTTTTTCACCGTCAGGCTGACGCCGTTGACGACGACGGTATCGCCGGCGGCAAAGCTCACCTCGTCGACGCTGATGCTCATGCATTCCCTCGTACGCGATAGAGGATGACGGCGAAGGCCGGCGCGCCGAAGAGCGCGGTGACGACACCGATCGGCAGGATCTGCTGTGGTATGATGATGCGCGAAAGGATATCGGCGCCGACCATGTAGATGGCGCCGCCGAGCGCCGTCGCCGGCAGCAGGCGCCCATGGGCCGGCCCGACGAGAAAGCGGGCGGCATGAGGTATGACGAGGCCGACGAAACCGATCGAGCCCACCATGCTGACGACGCTTGCCGTCATCGCCGCCGTCAGGGCGAACAGCACGATCTGGACGCGGCGCACGGCAATGCCGAGCGAGGCGGCGGCGTCCGTGCCGAACGCAAAGGCATCGAGCGCCCGCACATGGGCCATGCAGACGATTAAGCCGGCAAGCGCGATCGGCACCGAAAGGTAGACATCCGGCCAGCGTACGCCGCTGAGCGACCCCAGAAGCCAGAACAGGATGCCGCGCGCCTGCTCGGCATTCGCCGATGTCGTCACGATGTAGGAGGTGAGCGCGTTGAAGAGCTGCGAACCGGCGACGCCACACAGTATGATGCGTTCGCCGGTTCCCCCCGCACCCGTCGCCAGGAAGCCGACCAGCAAAAAGGCCATGACTGCGCCGATGAAGGCCCCGCTCGACAGGCCGAGAATACCGTAGCCGAAGCCGAGAATCATCACGCAGACCGCTCCCGTCGAGGCGCCGGCGGAGATGCCGAGCACATAGGGTTCGGCCAGCGGATTGCGCAGCAGCGCCTGCAGGATGGCGCCGCAGAGCGAGAGCGACGCGCCGGCGCTGGCCGCGACGAGGGCGCGGCTCAGCCGATAATCCCAGACGATGCCCTGGTGGATGCGGCTGAGCTCGAAATCGGTTCCGAACAGGCGGTTCGAAACCGCCTCAGCCGTCGTCGCAAGCGGGATGGCAATCTCGCCGATGGAAACGGCGAGACTGATCATCAGTCCAAGAAGGAGGAGCGCGGCAATGGTGAGCGCGGCGAGCGCCCACCATCCCTGCCGCCTGAGCGATACTGTCTTCACTGTGCCAGGCCGAAGGACTTGATGCCCTTCGCCAATGTCTCGACGCCGTCGATTGTACGGATCGTTGGATTCATCGATTGCGCATCCATCATCACGAAGTGCCTGTTCCTGACGGCATCGAGTTCCCTGGTCACAGGGTCGTTCTCGAGAAAGTCGAGCTTGACCTTGGGATCGTCGGCCGCATAACGGCGGCGATCCATCGTCGCCAGCACGATCACCGCCGGGTTCGCCTGGGCGATGGTTTCCCAGCCGACCAGCGGCCATTCCTCTTCGGTTGTCACGACGTTCTTCGCGCCGATCGTCTTGAGGATATAGGCAGGCGCGCTGTTCTTGCCGGCGATAAAGGCGTCGCCGTTGACCTCCTTGCTGGAGAACCAGAAGACGACGGGTAGGTTCTTGCCCGTTGCGCCCGATATCGACGCCACGGCATCCGCCTCGCGCTTCCTCAGCGTGGAAATCAGCGTGTCGCCGCGCTCCTTGACGTCGAAGATCTCCGAGAGTTCGGCGATTTCCCGGTAGATCAGATCCATCGTGAACAGCTCCCCACGCACACCGTCGCCGCCATCGGTGTTGACCTTGGCGACGCAATCGGCCGGCGCGAGAAAGGTATTGATCCCGAGATCCTTGAACTGCTCCCGCTTGCCGACGGAGCCCTGCGCGCCGACATGCCATTCGAACTCGGCCGCCACGAGGTCGGGCTCCTGCCCGACGACGGATTCGAAGCTCGGATCGTTGTCGGCGAGGCGTTTGATCTTGCTGTTGGCCTCGGCATATTGCGGCAGGACGGGGCCAACCCAGACTGCGGTTCCGGCGATCTTGTCGGCAAGGCCGAGCGAGAACAGAATTTCAGTCATGCCCTGGCCGATCGAAACGATCCTGGCGGGCGCCTTCTGGAATGTCACCTGCTGGCCGCAATTGCTGATGGTCAGGGGATATTGGGTCGCGGCCAAGCTTGGTGCCGCAAGGCCGGCCAGCCCGAAGGCAAATGTCATGATGGCGAGAAATTGACGCATGAAAACCTCGATGATGGGAAAACAGGCACGGCCGCGCCGCGCGCATATACGCAACGCTGAAGTCACGCTGACGCGTAGACTAGCCGCGGGAGGCCCAATCGAGACGGATGCATGCCGATATCAGGCGAAGGTTCAGAAGGTCAATCATGTCTGTTCCTTGTCCGGGCATCCCCGCCCGGTTGATTGGATCGCGATTGACGGCAGGTCTCCTGGCTTGCGGATATCCGTCTTTCATCCGCCTTCCCGCGATATCCGCAGTGGCGTGGCCTTTAGGCCAAGGGCATGATCGCTCCGCGATCAACCCCGAGATCGACAATCCGCTTACAGTTGCGGGGGCAGCCACGGTCTCGATCCCTACTGGGTCGTCCTCACCGTGTTCCCTATTAATCCCCTTGGAGTCATCTTCAGGGAACCGTCTCCCCCAGTTACGTCGCCTGCCCGCGCGCCGTCAATGATTATTCAGAGGGCGCCGCGCCACCGGCGGATAAATATATCGCGCGCATGGCTGCGCGCCGCCGTTCGGTGCGCAAACTGCCGGTGGCGGTCGGTTGATATTGCGGCGAAAAGCGCTTCCTTGCGATAAACTGCCTTGCCTATGAAGCAGTTGGGGAACATGGGTGACTTCGCCGGGGCCGCTCTAGGAAACGCGCTTTGAACGATGCGGCGGTTGCCAGGGCCGCCCCCTCACAACGCATCCAGCGGAATCTTCAGATACCGCCGGCCATTCTCCTCCGGCTCGGGCAGCCGCCCGCCGCGGATATTGACCTGCAGCGCGTGCAGCATCAGCTTCGGCTTCGGCAGCGTGCGGTCGCGCGCCTGGCGCAGCGCCACAAAGCCGGCCTCGTCGATGCCCGATATATGCGGATTGGCGCGCTTCTGGGCGGCAACCGTGCTTTCCCAGCGCGGGTGGCGGCCACCCGGCTGATAGTCGTGGCCGGAAAACAGCCGGGTCTCCTCGGGCAGCGACAGGATCGCCTGGATCGTGTGCCAGAGGGCGCTGGCGCTGCCGCCCGGGAAATCCGTGCGGGCGGTGCCGGAATCCGGCGTGAACACCGTATCGTGCACGAAGGCGGCGTCGCCGATCACATAGGTGATCGAGGCGAGGGTGTGCCCGGGCGAAAACATCACGCGGGCCTTGAGCGTGCCGATCTCGAACGTCTCGCCATCGGCAAACAGCCGGTCCCATTGCGAGCCGTCGGTCGCGAGCGCCGGCCAATTGTAGATCTCCTTCCAGAGCGCCTGCACGTCGGTGACATGGGCGCCGATCGCCGTCGGCGCACCGGTCTTTCCCTTGAGGTAATACGCAGCGGAGAAATGATCGGCATGCGGATGCGTGTCGAGGATCCACTCGACCGTCAGCCCTTCGCTCTCGATATGGGCGAGGATGGCGTCGGCATTGGCCGTGCCCGTCGCCCCCGACATCTCGTCGAAATCGAGGACCGGGTCGATGATGGCGCAGCGTTTCGTCGCCGGGTCGGAAACGACATATTGCACACTGCAGGTGCGGGGCTCGAAGAAGGCCTTCACATGAGGTACCTGCCCTGCCTGCTTCTCCAGCCAGCGCCGCGCGCCGGCAAGATCGAAGCCGAGGCCTTGACCGAAGGCCTCGACATCCCCGGACTTCATCCGCCCGTCCAGCGCCTCGCCCAGCGCATAAAGCGTCAGCGCCCGTGTGCCGCTCTTGCAATGGGCGACGACCGGCCCCTTCGCCTCAGCCATCGCCGCCTGAAAGGCGCGGATATCGGCCTCGGTAATCTCGGCCCCCTTCACCGGCACGAAGCTGTAGGCGAGCCCGGCGGCGGCGGCTGAAGCCTTCTCCGCTGCATTACCGGGTTGCCCCGGCTCCTCGCCATCCGGCCGGGCATTGATGACGGCGGCAAAGCCGTCTGCCGCGAAAGCACCAAAGTCCGCGGCGCCGGGCTGCCCCGTCACCGATATCAGCTCATTGACCCTCACGGATGTCATCGAAGCCCCCGCGCTGCCCTCATCAGGCATTATCGCATGTATATCGACACAATCTCACAAGTATATTGCCGAGCGCAAGAATAGACCACTTGTCGCATCCCCGAGCTTGCCGCCGGCCAGCAAAGCCTGACGAAACCGGCGGGAGAGGCTCCTCATACTTCCGCCCGGCCCGGCTCCTCCGGTCAAAACGACAGCGTCGCAGCGCCCTCCTTGATCTCGGCATGCATGGCGCTGGCGCCGACGATGACGACGCCGTCGAGCATGTCCTCCTGCGTGTAACCGCGCGAGGTCACGCAGGGCGGGCAGGCCCAGATCGTGCCGCCGCGCTGCTGGAAATTCTCGATCAGCATCGACAGCGGATCAAGCGGCGGCACATGTGTCATGCGCTGGCCACCCTTGCGCGCCAGATCGATCCCGGTGCTTGTGAGGAACACCGAGACCTTCAGCCCGGCGGTGATGCCGCCATTGGCAATGGTGAAGGCGACGGACGAGAGTTCGGATTCGATGCCCTTGGTGATGAGCACGACCAGTTTGTCGCTTTGAGTTTGCATAGTATTCTCCCAGTGAATTGAAATGAACGCTCACCACGAGTGAGCGAGAACACCATAGGAGGGTGCGCGGGGCGCGTATTTGGCCGGGATGCGTGAAGCCTTATCCGAAAATCCGGGCGTTGCGGGTGTCGTGCGCGACGACGTGTTGTCGGCGCTGCTTTCGACGATCCGCCTGTCGGGATCGCTGCAGTTCTGCTTCATGCCGACGGGCGACTGGCAGACGGATGCCGCGCCGGCCTTAGCAAACCTCTCGGCCAAGGCTTCGGGCACGATGCCTTTTCACATCGTCGTGGCCGGCAGCTGCTGGCTGAAGACGGAAGGGGAAGAGATCGATCTGGAGGCCGGAGACGTGCTGGTCTTCCCCTTCGGCACCGGACATCAGCTCGGCGCGGGAAGGGACGGCATGCTGGTGCTGCCGACGCGCGACCTGCCGCAGAAGCCCTGGCGTGAGATTCCCGTGCTGCGCTATGGCGAGGCGGCGCAAAGGGTGCGGCTGCTCTGCGGTTATCTGCAATGGGACGGCTTGAGCTTTGCGCCGCTGCGCCAGGCGCTGCCCAGGCTGATCCATGTCAGGACGCGGGCGGCCAATGACGGCGACTGGCTGCGCGCCACCATCCGCCAGATGGTCGAGGAGGTCGACAGGCCGCGCGCCGGCGGAGTTTCCATGCTGCCGCGGCTGACCGAAATCGTCTTCATCGAGATCCTGCGCCATCAGATCATGATGGCCGAACCGCGCTCGGTCGGCTGGCTGGCAGCCCTTGGCGACCCCGCGCTGTCGCGCTGTCTCTCCCTCATTCACGACGATCCCAGACGCGACTGGTCGCTGGAGGACCTAGCCGCAGCCTCCGGCCTGTCGCGCAGCGCCCTCGCCGACCGCTTCCAGGCGATGCTCTCGACCTCGCCCATCCGCTATATCAGGGACTGGCGGCTTTACCTCGCAAGTGTCGCCCTCGCCACCTCAGGTCAGCCTATCGCAACTATCGCCTACGACGCCGGCTATGCCACCGAAGCCGCCTTCAACCGAGCCTTCTCCCGCGCCTTCGCCACCCCGCCGGCGACGTGGCGGGCGATGGCGCGGGCCTAGAGTGTGATCGGCTCGGACAAGGTTGGCATGAGGAGGCCGCAACACTCATGGGTGGAAAAAATCAAAGGATGCGCTAATTAGAAGCACCATCAAAATCGGGAGCGCGCCTTGGATTCCGAATCTCCTCAGCCACTCACAGCTCGCTTTCCTGTCGGTGGCGGGGAAATTGGCCGACTGATCCAGACCCGCGACTGGACCAAGACGCCGCTCGGTCCTCTCGATCTCTGGCCGCAAAGTCTGAAGACGGCCACCAACATGCTCCTGCTCTCACCCGTGCCGATCGTTCTTCTCTGGGGCGAGGACGGCGTGATGATCTATAACGACGCCTATTCCGTCTTCGCCGGCAGCCGCCATCCGGATCTTCTCGGTTCCAAGGTCCGCGAGGGCTGGAGCGAAATTGCCGACTTCAACGACAATGTCATGAAAGTCGGGCTGTCCGGTAAAACGCTCGCCTACGAAAACCAGGAACTGACGCTGTTGCGCCACGGCAGCCCGGCTCCTGCCTGGATGAACCTCGACTATTCGCCCGTCCTCGACGAAAGTGGCAAACCCGCGGGCGTCATCGCGATCGTCGTCGAAACGACGAAAAGCGTCCTTGCCCAGCGGCGGCTGCGCGAGAGCGAAGAGCGGTTCAGGGCGTTCACCACGGCCACGACCGATATCGTCTATCGCATGAGCGCCGACTGGAAGGAGATGCAGCAGCTCGACGGTCGCAACGTTCTTGCCGACACCGCCAATCCGACTGTCGCCTGGCAGGAGGCCTATTTGTTTCCCGAGGACATTCCGGCGATCCAGGCGGTGATCGACGAGGCGATATCAAGCAAGGGTGTTTTCGAATGCGAGCATCGCGTCCGGCGGGCCGACGGCAGTACCGGGTGGGTGCTGTCGCGGGCCGTTCCACTCCTGAACGACGCAGGCTCTATCGTCGAATGGTTTGGGGCCGCGACCGATATCACCGAGCGGCGACGCAAGCAGCAACAGCTGGAACTTGTCGTTCATGAGCTCAATCATCGCGTCAAGAACAATCTGGCGATGGTGCAGGCTTTTGCGTACCGCACCTTCCGGGATGCCGAAGACATCCCGCGTGCACTGGACAGTTTCACGGCGCGGCTGGTGTCGCTCGGCCGTGCCAATGATCTGTTGACGGGGGAACTGTGGAGCAGCGCTTCGTTGAAACAGACGCTCGACCAGGCGACCGTTCCGCATCGGCCGGATGGCGGGCGATGGGAGCTCGCCGGAGACGATATCCGGGTTTCGGCAAAGACGGCGCTGGCGCTGACCATGGCCTTTCACGAACTCGGCACAAATGCTGTGCGCCACGGCGCATGGTCGAATGATGGCGGCGCCGTCCGCGTCAGATGCTCCCTTCAAATCATCGACGACGGCACGCAGCGCTACCGCATAGACTGGGACGAACATGGCGGACCGCCGGTCGAACAACCGAAGCGGAAGGGGTTCGGCACGGTCCTCATTCAGCGCGGCCTTGCCGCGGAGACGGGAGGCAATGTGGAGATTTCGTTTGCCGAACGGGGTTTTTCCTTCCGTCTCGACGCTCCGGCAGACCGTCTCCGGAACGAATGACATGGCCAAGCGTGTTCTTGTCGTTGAAGATGAAATGACCATCGCCATGATGATCGAGGACATGCTGATGGACCTCGGTCACGAGGTCGTGGCGACCGCCGCGCGTTTGCCCTCGGCGCTGGAGGTTGCCGCCGATGGCAATCTCGATTTCGTCGTTCTCGATGTAAATCTCGCCGGCCATAAGTCGTTCCCGGTGGCGGCAGTCCTTCAGCAGCGCGGTATCCCCTTCGCCTTCGCAACCGGATATGGGCCGGCAGGTATCGATCCCGCCTTTGCCGGCCGGCCGGTGCTGACCAAGCCGTTCACATCAGCCGATCTTGCCGCCGTCATCGAAACTGTCGGCTGAGATTACAGAAGGCCGATACCCAAGCCCAAGAGAGCCTCATCCTGAGGCGCCCCAAGGGACCTCGAAGGACGAGGTGGGTGCGCCAGCGCCCAACGCATGCAATCAGATCAACGGATGGACGCCGATATCACGCTTGCGGCGCCGGCTCATTGAGCATCGCTTCGATATTGTATCCGTCGGGATCGAGAACGAAGCAGGCGTAGTAGTTCTCCTCATATTCCGGCCGCGGGCCGGGCGCACCATTGTCCCTCGCACCGGCTTCGAGCGCAGCGCGATAAAACGCCTCGACCTCCGCCCTGCCGCGGACCCGGAAGGCAACGTGCACACGCGTGTAAGGCGGCTTGTCGTCGATGCGCTGGATTTCGAACAGACTGCCGCCGACATCGAAGGCCCAGAACACGCCCTCCTTCCCGAAGGTGCAACGATAGCCCAGGGGGGCGAGAGCGCGTTCATAAAACAACTTGCTCTTCTCAAGGTCACTTACTGCGATGGTGATATGATCGATCATTGCCATGCATCCCTATCGTTCCAGCATCCCATCATAGTCGAAATCGCCGCGGCGGAAAAACAGACAAAGCCACCCCGACACCCTGCATGCCGCCGGCCGCCATGAGATGCCGCAGTGTCCGATTTCCGCCTGTGGAGAAATTGAGCGAAATCCCATTAAGGTCGCGATGACCGTTCCAGCGCCCAGACGATCATGCACGGTAAATCGAGGCTCTCAGGATGGCGGGACTACCGGAGCAGCGCCGCCTTCCGAGGATGCCCCTCACCCCAGCACCGACCGCACCACGATCCTCCTGGATGAGGCTCTGCACCGCCAGCTTCTCCGCCTGTTCAGTTTCGCTCACCCCAATTGCTCGTAACTTTACAAAACGGCTCGTCTCTGACCTAACGGAGACGCATTTATGAGCTCAACTCATAAGTCCATGCCAATATCACCGGCTAATCGACACCAGTGTTTGCCTTTACATTACGATCAAACCTGAGGAGGACATCCACGTGATCAAGCGCAAGCTCGGCCAAAGAGGCCCTGACGTGTCGGCGATCGGTTTCGGCTGCATGGGGCTGAACTATCATCGTGGGCCGGCGATGGAGCGCGGCGATGCCATCGCGCTATTGCGGGCGGCGCATGACCGGGGCGTGAGTTTCTTCGACACGGCAGAGGCCTATGGGCCGTTCACCAACGAGGATCTCGTCGGCGAGGCGCTGGCGCCGATCCGTGACGAGGTGGTGATCGCGACGAAATTCGGCTTCAAAGATGGCCGGCCGGAAGTCGGACTGGATAGCCGGCCGGAACGCATCCGTGTGGTCGCAGAAGAGGCCCTCAAGCGGCTTCGCACCGATCGTATCGATATCTTCTACCAGCATCGGGTCGACCCTGCCGTACCGATCGAAGAGGTAGCAGGCACGGTGAAGGATCTGATCGGCGCCGGTAAAGTGCTGCATTTCGGCCTATCCGAAGCCGATGCCGGCTCTATCCGCCGCGCCCATGCCGTGCAGCCGGTCTCCGTGTTGCAAAGCGAATATTCGTTATGGTGGCGCAACCCCGAAGCGGAAATCCTGCCCGTCCTCGAAGAACTCGGCATCGGCTTCGTGCCCTATAGCCCGCTCGGCCGTGGCTTCCTCACCGGCAAGATGGATGAGAACACCAGTTTCGAAGGCGCCAACGACCACCGCAAGACCAATCCGCGCCTCTCGTCCGAAAATCGCAAGGCAAACCAGCCGGTGGTCGATGCGATCGAGGCGATCGCCGCTCGCAGAAACGCCACCGCGGCCCAGGTCGCCATCGCCTGGTTGATGGCCCGCAAACCCTGGATCGTCCCCATTCCCGGCACCACCAAGCTGCACCGATTGGAAGAGAATATCGCCGCCGCCGACATCACCTTCACATCGAAAGAACTGGCCGAGATCAACGCGGTCTTCTCAGGCATCGAGATCCACGGCGACCGCTACTCCGCAACGTCGGCAGCCCGCGTCACGCGGTGAGCCGACGCCCCTCAGTCGCCGACCGTAAACTCCCGTGGCGAGGGATCGACCAATTCGCGGCATCATTCCTTGAGGTCTACGGGGCGGCGTTTGGCCCCGAGAAACACGCAAAACCGCCCGCGAGAAAACGCGGACGGTAGCATTATCGTGCGGCGTCCGCCTCAAGTGCGGATGATCAGTCCTGCCCCTGCAGGCGGTCCATCACCTGCAGCAGCAGATCGGCGCAGACCTTCATCGGTTCGTCCTCGGCGCATTTCAGATCGATCCGGGTGTTTCCATCCTCGATCCGGAAATGCGCTGCCTTCGATGGCGGTAGCGGTGGCGGGCGATGACCGCGGAAGCCACGGAAGCCCATATCGCCTCTCGAACCATGCCACCGGTCATCAGGGCGATCTCTCGGCGACGAATCCGGCCCACCCATCATACGGTCATCGTCATCAGAGGCAGAGGCAGGTGGAGACGGCGGTGGCGATGGCGGCGAGCCGGGCTCGGCCGCGGCGGGCGGAGTCCCGGCGGATGGTGGAGGTGGCGGCTGTTGGGCGAACGCAGTGCCGGCGAGTGCAGCAAGGGCAAGGCCTGATAGGAGAAGTCGTTGCATGGAAATTGTTCCTTCTGAGTTATGAGCCGTGACTGTAAACACCGCAGCGCGGCTTTAGTTCACGCCCGTCAAGGCCTGTGATCGAAATCTCCAAACCGTCTGTGCGGAGGACCTTTCGGCGGACCTAGCGCTTCGGTTCGTCCGTCCTGGCGAACGAGGTAACTCGCATGCACAAAGCCGTCGTCGAACCGCCCTTGCACGGTGACGGCCTCATCCTGGGTGACGAGTGCGCCACCCTCGCCGGCCCGACCGGTTTCAACAAGCGCCTTGCCGCTGTCGTCCTGCAGCACGAACTTGTTGCCGTAGATCTCGACGACCTTGCCCTTGATGGTGACGAGGCGCGATACCGGCATGGTCGAAATCGCCACCGGCGTCATCGGCGCCATTTCGGGCGTGGGGCGCATCATCTTCGCGGCGCCGGCACCACCGGCAGCACCAATAACAAGCGCCACTGCGGCTGATATGACAGGAATCGCCAGCCGGCGCCGGCGGTGTCCTGGCGGCATCGGCGCGGCGGCACCTTCGGGATGTCCGTTGTCCTGGTCTTCATCAGGCATATATCTGCTCCTTGCTTCAGTAATGGCCGCAATCTAACCGCCACCCCCCCTCGCCTGCCTGAACCTCTCCGTTCAGATTGAGTTAAGCTCGGCCCGATAGTTTTGGTCCGTCCCCGGCGATGCCCTATGAAAGCCCTGCCCATGCGCGTACTGCTCGTCGAAGATGACGAAGACCTGAGCGGCCGGATCGCCGCCGTGCTCCGATCGGAAAACTTCGTCGTCGATATTGCGCGCAACGGCGAGGACGCTCTCCATGCGGGACTGACCGAACTCTTTGATGTCGCAATCCTCGATCTCGGCCTGCCGAAGATCGATGGCGTCAGCGTGCTGAAGGGATGGCGCGAGGGTGATCGCAACCTGCCGGTTCTGGTGCTGACGGCGCGCGACGGTTGGCCGGACAAGGTCTCGAGCTTCAAGGCCGGCGCCGACGATTTCCTTGCCAAACCTTTCAAGGTGGAGGAACTGGTGCTGCGCCTGCGCGCCCTGGTGCGCCGGGCGTCCGGTCACGCCGCCTCGCGCCTTGTCTGCGGCGCGCTGGTCTTCGATGCCCAACTCGGCACCTTCGAGCTCGACGGCCTGCCGCTGAAGCTGACGGCGCTGGAATGGCGGGTGCTCTCCTGCCTGATGCTGCGTAAGGAGATGATCGTCGACCGGCGCGAACTCACCGAGCGCGTCTATGACGGCGATGCCGAAGTCGACTCCAATTCCATCGAGGTCATCATCGCCCGCTTGCGCAAGAAGCTCGGGGCCAACAGCATCGAAACGGTGCGCGGCCGCGGCTATATGCTGACGTCAGCAGCGGCATCATGAAGGCCCCGTCCGTCAAGCCGAGATCGATCGCCGGCCGGCTGCTGATGTTTTCCGGCATCTTCGTGACGCTGGCGCTTGTCGTCGCCGCCATCGTACTCTGGCTGGCGCTGAAGACTGTGGTGCGCGAGCAGGTCGACCAGCGTTTGGACATTCAGATCGGCGCCCTCGCTGGCGCGGTGACGCATGACGCTGGGGGAAGGCTCGCCCTTTCCGCACCGCTCGATGCGCCGCCCTTTGATCGCCTCTCATCCGGCTGGTACTGGCAGATCGATGACGGACAGCAGCGCCTGACCTCGCGCTCCCTGATGAACGGCACAATAGACGCGCCGCCACCCCGGCAGGATCTGCGCCATGTGCTGATGGGCATGCCGACATCAGGCATGGGCGGTGATCGCGGAAGAGGACCGCTCTATCTTCGGCAGGCCATCCGCAGCATCGACGGAATGACGCTGACGATCACCGCGACGGCGCCGATGATCGCCCTCGTCGGCCCGGCACTGCGCGCCCTCTTCTGGCTGGTGCCCTGCATGCTGCTGCTCGGCCTCGTGCTGATGGCCGGCACGCTCTGGCAGATCCGCTTCGGCCTGCGCCCGCTGATATCCATGGCGGCCAATATCGATGCCATCAACCGGGGAGAACGCGGCCGCCTGCCCGATGAGGCGACAGTCGAACTTGCACCGCTCTCACTGAAAACCAATGCGCTGCTGGAGGCCAACGAAGAGAGGCTTGCGGCAACGCGCATGCAGTTCGCCAACCTCGCCCACGGCCTCAAGACTCCGGTGGCGAGCCTGCTGCTGGCGCTCAACGAGCAAAACGATCCCAAAGGCGCATTACGCGGCCTCGCAGCCCGGATAGACAACAGGATCAAACATCACCTCGCCGCCGCCCGCCGGGTGATGGCCTCCTCGGACAATGTCGCCAGCACCGACGTGGCGGCATCGGTCGCCGATCTGCATCGGGCGATCGGCCAGATCCATGCCGAGCGCAAGATCGCCTTCGACACCGATATCGCCGAAAGCCTGCGCGTTGCCTGCGACGAAAGCGATGTCGAGGAAATGCTCGGCAACCTGATCGACAACGCCTTCAAATGGGCCGCCTCCCGTGTGACCGTCCGCGCCCGCCGCGACGGCCCAATCGCACGCATCACCATCGAGGACGACGGGCCGGGGATACCGCCGGACCGCCTCGCCGCTGTGCTGCTGCCGGGTGTGCGTGAGGATGAGCTTGTGCCGGGGAATGGGTTTGGGCTGAGTATCGTGAGTGAGCTGGCTGGGCTTTATGGTGGGTCGCTGGTGCTGGAGGCGAATGGGGCGGCGGGGTTGCGGAGTGTGTTGTGTTTGCCGGTGGCTGTGGGATCGAGGCTGTAGGTTTCTTTCTGTGTCGATGCAGAAATGGAGTCACAGCGCAATTTCATTCCGAGAGGCGTAAAACAAAACCCTACGCGGCGATTTTTTCAACAATATCGCCGCAAGCTACCTTCACGGCCTGTCCTTGAAGCATAATTGTCAGCTCTCGGCATAATGCTCCCTCCCTGAAAGGCCCCAACTGGGGCCCTTCCCGACCATCTCCGCTCCCGCCGAGACGTCTTTCGCCTCGCCTCTGCCTTGTTGCTCGCGTATCGTGAGGCACGATTCGCCGTCCGCAAACGAGGGTGGGCATGAACGAAACATCAAAGGAGAGCGCGATGTCGGACGCCAAGAGCGGCATTTCTGGACTACGGCCGCATATTACAGTCATCGGCGTCGGCGGCGGCGGTGGCAATGCGATCAACAATATGATCGCTGAAAACCTGGCAGGTGTCGAATTCGTCGCCGCCAACACGGATGCCCAGGTGCTGGCCACCTCCAAGGCGACGCGCCGCATCCAGCTGGGCGCGAATGTGACGGAGGGTCTCGGCGCCGGTTCGCTGCCCGAGGTCGGCCATGCGGCTGCCGAGGAGTCGATCGATGAGATCATGGATCACCTGGCAGGGTCGCACATGTGCTTCGTCACCGCCGGCATGGGCGGCGGCACCGGCACGGGTGCCGCACCTGTCATCGCGCGCGCTGCGCGTGCCGCCGGCATCCTGACGGTCGGCGTCGTCACCAAGCCCTTTACCTTCGAAGGCAATCGCCGCATGCGAATGGCGGAAATCGGCATCGAGGCGCTTCGCCAGGCGGCCGATACGGTCATCGTCATTCCCAACCAGAACCTCTTCCGCATCGCCGATGCAAAAACAACGTTCGCCGATGCCTTCATGACGGCCGACCGCGTGCTCTATGCCGGCGTCGGCTGCATAACCGATCTGATCGTCAAGGAAGGCCTGATCAACCTCGATTTCGCCGACGTGAAGTCGGTCATGCGCGGCATGGGTCGCGCCATGATGGGCACCGGCGAAGCCTCCGGTGAAAGCCGTGCGATGAAGGCGGCGGAAGCGGCAATCGCCAATCCGCTTCTCGACGATATCTCGATGCGGGGCGCCAGGGGCGTGCTGATCTCGATCTCCGGCGGTTCGGATATGACGCTGTTCGAAGTGGACGAGGCGGCAAGCCGCATTCGTGACGAAGTGCAGGAAGACGCCGATATCGTCGTCGGCGCGATCTTCGACCGCAGCCTCGACGGCAAGTTCCGCGTTTCGGTGGTGGCGACCGGCCTCGAAGGCAGCCCCCTGCCCGCATCCGCGCCTCACGCCGCCGAGCAGATCCAGACGCGCACGCTGCAGTAAGCGCAGTGGCGCGACATATCCGAGCACGGCAGCCTGCCGCGTCTTTTCAGACGCGCGGCGCTGTGGTGCTTCAGTGTCATGCGCTCCGGGGAATCGCTGCGATCACCGGTCGTTGATTCGCGATCACCTGTCGTTGATCGTGGGAAGGTGCGTTACGACCTCTACGCGGCGCTTGTCATCCAGCGGCTCGATGTGCTTCTGCCAGAAGGCTTCGGCCTCCGGCGTGTCATCCTCCCAGTGGCGGATTTTAACGATATTGTCATCGATCTTCGCCAGCCGTTTGCCGCCAAGCCGCAGGTATTCCTCCGCCAGTTCTTTCGATCGGGTCGTTTGCATGTCGTGTTCCTCCATAGGCGAACCGAAAGGCCGATCGTCATTACCGGGTTGGCCGGCAATCGGCATCCCCGTTATCGGCGCTTCCGCGCCTTCCAGTTAAACAGTACGGTGGGATCATGGTTCCAAATCATCGGCCGAAACCAGTCCACGCGGCGGGCTGAAGGCGTCGGCCGCCATCCATGTTCCACACGGCCCGCCGCTCTTGCTGCCGGGACAGCCGGAGACGCCCCGTACTTGCTGGAAAGCGGCCTTGTCCGGAACGGCAAGACTGCATACGTCGGGGCGATCTTCGACCGCAGCCTCGACGGCAAGTTCCGCGTTTCAGTGGTAGCGACCGGCCTGGAAGGCAGCCCCCTGCCCGCATCCGCGCCTCACGCCGCCGAGCAGATCCAGACGCGTACGCTGCGGTAGCGTGGCTGCAATTCTATTGATTTGTGTTTACGAAGGCTCCGGCCGGTTAAACGCCCTGCCGTCAACAGAACGCGCGGGGCGGCGTCGGCATTCGAGCGGTAAGGCCCATTAGAGCGCCGTACGTCCTTTCGGACGCACAAAGGACGCTCTAACACTTTCAATCCTCGCATTGTGCTTTCCGAAAATCGATTCGGATTTTCGGGCCGATGCGCTAGGCGAACAGAACGTCCGAGATATTGTGCACCACGGCGATTTCGTCGGTCCCGGTGTTGGTGAGGTAGAGATTATCCGCCGCTGAGTCATAGACCACGTTGGTGATCAAGTCGTCTCCCGGTATGGCGATGTTGACGTCAACCGTTGTCTTGACTCCGGTTTCGAAGTCGAAGGCCGTGCCGATGTGTTCGCTGCCGAAGGAATCGCCGAAGAAGAACGTGCCGTCGACAGCGAAGCCGTATCCGAGCCCGCCCGCCGCGAAGGTCTTGGATTCGATCGGATTCAGCGTGCCTGGATCGATCTTGGAGACCTGCCAGGTAGTATCGTTGAGGCGGCCGACGACATAAATGCCGGTCGAGTCCTGCATCGTATTGACGGCCGTGAATCCACCCCAGTCGAACGTACCCGCCCCATTCTCGCCGATAAGGCCGGGAATCGAAGCACCCTTCTGATCGAGCGATCCGTCGGCGGCATCCCACTTTGCGAGATAGGTCTGATCGGGGAAAGGGTCCTCCTCGCCTCTCGCCTCGTTGGTTCTTCCGATGATCTCGCCTCCGCGGACCGAAAAATAGGTTCCGCCGATGTCATATTCGCCCTTGTCATAGTCGCCGAGAGAGATGGCGCCGCTGGCGTTGCCGGCCTCAAATGCCGAGGCGTTGTCGTAAACGCTCACCATGGAATCATCCGGGAAACCGTGGCCGGAACTGACGTAATACTTGCCCGTTAGCGGATCGACCGCGACTCCCTGGAGTTCGTAATGATCCAGGAAGGGGCGCACCACATCCGCCTGGACCTCGACATGATTGGTGTTCAACGACTTCCCGTCCGTCGCGCCGTCGACGGTCAGGGTGATCACGCCGGCATCCGCGTGACCGGCGCCGTCGGAGACCTTGTAATATTGGAGTTTCTCCGTGACATGCTCGCCATCGTCGAGGCCCGCCTTGACGGCCGGATTGAGATCGTAGGTGAAGCTTCCATCGCCCGCGAAATGGAAGATACCGAATTCACCCGCCACATCGGTCGTCTGCCCCTGCCCCTGACCGGCAGGAATGCTGGTGCCCTCGACCGAGCGCAGAAAGAGCGTGCCGGCCTCTCCCGCGTGATCATTGGCGAGCACGTTGCCAGCCATCTCGCTTCCTTCGCGGAAGGAAAAGGCGTCGTCGACCGCGACCGGCGGGCTCGTGACCCCGTGAATGTCGAGCGTGAAATGGCCGACATCGGTGTTGCCGGCACCGTCGGAGATCTTGTAGCCGATCGTCTCCGTCAGCGTCATTCCCTGGAGGAAACCCGCCTTGGCGGTCTCGTTCAGCGTATAGGTGTAAGAGCCGTCGGCCTTGACGTGGAACGTGCCGTATTCACCCTCGATATCGGTGACCTGCCCGTCCCTCTTGGCAAGAACTCTCTCGCCGTCGAAGAAGTTGAGAAACATGTTGCCGGAGCCCCCGGCCAGATCATTCTCCAGCAGATTGCCTGAGATCACGTCATTCTCGGAAGCGCTGCTGACATCGTCGACCGTCACAGGTTTTGCAAGCTCTGTCATGGATATCTCCTTCAAGACCCATTCGCCTTGGTCTATCGGAAAGAAAGCAGCAGAGACTGGGACGGTCAACGAATTTTCCAGCAAAGGTAGTATTTTAGATTTTCACAGCTTTGCCATGAAGGCTTCGCTCTATGGGTTGCACACCAAACCACTAGGGACGACGGAAGATGCCGCGCCTAAAGGCGTCACGGAATTGCCCTAGCCTCACCCCACCAATCCCTTGATCTTCGCCGCATCCTCCGCCGTCGCCGGGTTGTACACGACCATGCTGAGATCCGGCCGCCCGTCCACCTGGAAGGCGGAATATTCGAAGGCGAGCGGGCCGAGGATGGGGTGGCGGATATGCTTGGCGCCCTCGCCGTGGCTGCGCACGTCGTTGTCGCGCCACATCGCCAGGAATTCGGGGCTCTTGCGGCAGAGTTCGTCGACGAGGGGCTCGACCTCGGCCGCGGCACCCGCGCGGGCCGCATCCACGCGGAAAGCGGCGACGACGAAGCGGGCGACACTTTCCCAGTCGTACTGGGCGGCGCGCACGCGCGGATCGAGGAAGATGAAGCGCAGCACGTTACGCTCTTCCGGCGGCAGCGCGCCGTAATCGGTTAGAAGCACAGTCGCCGCCCTGTTCCAGGCAATCACGTCCCAGATGGCGTTGCGGATCAGCGCCGGGCTCGGGTCCAGCGCATCGAGCACGCCCTGCAACCTCGGCGTCACGCCCTCTTGTCTGTGGTAACGCACCTCGGGCGGTCGACCGAGGCCGATGAGGAAGAGATGCTCGCGCTCGACATCAGTCAGCATCAGCGCGCGAGAGATCCGGTCGAGCACGTCGGCAGACGGCGCCCCGCCACGCCCCTGCTCCAGCCAGGTGTACCAGGTCGGGCTGATATTGGCGCGGCTCGCGACCTCCTCGCGCCGCAGACCCGGCGTGCGCCGCCGCTCCCCCGCAAAGCCGAAGGCAGCGGGATCGAGCCTGACGCGGCGCCCCTTCAAATAGGCACCGAGCCGGTTGTCCGAGGTGACGAATTCGCCCATCCTGTTAGCCTTTATACCATGATAATGTCACTACTTTACCATGATACAGGCAGGGCCGATATGTGTCTCCGGCAAAAACTGGAGATATCACATGCGCGTATTCGTCACTGGAGCCACCGGCTGGGTCGGCTCGGCCGTCGTCGATGAACTGATCGCCGCTGGCCATCAGGTGCTGGGCCTCACCCGCTCGGACAAGGGAGCGGATCAACTGGCCGCCGCCGGTGCCGAGGTCCATCGCGGCACGCTCGACGACCTGGACAGCCTGAAGAGCGGCGCGGCAGAGGTGGATGGCGTCGTCCACACGGCCTTCAATCATGATTTCTCGAAATTTGCCGAGAACTGCGCCGCCGACCGGCGCGCCATCGAGGCGCTGGGCGAAGCCCTCCAAGGTTCCGGCCGGCCGCTGCTGGTGACGGCGGGCCTCGGCCATGCGCCGGGGCGCACCGGCACCGAGAAGGACCCGCCCATGCCAACGTCGCAGACCTACCCTCGCGCCTCCGAAATCACCGCGATATCGCTTGTCGCGCGTGGCGTGCGGGCCGCCACCGTCCGGCTGCCGCCGTCAGTACATGGCCATGGCGATCATGGTTTCGTGCCGATCCTGATCGATTTGGCCCGGCGGACGGGAGTCTCGGCCTATATCGGCGAAGGGCACAACCGCTGGCCCGCCGTGCACCGGCCGATGCCGCCCGGCTCTATCGGCTGGCGCTGGAGCGCGGCGCTGTCGGTGGCCCGTTCCTGTCAGTCGCAGAAGAGGGAGTTCCCTTCAGGCAGATTGCCGAGGTCATCGGCCGGCGGCTCGATGTGCCCGCTGTCTCGCTCTCACGGGAAGAAGCGGCCGAGCATTTTGGCTGGTTTGGCATGTTCGCCGGCTTCGACGTCCCGACATCGAGCGAGCATACCCGCGCGCTGCTCAGCTGGGAGCCAAAGCAGCCCGGCCTCCTCGCCGATATCGACCATCCGGCCTATTTCAGTGGGTAGGAACAGTGTCCACATATGAAACTGGAGCATTTCCCTGACTGGAGAAAACGGAAATGCCTCGCGGCTTGGCTCGTGAGGAGAAGCAGCGACAGCCGGAGCTAGTGCGACCGGCTCTCGTTCCTAGCGGCCGGATCGTAGTTGATATCCCAATCCTTCCCGGACTTCTTCTTGCCGGGCGGGTTCTTGTTCACCGTGGCATCTTCCGAGCCGGTGATCACGGTCGGTTTGGCGCTGGCCACACCGCTGCTTTTCCGGTCGGCCTGGGATCTGGCGAACTGGCCGGCTGCGTCTTTTTTGGGATCAGCCATGTCATTGGCCCTTCTGCTTCAGCGCATCGCTGAGATTCTTAGTCTCGGGATCGCGGTTGCTTTCGTCATGCGCGTCGCGATCGCGATCCGGATCGTCCTTGGCCTTCATGTAGCCGCGAGGTTTATTTCCCTTCGGCCCTTCCCAGCGGGGAGACTGATCGGTGGTGCCGGGGGCGCCGTCTTTCGGTGTCGTCATGCCCATCTTCGTTTCTCCTTGTTGAACAGGGGAAACCGAAAAGATCAGGAAGTGTTCCCGCGGGAATTCTTCCCCGGTGAGCCGCCCTGTCGTTCGAAAGCAAGCTTGGCGCAACAGAGGTGAGCAGGCCCAACCCGCTACCCGGCCCCGCCCTCCGCAAAAAATATGGAACCGTGTTGTCCGCCATTGGTTGACCAGAGGTCTACGTCAAACATGGAGCCGAAAATGAGCAAGACCAACGTTCGTGAACTCCAGAAACGCGCCGAACGGCAGGTAAAGAACACCAGCGCCGGCGGCCATCTCGGCGGCACATATTTCGGGCAGCAACCGGATGGAAAGACCGCCTCGTCGACCAGCAACGACAGCGCCAAGGCGCGGCCGAACGACGGAAGCAAATAGGCGCCGCGGACCTTACCTCACCTAGTAAAAGAATTTCTCCTGCGCCCAGGGACCTGGGCGCCTCCTCTGCTCGCGCCACTCCACCTCGCTATTGATCGGCGACGCCTCCGCTCTAGCTTCTGCTCGCGGGCAGAGCGGCCGCGAGGGATACAATCTTTGGGCGAAGGCTGAGGGGCGACGTGGCATCCTATTCGATTGACGATGCGATCCGGGAACTTGCGCCGGCTCTCGGCAAGGCGCCGGCGGGCGCGGTCAGTGGCGAATGGACTGCCACCACGATGCAGGCGGGGCACTCGTCCCGGACGGGCGGTTACCGCGATGCCGAAGGAAACTATGTCCCGGAGGCCTCCAGGCATCCGCTCGATATCATCTCCGAAGTCGTCGAAAAGCTCGGTGCATCAGGGGTGCCTCGCTTCAACAAGGTGCTAATACGCTGGAAGAAGCCGAAGTTTCCCTTCATGCGGGGAGAGATCACGCTCCAAACCAGTTATGATCGGACGATCGTGCCGCGCGCCCCCGACGACCCGATCTACGAAACCGCAGCCGCTGCGCGACGCGTCTTCTGGCAGAGCCGCGGTACAGTGCTTCAGAACTTTGCGGCCGAGCGCGGAACGGCCAACATTCACGCCCAGACGAAATGGTTCGGCCCGCATCCTCGCCATCCAGGCGCCGGAAAGGCTGACGCTTGCCACCGACGGGCTGTCGACCCCCTGGGCCGGCATATCCGAGCCGGAGAACGGCGTCGAATGCGAGCTTTTCATGGAATTCGACGCCGCGAGACTGGATGCGGCCGGGATCGAAAACTGGGCGAACCTGTTGATCAACATCGGCGACCTTGTGGCGGACGGCTATCGCGTCGCCCGTGATGTCGAGAAACACCGCGCCATCCTGTTCTGCCGGCTGACCGAGGATCATAGCCCGATGAGCCGGATCATGCTGAGCCAAGGCCCCGGGCGGATCGACGGCCTGCCTTTCGGCTCCGTGCCGCTGATCCGGGCAACGCCGATCGCCGAAGCCGAGATCGAAGGGCAGGATCTTTCCGACGACTGGGGCGCTGTGGCCGCCCGCAACGCGCTCGCCAAACGCGGCGTCGGCAGTCATTGACGTCGGCTGGTGCCGGGCGGTTGCCGCCCGGCCAGCGCGATCTTGGACTATTCCTGGATGTCGGGCTCGACGACCCTGGCGAGGTTTCGCAGCGACTCCTGCCAGCCGAGATAACAAGCCTCGGGCGGAATGACGTCAGGCACGCCGGCCTGCACGATGTCCACCTCGGTGCCGACCGAGACCTTTTTCAGTGTCACGGTGACTTCCATTTCACCAGGCAGGTTGGGGTCGTCGAACCTGTCGGTGTAACGCAGGCGTTCACCTGGGACGAGCTCCAGATATTCGCCGCCGAAGGCGTGGCTGTTGCCCGTCGTGAAGTTACGGAAAGACATTCTGAACGTGCCGCCGACAACCGGCTCCGAATGATGCACGGTGCAGAGGAAGCCGTTCGGCGGAAGCCACTTGGCAAGCGCGTCCGCCTCCAGGAATGCGCGGTAGACTTTCTCCGGGCTGGTCGCCAGAACGCGGTGCAGGCGTATGGTACTCGGCATGGTCGTGATCCTTTTTGAATGGACGGAATGGACGAACCTAGGACGGGCGTGGGCTGACCGATCCGACACCGGATGGAACTTTTCTTCAAGAAAAATTGCTCAAAGCATGTCGCGCAAAACTCGGCAGCGGTTTGCGTCGCGGCTCAGCCGGGCATGCCGTCGAACTGCGGAAGATCGAGCGGCCTTGCCCAGGCGAGCCGCCGCTTGGTGAACATTTCGACTCCCGGCTTGATGAGCTCGGGGCGATCCAGACTGCCGAGCGTCACGAAGACGAGGCCAGGAAAGCTCTCCAGGTTGCTGCTGAACAATCTGGCGCCGCAATCCGGGCAAAAATTGCGGTCGAGCCCTTTGCCTGAATCGGCGACATAGTGAAACGCCTTCGGGCTACCGCTGATCACGGTGAAATCATCCTGCGGTACGGCGAAGAACGTGGCGGCCTCGCCGCCCGTTGCCCTCTTGCAGTCCAGGCAATGGCAGTTGGCGACAAAGTTCGGATCGGTGTCGAAGGCAAATCTCACCGCGCCGCAAGCGCATTGTCCCGTATATTTCCCCGTCATGTCAGGCGCCTTTCATCCGTGTTTGAACGTTGGCTCGCCGCCGCCGTGCTGCAGACGTCGTCAAGACGCACCTGCGGCCGGCGTCGGCACAAGCCGAATGAGGAGATCTCGAAGCCATCGTGCCCAGGGCTTAAGCCCTTAAGCCGCGTCCTGCTTTCTCAAGGCCTCAAGAAGCCTCCGGGCGCCCTGTTTTGACGAAGCCGGGTTTTGACCGGTGATCAGCAGGCCGTCCTGGACGACATGCACGCCCCAATCCGCCGTCTTCGAAAACTTTGCGCCCTGCTCCTTCAATACGTCCTCGAGCAGGTAGGGAACGACCTCGACCAGGTGCATCGCCTCTTCTTCGGAATCGGTGAAACCCGTGACCGTCCGGCCCTTGGCGATGGGCTTTCCATCCGGGGCCTTCACATTCGTCAGGATACCTGGTGCGTGGCAAACGAGCGCCACGGGTTTTCCCGCCGCGAGCATATCCTCGATGAGCGACAGAGCGTTGCGGTCGTTCGTCAGATCCCAAAGCGGACCGTGCCCGCCGGGGAAGAACACGCTGTCATAGTCCGCCTGGTTGATGTCGGACAATCTCAAGGTGTTGGCGAGCGCAGCCGTTGCCGCCTGGTCTCGCTCGAACCGTCGCGTGTCTTCCGTCTGGAAGGCCGGCTCGTTGCTCTTCGGATCGAGTGGAGGCTGGCCGCCCTTCGGCGAAGCGAGCGTGATGTCGGCTCCGGCGCCACGGAAAACAAAGTAAGGGGCGGCGAGTTCCTCGAGCCAGAAGCCCGTCTTCCTGCCGGTGTTTCCCAGTTGATCATGCGATGTGAGAACCATGAGAATTTTCATTGCTCAGCTCCTTCAAAGCCGGCCGGCGGACAACGCCGTCGGCGCCCGGTTTTACGGTGAATACTGCCTGCAGATCTCATGCTGAAACGGAGAGGACATAGAGCGGCTGCGCTGGGAAACAAGCTTTCCCGCGTGGTGTTTGCTAGAATTGTATGAGCAGACGCCTAACCAAACGAACGGATGTCCCGGGCGACCTCGCTCATGTCATCATTGAACTGGTGATCCTTGCCCTCGAGCGTGCGCACCACGGCGTGCGGAATCGCTTTCGCGTAGAGATGGACGTGAGCCGTCGGCACTTCGTCGTCATCAATCCCATGATAGAGATGGACGGGAAGGCCGAGCGGAAGGGACCCCGAGAAATCCTCGGCACCGCCGATGTCATCGCTCGGCCATCCGCCTTCGCCGATGAAGGGTGCGGCGATGAGAAATAGCCCGCCTAACCTCGGTGTCAGCGGCTGCTCGGCAAGCGCATGCATCAAGATGGTGCCGCCGAACGAATGGCCGACGAGCATTGCGCCATCTTCCAACAAGGCGAATTCCCCGATCAGCGCAGCCTTCCACGCAGAGAAGCTGGGATTGTCTTCGCCGGGCATTCGGGGATAGCGGACAACATAATTTCCGCCGAGCTCGCGCTCGAGGCTCGCCACAAGCTTGTTGTCCCAGTGGTCATGAACGCCTTCGCCGGCGCCTTGGACAAAGAGAACCTGTTTGATCATCCCGTCAGCCTACTCCCCATAGCAGAGGCAGACAAGATTGCCGCCGCGGCCACGCCCGGCAATTCTGCTTCCCTGAATGGCACCTGTGAGATTTGAGGCTAAGGTGTATGAGGAAGAACTATGTCGCCAAAGCCCACCGAGGAACCAGGAAAGTGAGCAAGCCGAATTATCGGGACATCGCCCGCCATGCCGGCGTGGGAACTGCAACGGTCGAGCGGGTGCTGAACGGGCGTGGAGGTGTTCGGCCCGAACTGGTCGAGAAGGTCATCTCGGCCGCACGTCGCCTGGATTATCCGCGAAAACTTCCCGAAACCCATCGCGGCCTGCTCCGGATCGAAGTGCTGATGGTTCGCCCGGAAACGACCTTTTACCGTCGCCTTTCGCATGCCTTCGAAAGGATCGCCGCCACCCTCGACCCTTTGGTCGTCGTACACCGCAGCTTCGCCGAAGAGATGAATCCGGAAGCGATTGCGCGGCGCATCCTGTCTGCCAACCTTTCACGTACCGGCCTGATCCTTGCCGTACCGAGCCACCCGGTCATCGCCGCCGCGGTGGAAAAAGTGAACGCGCAAGGCCTGCCCGTTGTCCACGTCGTGACTCGCGCCTCCGATCGCGTCGGAGAGTTCATCGGCATCGACAATCATGCCGCCGGCCGGACGGCCGCGCTCTATATCAGCCGAATGGCCCTTCGGACCGGGCCTGTCGTTGCGATCTGCCATCCCATCTATCAGGTGCATCGCGATCGGATCTGCGGCTTTTCGGATTATTTTCGGGAGCATCCCGGCGGCTCCAGCTTCGAATGGCTGGGATTCGGCGGCGATGAGGAGCGCTCCAGCACCGATCGGCTGTGGTCGGCATTGGAGATCTATCCCGACCTTGCCGGCCTCTACAATGCGGGCGGCGCCAATTCCGCCCTGATCGAAGTGCTTCGCCGGCATCCGCATGGCCGCGACGTTTTCTTCGTCGGGCACGAATTGACCGAATATACGCGCACAGCCTTGCGCGACGGCATCATGGATGTGGTGCTGGATCAGGCGCCGGAGGCGCAGGCACGCCGTGCGCTAGACGTCATTTTGCGCCGCATCGGTTTGACCGAAATCGAGCCGGACCGGACTCCCATTCACTTCATCACCATCACCAAGGAAGGGCTTTGATCTAATCAGATCAAGGAAGGCTTCGGCGTTCGGGAGGCCCCCTGTTACTTTCGCGTCAGGGAGGAGATCCGGCGCGGGAAGAGCCCACCGGACCAAGGCGCATCAGGCGCTCTCCTTCATCAGAGCTATGTGTGCGGGCGCGAAAACATCAGGCGCCCGGAGGAGATGCAATGGATGATCTGAAATTCGGCAAGCGCAATAAGCGCGGCGACTGGGCGCCGAACCAGCCGATCGAGACCGCGCCGGTCTTCGTCTTGCCGCCGCGGCTGACGGCGATCCTGAAATGGCTGCCGCACTACTTCCTTCCCTGGAACCTGATCTTTGCGCTGTCCGCGCTCGCCTATTGGGCCTGGGTCATTCCACCGGTCGACACTATGAAGACGCTGAGCTTTGGCTGGATTGCATGGCTCTATGCGGTCAACGCCATCTCGGTCTTCCTGTTCTACGGCGCCTTCGAACTGCATCTCTACGTGTTGAAGCGGCAGGAAAACCGCTTCAAGTACAATGGCAAATTCCCGGCCGAACACAGGAGCAACGCCTTCTGGTTTGAAAGTCAGAACCTCGACAACATCCTGCGCACCTTCCTTTCAGGCGTGGTGATCTGGACTGTCATCGAAGTCGGAATGCTCTGGGCCTATGCCAATGGCTATGCGCCATGGCTCAGCTTGGCGGAAAATCCGTGGACGCTGGCACTCGTCGCCCTCATGGTGCCGATCATTCACGAATTCCACTTCTTCTGCATACACCGGCTCATTCACACGCCCCTTCTCTACAAATGGGTGCACTCGGTCCATCACAATTCGGTGAATCCTTCGCCCTGGTCCTCACTGTCGATGCATCCGGTCGAGCACTTTCTCTATTTCGGAACGGCCTTTTATCATCTGCTCCTGCCCTCCAACCCGATCCTCATGCTCTACCAGCTTCATTATGCGGGTTTCGGGGCTATTCCGGGCCATGTCGGCTTCGACAAGGTCGAGATCGGCAAGGACGGACTGGTCGATAGCCACGCCTATGCTCATTACCTCCACCACAAATATTTCGAGGTGAATTACGGCGACGCCCTGATCCCACTCGATAAGTGGTTCGGCACCTGGCACGACGGCTCCCCCGAAGGCGAGGCGCAGATGCAGGAACGCTACCGCAGGCGCAAGGAAAAACTCGCGGCTCGCAAGGCTCGCCTGGAAGTCGGAGGAGCTGCCGAATGACCTGGGTTTCCGCTGGCAAACTCGACGAGATCGAACAGGAAGGGGCCATTCGCTTCGACCATGGCGGGCGCACCTATGCGATCTACCGTGGCCCGGATGACAGCGTCTACTGCACCGCCGGGCTCTGCACGCACGAAGCGATCCACCTCGCCGACGGGCTGGTCATGGATTTCGAGGTGGAATGCCCGAAGCATTCCGGCGCCTTCGACTATCGCACCGGCGAAGCCCTCAGGCTTCCGGCCTGCGAGAACCTGAAAACCTATCCGGCTGAAGTGATCGACGGAGAGGTTCGCGTGGCCCTCGGTTAGGGCCGCCGATATCGGATAGGCCCGATGGGCCTCCGGGATGCAACCGGGTGACCCGGCACCCCAAGGGAGGATGACATGAAATCAATCTGTATGGCGGCCGTTCTGGCCGCATTGATGGCGGGCACTGCCGCGGCTGAGACGATTGGCGTTTCGATGCAGAGTTTCGACAACAACTTTCAGACACTGCTGCGCGAAGGGCTCCAGGCAAGGGCGTCAAAACTGAACGGCGTCAACCTTCAGATCGAGGATGCGCAGACCGACGTTTCCAAACAGCGCAGCCAGGTGGACAACTTCATCGCTTCGGGAGTGGATGCGATCATCCTGACACTGGCGGATACGTCAGCCGCCACCGGTATCAGCGAAGCGGCCCGGCATGCGGGCATTCCGCTCGTCTACCTCAATCTCGAGCCGGAGAATATCGCTCAGTTGCCCGAAAAGCAGGCCTATGTCGGCTCGAAGGAAACCGATTCCGGAAGGCTCGGCGCCGAGGCTGCCTGTGAACTGCTAAAGAAAAAAGGCAAAGCGAACGACGCGCAGGCCTACATATTGATGGGCGATCTCGCCCATCAGGCATCGCGCGACCGCACCTCGTCGGTCAAGGCAACGCTGGCGGCAGGTGATTGCAAGGGCGTAACCATCGCCGACGAGCAATCCGCCGCCTGGACACGCACCAACGCGCTGGATCTGACCACGAACTGGATCACATCAGGCCGTCCGATCGATGTCGTCTTCGCCAACAATGACGAGATGGCGATCGGCGCGATCCAAGCCCTCAAGGCATCCGGCGTGTCGATGGACGACGTCATCGTCGTCGGCATCGATGCGACGCAGGATGCACTGGCCGCAATGGCCGCGGGCGATCTCGACGTCACCGTGTTCCAGAACGCCAAGCAACAGGCGGCAAGCGCCGTGGATGCGGCCGTCGCCCTGGCGCATGGCAACCGCGTCGATAGGGAGGTTTGGGTGCCTTTTGAGCTGGTCACGCCCAAGAACATGACCGAATACGCCAAGAAGAACTGAGCCTCCCCGGCCGGCGTCTCTTCCTCACGAGCGCCGGCCGCCCTTTCCCTGGAGAATACGATGGACGGTATCATCATCATCGGCGCCGGCGAATCCGGCGCCCGGGCAGCCTTCGCCCTACGCGAAGCGGGCTATTCCGGCTCCGTGACGCTGGTCGGCGCCGAGCCTCATCTGCCTTATGAACGCCCCCCATTGTCGAAGACGATGAGCGGCATGGTGCAGATGAAGCTGATCTGCGCGAAGGAAGCGCTGGAGGCAGCCGGCATCGCCTATATCAAGGGGGTATCGGCATCGAGGCTGGATGCCGCCGCCGGAACCGTGGCCCTAAGCGACGGGCGGATGTTGCGCTATGAAAAGCTGCTCCTGACCACCGGCGCACGGCCGAGACGGTTGACGTGCCCCGGGGCCGAGCGCGCGCTCGACTTCCGCACCTACGCCGATGCCAAGGCGATCTTCTCAAATATTGTGCCGGGCCGAAGCGTTGCGATCATCGGCGCCGGCCTGATCGGGATGGAACTTGCATCGGTCCTTCGCGCAAAGGGCGTCGCGGTCAGTATGATCGAAGCCGCGCCGAAACCTCTGGGTCGCGCCGTCCCTGCCCGCTTTGCCGAAAAGCTCCACATCAGACATGCTGCCGAAGGTGTGCGCTTCCACTTCGATCGGGGCGTTGCGGCAATCGACGACGACGGCGTCACCCTGACCGACGGCAATCTGGTGCCCGCCGATCTTGTCGTCAGCGCCATCGGCGTCTTGCCGGAAACAGCTCTCGCGCAAGCGGCCGGACTGGCCATAGGCAACGGAATTCTGACGGATGCCTGTCTTCGCACCAGCGCACCGAGTGTTTTTGCGGCAGGCGATTGCGCGGCGGTAGCCCAACCCGGCGGCGGACATATTCGCTATGAAAGCTGGCGTAACGCCAGGACGCAGGCCGAGACTGCAGCACGAAACATGGCCGGTGGCGCCGAGATGTTTGCCACCCTCCCCTGGTTTTGGTCCGACCAGTACGATCTCGGCCTCCAGGTGGCGGGGCTTCCGCAGCCCACGCATAGCACAGTCCTGCGTTCAGCCGCCGAGGGCGAACTGGAATTCTATCTGGACGATGGGCGGCTCATGGCGGTCGCCGGCCTTGGCATAGGCAATGGCCTGGCCAGGGACATCAAGCTGGCCGAAATGTTGATTGCCGCAGGCATCAGTCCCGAACCTGCGGAATTGGCCGACCCCAGCGTCAACCTCAAAACCCTTCTGAAGAGCGCGCGAGCCGCGTGATGCAGAAGCTGCTGATCTTCCAGTCGCTCTGGGCCATGGAGCGCCGGCATACGGACGGGTTCGAGCCTAGTCTCGATGAGAACATCGCGATGATCTCAGAGGCGGAGTTCGATGGCATCAGCGCACACTATACGAACCGCGGGGATGTCGTTCGTCTGAACGACGCCATCCGGGGCACCAACTTGAAGATCGAGGCAGTCTGCTTTCCTCGCTCCGTTGAGGATCTGCGCCTGCCGCTGGACCTTGCGGCGGAGTTTCCGGTCAGCCACATCAACTTGCAGCCCGATATCCGACCGCGCTGCGTCGAGGCCTGCCTGCCGATTCTAGATGGCTGGATGCGCCTCGCTGCAGATGCCGGCATTCCCGTGTTCATCGAAACCCATCGCGACAGGATGACTTCGGATCTCTTCTTTACGCTGGATCTGCTGGACCAGCGTCCCGAACTGCCGCTGCTGGCCGATCTCTCGCATTTTCTGGTCGGCCGCGAATTCACCTTTCCGGTTGACGACGAGAACAACGCGCTCATCCGGCGCATTCTGCGGAATGCCCATGCATTCCACGGCAGGGTCGCTTCGTCTGAGCAGGTGCAGATCGAGATCTCCTTTCCGCACCATCGGCAATTTGTGGAAAATGTTTCGTCCACGGCTCTGGCAGACAGCTGACTTTTTCGTGGCGATAGGCGGCAACCTCAGGTGCGGATCGGTCGATTATGGCTTCGCAATCTTCGGAAGCGGGACCCGATTCAAGGCGCAGCAGGCTTGGGGCCAGTCTCTCCCCACAGTTCAAGCATCATCTGCCGAAGCGCCAAGGCCTCCGTCCACCGGTCCGTCTGGTCGTTGCCGTCTCTGCCTGTGATCGCATAGGGTTTGGGGCCGAGTTCGCAGGTGAAGACCAACTTGGCGTCATCGGCGGCGCATGATCGCCAATGGCGAAAGCCATACGCCCACCATTGCAGGAAGAGATCGACCCAGGGAGTAGAAAAAGAACGACCTGTCTTTCTCATAATCTCTCAATCCTCTAGCTTCCACATTGCAAATCCAGCGGAATCATCTGTCGACGGTCGATGGGGAGTCACGCTTGAAAGGAAGACGAAAAACAAAAATGGCTTGCGCCTTAGGAGTCTACCGGTCGGACGCAGCATGGCCAAGCCTTCGCCCCCTGGGTTTCTGGTCCGCTCGACACCACCGATCGCGAAACAATGCAGCCAACCTCGGCAGAACCCTTGCAATGACCTGATGATATGGGCTTGCTGATCCCATGATACATTCCCAACCCGAAGCGATCCAATGAAAGAGCCTATATCAGATCAGATCCTTACCGCCGCCAGCGCGCTTTTTTATAGCGAAGGTATTCGCGCCGTCGGCATAGATCGAATCATCGAAGAAGCAAACGTTGCCAAGGCGACCCTCTATCGACACTTCCCATCCAAGGACCACCTCGTGGCAGCCTATCTCCAGGATCGCCACGACCGCGTCATTCGTTCGCTACAGGAGGTTTTGGATGCGGCAAGCATGCCGAGGGATCAGATCAAACTGATTTTCGAGCGCTTGTACGAAAAGGCCGACAGCCCGGAGTTTCGGGGCTGCGCCTTTGCACTTGCCGTCGCCGAGCACGGCGATTCAGAACGTGTCCTCACCGTCGCGCGAACGCACAAGAAGGTCGTGAGGGACATATTTCGCACCATCCTGTCGAGGGCCGATGTCAAGCCCGACCAGGCGGCTGCTCACCTTTCCCTTCTCTATGAAGGCGCCCTTGCCACGGTGGCGGTCGGACGCGATCCCCAGGCCGTTCTCGTCGCCCGGGACTGCGCGCTATCGGTATTCGACGCGGCAATCTACTCGACCACATCTCTTGAGAAGAACGGAACATGACAAAGACCATCGATTACTTCTTCGGCATTGGCTCTCCCTGGGCTTTTATCGGCCTCGAGCCATTTGCGGCGCTCGCCTCCGAGCATGGGGCATCGATCCGCCCCTATGTGATCCCGTTGATCGAGGACAATGGCGCGATCTATTCCCGCAACCGGCCGGAAGCGCGCCGCGCCTATTGGGTCAAGGACCTGAAACGTTGGGCCGCGCTGCGGGGTAAAACGCTGAACTTCGAAAACCGCGCCGCCCTTTCTGACCCGACCCCCGCCGGTTTCATGGTCATTGCCGCCATCGATGCGGGGCAAGACTGGCTCAGACTGACAAAGGCGCTTCAGGAGGCCTTCTGGACATGTGGCGAGGACATCGGCCGAGCCGAGGTTCGTCGCGCAATTGCGGATAAGGCAGGGTTCGACGGTGCAGTTCTGGAGCAGCGCGCTCAGGCCGAGGACGTGCAGGCGATCTGGAAATCGAACGCCGAGACCGCCAAGGCTGCCGGTGTCTTCGGGCTTCCAACCTTCCGATACGAAGACGAGTTGTACTGGGGACAGGACAGCCTGCCATTCCTCGAGCGCCATCTCAACGGCGACAAGATCGCCGCCTGATGGATCATCGAGCAGGCCGGCGCCAACAGCATCGGCCCGTTCGTCCCCCGCCAGAGCATCATCCGGAGCACTCCATGTCCATCACCCCCACCGAATGGCTGGCGGCGCATCCGGATAACCCTAGCCGCGTCATTCCTGAAGAGCGTCGAGGCGGCAAATGAGTGTTCTTTCTCCCGCTCTTTCGCAAACGCTTCGCATCCGTTTCGGCGATCGCTTCTCCATCTCGCAGGCCTTGCGCGAACAGCACGGCCGCGGTGAATCCCACCACACGCCCGCCATCCCGGATGCTGTCGTGTTTGCGGAAAGCACCGAGGACGTGGCCGAGATCGTCCGGCTCTGCGCGGCTGAAGACGTGCCGGTGATCGCGTTTGGCGCAGGCACCTCGCTCGAAGGCCATCAGACGGCGGTGCGCGGCGGTGTCTCGATCGATCTTTCACGCATGTCGCAGATCGTCCGCGTCAGCGCCGAGGACCTCGATTGCACCGTCGAGGCCGGTGTGAGCCGCGAGCAATTGAACACGCATCTGCGCGATATGGGCCTGTTTTTCCCGATCGATCCCGGCGCCAACGCCTCGATCGGCGGCATGGCCGCAACGCGGGCATCGGGGACGAACGCCGTGCGCTACGGTACCATGCGCGAAAACGTCCTGTCACTGACCGTCGTGCTGCCGAGCGGCCAGGTCATCCGCACCGGCGGCCGGGCGCGCAAGTCGTCAGCCGGCTACGATCTGACCCGACTGTTCGTCGGTTCCGAGGGTACGCTCGGCATCATTACCGAGGTGACGCTCAGGCTCTACGGCATCCCGGAGACGATTTCCGCAGCGCTCTGCTCGTTCGAAAGCGTCGAGCAGGCGGTCAATGCGGCGATTGCGGTCGTGCAGCTCGGCATTCCGGTTGCCCGCATGGAGTTGATGGACCGCGGCCTGATCGCGGCCGTCAACGCCTATTCCAATCTGTCGCTGAAGATCGAGGACACGCTCGCCTTCGAATTTCATGGCTTTCCGGCTGGGGTTCAGGAGCAGGTCGAAATGGTCAAGGCGATCGTCGAGGAGAATGGCGGCAAGGATTTCGAATGGGCAAACGCACCTGAAGAGCGCAACCGGCTGTGGAAGGCGCGTCACAACGCGTTCTACGCGGTCGTCTCCCAGCGGCCGCATGCCAAAGGCTGGTCATCCGACGTCTGCGTCCCTGTCTCACAGCTCAGCAGCTGCATCCTCAAGACGCGTGATCTTCTGCGCGGCTGCAGCGTTCCCGCCGCCATTCTCGGCCATGTCGGCGACGGCAATTATCACGTCGTCTTCGCTGTCGACCCGGGAAATCAGGCGGAACTCAATGAGGTTGCAGCCATCAACAAGAAGATGGTGCAACATGCAATCTCGGTGGGCGGCACCTCTACCGGCGAACACGGCGTCGGTACCGGCAAGATTGGCTATCTGCGCGGGGAACATGGCGATGCCGTCGATCTCATGGCCGTCATCAAGCATGCCATCGATCCGACAGGCATCATGAACCCAGGCAAAGTCTTGCCCGGATAGACGTCCGCAGTCCGTTGATAAACCCTTGTTTGCCTGGAGCTTTACAAATGAGTTCGTTTCAGCCCCATAGCTCCCACTGGGGCGCCTTTTCCGGCCGCTACGAAGATGGAAAGCTTGAAATCCGTCCCCATCCGGCCGACCCGCATCCATCGCCCCTGCTGGGCAATCTCGCCGCGATCGCCCATAGTCCGGCGCGCATCAGACGTCCGGCTGTCCGGCGCGGCTGGCTCGAAGGCAGCACCGGCAACGCGCAAAATCGCGGGGCAGACGATTATGTCGAAGTCAGCTGGCCGCAGGCGCTGGACCTCGTTTCGAAGGAGCTTCAGCGCGTTTACGCGGACTTCGGCCCGCGAGCCGTCTTCGGCGGGTCCTATGGTTGGTCGAGCGCCGGACGCTTCCATCATGCGCAGAGCCAGATCCATCGGTTTCTGAATGTGCTGGGCGGATATATCAGATCCGTCAACAGCTACAGCTCGGGTGCGGCCATGGTCATCATCCCGCATGTCTTGGGACCCTACGACCATTTCGAGCGCAAGAGCGTCACCTGGGATGCCATCGAGCGGAGCAGCGAACTGGTCGTCGCCTTCGGCGGAATGGCGATCAAGAACACGGATGTGCATGGCGGCGGCATCAGTGCACATATCGTGCCCCGGACGCTGAATGGCGCGCACGCGCGCGGTGCGCGTTTTGTCCTCGTCAGCCCGTTGAAAGACGATTTTCCTGCTGACGTGAACGCCGAATGGCTGCCCATCTTGCCCGGCACCGACATAGCGCTGATGCTCGGCCTCGCGCATGTGCTTGCCAGCGAGGGATTGCACGACCGCCAATTTCTCGACCGCTATACGGTCGGCTACGAGCGCTTCGAAGACTACCTGCTTGGCCGGACCGATGGTGTCGAAAAGAGCCCGGAATGGGCGTCCCATATCTGCGGCATCGGCAAAGACACCATCAGGAAGCTCGCGCTTTCCATGGCGCGCGCCAGAACGCTGATCACCGTCAGCCATTCCCTGCAGCGTGCCGAGCATGGCGAGCAGCCGGTCTGGATGGGCATCGTGCTCGCCGCAATGCTCGGGCAGATCGGACTGGATGGCGGCGGCTATTCCTATTCGCTTGGCGCATTGGGCAATATCGGCAAACACCAGCTTGCCGTCCCACTGCCCACGCTCAGTCAATTCAAGAACGCCGTGCCGGATTTCATTCCCGTCGCGCGCATCGCCGACATGCTCCTCAATCCGGGCAGCGCGTTCAACTATAATGGTCAGGCGATGCGTTATCCCGACATCCGCCTCGTCTATTGGGCGGGCGGCAACCCATTCCATCACCATCAGGATCTCAACAGGCTGCGGGCGGCGTTCAGGAGGCCGGAAACCATCATCGTGCATGAGACGGCCTGGACGTCGTCGGCCCGTCATGCCGACATCGTGCTGCCGGCGACCACCACGCTCGAGCGGGACGACATCGGCGCGGCGGACCGCGATCCGCTGATGATCGCCATGAAAAAGTTGATCGAGCCGGTCGGCGAAGCGCGGGACGACTATGACATCTTTTCCGAGATAGCCCGCCGCCTCGGCAGAGCCGAAGAGTTCACCGAAAACCGCACCAGCAAGGAATGGCTCGCCTTTCTTTTCGAGACGACGCAAAAGGCGCTTGCTACCGCCGGACACGAAGCTCCCGACCTCGAGACGTTCTGGGAACGCGGAGAGATGCGCCTGCCGCTGAAGCCTGACGACGGCGGACCGGCGCGCGCCTTTCGCGATGATCCGTCCGGATCTCCGCTGCAGACGCCATCCGGAAAGATCGAGATCTTTTCCGAGACGATCGAGAGCTTCGGTTACGACGATTGCCGCGGCCATCCGCGATGGTATCCGGCCAAGCCGCAGTTAGAGGGCAATGCAAGCAGCTACCCGCTCCATCTGGTGTGCAATCAGCCGCATCAACGGCTGCACAGCCAGTTGGACTATGGCGATTTCAGCCGTTCCACCAAGATCAAGGGCCGGGAACCGGTCCGCATCAACCCGGCCGACGCGGCCGAGCGCGGCATCGCCGATGGCGACATTCTGAGGCTGTTCAACGCCCGCGGCAGCTGCCTTGCGGCGGCGGTGATAAGCGAGGACGTGAGACAGGGCGTGATGCAGCTTGCGACGGGTGCGTGGTTCGAACCGAACGACCCGACCGCCGAGAAGTCCATGTGCATCCACGGCAACCCGAATATCCTCACCCGCGACGTCGGAACCTCGCAATTGGCCCAGGGCTCGACCGGACAGCTTACCAGGGTGGAGGCGGAGCGGTTCGCCGGCGAACTGCCGCCGGTGCGGATCTTCGAGGGAATGAAGTTCGCAGACATATCGCGACAAGCCCGGAAAAGCTGATCCACACACACGCAGAAACCGAACAAAATAATCCATAAATTTAGTAGAAAAAGAACAACTGGTCTTTCTCCCTCCTGTTGCCCTGCTTAGGCTATGCGTCGTGATCTCCTTGGCAAACAATACAGGACCGCATTATGATCGAACGCTTTTCCCCGTTCTCCCTTCCCCGGCGTCGTCTGCTGATCGCCACGTCTGCACTGGCAATCGCCGCCTTGGTGGTAACGGCGGAGTTCAATCCGGCTCTGAGTGCCGATAGCCCACACAACGGCGGTGACATCACCTTCCTCATCGACTCGTTGGGCGATACCTGGATCCCGAACAACAGCGCCATCTCCAGTTTCCAAGGCCACATCTGGGGCCATGTGACCGATAAGCTCCTTTACGTCGACGCTGACGGCAAGGTCAGCCCCTGGATTGCCGAGCGCTGGGAACAGAACGACAAGGCCACCGAGTTCACGCTGCACCTGAAGAGCGGCGTAACCTTCTCCGACGGCACCCCGCTCGACGCATCCGCCGTCGTCGCCAACCTCGACATCTGGTACGCCGGCCGCAAGAGCGAGGGCATCAACCCGATCGGTCTCTTCCCGAAGACTTACGACCACGCCGAGGCAGTGGACGCGGCTACCGTGAAGGTCTTCTTCAAGGCGCCGACACTCGGCTTCATCCCGACCCTCGGCTACCACGGCTCGATCCTGATCTCCCCCAAGACCCTCGCGCAGCCTGCCGCCCAGCAGGCCGACCTCAGCAAGACCGCCGGCAGCGGCCCCTATGTGGTCGATTCCTGGAAGGAAGGCGACTTCGTCAAGCTGGTCAAGCGCAAGGACTACAATTGGGGTCCCGCCGCGGTCGGCCATACCGGCCCGGCCTATCTCGACACGATCACCTACAAGCTGGTGTCCGAGCCGTCGCTGCGCGTTGCCGCTGTTCAGTCCGGTCAGGCCGACGTCGCCTACAACGCCTCGCCGCAGGAGCTGGAATCTCTCAAGACAGAGGGCTTCACCACCGCGACACCACGTTATCTCGGCTTCGTGAACGGCTGGGCTGTCAACACCAAGCTTGCGCCATACGATGACGTGAAAGTACGCCAGGCCCTCCAGGCCGGCATCAATCGCCAGGAGATCATCGACACCGTCTATACGTCAGACTGGAAACTGGCGACCTCCTTCATCCAGAGCAACGTGCCGGGAGCGACCGACCAAAGCGCCCTGCTGGTCTACAACCCCGAAAAGGCCGAGAAGCTCCTGGACGAAGCGGGTTGGACAAAGGGCGCGGACGGCATCCGCACCAAGAACGGCCAGCCGCTGGTGCTGACGCTGCATTCCAACCCCTACCTCGCAACCTCGAAATCAGTCGATGAGCTTATCTCCCAGCAGCTCGGCAAAATCGGCTGGAAAGTCGCCATCCGTTCCTACGATGTCGTCACCTACGGCCAAAAGGTCAAATACGGCAGCCCGGCCGTGCCGGCCTATGAGGTGACCCGCAGCTTCATCGACGCCGGCACCGTCGCCAGTATCCTGACAAATGCCAACAACGGCGAGAACTGGTTCGCCCTCGACGAGAGCGACAAGACGCTCAACGAACTCCGGGACAAGATCGCCAGCGCCGGTTCCATCGAAAGCCGCAAACCGCTCCTCGACGAACTGCAGAAATACATCCTCGATCAGGGTTACTTCATCCCGCGCACACAGATCGTCCAGCGGATCTACGTGCAGTCTCCGAAGCTCAAGGGCGAAGTCTACAACGGCGTCGCCTATGCCAGCTACTACACGGCCACGAAAAGCGAATAATCCGCAATTCAACCGAGCAACGTAAGAAGGTGACGGCATGAGCAAAGCCTACCTCAACTACGCCGCAAAACGCCTCGTGCAGGCGATCGTCGTGATCCTGCTGGCTTATGTCTTCACCTTCGTCGTCGTCAGCATCCTGCCCGGCGACCCGATCACCAATGTCCTGAACAATCCTCAGAATGGCTTCACACCGGATGAGATCAAGGAGATCATCGCCGCCCAGGGCCTGGATAAGCCGATCCCGGTCCAGCTGTGGACGTCTTTTTCCGGCTTCGTGACCGGGGATCTCGGCCTGTCGATGCGGACCAACCGGCCCGTCTCGACCCTGATCGCCGAGGTGCTTCCGTCGACCTTGGTCCTTGCTTCCGCAGGTCTCGTCGTCGCGCTGCTGCTGTCGGCAGTGATCGCCTATGGCACGCAGTTTCTGCCAAAACGGCTCGGTCAGGGCCTGCTGCGGGGCTTCCCCTCCTTGTTCCTGTCGGTGCCGAACTTCGTGATCGGCCTGGTGCTGATCCATCTCTTCGGTTTCCAGCTCGGCGTCTTTCGCGTGATCGAGCCCGACAGCTTCTGGGCGACGCTTTTCGCGGCCATCGCGCTCGGCATCCCCATCTCGGCACAAATCGCCGAAGTGCTCATCGCCAATCTCGATCATGAGTCCGGGCAGGAATACGCCGCCGTCGCACGGGGCCGCGGCCTCGGGCAAATGCGCCTGTTCGCCAAGCACCTGCTCAAGCCGTCGTCGCTGCCGGTTATCACCGTCATCGCGCTCACCATCGGCGAACTGCTCGGCGGCTCGCTGATCACCGAGACGGTGTTCGGGCGCACCGGTCTCGGCAGCCTGGTGCAACGGTCGGTGAGCACGCAGGATCTGCCCGTCCTGCAGGCGGTCGTCTCGCTGGCAGCGGTGGTCTTCGTGATCGTCAACCTGATCGCGGATCTGACCTACCCACTGCTCGACCCGCGCGTAAAGCTTCTTGGCGCTCCCGAGCGCCGTCCAACCACGGCTGACGAAGGCTCCGCCGGCATTTCCAAGGCGGTGACGCTATGACCCTCGCCTCCGCCTCCTCTGCCTCGTATGTCACGGCGATCAGCCGCCTGACGGCGCTGCGCGTACCGCCGGTCGTCGCGCTGTCCTTCGCTATCGTCGCGCTTGCCATCGCCTGGTCTCTCGCCCCGAGCCTGTTCACCAGCTATGACCCGGTCAACGGCGTTCCTGCTCAAAAGCTGCTCGGCCCCAGTGCGGCGCACTGGTTCGGCACCGATCACCTCGGCCGCGACCTCTACACCCGCGTCGTCTACGGCACGGCCTCCTCGGTGGCGAGCGCGCTGATCGCCGTCGTCATCGGCGTTGTCGCCGGTGGCCTCATCGGCCTCCTGGCCGGCTTCTTCGGCGGCTGGGTGGACACCCTGTTCGCCCGCCTCGTCGACGTTCTGCTGGCTATTCCGAAATTCCTGCTGGCCGTCATCGTCGTCACCGCGATCGGCTTCGACACCACCAACGCCGCCATTGCAACAGGCGTTTCGGCGGTCGCCCTCTTCGCCCGGGTGATGCGCTCTGAGGTGATCAAAACCCGGCAGGCCACATTCGTCGAATCTTCCTTTCTGCTCGGTGGGTCGCGCTGGCACATCCTGTGGCGTCACGTGCTGCCGAATGCCTCGCGATCGGTGCTGCCGCTCGCCGTGCTGCAGTTCGGCGACTCGATCCTGGTGATCGCCAGTCTCGCTTTCCTCGGCTACGGCGACCCGCCGCCGGCCTCCGACTGGGGCCTGCTGATCTCGATCGGCAAGGACTACCTCAAATGGCCGTGGCTGGTTTACGCCCCCGCCTTCGTCACGATCGCAACCGTCCTCTCCGTGAACAGGATCAGCCGATGGCTTCGCAAAACAGACTGACTGAGCTTTTCGCCCACACCGACGCCACCGGGCTGCCGCTCCAGCGATCAGCCCCTCTGCTCCGGGTTGACGGGTTGTCGGTTTCCTACGGGCCGCACGAAGTCGTCAGCAACATCGGGTTTCAACTCGGCCGTGGCAAGAGCCTCGCCCTCATCGGCGAGTCGGGCTCGGGCAAGTCGACCATCGCCCGGGCGGTGTTGCGGCTGCTCCCCAGCGGTGGACGCGCTGCCGGCCGCGTCGAGTTCGACGGCCAGGAGATACTGGGACTCCCGGAGCGCCGTTTCCGGCCGCTCAGAGGACGGGCGATCGGGTTCGTCCCGCAGGATCCCGGCAACTCGCTCAACCCGGTGCGGACGATCGGCGCCCAGGCGATGGAGGCGGCAGCACTCGTCGACGAGCCCAATAAGGCAATCCGCAAGGCGCTCATCCTGGAGACCTTCGCCCAGGTCGGGCTCGACAATCCCCAACGGGTCTACGACTCCTACCCGCACCAGCTCTCCGGCGGCATGCTGCAGCGTGTGCTGATCGGCCTTGCGGTCCTACCACGGCCGTCGCTGCTGGTTGCGGACGAGCCGACGTCGGCGCTCGACGTCACGATCCAGAAGCGTATCCTCGACCTGCTTTCCAAGTTGCAGCACGAGCTTGAGATCAGCCTGCTTCTCATCACCCACGACCTGGCGATCGCCGCCGAGCGGGCGGACTCGCTGGTGGTACTCAAGGACGGCGTCGTCCAGGAAGCCGGCAGCACCGCTTCCGTCTTCTCCGCGCCCTCCTCGACATACGCCAGGAAGCTGCATGCCGACGTCCCGGCCCTCAACCCCGATCGCTATCGTGCGCTGCGCGATCCCGGCTTCCGTTTCCTCGGAACCAAAGCCGACAAGGCACCGAAGATCGAAGTCAGCGGCGTCACGAAGACCTTCACGGTCGACGGCAAGGTTCTGACGGCCGTCAATGACGTGTCGTTTGTCGTCCCGGCTGGCACCACACACGCGCTGGTCGGCGAATCCGGTTCGGGCAAGACGACGGCAATCCGGCTGCTGCTTGGGCTCGAGCAACCCGACATCGGCAATATCGCCGTCGCCGGCGAGCAACTCACCGGTCGCTCGCACGGCTCACTGCGCGCGGTATGGCGCCACCTTCAGCTCGTTTATCAGAACCCGTTCACCTCACTGGACCCGACCTGGAAAGTCGAGCAGCTGGTGCGCGAACCGCTCGACCGGTTCAAGATCGGCACCCGCGAGGAACGATCCGCGCGGGTCCGCGAAGCGCTGGCCAATGTCGGGCTCGGCGAACATCTGCTTTCACGCAAGCCGGAGGCCTTGTCAGGTGGCCAGCGCCAGCGCGTGGCCATCGCCCGGTCACTGGTGCTCAAGCCCGACGTCATCGTGCTCGACGAGCCAACCTCCGCACTCGACGTCAGCGTCCAGGCCGACATCGTCGAGGTGCTGCTCTCGCTGCAAGCCAAGCTCGGCCTCACCTATGTCTTCGTCTCCCACGACCTGGCTCTGGTGCGCCAGCTTGCCCACACCGTCTCGGTGATGCAGCGTGGGCGCATCGTCGAGCATGGGACCGTCACCGACATCTTCGAACGCCCCAGGGAGCCGTACACACGCTCGCTGCTGGAATCGATCCCATCAGGCGCCGCTGCTATCGCCCGCGCGCCACACCCCAGACCGCAGCGGTTCGTCAACGAGGAAAAGATCGCATGACCATCGCCGCCCCTGCCATCCCCCTGCCCGCACCGTTTCGTCCGAAGCAGCGGCTCGGCTTCAACACCCGGGTGTCCTTCAACGACGACGCCGGGCCGGCGCAGGGGCTACGCGACGGGATCGAGCTGTTCAAGGCCGCCGAGCGACTGGGTTATCAGTCGGGCTGGGCCTACCAACGGCACTTCGACCACTACCTGTCGTCACCGCTTCCGTTCTTCGCCGCGGCCGGCCAGCATACCAGGCATATCACGCTCGGCTCGGCTGTTATCCCGATGCGCTACCAGACCCCATCCTGCTCGCCGAGGCGGCCGGCACGACCGACCTTTTGATCAGCGGCCGCTTGGAGCTGGCCATCTCGACGGGCGCCAATGCGGCGTTCGACGCCGTCTTCGGTACGGCAGACACCGATGCCCGGACGGAAGCCAAACGCCGTCAGGCGCGCTTCCTCGCCGCGATCTCGGGTGAGGTTCTCCACACCGTCGCTGGGCAAGGCCAGGGCGCCCCGGAGGGTACTGAACTGCGGGTGACGCCGCACAGCCCGACCCTGCGCTCGCGGATCAGGCAGGGCTCGGCTAGTCTGGATTCGGCGGTGCAGGCTGCCAAGCTCGGAATCGGGCTCATCTCAGGCACAGTGCAGCACGACCACGACGAGGGCGAAACCTTCGGGGAGTATCAGGCTCGCTGCATCGCGGCTTTCCGTGCGACCTGGCGCGAGACGTGGAAGACCCAACCGCCGCCAGTCGCCGTTGCCGCCTCAATCCTGGTCGGCACCACGGCCGAGCTTCGGGAGAAGTATGCAGCCTACGACCTCGAGCGCCGCACCCAGGGAATTGCCGCGTCCCGTCCCAAGGGGGCGCTGACGCCGGCCGCGCCAGCCAATCAGCCGCCCGGCATCCAGATCTCCCCGGTCTTCCAAGGCAGGCCCGACCAGGTGCTTGAGGCCGTGCTTGACGACCCAGGCCTTGCCTCCGCCGATGAGCTTGTGCTCTTCCTTCCCCCCGCCTTCGACCTTGCCGAAAACGTGCGGCTGCTGACGGACCTGGCAGACACGGTGGCCCCCAACCTCGGCTGGTCGCCTACCATTTGAACCACACTGATGCCAGCGGTCGAGCGTCGCCATTGCGGCTAGAGCAGCCATCAGGGTTTTCAATGGAGAAGGTGACCAACTCTTCCCCACCAGGCTGCGACGCGCGAATATTTTCTACAGTTTTAGTAGAAAAAGAAAGACCTGTCTTCCTATGGGATTTGTCACGCCATAACGTGAGGGCATGTTCGGCAACCCCGGGAGAAACGCTCACATGGCCACGGAATTCATCAGCGCAAGCTTTGCCAATGCCTCCAATGACCTCAACCCTATTCCCGACGCGCCGGTGGATGCGCGTTTTCTGGAGCGATACGCGCGCGCGCTCGACGATTACGGCTTCAACTACACGCTGATCCCCTATTCCTCGTCTTCCTTCGATCCGTTCACGCTTGGAGCGACGATCCTCGCACATACGAAAAAACTCAGCATCATCGTCGCCCTACGTCCGAACACGGTCTATCCGACGGTTGCGGCGAAATCGCTGGCGACGCTCGATCAGTTGAGCGGCGGGCGCGTCGTCGTTCACTTCATTGCCGGCGGCAGCGACGAGGAGCAGGCGCGTGAAGGCGACTTCCTCAATAAGGAAGAGCGTTACGAGCGGCAGGAGGAATATATTCGCATCTTGCGTCTGGCCTGGACGTCGACCGAGCCCTTTGATTTCGATGGGAAATATTACCAGTTCAAGCAGTTCCGCAGCGCCGTGCGTCCCACCAGGGGCCTCATCCCCATCTCGCTCGGCGGCTCGTCGGATGCGGCTTACCGGATCGGCGGTTCGCTGTGCGACATCTTCGGCCTATGGGGTGAGCCGCTTGCCGAAACCAAGCAGCAGATCGACCGGATTTACGACGAAGCCGCCAAGGCTGGCCGCGCAGATCGTCCGCGCATCTGGGTCACCTTCCGGCCGATCGTGGCCGAGACCGACGAATTGGCCTGGGCGAAGGCACATAAGGTTCTGGACCGGCTGAACGAGAACCGCGAGAAGGGCCTGAGCCGTGCGCCGCTTTCGGCTCCGCGTCCGGCCAATGTCGGCTCGCAGCGGCTGCTGGACATTGCGGCACGCGGACATGTGCAGGACCGCGCCCTGTGGTATCCGACCGTGACCGCCACCAATGCCAGCGGCGCCACCACCGCGCTGGTGGGTTCGCCGCGCACCATCGCCGATTCCATCCTCGATTATATCGATCTTGGCGCCGACCTGATCTCGATCCGCGGCTACGACAATTACAACGATGCCGTCGATTATGGCCGCTACATCCTGCCGCTGGTGCGTGACGGCATCCGCGAGCGGGAAGAGGCCAAAAAGAAAACGGCCGCCTGATGATCTCGGTCCGGTACGGTTGGACCATGCATTCAATCCCAGAACGAGCAGGCGACGCTGTCTTCATCGCGTCGGAGGATATCGCTCGGGCTTCCATCAGAAGGCTTCAACGACATGCCCCATGACACAACCGTCCTGAACGCAACCGCGCGGGTTCTAGCCGAGGCCGCTCCGGAAGCGGATCGTACCGGTCAGTTTCCATGGACGGGCATTCGTGCCGTTCATGAAAGCGGCCTTCTGGAAAGCACTGTCGCCGTCCGCTACGGCGGAGGAGGTGCCAACCTTGCCGACACGGCTCACATCCTAGCCGCCCTCGGGCGAGGCGATCCGTCGGTCGCGCTCATCAGCGCCATGACAATTTTCAACCATCTCGGCCAGGCCGGAAAAAACCATTGGCCGGAAGATCTCTACATCAGGCTGCTGGCGGAGGGAAAGCAGCGTCCGCTGCTGCTCAACGCCGCCCGCGTCGAGCCGGAACTGGGGTCGCCGGCGCGCGGCGGTCTGCCGGCAACGCGCGCCCGCCGCACGGCCAACGGCTGGTCGATCACCGGTCGCAAGCGCTTCGTGACCGGCGCGCATGGTCTCACGCATTTCCTCGTCTGGGCGCATACCGATGAAACCCCAACGCGGGTTGGAACCTTCGTCGTGCCGAATGGACTGCCTGGCATTCGCGTGATCGAAAACTGGAGCAGCCTCGGCATGCGCGCCACAGGTTCGCACGACGTCGAATATACCGACGTCGAGATCCCGGCAGAGGACGTGCTTGATCTCACCGACGCCACAGTTGCCCAACAGGACAATCGCGCCCATGCGGCGCTCACGCTGGCGCTGACCGCGCTCTATCTCGGCGTGGCGGAAGCCGCGCAGGCCGCGTTCATCCGCTTCGCGCATGAGCGGGTGCCGACCAATCTCGGCCATCCCATTGCCCGCACGGAGCGTTTCGTGACGCTTTCGGGCGAAATCGACCTGCTTGTCTCCGGCGCCCGCCAGATCATTTTTGGCGCGCTCGAAGCTGGCCAAACTGACGCGGAAAAATTCATAAGAGCCCGGCTCATTGCCGGCCGGCAGTTGCGCGAGGCAGTCCAGATCGCGGTGCGCGGCATCGGCAATCCGGGCCTGAGCGCCGACCTGGGGCTTGAACGGCATTTCCGGGACATCCAGTCCGTGCTCGTCCATGCTCCGCAGGAAGACGTATCGATTTCCATTCTGGGGCGCGCCGCCTTCGACCGGTGGAACCGGGATGAGACCGCCCTATCGAGCTATTCGACAGGCGTCCCCGTCCTTAAAACAGCCTGACGCGACGGGGACGGACCTCACCTCATGACCTTCCCACCTTCCCCTTCAGCCCTCCGGCCAACTCGCAGTGGACGAACATGACACGCTACATCATCATCGGCGCCGGCGCGGTCGGCGCAAGCCTTGCCGCCGAGTTCGAAACCCACGACATTCCTTACGTTCTGGTGGGACGCGGCGCTCAGATCGCTCATATCGCCGCCCATGGCCTTTCCTATCGCCGCCCGAGGGAAACCCGGGTGGTTCAGCTCAATGCGGTCGACACCGCAACGCCGCCCGTTCTGAAGCCGGACGATATCCTGATCCTCACGGTCAAGGCGCAGGATGTCGAAGCGGCAACCGATTTCTGGGCCTGGCGCGATGTGGATGGCGCAGGTCTCGCATCCGATCTGCCGCTGGTCACGCTCCAAAACGGGCTGGCGGCCGAGGATATCGCGCTGCGACGCTTCCATCGTGTTTATGCGGCCAGCATTCTCATTCCCGCGCGCTATACCGTGACCGGTGAGGTCGTCGTCGGCGGTGAACCGAATCTCGGCATCGTCACGCTCGGACGCTATCCGCACGGACTGGACGATACCGCATCGGCTGTTGTCTCCGACCTGACGAAGGCGGGATATCTGGCCGAAGCGCGTGCAGACATTCGCCGCTGGAAGGCCGCCAAACTGCAGCACAATGCGACTAACGCAGTCGAGCTTTTCGCCGGCACACCGGAGGTGCGCGCAAAAGCCGCCGCCGAATTGGCAGAAGAAGCCCGCACCGTCCTGAAGGCGGCGGGATACGATCTGGCGGCCCCTTCGGAACGGGCGATCGACATATCAGGCTGGCGCGTCGCCGAAGACAGCGGCATCGAACGCGGCCAGCAATCGACATGGCAGAGCTTCGTGCGCGGCACGTCAAGTGAGGTTGACTACCTGAACGGTGAGATCGTGCGGCTCGGACGTCTTCATGGCGTAGCCGCACCCCTCAACGCGGCCTTCCAACGAGCGGCGGCAAAGCTTGCACGCGATGGAGGCAAGCCGGGTTCGCTGGGCATTGAAGAGGTAGGACGGTTGGCGTGACCGAGGGACCAACAATTCAAGGCGGCTCTTCCTCCGAATGACAGAACAGAGAAAATATGTGGTCGGAATCACCGACCACATGATCGGCTCTCCGGACCTCGAGGCCGAGATGCTCGGCCGGGAGGTCGAGATCGACTTCTTCGCCACCACGGATGAAACGCTTTTCGCTGCCGATCGCCTCGCCCGGCTCGATGCCCTGATGGTCTGGGGCGCACGGCTCGGGCCGCGAAGCATCGCGCATTTGACCCGCTGCCGGGGCGTCGTGCGTTACGGCGTCGGTTACGAGAAGATCGATATCGAGGCCTTGGCGGCCGCCGGCATCCCCTTCGCCAACAACCCGGATTATGGCACCGAGGAAGTTGCCGACCACGCGGTCGCGATGATCCTGTCCCTGCAAAGACGGCTCTGGGAACATGATGCCCGCGCCCGTGGCTATCGGTCCGGATGGCAAGTCCACAGCCTCAAGCCGCTTTCCCGTTCAAACCGGGCCACTGTGGGCGTCGTCGGTGTCGGACGGATCGGAACGGCGGTCATCAACCGCCTGAAGCCCTTCGGCTTTCGCATCCTCGGCTATGATCCCGGCCAACCGCCTGGTCACGAAAAGGCGGTGGGATACGAGCGTGTCGACAATGCGGGCGATCTTTTCGCGCGCTCGGATATCCTCACGCTCCACTGTCCAGCCACGGAGGAGACACGCGGCATGCTCGACGCCAACGGACTTGCCCGGATGAAACCCGGAGCCATTTTGGTCAATACGGCGCGCGGCGAACTTATTGACGATCTCGATGCGCTTGAAACGTCCCTCAGAAGCGGCCACCTGGCAGCGGCCGCGATTGACACGCTGATGCAGGAACCGCCGGGCGACCATCCGCTGCTTTCGGCCTGGCGCAAACGTGAAGACTGGCTCGCGGGACGGTTGGTGATAACCCCGCACAATGCCTTTTACTCCGATCACGCCGCGGTCGAGATGCGCCAAAACGCAGCGCGGACGGTCAGAATATTGCTCGATGAAGGCAGGCTCCGAAATCGGATCACCGCCTGACGGCCTCCTGTGGTCCTGCCTATCCCAGTGCAGGCGCGGGCAAGACAGGTGATCGATTGCTTCTTTTTATCCGTGACATAAGTGTATCTCAATGCTGCGGTTGGGGATTGTTAATCAGAAATGCCTAATGTAAATCTTAGCGTGCACAAGTTGTGTGGGAGTCAAACTGCTACAATATCTGGTTAGGACATTCAGCAAGGGAGAGCCTCGGACATGCGGAAAATTCGTGCGGCCCACTCGGCCCTCGGAAAAACAGAGGCAGAGGCTTCGAGTTCGATCGACCGACTTTTGTTCTTTGACCGCGATCTCAATCCCGTCGAGAATTTGCTGGGCAATGAGCTGCCTGCTTCTGTCAAACCAGCAGCGTCCTTTTGGGAGCATTTTCCAGAACTGGACCAATCGGCGATTACGCTTGCGCTACGTTCACTGGGTGACAGTGCCCAGCCTTTGCGAATATCGGGCGACCTTGGCGAGCCTGGATCGCGCGGACTGACGATCTATCGGATCGGAGATCTGTTTGCCGTGGTGCGCTCCGAGGAAAGTCTCGATGATGAGCGTGCAACCCTTCTGCACCTGGCGACCCATGATCCCCTGACCGGACTGCCGAACCGACGACAGTTCAGCGAGGACCTCACAGTATTGCTGCAGGAGGCCGCAGGCGCGAACGAGACCCTGTCTTTGATGCAGCTCGACCTCGACGATTTCAAGCCCGTGAACGACACGCTTGGGCATCCGGCCGGCGACAAGGTCCTTCAATTTGCGGCAAGGCGGATTCAAGGCTGCCTGACCAGCGATGACAGAGCCTATCGACTGGCGGGTGACGAATTCACCGTTATTTCCATGGGCTCGGGACATCCGGCCAAGGGGCAGTGGCTAGCAGAAATTCTGGTTGCCGAATTCAAAAAGCCCTTCACGATAGATGGCATTGCCGTATTTGTTGGTACCAGCATCGGCATTTCCACCGCGCCATCGGACGGTGCAAGTCCGGAGCAACTGATGAAGGCGTCCGATCTCGCGCTCTATGCCGCGAAGAAAGACGGGCGCGGCCGGGCAAAAGCATTTGATCCCTCGATGCTTGAATCGCTGGAGCAACGCGAACTGCTGCGCCGCAGCCTTCGCATGGCCTTGGCCCAGCAGCAGTTCTCTGTCGAATACCAACCCATCTCAGAGGGCGGCTGCGTTGTCGGCTTCGAAGCATTGCTGAGATGGCACCATCCCCTGCTTGGAAAAATTTCACCGGCGGCATTTATTCCGATGGCCGAGGCCGATGGAATGATGCCGGAAATAGGAGCGTGGGTTTTAGAGCAGGCATGCCGCGAGGCGATGAAGTGGCCGCAGAACTACATCGTTGCCGTCAATTTATCGGCGGCCGAATTCCTGACCAGTGGCCTCACCGATCGGGTCTCCCAGACGCTCGACCTGGTCGGCTTGCCGCCCGACCGTCTGGAGCTTGAGATAACCGAAAGCGTGCTGCTCGAGCGGACCGTCAACAACATCGACACCCTGAATACGCTCAACGTGCTGGGGATACGAATCTCGCTTGATGACTTCGGCACCGAATATTCTTCGCTCAGCTATCTGAAGACATTCCCTTTCGACACGATCAAAATCGACAAATACTTCATCACCGATCTCGAAAGCGATCTGAAAAGCCAGGCAATCGTCCGCTGCATCGTGAACCTCGCCCATGACCTCGACATGCAGGTGACCGCCGAAGGAGTCGAGACGCCAGGTCAGGCCGAATGGTTGCGCGGCGTGGGCTGCGACAGGCTTCAAGGCTACTTGGTCAGCAGGCCGCTTCCGATCGAGGCAATTGGCGAGTTCCTCGCCAGAGCCGAAACATCCCTGAGCCCCGCGCTATCATAGTGAACAATCGATTTTCGGAATCAACCTGACGCCCCGGACAAACGAATGGAGGGTGTAGTGGAAAAGGAAGCATCTCGCTTCGATGACCATGCATTTGCGCCGATGGTATCGCTGGAAATGAATACCGCCATGTTCAAATCGCGATGGCAGTTTTGCGACAGGATCACGGAATATCTCTCCGACATTCTCGGCCAGGGTCACAACGATCCCGCTCGATATTCGAACTTTCTTTCCGTCGCAGCCAACGAGCTCATTGAACTCGCTTTCCGTTCAACGGGTGAGTTGGGAAGGATACGTTTCAGTCTCTATCGGAGCGCAGCATTCAATCGGCTGAGAATTGCGTTTCCCGGCGAGGAAGCATTTGGCCGCAAACAAACGAGTGCGAGATCAGGCGAATATCTGCCTGTCCCCGATACCGAGTCTGGATACTTGGTCATGAAATCCGATGGGACGGTTTTGCTCAGCGATTTGGCAACAATATTCCGCGCCGCTATCCGAATTGAGAAAGACGGCGGACAAGGGATTCAAATCATTGCGGATTTCCCCTCGGCCGAGGACTTCCGATGAACCTGCTGCTGCGACCTTTCACGGTTTATTTTGATCCGACAAATCAGGAGCTGGTGCTGTCTGGCAAGATGCGGCCCGAAAGTGCCGCTGAGATTGGCGATGCTCTCGAACTGGTGCAGCAAAGTTTGGAAAAATACGGCGGGGTCGTTTACCTCAACGTCAAACGTCTGACGCATATCAACATGACTGCCTTCTCTGCCCTGTCGGATGTCCTCGCGGCAACCTGCCGGGCCAGGCCGGAACGGAAGATCGTCATCGTTACGTCAAGCGTGGTGGCATGGTCGACCTCGTTATTCCAAACGCTTGCGGCATCACAACCAAACTTGTCGGTCGAGGTCTACGATTCGGCATTCTATCCGGGCCAGAGCTTTGTCGAGGATGAGACTTTCATTCCCATCCTCCGCACCCAGACGAAAATGACATGGCGACATGAACGCGAACTGCTGCCGCGCCACGGCCTGCGCAACGGTCTTGCCATCGCCGATATCTGCTGTGGAATAGGTGATTTCGCGGCCTTGGTTCAACGGGAATTCAAACCGGCACGCCTTGTCGCGCTGGATCATTCGGTGCGCAGCCTCGAATATGCGCGCAGGGTCGCTACCGACTTCGATCTACAGGGAATCGAGTACACCTATGGCGACGCCTCGCAAATGTTGCTGCGAGACAATCAATTCGACTTTGTGACCTGCCGTCATTCGCTGCAGATTTTCAACCGTCCCGAGATGCTCCTGCGGGAGCTTTACCGCATCTGCAAGCCCGGCGGCCGCGTCTACATCACCAACGAAAAAAATTCTCATTGCCTTGGGGAGCCACATGCTGACACGATAAAATGGACTTACGAGGAGGTCGCCAAACTGTTCAGCCACTTCGACATGGATGTCGAGATGGGGCCGAAAAGCCGCCATCTCCTTGCCGATGCAGGCTTCGACAACATCAAGGTGGATTGTTTTATGGTAACGAACCTCGACGGCGATCCCCAAGACTTCGCAGACGTCATCGAAGCTTGGGAAAATGTCTACGCCGGTGAGATGGCCGTCCGGCGGGGCGACTCAATAGATTTCATTCGCCGGTTCCGGCAGGGATTCAAGGACCATGTCTTTGCCGCTCTTCACCCCAAGGGTTATGCGGGCTGGCCCATCTGGGCGGCCTCCGGGCGAAAGCCGCTGTGATGGACGCACGCTCATCGAAAAGACCGGCAAGATTGGGCTCATTTCGGGCAAAGTTCATCCTGGTCGTCGGTGGAGCCGTTCTCTTCGACTTGCTGGTCAGCGGTGGACTGGCGCTTTGGAACGTTCAGAGACTGTCGCGCGACGCAACCCTCGAAGTCGGCCAAGGTCTTGAAGCGGCAAGCCAGGAATACATTCGCACATATGCTGATTCGACCGCGGCGCAGGTAAGTTTGCTCCTGCGGCAGGTTCATAACGACGTCGGCACCTTGGCAGGGGTGCTCCAGGCGCAGATCGATGATCCCGAGCGCAATTCCGACGTCGGCGCGGCGATCGCTCGCACATCTCCCGGCAGCGTCAGCCTGTCCTACGATCAAAAGACGAACTGGTCTCAGAACGCTCCGGGCTCCGCCTCGGTTGTGAGCGTTTGGGGTTACTTGCTCGGACAAGACCATCAGCCAAGGCCCGACGTCCAGAGCGATATCCAGACCAGTGCGGTTCTCGACCTTGTTGCGCCGAGCCTGCTGCAGCGCGGTGCTTCGAAGCTGCAGATGTATTTCATCGGCTCGAAAGAACGACCAATCTTCAGGACGGCGCCTTACACCGACCAGGCTCAGACCTTCGACCGCCTTTATCCCGGACACAACGAGGCCAATTTCTGGGACTTCTTTTTTCCCGGACTTTACGAGTCCTGGCAGGGCTGGGCCAAGGACATGAAAACGCGGCCGGTCGCGGACGATATAACACAGACTGCGCCATATACGGACGCCATTACCGGGAAACTGATCGTTTCTTTCTTTCAGCCACTGTGGACCGCCGACAGGAAGGATGTCGCCGGGACGGCCGGTGCGGACATCACACTCGACCAGCTCGCGCAGACTGTTGAAAATGTGAAAGTGGCCCAGTCCGGCTTTGGATTTCTCGCAATGTCCGACGGAAATGTTGTGGCGATCAACAGCACGGGCGAAAAAACTCTCGGTCTGCGTTCTGCGAGCGATGCGAGCGGAGCCGGAGTGACTGGACTGGAGCGCTCCCTCAAGGGAAGCGCCCAGCCTGCGATCGCAAAACTGGCCCTTGACCGCGAACAGGGCATCCAACATTTGATGTTGCAGCAGGACGGTAACGAGGTCCCCTATATCGTTATCGTCAAAAGACTCCCTGCGACCAATCTCTGGGTCAGCGGCCCGGTGCGGCAAGAGGCGATGTCTCTTGGAGTCGTTGTGCCCGAACGAGAAATCGAAGCCTCGCTCTATGCGGCCCAGGCCAAGATTTCAGAGGCTACGAACCGGATCGTGCTCTACCAAATTCTCGCGATCTTACTGTCGCTGCTGGTTGTGACGATCGCGGTATTTGCGGCTTCGAAACGAATAACGGGCGGGATCAGTGCACTTGCAGATGCAGCCAAGCGGATTCAGGCGAAGGACTATTCGGTCAGGGTGGCCATATCGAGCAAAGACGAGGTCGGTGAGGCTGGCGAAGCATTCAATCGGATGGCTGAGCAGATCAGCTATCACACCGAAAATCTCGAGCAACTCGTCGAAGAGCGAACTGCTCAAATCGAAGATGCAAAGGAAGAGATTTCGACGCTGAACGCACAGCTCGAGCGAGAAAATCGACGTCTTGGAACCGAGCTCGCCGTCGCCGAGAGAATCCAGCTCATGGTCCTTCCGCTGCATCAGGAGCTCGAGGAGTTTCAAGCCCTCGAGATCGCCGCCTATATGAGGCCGGCCGAAGAAGTCGGCGGCGATTATTACGACGTATTGAAGAACGGAAATCGGTTGAAGATCGGCATCGGCGACGTCACCGGACACGGGCTCGAAAGCGGCGTGCTGATGCTGATGGTTCAGTCCGTTGCCCGCGCCCTGCAGGAAGCCGGAAACACCGATGCCGTCAAATTTCTCACAGACCTGAACAGCGCCCTGTTTAAAAATATCGTCAGGACCAAAATCGACAAGCATCTCACTCTGGCGTTTCTTGACTACGACGGTAAAGAGATGATTCTATCAGGACAACACGAGGAAGTTGTGATTGTGCGGGCGAACGGCGATGTCGAGCGCATAGACACCATGGATCTGGGCATGCCGATCGGGCTGGAAGCCGATATTTCTGCGTTCATCAAAACCCGTGAGATAGCGTTCGCGACGGGGGATCTCATACTCTTGCATACGGACGGCGTAACAGAAGCAGCAAACGACGGGGGAGAACTCTTTGGCATTGAACGTCTCTGCCGCGAAGCACGTCGCTTGAAGGATCAGAGTGCTGAGAAAGTCGTTTCCGGAATTGTAGCGGCATTGATGCGCTTTGTCGGATCGCAGAAGATTTACGACGACATCACGCTTCTCGCAGTGCGGCATAGGTGAGACAATGACGCCAACGGTATACGGCAAGGAATCTCTGGCGGGCATAAGCTTAGGTTCGGCCACTCGCCTCACGTTAAGCGATGGACCTCTTCAGCTTGGATGGAAGCACTCGGGAATGACGGCGGACTTCATAGCGGAAGTCATGGCTCTGCCCTATTCACGTTCAAGGAAAGATTACACGCAGGCGCATCATGACATCGGATATCTCAGCAATGAGCTGATTGAAAATGCCGTCAAGTTTCGACAACCTGGGGAGATCCTCATTGAAGCCGGCATATTCGACGGAGCCTTTTTGATAAGGGTCAAGAACACGATCGATGGCGTGACATCGTCCCGCTTCCAGCAATTGCTGCATCGCCTCCAATCGAAAGATCCCGGGGAACTTCTTCTTGAGCAAATCGAAACCAACGCCATATCGGCAACGAGCGGTTCGGGCTTGGGATTGCTCACCCTTCTGAGCGACTACGACGCAAAAATGGCTTGGGCATTCGAAGAGAACAATGACCAGCGTATCATACTGACGACGACTGCAGCTGTGGCGATGCCGCCCTCCTCCAATCTGTGAGCGAAGAATGGAAATCAGCGACGAAAACTTCCGCGTATGGGCGGAAAGAAACCAGGTATATTTCGACGGCGTATTCCGGCTGGCCGGACCGGACGCCTATGCACCCATTTATTCATTGATTTCGGGTCTGCTCCATGAGGGACACAAACAGGTGACGTTCAACCTGACGGGTCTCGAGTTCCTCAATTCCTCCGGCATAAATCTGTTGGCCAAGCTGACGATCGAAGCCAGAAAGATGGGCGATCTCCTGCTCGTCATCAAAGGCACCAATCAATATCCCTGGCAAGCTAAGTCTCTGCCGAACCTGAAGAAGTTACATCCGCTTATTGATTTACGTCTGGGGTGATTGCGCCGCCGCCTCTCGTGCGCGATCTGCATGTCGATCATTTCGACGGCGCGGACACGTTTGAAGACCCTCCATCCAAAGGACGCTGCGTACGCAATCCTTGGTTCTGACAATCTGCGATGTCTCAGCTTCCGGCCGACTGAGAAAAATCCACCGGCGGCGGATCGCCGGCTCCAAGGTTCCGGTAAAAGATCGTCCGGTGTTTAGCTGCCTCAGCCGCGCCGAGCACCTACTCCCTTTTCACGGCGTGTCGCCACATCAGCCCAACCTGGCTGACGATGTGGATTTATCAAATATTTCAACTTGTTTAGGACCATAGTCCCGACCGACGTCGGACCTCGTGCCGATGTGCGATACGCAATCAGCGTCTAACCTCTCACATCTCCCTATGCAGTGCAGTTGCACCGCACTTGATGATCTGACTCGGAGGAAAATGATGCGGATAGCAACCTTAGCGTCCTTGGCCGTGCTCTCGCTGGCTCTTGCAGCAAGCCCGGCTACGATTGCCGGGATCGACATTGCCGCGCTGGCAAAAGACGGTGGGAACGGCGGGGGCAATGGTGGTGGCAACGGGGGCGGTCATGGCGGCGGCAACGGAAATAGCGGCAGTCACGGCAACGGCAACCAGGGTAGCGGTTCAACCCATGGCAGCTCTAAATCCTCAGGCGTGAAAGGCAAATCCACCGAAGCAGGAAGCAAGTCCAAATCCGCGAAGGCTGATGGGACCAAAACCGTCACGAAAGAAAAGAACCTGTCGGCGCAGATGGCAGGCCTGAACTCCCTGAAGCGAAATTACAGGGCGCTGATGCATACGTCGGACCCGCGCATGACCGCCATCGCGGCCTATGCCATGGCTTATGCCCAGTATGAACTCGACAATGGCATCGAGCCCGCCGCCGATGACCCTCTATTGGGGGACGAGGCGCTGGAGGACGCATTGGCTTCCGCAACGAAAACCGGCCAGGTCAGCCCGGCGGTTTTGGCCGAAGCCAAGTCAATCCTCGGGGTTGGCGAGGCGAACGGGAAGATCGATCAAATCCGCGCCTCGCTGGAGAACGCCGCGCCGGAGACATCCGAGGAATAGCCTATAAACAGGTGCGAGCAGTGTGGAGCTGACAAGTATGGCTCCGCACTAAACTACGAGAGAGCATTTCCGTTTTGTTTCAGTACGGAGATGCTCTTTTTTTCTCATGAAACACTACGCCGTGGCGATGCCTCAAGCCGCCTTCTCAGCCACCGCCTCGCGCATCGCCTGCGGCCTTCCGAGCAGGTAACCCTGCGCCTCGTCGCATTGCTCTTCGAAAAGCGTATCGAGCTGCGCCTGCGTCTCCACGCCTTCGGCGAGCACCGGAACCTCCAGGCTGCGGCCGAGCGCCAGGATGGCCCGGACAATCGCCTTGGATTGCGCGTTGCTCTCGACCTCGGCCATGAAGCTCTTGTCAAGCTTGATCTTGTCGAAGGGGAAGGCGCGCAGCGTCTCCAGCGACGAGTAGCCGGTGCCGAAATCGTCGATCGCGATCGAGACGCCGAGCGCCTTGATCTCCCGCATGGTGCGCAGGGCCTTGTCCTTGTCGATGATGATAGAGCTTTCGGTGATCTCGATTTCGAGGCGTCGCGGATCGAGGCCGGTCTCCAGGAGGATGCTGGCGATGACGGCCGCCATGTCGGCATGGCCGAGCTGGATCGGCGAGAGGTTGACGGCGATCTTGTGGCCGCTGCTCCAGCCCGCGGCCTCGCGGCAGGCTTCCCGCAACACCCATTCGCCGATCGGCAGGATCGCGCCGCATTCCTCGCCAAGGCCAATGAAATCCATGGGCGGGATGTTGCCGCGTTCGTGATGGCGCCAGCGCAGCAGCACTTCATAGCCGGTGATCTCTCCCGTCCGCACCGATTTCTGCACCTGATAATGCAGATGAAGTTCGTTGCGGTCGATGCAGGCCCAGAGATCGTTGGCGAGCGCGCGACGGCGGCGCGCGGTCTCGTCCATGGCAGCCTCGTAGAAGCAGACTTTCTGCAGCAGCGATTGCTTGGCCCGGTACATGGCTAGGTCGGCATTGGCGAGAAGCCCGTCCACGCTCTCCGCATCGCCGGGATAGATGGCGACGCCGAGGCTGGCGCCGGTCTTGATCTCGAAGCCGTCGACGGAAACCATTCCGGTCAGCGCGCCTTCCAGGCGGCCGATGAAATCGTGGAGCGCGCTCAGATCGTCGAAGCGCTTGGTTGCGGCGAACTCGTCGCCGCCGAAGCGGGCGATGAATTCGCCCTCCTGCTGTGCCTCGCCGAGACGGCGCGTCAATTCGACAAGCACCAAGTCGCCGGTGCCGTGCCCATGCTGGTCGTTGACCTCCTTGAACTTGTCGAGATCGATACCGATGACCGCAACCCTGCCCCTCAGCCGGTCGGCGACCATCATTTCCTCGGAGACGCGCTCGCCGAACTCCAGCCGGTTCGGCAGGCCCGTCAGCGCGTCGTGCTTGGCCAGGAAGGCGACCTGCTCCTCGGATTTTACGCGATCGCTGATATCCTCGAAGGTCACGACCCAGCCGCCATTTGGCAGGATGTTGACATTCTGCTGGATAGAGATGCCGCTTGGATATTTGTGAACCGCACTGCCGGCCCCGCCCCGGATCAGCGCCATGTTCCTGATGTAATGGGCCTCGGCCCGCGCCGCCGCTTCCGCAGGGGTCTCGGCGTGGGCGGCATAACCGACCTCGACGATCTCCCTGTAGTACATTCCCGGACGCACCGACCCTTCGGGAAATTTGAAGATTTCGAGATAGCGCTTGTTGCACAGCACCAGGCGCTCATCCGCATCGAACATGCAGATGCCCTGCCCCATGTTTTCGAGCGCGACATCGAGATTGCGGCTGACCTCCTCGATCCGGTCGGCATCCGCCTTCTGCTTGCTGTTGTCCTTGGTGATCTTCGCATAGCCGATCAGCGCTCCGATCTCGTCGTAGATCGGGTCGATGACGACATAGGCCCAGAAGGAGGAGCCGTCCTTGCGATAGCGCCAGCCCTGCGCTTCGAACTTGCCCTCGGTGCGGGCGGTCGCGAGCGCCCGCTGCGGCAGGCCGTTCCGGCGATCTTCCGCCGAATAGAACAGCGAGAAATCCTTGCCGACTATCTCCTCGGCGCGATAGCCCTTGGCGCGCTCGGCCCCGGCATTCCAGTTGCTGACCTTGCCGTCGGGATCGAGCATATAGATGGCGTAGTCGGTGACGCCCTGCACCAGCAGCTTGAAATTGCGCTCCGCCTTGGCGGTCTTGGCCTCCGAGCGCACGGCGAAAATGGCCGCCGCAAAACCCGCCGCCAGCAGCGAAAAGGTGACGGCGGCGATCGTCACCACCATGATCGCAGGCGAAAGCAGCGTCGCGGGATCGAGCGCCACAATGCCAGGCGTGACGGTGACACCCGCCATCGCGGTGAAATGCAGCGCGACGACACCTGATGTCAACAGAAGCGTCGGCGCGAGCCCGCCGAGAAGCGACCGCTCGCCCCTGACCGCAAACCGAAAGGCCGCGACCGAAAAGACGATGCCGAGAGCGAACGAGGCCGTCACGAACCCGCTATCCCATGAGATCGCTCCCGGGAATTCGATGGCGAGCATTCCGGAAAAATGCATCGACCCGATGCCGGCGCCGAAGAGCACGCCCGCCAGAATATTCGCCGTCCACCTGGTATAGGCGATCTTGGCCGCGATCGCGCCCGTCGTCGCGACGATCGCGACCAGCAGCGAAATCAGCGTCAAGCCGGCATGATAGCCCACGACGACACCGGGGTCATAAGCCAGCATCGCAACGAAATGCGTCGCCCAGATCCCAAAACCCCCAGCCGCCCCCGCCGTCCCGATCCACACCCACCGGGCAGCGCCATCGGAAGACATCGCCCGATCGAGCAGAACCATCGCGCAAAAGCTGGCAAGAAAGCAGATCAAACCCGCGAGACCGACCAGCGTGAGATTATGCTGCTCGGTGACGCACGTCAGAACGGTGAACATGGAAAAGGACCCTCGATTTGAGGGGTTACGCTATGGGGCGGGCGTTTAAGGAAGGTTGAAGTGGAGGGGGCAGCTAGCGGAAAAGACGGGTGTTTAGGCGGGTTGGAGGTGGGGTTGTGGCATTAGGGTTTATCGCGGGTGTCTTGGTATGGTGAATGGATTTTCGACTGGCGCGGAGGGCGAGGCCCCGCGAAATAGGTCTTGCCCTGCCCCACCACGACCGGGTGCAGGTAGATGATATTCGTCGATCAGGCCAAGTTCGGTCAGGTTGTGGGCAAGGTCCGGGCCGGCGACTTCGATCTCCCCAATTTCACCCAAGCACGGTGGTAGCGGACTTGGATGAGTTGGAATCTGGGATGTCGATCTTGCTAAGAAGTTTGTCGCTACTGGTTGGAATAATATTGGCGGCACCAGCCTTTGGCAATTGCTTAACCGCCAATCAGACCAAACAGGGCGTACTGCTAACCAGAGAAGTGCCTTTCCTTTCCGTATTCTACAAGCCGAACGGTCCAGGTCTCACCGAACAAAAGCTGGTGGAGCGTAACCGTTCACTGCAGCCGGTGTCGGCCGTATATTTACACCCCCTGCTCGTCGAAAAGAGAGTTGGTCCCAATGGGACGCATGAGCTGAAATACGCGAATGCGGTTGCGTTCGACGATCTACCACAGAAGAAGAACTGGCAATCCGACACTACGCTTTTCATCAACGGCAAAAAATCCGTTTCGGGCACTACTTTTATTAGGTTCGACGGCTTGGGAGAGGAAACTATTGCATCTTGCTCCTACAAAGTTTGGGCCACCAACAGCCGTCTGGAACTGACGGGATTGCCTCCGATTATTTTCGAACAATACTATTCCCCCGAGCTTCATCTCGTTCTTCGTTCAGTAAGGCTGGGCCCCTCCAACCAGCCGCTGAGCGAGGTTCGATTTGATCGGTTCCAAATTGGCTGGGGCAACTGATTGATCGTGAGGTAAAGCTGCAAAAACCCCGCACGCCTGGGTTGAGGTGATGACGAAATACTGGAAACTTCAGGGCTGAAGTGAGTACCAGGCGGAGCATCAGCAAGATCAAGAACCATATCCTGACGATTGGGTAGCTATCCAACTCGCCTTTATAGATAGCCTGTAATTTTGGGGATTGACCACGATCGATGGTCAGTTGCCTTAGTTTTCAAGGCAACTGGTCTTTCGAACGAGATTCTGCACTTGTGCCCAGGTGCGGTCAGGTACACCGCCTGTTGAACACGCGGGTCCACTTTCCGTCACCGCCATTCAATATGCCGCAACCTCACCCCTCCAACTCCACAATCGCACACCCATACCCGTCAAGCTCCAGCCCCCCCGTCACCCTCTTCTCCCCATCCAGCAGATCCCGCCCGGCCGGCACGCCACCCACCGTCACCGCCTGATCCGTATAATTCTGCACAAACAGCAGCCGCCGCTCCTCGTTCATCCGCATCGTCACCTCCACGCCCTCGGGCAGGCCGCCGACCAGCGGTTCGATGCCGGCGGGGGCGAACAGGCGTTCGGTCAGCGCTTCGGTCAGATCAGGCGTGAGATAGGTGCCGAGATAGACGACCTGCCCCTTGCCGAGCTTGCGGGAGGTCGCCATCGGCTGGCCCTCGGCGTAGCGGTTGGACCAGGCAGCGATCACCTCGACGTGGGGGTCGATGGTGAGGTTTTCGTAGAAATGGCCGGCCGTCATTTCGCGATTGCCGATCTTGAAGCGGCGCTGGCGGCGGTTGCTTTCGGCCGGTTTGTTTGGGGGAATGACAAGGCCGCCCGAGCGCTCCATCACGTCGAAGAGGCCATTGGCGCCGGGGGCTGTGAGACGGCCGAAATCTTCGACGCGCACGCCCGTCAGCTTGGAAAGCGCAGTGCCGGGCGCCGTTTCGCGGATGACGTGGTTGTCCTCGTTGCGGGTGCCGGTGCGCGCGCCGATGACGACGGTGCCGCCTGCTTCGGCGAAGGCTTCGAGCCTGGCCGTCCATTCGTCCTTCCACATCACCCAATGCGGAACATAGAAGAGCTTCAGCTTGGAAAGGTCGTCCTCCGGATGAATGAAGCCGCAGGCGATGCCGCGGTCATAGCAGTATTGGTGCAGCAGGATCGCATCGTCCTGCGGGCTCGGCAGGCCGATCGGATAGGCCTTGTGGGCTTCCTGATTGTCGAAATCGGAGCCGGCGATGCCGACATCCATGCGCACATAGGTACCGAGGACCTTGGGCGCTAGCGCCGTCATCTCGGTCGCAAAGCGCGTGGCCTCCTCATAACGATGGCGGCCGATATCGTCATGGTCGATGATGCCCATCCAATAGATCTCGGCGCCGAAATGCGCGGGCCGCCAGCGGAAAAACATCAGGCCGTCAGCACCATGAGCAACCGAGGAAAGCGCCATGCGGCGCAGTTCGCCCGGCTCCGGCGTCAGCGTGCAGAAGCCCGGCTGGCTGCCGAAACCCGACTGCTGCTCGGGCACGATGTAATTGCCGGAGAAGCCTCGGCAGATATCGAGGTGCAGCGCCTGAACCTTGGCGTGATTGCCGAGCCGCTGGAACTCGTCATAGAGCATCGGATAGATGTCGTAGCCGACGAAATCGAGATCGGTCGAGAACTGGCCGCGAAAGTCGATATCCCGCAAGCCGCCGAGATTGTGGAAGACGAACCAGGAGGGTTTGACGGCACGCAGGATCTCCACCTGGTCATGCTGGAAACGCGCCGTCGAGAAGGCGAGGAAGCGGTGATAATCCTGCAGGTGGCCAGGGCTCGGGAAAGTCGGGCCGAACTCGATCGGCAGCACCACCTGGTCGAAACTGTCATAGGCCGTCGCCCAGAAATCACCGCCCCAGGCCGTATTGAGCTTTGATATCTCGCCGTATTTACCGGCAAGGAAGGCCTGGAATTCTGACAGCGTCGCCTTGGAAAAGCTTTCCGGCATGCTGGTGTTCAGCTCGTTATCGGTCTGCCAGCCGACAACAAAGGGATTGTCGCGATAGTGCTCGGCCATGGCTTTGGTGATGCGCCGGCTGTGTTCGCGAAAAACCGGGCTTGCCGTATCGCAATGCTGGCGCGAGCCATGGCTCATCGGCCGGCCCTTGCCGTCGACCCTTAGAATTTCAGGGTGTGCCGCCGTCAGCCAGCGCGGAGGGGTCGCCGTCGGCGTGCACATGATCGTGTCGATGCCGTAGCGGCCGAGCATGGCGATCGCGCGGTCGAACAGATCGAAGTCGAAGGTGCCGAGCTTCGGTTCGAGAATGTGCCAGGCGAATTCGGCCATTCTGACCACGTTGAAGCCGGCTTTCGCCATGCGCTCGGCGTCGCGCTCCCAATAGCTTTCATCGACATGCTCGGGATAATGCGGAGCGCCGACTAGGAAGCGGTCAGTCTGGACGGGGTTCCATACGGAGAGGGTCTTGTCGGACACGGTGGTCTTTCCTGTGTTTATCGGTCGAGGATGGTCTTGCGGGCGCTGATCGTGCGTCCGCCGTCGGGCGAGAAGAGATAGAGTTCGCTGGCGTCGAGCTTCAGCCCGACGTTCTGATCGGCGGCAAAAGGCGCGACATAGCTGAGCTGCACCGTGATGTTGCCGGTGCCGCTCTCCGAGGCGACGGTCCTGAGATTGCCGGCGTCGATATAGAGAATGGTCTCGCGGCCGAGATGCTCGACGAGCCTGACCTGGCCGTGGATCGCCCCGCCCTCGCCGCCATCGGCGACCATCGATATGTTCTCCGGCCGCACACCCAGCGTCAGGCTGGCGCCTTTCGCCAGCGCTGTCGCCTCCGCCAGCTCCACCGTCACCGGCACAAGGCCGGGCGCCGAAACCGTGATATTGCGGCCGGACACCTCGTCGACGGTGACGCCGAGGAAATTCATTCTGGGCGCGCCGAGGAAGCCCGCGACAAAGAGGTTGTCGGGGTTGCGGTAGAGCTGCAGCGGCGAGCCGACCTGCTCGATCACCCCCTGGTTCAAGACGACGATGCGGCTTGCCATGGTCATGGCCTCCACCTGGTCGTGGGTGACATAGACCATGGTGGCGCCGAGTTCCGCATGCAGGCTGCTGAGCTCGACACGCATCTGGGTTCTGAGCGCCGCATCGAGGTTCGACAGCGGCTCGTCGAACAGGAAGACGTCGGGGGAGCGAGTGATCGCTCGCCCGATCGCTACGCGCTGCCGCTGTCCACCGGAAAGCTGCTTCGGCCGCTTCTCCAGCTGGTCGGTGATCCTCAGGATCTGGGCGGCGCGTGCCACGGCCGCCTCGATTTCGGCCTTCGGCCGTTTGGCCATGCGCAGGCCGAAGCCCATGTTCTCCGCTACCGTCATGTGCGGATATAGCGCGTAGGACTGGAAGACCATGGCGATGCCGCGGTCGCCCGGTTCCTGCTTGGTGACGTTGCGGCCGTTGATCAGGATCTGGCCGGAGGAAATCGCCTCCAGGCCGGCGATCGATTTCAAAAGCGTGGATTTGCCGCAGCCGGAGGGGCCGACCATGACGATGAACTCGCCTTGCGCGACGGAAAGATCGATGCCGCGCAGCGCATGATAGGCGCCATAATTCTTGTTGATCTGACGGAGTTCGAGACTGGTCATGCGTCCTGGCTCTCTGCTGTTGAAACTGGAAAATCGAAGTGCTGGATCATCCCTTCACCGCTCCCATGGTCAGGCCGGCGATGAAGTGCCGCTGCATCAGGAAGAACATGATGACCGGCGGCACGGCGACGACGATCGTGCCGGCCGAAATCAGGTTCCAGGCAGAGACCCATTCGCCGCGCAGATTGGCAAGGCCTGCCGTGACCGGCTTGACGCTGTCGCTGACGGTCAGCACCACGGCCCAGAAATAGTCGTTCCAGATGAAGGTGAAGATCAGGATGGCAAGCGCTGCCAGTGCCGGCCGCACCAGCGGGATCGCCACGTGCACGAGCGTCTGGAAGGGAGAGGCGCCTTCGGCGCGGGCCGCCTGGAACAGTTCGTCGGGAAGTGCCGCGATGAAATTGCGCATGAAGAGTGTCGCAAAGCCTGTCTGGAAGGCGACGTGGAAGATGATCAGCGCCGCCGTCGTGTCGATCAGATCGAGCTGCACCATCAGGTCGCGCACCGGGATCATCATGATCTGATGCGGCAGGAAATTGCCGCCGACGAACAGCGCAAAGATCAGCATGTTGCCGGGAAAGCGGTACCGCGACAGCACATAGCCGGCGAGTGTGCTGAGCGCCAGGACGCCGATCACCGAGGGAACGGTGATGATCAGGCTGTTGAGGAAGTAGCGGGCCATCGGCGTCTGCGTGAAGACATCAGTATAATTGTCGATCACGCCGATGCCGGTCGGCCATCCCCACAGATTGCCGCCCATGACATCCTCGGTCGTGCGGAAGGAGGTCAGGATGATCGCAAACAGCGGGCAGAGCCAGAGCAGCAGCACGATGACGACGGCGAGCACATAAAAGCGTCGCTGCCAGACGGCGGCTTCGGGAATAGGACGAGGATACATCAGCCTCCCCTTTCTTCGGTGCGGATGATGCGGCTGAGGTACCAGGCGATGAAGGCGGCCATGATCACGAAGAGCACGGAGGCGATCGCGGCGCCGTAGCCGAAGCGATAGGAGAAGATCGACTGCTCGAACATCTGGTAGGCGAGAACCGACGACGAGCCGAACGGACCACCGTTTGTCATCACCGACACCATGTCGAAGGATCTGAGCGCGCCGACGACGGTGACGGCAATGGCGATGAAGGTGACCTGAGTCAGTTGCGGCAGCACGATGTGCCACAGCATGTTCCAGCCCCTCGCCCCGTCGACACGGCCGGCCCCGATCAGCTCTTCGCTGAGATTGTTGAGACCTGCGAGATAAAGCACCATACAGAAGGTGATCTGCGGCCAGAGTGCTGCAATCACGATGGCGAAGGTGACGAAATGCTCGTCGGAGAGAACCGCCGGCGCCGTAGCTCCAAAGGCCTTGAAGATCAGCGCGAGCAGCCCGAATTCCGGCGTATAGACCCAGGTGAAGACGACGCCGACGGTGACCGAGGCGAGCACCAGCGGGATGAAGAACAGCGATTTCAGAAAGCGCATGCCGCGGATCTTCTGATTGACCAGCAGCGCGATAGCGAGGCCGAGCGGCGGTGCCGCCATGAACATGACAAGCCAGATCAGGTTGTTCTTCAGCGACACGTAGAATTGCGGATCGTCGTAGAGCTCGACGTAATTGCCGAAGCCGATCCACACCATCGGGCCGAAGCCGTCCCAGTCGTGCAGGCTGATCCAAACGCTCCGGACGGCCGACAGCAGGATGACGGTGAAAAACAGCAATATCGCCGGCGCGATGAGCAAAGTCGGGGTAAGCCACCAACGCTGGCGGCGCCATAATGTCTGCATTTCAGGAGCCTCGTTTACGACAAAAGCAAGCGGCGAACTGCCCCTCATCGGGCTGCGCTGGTCGGGCTGCCCCTCATCCGGCTGCCGCCACCGACCGGGGTCGAGCCACGGGTCTCGACCCGTCCTTCGGACCCACGCTCGCGGGGCGAAGAGACGAAGCCGCAACCCCTCCGCCCCCCGCACACTTCTCGCAGGGCACGTCCCCTCTCCCCGTCAAAACGGGGAGAGGGTGAGGGTGAGGGGCAACCATGAACGCCAGGACGAGCGGCCGACCTCAGATCTTGTAAATCCGCTTACGCGTGCCCTCGAGGCGCGTCAGGATGGCCTTCCGCCGTTCGGGTTTGGCCATGAATTCCTGGAAGCCGACGAGGCCGGCCTGCGCCATGTCGGGGTCGCTGTCGCGGTCGTAATATTGCGACGTGCCCTCTACCGTTTTCATCGTCTCGACGGCAATGTTGACCAGCGGGTCCTTGCTGGGCGGCAGGTCGTGGCGCGGCGGCACGTTGCCGCCCGGCTCCAGATAGGCCGCCAGATTCTCAGGCTTGTAGAAATAGGCTAGGAATTCGCGCGCGCCCTGCTTGTTCCTGGCCTTCGCCGGAATGTGGATCGAATTGACCGAAAACTCTTCGAAGTGGCCGACCTTGGCGTCGAGCACCGGGAAGGTCGCATAGGAGAGCTGCGGCAGATCGTCGGCGGTGAAGGCCGAGCGCAGGAAGGCGCCCAAGTTCATCATGCCGGCCTTCTTCTGCGCCAGCAGCGCCGCGGCCTCCTGCCAGCCGAAGGATGTGTGGTTGGCCGTGAAAAAGTCCTTTGATATCATCGCTTCCCACTGGTCGAACACGGCCGTTAGCGACGAATCGAGATAGCTCATCTCGCCATTCATCAGCGCCATGTGCTTGTCGAGGCCGTTGATGCGCAGGTTCATCTGATCGAACCAGCCGGCAGCCGGCCACAATTCCTTGGTGCCGATCGCAACCGGCGTAATGCCTGCCGCCTTGCACTTGTCGCCATAGGCCATGAATTCCTCGGCGGTCTTCGGCACGGTCAGCCCATGCTGCTCGAACACATCCTTCCGGTAGAACATGCCCCAGAGCGTGCCGCCTGTGGGAAGGCCGTACTGCTTGCCGTCTTCGGTAACGGCCCCCGCCGTCGCGCCGAGCACGTCCTTGTACTTTTCCTTCTCGAAAAGATCGGAGATGTCGTCGAACAGGCCGCGCTTGACGAAGGCGCGCATGCGATTTCCCGAAAACCAGGAGCAGACATCAGGCGCGCCGGCGACGAGATAGTTGCGGATGGCCGTCTTATGGGCCTCGTGATCCATATTGTTGATGACGACGTTGACGCCGGCTTCCTTGCTGAAGCCCGCGGCGATTGCCTTCAGCGCATCGAGCGCGGCCCCATTGTTTTCGGCCGAGATCATCGTGACCTCTTGGGCCTGCGCGATCGCGGGAATTGGAAAACTGCCGGTGACCGCAGCGGCAGACACGATGCCCGCACCCTTCAGGAAGCTCCTGCGGGTGGCTGACGGAAATTGCTTCGAAAATGCCATTGAATTCCTCCCAGTTGATCGATCGACATCTCCCGACCGCCGCCTCCTCCATGAAACGACCGACCAGGCTTTCAACGCTGCGATCCACCCCAATTCCAGCGATAATCCGCCTAGCTGAGTTGATCCGCGGCCGAACTTATGCATAGATCTTTGCAGCCCGCAATAATTAATTTACAAAATTAAGGAATGCAAAGTGAAGCTCAAAGGCGACCAGACCACGGCGAGAGCCATGAACCGACGCCTCATCCTCAACCTCCTCAGGCGCGAGGGACCGAGGAGTCGCGCCGACATCGCCACCGTCATCGGCTTGAGCCCGGCGGCCGTGACCTTCGTTGTTTCAGACCTGCTGGAGGAAGGCATCGTCGTCGAAGGCAAGACCGTACCCGGCCTCACCGGCCGCCGACCGATCCCCGTGGATATCAACTACGAACACGCGCTTGCCGTCGGCTTCAAGCTGATGGTGGATTCGGTGGAATGCGTGGCGACCGACCTCGCCACCAACCCCATCGCCGCCATGCGCGTAAGCCTCGACGGCCATGAGCCCGAGAAGGTCGCCGACCTGTTGGCGGGTACCGTGCCAGAACTGGTGAAGCTCGCCGGCCGTCCCAACGCCAAGCTCGCCGGCATCGGCATCTCCATGCCGGGCGTCTTCAACCACGAACAGACCGCCTGCGTGCGCAGCCACCGCTTCAGCTGGGACAACGTCCCCCTCGCCTCGCTGGTCGCAAACCGCGTGCATGTCCCGGTCTGGCTAGAAGACGATACCAACGCCTATGCCATCGCCCAGCAACTCTTCGGGCTCGGCCGCCAACATCGCAACATGGCTGTCCTCGCCGTCGGCGTCGGCATCAGCTGCGCGCTCGTCATCGACGGCAAGCTCTATCGCGGCGCAAATGGAGCGGCCGGCAAGTTCGGCCATACCCTCTTCGAAGAGAACGGCCGGCTCTGCGAATGCGGCAAGCGCGGCTGCCTGATGGCCTATCACTCCGAAGCTTCGATGCTAAGGCGCTGGCGGGAAGCAACTGGCCGAGACGAGCTCGATCTGCCAGAACTCTGCAAGGCGCTCACATCAGGCGACCCCACCGCCCTCGCCCTCGTCGCCGATTCCGGCCGCGGCATCGGCACCGCCCTTGCCAATCTCGTCAACATCACCGATCCCGAAGTCATCGTCGCCGGCGGCGAAGCCGTCTCCCTCGGCGATCCTTTCCTGGCGCCGCTGCGCGAGGCGCTGGCCGCCCGAACCTTCAGGACCGCGCCACCGCTTTTGCCCGACTGGGAAGACAATTCCTGGGCAAGGGGTGCCGCCGCCCTGGTGACGCAGAAGATCTTCGACTTTGAATCGTCGGGTGGGGTGACTGATATTGCGACGCTGGGAGGGGTTAGGTTGAAAGCGCCGGGGTCTTCGTCGGCGGCTTGAGCGATGAGGTCATTGCTGCTGGCGAACGTGTGGCTTCGGCAGCTTACGAATACAGTGAAGGGATCACTGGGTGGGAAGTTCCCGTGGTCGATTGCAATTCGCGCTCGCGCGACTAGTTTTTATACTGGGCCACGCTCCCCTCGGTGGCAAAGAGAAATGACCGTGAGCAAGCCATGTGCCGAAATATAAAACCACTGTTCAATTTCGATCCGCCAGCGACGGATGAGGAGATTCATGATGCCGCGCTGCAGTTCGTACGCAAGCTGAGCGGAGCGACCAAGCCGTCGAAGCGCAACGAGGTTGCGTTCGAACGCGCGGTCGGTTCGATCGCTGCTTGCGCCCGCGAACTGCTCGATTCACTGGAGACGTCTCAACCGCCTCGCGACCGCGAGGAAGTAGCGGCGAAGGCCCGCGCGAGAACCGCGATCCGCTTCGCGTAAGAAAGGTCCCGTCCTCGCAGGAGGTAGGCCTGCAGATACACTGTCTTACAAAAATGGGGGTTTCCAGACACATCCCTGGTTCAATCATCGACTGAAATACCGATGCGGCCGATGAGCCGAAAATGGTCAATTCAGAAGGATGCAACGATGAAAATGATCCAGGCTATCGCACTCGCCCTTGTTCTCGGCGGCGCAGCAGCAGCACAGGCAGAACAGCCGCTGCAGCGCACTGATCTCATAAGGAACGATATTGACGTGCCCGGCCACGAGGCTATTCAGGTCCGCGTCGATTTTGCTCCCGGCGTTCTCGCCCCCAAGCACTCGCATCCCGGCGAAGAGATCGCATTCGTCATCGAAGGAACATTGGAATACCAGCTCGAAGGCGCAGAGCCGGTGACCCTGAAAGCCGGCCAATCCTTGTTCATTCCATCAGGCGTCGTTCACTCGGCGAAGAACATCGGCAGCGGCAAGGCGTCGGAATTGGCGACCTACGTCGTCCGCAAGGGAGAGACCCTCGTCGTGCCTGCGAAGTGAGACCACATCAGCATTGAACCGCCGGCACGTAAAGCGCTCACGCTCGGACCTTTGGTCCGAGCGCCCGCTAGGTGACGATCTCAGAACTCGTCCCACTGGCCGCTCGCCAGCGCCGCGTTGCCCTGTGTCTGATACGCCTTGGCGACCCTGGCCTTGAGTTCGCGCACGGGAGACCCCGCATCCGTCGGCTTCGCCGGCGCCAGCCTTGGGGGAGCGGAAGATGCGGACCTCTTGCCGATATGGAATTGGCTGAGCATTTCCGCGATCCGTCCGATCTCCCGGACAAGAGCATGGCTTGCGGCCGTGGATTCCTCCACCATGGCGGCATTTTGCTGCGTGCCCTGATCCATGGCATTGACGGCCATGTTGATCTCGGCAAGCGCGGTCGCCTGTTCGCGCGCCGCCTCGACGATCGAGCAGATATGATGGTCGATCTCCTTGACCTCATCGACGATGACAGCCAGCGCTTCTCCCGTTTCCCCAACCAGCGAAACGCCTGTCTTGACCTGCTCGCCGGAGGTATTGATCAATTCCTTGATCTCTTTTGCCGCCTTGGCCGAACGCTGGGCCAGCTCGCGGACTTCCTGGGCGACGACGGCAAATCCCTTGCCGGCCTCACCGGCGCGCGCGGCCTCGACGCCGGCGTTAAGCGCCAGCAGGTTCGTCTGGAAAGCAATCTCGTCGATCACGCCGATGATGCTGGAAATCTCACGCGATGAACTGTCGATCGCGCCCATCGCGGTAACCGCCCGCTGGACGATCTGGCCGGATTTTTCCGCACCGGCGCGCGCCTTTGAAACCAGCTGCCCCGCCTCCTCCGCGCGCCTGCTGGAATCCTTGACGGTCGTGGTGATCTCTTCGAGCGCGGCAGCAGTCTCCTCGATGGAAGCTGCCTGTTGCTCGGTGCGCTTGGCAAGCGCGTCGGCGGCGGAGCGAATCTCCTGCGATCCGGCATGGATCTGCGACGCGGCGGAATCGATCTCGCTGATCGTGCTCGTCAATTGATCCAGCGCGTGGTTGAAATCGTCACGCAGTTGGTGATAGGCGGCAGGCAGGTCATCGGTGATGCGATAGCTGACATCCTTGGCGACGATGGCGGACATCGCCTTGCCGAAACAGTCACTCACAAGCTTCTGCTCGCTCGCAATCGCTTCCGCCTGGGCCTTCTGCTTGGCGATTTCCGCTTCGTCGATATAGACCGAAATGGCCAGATCCATATCGAGCATCACGGCCTTGACCAGACTTGCCAACGCCTTTGCGAAGTCCGCCGGCTTCATGGTTTTCTTGGAAAACATTCCGCCTTTTGGAAACATCTCCTCGACAGCGCTCTTGATCAGGTGGTCGACAAGGATGGCGTAGCCGCCGATATACCATCTGGGCTCCAGGCCGATACGCGCGTGAACGGTGCCGATGGTACGGACCTTGGCGACGTAGTCCTCATTGAAGTTGCCATCGGATATATTCGCCCAATGCCCCACCTGGGCGCCCTTGGCTCTGGCAATATGCTCATCCGACGAAAAGAAGCGCTTGACCTCGGGGCTGTTGCGCAACTGCGCATAGAATTTGTCGAGACCATGCGGCAATTCCCGCTCGATCAGCGCTTTCAGCGAACGGATCCCGGCACGCCCTTGCTGGTCGAGCCCCATGAATTCGAGGCGACGTTCGATATTCCGGTTTTGCGACCCGGCATCGGCCTGTCCGGGTGTCGGGTGCCCATGAGCCTGATGACCAGTGGGGGCATGGGAATAGTTCGACATTGGCACCTCTTAGAGACAGAACTTCGGTAACTGATGTGGCGCGGGAATCCGTCTCCGAAACCCGTATTCATAGCAGCTTGTCGTGCAGACCCCGCCCATCGGACAACCGCGAATTGACGGCCGGCATGGTTTGGAAAGAGTAAATTCCCTTGATAAAACACAATTATTCAACGCCCTTTGGATACACGCGCGGATTTTGGATGCTCTTGCGCAAAGCCGGCATTGTCGAGAGCAACGTCTCGGACCGACGGTCCGCACAGACTGTGGATGCCAAGCCCTTTCAATGATACCCGTTCGCCTCGGCCAGCCGCAGCAGCGCGTCATTTTCGTCTGCGACGCCTTCCGTCAGGCGGGCAGCGGCAATTACGGGAAGCCAGGCCAGGATGGCACCGACCTCCACCTCGGCCACGGTGGACGAAAACAGGTGAGCGAAATTGTCGAAACACGCATAGGACGAACGGATCGCTGATGCCTGTTATAGAGAACTTGTCGGGCCACGATGGAGGGTATTCAGTCCGAAGCTCCAACTACGAGGGGAACGTCGGCCATGAAGACCGCCATCATATTCGACTGTGAATTTCTTTGCCTCGAAGGCTCGCAGCGCAGATTTTGGTGCGCGGCCCACGATCCCGATCCTGTCATTGCGCAGATCGGAGCCGTCAAGCTCGGACTCGAAGGCGAGTTTCCGATCCTTGGCACGTACAAGTCCTACGTCCGGCCCGTCGACCGCTTCGGCAAGCGGTATCCGCTCGATCCATACTTCACCCATCTGACCGGCATCACCGAAGAGGATATCGACGCCCATGGCGTGGCGCTGGAGGATGCGCTTTCCGGTGTCGACAGCTTCTCGGGCGGCGCCCGGTTCTGGTCCTGGGGTAAGGATGAGATGAACATGGTGGCCATCAGCTGCTATGTCGCAGGCATCCAGCCTTCCATCCCGGCCCGCCGGTTCGACAACGCCGTCAAGCTTCTCATCGCAGCGGGCATGCCGATCGAGGATTTGGCAAAGACGCCCAGCAACAAGCTGGCCGACTACTACAACGTCGACCATCCTCCCTTGCAGGCGCATGACGGGCTCGACGACGCTCTGTCGCTATCGTACACGCTGCAGCATCTGATGAAGATCCGGAAATTGCAGCCCGAGGTTTTCGATCGGCTCTGAAGGCACGAGACACCAAGGGCTTGAAGCAGCGCCCGGCCAAACGGCGGGCACTGCTTTCTTAGGGCGGGCAGCTTATTGCTGCTGTTGCGCTGGCGCCGCCGGCGGCGGCGTACCGATCTTTTCCAGAACCTTCTTGGCCAGGGCCGGGTCGCTCTGCGCGGCGGTCAGGATCGAGGAATATTCCTCGACGGAGATGCCGTTGGAGGCTTCGACGGTATCGACCATCTGCTTCTTGGCTTCATCCTGTAGCTTTTGCTTGGCAGCCTCGTCCTTCGTCGCGCCGATCTTGGCCGAATATTCCTGGCGGACCTTGTCGACCTGCAGATAAGCAACGGCAAAGGCCTCGATTTTCTGATCGCTGACGGGTGCGGCCGCGCCGTTGCCACCGGTCTGTCCCTGCATCGGCGCCTGGCCTTGTGCCGGCGGCTGCTGTTGCGCCTGGGCCATATCAACAGCGAATGCCGGGCTGAAAGCAAGCAGGCTGAAGACCGCAGCGGTCATCGTTGCGACGGGTGTGTAACGAGTGATCATATTCGTTCCTTTTCACGTGCATGATTTGAGCGGCAGCAGAACCGCCTCGGTCGATCGCTCAGCCGTTGGGGCTGGCGAGGTCGCGACGATGGAACCTTTAAGAGGGCACGGTGCGGCGGCAACGGGGCGATTTGCTGACGATTGAGCGGCGGCTTTGTGACTGTCGACATGTCGGCTGGTGGTCACCGCACCGTCACTTCCAACCACTTGCCGTGACCGGAGCAACCGCTACCGCGCAAACCTGCGGGCGCCGGCCACGCACAGAATGACGGCGACCGTGACGGCGAGCATGGCCCAGGTCACAGGCTCGTGCAGCAGGGTGGCAGCAAGCGCCAGGCCGAAAAACGGCTGGAGCAGCTGCAGCTGGCCGACGGCGGCAATGCCGCCCTGCGACAGGCCGCGATACCAGAAGATGAAGCCGATCAGCATGGAAAACAGCGAGACATAGGCAAGACCCAGCAGCGCCGGCGTTTCAATGCCGGAAAAGCTTGCCGGCCGATGCAAAAGCGCGACCGCGACCATCACCGGCAGCGACAGCACCAGCGCCCAGGAAATCACCTGCCAGCCGCCGAGCGTGCGCGAAAGCCTGCCGCCTTCGGCATAGCCGAGGCCGCAGACGATGATCGCCGCCAGCATCAATAGGTCACCGATCGGTGACGCAGTCAGCCCTTGCGCCAGCGCGAAGCCCGCCACCAGCGCGCTGCCCAGGATGGAAAACAGCCAGAATGCCGGCTTCGGGCGTTCTCCGCCGCGGATCACGCCGAAGATCGCCGTCGCCAGCGGCAGCAGGCCGACGAAAACGATCGAATGAGCTGATGTGACGTGCTGCAGCGCCAGCGCCGTCAGCAAGGGAAAGCCGACCACGACGCCGAGCGCGACGACGGCAAGGGAGAGGGTATCGCGCCCGCTCGGCCGTTTCTCTCTGAAAGCGATCAGCAGGCCGAGGGCGAGAATGCCGGCGATCGCCGCGCGCGCCACGGTGAGAAAGACGGGATCGAACTGCATCACCGCCACGCGCGTCGCCGGCAGCGATCCGCTGAAGATCACCACCCCGATAAAACCATTGATCCATCCCGATGCCATGCGGTCCATGATGCGCTGCACTCCTTCTTTTCCCATCTCTTATCGGCCAACGGCGATGGTCATGACAGTGACAGTCTGATACGATTTCGTGAAACTGTACTGATGCAGAAAGCAATACAGATGAATGAAGGACGCACACGCGTAGAGATGGTCGTCGCGACGATCAGGCAACGCATTGCCGTGCGCAGCCTGACGCCGGGCGCAAGACTGCCGTCCGTCCGGGGGCTGGCGGCGACGTTGAAGCTGTCGACATCGACGGTCGTCGACGCCTATGAGCGGTTGGTCGCCGAAGGCGCGATCCTGGCAAGACCGGGTTCGGGGTTCTATGTCGCCAACCAGGCAGCCCCGTTTGCGCTTGCGCAGAGCGGACCGAAGCTCGACCGCGCCGTCGATCCGTTCTGGATATCGCGGCAATCGCTGGAGGCTGATGAAACAGACCTGAAGCCCGGCTGCGGCTGGCTGCCACCCTCCTGGCTGCCGGGGGAAGGGATGCGCCGCGGGCTGAGGACGCTTGCCCGCGCCGACGGGCCGGCCCTCGCCGACTACGGCTCGCCGCTCGGCTTGCCGCAACTGCGCCAGCTGATTTCGCGGCGCATGGGTGAACGGGGGATCGAAGCCTCCCCTGAGCAAATCATGCTGGCAGATTCCGGCACGCAGGCAATCGATCTGCTCTGCCGTTTCCTGCTGGAACCCGGCGACACGGTGCTGGTCGACGATCCCTGCTATTTCAACTTCCATGCGCTGCTGCGCGCCCATAGGGCAAAGATCGTCGGCGTCCCCTATACCCCGTCCGGTCCCGATATCGAACTGTTCGCGCAAGTCGTCGCCGAAGAGCGGCCGCGGCTCTACATCACCAACTCCGCCATCCACAATCCCACAGGCGCAACGCTTTCCCCCGTGACGGCCCACCGGCTTCTAAAACTCGCCGAGCAGTTCGATCTGACCATCATCGAGGACGATATCTTCGCCGATTTCGAATATTCGCCGGCGCCCCGCCTTGCCGCCTTCGACGGGCTCGAGCGGGTCATTCACATCGGCAGCTTCTCGAAGACCCTGTCGGCCTCGGCCCGCTGCGGTTTCGTCGTGGCAAAACCGGAATGGATCGACGGACTGACAGATCTCAAGATCGCCACCTCCTTCGGCGGCGGCCGGCTGACGGCGGAACTGGTGCTGAACGTCCTGAGCGACGGCAGCTATCGCAAACACATGGAGACGCTGAGACACCGGCTCTCTCGGGCGATGAGCGAGGTCTCGGCCAGACTGAAGGGCTTAGGGATAACGCCGTGGCTGGAGCCACAGGCCGGGATGTTCCTCTGGTGCCAGCTGCCCGAGGGCATCGATGCGGCCGATGTGGCGCGCGCTGCATTGGAAAGGAGGATCGTTTTGGCTCCCGGAAACGCATTCAGCCTGTCGCAATCGGCGACCAATTTCATGCGCTTCAACGTGTCTCAAACACTCGATCCGCGGGTGTTCGAGGTGTTGGGCGATGCACTGGCAGGACGAGGACAATGGAGGTCGGAGGCACAGGCTCAAGCGCCTTCTTCTCACTGCGTCCAGGCCCTCTCATGAGGGCGGCACCCCCAACGCTTCCGGAGTGGCATTCACCAACGCCCTCATCATTGAGGCGCGCAGCCCGCAGGGCGGAGCCTCCTGCGGAGCACCTCTGAGTGAGGCTCTCTCGGTCTCCGCCCGCAACGATCAAAACGACCGGTGAACCGCCTTGTCATTGGCAAGACGCGTCACGCAGCCTTCGAGCTTGGCGAGCAGCAGATCGAAGTCGAGCGGCTTCGTCAGATAGTCCGCCGCTCCGCCGCGTAAGCCGGCAAGCGTGTTTTCCCGGTCGGTCAGCGCCGTCAGCAGGATGAAGGGGATGTTGGAGAGCTCGGGGTGGTTGATCTGAATTTCCGCCAGAAGCTGGTGCCCATCCATGACAGGCATTGAAATGTCGCTGATGACGATGTCGGGCCATTTCGACAGGATCATTTCCAGCCCTTCGGCGCCGTTCGAAGCCTCGAGCGTCTTGTAGCCGGCTTCGCTCAGTTCTTCGACGAGGAGGTTCCGGATCTCGACTTCGTCTTCTATGCACAGGACTGTAACCATGAGCTCTTCCTTAAGCTGCGACTTGTTGATCCGACAATAGGAACGCTATTGGCAGAAGAATGGTGAATGTTGTGCCCTTGCCAAGCTCGCTGCTTACCTCGACGGTGCCGCCATGCAGTTCGACGACCTGCTTGACGACGTTGAGGCCGATGCCGGTTCCGGCAATGCCCGTGGCGCTGCGGGCGCGGTAATAGGGCTGGAACAGCTTCGGCAGATCCTCCGCATCCATGCCGATGCCGCTGTCGGAGATGGCGATCTCCACCGTCTTCTCGTCAGCCCGGGCGCGGACATGAATGTCGGGCGCGTTGGGCGAATATTTGACGGCGTTCGAAATCAGGTTGGTGAAGACCTGTTCCATGGCGCTGCGGTCGAATGTCAATACATCGGGTATCGGCTGGAGATCGAGATGAAACACATGCGAGCGGCTGAGATGGCGCTGCCTGTCGCAGCAGGTGACGAGCAGGGCTTTCAGATCGCCTTCGCTGCGCTTCAGCGTGATCTGTCCGGTTTCGAGCCGGCCGCTGGCGAGAATGCTCTCCATCAGATCGACCATGCGCACCACCGCGCTGCGGATCACGCCTGCTTTTTCGTGAACGTAATCGCCACTGACGTTGGTCGTCGAGCGGCAGAGCCGCTGGGCAGCGGCGTCGATGATGGCGAGCGGTGTGCGAAACTCGTGCGAGGCCATGGCGACGAACTGGCGCTGGAGCGCATTCACCTGGCGTTCGTGCACCAGCAGGCGATCCAGTTCCTCTCTCTGCCTTTCGATCTCGACCGTTCGATCGGCCACCATCTCTTCCAGATGGTTGCGGTGATGGGTGAGTTGCGCCTGGCTGTCCAGCAGGGTCAGCGAGGTGCGATGCAGACCTCGTCCCAGCCAGAACACGACGGTGATCAGCAGCGCCAGACAACCGAGCCCCGCCGGCGCGATCTGCTGAAGCAGCATGTATCCGGGCCGGATGGGAGGCCACACGAAATAGCCGATCGTGCCGCCGTCATGCGATGACACAGGCACTTGCGCCCGCTCGTCCTCACCTTTCGAAGACGCGAAATGCAATCCTTCGAGCAGCGCATGATGGGCGATGCTTTCGGCAGTTTTTCCATCGATGAACTTGACCGAGATGGCGATGAACTCCTGGCCCGCCTCGATCTGCATCCTGGTCGAACTCGGCAGAATGGGACGCGCGCTTGCTATCGCCGGCCTTTTGCCGATCATGATCGTCCGAACCGTGGCCAGTTGACCAATCGGTTCGGCGCCGGGCTCTGCAGCCCGCTCGACGAGAGCGGCACGCATCTCTCCGGCAAGAGCGGTCATTTCTTTGCCGTCGTCGTCATCGAGCCGCGGCGGCATCGCATCAGCGCCGTCACGGAACGCAAACATCAGGCGATTGGCATCGTCGAAGATATAGGTTCTGTCGTGCGCGAAATACTGGCTCGTCCACCGCCCGACATTGTCGAGCAGCCATTCATGGTTCCGCTGCTTGGCATAGAGGAAGGCATCGTCCCATTTGGTGACGCTTTCCTGCTCACGGGGAAGTGCTGCGATCTGCTCTTCCAGTCCCTGTCGGACGAAATCGGCCTGTCGGCGCAAATAGAGATCATCGACCTTGATTGCGGCGAGCCACGCAAAACCGCACAGCAACACGGCCGCAGCACAGGTGAGCGTTACCAGGACAAACGTAATGTGGGATGTGAGTCTGACCTTCAATACCTGCAACCTTTTGATGGCGACTGCCACCGAGAAATTGACACGCAAAGGTTGACGGACCGTGAATTATGCGCTCCCGTGCAGGTCCGCAACATGTCTCCTATAGGCATTTCACAATCTCCGAAGGAGAAGCGTATGGATGCTCCCGCATCGCTGGAAACGTCGGATATCAGGATCGAACCGATCGCTGCCGCCCACATCGATAGTTTTCATCACGCACTCGACCTGGTCGCGCGGGAGAAAAGATACCTGTCTATGCTGGAAGCGACTCCTCTGCCGCAGACGCGGGAGTTCGTGATCGGCATGATTGCAAAAGGCAATCCTCACTTCGTTGCCACCGCTCAAACCCAAGTCATCGGTTGGTGCGACATCAGCCGTCATTTTTTCCCGTCGCATGCCCATCGTGGAAACCTAGGAATGGGTATCCTTCCTGCCTATCGGGGCAAGGGTCTGGGACGAAGGCTTATCGAGACGACATTGAGCGCCGCACAGAAAAGCGGTTTTGCCAGGGTTGAACTCGATGTTTACGAGGACAATGCCCGTGCGATCGCTCTCTACGAAAAGGTCGGATTTGCCCGCGAAGGCATCGTCCGACGGGCGGCACGCATCGACGGCCGGTTCATCGATGCGATCAGCATGGCGCTTTTGTTCGACGAGCGCGGCTTCTCATAGATCCTGGTATCGCGTCGATTTTTGAACGGGGCGAGTCCGGCTGATCATCATTTCGGCCTGAACTTGGAACAAATGCCCTTGCACGCAATGAGCCCAGCCATCCCCTATCGGGCGAAAGCCTCGAACGGATTGCCGTGAGTCAGGCGCATCAGCGTCCCGTCGTCTATGCCGCGCCGTTTCAACTCGGGCAGCAAGACCGTGGAAAGATGGGTGTACGGCTTGGGTGTCCCGCCCATCGGCAGTGCCGGATCGAACCAGCCCCGGTCATGGCTCAACAACAGGCGGTCGCCGCAGCCGGCATCCAGCGCCTTGATGACCAGATCCGCCACCTCGTTATCTTCGGCCCGGCCGACATGGTCATACTCGATCCAGGCGCCTCGCTCGGCCACGGCGACGTTATAGGCGAAGTCCTTTTCTTCCTGCGTATGGATCGAGATGAATCTGTCGGCCCTGTAGCCCTCCGCCTCGATGACATCGAGTTGATCCATGACGACCCGTCCCCTGATCGTATGACTGCCGATGACGGCGTCTGTCTGCGCCGCGGCGCGCGCGGCTGCCCGCAGGATTTTTGTCTCGAGCGCCGTCATGCCGTCATCGCCGGCACTGAGCTTGATCCAGCCTGCCTGGAACCCGGTCTCGTCGATCTGCTCCGTCAACTCGCGAAGCATCCACGCCTCCAGCTCCTTCTCGGAAGCATGGCGAACCCATTCGGGAATCCAGGGTTCACGGTAATTGCCGGTGGGAACAACGATCGGAAAATCCGTCGCGAGCGACACGGCAAGATCGATATCCGCACGGCGTCCGACGCCGCCCGTCGAGCATTCGACCAGTGCCGTCACCCCGAGTTTCTTGATCCGTTCGATTTCGGGGGCCATCAGCCGAACGACGTCTTCAATGTATGCTTCGGCATAACCGGGCTGGTCCGGCGTCCTGAGGTCGACGAAGACGTGCTCGTGCGGGAGGATCATCCCAAGTTCGGATTTGCTCTTAGGCCCAAGTGTCGTGCGCAGATATTTCAAAGTCTCTCCCCGCGGTCATGCCGCTTGCGTCGAGCCCTCGACCGCCCCCCGAAGCTTCGACACTGCCGCGAAAGTAGATCGTCCCATGACGAAATCAATCGCTCACTCGACCGAAATTCTTCCGGGCTTCACGCCGGCCGGCGCACCGCGCGGATCTTGCCACTGCCGCCTCCGCCACAGAAGAAGCGGTCGGCACCGTCGGATTCGAGGCCGGAGACGCCGGTGCCTTCGGGCATGTCGAGCCGTTCCAGCACCTCTCCCGTTTCCGGGTCGATGCGCCTGACGTCGCTGTCGTCGCCCTCCCAGGTGCCGTGCCAGAGCTGGCCGTCGACCCAGGTGACGCCTGTCACGACGCGGTTGGATTCGATGGTGCGGAGGATCTTGCCGGTCTCGGGATCGATCTGGTGGATCCTGCGGCCGCGATGCTGGCCGACCCAGAGCGTGCCCTCGGCCCAGGCAAGGCCGGAATCGCCGCCATTGCCAGGCGCCGGGATGGTGGCGAGGATACGGCCGGTCTTCGGCTCGATCTTGTGAATGACATCCTCGGCGATCTGATAGAGGAATTCACCGTCGAAGGCCGTCCCGGCATGGGATGCGACCTCGATCGAGCGCACCACCTCGCCGCTTTCGGGATCGAGCGCGTTCAGGCGGTCGCCCGAGGCAAACCAGACGTGCTCGCCGTCGAAGGTGACGCCATTGACGCGCTCAGCGCCGGGAAAAGGTCCATATTCACGCAGGATATTCGCAGCCGATTTCTTCATCTCTTCCATCCCTATGGTTCGGGCATCACAATCAGTCAGCCCACACTAATCGCTGGGCAGCGGTCCGGGGAGTAACAAGATCGTCGGGAAACCCGGCAGCGGCGGGCTCATCCAGCGCCGCGCCCGCCCGCGCCCCAGCGATTGCACCTTGCCTTCGCCCGCAAGGGAATCCAGCGCCCGCTGCACGGTGCGGGGGCTGGCAGCGAGCGCGATCGCCAAGGCCGAGCTCGACCACGCCTCGCCATCGGAGAGGAATGCGAGCACTGCCCCATGCTGACCTTCGACGAGCGGCGCCAGCACCGCGATATCCTGGGCGCCAAGCGGCGAAAGCGCAAAGCCGCGCTTCGTCGCTGAAACCTCCGCCAGTCCTCGCAGTTCGGCCCGCAGCCGGCCAATCTCGACCCGCAGCCTGGCGCGATGCGATTCATCGGCGTGTTTGCCGCGGAAGGCGCGCGCGATGAGCGCTCCCCTCGTCACATCTCCCGGACAGGCTTCGGCCAGCGTACGGGCAAGCGCAAACAGCACCGGCCGCGTCGCCAGCGAGACGGCGGCGCCCGCATTCCACACCACATGGCGGCAGGCATCGACGACGAGCGTGCCCGAACCGAGCAGCGCTTCCACCTCGCCGAGCAGCAGCAAGCGCTCCTGCCCGCGCGACATCAGCCGCGCCGCCGGCGTGTCGAGCACGAGGGCCGCAGTTTCGACCTCCGCCGTCAAAGCCTGAATATCGGCCGCGCGCGCCGCAACCCTTGCCCGGGCGAGCGCCGCACGCGCCGCCTGCGTTTGCAGGCGCCGGACGGCGATTCCGGCGGCCACCAGCTCGTGGGCAACCCGCAGAGCCGGCGGCAGCGGCGTCGGATCGAGTGCTGCAAGCGCGCGTTCGGCCTCGTCGAGACGCCCGATCAGCACCAGCCTGCGAATGGCGACATTGCCCGCATGCGCGGCATTGACCCTGTCGCCATGCGCTTCCAGCACTTTGCGCGCCGCTTCCAGCGCCTTCGGCGGCCAGAGAAGATCTCGCGAGACGAGCGCGATCTCGGCCTCGGCAACCACGCAACGCGCCCGCGCCAGCGCCTCGCGCGGGCCGAAGGCGCGCGCAGCACTCTTCAGCAGCGCCTTGGCGCGGACGAGATCGCCGAGCTGCGCCATCGCGATGCCGCGCAGCGCCAGCGCCGCCGCGTCGTCACGCAGCGCCACCCGCTTCAGCGCGCCCAGCGCATCACCCGATGCCAGCGCCTGCGCCGCGGCTGTGATCAGCGAGTCCATTCAAATCCCGTCACACTTGTCACTCCCGCCATTCCCCGGCCCAGCCGTAATCTGTTCAGGACCCGGCAACCAATTCGCGCCGGATGCTACGACGACAGACAGGCAAAGGAGAAGACCCATGACGACACAGCTGAACGCAACACGGCAGCAATGGCTGACGGCAAGGCTCGACCTGCTCGCAGAGGAAAAGGCGCTGACCCGGCAGAGCGACGCGCTGGCGCTCAAGCGCCAGCAATTGCCGCGTGTGAGAATCGATAAGGAATACCGCTTCGATACGGACGACGGCAAAGTCTCACTGAAGGACCTCTTCGGCGGCCGCTCGCAGCTTCTCATCTATCACTTCATGTTCGGGCCTGATTATAGCGCGGGATGCCCCTCCTGCTCCTCGATCGCCGACGGTTTCAACGGTTTCTTCGTCCACCTCGAAAACCACGACGTCGCCTTCTGGGCGGTTTCGCGTGCGCCACTGCCCAAACTTCAGGCCTTCAAACAACGCATGGACTGGAGTTTTCCCTGGGCCTCCTCTCTCGGCAGCGATTTCAACGGCGATTTCTGCGTCTGGTTCTCTGCCGAGCAGCAGCACCAGGGCGGCATAGAATACAACTACCGCCAAGAGCTCCCCGCTCCCGAACCGCTCGCCGGCAAGACCGTGCAAGAATGGCAGTCGCCCGGCAGCGAGGGTCCGGTCGCTCAGATCGCCGCCATGACCGGCACCGATGTCGCGACCTACACCCGCGACCGGCCGGGCGTCAGCGCCTTCGAGCTCATCGATGGCACGGTCTACCACAGCTATTCCAGCTATGCCCGCGGGCTGGATGGGCTCTGGGGCATGTACCAATGGCTCGACCGCGCCCCCAAGGGCCGCAACGAAACCGGCATCTGGTGGCGCCATCACGACCGCTACGGCAAGGAGTGACTGCGATGCTGCTTTCCACCCCTACCCCGGAGAGAGGCGACGGCAACGCCGAATGGCTCTCGCTGGCCGCCGCCGCAGTCGGATCAACTGATAAGCCGAGCAGCAGTGTGGCTAGCGCCGGCGGCCGGCTCGCCGCCCACGCCGCCGAGTGGCTAGCATTCGCCGCCTCCCCAACATTCGCGATCATGGCGCTGCTGACGGCAGCAACCGGCAGCACCGACATGATGTGTATGACAACGCCTGATGCCTTCCCGATCGGGGGAATGGTGCCGATGTACCTGCTGATGGGCGGTTTCCATCTAGCGCCCTGGCTGCGGCTCGTCGCCGGCCGGCAGGGCCGGAAGTGAGGATTCTGCCGTACCCCATCTCTCTTCTCCCCGCTGGGAAAAGAGAGATGGGGTAGCGCTCTCGCCAAACTTCTGCTGACGGAGCGCGGCGGAGCGAAAGGCTTCCGCGCTCCGCGCGGCTCCCATTCCGCGTCTCCGGCTTTACGCCCTTACCGACGCGCCCAAGTTCATGCCCTCACCTCGATAAAGTCGATCGGCCCGCCGGCAACCTCGTCGTCGAAGACCGCGCAGGAAAGCTTGCCGCCGAAGACACAGCCGCTGTCGATGTTGGTGCGGTTTCCTGTCGTCACCGGGTTGGACAGTGACGGCGTATGGCCGTGGACCAGGTGCTTGCCCCAATAGTCGCTGGATTCACCGGGAGGGAACCGCAACCACAGAACATCGTCCTCGCTCTGCCGTTCCAGCGGAAACGCCGGATCGACGCCGGCGTGGAAGAAGATGCGATGCCGGTCGACATGCATGAGCGGACGATCAGCCGCCCATTGCAGATGCTGGGGCGAAACTCTGCCGCCATAGGATATTTCGGTCTCGAGCCCGCCATTGCCGAGCCATACGGCTCGGCTGCCGCTGTCGGCATAGGCAGCGACCATCATGTCCTCATGATTGCCTTTCAGGCATATCCATCGCCATGGGTCGGCCGTGCCGGCAATGATGCGGTCGAGGACGTTTTTGCTGTCAGACCCGCGATCGATATAGTCGCCAAGGAAGACGACTGTCCCTTCAGGCGCATAGGCTTCGACCCGATCGATCATCCTGTTCAGCGGATCGATGCAGCCATGGATATCGCCAATGGCGAATGTGTAGCGCATGTCGCATTCTTAACGCCTGTCGAGAGCCAGGTGAAGTCCGCACCACCGATGCCGACAGAAAATCCGACTCCCTCTCAGCCGCTTACCGCAATTCCTTCTGCTTCCGCTTGAAGAAAGCGGCCGGCGAGATCGGTCATGCAGCACGCGTCCAGCCCGGCTGGCGCGAAAGCGTCATCAGAGCGGCGGACGATTGCGGCTTACCGAAGAAGTAGCCCTGGCCCTCCTCACAGCCCATCTGCGCCAGCATCTGCCATTCCGTCTCGGTCTCTATCCCCTCTGCCACGACCTTGAGCCCCAGCCCGTGGGCAAGCGAGCCGACCGTCGCGACGATCGCCAGGATCTTGGGATCGTCCGCGATCTTCCTGACGAAGGACTGGTCGATCTTGAGCTTGTCGAGGGGAAAGCCGGCCATATAGCTCAGCGACGAATAGCCGGTTCCGAAATCGTCGAGCGCGACGGCAATGCCGAGCGCTCTGAGCTCTGAGATGACCGACATGATCTGCTCGCTGCCGTCGACAAAGGCGGATTCGGTAATTTCGAGATGCAGGCGCGAGGCCGCCAGGCCGCTTGTCGCCAATGCAGCCTTGACCTCTGCAACCAGCTCCGGTCGGGAAAACTGGATCGGCGATACGTTGACGGCGAGATTGAGTCGATTCGGCCATTCGGCCGCCGCCCGGCATGCTTCGGCAAGCGCCCAGCAGCCGAGATCGCAGATGAAACCGCTGGCTTCGGCGACCGGAATGAAGTCTGCCGGCGAAACCAGCCCGAACTCCGGATGCTTCCACCGCAAAAGAGCTTCAGCGCCAACCAGTTTGCCCGTCTTGAGGTCCACCTGCGGCTGATACAACAGGAAGAATTCGCGACGATCGAGAGCAGCGCGCATCTGCCGCTCGAGCAATCGCGATTGATGCTGCCGCAGGGCGGTCACCGGATCATGAGCGCGCCACCCGCTGCCAGCCACCCGCTTGGCGTCGTCGAGCGCAATCTCGGCATTCTGAATCCAAATGTCGGCGTCACCGTTGCGCGCCTCGCTGGTGCAGATCCCGAGCCGGGCGGCGACATGGATCATCGAACCGCCAAGCGCGAACGGCTCTCTGAAAAGATCAAGGATGAGCTGCGCGCACCGCTCCTGACCGCACTCCTCGGACGCCGGGATGACGGCCGTGAAGACATCGCCCCCCAACCGCCCGACGAGGCTGATTGCACCCTCCGCCTCCATCCGCACGGCGACGGCCCTCAAAAGCTCATCCCCGACATCCCGTCCCATCGCCGTATTCAGGACGGAGAAACGGTGTAGCCCCAGCGCGATCACATGGCATTCACCCTCGAGCCGATCGAGGCGACGGCGGAATTCGCGCCTGTTCATCAGACCGGTCAACTCGTCGAATTCGGACAGGCGCTGAAGTTTGTCTTCGTACCGCCGGCGGGCCGTCATGTCCCTGACGATCAGGCTGCCGATGAAGGATTTCGCGGCGACGATGCCGGATTCGCCAGGCCGTTCGACAGGCGAAATGGTGATCGCTGCCTCGAGATGCTTTGTCCCTCTCTCGGTTTGAAGCGAAAAACGCGCGTTGCAGGCGTGGATCGTGCCCGGCTGCGCCATATAATCCGAAGCAAGCTTGATGATGCGATGAACGAGAGGGGGCGGGATCATCGCATCAAGCGTTCTGCGCCTGTCCGCCTGTGGCTCCAAAGCCAGCATCGCCGCAGCCGAGGCGCTTTCGTTCAGAATGCGGAACTGATCGTCGAAGGCGATGACTGCGTCGGCGCTGTCAGCCACGATCCTCTCGAGCAGCCGGCGCGTGTTGCGCTGCTCGGCCTTGGCAAGCTCGACCAGAAACCGGCCGAAATCGACCTTCTCGTTCAACAACAGCACGAGACCGGCAAGAAGAATGATCCACGGCCGCACCGTGTGAAGGATGAGAGCGTGATCCTTCTGGAGAAAGAAGGCCGTCACTTCACCGGCGGCGGCAATGGCAAGAGCAAACGCGACGGCATGGGCTGCGGACCGGCTGCGCATGCCAAGGGCGAGCGCAATAATGGCTGCGGCAAAGAGAAGCTCCAGCGGCATCTGGTCGATGTCCTCGAGCAGCCGCTTCTGCAGGATCGTTTCGGAAGCGAGAATATGCAGCATTGCGCCGGGCAGTGCGCCATAGACCGGGACGGGGAAGATATCCTTCAGCTCGGTCGCATAGGCGCCGACAACCACCGAACGCCCTTCCAGATCGGGCCTGCCGACCTTCCCGGCAAGAACGTCCGACAGCGAGAATGTCGGGACGCTCGCCGGGGCGATCGAATAGTCGATCGGATAGGAGCCTGCCGCCCTGTCGAATTTCGCCAGCACTGCGGCAACGCTTTGCGTCGGCTGATTGTCGAGAGTATCGCCAAGTGCGAACCGCCTGACCGTGCCGTCGCCGTCGAGGCCGACATTGGCGAGGGAAAGCCAGGCATTGTCGGCGAGATCCGGAATCGGCCGCGTCACCACCGTCTGCGATCCGGCCTCGGCGCCGAGATATTGCTTGAAGACCGGCAGGATCACGCCGCCTCCGGCTTCAGTCAGAGCCTTGGCCAGCCGGCCATCCTCGGCAGAGTTCGACGGTGTGCTGAAATCGACGTCGATAAAGATGTCGCCTGCGCCTGCCGCAATCAGCTTGTCAATGAGCTCGGCATAGAGGCTGCGGGGCCACGGCCAGGTGCCGACCGCATCGAGGCTGCGCTTATCGATCGCGACATAGACAATATTTCCGGACGCCGCCCGTGGCGCCGCGCTGAAGCGCCAGCTCACCAGGGCATTGTCGAGATAATTCACAAAGGGCAGGACTTGCCCCGAGAGCGGCAGGCCGATCATCATCAGGATGAATAACAGCCTGACTGGGCGCAAGCGCGACAGCCGAAAGCCACGACCGCCCTTCATCAACGATGGAAACCTCTCACACCGGCCGACGGGGAAACTTCAGTCGTCATCGTTTCCCTCGCCTTTGTTCTTGTCCTTTTTGTCGCTTTTGTCTTTCTTATCTTTCTTGTCCTTATCCTTGCCGCTCCCGATTCCATTGTTGTCGCCGTTGCCGCTGTCATTCCCGACAGCGTTTCCTTGGCCGTCATCGTTGCCGGCTGCATTCTCATTGCCATTGCTGGAGCCATTATCGGCGCCGTAGCGATTGCCATTGCGGCCTTCATTGCCGAAGGAGTGGGAAGCACTATCTCGGTCGCCAGAGCCGGCGCTATTGGAAACGGATGAAGATGCGCCAGATGCCTTCGAACTCTCTGTCTCCGCCTGCCCGTTGAGGGTCGTCGCGCCGACGGCAGGCACTCGCGCCACCGACGGGGCGACCGCGGTCACCACAGGCGTCGAAACGTCGCCGGAAACCGTCATCCCTTTCACACCGTCGACGGATGCGCCCTGCCCCGGCCCGACATTCGCCCTTTGACCGCTCGCAAACGATGTCACCTGCACCAGGCCGCGGTTGACCGTAACCTCAGCCGCGGATTTCGAGACGGAAACGCGGAAATTCGTCCCCTTCACAACGGCCGCCAGGAAAGGCGTCTGGACTGTTGTATGCGGCTTGCTGCGTTTCTCGATCTCCAGATCGAGCACACCCGCCTGCTCGACGACCTCCGTCTTCCTCTCGCCAAAGCCCGAGGTGAAGATGCCGGCGACGGTGTTGGGTTGAAACGAAATGCTTTCGACGCCGCGCACCAGCTGAACGCGCCCCCTCGGCCCGGTCGCGATCCAGGCGGTGTTGGGGATGATGTCTCCCGCTCGAACCGCTACCCAGTTCCGCTTGTCGACGGTGAAATTCACCTGCTGGCTGGCCTTGGCCACTTGCCAGTCACCCTCAGCAGCATTCGCGGACACTATCGAAAAAAAGAAAAGCACCAGAAAAAACGAAAAAGCGCGAAACATATAATCTCCCAAATACCAACTGATGAAACCACTATCTCCTTAATTTCATTTGAATGATTCCAGAAAAACTCTCGCGAATCCGGCGATTCCCGACCTTCGCCGGCGAAGTGCGGGTGGGCGGCGTATTTTTTCCAGAGACAATGTGGGTGATTTTCCGTCACCATGGTCTCGAATGAGAGGACGCAGGCCGACACTGCATAGCAAACAAGCCACCCCGCTCAAACCGAGCAAAGTCTCTTCTCAGATCGGCTTAATTTCACCCCAGACAATTCTGGTAGCGACAACGAAACTCAACTGATCATCATCCGAATAGAAGCGCAGCAGGTCGGAGAGTTCGGCGTCAAAGCTTGCGATGCGGTCGCCAAGTTTAGACGGCGCGAAAGTATCCCGCGAATGCTGGCAGGAGACGAAATCCGCGACGCTCTGCTGAAAGGGATGCTCCGATACGAAGCGTTCGCTGCCATAGAGATTGAGATAGTTCTGGTAGCTTCGCACGCCCTCGGACCTTTTGTCGTGATCTAAAGGCTGACCCGTAACCTCTGGGACCCACTTCCCCAGGAAAGAATGCCAGTCCGATTGCCACGGAGGCTCGAGCGGGTCGTCTCCGGAAATCACGGCCATGACATGGCCTGGCGCGGCATTTGCCAAAAGATGCGGAAACAACCTGCTATGATCCATCCAGTGGATGCTTGCCGCTGCGACCGTCAAATCGAAGGGACCACCTTTGTCCGGAAAGTCCTCGGCAAAACTTTCTATCCAGCGGATATTCTGCGCGTTGCCACCCGGCAGCGACCGGCCGAGAGCGATCATATTCTCGGAAGGATCGACGGCCGTGATGGTTGCAAACGAACCTGCCAGCGGGCGGGAGATTTTTCCCGGCCCGCAGCCGATATCCAGGAGATGCCCTGTCCGCGGGGCGATTGCCAGAAGCTTTCGAAAGACGGCATCGGGGTAAGGTGGACGATACCGATAATTTGCGACAACGTCGGTTTCCGAAAAGGAGGAGCCTCTGTGCTGATCCATCAAAACTCCAGGCTCTCCCCACGGTGAGTGGTGTGTAACACATGTTTATGTCGAGGATTTAGCGCTAGGTAGTGATCCACCCTAGTGGTCAACCGGGTGAGTTTCTGCTTGGCGCAGACACATCTGATCAAGGTGCGCACATCACCCCATCCTCCGTCATTCCTGTGACGAGCACAGGAATGACGGAGGAAAGGGCACGCGACACTCTCCAGAGATAGCGGAAGATAGCGCGTCAAATGCCGGATAAGTGATACGCCACATCCCCCCGCTTCCGATTGTCTTCCGGCCCGAAACTATGCCATGACCCATCCACCATGAGATGCAACGGAAAAGGCGCGGCATGAAGAAGATCGGTTTCCTCTCGTTCGGGCACTGGACGCCCTCGCCCCAATCGCAGACGCGCTCGGCAGGCGACGCGCTGCTGCAGTCGATCGATCTTGCCGTAGCGGCCGAAGAGCTCGGGGCGGACGGGGCGTATTTTCGCGTGCATCATTTCGCCCGCCAGTTGGCCGCGCCCTTCCCGCTGCTATCGGCCGTCGGCGCCAGAACCAACCGGATCGAGATTGGCACCGCCGTCATCGACATGCGCTACGAGAACCCGCTCTATATGGCCGAAGATGCCGGTGCGGCCGACCTCATTGCCGGCGGCCGTCTGCAGCTCGGCATCAGCCGCGGTTCGCCCGAGCAGGTGATCGATGGCTGGCGCCATTTCGGCTATGCCCCGCCGGAAGGCCAGAGCGAGGCCGACATGGCCCGGCACCATGCCGAAGTCTTCCTCGAAGTGCTGCGCGGCGAAGGTTTTGCCAAACCGAATCCGCGGCCGATGTTTCCGAACCCGCCCGGCCTGCTGCGCCTCGAGCCGCATTCCGAGGGCCTGCGCGATCGGATCTGGTGGGGCGCGAGTTCCAACGCCACTGCCGTCTGGGCGGCCAAGCTCGGCATGAACCTGCAGAGCTCGACGCTGAAGGACGACGAAACGGGAGAGCCGTTCCACGTCCAGCAGGCCGACCAGATCCGCGCCTATCGCGGGGCCTGGAAAGAAGCCGGCCACACACGCCAGCCGCGCGTCTCGGTCAGCCGCAGCATCTTCGCGCTGGTCGATGACCGCGACCGCGCCTATTTCGGCTACGGCAACGACGAGGGTGACAAGATCGGCTTCATCGACGAGAAGACCCGGGCGATCTTCGGCCGCAGCTATGCTGCCGAGCCTGACGCCCTGATCAAGCAGCTCGCCGAGGACGAGGCAATCACCGAAGCCGACACGCTGCTGCTGACCGTCCCCAACCAGCTCGGCGTCGCCTACAACACCCATGTCATCGAAGCGATCCTCACCCATGTTGCCCCGGCGCTCGGCTGGCGCTGACGTTCAAACCCGCCTGTATCTCGTGCGGAATTCACGAGGACTGCAGCCCTCGCGTTCGTGAAAGACACGCGAAAAATAAAACGGGTCATCCAGGCCGATCATGGCAGCAACCGTTTCGATCTTCTCGTCGGTGGTTGCCAGTAGCTGTTTGGCGTGATCCATGCGCGCCCGAAGCTGAAATGCCTTGGGAGGCAGCCCCGTCTCGAGCGTGAACCGCCGGCGCAGGGTGGCCGGCGAGATGCCGTGCTCGGCGGCGAAGGCAGCGAGATCCAACGGCTGCATCGCTCGCTGCCGCAGCGTTTCCACGATTGCTGCCATGTCGGGCCTTTCCTGTCGTCGATCGCCCGCGACACTTGCCGCCTGTCTGGCGGCTGAGATGACGATGCGATGCAGCATCAATGCCGCCGACGCCTGTCCGAGGTTGGTATCGTCAAGCAGATCGGTATGAAGCTTGGCGAAGAGCCGCGCGACGTCATCGAGATGATGCAAGGCGACGACCGGGTGCCGCTCGGCGATGAGCCTCAGCCGCACGAAGTCCCGCGTGAAGGACCCTTCGAAAAGCGCCCAGCGCTCGTCCCAGCCGGCTTCATCGGGGCCATAGGAATGGGCGCGGTTGGGAAACAGCCAGAAGAGGGCCGGCCCCGCCAAGCTCAAGCGGCCGCTGGCGGCGGTTTCCAGCCAGCCCTGCCCGCGCTCCACCAGCACGACGGCGAAACTCGGCAGTTTCCGATCCCTCACCGCATGATGGGCATGCTGCCGGCCACTGCCGGTGACCGCAAGTCCGCCGGCCGCGCCGAGCGGTGACCGATAGATGGCCTCGACGTCTTTCATGGTGAGCGAAAAGTCCAGCTATGATTTTCCTCTATGTCGGTTGTCCCAACAGATCAGCTAACGAATGGCGAGCCAACTCAAGCGATGGAAGGCTGAAATGTCAATTACCGCCGAAACGATGCAAGCCCGAAAGCCGGAATTTCCCCTTGCCGCCCACGGCAAGACCTTGCCTGCGGAGCGGACGGGCTGGCTCGCGCCGACCGATCCCGCCATCGGCGTCGACGCCATCCGCCGCCGCTACCAGGACGATGGTTATGTCTGGCTGAAACGCCTTCTGCCGCGGACCGATGTCCTCGATTTTCGCCGCTGGGTCTTCGAACGGCTTGCCGAAACCGGGCTGGTCGAGTCCGGCAGCGATTTTTCGCTGGGCATCGCGTCTGCCGCCGGCTTCGACAGGAGCCTGGCGGACCGGCGCCTGATGTCGCTGGTCCGCTCTGCCGCCTATGAAGGCTTCTGCGCGCAGCCGCCGCTTGCCCGTTTCATGGACGATTTCCTGCAGGGCATCTCTTATCTGCACAAGCGCAAGATCATGCGTTTCGTTCAGCCGGGATCGCCAACGGCCACACCGGCTCACTATGATCTCGTCTATCTCCGCGGCGGCACCAGACGCCTGGTGACGGCCTGGATTCCGATCGGCGATATCCCCGCCGAGATGGGGGGGCTGGTCTACCTCGAGCGCTCGCACGCGGTTGGTGTCAGGATGGAGGCCGAGTTCCAGGCCGCAAGCGGCGATCTTTCTCCGGAAGAGCGGATCAGCGCCTATAACCGCCACATGGCCGAAGGCGGCTGGGTCTCGAAGGATCTCCCTGATATGGCGGAGCGCTTCGATACTCGCTGGCTCGCCGCCGATTATGAGGCCGGTGATGTGGTGCTCCACTCGCCCTACATGATCCATGCCTCGACCACCAACCAGGACTGCAGCCGACGGCTGCGCCTCTCCACCGACATAAGATATCAGAATGTCGACGACGAGATCGACGTCCGATGGAACAACCATTGGAGTCTCGGCGACATGCTGTAGCGCGGTTCGACGGCCTCATTGGGCACAGCCCCGGCTCTGCCGGCGTATCATCCGGTATAGGCGACGGCGCTGCTGCGGAAAGGCGAGGCCAAAAACGCCCGTCAGCGTGGTCGCGGCGGCCGTTGTTGACCGGCAATCCGGTGTGATGGCCGCTATGGCAGGTTGATTGACGAACGGACGTCGACACAGAAGCGAAGCGCCCGGACCTTACTGCCGCGTCGGACGTTGATGCTGCGAACCTTGAATCTGTCGCATGACTGACCGAGGTATGCTGTAGCCGAACCGCTCGAGTGACCTGATGCCGCGTACGAACCTGAACGATATCCTGATCTTCATGGCAGTCGTCGATGCCGGAAGCTTTATCGCCGGCGGCCAGGCCATGGGCCTATCCCGTTCGGCGGCAGGAAAGGCCGTCATCCGCCTGGAAGACCGGCTTGGCGCGCGCCTGCTCAACCGTACGACGAGAACGCTGAGCCTGACCGATGAAGGCCGGATGTTTTACCAGCGCGGGCTGCAGATCCTCACATCGGTCGACGAGGCGGAAGCGAGCGTGGCGGGGCAGAGCGGCACGCCGCAAGGTGTTCTCAGGCTCACCGTTCCCGATGCCTTGGGGCGGCTCGTCGTGCTGCCCCTGCTTGAAAAATATCTTCGGGCCTGGCCCGACATCCAGGTCGAAGTGAGCTTCACCGATCGCCCGGCCGACATCGTCGAAGAAGGCTCCGATCTGGCGATCCGGATCGACGCGACGGCGTCGGATACCCGCCTGGTCTCGCGCGTGATCGCCACCTATAGGGCGCGGCTCTGCGCGTCGCCGTCCTACCTGACTGAGCGCGGGGAACCGCGCAATATCGACGACCTCGCGGCCCACGATTGCCTGATCTTCGCCAGCCGCCATCAAAGGCAGGGCTGGCGCTTTCGCGGCGAAGGCGGCTCCTGGGTCAAGGCGCAGGGCCGCAGTCGCCTGAGGCTCGACAGCGGAGAGGCGATCCGCGACGCCGCGCTCGCGGGGCTGGGTATCGCGCTGCTTCCCGATTTTCTCGTCGCCGACGATCTTACCGCCGGTCGCCTCCGGCAGATCCTGCCCGACCTCGAAACCGACGACGCAAAAATCGTCACCCTCTATCCCGACAAACGCCTGCTGGAACCGCGTGTCAGCCGCTTCATCGATCTGATGGTCGAGGAGCTTGGGGGCCAGGTACGCGACCATGACGCTAGCTCTCGGTGAGAGGCTTGTCGAAGCCGCGGAAACTTTTCAGCGCCAGAGGAAAGAGGGTTGCGGCGAGATAGGCGAACCCGGTGAGCGAGAGCGCTGCGGCAAGGCCGATCGTGCTGATCAGGGCGCCGCCGACGAGGCCGCCGAACGGGATGAGGGCAAAGCAAAGGGCGGCGTTCATTGCGGTGACGCGGCCGATCAGCGGCTTGGGGATGCGCTCGAAGATCACCGCCGACAGGATTGGATTGAGGAAGCCCGAGGCAAATCCAGCGATTGCCAAAGTGAGAAAAATAATGGGGAGCGGCGCGTCCAGCGCAAGAACGAGAAAACGCGGAAATCCGGTCAGCAGGAAGGCCACCGTATAGACCATCAGGCGCGGCATCCGCTCACCGATCGCAGCGGCAATCGCCGCGCCGGCGATCGAAGCGCCGGTGAAGGCCGCAAACATCGCCCCCAGCAATTCCGGGCCATGGCCCGAACTCTGCGTCCAGACGGGCAGCAGCACCGCCCCATAGGCCTGGTCCAGCAGATTGGTGGTCGCCACCATGATGACGATGCTGACGAGCACCGCATCGCCGTGCAGAAAGCACCAGCCTTCCCTGAGATCGCCGAGATAGGAGGACATTCCGCCCGGCCGAGTCTCGGGCGTGCCTCGCGGCGCGGGCATGCATTGCAGCCTTGGCATGCGTTGCAGCCTGGGCATACTTTTCAGCCCGGGGATGCCTACCCCCACAATCAGCGCGGCGGCGGCGAAGGTGACGGCATTGACGACCAGCGCCTGGCCCGGGCCGATCAGGCTGATCAACGCACCGGCGCCGGCCGCACCTACCGTTGAGGCCAGCCGCTCGATGGCGCCAACGACACCGGTCACCCGCTCGAGCGGCACGGTCGCCAATTCGGCGATATCAGGCACCATCGCCTGCTTGGCGGCATCGGACGGACCGCGTAGCACACCCATGGCAAAAACGATCGGTAGCAGTACCTGCATACCAAGCAGCCCGAGCCGGTCGAGCAGCGGCACCAGCATCACCGCGGCCACCGAGGCGGCGTCGCAGACGACAGCGATGCGCTTCGCGCCGACGCGGTCGATCAGCGGCCCACTGAGCGCCTTGGCGGCGACATAGGGCAGCATTTCCATCATCGCCGTCAGCCCCGTTAGAACCGGGTTGCCCGTAGTGACCAGCACCAACCAGGGAATGGCGATGGTCGACAGCCGTGTGCCGGAAAGCGAAAGCGTCTCGGCGGCGGCAAGCGCCAGGAAAGGCCCACCCCTTCTCATGACCCGCCATCCTCCTCGCTATGCGGGAGCCGGCCCGGATAGGGAAAGGCGCGTAGCATGATCGAGAAAGGCACCATGCCCGGAGCGGTCGCCTCGCCCAAAGGCGGAGCCACCCGCATTGCTTCGAGGATGATGTCGGTCAGCTGCCTGGTCAGGACCTCGGCCTGTTCCGCCGTCATCGGGATGATGACGTCGTTGGCAGCGCTCGCCTTGCGCCATTCCGCCGGCAGTTCGGCATACTCCTCCAGCGCCTGCTGCATCTGGCCGACCTGCAGGGAGAGTACCGCCTGGTTGAAGGCGAGGTCGAGGTCAAGCGCTTCGCCCTCGGCCTCGCTTGCCGGCACCGAGGTGAGTTCGTGGCTGGCGCGCCACCAGCGGTCGCGCCGCGAAGCATGCGGCGCTTCCTCGATGAAGCCGTATTGGGCGAGCTGGCGCAGGTGATAGCTGGTCGCGCCGCTGTTCAGCCCAAGCCGCGCTGCAAGCTGTGTCGCCGTGGCAGGCCCGTCGATCCGCAGCATGCCGAGCATGCGCAGCCGAACCGGATGCGCCAGCGCCTTCAAGGCGGTCGGATCCGGCACGACGCGACTGACGGTGCGCGGTGCGGTGACGGATTGAGCAGGCTGTGGGCGCGGTTTTTTCATGCGCGAAGCCTACTATTGCAAAGACATCTTTGCAAAGCTTTCTTTGCAATAATAGATGCCTTGCGCGTGGCTCAATCCGTGGGCAGCGTGAACACCGCACAAGGGTCGGCAATGCCCCGCAAGGTATGCTCTCCCAGCGGCATCAGCGCGGTCGTCGTATTCGCTGCCACGGCACCCGAGATCAGCACGCTTCGGCCGAGCGGCTTGCACAGTCCCTCCAATCGACTGACCAGATTGACGGCGGGGCCGATGGCGGTGAAGTCCAGCCGGTCGGCCGCGCCAATATTGCCCCAAAGGATCTCGCCGAAATGCAGCGCCGCGCCGAAGGGCAGCGGCGCCAGCCCCTGCGCCTGCCGCAGTTGGTCGAGATGGGCCATGCCCGCCCGGCTGGCGGCGACCGCGCGAAGGGCGGCCTCGCAGGCTTCGCGATCCCCTTGGGCTGCATCGCCTTCGCCCGACGCAACAGTGACCGGAAAGATCGCCAGCACGCCGTCGCCGATGAACTTCAGCACCTCGCCGCCGAAGGCATGCACTGCGCCGGCGACGCGGTCGAACCAGGCATCCAGCGCTGATATCATCACGTGAGGTTCGGTTACCTCGGAGAGCGCGGTGAAGTCGCGCAGATCGGCGCAGAGAAGCGCCGCGCGGATGGTCTCGCCGGTGCCGCGGGCAAGCGCGCCGGCCTGCACCCGGGCGGCACTGCGCCGGCCGAGATAGGCTTCGAGCAGCGCGGCCCGCGCCTCCCGCGCCGCCAAAGCGGCGAGCGGCGCTGCGGCAAAACGCGCGACCTCGCAGAGCAGGCTGGCTTCGGCCGGAGCGAATGCACCGCCCCCTGCCCCGTCGGCAATCCCTGCCCAGGCGAGTAGCGGGCTGTCCGATGCCTGTTTGTCCCGCGGCGGCCCGATCCTTGCCTCCCATACCGGCCCCAACCCGGCGAGCCACTCGCGCCCGGCCTCACTTTGCGGGGCCGCGGCGAAGGCCAATGCCTCGATGACGGCGCCGGTCTCGGCCCGCCACAGCCAGGTGCGCCGCGCGATGATCGGATGCGGCACCGAAAGCGTCAGCGCCCCGCCGGAAAGCGGCAGGCCATCGGCCAGCAACCGTCGCCCGAGCTCGGCCAGAAACCGTTCGGGACCAGGCGAGGCCCCGGCCTCGTCAACCAGCCAGGCAAGGGGAGACGGCAGATCCATCGCTCAACATCGCATGCCGACGTGGACGTCCGCAAGGATATCGCCGGGGTGATCGTGGAGACGTTTTTCAGCGACCCAGTCCGACGCCTGTAAAAGGCGTCCGCGTCGCCTGTCGAAAACCGTCCAGCGCGGTGGAAAACAAAAAATAAACACTTTAAACTTGCGCGACTTTGATTCCATTATAGGATCGTTCGTCATCGTGTGATTGAGGGGTACGATGGGCACGATATTCTGGCCGAAAGATCCGCTGGATGGGGATGACATGACGCTGCTGACGTCGATCCTCCGGCGATGGTGCGAAAGATATCAGGTCGAGCTGACGGCGGAGGAGAGCAGCCGTAAGGCGAAGGAACTCGTCGAATGGTTCGAATTCGGCGTCAAGGATCCTGTCGAGCTTGAAGAACTGATCGACGGCAAGTACTGGCTCGTCAGCAGTATTTGACCATATCGGACAAATGCAGAGAACGCTGCCTGTCAGCGTCGGCGAAGCCGTTTCATCAGAAAAGGCCGGGCGAAAATCGCTCCGGCCTTCGTCCATCTCGATCTCAGCATGTCGCCCAAAAGTGCGCAGCGGTTTTGGGACAACGACATGCATAAATCAAAGACTTAAAGCGCGTCGCATGATTCCGGTTTGACGCGACGCGCTTTAAGCGAGACGTTTAGTCATCATCCCGCCAACGACGGTCGCGATCCCAGCGCCTCTCATGGCGCCAGCGCGGGCCATCCCAATCCCGGTGACGCCGCTCCCAGCCCCAGCGGGGCGGACCACCGTAGAAAGCGACCGGCGGCGGGCGGCGCCAGTTTCGCCGGCATTCGCCCCAGCGGGTCAGGTGCCAGCCGCGACCGCAGGCATAGTCGACCTTCGTCACATTGCTCTGCACATTGATTGTTCCAATCGGCATCGCCTCAGCTGTACCGATCGAGAGGCTGCCGGCAAGCAAGGCAGCCGCGATAGAAAGTGCCTTCATCGAGAACTCCATTTCAATCCAGCCGCAATCACTTTAGGATCGCCAAATTGAACTGGAGATGAACTGCGCGTTCATGTTTGCGGGAGCAAAAGAAGCGCTTTCGGACAGCCGATCGCAGCGCCGGCCGGCAGTATTCCCCGATGCGGCAAACGCTTCCGGGCACCCTGCTGCCGGCGCAAAACCGTTCATGTCCTGCCGTAAAAAGGATCGGGACCCGGATCACGCCCGGCGGCAACATCGGTCAGCCGTCCGAGATAGTGGGCCCAGCCTTCCTCATGGCCGGCGCATTGGTCGGCGCTGGGCAGGCCGCTATGGGTGAGCCGCAGCAGCGTTCCGCCGCCCTGCTCGATGAGGTCGATCTCGACCAGGCTCGATCCCGGCGGCACCACTTCGCTGCCGTCCCAGCCGAAACTGTAGGCAAGGCGATGAACCGGTACCACCTCGCGAAACGAGCCGCGCGCAAAGCGGGCGCCGGTGACATTGACGAGATAGAGCCCGCCCGGTTGCGGCTCGACCTGCGCCTCCGTTCCCATCCAGCGCAGGATCTTCTCCGGATCGGTCATCAGCGCGAACACCGCAGCCGGCGGCGCCGCGATATGCGCCTCGCGGTGAACGACGAAAGATTCTGGCATCACTCCCTCCCATGGTGGCTGTCGCCTGCCCCGCCTCGGGCGAAGACGGCGTATCCTGTTCCGTCATGTTGTTCCGACGTGGATGTCCTCACCCGAGCATGTAGGCGCAAGCCCATCCTCAGCAAGAGGCATCGGCTGTTCGCCATCGACGGAGAAACGAAACCGCCACTTTGCGAGCCTTGATCCGCATCGACAGATTCATCGATCACGAAAGCATTTCCGACCTATTGCCAGCCCGCCGCCTTCCCCCTATTGTCGCCGCCGTTCTCAGGGCGGGGTGAAAGTCCCTACCGGCGGTATGCAGTTTCGATTGCGAGCCCGCGAGCGCCTTCTTAGGAAGGGTCAGCAGATCAGGTGAGATGCCTGAGCCGACGGTCATAGTCCGGATGAAAGAGAACGTACGTTCCTGCCGCCCTTGCGGCTGTCGGGAACGTTCGTGATCGCCTTGGGTGATGTGTCTGTTCGCCAAAGGAGATTACCATGACACCCACCCGCTACGCCTTCGTCAAAGCCAGCTGGCACGCCGACATCGTCGACCGCGCCCTTGATGGCTTCTATCAGCTCGTTCCGGCCGAGCAGGTCGATGTGTTCGATGTTCCCGGCGCATTCGAGATGCCGCTGCTGTCGCGCGATCTCGCCGCAACCGGGCGCTATGGCGCCGTCATTGCCGCCGCCTTCGTCGTCGACGGCGGCATTTACCGCCACGAATTCGTCGCGCAGGCCGTCGTCGATGGGCTGATGCGCGCCGGCATGGATACCGGCGTGCCGGTGCTGTCGGTTTCGCTGACGCCGCATCAGTATCAGGAAACCGAACACCACAAGCAGATCTACCGTGCGCACTTCATCGAAAAAGGGCGCGAGGCAGCAAAGGCAGCCCTGACGATCGGCAAAACCCGCGCAGCTCTCGCCGCGTAGTGGGATCCATCTTCCCGAACGCGGCTCGATGAGCCGCAACACAAGAGCGAAGACGGCGGGAACAAACCCGCCGCCTCACCGGATCGACTGACCTTGCCACCCCGCGGGTCGGAAACGACACGTCCGCGGATCGGAGCAACAGGCCTTGTGTCGCAGCGGAATCCGCCAATACCGGCCAAATCCGACAGAATAATTGATTCGACGGCCCGACCGCGCTGTGGTCCACTGACCGCTGACATGTATCGCCATTCTTAACGCATCCCAACCCCATGGAGCTGAAGATGAGCAATGCACTGCGCAGCGAAACCCCCATGCAAACCCCAAAATCACAGCCTGTCGACACCAAGCTCGAGGTGGTCGTCATCCCCGTTTCCGATGTCGACCGCGCCAAACGTTTTTACGACGGCTTGGGTTGGCGGCTCGACGCCGACTTTGCCAATGACGCCGATTTCCGTGTGATCCAGTTTACCCCGCCCGGCTCCGGCTGCGCGATCATCTTCGGCAAGAATGTCACTGCCGCAGCCCCGGGTTCCGCCCAGGGACTCTACCTGATCGTCTCCGACATCGAGGCTGCCCGTCGCGATCTGATGGCCCGCGGCGTCGAGGTCAGCGACGTGTTTCATGACGCTGCCGGCGTCTATGCCGGCAAGGACGAGCCCTATCTGTTCGGGCGGCTGCGCATCGCCGGCCGCGATCCCGAACATCGCAGCTACCGCTCCTTCGCCTCGTTCAAGGATCCGGACGGCAACGGCTGGCTGTTCCAGGAAGTCACCACGCGGCTGCCCGGACGCATCGACGCCGACGAAACGAAATTCACGACTTCCACCGAGCTTGCGGCAGCACTGCGCCGCGCGGCAACCGCCCACGGCGAACACGAGAAGCGAAACGGCGGCAAGCACGACGAAGGCTGGCCGGACTGGTACGCCGAATACATGGTCAGCGAACAGGCCGGCAAGCAGTTGCCGCTATAGGCACGGGCTCCAGCGTCATCGCAGACGGCAACATCGTTTGACAAGCGTCTCGGCACGCACCGCGCCGAGACGTTTTATCGTGTCTTTGCCTTCCTCGTAGCGGCTCTCGGTTCAGACACCCTCGCCGCCTCGTCAGCCGACCTCAGCCGCCATACCACATCCGCCGCAGCAGGTGATCGCCGCGAACGAGTTGGTGATAGAGCGCAGCGCCGGCATGGAAGACCAGCAGGCCGACAAGCAGCAAGGCGCCTAACCCATGCGGGCCACGCGGCGGATAGGCAGTGAAATCAGGCAGCATGGCGCCGGGTGCCCCGAAGACGGCGGGGGCGGCACCGCTGAGAATCATCATCCCGGTGCCGCTGGCGACCATGCCGAGAATGAAGACGTAAAAGGCGACGTGGACAAAGCGCGCGAGGCGCGCCTGCCACCGAGGCGATGCCTTTACCGGCGCAGGCTTGCGATCGAAACGCCACCACCAGACAAGGCGAAGAGCCGTGAGAAGCAGGACGATGATCGCCACCGGAATGTGGAAGCGCAACAGCCCAGCCTTGGTCGCCGCGTCCACGGCGTTGGCGGCCCGAAAACCGGAACCAAGCAACGCCAGGATCAGAACTGCGCTCAGCCAGTGGATCGAGACCGCTATTGCGCCATAGCGATCAGGCCTGCTCTTCAACATCTCCATTCCCTTCCAGTTTGCTGCGCAGCGCCTTCATGACGGCATGCGTGGTTTTGAGATCCTCGACCTGAAGCCCTTCCGAGAGCATGTCGACCCACGGTGCCTGCAGGTGCATGGCGGTTTCATATGCCTGTTTTCCCTTGTCCGTCAGCACGACGAGCTGTGCCCGCCGGTGATGCGGATTGGGCTGGAACGCCAGAAGCCCTTCCTTGTCCAGATCGTTGACGATGCGCTGGACGTTCTGGCGGTTGGCCCCCATGTCGCGCGCCAGCCACGCGACCGGCTGCGGCCGGCCTGCCGTGGCCACAGTGCCGAGGACATGCCAGCGGGCGCTCGTCAGACCGAGCCCCTCGACGAGCTTGTCGCCCGCGTTGATCATTCGGTTGTTGAGCCGGAAGAGATCCAGAATGAGGTCGGTCAAGGCCGTTCCGGTCGGGCTTCGCTGAGGTTCTCGCATTTGTCACCATGTACCTATATTGACATTATGATGTCAAAGGAAATATGTATCCTTATCACCAGATTGACATCATGTAACCAATTCAGATGGAGCCGACCATGTCGCTCATGCGTCCGATGGACCCCGCCTTCCCGATCGATCGTCAAATCGCGCTCGATGCTTCCGCGATCGTCCTCATCAATATCTTCACGCTCGACAAGGCCGACGAGCAGGCCTTCCTTGAAGCCTGGCAGGCCGATGCGGCCTTCATGAAACGCCAGCCGGGCTTCATCTCGACCCAGCTTCACCGGGCTATCGGCGAAAGTCCTGCCTATCTCAACTATGCCGTCTGGGAATCGACCGCCGACTTCAGGGCGGCATTCTCGCATCCGGAGTTCAGGGCAAAGCTCTCCTCCTACCCGTCCTCGGCCGTTGCCTCCCCGCACCTCTTCCAGAAGGTCGCCGTGCCGGGCATCTGCGTCGCCTAGGAAGCCCGTTCCCTGAGAGCGGGCACATGGATCTTCGCGGTCCGGTCCCTCGACTCCGCGCCAGAAGGTCTCATTGAGATGTGGAAGACATCTGCGACATTATCCAATCGGAAAATGCGAGCATGGCTGCCGTTGGCGGCCTTGATTGAAGTCGGGTCAGCCAATAGCTCCCCAATGATATCGTCGTGGGAAAGGGTTGGTTTAGAGCCCCTGACGACAGGTGCCTGGAAAACATCGACGGCGGCGCCAGAGCGATTCCCAGTCCTTGCAGCGCCGCCTCCGTCATGGCGACGGAAGAGTCGAAAACGATGCCTGCGTTGACCTGCGCCGCCGGAGGAACATCCGCTGCCGCGAACCAGGTGCTCCACTCGTCGGCCCTGTAACTGCGCAAAAGCGTCGCCTCGAGCAGGTCTGCGGGCGACCTTAAACGCTCCGCCAATTTGGGGGTGCAGAGTGGAGAGAGCGGAGCGTCGAACAGACGCGAGGCTTCCGTGCCGTGCCAGGAACCGCTGCCGAAGCGAATGGCGAGATCCAGTCCCTCAGCGGCCATGTCGACGCGATTATTGTTTGTCGAAATGCGCACGTCGATGAAAGGATGACGCTGTTGAAAATCCGGAAGCCTCGGCAATAACCAGCCGACAGCAAAGGTTCCGACGACGCCCAAAAACAGCAATTCCCGAACCTGACCGGCTTCAATCCTGTCCAGCGTGATTGCCATTTGATCGAAGGAAGTGGTCAACGTCGGCAAAAGAGCTTCACCTTCTGCGGTGATTTTCAAGCCCCTCGGAAGGCGCTGGAAAAGGGCAACGCCCAATCGCTTCTCCAGGCTTTTGACCTGCTGGCTGACAGCGGCCTGGGTAACACAAAGCTCGATCGCGGCGCGGGTGAAGCTGAGATGTCTCGCCGAAGCTTCAAAGGCCCTCAAGCCATTCAAAGGAAGGAATTGCCGAACCATTTTAGCCCTAGATTTTCTTGTGTTTCCTCCGAGATATCATCGTTTGCCGCCACAAAACAGTGCCGTTAAATGCCATGCTCATGCGCCCTTTGGCGCTGAGAAAGCTGCTTCCAGAGGATGAAAAAATGAAGTGTGACTGGCTAGGAATTCTATCGGCCGCATTGGTCTCGACATGCGTTTCTACAAGTGGCTTTGCGGCCGACGAGATGAAGCTCAAAGCCATCTCGGACGCTGCGATCAAACCGGTCATGGACAAATACGGCATCCCCGGCATGGCCGTTGCCATCACCGTCGACGGCGAGAACCACATCTTCAATTACGGTGTCGCCTCGAAGGACACCGGCAGGCCGGTCACTGCGACCACGATGTTCGAACTGGGATCGATCAGCAAAACATTTACGGTGACCCTGACATCCTACGCGGAAGCGATCGGCCGACTTTCGCTGTCGGATCAGGTCAGCAAATATCTTCCGTCGATGAAGGGAAAGCCTTTCGGCGAAGTCGCGCTGATGAATTTGGCCACGCATACGGCTGGTGGGTTTCCGCTGCAGGTTCCCGATGACATCAAAACCGAAAAACAACTGATCGACTATTTTAAAACCTGGCGCCCCTCATACGAGGCTGGGACCCATCGAACTTACGCCAATCCAAGCATTGGAATGCTTGGATATATAACGGCGAAAAGCATGGATGAGGGTTTCGTCGCTTTGATGGAAGGCAAATTGTTTCCCTCCCTTGGATTGAAAAGCACGTTCATCGATGTGCCGAAATCGCGAATGGCGGACTATGCCCAAGGCTACAAGCGGAACGGCGATCCCGCCCGGATGACGTCGGCATCTCTTTCATCGGAAGCCTATGGTGTCAAATCGACAGCAAGCGACATGATCCGGTTCGTCGACGCGAACATGGGCCTGGTCAAGCTGGACGAGACGTTCCAGCGGGCGATCACGAATACGCATCGGGAATACTTCGATGTCGGCGCGATGACCCAAGACCTTATTTGGGAGCAGTATTCCTATCCCACCACGCTGACGACGTTGATGGACAACAATTCCAGCGCGATGCTGAAGACCATTCCCGTCAAGCAACTGACGCCTGCAACGGAGCCGCGCGACGATCAATGGATCAACAAAACCGGCTCGACGAATGGTTTCGGCGCCTATGTGGCCTTCATCCCGAAAGAGCGGGTTGGCATCGTCATCCTGGCCAACAAAAACTATCCCAACGAGGATCGCGTCTCTGCCGCTTACCGAATACTGACTGATATAATTTCGGCGCCCTGACCCGGTAGAGCATGATGCCGAAAAGTGGGCGCGGTTTTCGGACGACATCATGCCCTAACTATGTAATTCAGAACAGGATGATTTTAGGCCGACCCGGCCTAAAGTCATCCTGTTCCGGCATCAGCGGTCGAACATGTCCCGCCATTGCTTCTCACCGATCAGGCAGTCGGCACCCGTCTCGGCGCCGGCTGTTTTCTGCACCGTCGCCGGCGGGGAAAGGCCGCTGATCTCCAGCACCAGCTTGCGGCGCACGGCAACGGTAAAATCCTCGATCTTGCGGACCGGCAGCACGAAGGCGCCGGGCCCGCCGATCACGCAGTCCGCATAATATTTGTCGAGCCCGTTGGGCGCATCGGAAGGTCGCAGCATGATGGCCAGGCCGTTGATGATCATGCCGGCTTCCACCGCCTTGTCGCGGGCGGGGCTGACGGGATTGCCGGAATTGTTCGGCCCGTCGCCGGAGACATCGATCACCTGTCGTCTGGACTGAAAGGGACTGGAAACGATCATGCTGGCGCCCTGGGCGATCGCGGTGGAGATCGATGTGCGCCGCTGCGTGGCAATCGGGCGGGCTTCGAGCTTGTCGGCAAAAGCGATCGCATCCTCTTCCGTCTCGATCACCTGCCAGTCGATCACCGAATCCTCGACGACATAACCGGCCCATTCGAAATAGCTGATGGCGATGCGGCCGGTCAGCCCGCCCTTCACCGCGTCGATGAATTCCTTGTGCTTGAGCGCTTCGACATAACCCTCGCGCTGGATGCCGATCTCCTCGAAATCCATCGACCGCGAGGTGTCGACGGCGAGCACCAGCGTCACGTCGACCTCGCTTCCCCCCGCCTGCGCGGCCGGGACGAGGCCGGAAAGACCCATAAGCACCGCAAGTGTCGTCAGCATTGGCAATCCAATCCCCGCACCATCCAGGCCAGCGAACTCTAACACAGCTTGGCCGACGCAGGATGCCCGGCCGTGCGCCCAGCTTCAATTTTCGGTGATGGAATCGAAAGCCGTCAATGCAAGGGAAGCCACAAGGGGCTCTTCCATGTTTTCAGCGCCTCGAGAAAGACCTGCAACCGGGAGGGCAGGAAGCGGCGCGTGGGATAGACGGCATGCACGAAAATTTCTTCGGACGACCAGTCCGGCAGCAGGCGGATAAGCTCGCCGCTTTTGATCTGCTCGTCGCAATAGGTCGAAGGCAACAACCCGATCCCGTGTCCGCGATAGGTGAAGGCGCTCACCGCATCGAAATCCCGGCTCGATACCAGCCCCGATACATGCACGTCGATCGATTTCCGCCCGCTGGCGAGATGCCATTCCGCTTCGCCGTTGCGACCGTTCAGCAGAACGCACTGATGGTCCTTCAGGTCTTCGGGCTTTAAGGGAAGCACCCTGCCCTTCAGGTAGTCCGGCGCGGCGACCAGATAGCGTACGCTCTTCCCGAGCCGCTGCGCAACGATGGTCGAATCCTTGAGATCGCCGAAGCGGATGCCGAGATCAATGTTCTCCGCGATCAGATCAAGGAACAGGTTGGTGACGAAGAGATCGACCTGAATCTTCGGATATGTCTTCAGGAAGGCCGAGACGAATTCGTAGAAGGCCTCCTGTCCAAAAATGACGGGCACGGAGATCTTCAGCAGACCTTCAGGTTTTTTCTGGGTCTCGGTCAGCACCTCCTCGGCGTCGAGGAGATGGGCAAGCGGTTCACTGCACTGATCGAAATAGGCCCTGCCCTGCGCCGTGAGGCTCAGCTTGCGGGTCGTCCGCTGCAGCAGCGTCACGCCGAGTTGCTCCTCCAGCGACGTCACCTTCCTGCTGACGGTCGACACCGGCATGCTAAGTGAATGGGCCGCACGGCTGAAGCTGCCATACTGCGCCACCTTCACGAAAACGGCGATGTCGTTCAGATCGGCCATGCCGGGATTTTTGCATATGCGCAAAAGAGAATCCAGATATTTCCATCTAATCGAGTAATGGAGTTTTCGCCATATTCACCCTGCGAAAACAATCACAACCCGATGGAGGCGCATTCGCAGCAGCCCCATCTCGAGCGACCCCGCCTTCGCAAAGCCAAGGCCCGTGTTGCCCGAACCAGTTTATGGAGATCAGCATGACTACGGGAAAAACAGTCATCGTCACGGGCGCCTCCCAGGGTATCGGAGCCGGGCTCGTCAACGCCTTCATCGAGCGCGGTTACAATGTCGTTGCCACCTCGCGCCAGGTCAGCGCCTCGGAGGCGTTCCAAGCCTCCGACAAGCTGGCGCTCGTTGACGGCGACATCGGCGATGCCGAAACCGCAGCGCGGGTAGCAAGAACCGCAATCGACCGGTTCGGCTCGATCGACGGCCTCGTCAACAATGCCGGCATTTTCCTAGCCAAGCCTTTCGTCGATTTCACCATGGCCGACTTCAATAAATTGTCCTCGACCAATCTCGAAGGCTTCATCCACCTGACCCAACTGGTCGTCAGGCAGATGCTCGCGCAGCAAACCGGCGGCAGCGTCGTCAGCATCACCACGCCATTGACCGATCATCCGATCGCCGGCTTCTCCGCTTCGGTGTCAATGATGACCAAGGGCGGCATCAACGCCATCTCCAAGAACCTGGCGATGGAATATGCAAACGAGAAAATTCGCTTCAACATTGTGGCTCCCGGCGTGGTGGACACGCCGCTGCACAAGGACAATCCGAAGGATTTCCTGAAGACGCTGTCGCCGATAACAGGCATATCCAACGTCGAGGAGATCGTCGACGCTGTCATCTTCCTGACCGAAGCGCCGCGCGTAACCGGGGAGGTGCTGCACGTCGACGGCGGCGCACATCTGGGCAAATGGTAAACCATGCGAAAGCGCAGGCAGCCGGCGCGGAACGACGGCTGCAGGAACTCGGCATTACCCTTCCCCCGCCGCCGACACCCTTCGGCGCCTATGTCGAAGCGACAAGGACCGGCAATCTGGTCTTCTTCAGCGGGATGCTGCCCGTCGTCGGTCATGAGCCCCGCTATATCGGCCGCGTCGGCGGTGCCCTGACGGTCGAAGACGGCAGGAAGGCGGCCGAAACGGCAACGCTGAGCGCGCTTGCGGCCGCCAGGGACTATCTGGGCTCGCTGGAAAGGGTCGTCAGAGTCGTGAAGCTCGGCGTCTACATCGCGACCGAAGGTGATTTCCGCGACCATCCGAAGGTGGCCGACGGAGCATCTGAAATGCTGCTTGCTGTCTTCGGCGAGGAAAAGCTCTCAGGCCGCGTCGTGCTCGGTGTCGCCAGTCTGCCCCTCGGCCTGCCGATAGAACTGGAGCTCGTCCTCGAAGTTGATGGCTGAAAGCAGCCGGGCATGTTGCGGCATGCCCGGCCAAAGCGTCCGCATCAGACTTGATGCGCTCACACCGCCACCAACAGCAGCACATAGGCGATCACACTCACCATCAGCCCGCGGAACGCGAAGGTAACGCAGCGGTACTTGCTGCGGGCGATGGCGGAGAGGATGTTGGCGTTTTCGAGATATTGGTCGAAAAGATAGCGTTCGTCTCGCCGCAGCGCCGCCTCGAAGAACAGATCGCGGTGGTTGTGCCATGCGCCCCAGAACAGCGAGGTCGAGCTGTCCAAACGGCGAGGCAGCACGACGAGGATCGCCGACAGGATGGAAAAGACCGAAGCGGCAGCAAGCAGGCCCGAGAACAACATGCTCCCTGGCGCCCCGTTCGCGTAGCGGGCCGGGCTGAAGACTGCCCTCACCTCGCTAGAGCTCACCAGGAAGGCCAGCATGAAAGTAAAGATATAGGCAGCCTTCTGATCGGAGATCTTGATCTGATCATAGAATATATCATTGATTTTCTTGATGTGGTCGAAATAACCGGCGCCAATGTCACCTGTCGACGGTTCGCTTGGCATAAGTTCAGTTGCACTCTCGAATTCGCTCACCTGAATACTCCACCCCAAAAGTGTTTCCCTGATATTACACTTCACAGCGAATTCAAGAACACGTGTGCAACGCGCTTGACTTTTCTTTTCTACATGGACAAAGGGGAAGTGGGGTTTGGGGTTGGGGTCATGCGGGGTCGCTGGAAAAACATCTGTCGCGCCGGGGTGGCGCTTGCGCTTGTCGTGCCGGGCTTTTCCCCGGCGGCGGCCGACCCGGTGCAACGTGCAACACCGGTCGCCGGATCCGTCATCGCCCGCAAGACCGGCGAGGAGGTCCGCTTCATCGACGTGTCGAACTGGCGCGTCGTCGACATCCATCAGGATCTGCTGACTGGCGACGTGCTGCGCACCAATGCCAACGGCCAGCTCGCCATCGTCTTTTCCGATCACACCCAGGTTCGCCTCGGCCGCAATTCCTCGCTACAGGTCAAGAAGATGGCCGCAAGCGGCGACACGACGCTGGAGCTGCAATCAGGAACGATCTGGGCGCGCGCCGAGCGCGGCGGCCAAGGCCTGACGGTGGAAACGCCGGCGGCCGCAGCCGCCATCCGCGGCACCGATTGGACCATGACGGTCGAGGGCGACAAGACCTCGATGATCGTGCTCGAAGGCCGCGTTGCGCTCAGCAACCCACAGGGCAGCGTCGAAGTGGGCGAAGGTGAAGGCGCCGTCGCCACCATCGGTCAGGCGCCGCGCAAGCTCGTTATCGTCACGCCCGACGATCGCGAGCAGATGCTGTTTTACCTGAACCTGCGAGACGGCTTCGGCCTGATGCCGACCTCGCCGCTGCCGGCAGGCCGCATGGCCGACGAGCGCCGCCGGCTGCTGGCATTGCCGCCGGAGCGTCGCACAACCGAGGACTGGCTGGAGCTTGCCGAAGTGCAGAGCGCCTTCGACGGCCGGCAGGTCGCCGCAGAGACGCTTCAGCAGGTTCGGGGCCGCAAGCTGACGACCGCCCAGAAGGCGCGCGTCGACCTGATCGATGCCACCATCGCCGGCTCCGAAAAACGTTACGACGAAGCCGCAAGGCTGTTTGCGACGGCACTGCCGCATCTCGACGCCAACCGCCGGAACATGGCGCAGTATGGCGCTTACTTCGCTCGCTCGCTTGCCGATCCCGCCCATGTCGAAAAACCGCCGTCGGCTGCCGTCGGTCCCTATGGCGCGATCATGAAGGCCTACACCGCCGGCTTTCTGGAAAACCCGCGCGCCGCTCTCGATGTGATCAGCCAAGCAGAGAAGCGTTTCCCCGACGATCCCACCCTACCCGCAATCCGCGCCCAACTGGCGCAGCTGATCGATGACCGCGCCCAGATGCAGGAGGCCGTGAACCGCGCCCTCTCGCTCGATCCCAACCATCCGATCGCCCTTGCCGCGCGCGCCTCCTACAAGGCGAGCTATGAAAGCGATATCGACGGCGCCCTCGCCGATCTGAACCGCGCCATCGAGCTTGCGCCCGGGGCATCGGGATCGTTGAACTCGCTGGGCCTGCTGCAGAGCGCCCGCGATGCCAATGGCGAGGCCGAGGCGGCCTTCCTGAAGGCAATCGCGCTCGATCCGCAGGACCCGGTTCCCCACGGCAATCTTGCCATTCTGTACCTGGACCAATCCAGGATGAAGGATGCCAAGCGCGAGATCGACACAGCGCTCGCCGTCGATCCGTCCTACGACATCGCTCTCCTCGCCCGCGGCCGTTACTACCTGCAGACCGGCGAGCGCGACAAGGCGCTGGCGGACTTGCTGGCGGCCAGCACCGCCAATCCGGCGCATTCGCAGTCGCAGCTGATGCTTGCCGCCGCCCACTACGAAAAGGGCGACCGTCTCCCCTCCGAGCAAGCGGTCGACAATGCCGACAGGCTCGACAAGAACGATCCCGTCATCTCTTCCTTCCGCACTGCCGTCGATATCGACGATTACGACGCCGACGGCGCGATCCGCAACGCCCAGGAGTTTCTCCGCCGCTCAAGGGCGCGCGGCGGCGATTACAGCGCGCTCGGCGCCAACCAGGACGCCGGCTCGACCCTGAACAACGCCTTCCGCCTGCAGGGCCTGGACGCTTGGGGCCGCTATTATGGCGATGCGGTCTTCAGTCCCTTCGAAGGCAGCGGCTATACCGACCAGTCGATCAAGGGCAGCATCTTTCCCTTCAGCAATGCGACTGATTTCGGCGACGACAATATCAGCCAGTACCGCCTCAACACGTCGAGCTTCTCCTCGCTCTTCCAGGGCCTGCTGCTCGATCCGCATATGCTGTCGGGCCGTTCGCGCTCGGCCACGCTTCTGCGCACTCCTTTCATCGAAGGTTCGCTCGGCGGCGGCATCAACAGCGTCGACGGCCATACCAGGCGCATCGGCGAGGCAGAAATCCAGGGCTTCTCCAACGAAACCATCCCGCTCAGCTTCTACGGCAACCTGAACTGGGAGGAGATCGCCCGCGACGGCGACTATACGGATTTCGGCGGCTTCTCCACCGACAACAAGATCCTCAGCGGCAACGGTTATCTCACAGCGACGATTACCCCGGATGACCGCGTCGTCGCCTACTTCAATGGCGCCAAACGCGATTTCGACCTCGACACATTGAGCAGCAATTCCCAGCTGTCGACCATTCTGAACGACGGTCTGTTCGATCCCATCCTCGTTCCCTTTTTCGGTATCCCGCGGGTGCCTGATGAGTTACCGCTCTATCTCAACCGGCGCGACATCATCACGACGACCAATGCCGGCATCGGCTGGAGCCATACATTCGGCTACGAAAACGTGCTGAACACAGCGCTGCTCTATTCGGGGACCAGGACGAAGACCACCGCTGAGATGGAATTCGATTGGGAGGCCGTGCCGTTCCTCGGCGGTCCCGGCACCGATATTCGCCCCTTCGGGCAGACCACCCAGGACGTGAGCTCGAAGACCTATGTCGCCGCTCTCAACCACGATATCGGCGCGGGACCGCTGACCTTCCGCTATGGCATCGAGGGCGGCTGGATCGATGCCCACAACAGCAGCTTCCTCCACATCGAGGATATCGTTCCGGGCTTCCTCGACGGCACGACGCTCGGCCCCACGGAGGCCGACAACCGCGTCGACATTGCCCGCGGCTATGTCGACGTGCTGCACGAGATCACGCCCGATCTGAAGGGCGAATATGCGCTGTTCGGCACCCACATGTCGGGTGACGGCGTCGATGTCAGCCGGCTGGAGCCGCGTTTCGGCCTTGCCTGGGCGCCCGTCCAGAACCATTGGCTGCGCGCCGCCTTCATGCGCCAGAGCGTCGACACCGGCGTTCCGACCCTTGCCCCGGTCGGCATCCTCGGCCTGCAGCCGAACCAGTTTTCGGTCGGCATCGAAGGTTACAGCGATACGGTGGCGCTGCAATGGGATGCAGAGTGGACCGACCGCTTCTTCACTTCGGTCGAATACCAGCACCAGGAACTGCATGATTTCTCGATCGATTTTCCGTTGATCTCGCTTCCGGCAGCCGACAGCCTGCCGCTGTCGCGCGGCAGCATCGACCGCGCCGCCGTCACCGCCAACGTCGCCCTCGGCTATGGCTTCGGCCTGTCCGCCACCTATGCCTACATGGAGTCGGAGAACAAGGACCCGCTGGAGCCGAATTACGGCGGCTCGCTTCCATTCATTCCGAAAAATTCCGGCCAGATCGCCCTGACCTGGGTCAATGAGGCCAAGGTCAAGGCGACGGTGGCGGCCAACTATATCGGCGAACGCGACGGCGACGATCTCGGCACCAAGCTCGACGACTATTGGACCCTCGACGCCCACCTGATCTGGGAACCCCTGGACAAGCGCATCGCGCTGGAGGCGGCCGCCTATAACCTGCTCGACGAGGATTTCGAGCTGACGCCCGGCGTACCCGGCTGGGGCCGCGCCTTCAAGGGCACGCTCAAAGTCCGCTTCTGATGCAGGCGCAGGACAAGCCTCGGCAGGTCGGACCCGCCAGCCGGCAAGCCGAAAGCCGTCATCTCAGGCTGCTGGTGCTGGCGCTTGCGACGCTGGTCGCCATCTCGCTCTTGTCGCGCCTGCCCGCCTGGTCGCTGCTCGAGCTCAGAAGCTTCGACTATCTCTCGACCGTCGACGATCCGCGCCCGCCGCAAGGCGGACCCGTGATCGTCGCCATCGACGAGCCATCGCTTGCCGATATCAATGCGCAGTGGCCCTGGCCGCGCAGCCTGCATGCCGAACTCATCAGGCAGCTGCGCGCGGCCGGCGCCCGTGTCATCGGCCTCGACATCATCATGGCCGAACCGTCGAACCCCGACAATGATGCGGCAATCACCGGGGCCGTCGGCCCCGATGTCGTGCTCGCCGGCGATGAAACGCTGATCGAAACGCCGCAGGCCTCGCAGCTGATCCGCGCCACGCCGCTGCCGCAGCTGACCGAAGCGGGTGCGGTGACCGGCATCGCCTCCATCGATCTCAGCGGCGACGGCACGTTCCGGCGCATTCCAGGCTATGGGGACGGTTTTGCCGCCATGCTGATGAAGGCGGCGGGAGCAGCAAACATAGCCCTGCCCTCCGGCCGGCTCATCCAGTCCTTCGGCCCGGCCCGCTCCTATCCGACGGTCTCCTACTACCAGGCGCTCGACCCCGAGAATCTGCTGCCGCCGGGTTATTTCAAGGACCGCGTCGTGCTCGTCGGCCTCAGCCTGCAGAATGCGCCCGAGATCGACAAGGGCGGCGTCGATGCCTTTGCCTCGCCCTATACCGTTCATACCGGCAAGCTCGTCTCCGGCGTCGAGATCCAGGCGACGATCTACGACAATATCCGCCGTGGCCTGTCGATCACGGAGGCTCGTCTGCCGCTGGTCGCCGCCTGCATTCTGATCTCGGTGCTGCTGGCCGCCGCCACCGTCTGGCGTTCGACGGGATGGCTGACGATCGTCGCCAGCGCCGCCGCACTCATCGCCTTCGCGGCAGCGAGTTTTGCCGGCATGCGCTTTGCCCATGTCTTCGTCTCGCCGCTCGGCCCAGTCGTCGCCTATGTCTCGGTCGCCTTCGGCCAGGCGGCCTTCGATTATGCCGAGGAGCGCCGCAACAAGCGGCAGATCATTCGCGCCTTCGCCCAATATATCTCGCCCGATCTGGTCCGACGCCTGTCGAACGATCCCTCGCAGCTGAAGCTCGGCGGCGAGCGGCGTACGCTCTCGGTGCTGTTTTCCGATGTGCGGGGGTTCACCACCATTGCCGAGACCCTGAAGGACGATCCGGAGCAGCTGACCGGCCTGATCAACCGGCTGCTGACGCCGCTCTCCGACGTGGTGATGGATCACGGCGGCACGATCGACAAATATATGGGCGATTGCATCATGGCCTTCTGGAACGCACCGCTCGACGATCCCGACCACGCGCTCCATGCGGTGCGCGCCTCGCTTGCCATGCAGGCGGCGATATCGAGGCTGAACAGCCAGCTGGAGCGGGAGGCGGCGATACGCGGCGACAAGCCGCATGTGCTGAAGATGGGCGTCGGCATCAACACCGGCGAATGCATCGTCGGCAATATGGGCTCGACCCGCCGCTTCGACTACTCCTGCCTCGGCGACAGCGTCAACCTCGCCTCCCGCCTCGAAGGCGCCTCGAAGAATTATGGCGTCGCCCTGTTGCTCGGCGAGGAAACCGCCAGACTGGTCGCGGATACCTACACCGTCGTCGAACTCGACCGCATCATCGTCAAGGGCCGCACCGTGCCCTCACCGGTCTATACCGTCGTGCACAAAGCCGATGCTGAAGCGCTTGCCGCCCACCAGGCTTTCATCGAGACGAAATATGCCGGCACACTTGCGCCAGCCGACCCCGCCTTCGACAGGCTGGCCGCTGATATCCCCGAGCTTGCCGCCTACTACGCGATCGTGCGGGATGCGATGGTGGGCGATGGTGGGGAATGATGGCCACTTGTACGGCAGGCGATCAGTGACGGCTTTCGGCTCAACGCGGCCCCGCTCGCGGCGCAATCTTCGGTGCACGAGATTTGCGGGAGACGATCACGTTCTTTCGCGCTATGAAGGGTGATCACCAGATCCCGCCCATAGACCCCGAGGTCACTCATGGCTTTGAAAGTTCTTTTCATTGGCGGCACCGGCCAGATTTCCTATCCCTGCGTCGACCGCGCCGTTGCTGAGGGCCATCATGTCAGCGTCTTTAATCGCGGCTTGAGAAGCGACCCATTGCCTGCGGGGGTGACCTCGATCGTCGGTGAACTTGGGTCGACCGCCTATGCGGATCTCGCCAGGGCCAATTATGATGTCGTCTGCCAATTCATCGCCTTCACGCCCGATCAGGTGGCGCGCGACATCGAGCTGTTTGCGGGCAATTGCGGTCAGTATATTTTCATCTCTTCGGCCTCGGTCTATGAAAAGCCGCCGCGTCACTACGTGATCACCGAAGAGACGCCGGCGATCAATCCCTACTGGCCCTACAGCCAGGCCAAGATCGCCTGTGAGGAATTGCTCAAGAAGTCCAGCAATCTGGCCTGGACGATCATCCGCCCCAGCCACACCGTTCGCACCGGCCTGCCGATCATGATGGGCGATAGCGACGTCATGGCGAGACGCATGCTGGACGGCGAACCCACCATCGTGGCGGGCGATGGCCACACGCCCTGGACACTGACCCGCTCCGTCGATTTCGCAGTGCCTTTCGTCGGGCTTTTCGGCAAGAAAGCAGCGCTCGGCGAGATTTTCCACATCACCTCCGATCGCGCCCACATCTGGGACGATATCCAGAAGACGATTGCAAGATTGCTGGGCGTAGAGGCCAAGATCGTCCACGTACCGACCGACACCCTGATCAGGTACAATCCGGATTGGAGAGGCCCGCTGGTCGGCGACAAGGCCTGGACGGCCATCTTCGACAATTCGAAGGTCAAGCGCGTGGCGGGTGACTTCACCTGTGCCGAGAGCCTGGATGAAATCCTGGCTGAGCCGATCATGCACCTCAAGCAGCGCCTGGCCAAAAGCCGTCCGCCAAAAGGTGAACTTGATGCCCTGATCGACAGGATATGCGCCGCGCAAAGCGCTCTCGGCTAGCGCGCCGCGTGCCCTTTCGGACGCAGAAAGGACGCTCTAGCACTTTCAATCCTCGCATCGTGCTTTCCGAAAATCGATTCCGATTTTCGGGCCGATGCGCTGGGCATGTCCCGGCCCGTCAGCTCGCCAGGGTCAGTCCGCCGTAGCGGCTGACCTCATTCTCGATTTCGGCGACCAGCGTATCGAGCGCCGGGTTTCGCGCCTTTCGGGCTCGGCGCACCACATAGGCCAGGGCGGGAGGTGTGGGCAGGCGGTTGGTGATGATACTCATCTCGGGGCGCAGATGGCGCCCATTCAGAAGCGCCACTCCCAGCGCGGATGTGACTGCCGAGACGATTCCGGCGGCGCTGGCGCATTCGAACACCGTCTCGAGCAGCGAGTCACCGTCCTGCCCGATATCAAGCGCCCATTGGCGATAGAAGCATTCGTCGTCAAAAGACAGGAATGGAATGGGACCACTCGGCGGCAGAGGCAAGTCCGCATGCTTCACCCAGTAGAGCTGCTCCCGGAAAAGGACGATATCGGTCGGGCGAACCTCGTGGGCAAAGATCTGCACGATCGCAGCATCGAGCTCGCCCCGCTCCAGCATCCCCCTGAGAACCAGACTCATTCTGACCTTGGTGCGCACCGCGACATCAGGATGGAGACGACGAAACCGGCCCAATATGCGGGCAAGGTCCGTGCAGGTCGTGTCCTCGGTCAGCCCCAGCGCGATGCGCCCGGCGAGCGGCGTTTTCGTCAGGCTGAGAAGCGCTTCGTCATGAAGGCCAAGGATACGTTCGGCATAATCCAGCAAGTCCTCTCCGGCGGCGGTGAACATGGCCGAGCCTGATTTGCGGCTGAGCAAATCGCAATCGAGGCTGACCTCGAGCCGCTTGATCTTATGGCTGACGGCCGATTGCGACAGACCGAGCGCCTCGGCGGCGCGAGTGACTCCACCATGACGGCGAACGGACCACAGGACCCGCAACGCGTCTATTTCCAATCGTCGGCTGTTGAGTTCGGTCATGGAGGCGCTCTCTGCTCACTGTGTCGCAAAATCTATGCATGGAGCTGGCCGGCCTGACAAGTCGACATCGATAAAGCGAGCGCATTGTCATGTCGCGATCGATATTTGTCATGTGCGATGGCGCATTTCCTGACCTATTTCAGAGCAGAGCGTTATCGAAATGAGTATGCCATGACAGATCAATCAATCGTCCGGCCCGAGCCGCGACGACATCCTCTCCTCTGGCCCGTGCTGGCGGCACTTCTGGTGATCAGCTGGAGTTCCGGTTTCGTCGGCATCCGCTACGCCAGCGAGGGGGCAAGCGTCATTCTGGTCTTGTTCTGGCGCACCCTTCTGTCGGGACTGATACTGCTGCCCTTCGCGCTGACGATCGGGCCAAGGATGCATCTGCGCAGTGTGCTGGGGCAAATGCTGTTCGGCGTGATGTCGGTCTTCCTCTATCTCGGTGGATTCGCTCTCGCCATCGAGCAGCGCGTGCCGACGGGACTGGTCGCACTGATTTCCGACCTCTTGCCGCTGGCGATTGCGTGCCTGTCGCAACCGCTCCTGGGCGAACGGCTGACATTGCGGCAATGGCTGGGGACGACGATCGCCGTGGTGGGCGTTCTGCTCGTTTCGCTCGAAAGCCTGAGCTTCGGCCAGGCCCCGCTCTGGGCCTATGGGCTGACGGCCGGCTCGATGCTGATTTTCGCCCTCGCCTCGGTTCTCTACAGACGGCGGCGCGACGAGCACATGCCTGTCCATCAGAGCCTTTGCATCCAGACCCTGACCGGCTCGGCCTTGTTTTCGTTCTGCGCCTTCATGCAGGGCAATATGATCCCGCCGATGACCATCGATTTCGCCATCGGCATGACATGGCTCGTGCTGATCGCAACCTTTACCGCCTATTCGGTCTATTACACCAGTCTTCGACTTTTCCCGGTGGCGCAGGTCAGCGCCGCAATCTACCTCAGCCCACCCGTCACCATGTTATGGGCCTGGGCCCTGTTTTCCGAGCCGCTGACGGCAACGATGTTCGTCGGATTGGCGGTGACAATGGTGGGTGTCTGGATGACCTCGCGAGCGTGAACGCTTGTGCGGATGCGATCGGCGCTTGCCGCTTAAGTCCGGAAACTGCCGAAGGCGTACATGTTGGTCGGCGCGCCGTGCAACATCACCTCGCACTCGAAGGCGAAGCCACATTTTTCGAGAATGCGTCTTGACGCGGTGTTGGCGGTGCGAACCAATCCGATCACGCGATCGGCCTGCAGATCGTCGAATGCAAATGTCAGGGATTCCCTGACCAATTCCGTGGCATAGCCATGGCCCCAGCTTTCAGGTTGCAGATGATATGAAAGGTTGAGGCCATCGAATTCCGTGGAAACAGTGACGCCGCCGAACCCTATCAGCGCGCCGTCTGACTCAACAGCCCAACGCCCGAACCCGTGATCTTTCCAATGCCCGATATCGCGCGCGAGCCGCGCAGCACTTTCCTCCGGCGTATCAGGCCGGGGCACCGGTCGGTGTGCGACCAGTTCCGGCCGCGAAAAAAGCCGGATCAGGAAATCGGCATCCCCTTCCACCGGAGGTCTGAGAAGCAATCTGGCGGTGCGCCTCATGGCAGACTGCAAGGCACCTTTGAATTCATTCTCAAACATCTTTCATCCAATTTTCAAAATGCGGCAACGTGACCGATACCAAATTATTCCAGGCGGCGCGCTTCCAGCGGCGCGTTCTGCCGGTACCCGTCGAAATAGCGGCCGCCATGCAGGGCGAGCTCGCGGTCGGCAAGGGCCAGCAAGCGGGCGCCGTCGCCCTGCCCCGCCAGCCTGAACGCCGCGTCGAATTCGGCCGCCAGTTGCGCATCGAGCGTCTTCAGGACACGCGGCGCCCACTTGCCGCGGCCGCTCCATGCGCCGCGCCCGAGCAGGATCAGATCGGCGAGCTTCTGGTAGAGCAGTGCGGCGATAGCGGCGACCTCTTCGGGCGGGCGGGCGCCGCGCAGGTCATCGGCCAGATCCGTGACCTGATAGCGCAGCATGTCATAGTCTGCCCCAGCAAGAGGCTTGGGCCCTGCCGCCAGAATATCCGCCGCCTTTGCCTGGATGAGGCGGGCGCTGTCGATATCCGGTCCCAAAATGCTGCCTGTCATCACCATGTTGACCATGATCGGATAGCCGCTGTCTGCATCCCGATGAAGATAATGCGCCAGCGTCTGCGCATCGTGGACGAAGGCCTCGACCGGGAAGCCGTCCTCAGTGAACGATTCCCGCCAGGCCCTTTCCAGCGACGGAAAGACGACGACCAGGTCGATATCCGAAAACGCGGTCCCTTCGCCGCGCATGATGGAACCCGCCGCATAGGTGAAAGCAGCCCCGGCAAAGCGGCTGGCGACACAGCGGCGGGCAGCGGCCAGCGCCCGCTCCGCGAGAATATGTTTCTGGATATCGTCCACGATCTCGTCCTCGAATGCGGGACACGGGCGGGAACAAAAAACCCGCTCGTTTCCGGCGGGTTGGTCTCAGCAGCAATGAACGGAATTCAGTTCACGCGTCCACCACCCACCGCGGCGCGGTGGTCGTAGACTTGGTCGAAACTGCAAAAATCCTGCTCATGGCCAAGGTTAACCCGCGACCGTGACGGCGTCAATGCACCCGATCCGGGCGCCAGGGATGCTTCCCCGGCGCGACGTTTTCCGTCTAAGATGGCGCAAGAGTCGAAAACAGGAGAGCCCGCCCATGCCCCATCCCGCCACCGTCATTCCGCGTCCCGCACCGGTACTGCTGCCGGTGGAAGGCAGCGCCGAGCGTTTTCCGGTGCGCCGCGTCTATTGCGTCGGGCGCAACTATGCCGACCATGCGATCGAGATGGGCCATGATCCCAGCCGCGAGCCACCCTTCTTCTTCCAGAAGAATGCCGACAACCTGCTGCCGGCAGGCCATGCCTTTCCTTATCCGCCACTGTCATCAGATGTGCATTACGAGGTCGAATGCGTGCTGGCGCTGAAATCCGGCGGGGCAAACATTCAGGCCGCCGATGCGCTCGGCTGCATCTACGGCTATGCCGTCGGCATCGATTTCACCCGGCGCGATCTGCAGGGCGAAGCAAAGAAGCTCGGCCGCCCCTGGGAAGTCGGCAAGGCTTTCGAACATTCCGCCCCCGTTTCGTCGATCGTTCCGGCAAGCCGCCTCGGCCACCCCACGCAGGCAAAGATCTGGCTGGAACAGAACGGCAAACGCGTTCAGGACGGCGATCTCAACCAGATGATCTGGAAGGTGCCGGAGATCATCGCCGAACTGTCGAAGCTTTTCACCCTGGCGCCCGGCGATATCATCATGACCGGCACGCCCGCCGGCGTCGGTGCGGTCGCCAGGGGCGATCGCATCAATTGCGGCATCGACGGTATCGCCACCCTGTCGGTCGAGGTCGTCTGAGGAGAGAGCCATGCCCGTCTATGCGCTCGGTGGATCAACGCCGAAACTGCCCGCCGCCGGCCTCTATTGGATCGCACCGGATGCCAACATCATCGGCCAGATTGAGCTCGGCAAGAATGTCGGCATCTGGTTCGGCGCCGTGCTGCGCGGCGACAACGAGAAGATCACCGTCGGCGAAGACAGCAACATCCAGGAAGGCGTGATGGCCCATACGGACATGGGCTTCCCGCTGACGATCGGTAAAGGCTGCACCATCGGCCATCACGCCATTCTCCACGGCTGCACCATCGGCGACAACGCGTTGGTCGGCATGGGCGCCACCATCCTCAACGGAGCGAAAATCGGCAACAACTGCCTCGTCGGCGCCAATGCACTGGTCACTGAAGGCAAGGAATTCCCCGACAACTCCCTGATCGTCGGAGCACCCGCCCGCGTCCTGCGCACGCTCGACGAAGCGGCAATCGGAGCCATCCGCCGCTCGGCGGAAAACTATGTCGCCAACTGGCAACGCTTCGCCCGCGATCTCAAGCAGATCGGGTGACGCGCCACAGAGTTGTTGCCATTGGCAATCCAATCAAGAAAAACGCCGCTTCGGAATCCCGAAATTCACCGCTTCGGGATTCCGAAATTCGCGGCGTTTCGTGAGGTGTGGACGGAGAGAAACAGCCAATGATTTCAATGCCGCAACCAATTTCGGGATTCCGAAGTGCTATATAGAGTCTGGTCGGGTATTGCCGGCATCGACTTAATCGCAGCCAGGCCAATAACTGCCGCGGCCACTCCAGGGGAGACCTCGCATCGATCCCCGACGCCTCGAAATGACGGCCCAGGCCGATTTCATGGAAGAGTGCCTTATTCGGCGGCTTCGAGAAACTGGCTGTTCCGTGAGGAAGAGGCAAGAGCCTGAACCCTAGCTTCGGCCTTGGCGATCAATTGATAGAATTCGTCCTGCGCTTCGACATCCAGTTGGATGACGGCATTGACGTCGTCAGGCGTATCGCAAACGCAAGCGACCGCCGAAATGGGACAGATGCCGCCGGGATAACGTTTGCCGGCACCTGTATAGGCGCGGCGACCCCAACGCTCGGAGTAAACCGTCTCTTCGCGCTCGAGATGCAGGATCGTTCCCTTGCAAGCGGTCACGATAGCTGCCTTGCCGTAAGCGAACCAATGATAGTTCAGCTTCCGGAGAATATATTTGCCAGTGATATCTTCGCCAGCCAGCTCGGCAGGGTTTTCAATCATTCTGATCATGACGGCTTCCTCAACGTTTAAACAATATCCGTCATGTCGTCGCGCGCAGCAAGTCGAAAAACGCTGCTTTTGGAGACACTTAGTCACAAAGTGTTTCCGATTCTTACACCAGGCACGCGCCTAGCCGCCCGTCGGGCACACAATTCTTCGTCGAATTTACCGCAACCTGCCACCGATTTTGCCATTGAATGAGGCAGCGAGGTCAATGGCACCTTTGGCCGATCACTCCATCGCGTTCGTCATCTGATCGCGACGAAGCTGCACTTCGATCGCCTCCTTGTCGATGACCGACCATACCTCGACGATCTTGCCGTCGCGAAATTCGTAGATCACGTTCTCGGTGAAGGAAAGACGCCTGCCGTTTATGTCGAGGCCGAGGAACTTTCCCTTCGGCGTGCAGTCGAAGCCCAATCGGCAAGCCACGTAAGGTGGGTCGGCGACCAGCATCAGAACATTGAAAGCAAGATCGGGAATCGCATCGAAGTCCCGCTCAAGCATCGCGAGGTAACCCGACAGCCCGAGCCGCCGGCCGTTGTGAACCGCATCGTCGCCGACGAACTGCCCGAGATTGTGCCAGTCCTGCCTGTTCAGGCAGGCGATGTAGCCCCGGTATATTTTCGCGAGTTCGGTTTTCGTCACGCAATCGTCCCTGGCTTGGATTCTCAGGCAAAGATAGCGCCGGGATCTGCACTTGCCAGCGGCGAGCGTGCCGCCGCGAGACTTTCAGTTCAGGAGAACTCACCGGCGCGGGGACCGGCAAGCGTCACGCGCCAACCCGTTCGCGATTGGAAATCCTGAGTAGCCAGAAACGTATAGCCCGTCGAGCGCCAGAGCCTCACGGCGCTGGTCAGGTTGTCGAGCACATAATCGCCGGCGTCCGTCCGGGCGACGAGAACCACATGGTTTTGATCTTGCGGTCCGATGACCACGGAAAGCGCCAACCTGTTCGATGGATAACCAGCCTCGATCAGGTCCTTCATCTTCTGCAGAGCGTAGTCCTCACAGTCACCACGGCCGGCAATCGGTAAAGACCAAACATCCTTATTTCCGGAAGACGGGCGATCTTCTGCCGAAACAATACGTCCGTTTACGGCACGATTGACCTTTTGAAGAAGCGCAAGCGCAGCCTGCTCATTCAACTGTTGCGCCGCCATCCTGCCGCACAGCCACTTGTACTTGGCGCAGGCCCCGGCGAATCCCACCGGTGCGCCGATGCTTCGCGTCACAGGCAGCGACGATCCAGCAACTGCCTGATAATGCGGGATAATTATCAAAAAGGCAGCAAGAGAAAGGAGACGCTTCATTGCCGATTCGCTCTGTTTGCAACAAGAGAATAACACAGCCAGTATAAAAATTTATTAAAATTTTATACTTGAGAATTTAACTGTATTGGATGAACGAAACAGATTAACTATCATTTATTCTTCGCATTAATTCATCGTTAGTGTAAATGATCTCCACGTTAACGCTCAGTTAACCTTGGGAGACGATTGAAATGATCAGCAGAGCAGCGAAATTCAGCGTCGCTGTTGCTTCCCTTCTGGCAAGCAGCAGTCTGGCAACGGCCGCCCCGGCAGTCGTTAATTGCAACACCGCAGTTCGCGGCACACTCGAATACAGGCTGTGCATGCCGACCAGAGCAATTCGGGCCGATAACAAATTCAGTCCCAACGACAGCGATCACGGCAGCCAAAACGTTGGCGGCGGCAAGAAGACATCCAACACCGGCTCGGTCGCCAGCAATGGGAATGATGGCAATGACGGTGATGGCAGTAGCGACAGCAGCGGAAATAGCGGTGGCAACGGCGAAGGCGTTGATCAAGGCGGCGACACCGGCGGAAAAGATCAAGACCCCGGCAAGGATGACCACCACGGAAAAGACGACCACGGCGGCAAGGACCGCGATGATCACGGCGGCGGCAAGGGTGGAAAAGACCGTGACCACGGCAAGGATGGCAAAGGCCACCACGGAAAGGACGATCACGGCGGCAAGGACCGTGATGATCACGGCGGCGGCAAGGGCGGAAAAGACCACGACCACGGCAAGGATGGCAAGGATGGCAAGGGCCATCACGGAAAGGACGATCATGGCGGCAAGGATCGCGATGATCACGACAGCGGCAAGGGCGGAAAAGACCGCGACCACGGCGAGGGTGGCAAGGGCGACAACGGCGGTCCCGGCAAGGGCGACAACGGCGGCTCCGGCAAGAGCGACAACGGCGGCTCCGGCAAGAGCGACAACGGCGGCTCCGGCAAGAGCGACAACGGCGGTTCCGGCAAGAGCGACAATGGCGGCTCCGGCAAGAGCGACAACGACGGCTCCGGCAAGAGCGACAACGGCGGCTCCGGCAAGAGTGACAACGGCGGTTCCGGCAAGAGCGACAACGGCGGTTCCGGCAAGAGCGACAACGGCGGTTCCGGCAAAAGCGACACCGGCGGCTCCGGCAAAAGCGACACCGGCGGCTCCGGCAAGAGCGACAATGGCGGCCCCGGCAAGAGCGACAATGGCGGCCCCGGCAAGAGTGACAACGACGGTCCGGGCAAGAGCGACACCGGCGGCTCCGGCAAGAGCGACAACGACGGCCCCGGCAAAGGCAACAACGACGGCTCCGGCAAGAGCGACAATGGCGGCTCCGGCAAGAGCGACAACGGCGGCTCCGGCAAGAGTGACAACGACGGTCCGGGCAAGAGCGATAACGGCGGCCCCGGCAAGGGCTGACCCAACGCTGGCCGGGGATTAAACTCGACCGGCGAAAGAATGCAAAAGATGAGGCCGGTTTTACGGCCTCATCTTTTGTCACGTTGAGTTTCCGTCGGCTCCACCATTTTCAGGAAGATAACGGAAGACTCTTTGCATTCATGGGAGCGAGCCACCGCGGACGCGCGGTGGCTGGATTTCTGCGACAAGCGCAGCAATGAGTAAAGTGAAGCGACCTCATTCCGGCCCGCGCGCCTTACGCCGCACAGGCCTCGCACAGACCGCGGATCTCGATCGTCGTCTTCTCGGGCTTGAACTTCTGCCCCCGCACCCAGGCCATCAGCCGATGGTCGACTTCATGGTCGTGGAACTCCATCACCTGGCCGCAGCTTTCGCAGATCGCGAAGGCGACGATGCCATGGCTGTGGCAGTCGTCGCCGGGATGGGCGCAGGCAACGAAGGAATTGATGCTTTCGAGCCGGTGCACGACGCCATATTCGAGCAGCTTCTCCAGCGCCCGGTAGACCTGCAGCGGCGCACGAAAACCGTGATCGCGCAGCTTGTCGAGAATGGTGTAGGCGCTGAGCGGTCCATCGGCCTTTTCGAGCACATCGAAAACAAGCGACTGGTTCTTGGTCAATTGCGGTGTCGTCATGAGCCTTGTCCTTGCATGACCGCGCGATGGCGCCTGAGGGGAAGCAGGCTGAGCATGAAGAGGATCAGCGCCGCAACCACGATCGAGGGGCCGGAGGGCGTGTCGTAGGTGAGCGAACCGAACAGCCCGCCGAAGACGGCGATGGCCCCGATCAGCGAGGCGAGCACCGCCATGACCTCAGGCGTCGACGAGAAGCGCCGCGCCGCAGCCGCCGGAATGATCAGCAGCGAGGTGATCAGCATGATGCCGACGATCTTCATGGCAATCGCGATGACGACGGCCATCAGCAGCATGAAGAACAGCCGCGCCCGCTCCGGCTTCAGCCCCTCGGCCTCGGCGAGCTCGGCATTGACGGTCGCCGCCAGCAGCGGCCGCCACAGCCAGGCCATTGCCACGAGAACGAAGAGCCCACCGCCCCAGATCAGCGCGATGTCGGTCGTGGAAACGGCAAGGATATCGCCGAACAGGAAAGCGATGAGATCGATCCGCACCCAGCTCATGAAGGCGACCATGACGAGGCCGATCGCAAGGGTCGCATGCGAGAGGATGCCGAGCAGCGCATCGGCCGACAGCGCCTGGCGCTTCTGCAGGAAGAGCAGCAGCACCGATACGAGGGCGGCGACGGCAAACACGGCCAGTGTCAGATTGAGTTCGAAGAGCAGCGACAATGCGACGCCCAGCAGCGCCGAATGGGCGATCGTATCGCCGAAATAGGCCATGCGCCGCCAGATGATGAAGCAGCCGAGCGGCCCCGTCGTCAGCGCCAGCCCGACGCCGGCAAGGATGGCGCGCACGAAGAAATCGTCAAGCATGGCGATCTCCCGCCGCATGCTCATGGGCGTGCGGATGCGTGTGGCCATCACCGGCATGCCCATGGTCATGCCCGGCATGCCCGTGGTCGTGCTCATGACTGTGGTCATGCGTATGCGCATGGCTGCCGTCATGCGCGTGATGCCCGTCATCGGCGTGGCAATGATCGGTGACCGTGCCGTCCGCATGCTGCACGCGCCCATCCGGCAGATGCGTATGATCGTGATGATGGCTGTAGACGGCCAGCGTCTGCGCCGCCCGGCTGCCGAACAGGCGCACATATTCCGGGCTGCGGCTGACGGATTCGGGCGTGCCGCGGCAGCACACATGACCATTGAGGCAGATGACGGTGTCGGTCTCGGCCATGACGACGTGGAGATCGTGCGAGATCAGCAGGATGCCGCAGCCGCTGGCGTTGCGGATCGATTTGATGAGATCGTAGAGGGCGATCTCGCCGGAGAAATCGACCCCCTGCACCGGCTCGTCAAGCACCAGCAGATCCGGCTTGCGGGCAATGGCGCGTGCCATCAGCGCCCGCTGGAATTCGCCGCCGGAAAGATGCTGCACTTCGGCATCGAGCATATGGGCGATGCCGGCGGATTCGAGCGCCGAGAGCATGTCGCGCTCGGGCAGCGGGCCGGTCAGCGTCATCAGCCGACGCACCGAAAGCGGCAGGGTCCAGTCGATCGACAGCTTCTGCGGGACATAGCCGACCTTGAGGCCGGCCTTGCGCTCCACCCTGCCCTCGTCGGGCTTCAGCACGCCGATTGCCGCTTTGGCGCTCGTCGATTTGCCGGAGCCGTTCGGCCCGATCAGGGTAACGATCTCGCCGCGCGAGACGGAAAAATCGACGCCGCGCACCAGCCAGCGGCCATTGCGGAGAACGCCGACATTTTCAAGCGAAACCAGCGGTTCGGCCCTGACACTACCGAGGGTTTTTGCGGGAGAGAGCATCAAATTTTCCGAAAGTGCTGTTGCGTCCTGCTATTGCACACGTTATAGCATAACGCAATTGATGTAATAACATAACAATTGTAATTCAAGGGAAGCACACTGATGCAACGTGCCCTGGGGCCATTTCTCAAAGTCTTGGCCTTCAAAATACCGGCTCTCGCAATCATGGGCGTCGCAATCCCCGCCTTGCTCTTTGCCGGAACGATGCGGGCCGCCGATGCGCCTGTCGTCGTCACCTCGATCAAGCCGATCCATTCGCTGGTTTCGGCGATCATGCAGGGCGTCGGCGAACCGGAACTGATCGTCGACGGCGCCGCCTCCCCGCACACCTACAGTCTGAAGCCGTCGAATGCCCGCGCTTTGCAGGACGCCAAGGTGATTTTCTGGGTCGGTCCCGGCCTCGAGGCCTTTCTCGAAAAGCCACTGCAGGCGCTCGGCCGGGATGCCAGCATCGCTGCACTCGATGAGGCGCCCGGCCTCGTCAAACTCCCCTTCCGCGAGGGCGGCGCCTTTGAAGCGCACGATGACGGCGACGAGCACGACACTGCCTCCGGTCACGAACATCACGATGCCGAAGCCGCGCATGCTGCCGACGATCACCACGACCACGGCGCCTTCGACACCCATCTCTGGCTCGACCCGATGAATGCCAAGGCGATGGCCGCCATGATCACCACGACGCTGGTCGCCGCCGATCCCGCCAATGCGCTGACCTATCAGGGCAACGCCAAGGCTCTCGACGACAAGCTGGATGCGTTGGATACCGAGATCAAGGGCATTGTCGCTCCCGTCAAGGACAAGCCCTTCATCGTCTTCCACGATGCCTACCAGTATTTCGAGCATCGCTACGGCATCCGGGTCGCCGGCTCGATCACCGTCAGCCCGGAAACCATTCCCGGCGCCGAGCGTGTTTCGGAAATCCACAGCAAGGTCGGGCAACTCGGCGCCACCTGCGTCTTTGCCGAGCCGCAGTTCGAACCGCGCCTCGTCGATGTGGTCATCGAAGGCACGCACGCCAAATCAGGCGTGCTCGACCCCGAAGCGGCGACGCTGAAGGCCGGCCCCGATCTCTACTTCACCCTCATGCGCCGCATCGCCAACAGCATGAAGGGCTGCCTCTCCGGCGCATGATTGTCATGCGCCGCGCTGCGCGTCCTGCCGGACACGCGACGTTTTGGAGAAAGCTGAAGCGGAAGAAGGCGGACACCCCCGTTCCGCCTTTTTTCAGCGCAATCCACGTAATGATATAACATATATAATTCGATGAGGTTCCCATGGACAATAGACTTCCCGTCACCGTGCTTTCAGGCTTCCTCGGCGCCGGCAAGACAACGCTGCTCAACCATGTGCTCGCCAATCGGGAAGGTTTGCGCGTCGCCGTCATCGTCAACGACATGAGCGAGGTGAATATCGACGCGGCGCTGGTGCGCGACGGCGGCGCCAATCTCTCCCGCACCGAGGAGCAGCTTGTCGAAATGACCAACGGCTGCATCTGCTGCACACTGCGCGACGACCTGTTGAACGAGGTGCGCCAGCTCGCCGACCAGGGCCGCTTCGATTACCTCCTGATCGAATCCACCGGCATTGCCGAGCCCCTGCCCGTCGCCACCACCTTCGAATTTCGAGATGAGAACGGCCAAAGCCTTTCCGACGTCGCAAGGCTCGACACCATGGTGACCGTCGTCGACGCCGCCAACCTGCTTGCCGATTATGCCTCAGCCGATTTCCTCGCCGACCGCGGCGAAACGGCGGGTGACGGCGACAACAGGACCATCGTCGACCTGCTGGTCGAGCAGATCGAATTCGCCGATGTCGTGGTGCTGAACAAGGTCGGCACGGCCAGCGAGGAAGAGCGCGACGCCGCCCGCAAGATCGTCACCGGCCTCAACCCCGATGCCAAGCTGATCGAGGCGGATTTCGGCAGGGTGGCGCTGAACGAAATGCTCGGCACCGGCCGCTTCGACATCGACAAGGCCGAGACCCATCCACTCTGGTACAAGGAGCTGCACGGCTTCCGCGATCACGTGCCGGAGACCGAGGAATACGGCATCCGCTCCTTCGTCTATCGCGAAAAACGGCCCTTCCATCCGGCAAAGCTGCAAGCCTTCCTCGACAGAAGCTGGCCGGGCGTGGTGCGCGCCAAGGGCTTCTTCTGGCTGGCGACCCGGCCGCATCATGTCGGCGAGATCAGCCAGGCGGGCGCGATCGTTCGTACCGGCAAAATGGGTCTGTGGTGGGCGGCCGTACCCCGCGAACAATGGCCCGAAGAGCCAGGCTTCATGCGCGCCATCGGCCCCTATCTCGACCCGGTCTGGGGCGACCGCCGCCAGGAAATCGTTTTCATCGGCGCCGATCCGATGGACGAAGCCTGGATCAGGAAGGAACTCGACGCCTGTCTGGTCGACACCACGGTGTTTGCACCGGAACGCTGGCGCAAACTGCCTGATCCCTTCGCCAGTTGGAGCCGGCAGGCAGCGTGAAAGCGACGGCGATCAAATCCTACCGCTGCATCTGCCAGGAATGCGATCCCTTGCCACCGATCGAGGGGCTGCATCCGCTGACGCATGAGGCTGCGGACGAGACGCCGCGCAAAACCAGGGGATTGCTCGGCCTCATCGCCGAACACGTGATGCCTTTGCGCCGGCAGGACTAAAGCGGTGACGACCGCCGCTGTGTCCTTCAAGCCGACGGCGAATGTGGCGTGAACGCCACCCCATCCTCCGTAGACCAAGTCGAGTTTGGCGCGAACGCCAACCCCACTCTCCGTCATCCCAGGCCTTGAGCCTGGGATCCATACCACTACTGCTGATGGATGCGGTGTGGATGCTCGGCTCAAGGCCGAGCAGGACGGAGGGTGGGGTTAGCGGGCGGAGCCGATCAGAACACGGGAGCCTCGTGGCGAGACCAGGAAGAGCAACGATGCTGATGGAGACGGTGTCGCTTGCCCGCCTCAAAGTCAGAAAGAGGGCAGCCAAATCCGCCCTCTTTCCTCATCCATCTGCGATCAACGGACGGTAATGATGCTGGAGATGATGCCGCTGGTGACGCCGATCAACAGGTAGTCATTGTCAGCGCGGACCCAGCGATAACCGCGCGGCGGAGGCGCCAGCCGATAGCGGCGGTAGTCGTTGACATCGGAGAACCGGCGACGCTCGCTGGCATTGACGCGGTATCCCTTTTTCCAATGCGGCCGGATGACCTTCTTCTCAACGATCACCCCCTTCTGCACGACAGGCGGACGGCGATAATCGTCAGCACTGGCCTGGGAGACAATCATCGGAGACAGAAGAAAGGAGGCGGAAAGAAGAGCTGCAAAAATCTTTTTCATGTCGGGTTCCTCGTGTTGGGCACGGGAACAAACTAGGGGCCGAGAAGATGAACTGAAACTGAAATCTAAATTAAATTTTCGTAATGGAATCCGATGGCTGTTGGTCGCGGCTAATATTTTAGATTAGTCTTATACACTATGCCGAAGAGCCGTTTTACCCGACACGGCACAATCGCTGCATAGCCCCAAAGATCGGATTCGATTTTCGGAAGAATTGGGCGCAGATTCAAATAATGCAGCGTGTCCCTGCCTCCGAACGAGCGCTTGGCGCCGTCGGACTGTCGTGCGGGATCGCTCGAGAGACAGTGGAGGAAATCATGCCCGGCATCAGCGTGCGCTATATCGTCGACGACGTCGACGTCGCGTTGGAATTTTACACGAGACATCTCGGCTTCTCGATCGCGCTTCATCCCGCGCCCAGCTTCGCCATCCTCACCAGGGACGGCTTTCGTCTGCTCGTCAGCGGCGTGACGGGACCGGGCGGAGCGTCTCAGGCGATGCCAGACGGACGAAAGCCCGAGCCCGGCGGATGGAATCGCATCCAGATCGAAGTCGCGGATCTGGAAGCCGACGTCGCCACGCTGCGCCAGGCCGGCGCGCGTTTTCGCAACGAGATCGTGCAGGGCATGGGCGGCAAGCAAATCCTCCTCGAAGACCCGGCCGGAAACCCGATCGAACTCTTCGAAGCACCGAAGAGGTGACGCGGCAGCGGTCACCCGATGACGGCAACCCGACATCCACATCGCGTGCAGCAAGAATGCGGCTGCGCCTTGCTACCTCTGTCCGAGCGTGTAGTTTCGGACTCGCATCAATTCAGAGGTAGGGAAACATGTCCGAATCCGCGGGCGGGCTCTTCGACTATGTCGGGATACTAGCCGTGTTGCTTCTCGTGGCCGCCAATGGCTTCTTCGTCGCCGCCGAATTCGCACTGGTGTCGGTGCGGCGCAGCCGTGTCACGGAACTTGCCGCGGCAGGCCGCATGAATGCCTCAGCACTTCAGCGCGCCGTCGACAATCTCGACGCCAACCTCGCAGCCACTCAGCTCGGCATCACCATTTCGTCGCTCGCCCTTGGCTGGGTCGGCGAGCCGGCGCTTGCGCACCTGATCGAGCCTCTGCTGTCCTGGCTGCCCGGGCAATGGGCGGCGACAGGCGCGCATACCGTCGCCATCGTCATTGCCTTCGTCATCATCACGGCGCTGCACATCGTGCTCGGCGAGCTCGCGCCGAAAAGCCTGGCGCTTCAGCGCAGCGAGGCCACCTCGCTTGCTGTGGTGCGTCCGCTCGGGTTCTTCCTCGTGCTGTTCAAGCCGGCGATTTTTGCCCTGAACGGCATGGGCAACCTCGTGCTGCGCGGTGTGGGTCTTCGCGCCGGAACCGGCGAATCGTCGTTCCATTCGCCGCAGGAGCTCAAGCTGCTGGTCGCCGAGAGCCAGGAGGCCGGCCTTCTCAACCAGGTGCAGCAGCAACTGGTCGAGCGGGTGTTCAACATCGGCGACAGACCGATCTCCGACATCATGACCCCGCGTCTCGATATCGAATGGTTCGACGCCGACGACAGCGACGCCGAGATCCTGAAGACCATCCGCGAATGCGGCCATGAGCAGTTGCTGGTCGCGCGTGGCTCGATCGACGAACCGATCGGCATGGTGTTGAAAAAGGACCTTCTCGACCAGGTTCTCGACGGCGGCAAGGTCCGGCCGATGGAGGTGATCAAGCAGCCGCTGGTGCTGCATGAGGGCACCTCGGTCGTCCGCGTGCTCGACAGTTTCAAGGCCTCGCCCGTTCGTCTCGCCATCGTCATCGACGAATATGGCAGCCTCGAAGGCATCGTCACCCAGACCGATCTGCTCGAAGCCATCGCCGGCGACCTGCCGGGATCCGATGAAGAGCCCGACATCGTCGTCAGGGAAGACGGCTCGCTCTTGATCGATGCGATGATGCCGGCCTTCGACGCCTTCGAACGGCTGGGCCTGCGCGATCGTCCGGATGCCGATTTCCATACGCTTGCGGGCTTCGCGCTGCATCAGCTCCAGCACATCCCCGAAGCTGGCGAAACCTTTCTCTTCGACGGCTGGCGCTTCGAAGTGCTCGACATGGACGGCATGCGCATCGACAAGATGCTCGCCACGCGCATTCCCGCGGATGGGGCGGAAGCCTAGTCTAGCGGATCGGCCCGCGCGATGCGGAGGTCTGAAGTATTAGAGCGTCCTTTGTGCGTCCGAAAGGACGCACGGCTCTAGTTCACCGCCAGCGTCCAGATCATCCCTGCAACAGCACAGGCGAGCAGCGTCGCGATCACGGAAGCCTTGAAGCGGAAGATGGCGACGGCAGCAGCGGCCGACAGCGCCATAGCCGCCGGCACAGCCGATTGCAGCACGGGGATATCGAGCCGCAAGCCGCCAAGGCCGACGGTCGCGACCTCGGCAAACAGCGTGTGCAGGGCAAACCAGATGGCGAGGTTGAGAATGACCCCGACGACCGCCGCCGTTATGGCCGACATCGCGCCGGCAAGCGCGATGTTGCCGCGCAGTTTCTCGATGAAGGGCGCGCCGAGGAAGATCCAGAGGAAACAGGGCACGAAGGTGACCCACGTCGTCAGCATCGCCGCAAGCGTGGCAGCAAGCAACGGGTTCAGTGCTCCGGGATCGCGGTAGGCGCCCATGAAACCAACGAACTGCACGACCATGATCAGCGGCCCCGGCGTCGTCTCGGCCATGCCGAGACCATCCAGCATCTCGCCGGGTTTCAGCCAGCCGAAATGCTGCACGGCCTCCTGCGCGACATAGGCCAACACGGCATAGGCGCCGCCGAAGGTGACGACCGCCATCTTGCTGAAGAACAGGCCGATTTGGGTAAAGACACTGTCGGCACCGAAGGTTGCGTAGAGCACGGCGAGCGGAGCGAGCCAGAGGGCGAGCAGCGCGGCCGACATGCGCAGCGACCAGGCAAGATTGGGGCGCGCATGCGCCGGTATGCCCTCGCCGAGCGCCGACTCGGCATCCGACAGCACCGGGCCGCTTCCAGCCTTGTGGCCACCGCCCGTCCGGAAGGCGGCAAGCCCGAACCTGCCGCCGACAAAGCCGGCGATGCCGGCCGCGAGCACGATCAGCGGGAATGGCATATGGAGAAAGAAGATGGCGATAAAGGCCACGGCCGCAATAGCGACCATGACGTTATTCCTCAGCGCGCGGCTGCCGATGCGGATGACGGCCTGCACGACGACCGCGAGCACCGCCGCCTTCAGCCCGAAAAACAGACCGGCGACGATGGCGACGTTGCCGTAAGCCGCATAGATATAGCTGAGACAGAGGATCGATAGAAACCCCGGCAGCACGAACAGCAAGCCGGCGACGAGACCACCCGCTGTCCGGTGCATCAGCCAGCCGATATAGACGGCGAGCTGCTGCGCCTCGGGTCCGGGAAGCAGCATGCAATAATTCAGCGCATGCAGAAAACGATGCTCGCCGATCCATCGCTTCTCGTCGACAATGATCCGGTGCATGACGGCGATCTGGCCGGCGGGACCGCCGAAGCTCAAGGCAGCGACGCGCAGCCACACCCTGAAGGCGTCACCAAACGAGACGCCGTGATGATGCGCCCCATTCGCGTCCTCCCCCGCCATTTTGCCGCCGGATGCAGCATCCGTCATCTCGGCCATCTCATGCCCTCTTCTTCGGCGCTGGCCAGTTGTGGGTTTCCTCGGTCGCATCGCGGCACCAGCGGAAGAAGGCGTCGTAGAGCAGCATCCCGGCTTCCAGCTGCTCCAGATCGTCGGAATACATCCTGGAGAGGCCGAGCGACGCCGCAAGCAGGCCAGGCGCCTCGGGCGCAAGGTCGGGCCTTGCGGTATCCGCCGCCCTGACGATCCGCGCCAGGCGCAGAAGCGGTTCCGACGCCAGTCCGAACTCCTCGACCATGACGTCGAAAGTGCAGAATTCGCCGCGGTGGCTCCAGAACACATCTTCGATATCGAAGGGCGCCGCCCCAAAGCGTTCTCCGACGGCGACAACCTCCGGCGCCGGCACGAACAGGAAGACAGCGCTCGGATCGACGAAGCGCCGGATCAGCCAGGGGCAGGCGATGCGGTCGATCTTCGGCCGCGCCCGCGTTACCCAGACAGTCCGTCCCTCCGCGTCGCGGCGCGGCAGCTTTTCCCAGGGCACCGCCGGTCCGCCTGCGATCCAGGCTTCGAAGCCGCCCTCAAGGCTCTCGGCATCGATACCGGCATGGCGCAGGTAGGCTGCGACGCCATGGCTGAGCTTGCTGCCCTTCTGGCAGACCACGACGACGGAATCGGCATCGACGCTGCCCGCCCAGGACGCTACCTCGGTATGGTCGCGCCGGATCGAGCCCGGCACCAGGCGCGGATCGAGCCCGAAGTCCTCCTTCGTGCGAACGTCGATAATGCAAGGCGCACCGGGAGTTCCGATGAGGCGGCTGAGCTTGTCGGGAGAAATTTCGAGAAATGACGGCATGACGCGTCCCTCCGTTGATCGGTTCTGTTGGACGCGATTCTTCAGCATGACGCCTCGTGGGGTGATCGCGACCCCATGGGAAAACCATGCAAAAGTGCCCCCGCCATGTCAAGGGCATTGGGTCGCGGCGGCTGCTGTCCGCAGGGCACCCGATCGGCCGGCATCTCGTCCTCCGGGACAAGAATGAAGAGGACGAAAACTCAATCAACACAGGCGCTTCGGCCCAGAACGGAACAAAATGCCCACTTCGGCATTCTTCTGTCACCGAAAGAGGAGAAAGTACCATGACGTACGACCCCAATAATGCCAACGACCCCAACCGCCCCCTGAACCCAAATTTGGATCTGCGCACCACGCCGAGCGCGCGCAACAATAATACGTGGGTTGTCTGGGTCGCTGCATTGGCCGTGATCGCTGTCGCTGCATTCGCCTATTCGCAGTGGAGCACCCCCGGCACATCGCCGGATACGACAGCCTCCACGACCCAATCCGAGCCGGCGCCGGCCAAGCCGATCGCTCCGACCGACAACAGCGCAACGCCCGCACCGGCACCGGCACCGGCCACTCCGCCGGCTGCCCCTGCCCAGCAGTAACCGCTGCTCGGCCAAAGGAAGCCGGCCCGATGCCGGCTTCCTGACCGCTGTGGGCTCTTGAAGATTATTAAGCAAACCCTACTTAAGGGATATCATATCTGTCTCTAACGGCTGACCACGGATGTACTGGCAGCCGTTATCGAGACTGATCGAGGAAGGTCGGTGCGAGTTTCGCCCGGCCTTTTTCTTGACCTCGTCATCGATGCCGAATGGGGCAGTCATGCCTGCTCCTGCCAAAGCGCTACCCGAAAATCGAAAGCGATTTTCGCGGCGCTCCAGGCCGACCTAAAGCGCCATGCGTGCTTTCGAACGCACAATGGACGCTCTAACACCTTGAATTTACGCATCGTGCTTTCCGAAAATCGATTCCGATTTTCGGGCCGATGCGCTAGCGCCTTGCACTCGACCGCTTGGTCGGGCAGGTTGGCGGCGCGATGACGATTCAAGGAGGCTGATGTGGCGCGAAGCTACAGCGTCTATGACGTGTTCACCGATCGAAAGCTTGCGGGCAACCCGCTGGCGGTGATCTTCGACGGAGACGATCTCAGCGACGAGGCGATGCAGGCGATCACCCGGGAGCTTAATCTCTCCGAGACGGTGTTCGTGCAGCCTTCGAGCAACCCCGCTTATGCAGCGCGGCTGAGGATATTCACGCCGGGGCGCGAGCTGCCCTTTGCCGGCCATCCGACGGTCGGCACGGCGGTGGCGCTGGCCGAGCGGGCTCATGGCGCGACGACCCGCGATCTCGTCTCGGTACTCGAGGAAAATGTCGGGCCAGTGCGCTGTGCGGTGCGGCTGAGGGAGGGCGAAGCGAGCTTTGCCGAATTTGACCTGCCGCGTAAGTCGCAGCCGGCCATCATGCCGCTCGACAAGCTCGGCATTGCCGATGCGCTGTCGCTGAAGGTGACCGAAATCGGCTTCGAAAATCATGTCCCATCGGTCTGGAGCGCCGGTGTCCCCTTCCTGCTCATTCCGGTTCACGATGTCGGAGCCGCGCAGCGGGTGGAATTCGATCCGCAGCTCTGGGAAAAGATCGTGCCTTTCGTCGACGGTGCGCTCGCCTCGGCCTATGTCTATTGTCGCGGCGGCGTCAACCACGTGGCGAAGTTCCATGCGCGCATGTTTGCAAGCGGCATGGGCATCGTCGAAGACCCGGCTACCGGGGCGGCAGCGGCGGCGCTCTCCGGAGCGATCCATCATTTCGACCGGCTGACGGACGGACATCATCCGATCATGATCGAGCAGGGCGTCGAGATGGACCGGCCATCCTTTATCCACCTTCATATCGATGTCGACGGCGGGACGATCTCCAACGCGCGCATCGGCGGCCAAGCGGTGCGGCTGGCCAGCGGCACGCTCGACCTCTGATTTCACCGGAGCGCCGCGCGTCCGACAGGACGCGCCCTATCACTTTGAATCGGCGCATAATCCTTTCCGAAAATCGCTTCCGATTTTCGGGGTTATGCGCTGCATTTCGGCCATGCCGAAAAATCTTCGCGATTAACCAAAGAAATTTCGCCTATGCGCTGGACAAGCCTGCCGATCCTGTTTATACGCCCCGTCACACCGCGCAGCCAAGCGCGAACGGGTGATTAGCTCAGTTGGTAGAGCAGCTGACTCTTAATCAGCGGGTCGTAGGTTCGAGCCCTACATCACCCACCAAATCTCTTGAAAAGATTGATGTTTCTGAGTTCAGGCCGGATTTTCCGGCCTGCCGGGAACCGTTCTGGACGCCGGCGGCATGGTTCGTCTTGCCGTCAAGGCTGGCCGCCGCGAACCGCGCGCCCTATCTCCCTCTCACAGACGGGAGGGGTGCATGAGAAGCGTTATTTTGGCCGTCGCCTTGTCTCTGCCCTTGCCGGCCTTTGCCGCCGGTGCAACGGAGGTCAATGCAGGCGATCACAGCTGCGGCGAGCTTGCGCAGATCATCCGTCAGAATAAAAAGGTCTTTGTCCGCGTCGGCTTTGGCGGCCGCAGCTTCCGCTATCCGCCCGCCCAATGCAGCATGGGCGACAAACGCACCACCACCAGTTTTCGCGATGCTAAGGGGAAACAGTGCATTCTCGACTATGCCTGCGTCTTCGACCCGGCATCGCCCTATAATTTCCCCTAGAGCGCCGTTCGTCCTTTCGGACGCACAAAGGACGCTCTAACACTCTGATTGCGCCAGCCGCCTCTTTCTCACATGCAGGAGTTTCCATGAAAAGCACTGTTCTAGCCGTCGCATTGTTGTTTCCGTCCGCAGCCCTTGCCGTCGAGGCGGTGGAGGTCAATGCCCGGGATCACAGCTGCGAGGAGCTTGCGCAGATCATCAGGAAGGACAAGGCGGTTTTCGTGCGCATGGGCTTTGGCGGCCGCAGCTTCCGTTATCCGCCGGCCAGGTGCAATCTGGGCGACAAGTACGACACCGCCAGGGTAAGGGATGCCAACGGCAAGCTTTGCCTTCTCGACTACGAATGCGTCTACGATCCCCAGTCCTTCTATAACAGGATCCCCAAATAATATCCTGAAGCGTCGCGCAATACGGTTCCAGGCACCGGCTTCGAATCTCATGGGAGGCACGAACCACCGCCCTCTTCCTTCGAGGCCCCTTCCGGAGCACCTCTGGATGAGGGCTGATTGGTGTGGCGTGACGCGGACGAACTGATCGCCTATGCGCCGGCCTTGCCGAAATACCAGTCGATCACCGGCAGCATGGCGATGTTATAGGGATAGGCCGAGGGATCAGCCGAGCGGATGGCCACGGCGCCCGCGATCTCCTGGTCGTCGGCGACCAGCATGTGGCGCTCGATCTGCTCGATCATCTCGTCCGCCGTCATCTCGAAGCGGAAGAGCCGCAGCAGCGTTACCGTGCGCTTGTTATGGGTGGCGAACAGTCCCTGCCCCGCGACGGCATCGGCAAGATCGAGCCCGGTCTCTTCGTGGACCTCGCGGCGCATGTTTGCCTCGATGTCGCAGCTGTTGTCGACGATATCCTCCGGTTCGAGCGAACCGGCGGCGAAATAGACCTGGCCGGGATTGGCGGTATGGGCGCCCATGCGGATCGCCACCAGCGCGCCGTCGGAGCTTTCCAGCACCGGATAGGCGAAGACGTGAATGCCGCCCTGACGCTGCGGCTGCCGGCGCCACCACATGAACGCGGAAAAGGGAATGACATGGCCCTCGCCCACAATCCCGCCGTCGCTGAGCGATATCAGTCGCTGGAACACCATGCGCCCGTCGAACAGCGCCGGGTTGGCAGCGGTCTCGCGTGCCCAATTCTCTCGAATCGCCGCTTCTTCGGCGGCGACGAGGGGATGGGGGCCGGGCAGGACGCGCAGATCCACGCCGGCAATCGGGAAGACCGTCGCCGACGGCGGCCAGCCGGCGAAATCATCGGAGAAATTGGCGTTGGTGAAATTCATGTTCAAATTCGTTTTCATGTTCGCTTTCAGGGGAGATCCAGTGTCATGACGACGGGGCAATGATCGGACGCCTTCGGCCTGTCCCAACCGGTGCGCGGATAACGCTCCACCTCCTGTCCTGGCGGGAAGATGGTGCGGTAGGGCTGGCCGCTGCGGATGATTTCGGGCAGGCGACCGGCATTATGGGCGGCGAGCGCTGGTGAAAGCCAGAGATAGTCGAGCTGGCAGAGCCACTGCTCTTGCGGCCCGCGCGCATGATAGAGCGTCCAGCGGTCCAGCGCAGGGCGGCGGCGTACGACGTTTTCGACAAAGCCGTCGCGGCTGAAAACGTCGAGCGCGCTTTCGGCCTCGTCCTGATGCTCGAAACGATAGCCGGCGCCCCGCCGGCCGATGACGTCGACGCGCTCCTGATAATCATTCATGTCGCCGCAGATGGCGAAGCTTTTGGTGCCTGTGTGATCCGCACCGAAACGATCCTCGATGATGCGGCGCACCGCGCGCGCCTCGGCACGGCGGATCGGCATGGTCGATTGCCGCCCGTCCAGCCCGTCGCGCGGATTGCCCATCGACTTGAAATGCACGACATAGAGCGAAAACGGCCGGCCGCCGATCAGAAGGTCGAGCTCCAGGCAATCGCGCTTGAAGATCTTGTCGTCGATGCGGTTGGTGAGCCCCAGTTCCTCGTCGAACAGATCGAGATCGCGATAGGTCGTCATTGCATGGCTGCGGATGTCCCTGAGCTCGATCTTCTGGCCGTCGCGCGTTTCCTCGCGCATCAGCACCGCGACATCGATGCCGCGGCTGTCATTGCCCTCGACCAGATATTTCTGCCGGTAGCCGTTTCCGACCATGCGGAAGAGATAGCCGTATTCAAAGGCCTGAAGAGCCGCCATGTTGTCGATTTCCTGCAGGCAGAGGATATCGGCATCCGCGTCGGCGATCGCGAGCGCCGTCATCTGCCGCGTGTCGTCGGTCGCAGCGATCACCCGAGCCTGCTCGAGTTGCTGGTAGACGCCCTCGCTCGACACTTGGAAAAGCTTGATGACGCGGTCCTGGCGCAGCTGATTGCGGAAGCCGGTGAAATCGAAACGGGTCAGGAGATTTTCGACATTGAAGGTGGCGAGGCGAAGCGACATGGGAAGGATCCGGTTGCGGGGAGTACCTTAACCAGCAGAAGCCGCAGGAAAAGATGGCCGGCCAAGAAATATGCGGACAACCACCCCTCTTGCGGCCCCGGAGGCGATCGCCAGTGACTTAGGCCGCTGACATTCTCCCGCAGGCTCCGAATAATTCGTCCCGGACGACATTCACCGGTTCCGGGGCGGGAGCATTTCATGAAACGGATTTCTGCATCGATTGCGGTTTTGACTGCCCTCGCCGGCACCGGCCCGGCACTTGCAGACAGCTACGGTGCCATCGCCTATTCGCCATCAACGGGCACTCTGGGTTGGTCCAATGCCAATGACAATCGCGGCGACGCCGAAAGCGTCGCCCGGCGCAATTGCGACAGCAGCGCCGATGACTGCCGGATCGCCATCTGGTTCCGCAATGGCTGCAGCGCGGTGGCCGTCGGCCATCGCGGAGGCTGGGGCTCCGGCTGGGGTTACGACAACCGTGAGGCCCAGCGTCAGGCGATCGGCAGCTGTGGACGTCAGACCGGAACCTGCCGTGTCATCCGCAGGCAATGTTCCGGCAGCGAGTGATCCCGAAAGGGCGCGGGCGTCTCAAAGCCGCCATGCCGCGCGCACCGATAACCTGAGACTGTCACCCGTCCGGACTGGAAAGCGGGAATAGGCCCGCAGCGTCTGCCCGTCGGCGAGGGTGAGCTTCAATGCGTAGCGCTCGCCCTCAAAGAGAACGGATTCGACCGCCGCCGCGATCCCCTCGCCGGCGGCGGTATTCTCGCCGGAGACCATCACATCCTCCGGCCGGACGAGGACATCCATCCGGTCGCCGCTGGCGGTCCCGGCGACAGCACCGGCAAACAACGGCTCCAGCACAGGCCGGTCAAACGCCCTGCAATTTCCGGCAACCCGCGGCAGCGTCACGATCGCCCCTCGCCCGATCAGCCCGCCGACGACGCGGCCTTCCGGCCGGGCATAAATTTCGGCCGGCGGCGCCACCTGCAGCAGGCGGCCTTCCGACATGACGGCGATGTCGGTCGCGAGCGCCATCGCCTCGCTCTGGTCGTGGGTGACATAGATCATCGTCGCGCCTGAGCGTTGATGGAACTCGCGGAAGGTTTCCTCCATCTCCTGTTTCAGGTGCCGGTCGAGATTGGCGAGCGGCTCGTCGAGCAGCACGACGTCGGGCGATGTGACCAGGCAGCGGGCAAGCGCCACGCGCTGGCGCTGGCCGCCGGAAAGATCGGCCGGCCGCCGTTCGGCATATTCGGCAAGCCGCACGATGCCGAGCGCATCGCGCACCTTCGTCCGATAGGTCTCGCCCGAAATGCCGCGCACCTTGAGGGGATAACCGACATTGTCGGCGACGCTCATATGCGGCCAGAGCGCATAGGACTGGAAGACCATCGCCATGTTTCGCTTTTCCGGCGGCAGCGATTGCGCGGCATCGGCAAGCAGCCGCTCGCCGAGATGGACCGACCCGTCGGTCGGCGTCTCGAAACCGGCGATCATGCGCAGCACCGTCGTCTTGCCGCAGCCGGAAGGCCCGAGCAGCGCCAGGAAGCCACCCTCACGCACATCGAGCGAAAACCCGCTGACGACAGCCCGTCCGGTGCCGAAATCCTTGCCGAGCTGATTGAGGATCAGCCTCGCCATGGGACCACTCCTTTCGGCAGCTGTTTGGCCAGAAGCTCGAGCAGCAGCATCAGCATGACGACCATGACGACGACGAGCACCGAAAGCGCCGAAGCAAGGTCGGAACTGCCGCTGTCATCGAGATTATAAATGGCGACACCGAGCGTCTGCGTGCCGGCCGACCAGAGAAGTGCGGAGATCGTCAGCTCGTTGCAGGCGATCAGGAAGACGAGGATGACGGAGGCGCCAGCGGCCGGCGCGATCAGCGGCACGATGATATCGGCAAGCCGGCGGAAGAAGCCGGCCCCGGAAAGCCGTGCCGCCTCTTCGAGCGCCGGATCGAGCTGATGAAAGGCACTGACCACCGGTTTCAGGCTGACGGCGAAGAAGGAGGAGAAATAGGCAATCAGGATGATCCAGATCGTGCCGTAGAGCGAGACGCGCAGGAATGGGATGGGTGCAGCGAACACCAGGATGAAGGAAACAGCCATGACGATGCCGGGCAGCGAATAGGGTATTTCGATCAGGCCGGAAACGATGCGGGAAGCCGCATCCTTGCGCCGCGTCAGCGCATAGGCTGCAAGCATTGTCACCACCAGGAGACCAAGCGCGGTGGCGCCGGCAAGCGACAGCGAATTGACAAAGGCCGTGCGCGTCACCGCCTGCCGGAACAGGATCTCCTCAAAAGCATGCAGCGACATGGTCTTGAAGGTGAGCGGCACGCCATAGGCCGGCACCAGCGCGCCGGCGAGGAGCGCGAAGAAGGGTGCCGCCAGCATGAAGAACAGGATCACCCAGACAAGTGGCGTCAAGGCAAATCGCCACGCACCGAGTTCGAAGGCGGCGCTCGCTCCGGATAGGCCGATGACACGGTAGTCGCGGCCGCGCAGCGCCCGGTCCTGGATCATCAGGCCGACGACCGAGATGATGGCGATGATCGCCGAGAGCACGGCGACATCGCCGAAGGTCCGGCTGGTGAAGGCGGAAAACTTGGTGAAGATGAGCGTCGGCAGCGTGAAGATCGAGGCGGGAATGCCGAGAATGGCGGGGATGCCGAAATTGCCGGTACAGGAGACGAAGGAAATTGCCGCCCCGGCGATGATGCCGGGCAGCGACAGGGGCAGGATGATGTCGCGAAACACCCGCAGGCTGGAGGCGCCGGAAAGCCGTGCGGCCTCGACACCGTCGCGCGGCAGCGTCATCAAGCCGGCCCGAAGCGCCAGATAGACCAGCGGCGCATGCTGGACGCCGTAAAGCAGCGCGATACCACCCACCGAATAGAGCGGCTGCGGCGAGCCGAGCGGCGGGGCAATGGAAAGCGCCTTCAACAGCGGGCTGGAGGGGCCGGACATCTGCACCCAGGCCAATGCCGTCACTTGCGGCGGGATCATCATCGGCAGGACGAAGAAGAAGCTGAGTGGCCCCTTGGCGCGGATATCGGTCAGCGTCAGCAGAAAGGCGAAGAGGCAGCCGATGACAAGCGAGATGATCGTGCCGAGAATGGCGGTGACAACCGTGTAATAGGTTGCCGACCACAGCGACGCCTCGCTCAAAACAGTCATCACGCCGCCATCGGCGAAGGCCGAGATCCCGACCATGGCAAGACGAGCGAGCGGCAGCACGCTGAGGATCAGGACGACTATGACGACAAAAGGAAACAGCCAGGCGGGCTGGCTGTTTCCTGTTTTGACATATCCGTGCATGAAAGGATCAGTTCGAACCGTAGATGCCCGAGAAGGTCTTCAGGTCCTGGTCGGTATTCTTCAACGCTTCGGCCGCCTTGATCGGCAGGACCTTGATGGTGTCGCGCGCCGGGAAGCCTTCCGGCACCTTCATGCCGTTGCGGGCCGGGATGTAGCCGAGCTTCTGAAAGCCTTCCTGGCCCTTTTCGGAGAGCACATAGTCGACGAACTTCTTGGCGGCGTCGGCATTCTCAGTGCTGGCGAGGATGCCGACCGGCTCGGTGACAACAGAAACGCCTTCGCTCGGGAACACGAACTCGACCGGAGCGCCCTTGGCCTTCTCGCGGATCGGCAGATAGTCAACGACCACGCCATAGGCCTTCTCGCCCGAGGCGACCGACTTCAGCACGGCGCCGTTGCCGCCGGCCGCGATCGCGCCGTTTTCCGCGAGCGACTTGTAGAAATCCCAGCCGAGGCCGGGAACGGCGGCAAGCGTCTGGGCGTGGATGAGTGCCGCACCCGAAGCAAGCGGGCTCGGCATGGTGACGAGGCCCTTGGCTTCCGGCTTGGTCAGATCCTTCCAGCTCGCAGGCTTCATCGAAGCCGACGTGTTGTACATGATGCCTGTCGTGATCAGCTTGGTGGAGTAGTAGTAACCGTCGGCATCATAGAGGGCAGCATCGTATCCTGCGGCTTCCGGCGACTTGTAGGCCAGGAGCCTGCCGTCTTCCTTGAGGCGCTCCAGCGTCACGACATCGGCGATCAGCAGAACGTCAGCGACCGGGTTGCCGGCCTGGATCTCGGCCTGGAGCTTCGCCATGATCTTCGGCGTGCCGTCGCGCACCCAGTCGACCTTGATATCAGGATTGGCGGCCATGAACCCATCGACCGTTGCCTGCGCATCTTCGTTCGGCTGGCTGGTGTAGAGAACGAGGTTTGCGGCCGAAGCCGGAATGGCAAAGAGGCTCGCGGCGACAAGTGCTGCGGCAGAAACGATCGTTTTCATGGGAAGGATCCTCGATTTCGATACCCCTCCCTTATTAGGGGTCGTTGACAGCGATGTGACAGCACGCCGCAGCCGCCAGGCCCAGGCTTCACAACCTTCCTTGACCTCCCCCGGCTTTGCCGACAATCGGGCCGATCGCTGTCGCGCAATCTCGCAGGCGTCGTCTTCAACCCTGTGAAACATCCGATCATCTGGTATCCTGGCGCCAAGCAATCTCATCCAGGCGTGAACACTCGGAGATTGCCATTGCCGGGCTTTGCGCTACGTCACTCACGTTTCAATGAAGGAGGAATTTCTATGGAATATCGTCTGCTCGGCCGTTCCGGCCTGAAGATTTCGACTTTGACCATGGGCACGATGACCTTCGGCGGCGTCGGCTGGGCGAAGACCGTCGGGGACCTCGGCGTTTCCGAGGCGCGCAAGATGATCGATATGTGCATCGATGCCGGCATCAACCTGATCGATACCGCCAATGCCTATTCATCAGGCGAATGCGAAAACATCATCGGCGAGGTGCTTTCCGGCAAGCGGCCGCAGGGTGTGCTTCTCGCCACCAAGGCCCGCTTCAGCATGGGCGACGGCCCGAACGACCAGGGTCTGTCGCGCTACCACCTGATCCGCGAATGCGAAGCGAGCCTCAAGCGCCTGAAAACCGATGTCATCGACCTCTACCAGGTGCATGAATGGGACGGCCAGACGCCGCTCGAAGAGACGATGGAAGCCCTCGATACCCTGATCCGGCAGGGCAAGGTGCGTTACGTCGGTTGCTCCAACTATTCCGGCTGGCACATCATGAAGGCGCTTGGCATCGCCAATGAACATAAGTATCAGCGCTTCGTCAGCCAGCAGATCCACTATACGCTGGAAGCACGCGACGCCGAATACGAGCTGCTGCCGATCTCGATCGACCAGGGCCTCGGCGTGCTGGTCTGGAGCCCACTCGCCGGCGGCCTGCTCTCCGGCAAGCATCGCCGCAACCAGGCGGCCCCCGAAGGCACGCGCCAGTTCGCCGGCTGGACCGAGCCGCCGATCCGTGACGAAAACCGCCTCTGGAACATCGTCGAGACGCTGGTCGCGATCGGCCAGGAACGCGGCGTTTCGGCGGCTCAGGTGGCGCTCGCCTGGCTGATCGGTCGCAAGGCGGTGACCTCGGTCATCATCGGCGGCCGCACCGAAGCCCAATTCCGCGACAACATCGCCGCCGCCGAGCTGAAGCTGACGGACGAGGAGCGCAAACGCCTCGACGCGGTCAGCCTGCCACCGGTGATCTATCCCTACTGGCACCAACTGAACACCGTCAGCGACAGGCTTGGCGAGGCCGATCTCGAGCTTTTCGCCCCGCATCTCCAGCAATAGGCAGCGGATCAGGCACAGCACGGCGAAAGACAAAGCATGTCGCGCAAACGCGGCGGTTTGGCGACCACGACATGCGTAAATCAAAGATCTAAAGTGTGGCAGGCGAATCTGAAAGATCGCGCCAAACTTTAGCCGTCACAAAAGATGCACTTTCGCCGTGTTATCGTGGCACCCCCGCCACCGCTAGCGAGGTTTGCCGTGCTGAAGAATTACAAGGTCCTGAAGGGTACGGCGAGCGCACTTGCCCTCGACGACGACAACGATCCTCATATCGAAATCCGTATCGAGGCGAACGGCGTCAGTTATCGCATCGCGCTCAACGTCCGCTCCAAGGAAACGCCGCACGATCTGCTCTATGCCAATATCGTCGATTTCAAACACTCAGCGCTGACGGAGGCGCTCGAAGCGCTGCCGATGGGGCTGACCGACATCCGCAAGGACCGTCCGGAGCTTGCGATAGACTATGTTCGCGGCGGGCTGATCGAACGCGAGGATATGAATGTCGCACCCTTCCAGCTATCCGGCCCGAAAAACGACCTGCGCGACTTCATCGAGCCGATCGTCCAGGAAGGCATTGCCGATTCCGACGTGCATTTCTACGCCTTCGGCGAGGCCTGGGGTCCTGAGCACAACAAGCCGGACCAATATTTCCGTTTCGAGCCGGGCAACGGCATCCACGACATTCACATGAACCAGGGCGACGGCGGCAGCTTCAAGGCGACCAACGGGCCCAACCAGGACGGCGCCCTTCTCGTCCATTTCAACGATACCGACGAATGGGCGGCGATCTTCCTCTGCTTCCAGTCGCAGAATTGGAACACCGATGCGGCGACCGGCCATCCGGTTTCCGACAGCCGTGGCGGCCAGGGCCGCGGCGAAGGCACGCGCCGGCCGCAGCCGATCGTCGCCTCGTCGCTGCGCATCGTCGCCGCGCTGATCAACCCGGTGAACGGCGAAGGCGGCGCCGAGGCCGAAACAGTAACGATCATCAACCGCTCCGACATGACCGCATCGCTCGACGGCTGGAAGCTGGAAGACGAAAACGGCAGGACCCAGACACTGTCGGGATCGCTCGGCGCAGGCGAGCTGCGCACCGTGGCACTCGATGCCGCGGCCGGCGGCCCGCAGCTTGCCAACAGGGGCGGCGACATCATCCTGCGCAACGCCGACGGCGCCGTGGCCGACCGGGTCGGCTACGGCAAGAGCGAGACGGCGAACGAAGGCTGGACGACGATCTTCTGATCGACGCCCTCGCCAGCTTGGATCAGCCGCCGATTTCGGCCGAGATCAGCGCGCCCAAGCGGCCGATGCCGTCCTCGATCATCTGCTCGTTGGCGCAGGAGAAGCTGACGCGGAAGGTGTTGGCGCCGGAACCATCGGCGAAGAATGCCTTGCCGGGTACGAAGGCGACCTTGGTGGTCTCCAGCGATTTCGCCAGGAGCTTGGCGCCATCCATGCCCTCCGGCAGCGTGATCCAGATAAACATGCCGCCCTCCGGCTTGGTCCAGCTCGTGCCTTTGGGCATATATTTCTCGAGTGCCGTCAGCATGCAGTCACGGCGCTTGCTGTAGGCGGCCTTGATCTTGGCGACCTGCGCGTCGAAACCGCGCTCGGCGACATCTGATATCGCCATCTGGTTGATCGTCGAGGAATGCAGGTCGGCCGCCTGCTTCATCAGCACCAGCTTGCGGATGACGGGCGCATTGGCGACGATGAAGCCGACGCGAAGGCCAGGCGCCAGCGTCTTCGAGAAGCTGCCGCAATAGATGGTGCGCGTATCGTTGATATGGCCCTTTTCGGCAATCTCGAGCGCCAGGATCGGTGGGATCGGATCGCCGTCGTAACGCAACGACTGGTAGGCCGCATCCTCGATGACGGCGATGTCGAGGTCTTCGGCCAATGCCAATACCTTCTTGCGGCCGTCGAGATCGACGGTCTCGCCGGTCGGGTTGGAGAAATCGGCGGAGAGATAGGCGAACTTCACCTTGCCGCCGGCAGCCGCTGCGGCCGCCCGATAGGATTCCGGCGTCCGGTTGCCATTCGGCGTCAACTGGTCATAGGCCGGTTCGTAGGCGTTGAAGGCCTGCAGCGCGCCGAGATAGGTGGGCCATGTCACCAGCGCGGTATCACCAGGCGACAGGAAGAGCTTGCCGAGATAATCTAGGCCCTGCTGCGAACCGGAGACGATGAAGACGTTGTCGAGTTCGCAGGGGATGCCGAGAGCTGCCATCTGCTTGACCAGCCATTCGCGCAGCGGCTTGTAGCCTTCGCTCACTGAATATTGCAGCGCCGAGTTGACGGCGGCGCCGTCGAAGATATCGGCATAGGCCTGCTTGAATTCCCGATCCGGAAACAGCGCCGGATCAGGGATGCCGCCGGCAAAGGAGATGATGTCGGGCCGGTCGAGAAGCTTCAGCAACTCGCGGATCTCGGATGCGCGCATGCGCGACGAGCGCGACGCAAACATAGTGTCCCAGTTCAGCATGGGGTTTCCTCATATTTTCTATACCGCCGACAAACCACGCCAGGGAAATTATGTCAATAATACTGACCTATTTTCTTGTCATGGTGACAAGCGTAGACGCCATCCGATATCGAAGACGCTCGATCCCGAATTTGCTGCTCGACGTCAGCCACTCCAAGCGATTATTCCTCTGATCAAAGTCGAAACCGGCTGATTCAGACCTTTCCAAGACCAGCTCGGCGGCAGTAGTGTCGCCGCCACTATTCAAATTACTATCAAGGTGCCAGCAATGACCGTGACGTCGGCCTCTTCTGAAATCAAAATCGAACTCCACCAGTCTCCCGTCTCCGACGCCGATCGCATCCAGGCACTGGAGACGCCAGGCTTCGGCAAGGTCTTCACCGATCATATGGTCCTGGCACGATGGACTGCCGACAAGGGCTGGCACGATGCGAAGGTTACGCCCAGGCGGCCCCTGGAGCTCGATCCTGCGAGCGCCGTGCTGCATTATGCTCAGGAAATCTTCGAGGGCATGAAAGCCTACAAGGCAGACGATGGCCGGATTTTGCTCTTTCGGCCTGAAGAGAATGCCCGCCGCTTCGCGCAGTCGGCGGCCCGCATGGCGATGCCTCCTGTGCCCGAAGAACTCTTCCTGAAGGCCGTCGAAGAACTGGTCCGCATTGACAAGGCTTGGATTCCGTCCGGCGACGCCAGCCTCTACCTTCGCCCCTTCATGTTCGCCAACGAGGCGTTTCTCGGTGTTCGTCCGGCTCAGGAATATATCTTCTGCATCATCGCCTCTCCGGTCGGCGCCTACTTCAAGGGCGGCGCGAAGGCCGTCTCCCTGTGGGTCGAGACCGAATACACCCGTGCGGCTGCCGGCGGCACCGGCGCTGCAAAATGCGGCGGAAACTACGCAGCCAGCCTCGTGGCGCAAGCCGAGGCGGCGAAGAAGAATTGCGATCAGGTCGTCTTCCTCGACGCAGCAGAGCATCGTTGGGTCGAAGAACTCGGCGGCATGAACGTCTTCTTCGTGATGAATGACGGATCGGTGGTGACCCCGCCCCTTGGCGGCACGATCCTGCCGGGCATCACCCGGGCCTCCGTGATCGTACTCGCCGAAGAAAGAGGCTTGCGCGTCGAGCAGCGTCCCTACTCCTTCGCGGAATGGCAAGACGACGCTGCCAGCGGCAAGCTCGTCGAAGCCTTCGCTTGCGGCACTGCCGCAGTCCTGGCGGGCATTGGCCTGGTTCGACATGCCGGCGGCGAGTTTCTGGTCGGAGACGGACAGACCGGCAAATTGACCAGCGAACTGCGCCAGCAGCTCGTCAGTCTGCAGAAGGGCGTAACGAATGATGAGCGCGGCTGGACCCGCCTTATCCCGGCCTGAATTCCCGACGTTCCACGCAAACGGCGGCGTCAACACCGACATGGTGGGCGCCGCTCTCCGCCTCGCGCGCAAAGCCGCCGGGCTGTCGACCCTAGTCCGCCCTCGCCGGAGTTCGTGTCGAGCTGCACGATACGCTACGATGCTCTTCGAGCGGACGGCCACCAAGCAATCCGCGGATCTCTTTCGAGACTGCGCGCCGCCCGGTCTTTTGTGGCCGAGTCAGCCGGAAAAACCATCGCTACTTCTCCTCTGGCGACCAAAAGGACGAGGAAGCCGTCGACAGCTTCATCGCTTATGCCGCGACATGCATGGTTGTTTCTCTCGACACGACGCTTGCCCGCTGTGCTGCCGAAATATCGGCAACCCACGAACTCGCCACCGCCGATGCGATCATTTATGCGACCGCGGAGCGCCATGATGCCGATATTCTGACTTGCGACGCCCATTTCAAGGATCTCGAACGCGTCATCTATATCGATAAAAAAGACTGACCTGGATGTGACCCAAGTGCTCGACGGCGGAGCGCAACGCTTCTATCACAACGTGGGAAATGGTAATCTGGCATCAACCGGCATGGACGGACTGCACCGAATTCAATGGCGAAAATGACGATCTCTCTTCCGGGTAATCTGGCGGATTACGTCGCACGCCGTGTCGCAAGCGGCAGATACGCCAATGCCAGCACATATCTGGCGGAACTCGTCCTGAGGGACCAGGACCATCGCAAGCTCGATGACGAAGAATTGCGTGAGATTCTGAGGTTGGCCGAAGAGAGCGGCATCAGCGACCGGCGCATTGCCGATATCCTGTTGGAAACGAAGGCAAAGCTGCGTGACATCAACCTATAGGCTGACCCGAACCGCAGATGCCGTGCTGTCGGGCATCGACGAATATGCCAGCTTGCACTTCGGCGAGGCACAGGCGGATGCCTATCTTCTCGACTGGGACAGAATTTTCGTGCTTCTTTCGCGCGCGCCCTCCATGGGAGACGAATGCGAAGAGCTTGGCGTCGGCCTTCGCCGCCTTCTTCACATGCGCCACGTCGCCTTCTATCGTGAAATACCGGACGGCATCCTCGTCATCGACATCATCGGCGCCGATCGGCTCCCCGAAAGGCACCTTCAATCCAACCGACGCTCCCGAACGGCCGATCCGCATGCCTCGTGACAATACCTCTGACTTCTACAGGCAAAACGCCGAGACCTACGCCAACCGGGCGCGCAGCCTGCCGAAGCAGCAGCTCGATGCCTTCCTCGCCGGGCTTGCGCGGGGTGCGGCAATCCTCGAACTCGGCTGCGGTGGCGGACAGGACAGCGTCTACATGCTGTCGCAGGGTTTCGACGTGACGCCGACGGATGGCTCTGCCGAGCTTGCAACACAGGCCGAAGCGCTGATCGGCAGGCCGGTCAGGGTCATGCTGTTCCAGGAACTCGACGCCGACAGCGCCTTCGACGGCGTCTGGGCGCATGCGAGCCTTCTTCATGTCCCCCGATCCGAACTGCCCGACGTCTTCGCCCGCATCCGCCGCGCCCTGCGGCCCGACGGCCTCCTTCACGCAAGCTTCAAGGCCGGGGAAGCAGAAGGCCATGACGGCTTCGGTCGTTATTACAACTATCCCTCCGCCGAATGGCTCTCGGAGCTTCTGACGAAAGGCGGTTGGGGGAATATCGCCCTAAGCGAATACGACGGCGGCGGATATGACGGCAAGCCGACGCGCTGGCTGACCGTCAGCGCACAACGATAAAGGCCGGAGCTTTCGCCCCGGCCCTTGATTCCTACAGTCTGAAAACCGCTTAGTTCACGCTCTTGTCGACCAGCTTGTTCTTGCCGATCCAGGGCATCATGCCGCGCAGCTTGGCGCCGACTTCCTCGATCTGGTGGCTGTCGTTCAGGCGGCGGATGCCCTTGAAGCGCGAGCCGCCAGCGCGGTATTCCTGCATCCAGTCGGAAGTGAACTTGCCGGTCTGGATGTCCTTGAGGACGCGCTTCATCTCGGCCTTGGTCTCAGCGGTGATGATGCGCGGACCGGAGACATATTCGCCCCACTCGGCCGTGTTCGAGATCGAGTAGTTCATGTTGGCGATGCCGCCTTCATAGATCAGGTCGACGATCAGCTTCACTTCGTGCAGGCATTCGAAATAGGCCATTTCAGGCGCGTAGCCGGCTTCAACAAGCGTTTCGAAACCGGCGCGGATGAGTTCGACCAGACCGCCGCAGAGAACGACCTGTTCGCCGAAGAGGTCGGTTTCGCACTCTTCGCGGAAGTTGGTTTCGATGATGCCCGAGCGGCCGCCGCCGACGCCGCAGGCGTAGGAGAGAGCGAGTTCAAGCGCATTGCCGGAAGCGTTCTGGTGAACGGCAACGAGGCAGGGAACGCCGCCGCCCTTCTGGTATTCGCCGCGAACCGTGTGGCCCGGGCCCTTCGGCGCGATCATGACGACGTCGACCGTGGCCTTCGGCTCGATCAGGCCGAAATGCACGTTGAGGCCGTGGGCGAAGGCGATCGCCGCGCCGTCGCGGATATTTGCAGCGATTTCCGACTTGTAGATGTCGGCCTGCAGTTCGTCGGGTGTTGCCATCATCATCAGGTCGGCCCAGCCGGCGGCTTCGGCAACCGTCATGACCTTGAAGCCGTCGGCTTCAGCCTTCTTGACGGTCGGCGAACCGGCCTTGAGCGCGATGACGACGTTCTGGGCGCCGCTGTCCTTGAGGTTCAGCGCATGGGCACGGCCCTGCGAACCGTAGCCGATGATGGCGACCTTCTTGGCCTTGATGAGGTTGAGATCGGCATCACGATCGTAATAGACGCGCATTTGAAGTTCCTTCCCTTTGCTTGTCTTGTTGACTGTCATTAAAGCGGAATCAACCGAGAACCGGCATCTCCACCAGAACCTTGTCCGTGCCGTAGAGCCGGAGGAAGGCGGTAACCGCCCTCTCCGCCTGGCGCGCGGTATCCTTGAGGCCCGGCTCGCCGAGCAGCATGCGCACATGCAGATCGGAAACAACAAGGCCGTAAAGCGTGTGATAAGCCTCGTCGGCATCGGAAAAACGCAGGAGCCCTGCCCTCTTTCCGGCATCGATCAACGCCATCGCGCGCCGGTCGATCTGGCGGCGGCCGCGCTCGAGCAGCAGCTTGCCGAGCTTCGAGCCGTCGCGGTTCGACTGGCCGATCGCCAGCCGGTTCAGCGCCAGCGAGACGTCGCCGGCGAGCACCTCCAGCAGATCACGCGCGAAAATGACGACATGGTCGTGCAGACTTGCCGCCGTCAGTCGCTCGCCGTTGCGCTCGAAGGTGCGCACCTTGCTCGCCTGATAGGCGATCATCGCCGACAACAACCCATCGCGGTCGCCGAACCACTTGTAGAGGCTCTCCTTCGAGCAATTGGCGGCACGCGCCACACCCGAGGTCGTCAGCGCCTTCTCGCCGCCATCGACGAGCAACCGCAACGCCTGCTCCAGAACAGCGTTCTGGCGCGGCGAAAATTCGCTCGGCTCTGCGGTATCGACAGACAAGGTCGTAGCTCCCATGTACGTACCGTACGGTACGGTTCGCGAGGTTTATGCGATAAACCGATCAGATCGTCAAGAAGCCCGGATCATTTTTTTAATACGGGAAACCGCGATCAAACACCAGAATTGGATAGGCGCGAATCCTTGGTGATCGCATATTGTCGCGGTACCCGTTTGCGCCTGGAGGCTTCGATGTCACGCCTGTCTGCAGCTCTTCTCCTGCTCGGAGCAATTTTCCTGGGCGGCTCAAGCGCTCTCGCGCAGTCCGACAGCGACGTCTATAACCGCATCGAAGAACTGCACAGCGACGCCGCAGGCTTCGACCGGCCGCTGCGCCAGCTCGCTCGGGCGATGCGCTCGGGCGACGCCGAAACCATTGCCGGGCTTGCCGAATACCCGCTGACGGTCAAGGCCAGGGGCGAGACTTACAACGTCGAGAGCGCCGAGGATTTCATCGACAATTTCGACGATCTGGTGACGCCGGAAACGCGCCGCGCCGTCGGGCGCCAGCAATACGGGGATCTCTTCGTCAATAGCGACGGCGTCATGCTCGCGGGTGGCGCCCTCTGGATGGGCGCGGTCTGCGATGACGACGCCTGCGAGGAAAGCCATTGGGCGATCATCGCGATCAACAACTGAAATCTGGCGATGAGGAAAAGCCGATGAAATACCGGATCGCTGCCGCAGTCATCACCGCAGCCCTTGCCATCGCCGCAAATGCACAGGCGGCCGAAACGCGCTGCGGCTGGATTGAAAATCCGACGCCCGCCAACTGGTGGCTGGAAGATGCGGAAAACACCTGGACGATCATGACCCAGGGCGACGATGCCGGCGAGGTGGAAGGCATGGAGCTGATCTCCGACATCTCCGAACATGAGTATGTCAGAACCAACGGCAATTACGGCTATGCCTGCGCCTGCATGAGTGTGGAGACGGATGGCAAGGAGCGCATCACGAAAATCCTCTCCTTCCGCCAGCTCAAGCTCGCCAAATGCCGTGCCGACAAGGCGCTGAAATTCCCCGGCTGATGAGCCGCGGCTTATAACGCCGTGGCGCAACCCGCCGGGATAGCCAAAGGCTCTGCCGGCATCGTCTTATCGATCGCGTAAAGCTTCGCGAAACCGGCATCCTCGATGACCGTCAGGCCCGACGGCATGAAGGTGCCGACATAGCGATCGAGAATATCGGCATTGGCGACCAGGACGAAATCGAAACGACTGCGCCAATCCGACAGATAGGGCGTGAAGTCTCGATATTGCTGCAACATTGTCGGGCATGAAAGCACACCCACCGACAGCAGATTGCCCTCTGGAACCGCGATCTCAGACCAGGGCGACAGAACGGAAAGTGGCTGCTTGCCTTTTGCGGTGAAGAGCGTCGGCACGAAAGCATGCGAGACGGGCACGGCAAGCGTCGGCAGATGCCGGAAAGTATCCAGTCCCCAGAAAAAATGCCGGTTGGAGTGGGCAAGGTAGCTCACTGTCTCAGGTTCATGCCCAAGTGGTAGCACGGCTGCACCGGCCGGCACCCTTTTCAGCACGCTCTCGACAGCGGCAACATCCTTTTGCGCCAGCCACCAGTTCCAGCCGATCCAGCCGGTACGGCCGAAGACCGCAAGATTGATGACGAGCGAAAGCAACAGCGCCTGCCGGCGCGGGAGATTGGCGAAGGGGCATACCATCGCCATGGCGACGAGCGCCGTCATGATCGGAAAGCGCCAACTGATCCATCCGGTGCCGAGCATGTGCCGAGGCGAAATACAGGAGAGCAGCAGCAGACCGCCAGCGGCGACGGCAAGCCCCGCATGCATGCGGATGTCGCCCGCTCGTGCGGCACGTGTGCAGATGAGGATCAGCGGCAGAACCAGTAAGACATCCACCACCGGGACATAGGTCGTGATGGCGGAGAGCAGATTGAGGACGATCAGGACGACGCCGTCGTTCCATGCAAGCCCAAGGCCGTTGCCACCGGCGTTGGGCAAAGATGCCGTGTGAAGGTAGAGCGCGAGCGGTGGCAAGACGCAGGCGCCAATCGCCAACGCCAACCGGCCGACGAGCCTCGTGAGACCCGCCTTCGATCGCAGTATGTCGATGCGCCACGAAAATTCGACGCCGCAGACGATCGCCATATAGAAGCCGAGCGAGAAGATGTGCATCACCGTCAGCAGCAGCGAAGCGGCGAGCCGCCAGGCAAAAACCAGCGCGGGATTTTTGCCCTGCAGCCGGAGGTCGACGCAGGCGAAGAAGAGCGCCATGCCGAGGCCGATCTGGAAATTGATGAAGCCGCCGATCATGGTGGCGCACCAGCCGAGCGACAGCATGGCGGTCTGCCAGTGGTGCCGGCCGCCGAAAAGCGCGCAATGCAAGCCGATCGCGCCGAGCGGCGGCAGCACGATCGCCAGGAAAAGCAAAGTCCGCGCAAGCCTGTCGGCGCCGACAAGCGGTCCCAGCCAGGTGGCGAGAATGTCGATCCCGACATTGGTGAAGGTGCGGCTCCAATCGACCGCATAGATCTCAGGAAACGGCTTCTCGCCAATGCCGCCCGAAAGGAGCCATATCCGGGCGTAGTGATTGGGGTAATCGAGAACCGGCGGAAAACGAAACAGCACCACCAGCGCCGCGGCAATCGCGACGAAAGCGGCGATCGCAATGGTGGAATCCTGTCTGGCGGCTAATCCCTGGGGCTCGGCTGCGACCACAGCAGGCGTGGCGATCTGGTCCATTATCCGATCCGACTGCTCTTTTGCGCTCGCGAAGGCTCCCCGGATGGGAAGACCGCATCCAGCGCTGTGCGCTTGTCGTAGGTGCTCATCTCCGAAAAAGCAGTCGGCAGCTCGGCGTGTTCACTGCCGCGCAGGATCGTCTCGATCATGAACATCGGCCGCTTCTTGCTCTCCTGCACGAGACGGCCGAGATATTCGCCGATGATGCCGATACAGATCAGCTGGATGGCGCTGAAGGCGCTGACTGCGGCCATGATCGACGACCAGCCGGTGATCGTTTCGCCCTCCAACCAGCGAACGAAGGTGTAGACAAGCAACGCGATCGCGACACCGGCGCTGATCATGCCAAGCCATGTGGCTATACGCAGCGGCGTCGTCGAAAAGCTGGTGATCGCATCGAGCGCAAAATTGATCATCTTGCGCAGCGGATATTTCGTCGTGCCGGCAAAACGCACGTCACGCTCGTAGGGGAGAGCCACCTGCCTGCCACCGATCCAGCTGACCATGCCCCGGATAAAGCGATCGCGCTCCGGCATCGCCAACAGGATATCGACGACGCGCCGGCGCATCAGCCGGAAATCACCAGTATCACGCGGGATGGTGACGGAGGCGAGCTTAGACAGAGCGCGATAGAAAAGCGAAGCGGAGGCAAGCTTGAACCAGGTTTCGCCTTGGCGGCGCGTGCGCTGACCGTAAACGACGTCGGCGCCACGCTCCATGATCGGCATCATCATCAAAAGCAACTCTGGCGGATCCTGGAGATCGGCGTCGATCAGGAGCACACGCTCGCCCCGCGACGCGGAAAGGCCCGCCGTCGATGCCAATTGGTGGCCGTGATTGCGAAGAAGACGAACGCCAAGCACTTGCGGCACATCAGCCGCCAATTCGGAAATGATCTCCCAGCTGCGGTCGGACGAGCCGTCATCGACGAGAATGAGCTCGAAGGCATCCCCAGCAACGCTCCGAGCAGCGGCGGCGGCTCGGCGGCAGAATTCGCGCAGGCCCTCCTCCTCGTTATGACAAGGCGCGACGATGGAAAGAAGTGGTGTTTGCGTCATATCGCCATCGGTGCTGGTGTTTCGCGCAAGCCTAGCCACGAAACGTCAAACATCCTTTAATAGCAACCGCGCCGGCGTCTCGCCGGACGCGCTACACTCTACTCCGCCGCCATGACCTCGCGCGCGCCATCGATATCGCGCGCCGGCGAAGCGCCGTAGAGGCGACTGTATTCGCGGCTGAACTGCGACGGGCTTTGATAGCCCACGCGGTGGCCGGCCGTACCGGCATCGAGGCGCTCCACCAGCATCAGGCGACGCGCCTCGTGCAGGCGAAGCTGCTTCTGATATTGCACCGGCGTCATCGCCGTGACCGATTTGAAGTGATGATGGAAGGACGACACGCTCATGCTGACGCGGACGGCAAGATCCTCGATCCGCAGCGGCCGCGCGAAATTCTCCTTCAACCATGCGACGGCGCGGGCGATCCTGTTGCTGTGGCTGTCTGCTGTGGCGATGTTGATCAGCCGCGCGCCATCCGGCCCGGTCAGCACCCGGTAGAGGATTTCCTGCTCGATCAGCGGCGCCATGGCAGGAATGTCGCCTGGACGATCGAGCAAGCGCAGCAGGCGGACGGCGGCATCCAGGAGCTCCGGCGGAGCGACGTTCACCGCCATCCCGCGCTGCCCGTCGGTATGGGCCGCCGGACGCGGAATATCGATACGGCTCAAAAGCTCAAGCAGCTTTTCGGAATCGATTGCCAGCCCCAGGCAGAGATGCGGCACTTCAGGGCTTGCCTCGGTGACCTGCCAGGCAACCGGCAGGTCGAGCGAGGTCAGCAGATAGTCCCCTGTCCCGTAGCTGATAAGTTCGGTGCCGAGGCGCAGGCTCTTGGCCCCCTGCAGCACAAAGGCAAAACAGGGCCGGTAGCTGCTGTGCAGCGGATCGCTTGGCCTGGATCGACGGCTGACGTGAAGATTGCCGATATCAGTCGAGAACTCGCCGTCGCCAGGCGCGAAGCGCATCGCGATGTCGACAATTTCCTGATAGGGGCTGAAGGGCAAAGTCATGCGGCAACTCTTTCTGTCAACTGGCTCACGCCGGTGATACCGCCCTTATCTAGAGTGCCTTCGCCATTTCGCAAACAGGCCGGCGCCTCACTTTTGCAGGATCGTGCAAAAAGCTGAGAGGATCGCTCTAACCCTCTCACGCAGTTCCGGGCAAAAGTCCGCCATCCCGTTCAACCTCACCACAATCGAAAAGGAAGGTTCCCATGCCTATTGCAAGAGGCTACGCCGCAACCGACGCTTCCAAACCGCTGACCCCTTTCACCTTCGAACGCCGCAACCCCAACCCCGATGACGTCGTGATCGACATCAAGTTTGCCGGCATCTGCCATTCGGACATCCACACTGTCCGCAACGAATGGAAGAACGCCGTCTATCCGATCGTGCCGGGCCATGAGATCGCCGGCATCGTCTCGGCGGTCGGTTCCGCCGTGACCAAGTTCAAGGTCGGCGACCGCGTCGGCGTCGGCTGCTTCGTCGATTCCTGTATCGGCTGCGCCGAGCGCGACCTCGATCGCGAACAGTATATGCCGGGTCTCAGCGGCACCTACAATGATTTCGAAGCCGACGGCAAGACACGCACCCAGGGCGGCTATTCCGACTCGATCGTCGTCAAGGAAGGCTATGTCATGTCCATCCCGGACAACCTTCCGCTCGATGCCTCCGCGCCGCTGCTCTGCGCCGGCATCACGCTTTATTCGCCGCTGCGCCACTGGAATGCCGGCCCCGGCAAGAAGGTCGCGATCGTCGGCATGGGCGGCCTCGGCCACATGGGCGTCAAGCTGGGTGCGGCGATGGGCGCCGATATCACCGTTCTTTCCCAGAGCCTTTCCAAGAAAGAAGATGGGCTGAAGCTCGGCGCCAAGGAATATTACGCCACCAACGACCCGGAAACCTTCAAGAAGCTCGCCGGCACTTTCGACCTGGTCATCTGCACCGTCAGCGCCGAAATCGACTGGAATGCCTATCTCGGCCTTCTGAAGGTGGATGGTTCCTTCGTGGTGGTCGGCGCGCCTGAGAACCCGATCCCCGTGCATGCCTTCTCGATCATCCCCGGCCGCAAGAGCATATCGGGCTCAATGATCGGCTCGATCAAGGAAACCCAGGAAATGCTCGACTTCTGCGGCGAGCACAACATCGTCTCCGAGATCGAAAAGATCAACATCCAGCAGGTCAACGAAGCGTATGAACGCGTCCTGAAGAGCGACGTCCGCTACCGCTTCGTCATCGACATCGCCTCGCTGGCAGCATAAGAAAACGAGAGGCGGCGCCTTCGGGGGCCGCCTTTTTCAATGTCGGGCGATTTCAACTGTGGCGGTGCTGTCAAAATCTCCGCCCTTGGGCGCGGCCGCACCGTCTGCCACCCGCGATCAAATGCGACACTCGGGATGTCACGATATGCCTCCGGCATGTCGATGCAGGCGCAGCAGGTATTCGACGCCGTTGAACGGATCAGGACCTGATCGCGGGCGCGAGCGCGGCGGGCCAGCCACTGGGGCGTAATGATCGAAGCTGCTTTCCATGGTCCCCGCCCCGCTCGTCAGGCCCGGCAATTGCTGCTGGACACCGCGGACCATCTGAGACGCCATGGTACCCTCGAGCCGGGCGACGCCATCGGCAATGATCGAATCCGTCGTCGTTGCTGCCGATTTTGCAAGCAGGGTGACCACGCCGCTCAAATTTTCTGCGGGCGTTTCGAGATGAAAGCGGTCGACCGGCTCGCAGAGCACAGTCTGCGCGGCCGATAGCGCCGTTGCCAGCACCCATGGCGTCAACTGCCGGAAATCGGCGGCGGTGCTTGCGGGCGAGCTGTGCCGGGCCGCCGTCATCGCCACCTGACAATCGATGACCTGCCAGCCCAAAATCCCCTGCTTCAGCGTTTCGAACACAGTCTCCTCGACCGCTCGATAAAAGGCTACGGGCATCTGGCCGACATCCACTTCGAGCGCAAAGCTGTTGCCTGCCCCGGGAGGGCGCGGTTCGACGCGCAGGCCGACGGTCGCCAGAAAGGGATTGGGCTCCTTGAAGAGGACCTGCAGGCCGGCCCCGGTCCCGACCGGCCTCTCGACCAGGATGACGGTGCTTTCCTCGAACTTTGCCCCAAGTCCGAAATCCGTCAGCAGAGTCGATTGGATAACTTCCTTCTGCACCTCGCCGTAGAGTGAAACGAAGACTTCGTCCGTCTCCTCGTTCCGGCGCAAATTGATCAACGGATCCTGTTCTGCCATCTGGTTCAGCGCCAGCCAGAGCGCCGCCTTGTCGGAAGGCCGCCGCGCAAGAACCCGGGTTTCGAGCGTAGGCGGCGCAAAGTGAGCCCGCCCGCCCGCGGGATCTCCGCCCACCGCATCCCCGATCCGGGCGCCGGCAAGGCCGGCGACGCGCGCAATCTGCCCTGCGCGAAGGCTCTCGGCGCCATCAACCCGGCCGGCCTGGAACAGGTGGATCGCAGTCACCCGTTCCGGGCCTCCGGGCAGGTCCAGATATTGCCGAAGCCGCACCGTGCCTGAGGCGAGATAGATGTAGGCGAGCTTTTCCCCACCCCAGCCGCGTTCGATCTTGAAGATCTTGCCGGCAACCGGGCCATCCGGATTGGAGCGCCGGCCGGGCAGGATCGACGCAATGGCCGATGCCAGGGCGGGGATGCCGACGCCGGTCATCGCGGCGCCCGCGAAGACCGGATGGACGAGGCCGCTCGCCACCTGCTCGGCCAGGCAGCGCCCAAGCCTTTCCTTGCTCAGGCGACCGGCAGCAAGGATATAATCGGCAAGCAGGGCCTCGTCGTTTTCTGCCAGTGCCTCACAGAGCGGCGTGAAAAGCGGCTCGTCTCCCAGCGCGAGCGTCTCCACCCGGGCAAGCTTGGCTCCGGCATCGATGACCGACGACATGGCGATGGGGCGGACCTGTAATTGGCCGGCAAGAGCCTCCACCACCTCCTGATATCGGGCCCCAAGACGATCGACCTTGTTGACGAAGAAGATGAAGGGAACGCCAAGCCGCTGCAACGCCCGCACCAACACCCGTGTCTGGGCCTGCACGCCTTCGACCGCCGAAACGACGACGATCGCGGCATCCAGCAATCCCAGCACCCGCTCGACCTCGGCGATGAAATCCGGGTGGCCGGGCGTGTCGATGAGATTGACGATCCTGTCGCCGATCGCAAACGACACCACCGCCGCCCTGATCGTGATGCCGCGTAGCCGTTCGAGTTCGAGAGTGTCCGTCTGTGTATTGCCGGTATCGACGCTGCCGAGCTTGTCGATGACGCCGGCGTCAAAAAGCAGTCTTTCGGTAAGGCTAGTCTTGCCTGCATCTACATGGGCGAGAATGCCCAGATTCAAAGTGCGCATGAACCACCAACTTCTCAGAATTTCGAATGTGATTTTCGTGAGAAGTGAATCGGCGCATTGGAACCTCTACCCGTTGCTACGGCTGGATGCGCACCTCCCGGTGGTTGGGAGACGCGGATGGAATGCTAAGGGTGTGCGGGGAGATGTGTCAAGCTTGGGCGTATCGCGTTGTCTAAAGGCTCCGACATGTGTGCCGCAGGGCACGACAATCAGCCCTCATGGTGAGGGTGAGGAGCGAAGCAATCGATCCAGTGAATCGATTGCAACGACAAACGCAGGGCCGTCTCGAACTACGAGGGCGGGTGGCTAAGCGGTGCCTGCTGCATGCAGATGTCGCTGGGTGAAGCGCCGGTGGCCGTCCCCCATCCTTCGAGGCCCTCCGGTTGTACCTCAGAACGAGGCAGGAGAGACGGCGCATTCCCGGACAGCTTTCACGGGCAAAGGAGGCCTACTCCTCCTCCCGCATCGTTTCTTTCTGGGTGATCAGCCGGGCGCTGTGCTGGCCACTCAGATAGATCCACAACCAGCTCCAGGCGACGGAGAAGCGCGAGCGGGTGCCGATCAGGAAGTAGATATGGGCAAGACCCCAGATCCACCAGGCGATCCAGCCCTTCAGCTTGATCCGGCCGAAATCGATGATGGCCGCACTCTTGCCGATCGTGGCGAGGCTGCCTTGGTGCCAGTAGCGGAAGGGCGCCGGTGCCGGCTTGCCGGACAGACGGGCACGGATCACCTTGGCGACGTAGCCGCCCTGCTGCTTGGCGGCAGGCGCGATGCCCGGCACCGGCTTCCCGTCCTCGCGCATCACCGATGCGGTATCGCCGACGACGAAGACGTCGGGTAGCCCCGGCGCGCTCAGATCCTTCTCGACCACGACGCGCCCTGCCCGGTCGGCCGCAACGCCGAGCCACCGTGCCGCCGGCGAGGCGGTGACGCCGGCTGCCCAGACGATCGTCCGGCTGGCAACGAAAGTGTCGCCGATCTTCACGCCGTCGGCATTGCATTCCGTCACCGGCCTGCCGAGATGGATCTCGACCCCGAGTTTCTCCAGCGCCTTCTGGGCATAGGCCGAAAGCTCTTCGGCGAAGGTCGGCAGCACCCGCGGACCAGCCTCGACCAGCACGACGCGGGTCTTGCGCGTATCGATGTTGCGGAATTCCTTGGGCAGCGTGAAATGCGCGAGTTCGGCAATGATGCCGGCCAGCTCGACGCCGGTCGGCCCGGCCCCGACGATGGTGAAGGTCAGAAGCGCATCGCGCACGGTCGGATCGGCCTCCATCTCCGCCCTCTCGAAGGCGAGCAGCACGCGCCGGCGGATCGTCGTCGCATCCTCCAGCGTCTTCAGGCCCGGCGCCACCGGCTCCCATTCATCATGGCCGAAATAGGCATGCGTCGCCCCGGTCGCCAGCACCAGCGTATCGTAACCAAGAGTCATGCCGTTACGGAGGGAAACAGTCTTTGTGCCGCTGTCGACGCCTGTGACCTCGCCGAGCAGCACCGTCACGTCAGGCCGGTCGGCATAGAGCCGGCGGATTGGCCAGGCGATTTCCGAGGTGGAGAGAATGGTCGTCGCCACCTGATAGAGCAGCGGCTGGAAAAGATGATGGTTGCGCCGGTCAACGAGCGTGATCTTGACGCCAGCGCCTTTCAAACCGTTGACGAGTTGCAACCCGCCAAAACCGCCGCCGACAACGACGACATGATGATCGCCCATGACCTGCCCCTTCTGCGCCATTTCGCTGAAAGCCAATGTGGCCCTCGCCGCAATGGTTGCAACCGCCGTTTCGGCATGTCTCCCCTGCGTCATCCGCAGTCGAAAGAGCATGTCGCGCAAAAGTGTGCAGCGGTTTTGCGAGAACGACATGCTGGAATTGAAAGGCCTAGACCAAAGCAAACGAATCCGATCGCGGCGCGCTTTAGCGCCGAGATTATCGGCAACTCCTGCAACCCAACCCGGCGACGCTTGTGAAGCGGACGTCGGGCAGAATTATAACTGCCCAGAGCCTCGGTCGAGGTGCGACACAGACATAGCGTTCGAACGGGCAGTCGGCCCGGAACAGTTCACGGCGCAGCAATCAATAGGGACCGACGCACTGGCGACGGGGTCCATGATAGGGCTGGAAGGTATTGTCGAACGCCCTGTACGACCGATAACGCGCATAGCACCAGCTCTCGTGGCTGCCGCCCCGTCCATAATAGCCAGACGACGCATAGGCCCGATAGGGCCGGCCATAATAGCGATACGGCGAACCGTAATAGCGGTAGGGCGAGCCGTAATAGCCGTAGGGTGAACCGTAATACGAGCCGTAATAGGGCTGTGCCAATGCGCCGCCAATGATGGTGCCGACGGCTAGACCACCCAAGGCCCAGCCCCAATCCGCTCCATGGTTATGGTGGTAACCTCTGTAATAGCCGCCTCGGTAATGGCCGCCACCCCAGTGGCCGCCTCGGCCACGCCATTGCACATGCTCTATCTGCTGCTGCGCTTCGATCCTGGGTGGGTTGATAGCCGGAAACGCTTGAGCCGGCGTGATGCCGGGGGCACCTATGATCAAGCACAACGCGGCGACGGTCAGCTTTCTCATGACTGTTCTCCTCTGCTCGTCCAAGTGAGGGAACTATCTTCCCCCCCTCCTGAACCAAAGGTGAACGCAATATGTCCAAAAACGTTCCTTATAGAGACACATTAATCCCTATCGATGGCACTGGGAATTATCGGCTGCTGGTGCAATCCGACCTTGCTGTTTCCAGGAGGCTGTAAACGTGTCGCGCATCCTCGATCCCCAGAATCTGAGGTTCGTTGGCCAGACTTGGCGTCCAGCCGCTCATCCTCCTGTTGGACGGCACGCCGAATTTGATCGTACCCTTGCCGCGGCTGCCCTCTTCAAGACTGATCGACGGCAGGAGTTCGAGCTGGTTGGTGGACAAATATCGAAAGAGCCCGCTTCTGCGAATGATCACACGTCTGTTGGTCAGTACATATTCCGTCCGAGCCCGGGCAGCCGCATCGACGAAAAAGCGTCCGGCCATTAGGTAAAGGCCCATGAGTACGAACGGAATACCCCATAATTTTGTGAAAACCGGCGTTTCCGTGCTGACGGCAGTAATTTCCCAGAAGATCGCAAAGCCGCCCCACAAAAGCGAGAACGGAACGAGGAGGAAATCCCGCGATGTCAAAAGAAATCCTTGTCCGGGACGCCCTGACCAAAGAAGCTTTTCCCCCGGCATGAGAATGCTACGAATATCGCTATCGCTCATACTGTCATGCCCCTTCAAATGACTTTTTACCGGGCGTAGCCCACGGGTATCGCCATTCCATGTTTCAATTCTTCCATCGAGATCGACGCCGAGACGTCGAAGAGTTCGAGCTTGCGCACGATCTGCTTGTAGATCACGTCGTAATGCTCGACACGCGGCAGCACGATCTTCAGAATGTAATCGTGATTGCCGGTCAGTCGGTGCGCCTCGACGATCTCGGGAATGTCGCCGATGATCCGGCGAAAGCTTTCCGTCCATTCGTCGGAATGGTGAGCCGTCTTGACGAGAGCGAAGACCGTCGTCGGCACGCCCATTTTCTCCCGGTCGAGCACGACGATGCGCCGGGCGATATGGCCGCTTTCTTCCAGCCGCTGGATACGCCGCGAACAGGCCGACACCGAAAGCGCCACGCGCTCGGCAAGATCGGTCACGGATATGCCTGCATCCTTCTGCAGCATGTCGAGAATGCGCCTGTCGCGATCATCAAGCATGTATCCACCGCCCAATCTTTGCACGATTTCATCAAATGGCGCAAAATTATAGCACATATCCCACCATGGAAACAAATAACGCAAACACACCGCGCCGGGATTACGGCATCATTTTCGAAAGTTCAGAATCATGGAGAGCGTGAAGACATGGAAACGATCGGCCTGATCGGCGGTATGAGTTTCGAAAGTTCGGCGGTCTATTACCGTCTCGTCAACGAGATGGTGCGAGACCGCAAGGGTGGCCTTGCCTCGGCCGAACTCATCCTGCATTCGGTGAACTTCGAGGAGATCGTCGCCCTTCAGAAGGCCGGCGCCTGGGATATGGCCGCCCGTCGCCTTGCCGACGTGGCTTTGCGCCTGCAGATTGCTGGCGCCGGCTGCATCCTCATCTGCACCAACACCATGCATCTGATTGCCGACGAGGTTGCCAAGAAGATCTCCGTGCCGCTGATCCACATCATCGACGAGACGGCGAAATCGCTGCATGCCGGCGGCCGGAAGCGCCCGTTGCTGCTTGCGACCCGCTACACGATGGAACACGGCTTCTACAGCGACCGCATGAAAAACCTCGGTCTCGACATCATGGTTCCCGATGCCGGCGACCGCACCACCGTGCACGACATTATTTTCAATGAACTCTGCGCCGGCAAGGTACTCGACAGCTCACGCGACAAGCTCATGGCGGTCATATCACGCGCCATCGACAACGGCGCCGACAGCATCATCCTCGGCTGCACCGAAATCTGCCTGATCCTCGATCCCGACCATCTGCCGCTGCCCGGCTTCGACACCACGGCGATTCATGCGCGAGCGGCAGTCGATTTCGCGCTTGGCGCGGACGAGATCGCGGAAGAGGAAGCGGCCTGAAAGTGTCTCGCCTCGGATTGCCAAATTAATTGACTCAGTCCATTAAATACAGCACAAGATCTCTATTTGGAGATTCTTGAGTTGTTGACAAGGCTCGTTCTTTCCTCGGCGTTATCCTCGGCCTTGTGCCGAGGATAAACGAAAGATGAGTGGGCCGACTTGTCAGCAGTCTGACTAGGTCTCCATCTGGAGATCTTTGCCATGTCCGATATCGCCCTCATCGAAACCGCGCGCGATTTCAACCGCTTCTATACGAACTTCCTCGGCCTCCTGAACAAGGCCTATCTCGACACCGCATTCACGCTGACGGATGCCCGCATCCTCTTCGAGATCGGCTCGCATGACGGTGTCAGCGCCGTGGCGCTGGTCCGCGACCTGCATCTCGACCCGGCCTATCTCAGCCGTATCCTCAAGCGTTTCCGCGCAGAGGGACTGATCGAGACCAGTCCGGATCCGGCCGATCTGCGCAGCCAGGTCATCATTGTCACCGACCGGGGACGTGAGCAGTTCGAAGAACTCGGCCGGCGCGCCAATGCGCAGATCGCCGCCCGTTTCGACAATCTCGCGGCCGGCGAGCCGGAGGCGGCAGTCTCGGCCATGCACACCATCCGCGCCCTCCTCGACCCTACGGCCAAACCCGCACCGGCCGTCATCCGCGCCCATCGCGCCGGCGATATCGGCTGGATCGTTCAGAGCCAGGGCCGTTTCTACGCCGAGGAGTATGGCTGGGACCTGCGATTCGAAGCGCTGGTCGCCGAAGTTGCCGGGAAATTCCTCGCCAATTTCGATCCGGCCAAGGAATATTGCTGGATCGCCGAGCGCGGCGACGTCAATGTCGGCTCGGCCCTCGTCACCAATGGCGGCGACGGCATCGCCAAGCTCCGTCTGCTCTATGTCGACAAATCAGCCCGCGGCCTCGGGCTCGGCAAGATGCTGGTCGACGAATGCATCCGCTTCTCCAGACAGAAGGGCTACCGCGAACTCTCGCTCTGGACCAACGACATGCTGGAGACCGCCCGCGCCATCTATATCAAGGCCGGCTTCCGGCTTGTCTCCGAGGAGAGACACCGCATGTTCGGCCCCGAGGCGAACGGCCAGAACTGGGTTCTGGCTCTGTGATTTGCTGCGTCGCAAAAGTTTCGCTTGATTTGGAAACGAACATTTCCTAATTAGATGCCATGAATACGGCGACCATTGAACATCAAGAAAAGACCAGGGGCCGCGGCCGGCCGCGCGAATTCGACGTGGAGGCAGCGCTCGACGCTGCCCTACGCGTCTTTTCCGAGCGCGGCTATCACGCCGCCTCGATCAGCGAACTGACCGAGGCCATGGGCCTTGCCGCCGGCAGTGTCTACAAGGCGTTCGGCGATAAGCGTGGCATCTTCCTTGCAACGTTCGACCGCTACCGCGCCGTTCGCCGTGGCATGCTCGATGCCGAACTCGCCAAGGCGGAGACCGGCCGGGATAAGCTGCATGCGCTGATCGCCTTCTTTGCGGCGTCCTCCCACGGCGAAACCGGCAGGCGTGGCTGCCTGGTGGTCGGCAGCGCCGGCGATCTCGCTCTCTTCGACAGCGAAGCGGCCGAACGTGTCGCCGCCGCCTTCATGGCCGACGAGACACTGCTGGCCGATCTGATCCGCCTCGGCCAGTCCGACGGCTCGATTTGTGCAGACCTCGATATATCAGCGACCGCGCTTGCGCTTCTCTGCCTCACCAAAGGCATGCGCGTCATCGGCAAGGTGGAGCGCAGCGGTGAAGAAATGGCGGCCGTCGCCGAAGCCGCGATGAAGTTGGTGACCTGACATCCCCCGGAAAAAGGCGAGCCATTCTCTCGGAGGAGCGGCAAGCTGTTGCACAGCCGGAAGCGGGTGGCCGGCGGCAAGATCATTTGAAATCATTCCTTTCAATCTTTGAATACCGGAGTTCCCCGATGAGCATTTCAGCCACCACGCCGGATAAGGCCATTCCCAGGGCGCTATCCCCCTGGCTAACCTTCCTTTTTGCCGCCGCCTGCGGACTGGTGGCCGCCAATCTCTATTACGGCCAGCCGCTTGCCGGCCCGATCAGCGCCGATCTTGGCTTCACGCCTGCCGCCACCGGCCTGATCGTCACGCTGACGCAGATCGGCTACGGGCTCGGCCTGTTGCTGATCGTGCCTCTCGGCGACCTCACCGAAAATCGCCGTCTGGTGTTGCTGCTGATCGCCGTCTCCGCCGTTGCGCTGATCGGCGCGGCGCTGTCGTCGACGCCGACGGCCTTCCTCATCGCCTCGCTCTGCATCGGTCTTTCGTCGGTGGCAGTTCAGGTCCTGGTTCCCTTCGCCGCCAACATGGCGCCGGATGCAACGCGCGGTCAGGTCGTCGGCAATGTCATGAGCGGCCTGCTCTGCGGCATCATGCTGGCTCGCCCCTTTGCAAGCTTCGTCGCCGAAGCTTCCTCCTGGCATGTGGTCTATTACCTCACCGCGGCGCTGATGCTCGTGCTTGCCGTCGTGCTGCGCTTCAACCTGCCGGTTCGGCTGCCGAAGACGAAGCTGCGCTACGGCGAGTTGCTCGCCTCCATGGGTCATCTGGCGCTGACCTCGCGCGTGCTGCAGCGCCGCGCGCTCTACCAGGCCGGTATGTTCGGCGCCTTCAGCCTGTTCTGGACGACGACGCCGCTGCTGCTTGCAAGCCCGGCTTTCGGCCTGACACAGAACGGCATCGCCCTCTTTGCGCTTGCAGGCGCTGCCGGCGCCATCGCCTCGCCGATCGCCGGCCGGCTTGCCGACCGCGGCATGACGAGGATCGCCTCGACGATTGCCATGCTGCTCGGAATGGCTTCCTTCGTGATCAGCCATTTCGCCACGGACGGTTCGCTCACCGCTCTGCTGCTTTTGACGGCCGCGGCGATCCTTCTCGATTTCGGCGTGACGACCAATCTGGTCTGCGGCCAGCGCGCCATCTATGCCCTGAACCCGGAACACCGCAGCCGGCTCAACGGTCTGTTCATGGCGACCTTCTTTGCCGGCGGCGCGCTCGGCTCGGCGCTCGGCGGCTGGGCCTATGCCACCGGCGGCTGGACGATGACAGCCTGGATCGGCTTCTGCTTTCCGGCGCTAGCCTTCCTGTTGTTCCTGACGGAAGGGCGCGGCCGGTAGGAAGCCAGCCTATTTGTCGGTGGAATCAAAATGCGAACGGGCGGCGCGAACGGCGTCGTGGTTTGCCTCCGCCCAGTTCAGCAGCTGCGACAGTGGCTGGTAGAGCGAGCGTCCGAGTTCGGTCATCGAATATTCGACGCTCGGCGGCTTGGTCGGGAACACTTCGCGATGGATATACCCGTCCCTCTGCAGGTCACGTAGTGTCTGCGTCAACATGCGCTGCGAGATATCGGGGAGCATCCGCCGCAGCTCGCCGAAGCGACAGGGCCGAGCCGCCAGCACTTCGAGCAGCAGCGTCGACCATTTGCCGCCAATTTGCTGCATCATGTCCCTGACCGGGCAATTCGAAAAATCGAGACTGGCGAGATCGATCTCGCGCCGCATCCCCGGCATTCTGTTCTTCAGACTGAGGACCGCGCCGGTCATCTGCTGGTTCCTTTTTGGTAACGTAGAGCCGAAAAACTGCCTCCTTTACACCGCCAAGTCAATTCCTATTCTAGTGTAACTCTCTTTTTGAGACCGCCACCAAAACATAGAAGGAAACGACCTATGAGCGAAACCATCCTGGTCACCGGCGCTGCCGGGCAGCTCGGCCAGCGTGTCATCCACCACCTCATCGAGACCTACAGGGTCGCGCCCGGCAGCATCGTCGCGGCAACGCGCAGCCCGCAAAAGCTCGCCGAGCTGGAAAAGAAGGGCGTTCTCACCCGCAAGGCCGATTTCGACGATGTGGCAGGCCTGGAAAAGGCTTTTGCCGGCATCGACCGCCTGCTGATCATCAGCACCGACGCGCTCGACACGCCCGGCAAGCGTATCGCCCAGCACAAGGGCGCCGTTGCAGCGGCCGTCAAAGCCGCCGTCAAGCACATCGCCTACACCTCGATGCCGGCGCCGGACAATTCGCTCGTTTCCTTCGCGCCCGATCATCTCGGCAGCGAGAACGCCATCAAGGCAAGCGGCATCGCTTACACGATCATCCGCGACGCCTGGTATCACGACAATTACCTGCACGGCATGCCGCACAACCTGCAGGGCGGCAAATGGTACAGCGCCACCGGCGACGGCAAGATCTCGACCATCTCGCGTGACGACTGCGCGCTGGCCATCGCCGCAGCCCTTGCCTCCGGCACCGCCGAGAGCGCCACCTATACGCTAACCGGCGCGCAATTGCTGAACAACCGGCAGATCGCCGCCATCGTCTCCGAAGCCGCCGGCAAGCCGCTCGAAGTCGTCGACGTCAATGACGAACAGCTCGGCCAGGGCATCCGCGGCGCGGGTCTTCCCGGCTTCGTCGCCGACATGCTGGTTTCGGCCGACGCCAACATCCGCGCCGGCAACTTCGCGATCGTCACCGAAGACTTCACCAAGCTGACCGGCAAACAACCACAGCCGCTGAAGGATTTCTTCGTGGAACACAAGGCGGCCCTGACGGCGTCAGGCAATGCCGGAGGCCATTGAAGCCTTTCGCTGTGTTCCTGCGCTAGTCGCAGGGATGAGCGAACTCCGATTCTGGATCCCTCATCAGGGCAGATGAGTCACGCACGGCCAGGGCGCGCCGTGGCTGGATTCCTGTGACAGGCACAGGAATCCAGCGCGCCCAGGTCCTTGGGCGCGGGAGACTCTTGCTTCAAAACGCATTGTGTGACTCACAGACAGAAGCGTAATAACCCGCTTCCAGTCAAAGCGTTGAAGGCAACGCCCCGATCAAACTGCCTGCCCGCAGGCGCGGCAAAAGCGCCGTACCGTTTCCGCCATGCCGTATTCCAGCGCATCGGCGGTCAGCCCGTGGCCGATCGAAACTTCAGCAAGCGCGGGAATGCGTTTCACCAGCGCTGGCAGGTTTTCAACTGTCAGATCATGGCCGGCATTGACGGCAAGGCCCATTGCAAGGGCCGCATCCGCCGTCCGTCCGAGTGCTTCGAGGATCGGGGCCGCCCGTTCCGGCGCGCCGTAACAGCCGCCATAGGGGCCGGTATAAAGTTCGATCCGGTCGGCGCCGACTGCCTTGGCGATCTCGACTGCTTCGGCATCCCCGTCGCCATCGGCAAACAGCGACACCCGGCATCCCATCTTCTTCAAACGGGCGACGGCATCAGTCAGAAACGCCCGGTGCTTGCGGAAATCCCAGCCGTGATCGGATGTCGCCTGCGCGGGATCGTCGGGCACCAGCGTCACCTGCTCGGGCGCCGCCCCGGCGCAGAGTTCGAAGAATTCCTCGGTGGGATAGCCCTCGATATTGAATTCGGCCTTGGGAAATTCGTCGTCGATCAGGTTGCGGATCACGGGCAGGTCGGAAAAGCGGATGTGCCGCTGGTCGGGGCGCGGATGCACCGTCAGGCCGCTGGCGCCGGAGGCGAGTGCGATCCGCCCGAGCGCTTCGACGCTTGGCCAGGGCAGATCGCGCCGGTTCCGCAGCATGGCGATGGCGTTGAGGTTCACGGAGAGCTTGGCGGGCATGGCGAAATCCATCGGTCATGAAAATGGGAGGCCCTGCTTTTAAGCCATGTGCTCCGTGATGGCCAACGAGATTCACAAATGGATGCGATGCCAATCGCTGATGGACACCGAAATTGCGCTGAGCATTTGCCGCACGCGTACCGCAGATAGTAAATCCCGTCACCTTTGAAGAGGACCGCGAGATTCCGCAGTGCAGCACAGGTTTTTGTGCGACACACCCAAGAACCCGGCAAAATATGCCGGTAAAGTTGCTATCCCATTTAAAAGAGATTATTTTTAGCACTTATAAAAAAGATCGTTCACGCATAACGTGGACATCGTATCGCGTAGAGTACGCCGCGTACTGCTTCTTTCCCACTGAGAAGAACGCTTAGAGGAAACCCCACTCGCCGCGCATGGGAAGCAACTGGCAAATCCGCATGAGGTGCAACAACATGCCCTAGGAGGGTTCATGCCAGACGGTTCCAAACGCCTGTTTGCCACCGCCGGTATCGCTTCGGAGGCCCGATCGAAATATCGGTTCCTGCCTTCAGCCGCGCTGCCGCCGGATCTACCTGATGGTCCCGTGCCCATCGCCGATATGGCCAATGCATTCGGGGTGACACACAGGACACTGCATTTCTACGAAGAGAAGGGCTTGATTTCGGCCAATCGCATCGGCCTGATGCGGGTCTACGGGCAGGACGACGTGATGCGCATGGCCGTCATCACCGTTTGCCGTGAGACGGGCATGGCGATCGCCGTCATCCAGGAATTGATGGACGAGCTTCGCAGCGCCGATTCGCAGGAATCGGCCGAGGCAATGTTCCGCGAGGCCCTGCAGGTACGCAAGCGCGAGCTGACCGCCGAGATGTCGACGCTGCACCGCCAGCTCCAACAGGTCGGCGACCTCCTGGATTACGACGGCACCATCGAGGAGCCGCCGTTGAACGACAATCAGGACAGCGCCAGCCTGAGTCCACAGGAGCGGCGTTGCCTGGAACTGATGGCGGAAGGCTATTCCACCCAGCGCATCGCTCGGGCGCTGGACCTGAAACATGACGAGACCAAGGATCTCGAGGCCGGGATCATCCTGAAATTCCGCGCCAACAACCGCTTTCAGGCCATCGCCAAGGCGGTTCTGCTCGGCATTGTGCAGGCCTGAACACACACGACGGCCGCCACCGTCTCCTGCCCGCCAAACGTCAACGGACGATCGTCAGCGTCTCCGCCGCGCGCGTAATCGCGGTATAGAGCCAGCGCTCCCGCGTATCGCGAAACGCCCAGCTCTCATCGAACAGCACGACATCGTTCCATTGCGAACCCTGCGCCTTGTGCACGGTGAGCGCATAGCCATAGTCGAACTCGTCGTAGCGCTTGCGGGTGTTCCAGGGGATCTCGCCCTCGACATCTTCGAAGGCCTGCTTCAGCAGCTTGATCTTGGCAGCGCCGCGGTCCATGTCGTCGTCCTCGGGGCGGACCAGCAGATTGATGCCGGGCTTCGTCGTTTCCTTCGACGAGGTCATCACCTGCCAGAGCGAGCCGTTGAGCAGGCCCTTGGCCGGATCGTTCCGCAGGCAGACAAGCTTGTCGCCGGTCTGCGGATAATCGGCATTGAAGCCTTTCAGCTCGCGCAGGCGCTGATTGTAGCGGCGGCGCGTCCGGTTGGTGCCCACGAGTACTTGGTCGGCCTTCATCACCAGATCCTGCGTCACCTCGTTCTTCGAGATCACCTTGGCCGTCCCGTAATCGCCATACATCACCTCATTGCCTTCGCGCACCTGCATGGCAAGCTTGATGATCGGATTGTCGCGCGCCTGGCGGTGAATGTCGGTGAGCAGGTAATCCGGGTCCTGATTGGTGAAGTAACCGCCGCCGCTGACCGGCGGCAGCTGGCCGGGATCGCCGAGCACCAGGATCGGTGTGCCGAAGCTCATCAGATCCTTGCCGAGCGCCTCGTCGACCATCGAGCATTCATCAACGATGATCAGTGCAGCCTTGGCGACCGGGCTTTGCCGGTTGATCGAAAACATCGGCGCGATCGACGTCTTGCCGGTTTCCTCGTCCTCCACCGCCTCCTCGCCGCGCGGCCGGTAGATCAGCGAATGGATCGTCCGGGCGTTGGAGGCGCCGCGCGAGCGCAGCACCTGCGCGGCCTTGCCGGTGAAAGCGGCAAACAGCACATCGCCATCGACATTCTCGGCGAAATGCTTGGCAAGCGTCGTCTTCCCCGTTCCGGCATAACCGAACAGGCGAAAGAGCGGCGAGCGCCCTTCATTCAGCCATTTCGAAACAGCCTTGAGGGCTTCGTCTTGTTGCGGCGCAAATTGCATGATTGCACGACTTGGCAGGATTCGCGGGCGTTAGGCAAGGCGGAAACTGACGCGGCAAGGCCGATGACGCCAAATCCGCCCGGCCGACAATCATCCCTCCCACCGCGAGACAGCGCCGCTTGCACACATCGACGGATCCTGCCCGATGGCATCAGTCAGAAAGTCCAGAACCGTCTTGACCCGCAGCGGTATGTTTCTGCGGGAGGGATAGACGACATAAATGGGCAGCCGGGTCGGTTGAAAGTCGTTCATGACGGGGATCAGCCGACCCGCGGCGATATCCGGCACGGCGATGATGTGGGAGAGCACAGCCAGGCCCGCGCCGGCAAGGGCCGCCCTGTGAATGGCGACGGCGCTGCACGCCGTCAGCCGCGGCGAGATCCTGACGGATATGTCTTCCGAGCCGTTCGAAAACGACCATGAACAGGCATCGCCGGCCCTGCTGTAGCAGAGGCATTCATGGTCCTTGACGTCCTTCGGCGTCCGCGGCGGCGCCTTGCGGGCGAGATAGGCGGGCGAGGCGACGAGGAAGGCCGTCGTCCAGCCGATCCGCCGGCAAACGAGGCTGCTGTCGGCGACGGAGCCCAGACGCACCTCGAGGTCGAGGCGCTCCTCGATCATGTCGGAGCTTTGTTCCCGGAACATCAGTTCCACCGAGAGTTTCGGATGGGCGGCGAGAAGATCGCCCAGCCGATCACTGAGAGAGAGGCCGAGTGGCGCTGGAACGCTGAGCCTGACCTTTCCGGAGGCCATGGCACCTTCCGGTCCGGCGGCATCGCCAAGCTCCTCCACCGCCTCGAGAATCCTCATCGCCATTGGCAGCATCCGTTCACCCTCCGCCGTCAGCGAGAGGCCACTCGTCGTGCGATGCAGCAGGCGGGTGTTGAAATGCCCCTCAAGGGCCGCGACCTGCCGCGAGACCGCCGGCTGCGTCACGTCAAGATCATGCGCCGCCGCCGAGAACGAGCCCGTCTCCACGACGCGCAGAAAGGTCCGCAATGCCGATACGATATCCATCCCCGCCCCCTCATACTTTTGCGCATAGGCCTTATGCAGCCAGACTAAGCGAGAATGGCTTTACAGTCCAGCAATTAAGGATATCTTATATCCATGAGGATATTTTGTATCCTTAATTAGAGGAGAAACGATATGACCCAGCGATTGAACTACGCCCAGCAGTCCCCCGAGCTTTTCAAGAAATTCATGGAATTCAGCATGGCGCTGAAGAACAGCGTGATCGACGAAAAGCTGCAGGCTCTCATCGAGATCCGCGCTTCGCAGATCAATGGATGCGGCTTTTGCCTCGACATGCATGTGAAGCAGGCGAAGATCTATGGCGAGAGCGAATTACGGATCCACCACGTTGCCATCTGGCGGGAATCGAACCTGTTCCTTCCCCGCGAGCGCGCCGCCCTTGCCTGGACCGAAGCCCTGACCAAGCTGCCGGAAGGCGGCGTTCCCGAGGAGATCTACGAACGGGTTCGCGGCCAGCTTTCGGAGAAGGAAATCTCGGACCTGACCTTCGTCGTCATGGCCATCAATGCCTGGAACCGCGTCAATGTCGGCTTCAAGACCGTGCCCGGCTCGGCCGACAAGGCTTACGGCCTCGACAAGGCAGGACTGAACTAAGCTTCGCAATTCATTGAGAAGATTCAATTTTAACGCTGCCGCATCTCGGCAGTGAACGGAGATCTGTTATGAAAATCGTTGTCATCGGCGGAACCGGCCTCATCGGTTCGAAGACTGTCGAACGTCTGCGCAAGCAGGGACATGACGTGGTAGCCGCATCGCCGAACTCAGGCGTCAACACGATCACGGGAGAAGGACTGGCCGACGCGCTCGCAGGCGCCGAAGTCGTGCTCGATCTCGCCAATTCGCCATCCTTCGAAGACAAGGCCGTGCTCGAATTTTTCGAGACCTCTGGCCGCAAACTTCTCGCCGCCGAAAAGGTGGCCGGCGTGAAGCATCATGTCGCGCTGTCCGTCGTCGGCACCGAGCGTCTGCAGGAAAGCGGCTATTTCCGCGGCAAGCTCGCCCAGGAAAAGCTGATCAAGGCGTCAGGGATTCCCTACACCATTGTGCATTCGACGCAGTTCATGGAATTCCTCGGCGGCATCGCCCAATCGGGCACTGTCGGCCAGACGGTTCGCCTGTCGCCGGCCTATGTGCAGCCGATCGTATCCGACGACGTCGCCGATGTCATGGCGGATGTGGCGCTCTCACCGCCCGCCAACGCGACGATCGAGATATCAGGTCCGGAACGGGCGCGCCTGAGCGAACTCGTCGCCAGATATCTGAAGGCCATGAAGGATCCGCGCACCGTCGAGGCTGATGCCGAAGCAAAATATTTCGGCGCCAGGCTCAACGACCAGTCGCTCGTTTCCGACAATAACCGGCGGCTCGGCTCGATCACCTTCGAGCAATGGTTCGCAAAGACCGCGCAGCCGAAATGATCTTGCCAGGGCGCCATGCGCGCCCTGCGCACCACGATCCCATGGAGATTCCGATGATCAGAACATCATTCCTCGCCGCCGCCCTCGCCTGCCTTGCAGCCACCGGCGCCGGCGCGCACGACGCAAACAAGGCCTCGAAGGTCACCCTCGTTTACGAGCACGAGCTTCCGAACGTGCCGGGCAAGAGCATCAAGGGCGTGCTGGTCGAATACGGTCCGGGCGGCTTCTCCGAAGGCCACACCCATCCCGACACCGCCTTCATCTATGCCACCGTGCTCGAAGGAGCGATCCGCAGCCAGGTCAATGACGGCCCGGTCAAGGTCTATCATGCCGGAGAGAGTTTCTCCGAAATGCCGGGCGATCGTCACGGCGTCAGCGCCAACGACAGCGAGACCAAGCCCGCCCGTCTGCTCGCCGTTTTCCTCGTCGACACCAATCAGAAAGAACTCACCTACCCGCTCAAGAAGTGACATCCGCCGATACCGCCCGTGCAAGCCCGATGCTTGCGCGGGCGGCCGAGATGCTGAATCATGTGCGGCCCGCCCTATCCCGGAGACAGAGAGATGATCTACGACGTGCTCTTCGGCAAGCCTCTGATATCCCTCATTGCGATAGGTTTCGCCGGTATCGTCGTCTGGCATCTGCTCTCCAGCCATCGGCCGACAACGCGACTGGTGGTGCAGATTCTCTTCTTTGCGGCGATGACATTGATCCTGGTCGGCAGCGGTATCGAACCTCACCGGTTTCAAGGATATGAGTCCGAGGATCCGCAGGCGTTGCTCGTCATCGTCGCGAAATCGCTCTGGTGGATCCATCTGGCATGGGCCGTCATCGGTTTCATCAGACTGTATCTGGTGCTGGAGGGCAGCCCGCGAGAGGCCCGCCTGCTCCAGGATCTCGTCATCGGCGTCGTCTATATCGGCATGGCCCTGTCGGTCCTGGCCTTCGTCTTCGGCGTGCCGATCGGCACGCTCGTCGCAACCTCGGGCGTCGTCGCCATCATTCTCGGCCTGGCGCTCCAGAACACCCTCGCCGACGTCTTCTCCGGCATCGCGCTGACGCTCGGCCGGCCCTACATCATCGGCGACTGGATCCTCCTCAGCGACGGCACGGAGGGGCGTGTCGTCGAAAGCAACTGGCGCGCGACGCATATCCTGACCAGCGCAAACAATATCGTCGTTCTGCCGAACAGTTTTCTGGCAAAGCTCGGCCTGACGAATGTAAGCCGGCCGGACGAGACCCATCTCTTGATCCTCACCATCCGCATCGCCCCGACGCGGATGCCCGCCTCGGTCCGGCACGTGATGGCGACAGCGCTGGCGAGCTGCAATTCGATCGTGCGCGAACCGCCGCCGGTTGTGGCGCTGAAGGGGCTGGATGCCACGGCGCTGGAGGTCGAGCTGCAGTTCCGGGTAACGAGCCCCAGCCAGCGTGTGCCGGCGCGAAACGAGGTGCTCGACCTCGTCTATCGCCACTGCAAATCGGCCGGCCTGCTTTTGGCCGTTCCAGCCGCGGCCTCCGTCCTGACCGGCGAACTGCCGACCGAAGAGAGCGCACGGCCGCCCCGCGTGACGCCGCTCGAATTGATCGAGGCCATTCCGATCTTTGCGACGTTGACGCGTGATGAAAAGCAGAAACTCGCCGAGACCACGGCCGTGCGCGAATTCCGCAAGGGCGATGTCATCGTGCGGGAGGGCGAAATGCTGCCATCGCTGATGATGGTGCGGGCGGGCATCATCGCGGCGCGCCACGGAGATCAGGAGCGTGGGCGGCTGGCACCAGGTGATTTCTTCGGAGAGACCGGGCTGCTCGCGGGCATGCAGGAAGTCTGCACCCTGGAGGCTCTGACCCCGGTTATCGCCTATGAAATCGATCAGGAGGCCTTCGCGCCGCTGCTGAACGAACGTCCCACACTGGCAGAAGAGATCGCCGAAGACCTCGCCAGCCGCGCCGAGCGCTTTCGCGACGGCGCCGCCCTGCCCCCGGAACATGCCGGCAGCGCGCGCGCCATTCTGAAAACCATCAGGACCATCTTCAGGGCATAAAGCAATTCCAGTAAGAGTGCGCAGCAGTTTTGCGTCCGGAATTGCGAAAAACAAATACAGGGCATTTCCGTGGCTCAAAGAAAAGCGGAAATGCCCTCAAGCGCGGTCTTCCCCTCAGCCGGCGCGCTTCAGCACCCATGCGAAGGTGCTCTGCCAGAGTTCGGCCGGAACCTCCTCGGAGAGGATCCCGACGAGATCGGAAAGCCGGACGCGCCTCAGCGTATTGCGCCAGGCCTCGTCGGCTTCCCACATGATGCGGGCGACCGCGCAAGGCTTGCTGTCACAATAACCTTCCGCCCGGCATGGATTGTTTTCTCGGATATTCGTGCAGGTGAAGCTGCGCGCGCTTCCCTCGACCGCCTCGACGATGTCGAGGAAATTGATCTCGGACGAGGGTCTTGCAAGCCGGTAGCCGCCGCTCGGGCCGAGCGTGGTGTTGACCAGCGATGCCTGCGAAAGGCTCTGCAGCGCCTTGGAGAGGTATTCCTTCGGCAGACCATGAAGCTCAGCGAGCGCCTTGGTGGAAAGGTACCTGCCCTCAGGCAGGCCCGCGAGAATGGCGCAGCAATGCAACGCCCACTCGACCTGGCTTTTCAGGATCATTCGGCAACTCTTGTGATGACTGGCTCGGCCATTGGAATTAAGGATATATCATATCCGAAAACCGGTATGATGTAAACGACCTGCATAAGCAGCGTGTTGCCGCCTGAGCCGTGAACCTCAGCCGGCCTCGCTCTCTCCCCTCGGCTGATCATTCTCAATCCCGGCAATCAGCTTGCGCAGCAGCGCCGCGAGCGCCTCGCGCTCCTGTCCGTCAAGAGCCTGCAGAAACGAGGATTCGCTCGCCATATCGGTGCGGAAGGCCTTTTCGGCGAGTGCGGCGCCGGCTTCTGTCAATGCCACCAGCACACTGCGCCCGTCACGTGGCGATTTCTCCCGGCAGATCAAGCCCGCTTTCTCCAGACGGTCTAGCCTGTGGGTCAGGCCTCCCGACGAGATCATCAGCGCCGAATACATGTCCGTTGGGGTCAGCCGGTAAGGCGGCCCGGAACGGCGAAGCGTTGCGATCACGTCGAATTCGCCTCGGTCGAGGCCAAAATCGGCAAAGGTCGCCTCGATGCTGGGGCGCACCAGGTTGGACAGCCGAAAGGCCCGCCCCAGGATCGCCATCGGCTCCGTGTCGAGGTCGGGCAGTTCCAGCGTCCATTGCCGGCGCAGCCGGTCGACATGGTCCTCGCTCGGGCGGCCCCCGTCCTCGGGGCGGTCACCGTTCCCTTCAGTTCCATCCATCATTCTCTGCCTCATATCACCACGGGCGAGACATACACCTTTCACTCGATTCACGGAAGATATCTTGACGGGAAGATAATTTTCAGAGATATATCTTCTCGCAAAGATAGTTTGCGTTCGCAGACGGCACGAGCAGGAGGCACGTGATGTTCAGGATTCTTCGACACCAAGAACCACGGCCGGATCAGAGCAGGACGGTCCGCTTCGAAGGCCACGATTACGGCGGCGAGATATCGCTCTTCCTCGTCGACAACGAGCCCGGCCAGGGCCCCGATCTGCATGTCCATCCCTATTCCGAGACATGGGCCGTCCGGAAAGGCGAAGCCGAGTTCACCGTTGGTGACGCCAAAACCCGGGCCTTTCCCGGTGATATCGTCGTCGTGGCCGCCAACATTCCCCACCGCTTCGAAAATGTCGGCACGGGACGGCTCGAAATCGTCTGCATTCATGCCAGCGACACGATCGTCCAGGAGTTTGTGTGAGGCGAGACTGCCCCCCGAAAAACACCCCAAAGAGGAGGAAACCGCAATGTCCAAGATGATCTTCGTGAACCTGCCGGTAAAAGACATTGCCGCTGCGACCCGCTTCTACGAAGCGATCGGATGCAGCAAGAACGAACAGTTCAGCGATCACCAGGCCTCGAATATGGTCTGGTCCGAGGCGATTATCTTCCATTTGCTGACGCGCGATTTCTTCGCGAGTTTCACGCCAAAACCTGTTGCCGAAGCGGAGAAGGCGAGCGAAATGCTGATCGCATTGACGATGGACAGTCGTGAAGACGTCGACGCCATCGTCGAGGCGGCCTCAACCGCCGGCGGCAAGGCCGATCCGCGCGCCCCGACAGACATGGGCTGGCTCTATAACCGCGCCTTCGAGGATCCCGACGGCCATATATTCGAAGCGGTATGGGTCGATATGGCGGCGGCGTCCGCCTCGGGGCAATAGCCGACAAGGCGCTCCGATGCGATCTGCACGGGCGAAGCGGGTTTCGGCTCGCCTCGCCCGCCATGAAAACTTTTCCTGCGCCTGGAATAAAACTGCCTTGTGCCGTGTCTCATCTCAGGCATCGCAAGATTGCGTGCCCAATCTGAGGAGAGACATCATGAAGTCCGTGAAATTTCTGTCCGTCGTGGCGGCCGCCGCCCTTGCCGCGACCGCTGCTTTCGCCGCCGTTCCCGTCAAGACCGTCGATTCCGCCAAAGGCAAGGTGCTCGCCGGCGAAAACGGCATGACGCTTTACACCTTCAAGAAGGACGTCAAGGGCGTTTCCAACTGCAACGACGATTGTGCCAAGAACTGGCCGCCGCTGATGGCCGCTGGCGACGCCAAGGCCGATGGTGCATATTCGATCATCGATCGCAAGGATGGCACGAAACAATGGGCCAAGGACGGCATGCCGCTCTATTTCTGGGTCAAAGACAAGAAGGCAGGCGACATCACCGGCGATGGCGTCGGCGGCAATTGGGATCTCGCCAAACCCTGATTGTGGCGGCCCTGATCGCCCAGTCCCAAATCACCAGAGAGCCGGCGTGAAGATACCCGCACCCGAAACCTTCGAGGGCCAGATCCTGGCCCTCCTGCCCTCGCTCCGGCGGTATTCGCGCAGCCTGACGCGCTCGGATGCCGATGGCGAGGATCTGCTCCAGGATTGCGTCGAGAAGGTTCTCACGCGCCGTGGCCAATGGCGCGGCCTCAACCTGCGCGGCTGGGTCCTGACCATCATGACCAATCTCTATCGCAACGGCCGGCGCGGCAAGACGCGCGACGGCCTGATCGAACTCGACGCGGCTGAGGATATGGCCTCTTCCGAACCACCGGCCGATCCGCTGGAGCGCGCGCGGCTCGACGATGCGCTGAACAGCCTTTCGGAAGAACACCGCGCCGTGCTGATGCTCGTGGTCATCGAGGGTTATACCTATGGCGAGGTCGCCGCCGCGCTCGACATCCCGATCGGCACCGTCATGTCCCGCCTGTCGCGCGCCCGCCGGCGCATCGCCGAGCGGCTAAAGGCCGACAACATCATTACGCTTCGGAGACCGAAATGAACGAGACCAATCCGAGCGTCACCGAAGCCGATCTCCACGCCTATGCCGACGGCCAACTACCAGAAACGGCGCGTGCCCGCATCGAGGCCTTCCTGGCCGACAATCCCGATGAAGCGGCGATGGTCGCCGCATGGCAGGCGCAAAATGGGGCGATCCGCTCGATGTTTGCAGGTTATGAGCAGGCGAAGGACACCGACCCCCTGCTGGTCGTCCCCCCGCGCGCCATTCCATCAGGCTCGAAACGCTGGGCGATCGCTGCGGCCGCCCTCGTCGTCTTCGCGCTCGGCGCCGTCAGCGGCCATTATGGCCCAGCACTTCTGGAAAAGCCGGAGTTGCAGCTTGCCGGCGACGAAACGCTGCCGAAACAGGCTGAGACCGCCTTCGCGGTCTATGCCGCCGAGGTTCGTCACCCCGTCGAGGTCTTCGCAGACGAGGAGGCCCATCTCGCCACCTGGCTCGGCAAGCGCCTGGCAATCCAGCATCTCAAGATCCCGAACCTGCAGCCGCTCGGCTTCAAGCTGGTCGGCGGCCGCCTGCTGCCGGTCGACGGCAGGCCGGGCGCCATGTTCATGTACGAGAACCAGGCCGGCGAGCGCCTGACTGTCCTGGTCGGCCGCAACACGGACAACCGCACGACGAGCTTCCGCTTCGCCTCGTCGGGCAATGTCGAGACCTTTTACTGGATCGACGGCGAACTCGGCTATGCCGTCACCGGCGAAATCTCCCGCGAGACGCTACGGAAGGTGGCTGAGGAATGCTATAAGCAGTTTCCGTCGTGAGGATCAGCGCGAGGGATCGTTGCTGAGCTCGATCGGCCGTCCGTGCGGCGTCGCTTCCGCCGCCCGCTGCCAGCTGTGCTGCAGTGCCAGGATCGTTTTCGCATCGGCGATGCCGTTGCCGACGATCAGATCCGAGAGAGCCGCCACCCAGCAGTCGAAATAGTCGCTGCCATCTTCGGCCCGGCCAGGCCTGTGCAATTGCGCGGACAGCGTTTCAGCCCATTGGCTCCAGCTGAACAGCCCTTTTGCGTGCAGGTGCACGGTCATGGCAAAGGCTTCGGCCGCCCATGGCTCGGGAAAGACCGGCTCTCCCTCCGGCGATCTCGGCAGGCTGGGCGATTGCCTCAACGGCGATGTCTCATGCCGGCTCAAGATAGCTCTCCCATGCATCGATCGACACGGTCAGCGTGGGATCGGCATCCGCGCCCCAGATCTCCGCGCCGTCGAAGACGATGGTATACAGCCATTGCGGGTTTTCGCCCTTGCCATGCGCATTGTCGTCAGGGAAGACGAACGAACCTTGTACAGCTTCGACCACACCGGTCCTGGCGCGCGCGTAACGCGGTAGGCGCGTATGCGTCGGCGGGTTGAAATTCTTCGTCTTCACCGTCTCGCCGACCGCAAAGAGCGGAGCGGTCTTAACAGGACGATCGCAAGGCCCACCCTTTGCCAAAACGGCGGGCACGATGTCCGCTTTCAGCACCCGCTTCGGCACCGCGCCGTCCTGCAATGCATGGCCGGACAGCAACTCCTCGCGCGTCGCAAAGCCGTGCCGCTCCAGCAGCTTGTCGATGCCGCGGATCCAGATCTCGTAGTAGCTGGCGGCGAGGTAATCGGCCGGCGGAATATTCTCGCGCGCATGCCGGCTTTCATCGATCGTCCACGCGCCGAAAGCGCCGCAGGAGATGGTGATGCCGAGCGCCCGCTTTTCCCATGCTGCATGAAAATAGGGCTCATTCTTTTCGGGCGCGACCGGCCCGAAGCCCATCTGCCCGCCGAGATCGTGCGGTCCGTTCATGGTGTGCTCTCCGGGCTGGCAGCAACCGCGGTGCCGATCATCGCATCGCGGCTGACGAGACCGGCAAGCGCCTGTTCGTCCATTCCTTCCGTGCCTTCCGGCCGCTCGGGAATGACGAGGTAACGCAGCTCTGCCGTCGAATCCCAGACGCGGATCTTCTTGTCCTCCGGCAGCGTCAGCCCGAATTCCGCAAGCACGCCGCGCGGATCGATGACGGCGCGCGAGCGATAGGCCGGCGCCTTGTACCAGACCGGCGGAAGGCCGAGCACCGACCACGGATAACAAGAGCAGAGCGTGCAGACGACGAGATTATGGGTCTCGGCCGTGTTGAAGACGGCACGCATGTGCTCGCCCTGCCGGCCAGTGTAGCCGAGACTGGCGATCGCCGCCGTCGCATCACGCTTCAGCCAGTCGGCGAAATCGGCATCGCCCCAGGCTTTGGCAACGACATGCGCGCCGTTTCTCGGCCCCACCTTCGTCTCATAGGTCTCGACGATCGCATCGATCGCCGCCGGATCGATAAGCCCCTTCTCCGTCAGCAACGTTTCCAGCGCCTTCACACGTGCCTGCATGTCGGAATAGAGATTGTCGTGATCATGCCCGTGGGCATGATCGTGGTCATGGCTATGCGCGTCATGATCGTCGTGCAAGACACTGTCCTCCCGAAACTTTCTCCTATTTTTACCATATGCCGCAGGTCCGCCAAGCCCTTCTATGCGCCCTCAGCTTTTCCGCTAATCTCCCGCCATGAACATTCTGATTCTCGGCGCAACCGGCTTCATAGGCTCCGTGGTCGCGGCCCGGCTCGTTGCCGATGGCCACGCAGTGACCGGGCTTGGCCGCAATCCCGCGCGTGCCCGCCTGAAACAGTCGAAGGTCGACTGGCGGCGCGCCGATCTCTCGCGCATGACGAAACCGGCGGATTGGGACGACATCCTCAAGGACCAGCATGCCGTCATCAATTGCGCCGGCGCCCTGCAGGACGGCCTTTCGGACGATCTGTCGGCCACCCAGGCAGAGGCGATGCTGGCGCTCTATTCCGCCGCAAAAGCCTCGTCGCGCCCGCTGATCGTGCAGATATCGGCAAGGACGGCGGGAGCGGCCGGCGATCTTCCCTTCCTCGCCACCAAACGGCGGGCCGACGAGGCGCTTGCTGCCAGCGGCCTGCCATATTTCATCCTGCGCCCTGCCCTGGTACTCGGCCGCAATGCCCATGGCGGTTCGGCGCTGCTGCGCGCACTCGCAGCCTTTCCATTGGTGCTGCCCCTGGTCCATGCCGAAAGCCTCGTCGAAACACTCTCTGTCGACGATGTGGCGGAAGCCGTGTCGCGGGCGGTTTCCGGCGACATCTCCGGCGATGTCGATCTTGCCGCCGCCGAGACCCTGACGCTCGCCGATCTCGTCCGCCTGCACCGGCAATGGCTCGGCCTCCCTCCCGCCCGCGTGTTTGCCCTTGCCCCCTGGCTTGCCCGGCCGGTGACATGGCTCGCCGATCTGTCGGGCCTGCTCGGTTGGCGTTCGCCGCTGCGTTCGACAGCGATGACCGTCATGTCGGAAGGCGTGCAAAGCTCGAAAGCAGGAAGCGGCCTCGTCGCGACATCAGCGGCTGCGACGCTCTCGGCCAATCCCTCCGGCGTCCAGGATCTCTGGTTTGCCCGGCTCTATCTCCTGAAGTCGCTTGTCATATCGGGCCTGTCCGTCTTCTGGCTGCTTTCCGGCCTGATCCCGCTGCTGGCGCTCGAGAGGACATCCGCTCACTTCCTGCCATTCATGCCTCACGCTGCCGCAACGGCGCTGACGCTGGCGACCTGCCTCGTCGACATCGTCCTCGGTGCCGCCGTCCTTGTCCGTCCCCTGGCGAAACGCGCCCTTCTCGGCATGCTTGGAGTGTCGATCGCCTATCTCGCCGGCGCCAGCCTGCTCGAACCCGTGCTCTGGCTCGATCCGCTCGGGGTTCTCGTCAAGGTGCTGCCGTCGATCCTGTTGACGCTGGTAGCCCTTGCCATCCTGGATGAACGCTGATGCTTGAAGAATGGCTGCTGCTCGCCCATGTCATTGGCGCGACCGTGCTCTTCGGTACCGGCGCCGGTATCGCCTTCTTCATGGCGATGGCGCATCGCACACGCGATCCCGCACTGATCGCCCATGTCTCAGCAACCGTCGTCATCGCCGATACGCTCTTCACCGCCACCGCGGCCATCCTCCAGCCGGTGACCGGCACTCTGCTGGCGCGATCGATCGGCTGGGACCTGTCGGAGGGCTGGATTGCGCTGTCGCTGCTGCTCTATGTCGTCACCGGCCTGTTCTGGCTGCCGGTCGTCTGGATCCAGATCCGGCTGCGCAATCTCGCTCGCGCTGCCGCGGCATCGGGAAAAGCCCTGCCGCCAGCCTATTTCAGCCTTTACCGCATCTGGTTTGCTTTCGGCTTTCCAGCCTTCTCAGCCGTCCTCGGCATTTTCTGGCTGATGCTGATGAAGCCGTCGATCGCTCTATTTTAACATCGGCCAGAGGCTTAGCACCAAGAGCACTGCCATGCTGATGTTGAACCATTTCAGCCGCACCGGATCGGAAAGCCATTCCCTGAGCGCCGAGCCGAAGCCTGCCCATGTCGAAACGCTGGGGACATTGACCACCGCGAAAGCGAGACCGACGATCAGCACGCTGACGAGATAGAGTTGCGGATTGGTATAGGTGGCCATCGCGGTGACCGCCATCACCCAGGCTTTTGGATTGACCCATTGGAAGGCGGCAGCCGCAAAGAAGGACATCGGCTCGACGCCGCTCTTGCCTTCGCTGAGCGAGCGCGACGTGGCGATCTTCCAGGCGATCCAGACGAGATAGGCGCCGCCCGCAAATTTCAGCGCCGTATAGACGGCCGGCACCGTATGCAGAAGCGCGCCGAGCCCGAGGCCGACGCCGATGAGCAGCGAGAAAAAACCGGCGCCGATGCCGAACATATGCGGGATCGTCCTGCGGAAGCCGAAGTTCACGCCCGATGCGAAAAGCATCATATTGTTCGGTCCCGGCGTGATCGATGTCGTGAAGGCAAAGAGAACGAGGGCGAGAAACGTATCCAGCGGCATGCGACCTCCCCAGCCAGCTTTTTGCGGCCTGCTTATTTAGGTCAGCATAGCTGCCCTAAACTGCCGATGCCATGACATCATTGTCATGGTGACAGGATTACTTGAAAGATGGCGAGCCGGCCCAATCTCTTGCCGAAGGGACAGAAAATTATGCAAGACGACCCGATTCCATTGATCACATTCCCGAACGGCACGGCGGTGCCGGCGCTCGGCCAGGGAACCTGGGCCATGGGCGAGGATGCCGGCCACGCCAGGGCCGAGATCGAAAGCCTCAAGGCAGGCATCGATCTCGGCATGACACTGATCGACACCGCCGAAATGTATGGCGACGGCGGCGCCGAGGAGATCGTCGGCCAGGCAATCAGGGGACGGCGCGACGAGGTCTTCGTCGTCAGCAAGGTCTATCCCTGGAACGCCAGCCTGAAAGGCACGATCGAAGCCTGCGAGCGCAGTCTCGAACGGCTCGGCACCGACCGCATCGATCTCTATCTCTTGCACTGGCGCGGCAACTACCCGCTCGCCGAAACCGTCGCCGCCTTCGAAATGCTGAAAACATCCGGCAAGATCGGCGCCTGGGGCGTCTCCAACTTCGACACCGACGACATGCAGGAATTGCTTGGAGTGCCCGACGGCGCCAATGTCGCCGCCAACCAGGTGCTCTACAATCTCTCCCGCCGCGGCATCGAATTCGACCTGCTGCCCTGGTGTCAGAGCCGCAAGATTCCCATCATGGCCTATTCGCCGATCGAGCAGGGAAATATCCTGCATCATCCCGAGCTGATCCGTATTGCCAAGGCCTATCAGGCAACGCCCGCCCAGCTGGCGCTCGCCTTCCTGCTGGAACACGACGGCGTCATCGTCATCCCGAAGACCTCGAATGCCGAACGCGCGGCCGAAAACCGCGACTGCGTCTCGCTCGATATCACCGACGAGGACTGGCAGGCGCTGGACGCCGCCTTCCCGCCGCCGGCAAAGAAAAAGCCGCTGGAGATGCTCTGATATCCAGCGGCTTTCGCAATTATGACAGCAGCGGGCTTACATGCCCAGGCTGTAATCTTTATATGCCCGGGCTGTACTATTTACATGCCCTGGACACCGCGGTTCATCGCCGCAATGCCGGTGCGGCAGACCTCAATCAGGCCGAGCGGCTTCATGATCGCTACAAACTGGTCGATCTTCGACGACTTGCCGGTGATCTCAAGAATGAAGTGACCGACCGTCGCATCCACCACCTTGGCGTGGAAGGCGTCGGCAAGGCGCAGGGTCTCGGCGCGCATGTCGCCCTCGCCGATCACCTTGACCAGCGCCACCTCGCGCTCGATCGGACGGTCCTGGCCGAGTTCGCGGGCGCGCACCGTCAGGTCGACGACGCGATGCACCGGCACGATCCGCTCCAGCTGCGCCTTGATCTGCTCCAGCACGTGCGGCGTGCCGCGCGTGACGATGGTGATGCGGGAAAGATGCGCCTGATGCTCGGTCTCGGAGACCGTCAGGCTCTCGATATTGTAGCCGCGGCCGGAGAACAGGCCGATGACCCGGGCAAGAACGCCCGGCTCGTTGTCGACGAGAACCGAAAGCGTGTGGCTTTCGACGGCCGCCGTTTCCGGCGAGATGAAATAAGCGGAGCCCGTGGGCTGTAGATGTGCGTTCATGGTCCTGAGTTTCCTCTTCCCTGCCGCATACCCCCCGAAAATCGGAAACGATTTCCGGAAAGGGTTATGCGCAAATTAAAAATGTCAGACGAGCGCGCGGCCCTTGGCGTCGATCGCATTGGCGACCGCCTCGTCGGTGGCTTCGTCAGGCAGCAGCATTTCATTGTGAGCCTTGCCCGAGGGGATCATCGGGAAGCAGTTGGCGAGATTGGCGACGCGGCAGTCGAAGATGACCGGCTTTCTGACCTCGATCATCTCCAGAATGGTGTCGTCGAGCTGATCCGGCTTTTCGCAGCGCAGACCGACGGCGCCATAGGCTTCCGCCAGCTTAACGAAATCGGGCATCGCCTCGGTATAGGAGTTCGACAGGCGGTTGCCGTGCAGCAGCTGCTGCCACTGGCGGACCATGCCCATATACTGGTTGTTCATGATGAAGATCTTGATCGGCGCATCGTGCTGGATCGCCGCCGACATTTCCTGGATACACATCTGGATCGAGGCATCGCCGGCAATGTCGATGACGAGGCTGTCGGGATGGGCGATCTGAACGCCGAGCGCAGCCGGCAGGCCGTAACCCATTGTACCGAGGCCTCCCGAGGTCATCCAGCGGTTCGGCTGCTCGAAGCCGAAGAACTGCGCCGCCCACATCTGATGCTGGCCGACCTCGGTGGTGATGTAGGTGTCGCGGTCCTTGGTATGGGCGTAGAGCCGCTCCAGCGCATATTGCGGCATGATGACGTCGTTGCTCTTCGTATAGGCGAAGGAGTTGCGCGCCCGCCAGCGGGTGATATCGGTCCACCAATCGTCGAGCCGGCCCTTTTCCGGCTTCTTCGGCAGCGCCCGCCACAGGCGGACCATGTCTTCGAGGACGTGGCCGACATCGCCGCGGATGCCGATATCGACCCGGACGTTCTTGTTGATCGAAGACGGATCGATATCGATATGGATCTTCTTCGAATTCGGCGAAAAGGCATTGAGACGGCCAGTGATGCGGTCGTCAAAACGCGCGCCGATGCAGACCATGACGTCGCAATCGTGCATCGCCATGTTGGCTTCGTAGGAGCCATGCATGCCGAGCATCTTCAGCCAGTTCTTGCCGGAAGCGGGATAGGCGCCGAGGCCCATCAGCGTCGAGGTGATCGGGAAATCGGTGAGCTCGACCAGCTCGCGCAACAGCTTGGAAGCCTCCGGACCGGAATTGACGACGCCGCCGCCGGAATAGATGACGGGACGGCGCGCATTCGCCATCAGCTCGATCGCCGCATGGATCTGGTTGAGGTCGCCTTGGGTCTTCGGCTGGTAGCTCTTCTGAATCGTGTAATCGGCCGGCGGCGTGTAGGTGCCGGTCGCAAACTGCACGTCCTTCGGAATATCGACGACGACAGGGCCCGGACGGCCGGACTGGGCGATGCGGAAGGCCTCGTGAATGACGGCGGCGAGCTCGTTGACGTCCTTGACCAACCAGTTGTGCTTGGTGCAGGGCCGGGTGATGCCGACCGTATCGCATTCCTGGAAGGCGTCGGAGCCGATCAGCGAGGTCGGAACCTGGCCGGTCAGGCAGACGAGCGGGACCGAATCCATCAGCGCATCCTGCAGTGGCGTGACCGCGTTGGTGGCGCCCGGACCCGAGGTTACCAGCATGACGCCGACCTTGCCGGTCGAGCGGGCGTAACCTTCGGCCGCATGGCCTGCCCCCTGCTCGTGGCGGACGAGGATGTGCTTGACCTCCTCCTGCTGGAAGATCTCGTCGTAGATCGGCAGGACCGCGCCGCCGGGATAGCCGAAGATATGTTCGACGCCATTGTCCTTCAGCGCCTTGAGAACGATCTCCGCTCCCGTCATCCGATTGCCTGCCGCCTGATTGTCCGTGCTCATCTGTCTGTTCCGTTTATGCTGGGATTTGCGTTTGTGGCCGGAAGCCCTGATTTCGGGCATAAAAAAAGGCCCCGGAGGAGCCTGTCATCTAGCGCATGGGTGGCTATCGCCGGATGGTTACACCATCCTGCCCATGCGCTTTCCCACCACGATAAGAGCCGTTGCGATTTTCATGGTCGGCAGTGATAGACAGAAAATTTCGCAGCGTCAACGCATGCCGCAATAAAAAACTGCCCGGCGCCCGTATCCCCGAAAATCGATAGGATGAAGGATTTGTTAAAGGATCGACTTTATTCTTATACGCTACCGCATGGAGTAGCCCTTTGCTCAACAACGACTTGCGCACGTCTGGCAAGGTAGGCGAGCATGATCGCCGCGATGGCCATGCGCCGGGGAATCGCTTTCTCGGCCGCGTCGTTGCATGCAGCGGCTCCAGGGCGACGATTGCCGCCGTCGCCGAACAGGGCGGCACCGATCTTACCGAACTCTGGTCCGTGGGCCGGCTGATTTCGATCAGCGTCGGCCGCAACCGTGTCGTCGCCCTCGTCTATCAGATGAACACCGGCAGCCATGCCTGGGATGAAGGCGAAGACAACACGTTCCGGATCGAGACCGAACTGCTCGGCGAAGTCCGTGTGGATGAGGACGGCACCGAGGAGTTCTCGACCGGCATCTCGCGTTATCCCTATCTCGGCGCCATCGCCCACCGCATCCGTTCCGCCGACCTGATGCGCATCTATGATGCCGGCGAGGGTACGACCGCCGTCATCGGCAAGCTGACGCAGGACGAAAGCATCGATGCGGCGATCCACATCCCCTCGATGCTCTCCAAGCATTTCGCCGTCGTCGGCTCCACCGGCGTCGGCAAGTCGACCGCGGTCTCGCTGCTCCTGCACAAGGCGATCGAGGCGGATCCGAAGCTGCGTGTACTGATCCTCGATCCGCATAATGAATTTGCCGCCGCCTTCCCCAAGCACGCCGTCACCATCGATACCGATACACTCGACCTGCCCTTCTGGCTGATGCGGCTGGAGGAATTCGCCGAGGTCGTTTTTCGCGGCCGTCCGCCGGTGCCCGAAGAGCTCGACATGCTGCGCGATATCCTGCCGGAAGCCAAACGCGCCTTCCGCGGCAGCGACAACTCGCTGGTGCGCCGCACCACGGAAAAAAGCTCGATCACCGCCGATACGCCGGTTCCCTACCGCATGGCCGATCTGCTGGCGCTGATCGACGAACGCATCGGCCGCCTGGAAGGCCGCTCGGAAAAGCCCTTCCTGCGGTCGCTGAAGATGCGCCTCATCGCCGCGATCAACGATCCGCGCTATCATTTCATGTTCTCCAACAACACGATCAGCGACACGATCACCGAAACCATCGCGCAGATCTTCCGCATCCCCGGCGAGAACCGGCCGATCTGCACCTTCCAGCTTGCCGGCATTCCCTCCGAGGTCGTCAATTCGGTCGCCTCTGTGCTCTGCCGCATGGCCTTCGAAGTGGCGCTGTGGAGCGACGGCGCCATCCACATGCTCGTCGTCTGCGAGGAAGCTCACCGCTACATTCCCTCCGATCCGAGCCTCGGCTTCGTGCCGACACGCCAGGCAATTGCCCGCATCGCCAAGGAGGGCCGCAAATACGGCGTCTCGCTCGGCATCATCACCCAGCGGCCGGGCGAGCTCGACCAGACGATCCTGTCGCAGTGTTCGACGCTCTTTGCCATGCGCCTTGCCAACGACCGAGACCAGGAAATCATCCGCTCGGCCATCCCGAATTCGTCGATCTCGACGACGAGCTTCATCTCCTCGATCGGCAATGGCGAGGCAATCGCTTTCGGCGAGGCGATCAGCGTGCCGATGCGCATGCGCTTTTCCCGCGTCGAGGAGAACCTGCTGCCGAAGGCGAGCAGCGCCAATAGCAAGCACAGCGAGGAAGATCCGGATACGGTCGACCTGCGCAAGATCGTCACCCGTATGCGGGCGGTGACCGTCGGACCCGACATTTCGAATTTTCAGCAGAACTATGCCGCATCCGTGGCAAGCTTGGACGAGGCTGATGCAGCCGACGAGGATCTCGACGCCAAGCCCTACGTACCACCAACCTCTTCGGCCGCGCCGCTCGAATCCTACCGACGCGAACTGCTGCCGCAAACGCCGCGACTGGATCCGGCTGCAGTGCCGGCGATCGATCCCCGGCTGGACGCGCTCCGCCGCGAGATGCGCCGCGAGGAGCCGGTCTTTCCCCGGCCGGCGCCGCCGGCGGATCAGCCAGCGATCACCCGCCGGGAGCCTGGCACGTCGCTGCGCGAAAGCATCCTGAAAAAACCGCTGAGCAGCCTCTACAACAAGGATTGACGCTTCAGCTCACTCTCCAGCGTCATTAGAGGTCCGACGGCGTCGAGCACCCGTTGCCGGTCCATCGATGCGAGTGGCAACAGAGGCCGTGGGAGCTCTGCCCGAGCGAGTGAAAGAATGTCGACCAGCGTATAGACCACGCGAAGGCTTCCGAATTCCTTGAACGTTTTCCAGAGCGGCTGAAGGAGAGCATCGAGCCGGCGCGCCTCGCCACTGTCGCCCGCAATCGCGGCCTTGCTGAGCGCAAGGGCGACGCGCGGCAGCAAGCCGCCGATGACGCTGTACCAGGCATCGGCGCCTGAAAGCAGCGCTTCGGCCGCCCCCCAGTCGCCGCTATAGCCGATCGCAAGCTCGGTCTTCTCCCGCAATGCCGCCAGTTCGCCTGCGAGATCGCCGTCAACAGGCAGAGGCATCTTTACCGCCTTGATCGTCTCGAGGTCGGACAGGCGTTGCAGAAGCTCGCGGCTGAAGGTGAAGTGGGTCGTGCCGGGATTGTTGTAGATGCAAAGCGGCAGCTTCGCCGCCTCCGTGACCGCAAGGAAATGCCCATAGGCTTCTTCCTGGGTCAGCGGCGTATAGGATACAGGCGCCAGCAGAAGCGCATCTGCACCAGCGGCCTCGGCATCCCTCGCAAGGTTTTGGGCCTGGTCTGTCCTCAAAGCGCCAACGCCGACGACGAGGGGAATACGGCCGTGAACGCATTCGACCGCAGCCTCGACGGCTCGCCGCCGCTCCTCAGGTGCAAGAAAGGCATAGATCCCGGTGCTGCCGAGAAGACCTATCGAGGCGACGCCTGCATCGCACAGGCGCTCCAGCAGGCGGCTAAGAGCTTCGGTGTCGACCCTGCCATCCCGATCGGCGGGCGTTGGCGGAAAGGCCGAAAGACCATGAAACGGAGAAGCGACAGACATGATGCGATCCTGAAAAACGGTCAATGTGAAAACAGCAGGCGCGATCCGGCGCCGGCGAAGAAGACGGCGAGACTTCCCTCGATCCACCGCCGCGCGCGGGCATAGCCGCGCACCATCGGCGCCGTCGAGAAGAGCACGGCATAGCCGGCAAATATCGAGATCCCGAGAAGCACGCAGCCGCCGAACGCCGTGACGGCCATCTCTGGCGAAGCGCCGGGCTTAAGGCCGAGCGACATGATCGCGACCCAGGCCAGAACCGCCTTCGGATTGCCGAGATGCATCAGAACGCCGCGGCGATAGAGCATGCCGAGTTGCGCGTCAGGCCGGACGAGCTCACCTGCCGGCCTGTCCGGGGCGGCTGCCGAGCGGGCCGCCTTCCAGGCGAGCCAGAGGAGGTACAGCCCGCCTGCGACCTTGAGGAACAGCAGGGCATGGGCATAACGGACCAGCAGTGTCGAAATGCCGGTGACCGCGATCAGCCCCCAGAATGTCGACATCGTGATGACCCCGGCGGCCAAGGCTAACGCCGGTCGACGCCCCTGCCGCATCGCCACATTCATGATGGCCATGTTGCTTGGTCCGGGACTGCCTGCAGCAATTGCATAGGCGATATAGACGACGAGAAGATCCTGCATTTGCGTATTTCCAGAAGTTTGCGCCCACGGACGGCCCCCAGAAACGAAGAATACGGGGAGCAGCCAATCCGCTTCCTTTTCCTCGAAAACTGGTCCACCATAAAGCACCATTTTTGAAGAAAATCTCTAGACCATTTTGCGATGTCCAAACGGCGCAGCACCATCGAAATCCCGTCGCTCAACACGATCGATCGAACGGCCAATGTCGGCCGCCAGCTTGCCCAGAGCCTGCGCAGCGCAATCGCCGGCGGCGAACTGAGGCCAGGCGAACGCCTTCCTTCGACGCGCAGCCTTGCGGCTTCGCTGAAGATCGCGCGCGGCACTGTCGTCGAGGTGTTCGATCAGTTGGTCGCCGAAGGCTATCTCGAAGCGCGGGTCGGAGCCGGAACTCGGGTTGCCGCCCATCTCCTGGACGCGATGCCGGCGCCGGCAGCACCGCCGATCGTTGATGCTGTCGATCTGCCTCCCCCGGCTGCCCGGCTGATCGCCGTTGCCCGTGCGCTCACCCCGCACCCGCCGGTTCCCTTCGCCATTGCCGTCCCGGCGTCCGGTATTGCGCCCGACGACACCTGGCGCCGCCTCGGCAATCGCGTGCGCGCGTCGAGACAGGCCGCACCCTCGGGTTACCACGACCCGATGGGTCTGCACGAGCTCAGGCTTGCCATTGCCGACCACATCAGGCGCGCGCGGGCCGTTCATTGCGAGCCGGAACAGGTCATCGTCACATCGGGCACCCAGCAAGGCCTCTATATGGCAGGCCGGGTGCTTCTCTCGCGTGACGATCCGGTATGGGCCGAGGACCCCGCCTATCCCGGCCTGACGGCAGTGCTCGACGATCTCGGCGTAAGGACGCACCGCTTGCCCGTCGATGCACAGGGGATGAACGTGGAACGCGGCCTCGAACTCTGTCCGCAGGCGCGCGCCGCATTCGTCACCCCTTCGCACCAATATCCGATCGGCATGCCGCTCAGCATGGCGCGGCGCAATGCATTGATCGCCTGGGCCGACCAGAATCGCGCCTGGATCGTCGAGGACGATTACGACAGCGAGCTGCGTTATGCCGGACACCCGTTTCCCTCGATGCAAGGATTGCGTCCGTCACGCGTCATCTATCTCGGCACCTTCAGCAAGGTGCTCTTCCCCTCCCTGCGCCTCGGCTACGTCATCGCCCCTCCTCCGCTCGTAGAAGCCTTTGCCGGCGCCCGCGCCATTCTCGACCGGCATTCGCCGATCGCAGAACAGCATGTTCTGGCGGCCTATATGCGGGAAGGCTATTTCGAGGCGCATATCCGGCGCATCCGCGGCCTCTATGCCGAACGCCGCGCTGTCCTGCTCGCAGCGCTCGAGCGGGCCTTGCCCAAGGGATTCCAAGTTCAGCCGAGCGACCAGGGCATGCATATTCTTTTGTGGCTGCCCGAGCAGGCCGACGACGTGCAACTCGCGGCACGCGCCCTATCGGCCGGCCTCGCCGTGCGGGCTATCTCCCCGATGTATGCTGCGGAGCCTACGCGCCCCGGCCTGATGCTGGGCTTCGGCGGATTTCTTCCGGACCAACTGCGGGCGGCGGTCGGCGAACTCGCCAAACTGCTGAGCCTGCAGATGACTGGAGCGGAAGGCACGCGTCAGGTCTGACACTTAAGCGATCAGCCGTTCCCAGCTGTCGTCCATCTGGTTGCGAAACCATGTCATCTGCCGCTTGGCATATTGCCGCGTCGCCGCAGCACCCTTCTCCAGCACCTCGTCGCGTGTCATCTCGCCCCTCAGCATCGCCGCGATCTGCGACACGCCGATTGCCTTCATCACGGGCGCCTCGGCCGGCAGGTCGAGCGCAAGCAGCGCCCTCACCTCGTCTTCGGCGCCTTGCTGCAGCATTTTTTCGAAACGGCCGTTGATGCGTTGATGCAGCACCGCCCGGTCCGGCAGCACGACGATCTTGCGGGCCTCACCCGCGTCGATCACCACCGGTCCCGACTGGCCCTGGAAATCGGCGATCGACCGCCCCGTCGCCTTCATCACTTCCAGCGCCCGGACGATGCGCTGTCCGTCCTGGCGGTTGAGACTTGCCGCCGTGGCGGGATCGGCGTCAGCGAGCTCCGCATACAACCCGTCCGGCCCCTCCTCCAGCAGCCGTGCCCTGAGGCTTTGCCGCAGTGTCTCCGGTATCCCGGGCATATCCGAGAGTCCGCCGGTCAGCGCCTTGAAATAAAGCCCCGTGCCGCCGACGAAGACCGGCAGCCGTCCTTCGGCCTTGAGCATCGGCAGCAGCGCCGAGACATCGCGCAGCCAGGCGCCTGTGGAATAGGCCGCCCCCGCCGGCACGTGGCCGTAGAGATGATGTGGCACGCCTTGCATCTCCCCCTCCGACGGCCGCGCCGTCAGCACCCGCAGCGTATCGTAGACCTGCATGCTGTCGGCGTTGACAACGACACCGTCATGGCGTTTGGCCAATTCGACGGCGAGCGCGGACTTGCCGCTGGCGGTCGGCCCGGTTATCAGGATCGCGTTCACTGTGCTCAGAAGGTTTTCCATCATGGCCCTCGTTGCCACGCTTGTTGCCAATCCGTCAAATCCCGTGCTGACACCCGCAATCGCCGAACAGGCGGCCGAGGTGGTGAAGGCTTCCGGCCTCTATTGGCTGGCCGACGGCATCGCCTGCGACATCGCGCTGCGCGACGGCACGGATGCGCAGGCGGCCGAGGCCAATATCCTTGCGCTCATATCAGGCGCGCCGATCGACCTCGTCATCCAGGAGCAGGAGACCCGCCGCAAGAAGCTGCTGATTGCCGACATGGATTCGACGATGATCGGCCAGGAGTGCATCGACGAACTCGCCGCCGAAGTCGGCCTGAAGGAAAAGGTTGCCACCATCACCGCCCGCGCCATGAATGGCGAGATCGCCTTCGAACCTGCCCTGCGTGAGCGTGTCGCCCTGCTCAAGGGCCTGCCGCTGTCGGTCGTCGACGAAGTGATCGCCAAGCGCATCACACTTACCCCTGGCGGCCCGGAACTGATCGCCACCATGAAATCGAAAGGCCATTACACCGCCCTCGTCTCCGGCGGCTTCACGGTCTTCACCAGCCGCATCGCCGCCACCCTCGGCTTTGATGAGAACCGCGCCAACACGCTGCTCGAAGACGGCGGCATACTCTCCGGCTTCGTCGCCGAACCGATCCTCGGCAAGCAGGCGAAAGTCGATGCGCTGAACGAAATTTCGGCTCGCCTCGGCATTTCGCCGGAAGAAGCGATCGCCGTCGGCGACGGCGCCAACGACCTCGGCATGCTGCACCTCGCCGGCGCCGGCGTCGCCCTCCACGCCAAGCCCGCCGTCGCCGCGGAAGCTGAGATGCGCATCAACCACGGTGATCTCACAGCCCTGCTCTATATCCAGGGCTACCGGAAGACGGATTTCGTGACGGCTTGAAGACCGACGTGGCACACCCTCATTCCTGTGCTCGTCACAGGAATGGGCGAGAGTTGGAGACGACGGCGGTAATTCACCACCGCCGCAACTTTCTTATTCCATCGGCACCGCCACGAACCGGAGATCGCCATTCGCCGATGCGATCATAAGCTGGGCGTTGCGGCGGCCTTCCTGTTTCAGCGCCTGCACCTTGGCGGCGACCGCATCCGGCGACTTCATGAACTCCTGCGCCACTTCGACGATCACATCGCCGGGCTTCAGCCCCTTTTCGGCCGAGGCGGAGCCGGGCGTCACCTCTGTCACGACGACGCCGTCGACGCTCTCGGCGATGCCGAAAGCCTTGCGCGTCTCGGGGCTCAAAAGCGACAGCGACAGGCCGAGCACGTTCTTCGGCGTTGCCGCATCCGGCGCCACCTGACCCTTATGCTGGTCCGGCGTGCCGGGTTCGGGCTGGACCTGATCGCCGCTGTCAGGCTGGTCCATGTCATTGTTTTCGCCGGGATCCGGCGTGATTACGCCGTCGTCCTGCGAGCCATCGGGCGCCGCATCGCCGGATGCGGCCGCCTGATCGCTGTCTTCGAGCCGGCCAAGCTTCACCTTGACGGTCTGCTCCTTGCCGTCGCGCAGCACCACCACGTCGACTTCCTTGCCGACCGTGCTTTCCGCCACGACGCGCGGCAGGTCGCGCATTTCGCTGACGGTCTTGCCGTCGAATTTCAAGATGACGTCGCCCGCCTTGATCGAGCCGTCGTCGACGGGCCCGCCCTTGATGACGCCGGCGACCAGCGCGCCCTTTGCGCTGTCGAGCCCGAGGCTGTCGGCGATATCGTCGGTCACCGGCTGGATGCGCACGCCGAGCCAGCCGCGCCGCGTCTCGCCATATTCGCGCAGCTGGTCGACGACGCCGGACGCAAGCTCCGACGGCACCGAGAAGCCGATGCCGATCGAACCGCCGCTCGGCGAGATGATCGCCGTGTTGATGCCGATCACTTCACCCTTCATGTTGAAGAGCGGTCCACCGGAATTGCCCTTGTTGATCGCCGCATCCGTCTGGATGAAGTTGTCATAGGGGCCGGCATTGATATTGCGGCCGCGGCCGGAAATGATGCCCACCGTCACCGAACCGCCGAAGCCGAACGGATTGCCGATGGCCATCACCCAGTCGCCGATGCGCATCGTGCTGGAATCGCCGAATTTCACGGATTTCAGCGGCGCCTTCGGCTCGACCTTCAGCACGGAAAGATCGGTCTTCGTATCCGTGCCGATCAGCTTCGCCTTGAGTTTCGAACCATTGGCGAAATTTATCTCGATGTCATCGGCGCCCTCGATCACGTGATTGTTGGTGACGATATAGCCGGCCGGATCGATGACGAAGCCGGAGCCGAGCGAGCTGACATTGTGATTGCCGCCCTTGTTGCCCTGCTGCTTGTTGAAGAAATCGTTGAAGAACTCCTGGAACGGCGAGCCGTCGGGTGCACGCGGCGCCGGGCCGGCCCCCTCGTCGTCCTTCACATTCTGCGAGGTCGAGATATTGACCACGGCATCGAGCAGCCCCTCGGCGAGATCGGCGACCGAAGCCGGGCCGTTGTTTGGCGTGACGGCCTGGATCGGGGCGATCTGCTGTGGCGCGCCGGGTGCGGGCGGCGTGGGCGTAGGAGCAGCCGCCTCCGGAGCAGCCGGAGCGGGCGTGACAACCCCGGGAGCGGTCGTCTCAGGTGCGGTTTGCGCATAGGCAATCCCGTTCATGCCGGCATGCGCAAGAATTGCAGCGCTGGCCATAAGCGCGAGCGTTCGTCTGAAGGGCGAGCGTTTCGTGGGGGCCATCAAGCTTCCTCATAAGGGGTAAATGCGCACATTGAGCACCAGCATAAGGCGGAATGATGGAGGGTGAAATCACCTTTTCGCGAAATCCCCGTGCAATGTGACGTGGCCTCGCAAATGCCGGATCATCTCAATCATCCCACGAAAAAAGGGCCGGCACTCGGGCCGGCCCTTCGAGGATTGTCGGGATGCGATCGGCATCCCTGCCGTCAGTTCGCCGGCTGGGCGGGTGCTGCGGGAGCAGCCGCAGCCGGTGCGGCCGGATTTGCCGGCGACGGCTGCAGAGTGCCGGCGGCATTGTCGAAAAAGCGGAAAAATTCCGAATTCGGCGACAGCACCAGCGTCGTGTCCTGCGACGAAAGGGCCGAGGAATAGGCCGCCATCGAGCGATAGAACTCGAAGAAGGCTTGATCCTTGCTGAACACTTCGGCGAAGACGCGGTTGCGTTCGGCATCGCCCTGGCCCCGAAGGATTTCCGCATCGCGCTGGGCGCCTGCGGTGAGCTCGACAACCTGGCGGTCGGCGACGGCCCGGCGCCGCTGGCCTTCCTCATTGCCTTCGGCACGGATACGCTCGGCCTCGGCAAGGCGTTCCGAACGCATGGCATTATAGGTGTTCGGCGCAACCTCCGGCGAAAGGTCGGTACGGCGGATGCGAACGTCGTCTATATGCAGGCCGAGATTTTCGGCATCTGTGCGCAGGTCGTCGCGAATTTCCAGCATCATCGCGACACGCTCTTCCGAGAGTGCGGCATTGTAGTCACGCAGACCGTAGACGCGGCGAAGCGATGAATCGAGCTGCGCCCTCAGCCGCGCTTCCGCGGCCTCGCGATCACCCGATACCGTCTCGCGGAAACGGCGGACATCCGAGATGTTGTAGATCACGAAGGCATCGACGTCGAAGGTCTGGCCGTCCTGGACCTGAACCCGGATATTGTCGAGATCGAGCCTCAGCGCCTGCTTTTCGACCAACTGAACGCGGTCGGCATCCATGAAGCCGAACGGCAGCTTGAAATAAATGCCAGGCTCGGTCTTGACCGACTGGATCTGGCCGAAACGGACGACAATGGCCTGCTCGCGCGCATTCACCACGAAGATGGACGAATAGAGCCCGACCAGCACGATGGCGAGGATGAGGAGAATGATGGGAAGTCTGTTCGATGTCATGACTCAACCTCCCTGCTGCGCCGGTTTGCCGAGCTCGTTAAGCGGCAGATAGGGCAACACGCCCTGCTTCTCGTCGATGATGACCTTCTTCGAGTTCTTCAGCACCTGCTCCATTGTTTCGAGGTACAACCGCTTGCGGGTCACGTCAGGCGCCTTGGAATATTCGTCGTTGATCGCAGTGAAACGCTGCGCTTCACCTTCCGCCTCTTTCACGACACGGTCCTTGTAGGCGGCGGCATCTTCACGGATTCTGGCCGCATCGCCTCGCGCCTGGCCAAGCTTCTGGTTGGTGTAGCGATTGGCCTCTTCGATCGTGCTATCGCGGTCACGGCCGGCACGCTGCACTTCTTCGAAAGCATCGGCGACTTCCCGCGGCGGCGCCACGTTCTGGATCGTCACGCCGGTGACGGTCACGCCTGCGCCATAGCGGTTCATGGTATCCTGCAGAATATTGAGTACATCCACTTCGATCGGCTGGCGATTGCTGCGGAAGGCGTCCTGGGCAGGACGCCGGCCGACGATTTCGCGCATGGCGCTGTCGGAAACCTGCTGCAGGGTCTCTGCCGGATTTTCGACGTTGAAGAGATAGGCCTTCGGATCACTGACCGTGTAGAAGACGGCGAACTGCACGTTGATGACGCTCTTGTCGCTGGACAGCATCAGGCCGTTCGAAGACGAGGCCGAGGTCGCCCCGATATTCAGCTGTTGCACGGTCACCTTGACCGTCTCGACGGTTTCCATCGGCCAGAAATGGAAATGCAGGCCGGGCATCGAGATCTCTTCCTTCGGCTTGCCGAACCGCAGCTCGACGCCGCGCTCGTCCGGCTGCACCACGTAGATGCACTGGATCAGCCAGAACACCGCGAGGATCGCCACGACGATCACCGCCACGCCGCCGTTGAAACCGCCGGGAACGATGTTGCGCAGCTGGTCCTGGCCGCGCCGGATGATATCTTCCAGATCGGGCGGTCCGCCCTTGCCGCCACCGCCGCGCGGGCGGTTCGGCCCCTGGCCCCATGGTCCCTGATTATTACCGCCGCCGCCGCCCCAAGGGCCGCCGCCGCCATTCTGATTGCTCCAGGGCATCAAAACCTCGTTGTTCGTTAAGTCTTCCACACATCCGGAACCGTGGGGGCTGACCGGCGGATGCGTTGGTGACCGTTATAGGTATCGCCGCATCGGCTTTCAACGCAACGTGGGAAACTTGGTCAATTTAATTGGAAAATAGTTCATTTTCAGGCGTGTCGGCGTTCATAGACGACGAAACGCGTGGGATAGCTGTCTTTCTCGCCGGCCGGAACCGCGATAGACTCCCCCGCCTGCCAAATATCGGGATCGATGGCGGGAAATGAGGCGTCCCCATCGAGATCGGCCTCGACATGCGTGATGCACATCCGGTCGGCAAGGCCGATCGCCTGCGCATAGACCTGACCGCCGCCGAGAATGCAGATCTCATCGACGCCGGTTTCGAGCGCCAGCCTTTCAGCCGCCGTCATCGCCTCCGGCAGCGACTGCGCCATGCTGACATCGGGATGATTTATCGTCGCTTGCCGCGAGATGACGACATTCGGCCGCCCCGGCAGCGGCTTGCCGATCGAATCGTAGGTCTTGCGGCCCATCACGACGGGCTTGCCCAATGTCAGCGCCTTGAAGCGCTTGAGATCGCTCGAAAGCCGCCAGGGCATATCGCCGTCGCGGCCGATAATGCCGTTGCGGGCAACGGCGGCGAAGATGGTCCTGCGGATGTCGGCCATGGAATGTCCCGGATCAGACGGCGATCGGCGCCTTGATGCTGGCATCGGCCTCGTAGCCGATCAGCTCGAAATCGTCGAAGGTGAAGCCGAAAATGTCCTTCACATCAGGATTGATGCGCATGAAGGGCAGCGGCTTCGGCCGGCGCGCCAGCTGCAGCTTCGCCTGGTCGAAATGATTGTGATAAAGATGGGCGTCGCCGAGCGTGTGGACGAAATCGCCGGGCTTCAGCCCGGTCACCTGGGCCACCATCATCGTCAGCAGCGCATAGGAAGCGATGTTGAACGGTTTTCCACGATTCATGATTCTCATAAAAATCACTATTATCACGTTGTGTTACATCTCGTAGTACAAGCTTATTTCGACTATGTCCATTTAACTACACGGCGAAATAAGCTTGTACCTCGCACTCGGTCCTATCGACGTAGTCGCTTTTCCCCGGCCGGAGGTCCGGGGCTTGGTGGGCGTTCCAACAGGGCAGCGCCTTTTGGGTAACGCAGTCGCTATCCCCGGCCAAAGGACCCGGATTTCTCACCACTCTTGACCAACCCGACATTAGCTGATTCTTGTAGAGCGACCGAGGGAGACCGCATTGATGGATAGTGTCGGGAAGCATCCTGAGGACAAGCCCCGACACGTCCACCCTCTTGTGGGAAAATGGCTTGATCCTGCCGTCCCCCGAACAGGCTGGGTCTTCTGTGCAATGGAGACCACCGGGGACAAGCACCGGATATGCGATATGTGTCAATCGACGAGCGTCAGGCACGGTCACATTCTAAAGCACGCGGATGTGCCAGACACCCTGTTCGTGGGCCTTCAATGCGCCGAGCGTATGGAGGATAACTACCACGGACCCGCCAAACGGCAACGGTGGTTTGAAGACGACCTCAAGATCGAAAGTGGCTGGTCGAATCGAAAGTGGAAAGTCTCACTGATTGGAAACTATTACCTCAATGTCAGAGGCTTCAATATCGCTATCTGGGATAAGGGCGGCGCGGGGTTCGGCATCACGATCAAGCTTGAGAACAGGTTTGATGGCGAGTACGTCCGAAACGGGAAGAAGCTCTATACGACCCTTGATGAGGCAAAGTTGGGCGCGCTCACTGCTTTGCTCTTTGCTCGGAAAGAGCGACGCGAGGATGGTCTGCGATAAGATGGGGTACCACCCTCTTCATGTACGCTCCGAGTGAGTTTTACCTCCTTCTTCGACAGCTCTCAAAATCATCATGATCAATTGGTCGCTCTGCTGCGGCGGTATGTGGGCGAAACGTCCGCCGAGCCGCGCAATGGCCTTTCTAAGACGAGTACCCGCTCTTTCCCGTTCGGCATCGGATAAGGTGCATGAATCAACGTCGAGTTCCCACATCTCCTAAGTCCTTTCCATGCTATCTCTTGATCGCACAAATACCCATCACCTGCCGGGTTGGGCAGCTTCCAGCTTGCTCGTGGCCTCTTCCAGGCGGTTGATTGCATATCTCAACTGCGCCAACGCCTCCCGGACACGCTTCTCGGTCGGCGAAGCATCGCTCGAGCAGATGTCGAGCTCATCGATTAGAGCCCGCAAATGCCTAATCGTGCTCCACGCCGCAGTTGATGGGACGACTGATGGGGCCGGCCCGGTCAGGGATTGCACGACGTCGATCAGGCCGAGTAGTTCTTCCCCGGATACGGCTATCAAACCGCCTTTCAGTCGAATGCATAGATCGTTCATCTTGGTGATTGCCGCCTCGAGCCACATCCAATCTAAGTCACCGGCGTAGTTTTGCTCCAGCCACCGTCTTGAGAAACGTTGCAGCTGGGCCTTCATGGAAGCCGCGGACGAGCGGGCCAGCGGATTTTGTGAAGTATTCGAGTGGGATGATGCCGGTAAAAAGCTGTCGCTCGCGCCAATGACGAGGTGCATTGTTCCACGACTGTATGCCGTTTCCAAAGCTGACTGCAGTTCTGGGGGCAAGTAGAACCGGCCAACGCCGTTCTCGATCAACGTTCCCTGGAGAAAGACGCTGCCATCCGGCAGCCACCAACCAGGGACGGGCCAATCCGAGCAGTTGACCATCTGGAGAAATAGCCTAGTTCTAGGGCTTACGTCTTCCGGAAGAAGAAAGTGGGGGGCATTGCGGAAGGCGATATCCAATTCGTCGGCAGCGGCGGGCATAATTCACAGCTTTACTTATCAGTGACGGTCTTAGGTCGTTCTCAACTATAGAAATGGTCACGCAGATTTCGTCGCCCGGCAACCCCTCGCGTGAAATGTTTTCTGGTGGCTGAAACGGCGCGTCGGACTCTCGGCCGTACCAAACCGCGAAGAGCCGTTCCTAATGTTTGGCTCACAGCGAAGGATGTCTATCCTCATGGAGCAAGTCTCTGCATCCAACTACAACCCCAACGGCCTGATGCCCGCCGTGGCGAGTGAATACATTCCCGGCGCGCAGTGGGTAGAGATCGCCTACACCTACATCAAATCCGTTCGGGACAAACCGTGGGGCCACAACCAGCATATATTGGCAGCCCTCTGACCTATTCCTGATTGAATCCATGCGATAGAGCCGATTCGGCAAGTCGTTATCCAGCAAGCATGACGATCGCCACAACTTTGGTTGTTGAAATACAACCGCTGAGATTGACTACCGTTTAAGTCACAATACTCTGGCCCACTCGCAGTAGAGGAGCTACGACATGTCTGGATCAGGCGGCGGCGGTGGGAACGACAATAATGACCCGAGATGGACGCCGGTATCGTCTCCGCCGACGCCACAACCAGGACAAGGCGGTGGCGGTGGCTCGGGACCGAATCCCTGCATGTTCACCGAGGTCACGATCCTTGCCTCCCCGAACATGGCCGTAATCGGCACCCTCGCGGTCGGTGTCATTCTGACGGTGCTTCAGTCTGGGCCCCGTGTCGTCGCGCAAGCCGCGACCGGCACAGCCGGCGCTATTACTTCGGCGCGCTTGCCGGAGATCATACAGTGCCTGAATGCAGGGCAGCAGTACTCAGCTCGCGTAACGCAGATCAACGGCGGCGCGGTTACCGTCGAAATCTATCCAGCATGAGCGAGATCGATATCGTCGGCGGCATCTATCGCGAAAAGTGCGCCTTCCCGTATTGGGATCAACTTTACGGTTCTGCGGGGCGCGCGACAGCCGCGCTGACCGGGCATGTGTCCAAAATCCGCCTGCACAGCACTCTCACGAACGAGGAAATCGTCGCCGCGCAAGCGATCTTCGCTACCGAGGAAGTGGACCTCCGTATTACTCCGCGGCAACAAACGATTGGCTTCGAGTACCTGCATAGCCTTTCCGTCCCCAAAATCGAACCAGGCCGGAACATTCCTCAGGTGGCCATGCCGCCCGTGTCAGGCGACGTAGTCGTCAAATTCGGGATGCTTGAGAGCGATCCGAATGTATCAGGTGGCCACGTCATCTACGATCCACAGTCGTCTTCAAACCCGATACGGTTTTCGGCCTCCGGATCGCCCGCCGAACATCTCGCGATCATCGCTAACCGTGGCGAGATACTCGCCCTCGGAGGCTCGGCCTCTGTCCCAGCTGCGGTTTCGGCTCTGTTCAGCTCCGAGAAAGCGGAGGTGATTGTCGTCAAGGACGGCATCAACGGCGCGACCGTCTACGAGGCTGGTGGCTCAAGCCATGTTCCTGCTTACGAGACGAAAAACGTCTTCACTATTGGCTCCGGCGACGTGTTCGTCGCGGCTTTTGCGCTCGCTTGGGCAATCCAGGGAGCGTCGGCTCCGAAGTCTGCGGAATTCGCCAGCCGGTCGACGGCGGACTATGTGGAATCCCGCATGCTGCCGATCAGTCCGGTGAACTCCGGGACCTCGGCACGCCGACCCGCTACGAAGGCGGGCGGTCACATCTACCTCGCCGGGCCGTTCAGGGAACTTGGCCAACGGATGATGATCAACGACGCCAGGGAGCAGCTGCAGGCCTTGGGGATGAGCGTCTTCAGCCCAATCCACGATATCGGCCCCGGCTCGGCGGATATCGTCGTCAAGCAAGACCTCGCCGCGATTGACCAATGCGAGGCTGTCTTTGCCATATTGAATGGGAGCAGCCCCGGCACCGTATTCGAGGTGGGTTATGCCCGTGCCCTCGGAAAACCCGTATTTTGCGTTGCCCAGAATATGCGCGACGTCGATCTCAAGCTGCCAAAGGGATCGGGCGCGCATCTCCACGAGGACTATGTCAGCGCCCTCTTCCAGATAGCGTGGCGGTCATGATAAGAGCTCTGCTTCTTTCGGGTGGGATGGATTCCACCTGCCTGGCCTATTGGCGAAAGCCCGATCTCGCCATCACGATCGACTATGGGCACAAGGCAGCGGCGGGAGAAATCCGGGCAGCTGCCGCGGTCTGTACGACGCTGGGTATCAAACATAGAATCATCCATTGTGATCTTTCGGCGCTCGGGAGCGGTGACCTTGCCGGAACTGAGGCTGACCCGCATGCGCCTGCGAGCGAATGGTGGCCGTATCGGAACCAGATGTTGGTTACGATCGCCGCCATGGAATGCATCAAGCATAAGATCGATGTTCTAGAGATCGGAGCATTGCGAACTGACGGCTTCCACGCAGATGGCCGCAAGGAATTCGTAGATGCCTTGAGTGCCCTACTGGCAATGCAGGAAGGCGGGCTGAGACTGGAAGCGCCAGCCGCCGGCTTCTCTGCCAACGAACTCGTCAAGGTTTCGGGCATACCTATGGATGTTTTGGCCTGGTCTCATTCCTGCCACAAGAGCGACTTCGCGTGCGGCTACTGCCGAGGTTGCGAGAAACACTACCTGACCATGAAGGCGATTGGCGTTGAGCCCTATTGATCCGCGTCCGACAGGAAACCCACCGCAGCCGTCCGAGCCGGGTTGGCTTGAAGCCAGAACCCTTGAGATACCACGTGTGGCTTATGAGCCTCGGGACTTCGCCGACATCCTACGCGCCCGGCGGTCCTCTCGCCTCACAGAGACGGCCACCCTATCCGAGGTCGCGTCAGTCGTTCGCGAGGCCCTCAAGACCGATTTCATCGGTACCGGGTCGCACCAAGGCCGAAAGCTCAAACGCGTAGTCTCCGCGGGCGCGTTGCATCCCGTGAAGTGCGCCATCATCGATCCGGATGGCTACACCGTCGTCTACGACGACGGCAAAGACGAATTCCTTGCCGTCAAACCACGAGACCCTGACCTCCTGGCCGAGGGACTTTTAAACTGCGCATCGGTGCTGTCGTCGGCTCGCGGGCACGTGATCAGCTTGATGGCCGACACCCGAACGACGTCCTCGGTCTACTCAAATCCCGCGTCGCTGCTTTGGCGTGATGCTGGCGCGGTTCTGCAGACGTTGGCCCTCGTGAGCGAGACGTTCGATCTCGGCTTCTGTCCACTAGGCATCCTTGGGCAAGAGCTCACCGATGCCCTGCTTCCCAAGGACCATCAATTTTTAGCGGTCGGGGTCGCGGTTATTGGCCGCCCAACGGCCGAACAGGACTAACTCAGAAAGCAAGCTGGAGCTGCGTCGGCGCAGCCGTCTTCATTGGCTTGGATGTCGGCCCGATCCGTCGCATGAAATCCCAGATGACGGCGTCGAGTACACTCGCACGAACCTTGATCGCTTGGGCAAATTTCAGGAACAGGTCCTCGAGCCCGAAATAATCTTTTGCCGGATGCGAGTCAGCATCGAAGACTTTCATCATCACGCAGGCACGGTGAAGATGAACGTCGATAATCGCGACTTCGTCCGAATCCAGGTGATTCCGGACAACCCACGATGCGGTCTTGGGGCCGATGCCCGGCAGGCCGAGAAGCTGCTCCCTGAGCTCGCGCTCGGGAACGTCGACAGAGAAGTCCCGCGCGATCAATAGCGAACGGGCAAGGTATGATGCTTTCTGACCGGCGAACCGATATCGACGCGCACTGCCGTTGACATCGAAAGGCTCCAGGAGCCGGTCGAGGACGTCCTGCTCGCTGGCATGTCCATCGAGAAGCCCGTCCTTGCGCAAACGCTCAAACGCGACCATCCCCATTTCAGCAGGAATTCCGTAGCCACCCAAGAGACATACAGCGATTTCTTCAAGTAGCGTGTCACCCAATCGATGATCACGATAGCGGTTGCGCCGCATCTGGGCTTCGGATTGGTACTTCCAGAACGCCGGCGTGAAAAGCTCGTCCGGGCCACCCCAACAGACGCCAGGCATAACTTCATCGATGCTCTCAGGAACCGTGTGTTCCTCGATGTTGCCGTCGATGTTGATCCAGAACCGCTGCATGTCGCCCTCTCGCGGCCGTTCCCAAAGCACTTGGTGAAACTGCTGTCCATGGGAATCGCACGTTCCCTGGTTGCTGTCCACGATAACCACAGGAAGCTTGCGTGGGCGGTTCGGCCGCTACTCGTCGATCCCACAACGGATCGAATAGCTGTGGCGGCGAACGTAGCTCAATAGAATTGCTGCACACCAGCTGCTTACAGAGAGCGCGCAGGCACCCTTCGACAATTAGGCGAGGTCGAAGAACTCGGCGCGCTGCAATCTTAAATTTCCTGTTTACCCAAGGACCTTAGACTTCCGGGAAGACGCAATTTCTGGAAACCTCGATGTATAATTTGATGATGAGCGGGCTCGACACGGCGTTTGATCAATCACCGTGGGAGCTCGAGAAGGGCCGCTTCGGTGAGTACACGGACGACGACCTTCGAGAGCATTTTCAGGCGTTGGATGCAAAAGCCATCCAGGAGCTGCTTTCGCTTCCGGCGCTCTTTTGGCACGAAACCGGGTGTAAGAAAGGCGCACGCGTCGGTTGGCTCGAAGAGATCAAACATGCGGGCCGCAATTTGCAAGCCAAGTTCGCGTTCGATCCATTCATCCCAGAAATCCCGTTCGACCTGATGTTGGAATTGGCACCCTCACTCGACATAAGAATGGGCAAACGCGAGCTCGAGGGACATCGCACGCACTGGGCGGTCAAGAACGTTGATTTGATCGGGCTTCTAGACGAACGCAGGACCATCGACCGCAAGCGATTAAGTCCCTACGCGCCATATTCAAGACCTAAGAAGCCAGCGCGGGAACCGTTACATGTTTCGCCGCAGGTGTTTGAAATTCCCGAGCACCCCATCGACCGTAGGCTCGTTGCTGTGATGATGCCCTTCACGCCAGCCTTCGATCGGGTCTATTCGGCGATATCGCAAGCCGCACTGACAGCTGGCCTCTACACCCAGAAAGCGAACGATATCTGGGACCACTCGGTTCTGATCCAGGACATTTTTGGCCTGATTTACCGCTCCCACGTGGTGGTGTGCGATTTTAGCGGAAAGAACCCGAACGTCTTCTACGAGGCTGGCATTGCCCACATGCTCGGCCGCCATGTCGTGCCTATCACACAGTCCCATGACGATGTGCCCTTCGACCTCCGTCACCACCGATACATCCATTATCTCAACAACGGTGAGGGCCTCTCAGGTCTGGCGACCCAACTGTCGCCGCGGCTGGCGACCTTAGCGGCCACGTAACCTGCCTCGATCAACCCGCCTATTGGAAACTCTGACATGTACGTCGATCCATCAATGCGTCAGGCCCTCCTGCCGCTGAAACGCAAAATAGCAAAGCTTTTTGAGGAGAACGACTGGCTGGAGCTGGCAACCGTGACCGATTCCTATCAGATTGTGACCGGTCATCCCCGTCTGCTGCGGAGTCTTTCTTTCGGCGATAACGACTACGAAGGAAACGTGCTTGCGGTCTTGAATTCTATCGTCGAGCGCGACCCCTTGAATTTCAGTGTCATTGAGCAGTATGTAGACGGGCTGCAAGGCGGAGGCACCTCGCTTTCGGGCGACGCGGCCGAAGGCCCACGTTTTTACATCCAGCCTACCGTGTTTAAGCTGCAGAACGTCACCCAAGAGCCGGACCTTGTGTCCGTCATGATGCCGTTCTCCGCGCCCTTCTCGCCTGTCTACGAAGCGATCAAACGTGCCGCGAGCAGCGCCTTCTTCAAGTGCGCCCGCGCAGACGACATCTGGATCAACTCGGTCCTGATCCAGGATATTTTCGATCTCATCGTACGCTCGCACATCGTCGTTTGCGATTTCTCGGACAAGAACCCGAATGTGTTCTATGAGGCGGGCATAGCTCATACGCTCGGCAAACATGTTGTGCCGATCACGCAAAGTGATGCCGACGTGCCGGCCGATTTGCGGCATCATCGCTACCTCAAGTATCTCAATAATGGCGAGGGTCTCAGGTCGCTTGAAACTCAGCTCGCAAGCCGATTTCGTTCAATTGCGCCGGCAACGAGATAAACCTTCCAAGCACGCAGACCGTCAAGTTGATAACCTGCGGAATCTGCGGGTTTGCGAGGCTTCAAATTTCCGGAATCTAAGAATCCAAAGAGGGCGACCCTTATATGCCTCCGACCATCACCCAAGCATTCCCGTCGATGCCGTTGGCCGACATCGTTTCCCTTGTTGGCGATTTCCCGGAGATGTCGAAGGACGAAAAGAAGGCTGCCATTGAACGCGCGGTGACAGTCCATCCGACCAACAATTTGCAATGGGGTCCGGGGTCAACATATCGCCGATGCCGGCAGCTACGACCTGACGAAATTCCCGACAACGTGAACGGCCTTATCTGGCGAACCGATGTGCCGGCAAGACTCGGCCGTGCTAATCCGGAAGGCTTTCAGGTCATCTATCTTGCAGACAGGCCAGAGACGGCACTGCGAGAATGCCGGATTGTCGATGATCCCGTTGTCATAACGGACTTTGTCATCCGCGAGTACTGCTCGATCCGTGTCGCACCCATAGGAGAACTACTCCAGATCCAACGCACCGGCCGCGGATATCTTTCGGGCGATCGTTCCGACAGCATATCGGGGATGCTAAATGCCTGCGAACGTGATGAGGTCAGGTCCCTGTTGATCACCGACGCCTTCCTCCATCAGTGCTTCGTCAGTCAGGACGATCACGAAATTTCATCGCACGTCGCCCTTGCGATATTTCACAAGAATCCGAGGATCAACGCGATTGCCTACCCAAGCACCCAGCAATTGGGTGCGATCAATTTTGCCGTTCGCGTTGAAACATTTTGGGATGCCTGGGGTATAGGCTCTGTGACCTATGGCCGTGCTCGTCATCTCGCGCTCGGATTTTACGAGATTGATGGCCAAATGGGAGTAGATGGCATCCATAATGATGGACGCCTCGAGTGGATCGATTTGGACCGCCCTGATGTTCGTCTCGTGCTCGAGCCGCCGTTTGCAAAGCTTCCCGGAGAATAAGCCCCAGGGTCTCACGATTCTGCCCCGTTCCTGCGGCTGTCTCGCGTCGTAAGGCAGCGTCATCGGCTGCCCTCAGAGAATTAAAAATGCACGCGTGAAAACGGGCGGAAACGGCAGTCTAAGATAGTGAAATGCCCGAATCACGTGTATACCCGACCATGAATTGCATCCTTTACTTGACTGGCCTGCACGATGCCCGGGAGGACTTACTTGAGTTTCTTTAGTGACGCCGAATTCGACAGCATCGCGATCAAGAAGATGATCGTTCATGTGGTCGGCGGAAAACAAGAATTCGCACAGCAGCCAGCACTTTCCGTTGATGAAGACCCGCACATCGCCTTCTTTCTGGCGCGTATTGTGGACGCCGCAGTAAGCCCTGTCCACAAATTCGATGAGAAATCCGCGACCAGCGCGCTCCTGAAAGAGATGGCAACTGGTGGCAAGACCTTCGAAGAGGGTGGCCAGGAACTTGCGCGCCGCTTCAAGATGGACCACGTGGGTTCGAGTAGTGGGGGCGCGTTTTTCGTTTTCGAGCTCGGCACTGATGATCCCAAGACCTCCTTCTACAGTCTGATTAAGTACGACTACCGCGAAGCCGTCGAACTCTATGCGAAAGACGGGAAGAATGCCTTTCGGCAAATCGTGCAGGCGTTCGTGAAGGAAAAGCGGGCCATCCAAAAGTCGTGTCTTATCCGCGTAAAGGACGGCGTCGTTGAAGACGAAGTCTCCGCATTCGACAGAATGGGGGAAGCGCCCGACCTTACCGATTACTTCCAGAAATTTCTGGAGGTCAGACGTGACCGCGATACCAAGGAACTGAGCGACAGGCTCAGCACCGTTCTCCGGGACACTTTGCGTGACTGCAAGAAGCATCTTCCTGGGAATGACGCCAAGCTAGCGCTGAACGTTACGAAGGAATCCCTCAGCGGCCGCGATACCGTGGATGACGAAGCGATCAGGGAAGCAATCTTTGTCGCCGCGGGTCGTCCCGCTGAGGATATCCGGGTGGAAATCGACAAGTCGCTCGATCGACACCTCAAGAGCCAGAAGTTGACAGGCGTGTCTTTTAAGCCCGATCCTAGAACTCTCAGGCGCGCGCCGCGTATCAAGGTCAGGACTGCTGAAGACGTCCTTATCGAATACCCTGGCGAACAGGAAGACCGCGCGGTTATGCGGACAAAGGACGAGCGAGGCGGATGGGTTATCACGATCAAAACATCGGAAGCTCTGGTCGAAGATGATTTCGTCGGAAAAAGGGCTGGCCGAGGCGCTTGACGCTTGGGCGCTCGAAGGTCGGGCGCTGGTCACGGAACACACGGGTGACATCGTCGTGGGTAAGCTGTCCGCAGCCGACGCGCTCGAACTCATCCGTAGTCTTGAGGCTCTCTGCTGGAACCATTCCGTCGAGGACGGAACGCCAGCCGTCGTCACAAAGGATCAGCTTGACGCCGACTACGAACCTTTCCGGATTACAGCCGAGAAGCCCGCCGTCGCGGAGGGACGCGATTACGTCCTGACCAACGTAGGCTTTAAGGACTGGTTAAGACGTCCTCCCGCTCATCCCATCGTGGAGGTCAGCCGACTCGACGTCGGCTTCGAAACGCTCTCCGTCAATTTCACTACCCGGGAACATCCTGGTGGCTTCGAGCCGGAGGTGCTCTCCTCCGACCCGCGCACGGTCGTCAAGGAGAGTGGTCAGATTCGTGTTGTGCCAGCCGACGTTTCTCCTTGGATATTGAGGCCAAATTCACAGGTCGATCTTACCGATGCTGCCACAAAGGTCTGGGCGGATGCCGCGGCTCTGAACCTAGCCACCAGTCTTGCCAACGAAGTCGAAGGATCGAAAACCGTCCTGTTGAAGGGACCGCCGGTCATCCGCTATGAAGCGGTGGACGACATGGCAGCGAGTATGGGAGCAGACGGCTTCAAGGCGCTCCAGGCGTGTGCCCGTTGGGCATTCTCCGTGCCCAAGGAAATGGAGACCCGTCACATCCTGTTGACAGCCGAGCTCTCTCGCTCGGCACCTGGCTCTGACGATTTGCCCGGTTTGTACCGCAATTCAGGTCAGCCAGCGCTCGAAGGTGCCAAAATTGCCTTCGAGATGGGCTTACACAAGATCAGCGCCGATACCTTGAAGGCTCTGGCGGACCTTCGCAAGGCTGTCTCTGATGAAGCGGCAAAACTCGGCGACACTACTCGCCAGCTCGCTGGCGCGGTCAGCGGCGCGATGTTCGGTGGGATCGCGTTGATAGTGGCTAGGCTAACCATGGCCACCAGCAATTTGACCGTGGCGGCAGCCGTTCTCCTGATCGGCATCGTGCTCGCCATATACGTCTGCGGGACGATCTGGACGGGGAACCAGTTCGTCAACATCCAACGCGATCTAAGAGATCAGTGGCGAAATCGCCTTTATCGCTTTCTCCCGGAGGATGAGTATCAGAGGATGGTGATTGGGCCAGCTCAAAGGGCGGAGAGTGCGTTTTCCACGGCGTCATGGATCAGCGGGATATTGGCGATCGGTCTCCTGATCGCCGTGATGGTTATTTCCGGACCCGAGCTTTGGCAGGGCATCAAGGACTGGCGGGCTTCGCACTCAGTGGCAACGCAGACACCAGCTGAGACGCCCTCCCCGCTGCCTGAAACACCGCCGGTATCACCGGCCGAGAAGATGGCCGCTCCTGATGCGATTCAGCCACCAGCCGCACAGCCACCAGCGCCTAACCAAGCGCCTGCTAGCCAGGGCCGCTAAAATGCGATCGTTGACCATTAGATAACCGAGTGACTACTTCTCGGTGGAACTTCGTTGTGGGGAAGACATCGGCGGCCTCGTTACCTCCAGGTGTTTCGAGGCACTCTGCTAGAAACTTTATGACAGGCTGAGATCAAGGCTCGAAGACCCGTCGCCCGATGTACACGTAGGGATCAAGGGCGAATGCCTTACGAAAAGTCTTGTCAGTGTAAACTGTGACAACAGGTGTACCGAGTGCATCCGTCACCATGGCCAGTCGCCATTGGGGAGTGCCGCTCACGCTGTGCTCGTTTCTGGTCAGGAAGAGACGCTCGATCGGACCTGCAGTACCCTTTACCTCGACGTTAAGCACAGTCCGGTCTTTCTGGAATACGAAGTCGAAACCATTGTTCAGGTGAGCCACCCGGGTCCAGACATAACCCTGCACCTCGTAATAGGCTTTCACCGCCTCCTCGGCCGCCATCTCCACCCGTTTGCGATGCTCCGGTGTCCCGAAGCCAGATAAAGGATCGCCCACATCGAGTTCGGGATTGGGCGCGGTCTCACTTGTCGGGTTGTGAATCGAAATTCCTCGCAGGTCCGCGATCTTCGATTTCAGCAATGCGAGAATTCGCCGCTTTGTCGCGGTTGTCTCTACATTCGGCCCGGTTAAAAAAGAATATTTTCCCTGTCGCACTGATGTGTCCGAAAAAGGAGTGGTTCTCAGTTCGGGCGGAACGAAAAATGCGGATTTGCTTTCGATGCAGTACGACCAGTCGTATGGAGAAGCGGTTGCACTTCCGTCGGGCGTCGTGTGACCAGGCAGATCGAGCCAGGTGCCCATTAAGGTGGCGTTTTCATACCAGCCGACGACGTGGACGCCCTTATGCCTCGGTTTTTTGGCCAGACAAATGACAGTCCAGCCCTCATTGTCCTCGTTAGAGGGAGCGTAGCCGTGGGTCTGCGGTGGCACGTAGCAATAATATGTGCCGTCTGCGGACGGCATAAAGTTGAAGGCCTCATGGCCCCGTGCCTCCTTGTCTGTACCACGATGAGCGTTCAGCCATCCGAAGTTCCCGTCGACCGGGCCACCTCGGTAGTAATCTGACCAACCTGTTTTTATCCAAAGTACTTTTTCCACGATTACGACCTCTTCCGGCAACTTGGTCAGAATTAGTTTGAGTCGTGAAAATCGAATAGCCTTCCAATTGATATTAGTGCACTGGCGGTTGCATTGATCTCCCTGCAGTATCTATTGTCCACCGTCGCAAGTACGAACACAGCATGATTCTTTCGCAAAACCAGCCAATCGGCAGGGGCGAGGAAAAGTGACTTCGAAGCAATCCAGAGCCTCCGGACTTACGATTCAACAGTTCATTCGTAAGGAGAGTCTACGTGATCAGTTTCCATGAGGTCGGGCTTTGGACCCGCGACGAAATTCTGTTCGTCGCGTCCATGCTAAAAGAGCCTCAAGCTCCGGGACTTTTTTGCGTCACACTCCTCGCCATCCTCTGCCTTCTGGTTCTTCGTTTTCTCCTGATCGTACAAGCCCGCAGATCGGTGCTTTTGAGAGCGACCAAACTGATCCGGCGGTCCACCAGCGCTGAGAATTTCCAGGGCGAATTCTCTGCCATAAAACTGCAACTCGAAACCTGGAAGGGCGCGGAAGCCCGGCATCTGTCAGATACCTGGAACGAGTTCAGCGAGACTACTATCGAGCCCAAGCCGGGCAACGCGTATGGCATTCGGAACTCCATAAGACCGTCGGCCTTCTTCAATCTGGAAGACATGGGGTTCAGCGTTTCTGGATGGCGTTTCGTGCCTGGCTTTCTTGTATCGATCGGACTTGCCGCGACGTTTCTGGGTCTGATTGCCGCCCTCCAGCAGACCGGGGAAAGCCTACAGGCAGGAGGAGATCAGGCGCAGGTCGAACTCGCACTGACGCAGCTCCTTACAGTTGCCTCTGCGAAGTTCATCATGTCGCTAACGGGTCTCGTTTGCTCGATTATCTTCACGGTCGTGCTGCGTAGCGGAGGGCACAGGCTCGAGCGTGCCATGCGTGAACTGACGCATGAGATCGAGATCAGGATGAACTTCGTCAGCCTCGAGGACCTGGCGGAACGGCAGCTGAATGCGATCGTCGAACAGCGTGATCATATGCAGAAGCTCAATCACGACCTCATCGCCGCGATCTCGAAACCGCTCGAAAACGTAGTAAACTCGAATGCGAGCCATGTTGGCCAGATGGTCCAGGATATTGCCAGTTCGCTTTCCACCGGGCTCGCAGCTGCAATGGAGACGTCGAGCCAAAGACTGGATGACGCATCATCGAAACTGGCCGAGCTAGCTTCCGGAATCAGCGGAGCCGCCGAACAGTTCACCAGCGCAGCCGAAAAGACCGCAGTCGGTTTGGACGGAGCGGCTCGCAGGCTCGAGATCGTATCCGAGAACCTGTCAAAGGCTGGTACCGGGCTGGCGAACGCCGCCGAGCCTATCGTTCGCGCGGTCGACAAGACCGCTGCCGCAACCCAGCAGATCGCGAACGTCAGTGTCGAGATGGTTGAATCCGCACGAAAGACAATGTCTTCGGAGCGCGACCTCGTCGTCGCCGCATCGACATCAATCAGAGATCATATCAAGAGCTTCGAAGCACGTGCGGTGGCCTACGACGGCCAATTGGAAAAGGCATTCAAAACCTTTATCGACGAGATCAGTCGCTCGATCAGCGAAGTCGAGGCTCACTCGAACTCCGTCCACACGCAATACGCCGACGCGCTAGGAACACTTCAGGCGGTCATCGAAAACGCCAAGGCGTTTCGCCCTGAAAGCGAGAGGCCCGCTGTATGAGGGGCTTAGGCAGGGCGCGTCCTCACGAAGAAGAGGAAGAGTCGGTCTTCATCTCGATGGCCGACATGACGATCAGCTTCCTGTTCATCATCATGATCCTCCTCGCATTCTTCGCCAGCCAGTTCACTGTTTCCGACACGGTACCGCGAGCGCAATACGAGAGACTTCAAGAGGAGAAGCGGACCCTCGAGCATCAGCTCGAAAGGCTAAAGAACATCGAGGCCGAGAAGCTGGCGCTCGAAACCGAGTTGAAAAAAGTGCAACAGATCGTTGAGACGCCGGACCTCAAGGTCGCCGAAGCAGTCCAGCAGTTGAAGGACCAGCTTGAGCAGCTGAAGAGGCTTCAGTCCGTAGCGGATGCGCCCAATCAGATGGAAATCTACAACAACAGAGTCGCTGAAACCCGCCGTGCGTTGCTGACCAACCTCAAGAAAGAGATCGACGGAGAAATCCCCGGCGTCAACGTTCAGGTTTCCGCGAACTACGACGCCCTGCAATTTTCGGGAGATGGTTTGTTCGATTTCGGACAGGATGTCCCGACGCAGGCCGGCCAGTCCCGGATGAGGCGGATCGCGGAAATCCTCGATCGCAACCTCGGCTGCTATTCTCTTGGTCCACGGAAGTCCTTCACCGCATCGTGCAATCCCGGTTACGCGCTGATCGACGCATTGCAGGTCGAAGGTCACACCGACGGCCGAGGAAACGATACTCTGAACATGGACTTGAGCGCACGACGGGCCTCGTCCATCTATTCGTTGATGACGCAACAAAAGCCCGATCTGGTCGCGTTCTACAACAGAAACAGCCAGCCCGTTCTTTCGGTCGCGGGTTTCGGAAAAGGCCGGCCGATCCAATCGAACGACACCGAGAAGGGCCAGGATGCCAATAGACGTATCGACCTGCGCTTCATTATGGTGGTCCCGTCGAAAGAATCCGATATCGCGACCATCAAGAGCGAGTTGGGTTCCCAATGAGCCTTCTCGAAAAAATAAGGACGCGCCCTCGACTGCAGATCAGTGAGAAGCCTGATCTTGATGGTCTTCGAAGCTCGGTACGGGCTGTGGAGGAAGCGTTTCCGGGGCTTTCGAAAGCTCCCACTATTTCGGTTCAGCAAGCGATAGCGAAAGTGTCGGCCGCACTTGCGGATTGGAAATGGGACGACGTCACAACCGGAATGGTTTCGATGGTTTGCCGCGCCTTTCTTCGCGGCGAAGTTCAAGAGCGCCGCGTCCAGGAGTTCATGATGCGCGAGATGGAGGCTACAACCAGCCGATCCGTTCTCGACGCGGCTTGCGAGGCATACTTCGACGGCTGGGAACGCGGCAGCGCCCGCACAAGTTGGCTTGCCCGCTTGGTTCAGACCAAGTCCCCAAGCCTGCCGGCACGTTGGAACCGCATGTTCCTGGCACTCCCTGATCTATTGGATGTAGATCAAGGGACACGACGGGTTGCCGAAAAAATGCTGCAGCATCCCGACGCTTTTCAATGGTTGCTAGGTTGTGGGATCGCGTCGCCTCATAGCGGACCGCTGATGCGCCAAATCCACCTCGATTGGCTTGCGGTAACGCCTCCCATAAGAAGCCGGGAAAGCCGCGAACGTATATTCGCATGGATAAGACCCGAGGGACATCCGCCGATCACCGACGAGATGGCTGCGTCGGCGATCGACAAGCTGCTTGAGCCTTGGCATCAGGCAATGCCCGAGGCGTCATATCGCCAGGAGTTGCTTGACAGGTTGCTGAACGACTATGGCGACCCCCGCAATGCGAGACGCGAGTTCTGGCCACTGACTTCTGATGCCTCCAGGCAGATACTAAGAAGGTGGCTTGCTGGAAAAAGCATGGATGCGTTGTTGCGCGTCATAACTCAAGCCACAGAAGCAACTACGTCCATGTGGCCGCCAAGGCATCATTTCTGGAAAGGACTTCACGAACGCGGCGTCGTCATCGAGGCGTGGGTAGTCCTCTCTCCGAGCGCGGCGAAGATCGCCGACTATCTCCATGCCCAAACCGGCGAAGAAACCTACAAGATAGCCGGTAGACAGACTGCGAAGTCACGAAAGGATACGTGCCTGCTCATCATGCGTGTCGGGCGCTATATCGTGGTCGAGGGATCACATGAATATCGTGTGCACCTATTCGACGCCAACGATCCAAGAGCACCACAGCTCTATAGGGACTATTACGACGCCGAAGCCATCACATTTCCCGCCGACGATCCCATGGCTCGCCGGCACGATCCGCAGGGTAACTGGATGCGTTGGGTGCAGGAGCGGGTGCTGAGATGAAGTTCGATTTCGCTCTCGAGGATGAATTCGTCCGTCTCACGGTCCAACCGGAGAAGCGCGGATGGCTATCAGGCTTCAAAAAGGGTCGTCCGGCTAACCTTCTTTCATTGCCAAAGGAAGAACTTCCAGCAGCGTTGGCACTGGTTAAACTTCGTCAGCTCGACCCAGCCGGAAACTCTCACACGATCTCGGAAGGACAACTGACAATCCAACATCCTCTTGTCGCGGCTGTCGACGCCAATAGTGCGGCGGCACTTGGATTGCCGCGCACGTTGCAGGGGTTGAACTTTCGCGCCCGCCTCAAGGGCACCGTTGGAAGCCCTGATTTCGCAATCGAATGGTGGTGGGAACAAGGCGGACGCAACGTCTATCGCTCTTTGAAGGGAGCTTTCGTCGGACCGCCCACGGACTTGATGCGCCTACCGCATCAAATTTACGAAGCGATCAAAATAGCGGATGAAATTGGAAAACCAGGCTCGATCACCGAACACTGGTTGCTGCTTGGAAAGTTTCGCCGCCTGTTCGAACCTGATCCGAAACCGGAAGACAAGGCTTCGCTTGAAGGGTTTCTCAAAGACATATCAGTCGTCACCTGCAGCTCCGTTGGGATAAAATTTGACGATGACGACGATACTCGGTTCTTCCCGGTTCCGTACTCGTCCAACGTTTCGGATTTCAAACCGGACAACGAGAGCGATAGCGAGGCGTTGAGCGGACAGGAGCTCGCGGAATTTCGTGCGTCTGTCCTCCGTCGAGGCTCACAACCTGCTTTCCGCGTGGCCGATGGCAAGTTCCTGATCGTCGAGCCATCGGCAGCTCCGATCGTCCAGACAATCGTCGACCACGGCCACAAAAGCGAAGAAGGCAGAAAGGAATTCATCGCAAATGCCGGTCGCATCATAGCCGAAGCCGTCGAGCTGCAGATGATGCGCGACGGCCGTCTCACGGAACTGATGAGTCCAGAAGCGCGCGCCGAAAAGCTCGAAGAGGAAACCAGTCGCGTCTGGGTTGAAACGCCTGAGTGGATATCACGGGTAGTCGGTGTCGGAAAATGGCAGAAGCTCGAAATTGATGGAATACAGGGGTCGGGTACACGCTGGCTGCCGGAATCTGAAACCGAACTCGCGGACCTCCTTGCCCTGATTCAAGATGAGGACCTTGAACGCGTCCTCGCAGAACTGAAAGAAGCGCAGGCTACAGGTCATACCTCTATAAATCTAGAGATTGGCGCGGTCCCCGTTACTCCGGTTGTCATTGAGGTCCTATCCAGGAGACTTGCCGAATTCCTGCGTGCGAAAGACCCCGAGGAGCCGTCGGTTTCGCTCGATGCCTATCTTCCAGTGACCCATGACAATTTCTGGGAATTGGACTTTTCGGCCGCAATGCGCGACCGCGATGCGGACCTCTCAGAGGACTTGCCGCCGGCGATCGAAACGCCGCTGCAGCCACACCAGGTGAAATCGTTCGAATGGCAGGTCAAAGCCTGGAAGGCGGGACTTCCTGGTATCTTGAATGCGGACGAACAAGGTCTCGGCAAAACCCTCCAAACGCTTTCCCTTCTCGCCTGGTTAAAAACGCATATCGCAACCGGAGCGGTCTCCAACCGACCGTTTCTCATAGTCGCGCCGACGTCGCTCTTGTTGAATTGGGAAGCGGAAATGGAGCGGCATCTCGAGAGCGGCTTCCTGGGAAAACCAATCAGGCTTTACGGTGATCACCTCAACGCCTTCAAGCGCGATGATGCCTCCGGACAGGACATCCGCACGGGGGCGTCTCAGGTCGACCTAGAGAAGTTGACCGCATCCGAGAACGGATCACCGATTGTTATCACGACGTACCAGACGCTGGCCAACTACGCGATCAGTCTGATGGACGTGCGCTGGGCTGCCGTCGTCTTCGACGAAATCCAGAATCTCAAGAACCCCGTCACCATGCGGGCAAAAGCCGCCAAATCAATCACCGCCGACCTCAGAATTGGACTGACAGGGACGCCGCTCGAAAACGCCACCAAGGACATCTGGGCAATCATGGACCAGTTGTTCCCCGGCGCGCTCGGTGTTCTTGCCCAATTCCGCCGCATCTTCGACAAGCCGACAGAGGACGGAATGACAGCGCTCCACAGTGCGCTGTTCAAGAGCCAACACGGTCGGCCCGCGCTTGCGCTTCGTCGATTGAAAACCGACGCCGCTCCCGGCCTGCCATCCAAAGTGCGTGTATTCCATCCGCGCGAAATGCCTGACGCACAGGCGCTGCGTTACGACGAGGCGCGTCACAAGGGCGGAATAATGCTAGCCGTCCTACAGCATATCAGAAGGCTGTCGCTGCATCCCGGACTGCTCGAAGGGGAGACAATCGAGGAGTTCAATGCCTCGTCCGCGCGCCTTTCCGCAGCCATCGATATCCTTCGGCACATCAAGGCGAAAAACGAACGTGCACTGGTCTTCATTGAAAACCGAGATGTGCAGGCGTGGTTCGCGGAGGTGATCAGAATCGAATTCGCGCTCGAGCGCGTGATGATCATCAATGGTGACAACACCGTCGACTCTCGGAAGGTTATCACCGACCGCTTCCAAAGGCATCTTGTGGATGACAAGGGGTTTGACGTCTTAGTACTCGGGCCGCGTGCTGCGGGCACAGGCCTGACACTTACTGCGGCAAACCACGTTATCCATCTAAGCCGCTGGTGGAACCCGGCCGTCGAAGAGCAATGCAACGACAGGACCCATAGAATTGGCCAGACGAAGCCTGTGACCGTTCATATTCCCCTCGCCGTTCACCCTAAACTTGGGGCGGGCTCTTTCGATTGCCTTCTGCAGCGGTTGATGAAGAGAAAGCGATCGCTTGCCGAACGCATCCTCTGGCCAGCGGAGGCCACCGAGAATGAGACGAAGTTGCTCTACGATGCGGTTGTGGCCGCCGAGAAGATACCCGAAGAGAACTTCGGCGGTCTGAAGGAACTATTCGAAGGCCGCGACGATCTGGAGACCGAAATGATTTCCTCCGAGTGCATTCGTGTGCGCCTGCGGCAAGGTGGGGCTTCTGTCGTTGTTTCGGCCAATGACGTTCATCCACCGTTGAAGCCTGAAGCGAACGGCGATGCAGTCTTCATCTCGATGAGAGATATAGCAAATCGACATCCCGATGACGTAGTCCCTCATTCGCGGCTATCTTCGACGGCGCTTTGGCCAGATTACATTTTGCCGGAGTAGAAATGGAGCCGAACCGCGCTGATCCCGGCGGTTCCGTTTCGAATGGACTGCGTCAGCATTTGAATGCGTCGAGCACAAATTCTGTCACCGCTGGAATCTCAGGTGTTGACGACGGCTGGCAGTCAGTTTCATAACTCAGGATGGCACGATCTAGCGCGCCCATCAGCTCCTGAATCTCGATTTGTTCCGTTGCAATCTGCTGCAACCTCTCGACCAAGGCTGCCCGCTTCCGCTTCAACTCGTACGGTACACTAATTCGAGGCCCCTTTTCATCGGAACCGGCGTAGTCGGGATACCATTTCAGGTCTGGTGGTTTTTGCTACCTAAAGCCGAAGTTATGGGCATTCCGCATCGCGAGGCGAATTCTCTAGCCTGCGCGCTGTCCAAATATTGCCCTCCTCGTCGAGCAATTGAAGATCGCCCCTGGAAGCCACCACGCGGTACCTGTCGCCGCTCGGACGTTCTGAGACAGCATAGAGGTCGCCGCCCCAATTCTTCCAGCATTTGCTCGTTCGTTGAGCCGTCCGCGAAGCTATTCCGAGCGATCGGGAGTGTGGGCTTCGAATATCCCGATCTCGATCATCTGATTGTACCGAGGCTAATTTGGCAACATGGGGTCGCACCAGCGGCCGATTGTGATTTCCGCTGGCATGGCAGGCGCGGCGATGAGAGCTGTTAACACAAGCACGGTTGCGTATATCTTCTTCATCTTTCCCCTCCCGTCGGTGCTACGCTGGCAGCTGGCAGCTGGCCGATGTCGAGTTGCAGGAACCGATCCCTAAAATCAACCAACGAGCTAAGCTTCCAATGGCCGCGGGAAAGCAACACAATTGCGATGAAGGAAAATATCTTGCAATCAAATAATTCCACTGATGTGCTGCAACGTAATAAGCTCTCGGAAGCTTGGTATAGTGACGAAAAGGATATCAAGACGATCGAAATGATCGTTGGTAGCATGTCGCACCGAATACGCTCCAATCCAGAGGCCGCTCGATACCATTTCGATCTCGTCAAAGAGATTGCCGACGGCGAACTGCCGATCGCAAGTGCCCATATGATCTTAATGGATTGCTATCGGAGGGGACATGGAGTCGAGGCTGATCCCTCTCTGGCACTTCATCATCTTGAGCAAGCGCTCGAGATTGGAAGTAGCGAGGCGCGGTGGTGGCATGCCAACTTCCTTGTCAAGAATGACGGACTAGAGGGTGTCCTTGACACGAACTCGAGTAAGGCCCTCGAAATCTACAGGGAACTGGCTTGGGGTAACGATGACATTACGATTACGTCCCTTGCCCGCTGTTCGGCCGTGCCCCTGCTGATTAAAGGAAAATATTCTGGCCAGCTCGCGGCCAAGGATGAGGCGATGGTCCGCCAATATGTCGACAACTGGCAAGAAATGAGCAGTCACCACTACTACGATTTAGCACGGTTCTACTCGGACGGAATCGAGTCGACCGACTATTCCAGTTCGGAATATGAACGCGCAAGGGAGATACTGAAGCGCGGCATGGAGAATTCCGCGAGCCCGGAGAGCCGGCAAAAATGTGAAGCCTTGTTAGAAAAATGGGGTGTTAAGCCGGTTCCACCACTACCTCCAACCATAACGCAGAAAGTAGCTGAAGGCGCTAAGGTCACCGTAAGTCTCGGATATATTTTGGCCGTCCTGATTATTTGGTCCTTTATTGGCACGACCCTCTTGGCGATCGCGACGCGGATCAACCTCTATATAGGTTTGCCGATCATTGCTCTTCTGGTTATCGGGGGAATTATTGCGACACTACGGAGGGGGTAGATTGGGCGCGCAGTGGAAGTCATGCGATGCTCCTGCAACGCTAGATGTGGAAGAAGCAAGTTCGACGCCAGCACAAGAGCCCGGCCCGAGGAATTCCCGCGGGGCCGCCTTTCGGTCGTCGTTGCGCAGTTTCAAAAGTGCAGTGATGCACTGCCGCCGAAGAATTCGACAATGCCTCCCCTACCCCTTACAGTTGAAGCATGCAGCGAATCGGCAGTCAGCTCATCCTCAGCGCGCATGATCTGGTAGCGCATCTCAGCTGTCGGCATTTGACGGCGCTCGATCTCAAGGTTGCGGAAGGTGTGCTCGCAAAACCAGCGCGCTGGGACCCCCTGCTCGAGGTCCTAAGGGAGCGAGGGCTGAAGCATGAACAGGCATTCCTCGATCATCTGAAAGCGCAGGGTTTCGATGCGACGGTGGTAGACGGCGTCGACGTGACCAGTGACACCGTCAACGCGACCATGGACGCGATGCGCTCCGGCCGGCAGATCATAGTGCAGGCGGCGCTTCGCGACGGCCGATGGATCGGGAGGGCGGACGTTCTGCGGAGGGTGGAACGAAGCAGTGACTTGGGTCCATGGTCGTACGAGATCATCGATACGAAGCTCTCCCGAGAGACCAAAGGCGGTACGGTGCTTCAGTTAAGCCTTTACGCCGAACTTCTCCACACTAGGCAGGGTATTGCGCCGGAGTTTGTGCACGTCGTTGTGCCCTGGTCCAACTTCGAGCCGCAGACCTTCCGCGTCTCTGACTTTGCCGCTTTTTTCAGGAAGGTTCGGAGGGCCACCGAAGAGGCTACGGCTGCCGGACGGGGGGATCGTTACCCGGAGCCGACGGAACATTGCGACATTTGCAGATGGGCCGAGCAGTGCGACGCCAGGAGACGCGACGACGACCATCTGTGCCTTGTCGCCAATATCTCGAAAACCCAGATTGCGGAATTGCGGGCGCACTCTGTTATGACGACAAAGGCGTTCGCGAACCTCCCCTCGCCGATGCCGTGGAAGCCTGAACGCGGCTCTCCTGCGAGCTTCGAAAAAGCGAGAGCCCAGGCCTACATCCAGGTGTGCGCCCGAGAGGCTGGCGAGCGGCAATTCGAAATGCTCGAAGTGATACCGGCCACCGGGCTCTGCCGGCTGCCCGAACCATCGCCCGGCGACATCTTCTTCGATATCGAAGGCGATCCCTTCATCGGCGAGCACGGGCTCGAGTACCTATTCGGATATCACTATCGTGACGAGGCGGGCAATTTGGTTCGCATTGCCGATTGGGCGTTTGACCGAAACTCCGAGAAGGTTGTTTTCGAGCGGTTCATGGGCTTCGTCACGGAACGCCGCACACAATTCCCGGACCTCCACATCTATCACTATGCTCCATATGAGCCGGCCACATTGAAGCGGCTCATGGGGCGCTATGCCACGCGCGAAAGTGAGGTAGACAATCTCCTGCGCGGCAACGTGCTCGTCGATCTCTACAGCGTCGTTCGCAATGCCATTCGGGCAAGCGTCGAGAGCTACTCGATCAAGAAGTTGGAGCCGTTTTACGGATTCGAGCGCTCGACACCGTTGAGAGATGCGAACGTCGCGCTCTCCGCACTTCAGGTGGCTTTGGAACTCGACGACGGCCGCTCGATATCTGACGACACAAAAACGGTGGTTGCCGCCTACAACGACGACGACTGCCGATCAACAGAAGCATTGCGGGGCTGGCTCGAACGGCTCCGCACCGATGCCATCGCTTCAGGCACCGTCATCGACCGCCCCTCCCCCGAGAACGAAGAACCAAGCGAAAGCGTCTCAGAGCGCGACGCGCGCGTCGCCGAACTCATCGAGCGGCTGACACGGGATGTGCCGGTCGACGCCGCGGAAAGAACACCCGCCGAGCACGGGAGGTGGATTCTCGCCCACAGCCTCGGCTGGCACCGCCGGGAGGCGAAGGCAGGCTGGTGGGAGTACTTCCGGCTTTGCGACCTGACCGCGGAGGAACTGCTGGACGAAAAGGCGGCATTGGGCGGGCTGCGGTTCGTAGGCACGGTCGAGCGGACAAAGGGCGGTATGCCGACCGACCGCTATGAATTCGATATGCAGGATACGGAAATCCGTGAGGAGGACGAGCTTCGCGCCGCCGGCGGAGAGACCTTTGGCAAAGTGGTGGCGACTTCGCAGGATGCTCGAACGCTTGATGTCAGGAAGAGCAAGAAGTCCGCTGATCTCCATCCTGACGGGGTCTTTGCTCACACGCTCATCCGCACCCCCGAGCAAGAAAACTCGCTCTTGCGGCTCGGCGAGTATGTTGCCGAGCATGGCATAGAGGGAATCGGACCTAATCAAGCTGCCCGCGATCTGCTTCTGCGCCAACCGCCTCGGGTCGCAGAGCCGCTACATAGGGATGGGGAAGACACCCTGACCTGCGCGGTCCGCATCGCGCCACAGCTTCAGGGTGGCGTGCTTCCAATCCAGGGGCCACCGGGGACCGGGAAGTCATTCACGGCCGCGCAAATGATCTTCACTCTGCTGAAACTGGGTAAGCGGGTCGGAATCACGGCCAACAGCCACAAGGTCATCCGCCACCTGATCGACAAAACGATCGAGGTCGCCAAGGAAGAAGGCACCAAGGTGCAAGCGGGCCAGAAACTCTCTTCGAAGGTGGAGGACACTGACGACGTCCGGTTCTACGTGGACAATGGGACGGCGGTAATGGCGATCGCGTCTGGCGATGTGCAGTTGATGGGCGGTACTTCCTTCTTCTGGGCCCGCGAGGACACCGTAGCCAGCGTTGACGTGCTGTTCGTGGACGAAGCCGCGCAGATGGCGCTAGCGAACGTGCTGGCGGTCTCGCAAGCAGGATCGACACTCGTTCTCCTTGGCGATCCTCAACAATTGGAGCAACCAACGCAAGGCTCCCATCCTGATGGCACCGGAGTATCCGCACTTGACCATCTTCTGCGGGAACGGAAGACCATCGCACCTGAGCAGGGTCTTTTCCTCGAGAAGACTTGGCGGCTCCACCCCGACATCACGGCCTTCAACTCCGAACTGTTCTACGAAGGCAAACTCGACTCCGAGAAGGCCTGCAGCGTCCAGGGGACAGCCTCGGCAGGCCCGTTTAAGGGCACTGGCTTGCGCTATGTCCCAGTTCGCCATTCCGGCAACCAGTCGCGTTCCATCGAAGAAGCAGACGCCGTTGCTCAGATCGTCGAAACAATGCTGGGTTCACAAATGTATTGGACCGACCGCAAGGGCGTAACCAGTCCTCTGGCGCTCGGAGACATCATCATCATCGCACCCTACAACGCTCACGTGTTCGAGATTCAGAAACGCATTCCCGGCGCGCACGTCGGGACGGTCGACAAGTTTCAGGGTCAAGAAGCCCCGATCGCGATCTACTCGACGGCCACGTCCAGCTACGCAGACGCACCTCGGGGAATGGAGTTTCTCTACAGTTCGAACAGATTGAACGTGGCCATCAGCCGGGCGAAATGCATGGCCATCCTTGTCGCATCGCCAGAGCTTTTCGAGGCGGAGTGCAAGACGCCTCGCCAAATGCAGCTCGCCAATGCCTTCTGCAGGTACCTCGAGATGGCTGAGGTCGTGGAGATTTAGAGATTGGCCCTTTGGAGAAGACTCCAACTCACGCCTTTCTGGGTGTCGTACGCCCAAGGCGATCGCACTAGCCAAAATGTCTCTCAGTTTCGCATAAAAGCCGCTTTTGTCTGTCATTTTCGCATAAGAATGCGCATGCGAACCGAAATGTCTACCATTTTCGCCTAAGAAGCATTTTTGCCTGTCACCTTCGCATACGGTGGCGACAGAGAATATCTTGCAGCCCGTCAATGGCCGCGTGGAGGCAATTTAGCGAAGTCTCGGAGCGGGGCAGCCCGAGATCGCCTGTTCGCACGGACACCCGCTCACAGATCACGGGGGGTAAGACAACGGAGGTGCGGAACATCGTTTACACATAACATCGGACGACCCGATCTCTTACGAAGCCACAGCGAGCACGACACGTTCCTTTATTTTGGCGGTGATCTTTACCTGCTACACAAGGCACCCATCGTGCGGTTGAAGTCAACATCTACGTCGCCTCCACTCATTTTTCGTGTACCGAAAACACCAGCGTCGCGGCTCAGCGTCGTGATATCGAGCGAAAGCGATTGAGTGCGGCTTCCAGACAGCGGCATGTCGAGGCCAGGCCAGCGCATAGCGCTATAAGGATGATCAGATAATACAGCGTGGGTTGGTCAGCAGCCTTGATTACCGAAGTTTTAGAGTGCACCTCGCCCTGCGCCAACAATACGAACGGTACGCTTAAAAGGCAGAGGACTAAATAGCGTAAGGCCGATAATAATCGACCAAGTCCGAAATCTCTCAGTCAGACTCCAGAATCTGCTTGCATCCGGCAGGGCCTTCCATCTCGACACTGGCTTCTCTCGCTGGGTCATAGCTTGGATAATAGAACCCGTAGCCTTACGCATCAAATGACTGGTAAGAGCAGCAGCCATCTGACCCGCGCATACCTCGGTGTGAACACGCTCAGAGAAAAGTTGGCTGCGACACCGGCTCCCCAGTGGTGGTGACGATAGTCGAGCCATAGGGTTCCTGTGACGTCACCATGATTTGGTCGTCTGGAAGCGGCCGGGCGAGCGCCTTCGCCTCCTCCCAAGGTGCACGCATCCAAACGTCCACCTCTTCCTGGGTCAGCAGGAGAACCGGCATCGCTTTCTGATGGATCGGCTTGACGATGTCATTGGGATCGGTGGTCAGGAAGGCATAGAGATCGTCGGTCGTCAGCCCGTCCTTGACCTTCCGGACGCTTTGCCACTGCGGGACATGCACTCCCGCGAAGAACATCAGCGGTTTGCTTTCGTCCCGCGCAAACCATGCGTTTGGTGTGCTTCCACCGTCCTGCTTGCTAGCGGGATCAGGTTCGGCAAAGCTTGTCACCGGCACGATGCAGCGGCTCTGGACACCGAACCATTTCTTCCAGTGCGGGAGGTTGAGATTTCGAACGTTGGTGACACCCTTGTCCGGCTCCATCCGGATGAGCACATCCATGTCGACCGGCTTGCCCTTCTGGCGCAGTTTCTCGGCTCGAGCTTCGGCGGCCTGCTTGATCGCAAAAAACGGCGATGGCAATCCCCACCGCGCATGAACAAGCTGCTTGCGGCCGTCGGCTGTGTTGCGGACGATTGGTCCCGCCTGGTCGGGGTTCATCTGGTAGGCAGGCATCAGGTTGATCAGGCTCTCAGCATCCTGAGCCCACTTGGCGACCCAATCCTTGTCTTCCATGCGGTAGAGATTGCACATTGATCGCAACGACCTCCCTTTCGCGTTGCGGACAGCCTATGCATTTCAGGCAGGACGTCAAATGGTATGCAATCACTGTCGCCAGGTTGATCCTTCAGTGGGACGAAAGAGCCGAACGCGTAACACCGCACCTGCCAGCCTTACGCGCGGATAGCGTCAAGCTCGGCCGCAAGGGGGCCGATCAAGTGCTGGCGAGGATCATTGAATCCGTAGATGACGGAAAATGCGGCGACGTCCATTCTGGAACCAGGCCCGAAGATCGCGACAGCTGGATGCTTGGGAAATTGGGGACAATTCGATTTATAGACTCGCTCGACCGGTTGCATGAGCTATTTCTGTCCTGCCAACAGAAGAGCGCTCATGCCTCAATCTACGACGACTGTATTTCAAGACATCTCTCGAAGCCCAGTGGCCGCTTTTTTATCTCGAGGGATGGGATTGGAAAGTGAATCCGTTGGCGACTGGTCACCGGACTTTCGCGCAAGGTTTCGCTGCGCAAAATCCCTCAGCCGGAGCGATCGCGCCGACTGAGTTTTTTGGATTACCGAGGTTACGCTGATAAACTACACGAGCAAAGCATCGGCACCTGATGATCGTTGTGCGGATTGCATCCACAGTTCTAAACCATCAGCTGCAGACGGATCAGCAATCAGCTGCTCCTCCGGTGGCACAAAATTATCAAAGACGCATAGGATTTTCTTGGCATCGATTACGTCGGTGTAGACCACAAAGAAACCATCCACCATCTTGCCCAAGACATCTCGCTGGAACGTCCCTTCCCCGGTATCGAAGGTGGCCGATCCGAGAACGTAGGGGTCACCACTATAGCCGCTACGGGCAGCGGCCACCATTCCGCTTGTCAGTGCGAAGTTGCTCCACACATTATCCTGGGTGATTTGAATGTTGGCGACAAAGTCTCCATCCATACCATCAAAAATCCAGTCCGATTTTTGCATTGCGTTCCAGGTGGCCTGATTGGAAGTAACCGAGGCGTAGAATCCCTCGGTGGCGAAAATGTAAAAAGTGTCCGACCCTTCGCCTCCCATTAGGAAGTCCTGCTCACCATCATACCACTCGGGGTGAAGGATCGAGAGATTTAACTGGTCCGTTTTGCCGGTTCCGCCGATAAGGACATCGTTGCCCTCGCCCCCTACAAGATAATCGCTTCCGGACTCGCCGAAGAGCCTGTCAGCATCATCGTTTCCGGCAAGCCAATCATCACCACCGCCGCCGAACAAGTCGTCTAGGTTATTGCCTCCGTACAGGTAGTCGTTCCCAACACCCGCGTGAATTGTGTCATTGCCGCCGAGGCCGACTAATAAGACTGGGTAATCGCGATCCGATGTGTCGATTGCATTCCCGCCACTGAGCCCCGCCTCTCCTAAGTCGTCAACAAGCACCAACCCGACACGATCACCAAATGTCAAGCTCTCGCCAACGCCCACCCCAAGTTGAGCAACTCGGTCCTCAAACAATGTCGAATGATAAGATGCGCGTTCAGCGAAAAGAGGATCGTAATATGAAGACTTCTCGGACATCTCGCCAGCGATCTTCTGCTCAAGGCGGACTGTGTCACCTACGTAGTCATACGTCTCCCCCATCTTAAAATTCGGGGGAACGCCATTATTCTCGCCATCGTCATAACCTACGACACCATGAATAATCTCGTGCATAAGCGCCTGTTCGAACGAATAATGCGATATTGTTCCGTCGACATCGATAACGTACTTTAGGTCTAGAGCAGCTGGATCGTACTTAACCAAAAATGAGCCCGGTGTCGACTTCATCGTATTGGCTTCGTGCTGGAACGTAAGGGGGGACCCTTCTCCCACAGCATCAAAAACAATTTGAGCACGTGGAGAGAAGTTATACAAATCAGTGATCAGCGCTTTGATGCGTTGCTCCTCCCCTTCGAGGGCGTCGACGAAATGTAGGTTGTTCAGAACCTCTTGAATTCCCATTAGGGTTTCTCCTTCGATATGATGGACTTGAGCACTGAGAAAAGAACCGGCGCGTCGCGCTCAGGTAACAACTGCTCGCTTCCTTCGAATAAATCTAAGTTAAACTTAGCTATGCTGTAACGGCAGTACGCACTGTCAGATTCAGCAAAGTATAGAATGTCGGAATAACAATATAGCAACGCGGTCTCCAGCTTGTCTTTCTGGTACAACTGGTAGAGATAATCTAATGAGCCGGGACTCACAGCGGTTTTGGTCCCCTGCTCCGGCTGAGAAGCTCGCCCGTCGTTTGCATGCTTGGCAATCATAAGGAGGATGCGCCGAAGTTCTGCGTCGTCGTGGAAATCGAGAATCGGTTGGTTTAGGGCTTTCTGCGCCATGACAATCGCTACACGGCTACCGGGGCAGAAACGGCTTTGAAAATCGCCGGTATATTCTATCGACACCAGGCAATACAAATATCCACGATGCAGCGGATAGCGAGTGATGTAGGCGTATAGCGCTTTGTCTGCCGCTTCGGTCGCAGCAGTATTCGATGGCGCGGCGTGGGGTGCCCACGCGAAGGCCAATGAGGCCAGCAATGTCACGGATGCGAACGCCACACGAATTTTAGGCGATTGTCGAAATGCCCCTGTTGCCTTTAGCGGCAGCCATCGGTTGAGCACCACCGCAAGAATCCCAACTACCGCCACCCATACCCCCACAAGTGCGACGACCAGCTTTGTTTTATAATCCGATAGTTGTATATTTTGCAAGAACGATCTTATGTTGCAGCTGAACGAGGTTCAAGCAGGGTGGTCAGCCAACTTGCTAGTCACATGGCCGCCTCCAAGACTTGGCGATGACGAGACCTACCGTCCAGGATGCGCTTCTGGTGTGACTTGATGTGATGGACGGCCTCCGCTACCGACATCGCACTGTGCCAGCGTGTGGCTGTCGAAGTCACATAAGGAGAGCCGTCTATGGAGCAGGTTTCCATCACAATATTTCAGCCTTTTACCTAGCAGTTGGGCTGGCTCGGGCAAACTGACCGAGTTTGCAAAGGTGAACGGTGGCAAGATCGTTGCGAAAGCGAAGATGCCCGAACGAACGGGCTTCAAAGAGCGGCTGTGTGAGATGCAGCGTTGGGAAACAGCATTAGCTGTTTTCGCTCAACTCACATAGGAATTTGGCTGAAATCGCTTGTAAACCCACCATCGCACGGCGACGGGAGCCTTCGGTCCACCTGAAGGAAGTGACGTGAAGACCGTCCTTATCGTCTCATCTCCGAAGTCCGCAACGACCTCAGATGCCACCACCTCCATACGTTCTCGATCTTCATCGTTGAAGTCCGACCCAACCAAGAATTCGAGGACAATCTCGTTGCCGTTCCAGCCGCACGTAACGGCGGCTATTGCTGATGAGACTGCCCCAAGCAACGCGCGTTGCACACTAAGTCGAAGTCTTATTTCTCGATCAGGTGTGGTCATCAAAACCTCTGCTATGGAGCGACTTTGCCGCAACATTCCGGCGGACTTTGTCAAATCCTGATCAGCTCGACGATCGCCAGCGAGACAGCAGGGTTCGAAGTCCCTCGACAATGACCTGGTGCTGAGGAATGGCATCCTTATCGAAGCTCAGCCGCGCGTCGGCGAAAGACCGGAAGCTATTCGGGTCCGACGATCAGCGAGTTCTTATTTATACCACCTGCAAGCAATACCGCCAAGGCAACCGAATTTTCCGAACCTATGAACCTTGCTAGCTCGGCCCGAAGCCCGTCATTTCCCCACCCGTTGCTAACAGTTTCTCGCGTCCAACAAAGCCGCTGCCAGTGCCCCCCTGCAACTTCTGCGAATGTTTTGATAACAGAACGCTTGCATTGGCCTATCCTGCGAGTAGCATCAGCGATCTATGGGGGGACGCATGACAATCGAGGAACTTATCGATCTCCAGGAGCCAGGAGCCCCGGTGCTCGACTTGGCCGGCCACGAAAATCCATATCCAAGCGAGTACAATGTTCCCAAAGGCAATAGCGAGGCTCGCAGCGACTGGCTGGCACGCCATGGCCCCTGGAAATTCGGAGGGGAAGCCGAGAATGCCAGTGAGGGCGATCCAACCCACTACGTCAGCAAACTCCTGGGCGCGCCAGTGCGCCGCGACGCGACCTGATGGGCCTTTCGATGAATTGCCTTACAACGCTCTGCCTGATCGCGCTCTTCGCCGTTACAGCTCCATCGGTTTCAGGCGCTCAATCTATTGAGGGCTTTCGGCTTGGCGACGACAAGATCACCCTTCAGCGGCTGGGTGTACCATCGGAAACGAAAGCGGACGGAGCGTTCACGACGCTAGCTTATCATGGCCCCGACGGAGTTGACCTCAAAGCAACCTATCAGAAGCCTTCGAACCGCCTCGTCGCGCTCCAGGCAACCTGGCCGAAAGACGCCGAAGGCCCCTCGACGGGCTACGGTGACTTGACCTTCAGCAAGACCTCTTTAAGCGAAATCCGATCGCAGTTGGGCTCAAAGGGCATCCTCTACGGCTCTCAGTCCCAAGTCGTCACATCCTCAGACGGAGCTATCAATATCCTCAGTTACTTTGACGTCAGCGGGACCGACGCCGTCGCGACGTTCGTGACGTCGATAAACAGTGATGAGGCCGCAAGGCTCAAGGCAACCTTCGGAGCCGAAGCCTACAAGCACGCGCCGGCGGCAGCCAAACTTAGAACCATCAGCGTTTCCAGACGCGAGTACCTTGAAAACAGCCAAGGTACCAAGCGAACATTGGACATCGGCTACAGGGCGATTTCATGGACATCCGGGGAGACGACATCCAACCACCCGGCCATCTCGCTGGCGCGGATCAAGCCCGGGCAGTTGCCAGTCTTCCGCACATACTCAGGTCCGAACAACTTCCCCGACTTCGTCGGACGGGACAGAGAGTTCAGCAATTTTCGGACGCGGATAACCGACGGGATGAGCGGAGGCCCATCATTTGCCGGAGAGTATTCCGTGATTCAGATCGGGTGCGGCACAGGATGCTCTTTTGCCTACGTCGGCAACAACCGCACGGGCCAGGTTTTCAACGTTCCCGTCGGTGGTGAGGACAACATGTACCTCAGCCTGAAGTACCGGCTCGACAGCCGGCTCCTTGTGGCGCAATGGGCCGACTACGATGCCAGCAAATGCTATGTTCAGTTTTTTGGTTTTGACGACGGCGAATGGACCGATCTGCTGAAACGTGAAGTAGGTAGGATGGACGATTGCTTTAGGACGATCGCCGAGAACATAAGCCGATCCCCGTAACCATCCGAACATTTAGCGATTGCTCACAAACCCTTGGGACGATACTTTCAACCATTAACTGCAAACGCGCCGACGTGTATCATGCCCCTGGATTTCGAAATAGCGCCTGAACTCATGCCGTATGTCGCCGACGCGACGGTGCGATTTCGTTACCTCAATCCCGGCATCGATGTGAAGATAAGCGGAACCACCGCAGTTGTCGTCTGGAACGAGGTCCGCAACGTTAAGGAACTCGAACAGCAGTTCATGTTCTGCCTGTATCGCCAGAAGATTTACGGCGAGACGCTACCGCTGAGGCGCACGCTGCTTGCCGGTGTGACCGGGCGATGACTGTCTTTCCCCTGCGCTTCCGTCCCTCACAGTCGGGTGATCTGTTGTTCGCCGACGAGGCCGGCACGTACTTTAAATCCGATCATGATTTCCTGACCCGCTATGCCCTGAATCGTTTGACCGAACGGGATCAGCAATATCTGCTCCGGAATGGGCACGCGTTCGAAGAAATCGGGGACCTCGCCTATGCAGGCTTCGAGCATCGTTTCGCGAGCCGTTTATATAGCCCTGGCGAACTCGACTACGTCATCCTGGTCCCCACACTCCGCTGCAACCTTGCATGCGGTTACTGCCAAGTCTCACGGGTCAACGAAAACACGCCGGGTTTCGACTGGGATGACCGTACCCTCGGCGCTGTCCTGGGTTTCCTGGACGGTCTGTCTACCCGCAAAATCAAGATCGAATTTCAAGGCGGAGAACCCAGCCTTCGCCTGGATGTCCTCACCAAAGTCCGAGAATTCTGTCTGACGAAATTCGAGAGTTGCGAATTCGTCGTTTGCACAAACCTGCAGGAAATCTCGGAGGATGCCTGGCAATTCTTCCAACTCCCAGACGTCGTCGTCAGTACGTCACTCGATGGTGACATGCTTACGCACGAGAGGCAGCGCACGCTCTCCGGCAGCAAGACGCGGGCCTTCCTGTCAAACCTAAATCGGGCGCTCGATCAGCTGGGACCGGATAAGGTCTCCGCCCTTCCGACGATAAACCCGCACCGTCCGCCCGCGACGCGATCAGTGATCGAAACCTACGCATCCTTCGGGATGCGATCGATCTATCTGAGGCCGATCAACTTCCAGGGATTTGCTCGGAAGAAATACGACGCGGCAGCCTCCGCCGCCACCTGGAACGCATACCATTCCGACTTCATCGACGACCTCGTCGAGTACAACTGGACAGCCGATTACGCAATCGAGGAATACTATTTCGTCCACTGTCTGCGGCGGGTTCTGAGATCGGGCCATAACGGCCATGTCGATCTCAGAAACCCCAACATCGTCGGCTACGGCTACGCGGTCGTTGATTACGACGGCAAGGTCTATCCTACGGATGAAGCCCGGATGGTCACTCGTCTCGGTCAGTTCGACCTGTCGATGGGTAACGTGTTCGACGGAATAGATCGGTCGACGATCGACACCTTGAACTCCGAGGCGCTGAATAACTACCATCCGGACTGTGTACACTGCCCCTACCAGGCATTCTGTGGGGTCGACCTGGTCGATGACCTTTCCCGCTACGGCCGGATCGACATGCCCAAGCACCTCACGGATTTCTGCCAGCGGCATACTTACATCTTCGATAAAATCTTCTCGATGATCTATTCCGATGACCCCAAGGTCCGGAAATCCACGGCGATATGGGCTGGGGTGCCTCAGTTTGATCGCGCACTGGCGAGGTGGCATCGATGATAAACCTCAGGGTCGAGATCGATCAGCTACCCTTGGAAGAGCCGCTCGTGGTCAGACTTTGTCATTCGGCTACCAGCGCGACAACCGAGAACGATGCCATCCTGATCGATCGATCAAACTGTCGCCTGGAGTACGACCTCAATGGCTTCTCGCTCGTGCTCCATCCACAGGGCGGCGAGGAATATGATGGAGATGTCATCCTCGTCCTACCGGGCCAGGCAAGCGCCCACAGGCTTATAAGAGCCTCGTCGCAGCACAACACCTTCCTTGTCACCGAGCAGTGCGACCAGCTTTGCGTCATGTGCTCCCAGCCACCCAAAAAGCAGCATACCGATCTATTCAGCCAATTTGCGGAGGCTGCGCTCCTGTCGCCCAAAGGGGTGGTAATCGGGATATCCGGCGGCGAGCCCCTCCTCCATAAATCGAGACTGTTCGACATGCTGCGGGTAGTGAGCCGAGTACGGCCCGACGTCACCTTTCACATCCTGACGAACGGCCAGCATTTCGAACGGTCAGATGTCGAGGCACTGTTGGAGATCGGAACTGGACGCATCCTCTGGGGAGTTCCGTTATATTCGGCCGATCCGGCAACGCACGACGAGATCGTCGGGAAATCCGGGGCGTTTCGTCAGCTTGAAAAGGGCTTGGGTGCTCTCATGACCGCCGGCGCATCGGTCGAACTTCGCACTGTGGTGATGCGCCAGAACATCAGCGGGCTCGTTGACTTGGCGGATTTTGTGTTCACGAGGCTCAGCTTCATCCACGTCTGGGCGCTCATGCAGATGGAGCGGATCGGCTACGGGCGTATGAACTGGCAGAAGTCGTTCTTCGACTCGTCCGCTGACTTCGCGCCTATTGCGTCGGCGATAGACCTCAGCGTCGCCAGGGGAATTGACGTCTCGCTGTACAATTTTCCGCTCTGCTCGGTGCCAGAGCCGTACCGGGGCTACGCGCCATCAACCATATCCGACTGGAAGCGTAAATATCTTGATTTTTGCTCTCAGTGTGACCGTCGCGCAGCTTGTGGTGGTTTTTTCGAATGGTATAGTCACAACGAGGGGTTTTCTGCGCTGGGTCCAATATGAAAAGAAGGCTTTTTCTTATTCCGTCGTTCTTCGCGGCGGGCTTTCTGCCGTCCAAGGCTGATGCAATGGTCCCGGGCGACCTGGTTTCCAAACCAAACCCGGTGCCGTCGGTACTCGAGCGTCTGAAGCTCAAACACATCTACACGCTGGCCGGCCACAGGTCACATAGCTCTCATCGATCGCACTCGAGCCATCGTTCCAGTAGTGGCGGCGGTTACAGCTATCGTACCTACAGTTCACCGAGCTACAGCTCACCCGCACCGGTTTACACCGCACCAACCTATACCGCGCCCAAGCCGGTCTATACCCCGCCGCCGGCTCCAGCGCCGACCCCGTCCGCACCCTCGCCTGCCTACGCGATAGCTCCGGCCGCACCTGCGCTTGCCGCCCCGCTCAAAACGCTCCCCGGCAATAGCGAGAAGTTCACCCGCATCGTCATGCAGGTTCAAACCGCACTCACTGCGTATGGCTACTACTCAGGTCTGATTGATGGAAAAGTCGGCCCAGCCTGCAAAACCGCGCTTATGGCCATGCAGACGGACTACAAGCTTAGGGCGACTGGAACCATCACGCCTGAGGTGCTTGACGCCTTCGGTATCGCCGCAAACTGAATCCAACAGAGAGATATTCGATGAGCAATCCGTTTGAGCAACAGCCATTCGAAGGTGCCGAGTTCGTAGACAACCCGGAACCACGTTGCCCTTGCCTCTTGCTGCTCGACGTTTCGGGTTCGATGAACGGTAGGCCAATCAGCGACTTGAACGACGGCCTTGTTCAGTTCAAGGACGAACTCTTTGCTGACGCTTTGGCCGCCAAACGCGTCGAAGTCGGACTGGTCACCTTCGGCCCTGTCACTATCGTTAACGACTTCCAGAGCGTGCAGAACTGGTATGCTCCGACCCTGTCATCGCAGGGCGACACGCCGATGGGTGCCGCTATCGAACAGGGCCTGCAGATGCTCCGCGAGCGCAAGGACCAGTATCGTCAAAACGGCATCTCTTACTACCGGCCCTGGGTCTTCCTAATCACCGACGGCGGCCCGACTGATGCTTGGAAGAACGCCGCAAGCCTCGTGAAGGCGGGCGAGCAGGAGAAAGCGTTCTCCTTCTTCGCAGTTGGTGTGGAAGGAGCAAACATGGAAACCCTGGCGCAAATCAGCACACGCGCCCCGTTGGCGCTCAAGGCGCTGCGGTTCCGCGATCTATTCTCATGGCTTTCCAGCTCGCTCAGCTCGGTCTCCCAATCCAACCCAGGTGACGCGGTTCCCCTCTCGAACCCGGCGACGCCCGATGGATGGGCCTCTATTTCATGAATGGAGCATGGCGCTGGGCGGGTGCCCGAGCGATCGGCACCTCCCATTTGAAAACGGATACGCCGTGCCAGGACTACGCCTGCGCCAAGCTGTTTCTTACACAGGACGGTCCTGTTATGGCCGCCGTCGTTTCCGACGGCGCTGGGAGCGCGTCGTTAGCGGAATTCGGATCACGGACCGTCTGCGTTAGCTTCCTCAAGGCCTGCCGCGATTTCCTTACTCGTTCTGCCCTCGACGACTTGAACGAGGAGGTCGTCTGGGATTGGGTCGATGCGATCCGAGAGGCAATAAATCAGAAAGCCAGGACGGCAGAAGCGCGGCCGAGAGATTTCGCAGCGACACTGGTTGCCCTTCTGGTGGCAGAAGAACGGTCCGTTGTGATTCACGTCGGTGACGGCGCGGTGGTGATCAGGCGTGAAGGTTCCGAAGAATGGGAGGTACCCTCCTGGCCCTACCAGGGAGAATATGCATCGACGACCTCCTTCGTGACCGACGACCCTCAGCCACGCCTGGAGATCGTTTCGATAGAGGGCCGTGTCGCCGAATTCGCGGTCTTCTCCGACGGCATTGAGCGAATGGTACTCGATCATGTATCGAAGACTGCGCATGGTCCCTTCTTCAACCGGATGCTGGCTCCTCTGAAGTCTTCGGCTGCCGAAACCGTCGACAAGGCTCTGTCGCTTGCGCTCAGGGATTATCTCGACAGCGCAAACGTCTGCGAGCGCACGGATGACGACAAGTCCCTCATTCTGGGGCTGCGCACGTGACTACGGTGATCTGTTCGGATGGCAGGCGTCTGACGTTAGGGGCGACCCTCGGCAAGGGTGGTGAAGGCGCGGTGCACCACATCGTGGAAGCCGCCGACATCGCCGCCAAAATTTACAATCCCGGTAAGGCAAAGGACCGCCGCGACAAGGTCAACGCTATGGTGGCCGATCGGCTTCACACGCGATCGGATTACGTGGCTTTCCCCATCGAAACCCTCAAGTCACCGTCCGGTGATTTTCTCGGTTTCACGATGAAAAAAGTTGCCGGCTTCAAGAGCGTGCACGATCTCTACGGCCCGGGCAGCCGGAAGACGGAGTTCCCGACGGCGGATTCCCAATTCCTGTTGAGGTCAGCGATCAATCTGGCGAACGCCGTCGCGAGCATCCACTCGACCGGATGCGTGATCGGTGACATCAATCACTCGGGAATTCTCGTTTCCAATAAAGCGTTGGTCACGCTAATCGACAGCGATTCATTTCAGTACCGCTCGGGATCGAACACCTATCGGTCCCTGGTCGGGGTCGCCGAATATACTCCGCCCGAACTCCAAGGAGCGACCTTCGATAAGGTCGACCGGACTCCCAATCACGATAATTTCGGCCTCGCCGTCCTGATCTTCCAGCTTCTGTTTCTGGGTCGACATCCGTTCGCGGGCCGCTACCTCGGCAAGGGCGACATGGACATTAAGACTGCCATCGGAGCCGGTCGCTTTGCCTACGGCGCGCGCAAAGCCGAGACAATGATGGAGCCCCCACCATTCGTCCCCAGTCTCGGCGACTACGGCGAGGATGTGCGCAAAGCGTTCGAGGCAGCGTTCATGCCGCCGGCGCGGCAGCCGGCAGGTCGCCCTGCAGCGGCGTCGTGGTCAGCGATTCTGAAAGGCGTCGAAGCCACTCTCGCCGTTTGCACCGTCGACAAGTCTCATGCCTACAAGCGCGAACTTGGCTCTTGCCCTTGGTGCAAGCTGGAAAAGACGATGGGGCGATCCTTGTTCCCCGCCCACTTCTCGCCCGCCGCTCCTATCATGGATATCGGGCAGTTGCTAAACGCCATCAAAACCATGCCCGCTCCGCCCTCACTGCCAAGCGCTGAGTCGGTGATCGGGCCGCTTCCCCGTCTGTCCATGTCCCAGACCGGGAAGTCGGCAAGGAATGAACGCAACGCCACTGTCGCAGCGGGCGTAATTGCCGTAGGCGTCGGCCTTTATCTGATGGGGCAAGTCAGCGGCTTTTGGGGCTTCGCTCTGGCGCTCGGTGCTATCGTGATTGCAGCCAGGTCGCTCGATCTCAAGACGAAGTTCGCTTCAGAACTCACTGGAGCAAAGACCGCCTGGGAGGAGCAGCAGAAAAACTGGGTCAAGAAGGCCGGGCCGGAGGCTTTTGAGGCCCGTCGAAGCCACTATATCGCACTGGGAGTGACGCACTCCGGCCTGCCCGCCAAGGAGCGAGAAAAACTGGCTGCGCTGGAGCAACGGAAGCGGCAGCTACAGCTGGACAAGCACATGGACGCACATCTCATCGACCGCGCGAAAATCCCGCGTGTCGGCCCTGGCCGCAAAGCAACCCTCGCCTCCTTTGGCTTCGAAAGCGCGCTGGATGTGCGGCAGCGATCCGTGACGGGCGTTCCGGGTTTCGGGCCTGCGTTGGCCAGCGATATCGAAGGCTGGGCACGCTCGGTGGAGCGCAAGTTTGTCTTCAACGCCTCGATCCCGACGGACCCCGCGGCTGTCCAAGCCGTCAAAAGTGAGATTGCAAAGCAGCGTGCGGAAATCGAACGTGATCTGCTCAAGGCGACCGCGGACCTCAAAAACCTTGCCGACACCGCGCACGCATTGCGGACCAAGCCGCCACAGCAGCTGATTGACGCCTACACCAGACTAAAGCAGGTCGAACTGGACATCGGATAGGATCGTCATGTCCGCATCGTACAAGGGGTTTTGGATCATTGTGGGGATGACGGTCGCTGCCGTCGTCATCGCGAACTCGACCGCCAAACCCCGCCGCTCCTCGACGTACTCGGGTTCGACCTACTCAGAATCCACGAAGGCGAAGCCGGTTTTTCCGTCGTCATCGCTGACACCGTCAGAACCGACTTTGGCAGAACCCTCGCCTTCGCCAATGCCCCAGTCTACCAGCCCGACGGTCGCTTCCGTGCCGGCAGGTCCGTCGCCATCGACGACAGAAAGTTCATCGGGTAGCAACAGCACGACGGAAACCCGCTCTATCGATGCGGACTTTCAAGTGGCCTTCGATCGTGCGATGGAAGTCGCACTGGCAACACCCAAGGCTGACGCGACTACGGAAGCGACAGCTGCCAGCGCGAGCGACGCATCTCCTCCGCCACTTGAGACGAGGGAGATTGCTCCACAGCCTAAGATTTTCGAACAGCCGAACGCAGTGCCAGTGGGCGACGAAACCGATGAACCCGATAGGAAAGACCGCGCGCTGACGACTACCAACCTAAATCTCCGCGAAGGTCCGGGGCCTGACTATTTGAAGGTCGAGACGATGGCGAAAGGGACTGAGTTGGTCGTGCTTGAGCGATCGGGTAAATGGTGGCGCGTTAGGTCGATAGCCTCGAGCGCCGAGGGGTGGATCAACGGTACCTTTGTGACAGCGAAGAACTGACAAACTGCCAGGGTGGCCAAGAGGGCCTAATAACGACTCGGCGGGACTCTCACTTCCATTCCTCGCCCCTTACATACCGCAGTATAATTGATCACCTGCCCCGGCGTGGTACCACTGCGTCTTCAGCAGAGGATGCCAAGATGTACCAAGAGACCATCGCAACGCTCGTGGAAGCGGGAGAACACAAGGTCACCGGTATTCGCGAGAACATGCTGGGGTTCTTCATCGGCGCGGTCATGGCGGGGGCCTACATCGGTTTCGGCAACATCGTAATGTATTCGGTTACAGCCCATGTCGACGCGGCTTGGGTCCGACTGGTTTCGGGGGCGGTGTTCTCCGCCGCCCTCACAATTGTGATATTCGCCGGCTCCGAGCTCTTTACCGGGACAGCCATGTACATGCCGCTGGCGGTGCTATCGCGCCGCGCCACGTTTTCACAGTTGCTCGGGGTGTGGGCAACCACCTGGCTGGGCAATCTCGTCGGCGCAGTAACCTTGGCCGCACTCTTCAAAGCCACTGGCGGCGGCGTCCTCCTCGGGGACGGTCGCGAGCACTTCGTGGCAGCCGTTGGAACGAAAATCTCTGCTCCGGGAAGCGAACTGTTTTTCAAAGGCGTCCTCTGCAATTGGCTGGTCTGCCTCGCCATCTGGATGTGCAATCGAACGAGCGACGCGAGCGCAAAAATCTTTCTCATATTCTGGCCGATAACAATCTTCGTCTCTGCAGGATTCGAGCATTCCGTCGCGAACATGTTCACGCTAAGCCTTGCGCTGATGTCGAGTGGCGACAGCGGCATTACCGTCATTGACGCGTGCAGGAACCTCTTTTGGGTTACCGCAGGTAATATCGTTGGTGGATCGATCTTCGTTGCATTCGGCTACTGGCTCCAGGAACACGGGATCGGGCATGAGGGACATGCGAAGATCGTCCCGGCCGAAGTGCCAGCTCCAAAGAGGTCACATTGATTAGAGCTGTCGCAGCCCAAGAAGGTCCGCTACCGTTCGACGCCAAACTATCCGCGGAGGATAAATGAGCAACTGTACACATACCGGACTGATTAAAACGGTCACACCCCGTTCGCCTGGATGCGAAGAGTGCCTCGAAGAAGGCCAGGCTTGGTTTCATCTGAGAGTATGCCGAGAGTGCGGTCACGTTGGATGTTGCGATCAGTCGGTCGGCCGTCATGCTACCGCCCATTTCCACGAGACCCGTCATCCGATAATCGAAGGCTTTGACCCACCTGAAGGATGGGGCTGGTGCTACGTGGATGACAAGGTGGTTACGCTACCCGATCAAACACCGCATGTGGGCCAGATTCCTCGATATTACTGAGGACGCAGCAATGACTGCACACGCCGATCAAAGTCCGCGACATCAACAAGCCTTCCGAGTACTAACCGCAGAGCAGATGAAGGCCGCGACTCGATTTGCGAGCAGCGGTCCTCGCCGCTTCGGAAGCGACGAACACGTCTCGGCCATCGGTGACCGAGACGTGCCCGCATGGCTGATTGTTGAGGGCGAGCTAGAGGTGTTCCGCCATGACGGACTGTCCGGCGACGTCTCCATCGTCACGCACGGCCCTGGCCATTTTTCCGGGGAGACAACCCAACTATCTGGCCGACCGGCGCTCGCTGGCAGCCGCGCGGGGCCGAACGGGTGTGTAGCTGTGGCGTTCGACGCCACCCACCTCAAAGCACTGATTATCGGGTCCGCCGAAATCGGCGAAATCATCATGCGGGCCTACATTCTACGGCGCGTCGCCCTTATCGACGGCGGCGGCGCGGGATCGGTCCTGATCGGCCACGCCGGGAACGCCGCACTGACGCGATTGCAGGGTTTTCTTACCAGGAACGGCTTCCCACATGTTGTCCTGGACGCTACGTCCGACCCGGAAGCCAAAAGCTTGGTCCAGCGTCTTGCGATCCCCGACGATGACCTGCCTTTGATGGTTTGCCCGAACGGCTCTGTTCTCAAGCAGCCTTCCGATGTAGAAGCCGCGGCCTGTGTCGGGATTTCCCCTCAACTCGATCCCGCCAAGGTTTACGACGTGGCGATCGTCGGCGCTGGGCCGTCCGGGTTGGCGGCCGCCGTTTACGCCGCTTCGGAAGGGCTTAGTGTGATCGTTATCGACGAACGCGCCATAGGCGGACAGGCAGGAGCGTCCGCGCGCATCGAGAACTATCTCGGTTTTCCCACCGGCATTTCCGGTCAGGCGCTCGCAGGCCGGGCGTTCAACCAAGCTCTGAAGTTCGGTGTTGAAATAGCGCTGCCGCTGGAAGTCCAGGGCTTGGAGGCGCAGCCAGCCGATGGCCGCAGTCCCATAGTCATTCACGCACGGAATCAGGATGTTACTGCGAAGACCGTAGTGATCGCCTCCGGAGCGAGATATCGCAAGCCTCATATCGAGAACATCGATAGGTTCGAGGCCGCTATCTCATACTGGGCTACAGCGATCGAGGCCAGGCTATGCGAAAACGCTGAAGTAGCGCTGATTGGCGGCGGTAACTCTGCCGGACAGGCGGTAGCGTTCCTCGCCCCAAAAGTGAAGACTTTGCACCTGATCGTGAGGCGGGATCTCAAGGAGACTATGTCCGCCTATCTGATCGAGCGTATCGCCGCGATCCCGAACGTCGTGATGCATGTGAAGTCCGAAATCGTCTCGCTCGCTGCGGGACCGGAGACAAATGTCAAAGCCGTCCTGCGGGACCTCAAAACTGGACTAGACCGCGAGATCGATCTGAGACGGGTTTTTCTCTTCATCGGAGCCGATCCGAACACGCACTGGCTGGGGACGCAGGTTAGGACCGACAACCGAGGCTTCGTGGTGACGGGGACTGCGTTTGAGCCCGAGATGGAAGCCCGCGTCGGCCGAACGGCCCTTCCGCTCGAAACAAATGTTCTCAACGTTTTCGCCATCGGCGACGTGCGCGCCGCATCGACGAAACGCGTTGCTGCGGCCGTCGGCGACGATGCGGCCGTAGTAAGCCAGATACACGAGGCCTTGAAGTCACTCCCTTAGTCCGAGCAAGCCTTCGCAAAGTTCGCGGGTCCATCAATACGGCGCGTTCGCCGAAAATATCACCCGGCGCTGGCTTCTCAAGCTCGATGCTGCTGCCCTCTTCGACCTCCTCGATCGCCATCACGCCGCAGCGGACGATCATCAGCGACGTCCGGCCCGTGATGTTTGGCCGACGGAGGCGACACGTTCATGGTGGCGTTGTTGCCGCGACAGGGCGGCTCATGGCCCGTGATAGCCAACAGACCCCCCTGCCCACTCCCGTCATTCGGAGAGGCATTGGAATCTGCCAGGCCAGTCTGTGGAGTAGGCGCGGCGTGCGCAAGCTTGATTATCTGGGGATTCGCCCGCTCCATCCAAAGTTGGACTTGGCGACGCAGCCACTGTTTGCCTAGAACTTATGGCAAATACTGTATCGGGGGAGTTATTGGTGAAGTCATTTCTCATTCTCGCGGCCGCCTTGGCGATTCCTTCGCTCGCCCATGCCGATGACAGCGTCAAGCACGCCAACGCAATGTGCCGCGCCATGGAAAACACGGACATCCCGATGATCTGCAACGTCTCCGGTTCCGGCCATACCGTGACCATGACTATCAACATGATTTCCAGCGAAGCGCGGACCTTCTGCCAGGGGGTGGCGAGCCAGATGCGTCAGGTCGGAGCGAGCTTCGAGCCGGGCTGGACGCTGCGTATCGTCTCGCCGACCAGCGGATCGAGCGTCGCTGAATGCAGTCTATAGTGATGAGGTACATAGCGACCATTCTAGCGGTGACATTGTTTGCCGGGACCGCCCTGGCGGACGGCTGGTACTCAAAGGAACGGACCGTTGAGAGGGGCATACGGAAGGGCACGGCTCCAAGCGGAGCCGAGTACAGGATCATGCCGGACAAGAGCGCCACGGTCATAAAGGACGGCGTTATCTGGGTCGTCGGTTGCAAAATCGATCCCATCAGCGACAACAAGAACTGCGAGACGCACGACGCATTCGAGCGTGTCATGGTGGTCTTCGGCACGACGGATCGGCCTACCGAAATCTGCCTCCCCGGCCATAACTTTCCAGGTCGGACGGCATTCCTTCGGGTCGACAAGAACAAGGCTACCGAGACGGGTGAAGATGGCTGTGTCGGTGGCGGATTTATCGCGCAAATGCTCAAGGGCAAGCAGTTGGTGAGCCGGATCGTCGTCTGGCCATACGACGAGTTCGATGACGACAAGACGGACCTTTCGGTCCTCAGGGACGCTCTCGATCTGGCGAGATACGTCAGGAAGCTCTAAAACTTCTCATACGCCTGCGCCGCCTCGTGCTGCTCGATCATGTCCGCCTTTTCGAGCTGCAGTTATAGCAAACCCGATCCCGTTAGCGCACGTAGACCGGATATCTCGACTTGGCGGCCGCCGATATTGCCTTGTCGATTGCCACTCTCATCGCAGGCTGGTGGCGGTTTGTCATGGCGACCTCGTGACCGTCCGTATCGACGATAATGCCACCGCCACCGAAATTCGGGGCTGCGATATCGTACTGACCGACGCGGTTCGAGCTTACGACATACGCGCCGCTGACAATCGCAGCCATACTGGCTGCCGTTCGCCACATCCGGTGATCGGTCCCGGTGGCCCGGGGGACCGCAATAAGATCGGCACCCAGTTGGCCTAGCCACCGTGCTTTCTCGGGAAACATCAACTCCGTACACAGGAGTACACCGACGGTCACTCCGGCCACATTCGCGACATCAAAGCCATCCTTGGATGTTTCGAACCAAGCCTGCTCCTGCCAGCCGTTCTCTGCGGGGAAATAGTGCTTTTGATGGAGGAAGTGATATTGGCCGTCTACCAGTGCGAAGGCTTCGTTGACCAGCCTGTTACCTGAAAGGATCGGCCTGGAGGATATGACCGCGCGGACTGGGAGCCTAGAAAGCGCGTCCAAGGCCCTTTCGTGGAGGTTCGCCCACTCGCGAGCCCTGTCAACGTTAAACATATGCCTTGTCGGATGCCAGAATCCGAACGGCATTTCGTTCGTTACGAGAACGTCCTCCGCGGCGTCCTTCAGCATCGCCGTCGTATCTGCCCATGCTTCGCCTTCCGGCGTCAACCCCTCCGCCCACTCTACCGACCACGCCCTGACCATCGACACCACCTGTTACAACGCACGACCAATCGGGTCCGGCTCTTGAACGGAGCAGGAGACGGACTTGCGCGCAATCATACGCGAGTATGAAGATCTAAGACCCCAGTAGGATTCCGGCTAATCGAGGTTTTCGCCAGTTTGCGCGTGATTACAATCTCGGAGAAGCAAGATGACGGCGTCCCTCATGCAGGCCCCTCATATTCACAAATCGGGGCGCGTTCCCGTCCTTTCAAGATACACCCTTGCGCTGACCTTACTCGCCTTCGCGTCCAGTGGAACGATCGCGGTAGCGCAAGAGCAAGCACCTCCGCCCGTTACCGCGGCAAAGCCCGTCGTGCGGGACGTCGTTGACAATGACGAATTCATCGGCAGGTTCGATGCGGTCGACCAGGTATCCGTCCGCGCAAGGGTTGGGGGCTACCTGCAGGAAGTGCGCTTCCAGGACGGCACCATCGTCCACAAAGGCGATGTCCTGTTTGTGATCGACCAGCGGCCCTTCATCACCGCCCAGAATCAAGCCAACGCTGCTCTCGAGGTGGCCAAATCTACCCTGATCTTCGCCGAGGCACAGTTCAAGCGGGCTGAATCACTGGCGCAAAGTGGCAGCCAGTCCGTATCCACTCTCGATGACCGTCGCCGAGAGCTGGTTTCCGCACAAGCCAACGTCAGGGGTGCGCAGGCCGCCGCCGACCGCGCGGCTCTGGACATGGAATACACGCAGATCACGGCACCGATCAGCGGGCGCATCGACAGGCGACTGGTATCGGCAGGCAACCTTATCCAGGCCGACCAGTCGGTCCTGACCACGATCGTTTCCATGGACTGTGTTTCGGCGTGCAAATTTGGGTCTGACTCATATTTGATGATTTCGCGGTCGAAACTGGCGCGGTTATCAGAAAGGAATCAGCACCATGGCGACCAAGTTTCGTCTGTCGTCCCTGATCCCGGCGGGATTGATTGTTGAGCGTTCCGACGAGGACAACGGGGTTATCATTGTTTCAGCGCGGGCTGCCGCCGATCGACGTTCCTGCCCTTTATGCAACCGAATGTCAGATCGTGTTCATAGCCGCTACGTTCGGATAATTGCTGATTTGCCTTGTGCTGGCACCAAGGTCCAACTGCGATTATCGGCAAGGCGCTTTATCTGTGAGATGACATTTTGCCGTCGCCGGATCTTCGTCGAAAGGTTTGGAGAGCTTGTCGTTCCGGAGCGCAGCCGTCGAACCGCTCGGCTTGATACCGTCGTACATCATCTCGGGTTGGCTCTGGGAGGGCGGCCTGCAGCAGCCTTTGCCAAACGCTTGATGATCCCAGTTAGCAATGACACGCTCATCCGTGCGGTGAGAAGAAAATCCATGGCGCCGGATGATGCTCTAAACGTCGTCGGCGTTGACGATTGGGCTTTCCGCCGCAATCACCGCTATGGCACCGTCGTATGTGATCTTGAGAAGCGAAGGATTATCAAACTTCTGCCTGATCGGGAGATCGCGACAGTTTCGACGTTCCTTGCTCAGCACCCCGAAATAGCGATTGTTTCCCGCGATCGAGGCGGCGGCTATTGTGAAGCTGCCGCCAAGGCTTTACCCCATGCCATGCAGGTCGCAGATCGTTGGCATTTGATGGAGAACGCCAGCGCGGCGTTCCTCGACGTCGTGCGCAAATCCATGCGAGCGATCCGTACCGCAATTGGTGCTACGACGATCAATCCTGCGCTACTCACTTGCGCTGAACGACTGCAATATGACAGCTATCTGCGGCGTGAGGACGTGAATTCGACAATCACCAAGCTGTCCTCCGAGGGCGTTCCAATAAAGGAAATCGTGCGACAAACCGGCTATAGCCCCGGAACCGTTCGCCAGATCGTCCGCGGTCACAGAACTGATGTGTTCCGTGTCAGACAAAGTTCCCTTGAGGCCTATCTGCCGCTGTTAGATCAACTCTGGGGATCTGGGCAGCACAACGGCGCTGAACTCTGGCGACAGCTAAAGTGCAAAGGCTTCCGTGGTTGTTCTCGTGTCGTCGGGGAGTGGGCCGCAAGGCGACGGCGGTCTGAGCGGGTCTGCGATCAGCAACTTCAAAAAGTGCCATCCGCCAGAACGATTGCCCGATTGATGACAACTGCTCGCGATCAACTGAGTAAAGCTGACACAATCACCATTGCGGCCATAGAAGCCGGCGTTCCCGCCTTGATCCAAGCCCGTAATCTAATTGATCGGTTCCAGACAATGATCCGAAGGAAGGCCAGGACAGAACTCGACCCGTGGATCGCTGATGCACGCGACAGTCTGTTCGCCCCCTTCGCCAACGGGATACTGAAAGACAAGGCAGCGGTGTCCGCCGCCATCACCGAACCTTGGTCGAACGGCCAGGTCGAAGGACAGATCAAAAGCTGAAGCTCGTTAAAAGGCAAATGTATGGGCGTGCCAAGCTGGATCTTCTTCAGGCACGGTTGATCGGCGCAATGTGAAAGAAATCGTCATCAAAAATGCGTCAGACCCAAAATTGCACGCCGGAACACACCTTGATGAAATGTTTCGGCTCGACCGACAGGGTAGACCTTGGATCATATATCTGAGGGTCACTGATACTCAGTTTGTCGAGTTGTTCGATGATGCGCAGGGCGCCAATCCCCCATTCGGCGCCAATGGTTTAGATCATTTCTGCTTCAACGTAGACAATTTGGAGCAGGTTGTCGGCGACCTTCTGGATAAGGGCCTGAAAGTATATCGCTGGTTCGAGAACAATGGCGTGCCCGAATTGAGATCTATGGGAACCGGGGCCATCGTGCTCGGTCCTGACGGCAACAAACAGGCCTGGCTGCGCGACCCCGATGGCAACCGCGTCGAACTTATAGAGATGCTGGCTGGCAACTTGCAGGCTGCTGCTCTTTCGCGCCTGCGCGAGAAACAGGGCGTAACACACGAAATGGATTGAACTCCATCGGACGGTGCGTATTGCCAGCGTGGCCCGACCTTTATCAAAACGACCCGGAAAGACACCCGAGATGACCTATACACTCGATACGCTTGCACATGAACTAGAGGACCTGCAACTTGCGACGTTCGACTATGATGTCGCCTGGAAACTTGGCTCCGTCATGCAGACGCAGGCGGCCGCCCGGTCCTTGCCGGCAGCCATTACCGTGGCGCACGGGAGCGATGTGGTGTTCGCCCTGCTGATGCCCGGGGCGACACTGGACAATACGGACTGGGCGGCCCGAAAGCGTGCCGTCGCTCATCGATTTCATCGCAGTTCCCTGGCGATGCGACTTGAAGCTGAACAAGGGGGCTATCATTTCAATAGTCGTTTCCGATTGCCGGAATCTGACTTCGTCGCCAGCGGGGGTGGGTTTCCACTGATGTTGCGGGGCGGAACACTGATCGGAACGGTGGGCGTCAGCGGGCTTCCCGACGTGGAAGATCATCTGCTTGTGACAAATGCGCTGCGGGAACTATTGATCTCGGATCGTCGGGTGGCATCGGATTAAGCCCTAACTCACAAGCGCTGGTGGCTGAGCGATCCGGACCACCGAAGCCGTCCGGCGCGCAGGAAACACCGAACGGAATCACTGAGGCGAAGTGACCACAGTGGGCTGGAGCCTTCCAACGAGGTCATCGGCGCCCTTTTGGATTCCGACTTTGGACGCACCCAGCGGTCCCAAGCTTGCTCCCACATCGAGTGCACCAGGATACTGCTTCGAAACATAGGCTAAGAGCAGTTTGTTGGTGGCACTGTCGTACAGCTCGACAGAGTATTTAACGGAACCGCTGAGTGTCCCTTCTTTTCCACGGGCAGCCTGAACGCTGTTGACGGCCAGACCGACGGGCATAAGTTTTGCTGCTGTGGAGAGAACAGGAGCGTTTGCCTTCGCACCTGTCAATGTGAGTTTGAGCCTTAGCGTGGCAGGACCCGGTATCGAGGTCAGTGTGTATTTTGACTTCAACCGCTTTTCGAATGTGTCCTTCATATAGGAAGCAAGTACAATCCTGTCCTTGTCGCTTGTACTGCCAAACTGTTGATCGCGGCCTCGATAAACTTCGACAGGCTCAACGATCACCGCAGAGTAGGCTCTGAAATTCACACCACCGCCGGAATAGAGCAGTGGGACCTTTCCGTCCTTATTCTGGGTGTTGACAGATAGCTGCCTAGAAGACGCGATGCCTTGGTAGGCCACCGGATCGGTGCTAGCGCAGCCAGCCGAGATAGCCGTCAGCGCAATCAAAGCAGACCGGGAAAAACCTAGAAGATTTAATGACATGAGAAACTCCAGATGGGACTACGAAGTAGTTTTAGAGGTGCATGACGCGCGAAAAGTCGTGCCGCAATCCAAAAAGAGAAAGACGTCGCAACATGCGTTGCCTCCCTTTGATATGCAGTGCACGGTTAGGGTTTTGATGCGTTTTTGCTCTCAGGGGACGGCAATCGTTATCGGAAGAAGGCCGCTTTCGCGGAGATATTCGACCAGCTCGGAAAAAGGGATCATCGCCAAAATGAAAAGGGCGTCCCGAGTTGTCACCAGCAGTGCTTTTCGAGAAACGACGTGGACATTCCCCCACCTAAACATTGCGAAATCTGGCCAAAACAACGGTGTGCGGCGGGCATATTCTGCGTATTGTTCTCCGAACAGGTACGACAAATGCAGTGCTTCCCGTTTTGCCGTGTATCTGAATACAAGATATGCGAGCAGCGTAAAAAATGCCGTCGCAAGCAGGCTTCCGAACACCAGGCAAATGCCGCTGATCGCAAATAGGGAAAAGAGATAAAGGGGATTACGGGTGACCGAATATGGCCCCTCGGTCACAAGCTCCGAGTTTTTTAATCCTCCCACATAAATGATCGACCAGATGCGCCCGACGACGCCAAACGCAATCAGCAATGTTCCAATCTGGGCGAAGAGCGTCAAAGCAAGGCTTTCGAGGGGGAAGCCCGGGCCGGCGACAAGGTGGAAAGTGATAAACGCCGCAGCGAGTGCCCAAAGCGTCCAGATTCGCCGCTTTTGCTTGAAAGGGCGATCAGAAGATGTTGTGTAAATGGTCATTGTTTCCAACTCTGTAATTTCGAGTACCGACACAGGCTCTCGCTCTCGCGTGTGCGAGCCTCAATCATGCCTGATGCGTTTGCGCCCTTTAACTTCGACTATGGGCTCGTCGGCTGTCTTGGCAGATCAGTTGCCTTTGCCAAGTAGCGCAGATCGTAGTATTTCTCGACGTCGGCCAGCGTCTTGGTCGGCTCCCCATATTCGCTCCGCAAGGCCAACACGGTTTTTATTCCCTTGATGTCGAGGTCGCCCGTTCTGTTCAGTCCTTTTTCGGGATGCAACAGGATTTCGTAGGTCTTGTCGGCAAACGCCTCTGGCATATTCGGCACATTTCTACGCAACATTGCGACAGCCTCAGTTTTGTTGACCGGGTCATAGAGCCAGTCGAGAGCAGTATGATATGCGCGTATATAGCCAACTAGCGCTGCCTCATTGTCGTTCGCCCAGCTTCGACGTGCTGCAAAGATGGTGCCTTGGTAGTCACCTAGGACATCCTCAGCATCGGCCATGACATTGAATCCTCTGGCTTGCGCGGCCGCGTGCATTGGGGAGATCAGTAGCGTACCTGACTGTTGTTTATCCATTAGTGCCTGGAACCGCTCCTGCAACCCGCCGACGCTGACGAACTCTACATCCGAGAATTTGAGCCCGCCTTTCTCCAGCAACTTGCGCAGTACGAATGCATAGCCGGTCGTCATGGCATCAACCGACAACTGTTTGCCCTTGAGGTCCGCATAGCGTTTCACCTCCGGTACGGTCACCAGCTGCAAGAAGCCGGCATTGCCGGCGCCCATGAACGCGAAAATGTCGGGCGTCTCTTTTGTCGGTGCTTCGCCTTGGCCCTCAATATATGCAACCACATTGTCTATGCCGGTCATGGCAACGTCAAACTTGCCATCAATCAGGCCGGCAAGCTGGAACTTCGAGTTCGGGGCCGCCACCAGCGTCACCGCAATACCGTTGCGATCGAAGTAGCCCTTCTCTTGGGCCACCCAAATTGGCCAGTTGTGTGGGCTTGGAAACGCGACCACGGATACAGGCTTCAGTTGCTGGGCGGCTGCCGATCCGGTACTCTCCAGCATCATAGTCAGCGATGCCGCGCCAAAGAACACCGACGCTGCCCGAGCCGGCGTTACCTTGCCCCTATGCTGTTTCATATTCACCTGCGGGGCCGACCATGTTCCTGACATTGCTGCCGATAGGCGCTTCATTAATTCGAATCGAGCGAAACGATTGGTCGGTTGCATGGCAAACGCAACTTGCCACGGCGGCTGACCCACAAGTCCCGCCAGAATTTTGGAGATGACTCGTATTGGAGATGTATTCATCTTCTCAATTGCTTCCTTAGATAGTTGCGGTTTGGTTTCCAATTCGGGGTCTCAATGCCTCGCGCATCGCGTGCTGGAATTAGCCGACCGACGATCTCATTGCCTAAACCTCGCGGGTATTAAGACGAGCATGGACAGCGCTCGACAGCAGCCGAAGCCTCTCCTGAGGGAAAGGAACATTGCGGTCACACGCTACGAAAGTTGCCAGACCGGCCTAAACTCCGCACTAGCGCCAAACTTGAAAGGCGGACGTGGGCATACACATCCGATCAAACCTTTCAACGTCGGAACGAAAACAAGCGGCCCGACAGCAAACTCAAAAGGGCAAAATTTTCGAATGCAAATTTTCGCACGCCGACGTCTCCAAAGTTCGATGCCAGCGGTTTGCAGCGAGACGGTCAAGAAACAGTCAAGACAAGATCAAGGGTGTGTCCAGAATCGGTGGTATTGTCGTGGCAGCGCGGTTCAGAATTTGCAGAAGTCAACCCTCTCCCTCATAGTGGGGCGCTGGCGCGATCATGGAAGGAAACGGAAGATTGCAGGGTATTAACGGAGACAACAGTCTCGTTCTGATCGTAGAAGATGAGCCGGCAATTGCAGAAATACTCGAGGGGTATCTGGCGCGTGACGGCTTTCGCACGGTGAGGGCCAGTGACGGCGAAATGGCCCTGCAGCATCACGCTCAGCTGAAACCGGATATAATGCTTCTAGACGTACGCATTCCAAAGCTCGACGGCTTCACCGTACTGACCCGTCTGCGTCAAGTCAGTTCAACGCCCGTCATCATGCTGACGGCTGTTGCTGATGACGTCGACCGCTTGAGCGGCCTTCGGCTTGGCGCCGACGACTATGTCGTCAAACCGTTCAACCCGCAGGAGGTCGTTGCCCGCGTCAAGGCGGTTCTGCGTCGGACGCTGGGAGAGCGGCAAGATGCCATCCAACGGTTTCGCGCCCTGGAGGTGGATTTCAGCAGTTACTCCGCTGTGATCGACAAGGATGGACAGCGCATGCATCTATCATTGACTTTAAGCGAGTTTCGAATCCTCGCACATATGATCCGCCATCCCGGCCGGGTTTTCGCGCGCGCCGATATTCTGGACGCCTGCCTGCCGGACAGCGATGCCCTGGTTCGTACGGTTGACATGCATATCTCCAATCTTCGACGCAAACTCGAGGACATGGGGGAAAAGGGCTTTTTCCCTGCAGTGCGCGGAATTGGCTACCGCTTCTTCGGTCCCGAATGAAAATGCCTCGGTTTTCCGCCTTGCCACTGGCCACAGTTACCGCGACCGTGATTGCGGCCATGCTCGTGCTCAGCGTTGGTATGACTGGCCTGGGGGTCGGCTGGTATGCCTCCTATATCGAGCAAAGTGCAACCGACAACCTCCCGCCGAGAGCAGAGGCCGCCCTTAGGACTTTGAACGAGGGTGCCGTTCATGATAGAGATGCGCTCAAGATTCTACTCGCCCACATCGAAACGCAGACGGATCTGAGAATTCAGCTTGCTATAGTGGTCTGCGGCCTCTTTTCCGCTCTGACATGCGCCACGGTCGGGATATATCTGTCACGCCGGATTGTCAGTCCCTTAGAAGAGCTTACATCCGCTGCCCAAATCCTCAAGGAAGGCAATTTTTCGGTCCGAGTTGCTGCATCACCCAACAGCACCAGCGAAGTATCCAGTCTTGTCGAGAGTTTCAATGCGCTTGCCACAAGCCTCGAGACGATGGAAGAAAGACTGCGTTTCAACAACATGGCCATCGCTCATGAACTGCGCACTCCGCTGACGATCCTGCGGGGTTCAATGCAGGGCATGCTCGATGGCGTTTTCCCTATTAAGTGGAAGACAATTTCCGATCTTTTGCTCCAAGTCGAAGGACTGACGAGAATTGTCGAGGATTTGCGCACCCTTTCATTGGCCATCGACCAGAAACTTGTACTGCAGTGTGAAAAACTCGATGTCGCGTTGGTCGTTGATGCGATTCTCGCATCGGCCGAGCCTCTGTTGAACACAGCGAAGCTTCAAGTCGAAACCTGCCTTCAACCGGCCTGGATATCGGCGGACTCGTCCCGTATCGGTCAGGCTGTGCTAGCTCTTTTGGAAAACGCTTGCCGCTATGCAGCAAGTGGTGGCTGGCTGCGTTGCGAAACGCAGCAACTTCCGGATGGAACCGTGATCATTCGCGTCCTCGACCGTGGTCCAGGCTTTCCGGAGGACCTGCAGGCGGTCGCGGTCAATCCCTTTTGGCGGGGTGATCCATCCCGCTCTCGCGCAACAGGCGGAACAGGGCTGGGGCTCTCGGTCGTGCGAGCTATAGCGTTCACTCATGGAGGGGATATCAAGCTTGCGAACCGGACGGGTGGCGGCGCGGTTGTAGAAATCCACCTGCAGCAAGAGCGGGATGCATCTTCCAAGAAGCTATGTGTAGTGGCCCCCTAAATCCCCGGACACGATCTCCCACTTGTTAAGTGTTAGGAGTAATGTGCCCATTATGACCAGTCACATACCTAAGATAGAAGTGCTGTCCGGCCCGGAGCGCCGCCGTCGCTGGTCGACAGCGGAAAAGCTCGCGATAGTCCAGGAGACCTACGAGCCTGACGTCACGGTCAGCATCGTTGCCCGACGGCATGGCATTCAGCCGAACCAGTTGTTCGCCTGGCGCAAACTAGCGGCGCAGGGTGCGCTGACGGCGACGGCATCACAGGAAGAGGTCGTCCCGGCATCCGAATACAGGGCACTTCAAAACCAGGTGAAAGAGCTGCAGCGCCTCCTCGGCAAAAAGACGATGGAAGGCGAAATCCTCAAGGAAGCGCTTGAGATAGCATCAGGGTCAAAAAAACACCTGTTGCGCTCGCTCTCGTTGCCGAAGGACGGTTCGCGATGACGGCGGTGTGCGAAACCCTGGGTGTCGCCCGATCCAACATCGCCGAACGTGTGAAGCAACGCCCTTCAAAATCCCGAGGGCGGCCGCCGCTCGCCGATCAGGAACTGCTGGATGAGATCAAGACGATCATCGACGACATGCCGACCTACGGATATCGGCGGGTTCACGCGATCCTTTGCCGTAAAGCCCGCAGCGAAAACCGCACATGGCCAAATGCCAAACGCGTCTACCGGGTGATGAAGGTTCACGGCATGCTTCTTCAGCGCCACACCGGTGCAATTGACACCCGTCGCCACGATGGCCGCGTCGCCGTCGAGCAATCCAATCTGCGTTGGTGTTCAGACGGCTTCGAAATCGGCTGCGACAACAAGGAGAAGGTCCGCGTTGCCTTCGCTCTCGACTGCTGTGATCGCGAGGCCATTGCCCATGTCGCGACAACCGAGGGCATTAAGAGCGAGGACGTCCAGGACCTTGTCATCACCGCCGTTGAGAACCGCTTCGGTCTCATCAACACCCTTCCAAAGCCAATCGAATGGCTGACTGACAACGGCTCCTGCTTCATCGCAAAGGACACCAGATCGCTGCTCATCGATATCGGCATGGAGCCGTGTTCAACG